>Ga0233425_10000083_pt1 | contig 236306 bp, 279 predicted proteins | sample Watercolumn_Towu_2_FD_181712 | JGI IMG/M metagenome (GOLD analysis project Ga0233425, IMG submission 181712) | Freshwater microbial communities from Lake Towuti, South Sulawesi, Indonesia - Watercolumn_Towuti2014_140_MG | ecosystem: Environmental > Aquatic > Freshwater > Lake | place...
CCGTGTTGCTGTCTGCAGACGTGGCCTCGGCTGTGATGTCGGCAGGTGCGGCAATGCTTGGTGCCGTCGTGTCTACTATGGTGATCTTTTGTGTCGCGGTTGCGGAGTTGTTGGATGAGTCAGTTGCAGTCCAGGTGACCACTGTGACGCCAAGGGAGAATATGGATGGGGCGTCGTTTGCAACAGATGCAACCTCGACTAGATCGGCAACTTCTACACTGCCAAGGTCAACTGCATTCTTGTCCTCACTTGTTGCTTCCATGGTGACATCTGAGATATGAATTTCAGGTTTAGTGGTGTCAGTTATTGTGACTTTTTGTTTAGTTTCAGACGATAATCCAGATGAGTCAGTTACAGTCCAGGTGACTGTCGTCTCTCCGACTGGGAACTTTTCAGGTGCGTCGTTTATGATGCTTGCCACGCTCACGTTGTCAGACACTGCTGGCGTCTCCAGCGTTATCGCGTTGTCAGACTTTGATGTGGCCTCGGCTGTGATGTCGGCAGGTGCGGCAATGCTTGGTGCCGTCGTGTCTACTATGGTGATCTTTTGTGTCGCGGTTGCGGAGTTGCCTGCCTCGTCAGTTGCAGTCCATGTGACTGTCGTCTCTCCGACTGGGAACTTTTCAGGTGCGTCGTTTGTGATTGATTCGACGCCAACGACATCTGTCGCAGTTGCTTCACCTATTGAAACACTCGTTTCAGAGTTGGATGTTGCTTCAACAACTAGATCTGCTGGAACAGAAACTGCAGGTGCTGTGGTATCTACAACTGATATAATCTGCGTCGCAATTGCCGAGTTGCCCGATGCATCATTGACAATCCATGTCACTGTGGTGTCACCAAGTGCAAATGCTGATGGAGCATCATGCGTTATGGAGTCAACTCCCACCAGATCGAATGTCTTTGGCTCTCCAAGAGTCACCACATTTTCTGAGATACTTGACGCCTCAACTACGAAATTCTTTGGCGCCGTAATCTCCGGCTTTGTTGTATCTATAATTGTCACAGTTTGATTCATTGAAATGCTGTTTCCGCTGTTATCAGTTGCAATCCACGTAATTACCGTGGTTCCAAATGGATAGTCTGAAGGACCATTATTGCTAATTGACGAGATGCCAGTCACGTCATCGACTGTGGGTTCTCCAAGTGCAACAAGATTGCCAGTAACTCCTGATGCCTCTTGCACAATATCTGCTGGGGCGATCAGGTTTGGCGCTGTTGTGTCAACAACGGAGACTGTCTGGGTAGCAGTGGAGTTGTTCCCACTTGGATCTATTGCAGTCCAAGTTACTATTGTCTCACCTAACGGGAAAAATGCAGGTGCGTCGTTTATGATTTGTACAGTTTGCACATCTGACACATTTGGAATGTTAAGTGTTACTGGGTTTGCAGTAGAAGATACTGCTTCTACAGTTACCTCTGTTGGTTGTGTGATTATTGGTATTGTTGTATCAACAACCGTCACTTTCTGTGAGTCGTATCCAATATTTCCAGCCACGTCCACTGCAGTCCAAGTGACAGATGTCTCGCCTAGTTGGAATGCGTCTGGGGAATCGTTTGTAATTGATGTGATTTCGGAGTTATCTGAAACTATTGGTTCTCCAAGGTTGACTTTGTTGCCATCAAGACTTGTTGCCTCAATTATGATGTTAGCTGGCGCATCGACCTTTGGCTGCTTGGTATCACCAACTGTCACTCGCTGAATTGCAGTCGCCTCGTTTTTTGCAACATCTATTGCAGTCCAAGTCACTATTGTCTCACCTAATGGGAATGATTCTGGCGCATCGTTTGTTACAGACATCACTCCTACTATATCGGTCACGGTCGGAGTGCCAAGATCCACTTGGTTTGTAGTTCCTTTTGCCTCAATTGCAATATCTGAAATACTCGAAAATACTGGAGGCGTCGAATCACCCACGGTTACAGTTTGAGTTGCAATGCCTACGTTTCCTGCGTTGTCAATTGCAGTCCATATTACTGTGGTTATTCCAAGCGGAAGCTCGGTTGGCGCGTTGTTTGTAAGCGATTTTATGCCGCTTTTGTCATCTGCAATTGCCATTCCAAGTGACACCGGAGTCAGACCGCCAGTAGCCTCAACGTAGAGGTCTTTTGGAGGAGTGATTGTTGGTTTGACAAAGTCGTTTGTGGTTGCAATCTGAGTTGTCGTGGTCTGCTCAACTGATACTGTTGCAGTCGTGTCACTGGAACCGAATTTTTGAATCCTGTGGTTACTAGAATCTACAACAAACAGATCACCGTCAGAGTCAACTTCTACATCTTTTGAAATCTTGAACTGTGAGTTTCCAGTCCCTGTTGTTCCAAATGTGGTTTGGACTTTGCCGTCTTTGTCCAAGACCACCACCCTGTTGTTTCCCGCATCTGCAATCATGATGTTTCCTGCAGAATCGATTGCTACACCGTCAGGTGAGATCTGTATTCCACCTGATGATGCTGTGAATCTTTTTACAAACGTGCCTTCTGATGTGAACTTTTGAATTCGTTTGTTTCCTGCGTCTCCGACATAGATGTTCCCCGTATCATCAACTGCAATTCCAAGTGGGTTGAGGAATTTTCCATCCTCTGTTCCACTTGAACCGATTATCGAGATGTGCTTTCCATCGGAGTCAAATTTCTGTACACGACTGTTTCCAGTGTCCACCACATAGACAAAATTGTTTTTTGAGACTGCAATTCCATTTGGAAGTTTGAGCTTGCCAGGCTCAGTTCCTGTGGTACCCCACGATGCAATGAAATTTCCATTGGTGTCGAATTTTTTAACTGTGTTTAACTCATGATCCACTACATAGACAAAACCGTTTCTGACCGCAATTCCAGCAGGAGAGCTAAAGTCTTTTGGGCCGGTTCCTTTTGAGCCCCAGGCATGGAGGTATACTCCCTCATTATCAAATTTCTGGACTCTGAAATTCCCCAAATCCGTCACATAGATGTTCCCTGCTTCGTCTACTGCCACATACTGTGGGAAGCTAAATCCGCCTGACTTGACAAGCCCCTGGCTGCCGATTACAGATACAAAAGGATAGTTTGTGGCAGCTAGCGCTGGCTGTAATACTATGGTAAAAGCAAAACAAGCTACTAGTATAGCTATTTTGAGATGCATCTAGGCATGGGTTTCTGGGTTTGCAAAAGATCTCAAAAGTAAGTATTTCTTGTAATTTTAGTCAAATTTTGGCAATTAGAAGGGCTTGTTGACTTCGCGCGTAAAGACGTAGCTTGCTATGCCTATCATCGCAACTACAAAAGCGCCAATTACTCCGAGGCTTATTGCGGTTGATATGCACTCGGTTACCCCCGTCATCAAGCCTCGCACCAAAAGAACAGTGTATGTAACAGGGTTGAACCTTGCCGCAGTTGCAAGCCAGTCTGGCAAGAGCTCAAGCGGAAAAAGCGCAGGGCTGAGCATGAACAGAGGCATGCCAAGAAAGTTAATTATTCCCCAGAATGTCTCTTGGGATTTTGCAGTTGCCGCAACTATTACCGAGATTCCTGAGAACCCAAGGGAGAACAGGATCACAATCGCCATGATAGGCGCAATCACCAAAAGATTTGGAAAGCTCACTCCAATTATTATTGCAATCCCGATTATGAGGGCCGATTGGAGCGCAGATATCAAGGAAATGGCAAGCATTTTGCCAAGCGCAATTGACGATCTCGAGATGGGCGACGTCAGCGCCTTGTTCATGAATCCATATCTCCTGTCCCAAAGTGTGTTGACACCTCCAAATATGCTGGTAAATATCGCAGTCAGTATTATGACACCAGGTGCCATGAACTCCAGATAACTCCCATCGAATCCCACCTGCTCGATTAGGGGTTTGGTTCCAGCAAATGTGTGGCCTATTACGATTATCCATATAGCAGGCTGAATCAGTCGTATTAGAACTCCACTTCTTGACTTTCTGTATCTTTTCAGCTCGCGCCAAAATACTGTGTAGGTATCGTAAAGAATCATAGCATCCTCTTCTTTTTTTGGTATTCCTTTCTGCGGTCATAGGTTCCGTTGCTGTCTCGCAGATCCCTTCCTGTGTACGACAAAAACACGTCATCAAGTGTTGGTTGTGTGATTGAGATCGATTTTATTGTGATTCCAAGCCCTGAAGAAAGAGAAAATATCATTGGTGCAACTTCGGTTCCTTTGGATGAAAACACTGTGATCTTGTCTTCAGATTCGTTCACATCCCTTACGAATTCGATCTTCTTTATTTCAGTGATCAGTTTCGGTTTTGCAGGATGATTATCTATCGAAAATACGATTATGCCTGCGCCAAGTGCGTTTTTGAGTGCATTGGGTGTATCGATTGTCTGGATTTTGCCATAATCGATTATTCCTATACGGCCACACAGCTTGTCTGCCTCCTCCATATAGTGGGTGGTCAGAAATATTGTCATTTTGTATTCTTGGTGAATTTTTTTGATATATTCCCAGATCTTTTGGCGCGTCTGAATGTCAAGGCCCACAGTTGGCTCATCTAAAAACAGAACTTTGGGTCGGTGTAAGAGGCCTCCTGCAATTTCAAGCCGTTTTCTCATTCCGCCCGAGTATGTGATGGCAGGGTCGTTTTGCTTTTCTGTAAGCTCCACAAGTTCCAAGAGCTCGTCTATCCTTGATTCAATCTTGTCCTTTGGGATGTGGTTGAGCCTTGCCTGCAACAGAAGGTTTTCTCTTCCTGAAAGATACTCATCAATTGTGATGTCTTGCTGAACGTAACCGATATTTTCTCGCACCTTTTTTTGCTGTGACGATACGTCAAGGCCGGATACAAATGCCTGGCCGGATGTTGGCTTGAGTAGTGTAGTTAGGATCATCATTGTTGTGCTTTTCCCTGCACCGTTTGGTCCAAGAAATCCAAAGATCTCGCCTTCTTCCACTGCAAATGAGATCTTGTCAACAGCAACTATATCAGAATCATAGATCTTTGTCAGATTCCTTGTCTCTACAGAATACACTACGATCAAAGCAAATCGGCTGGCTATAAATTGCTAAGCGATTAGTTACCGTTTGGATCAATATTTTTGGCAAAAAAAATTTAAGTTACAAAAAAATTTCTGTCATCTATGAAGGGTCTTTGTATGTATGCTATACCTCAAACGTTGAGATCACGCTAGATAACGGCAAGCCAGTATGCCTTGCTTGTGCGGCAAAGAAAAAATAACTCTATTTTTTATAAAAATGAAAAAAGTTAGTGTGGGTTTTTGTATTGGTCTTTTGTGAGCTTGAGAATTACCTTTTCTCCAACGCCCCAGATTTCAGACTTGGCCACTATTCTTGTATGCATGATTCCGTCTGCAATCTCGATTGATTGGAGCTCGTTTGTCTCGTTGTCTTTGACTAGGCGCTTTACCTTGCCTATCTTGTGTCCGTCGATGTCCACGACATCCACGTTGGCCCTAATTGGAGGTCTGCTAAGCAAGAGTGTCTCTTCTGTGAACTTGTCAATGTATTCCGTTGGAAGATAGTAGTCTCTGTGGAATCCTTGATGAATTGTGACCCCAGAAACTGTCAGGGTTTTTGGGTTGATGTGGATGTGTTTTACCTTTCCGTACTCTATTCCTTCTCTGTCAACTACCTTTTTTCCTCTGAACTCGTCTGCTGTGCACAGATTTGGCGCCATTCCTTCAAGTTGTGTTGCCATGATGTGGTTTTCTGGATTGGTTTATGGAAAGCAAAAATCACAATTTTCAATCAATGGGGTTAAATTACTTGACTTTTTTGGGTCATGCGTGAAAAACGGGGTGTTCAAGGCGGCCCTGACTACCAAGGGGCGCAAGACCGGCAAGGAGCACACGGTGTGGCTTCGCGCCGTGTCTTATGAAGACAAGGTTTACTTTTCTCGTAGAAATGAAGATTCAGACTGGCTGAAAAACTCTGTTGCAAATCCTCAGGTCAAAGTGCAGATCGATCACAAAGTCTTTGCCGGAGTTGCATCGCTTGTGGCTGATGAGTTTCTTGCAAAAAAGATCTCGGAGCTAAAATATCCAGGTGAGGAGCGCGCGCAGGAAGCAAGAATTGTTATCCAAGTTGAGATTAAGTAAATTTCGTATGGTGATGGATTACAAAATAGAAAAGCTATAGGTTATTGTGTAACTATCAGACGATGATTTGACAGTGTCTCACTAAACAATATGTATTATTGTAGACACGCCGCGCTTGTCCATCTCTATGTCGTTTTCCATTTCTGCGACCGAGACTGTAAACGATATCAAGTCACGCTGTTTTGCTTGCGTTGCATCCAATGAAAGATGGATGTCCATCATATCATAGTCTCCGCGCGGAAGATTGGTTTCATCTATGAACGCCTTGGCTGTAGACTCGACCCGAAACTGTTGTCCCTTGTAATGCTCAATTAGCCTCATCTTTCGCCCTGGCCTTCCTGCCGCCTTTACATTGATGTCGATGATTCCAGGCTTTGAGCTGGTGTATCCTGACTGCTTGTTTACAAAGACCCCAATTTGAAACGGCTGGCCAGCAGTTGATTCTGCCATTTTCTGTATCCCGTCATTCATTGCAACATCTACGCCCTTGATCGTCTGCGCAACTTTGGCGATCCACTCGTTGGTTCTCTGTATCACCGACTCAATTCTTTCCCTTGTTTTTTTGTCTTCGTCTGGCGGGAGCTGGTATCTGTCCACCCACGCAAGATAGTCCTTTGAGATATCATCGATGAAGCTTATGCAGGTGACCTTGTAGTCATCGACGCTGTTAGCTCTCTCTGAGCTTTCGTCGGTTCTCATGCCGTCATAGTCTGCAGGCATTGCCATGACTCCAGTTGGATTGGCCTCCGTAAAAAACCATGCTTGACTCAAAAATTATAACTGATCCAGTCAGCAGTTATTTCATGAGTTTTGCCATGATGACCTCCGAGTTGCAGGAGGAGCTACACTCCAATCTTCCTCAGATCAGGCTGTTGCTGAAAAGAAACCCCGCAATGGCATACACCAAAATCACAGAAATCGGTTTTGGCGTAGGAAGAAAACACAATGTCCAGCTGCTAGTTAACTTCCCACATCAAAACAAGATAAACGAGTTTGATTTGTACGGAAAACGCGACTTGTCCATAATTGTAGATATGCAGAAAAAGAATTTCCCAATTCAAAGAAGCCTCATTAAGGAAAAAGCTAAAGAGGTTTTTGGCGACGTACAAGTTCATGACGCGTATATGTATGAGGGAAAGGAGGGTGTCCGTGTGACTTTGGAGAACGGCAGAATCGACATTTTGCCTAATTCCCTGCATATATGGTGTCTATTTGACGACAAGGTTACCAGTTACTGCAACTGGCTTTTGTCAGATGCCTATCAGCTTGGCGGCTCTAACTTGGTCAAATCGTAAGAATAGTCTTGGTTTCCCTCAATTGTATAGTATTGCGCCCTTACTGGAAGAGGTATGTTGTCTGCTACAAGAAAATAATTCTCAATTTCGTTTACAGTGTACGAGATCTTGAATGTCTTCAGCTTGCCGAACTCAAACTCGGTATCCTTGTACTCGGTGAGCTTGAATTTTGGCGAGAACTTGCCAATGTATGTAGTTCCCCACTCTGCCCCAACTACAAGATATCTTGACTCTACTATCGTATCGCGCACGGAAAGGACTGTTTTGTCGAGTGTCTCTACGTACGGTTTGATGTCCTCCGGCACGTCCAAAAAGACATAGGCTTTTCCAATCATCATATCGTGTTCTAGGTGTTGGCCTGTTTTTTTGTCATCAATTATCAGACGGAGTTGTTGTTCATCTCCTGTTGGTTCCATGAACTTGAACTCTGCTAGAAACTCCATTTCTGGAGTCATCACAAGATATTGCATGGATGGTTGTTCTTCCGCTCCTTTTCCAATGTGCCATTGGCTTGCAAACCTAGGGATTACGTTCTGTTCTGATCCTGGCACACCGGTTAGCAATGGAAACGCGAGTCCTATCGCAGCTGCTCCAAGCATCACTCCTAGAGGTATGAACAGGATTTTTCGAACCAAGATACCTGATAGATTTAGGACTTTAATTTGATGATTCCGTTTGTGATCAGATACTGGATTCCGGACACAAAGTCCTTATCAGATATTGTTCCGTCTGACCACCACTTGGCGTTGTTTTTAATCCAAGACGGAATGACGTTGCTGCCAGTGCCTGACCCAGGAGTGGTTGCTGGAATCTTGATTATTTTCTGGTTGATCAGAAACTGGACTCCCTGCACAAAGTCATTGTCACCTATTGTTCCGTCTGCCCACCACTTGGCGTTGTTTTTGATCCAAGACGGTATCTCGATTTTCTCAGGTGGCGGTGTAGTCGTTGTTCCTCCGTTTCCTTTCTGCACATCTACATCAAATACGACATAACCCGCTTTTGCCGTATTGGGTTGTCCTGTCTCCGGCCCAGTTCCATAAACAAATATTGCAAATTTTGTTGGGCCTGATTCCTTGACAAGTATGTCGCGCCTTACTTGGCCGGCAGTGGTGAATAATGTGTTTCGTGCCTCCTCATCAGCAATTGATCTTTTCGGGTAAAGCCCCCCCGCAGTCTGCTCTACTACCAAAATATCATAGTGAACTTCGTTTTCAAACTCTGTTTCGTGCACCATTCTCTTGAAGTTTATTATCAATTCCAAGTTGCATCCTGGTTTTGGTTTTTGGGGACCATACTTGATTTCAACAATCATGGTGTTGGTGTTTGTCAGCTTTGAGATTGGGGTATAGTCATATTCTGTCTGGCATCCAAGATCCTTTTGCAAGTCTTCTGTTGCTTTGACATTCGCGAATGGATTTGTCTTGACGTTTTGCTGATAATCTAGCAATTCGAATCTGTATTCTTGTGGAGGTATGCCTTCAGATACATGAGCATATGTATCTGCCTTTATTGGGAATGGAAAGTCATCTACGATCCACACTCGATTTATCTTGCCTCCTGTCTTCCAACTAACTTGCACTGTGTCAAATGCGCCATCCGGAACCGCAATCTCTTCTTCTGACGTCGGAATGATTTGCTCTCCACCGATGTTGCCAATCTTACCCCATGATGGAGCAGTGAACTGTTTTGGTCCCTTTATGGAATTTGATGTCGGGTCTGCTGTGGCATATGCAGAAAGCCAAACTATTGATGATTTGAATGCGGCTGCAAACGCGGCAAGATTTGGAGTGCTACCTGTTGGCTCTGGCGCAATTTTGCCAAGATTAATGGTTCCTTTGATGACCTCGTTGCCATCGTATACTACCGTTTGAATCTTCCACTGATTTTCGCTACCTACTTTCTGATCACCTTCTACCCAAAAGTCGATCCTAAACTGAGAGCAATCTTTGTAATCTATATGACATAGTGAGTAGCTAAACTGATCACCTTTTTTGAGTCCTTCTCCCACGTACCAAGAGCCAGGTTTGTTCACACCGCCTCCTTGAAACTGTGCACTCGCACTCTGTGAAAGGGCAAGAGTAAGAATAGTAACTGCGATTAATGCAACAAAAAGTCCCGACTGCTTCAAGTGATCTATTTTGGTCGATTGCCTAGTTAAAAGTTATCCAGCTAAGCTAAGCAAATATAGAGGAATTTTGAACAAAAAAACAGAATGTGTGATTGCGCCAAGATTCACATGTACGAAGTAGAGTACAAGCTTGCCGGAATGAACGTCATTCCAACACACAAAAACTGTGGCAACGCCCTAAATGAGACCCAGCTTGACAAATTTCAAAAAGAGCTGGTAAAATCATGGGGACTAGATCCTGAAGACGAAAATCCTACTTAGATTGACGTAAAAAAGAAAAACAAAAAGTAGGTTAAGCCTTTTATCTTAACTCGTCAACTGCTTCCTTGCAAATGGAAGCCTTGCATTTACAATCTTGGCTGCAAAGGCAATGTCCCTGCATTTCGCAATCGCATTGAAATTCAGGATCGCCGGTTTCTGTCTCGCAACCGCAAGCTTGATCTACCATATTGAGTGGATCCTCTAACATGGTTTTAAAGGTTCTCTAGGTTGCTTTGAAAAAAGAATTCAGCCGTAATTTTGTATCGACATCATCAAATCATTTGTCAGACTGTGCAAAGTCTTTGCTTGTTGCTCCATTTTCATCTGGTCCCCCTCCAAGTCAAGTGCTACTTTGAGCACATGGATGAGATCTGGCCTTTTGTGCATGGAATCTCTTATTGAGACAATGTTGTTTTTGTTGATGCATCCGAGATAAAAGTAGCAATCAGATAAAAGCGAGTTGTTTACGAGGTATTCGTATTTTTTCTGAATTATTGTGGAGTGGTTGTTTGCCTCAACCATGTCCGAAAATCCGATTGTGGATTTTGACATTCGATCAAGAAGTGAAGGCGTAGCCCGTTCAAGTCCGATTGCTTCTGCCACTGTCAGAAATGACTCGTTTGTCTTGTTTTTGTCGGATCTTCTGATAAACTCCAACATGTGAGTCGGGCTGCGCATTTTTGAATTGAGCAGCACCAGTGCGTCGCAGACAAGATATGCGGCACACTTGAGCCAGACAGGCGCAAATGGATCCACTGATAATCCTTGTTTTGCTTTTGTTGCAAAATACGCGGCATCTATTAGAGAGTTTTTTGCACTGGATGCCCGGATCTTGTCGCTTTTTTCTTTGATTTTTGATAAAAAGATCCTCAGATTCCATTCAGGATCAGATAGAATCTCCATGTGTTCGTATTTTTGCAATGTGTCTGGATCTGATTCGTCAAGTTTTGCATGATGAATTTTTACGAAATGATTGGTGATTTGCCGCACTTCATCTCTTTGGTTTTTGCCATCAAAGACAGTGATATTGTACTCGCAGCATTTTAGTGTGGTTTTGTGGGCCTTGCAGCCACCAAGGCCTACTGGATATTCAGATAACAAGAGAGTGTCAATTACTTCTTTGATTTCCACATTGAAACATTGATTTCCAATTTTCTTAAGCGTTCCAATGACTATTTTTTAACCAATCAATTCAATATTGAAGCGCTGGCATTCCTTTAAATTGCTAGAATTTCTCGGATTTTTTAAGCTCCTGTGGTGTAGTCCGGTTAAGCATACTGCCCTCTCAAGGCAGTGATCCCGGGTTCAAATCCCGGCGGGAGCATTATTTTTGAACTAGTGAGAATCATTTGAGTTTCTTTGTGTATGTAAGAGCAGACTGATCAAAGTGCAGTTTTTTGTAAAAGCTGTGGGCCTCTTTTCTTTGATGCCCCGATTCCAAACGTATCCTAAAACAGTTTTTCTTTTTGGCAACGTGAACACATGAGGCCATCAGTAATTTTCCGACGCCCGAACGCCTATGGCTCTTTGTGACTACAAGGTCTGGGACGTACATTTCTGGATTGATCCGATTTAGTTTTGGAGTAAAGATCATGCTCACCGCCCCCACAACTTTGTAGTCGTCTTCTGCCAGCAGAATTTTCTTGTCCTTGTCAGTGACGTATTGAATGACTTGTTTTCCAAAGCGCGATTTTTCCGACTTGGTTTTTGGTCTTGGCCTTCCAAGCTCATAAAGCAGTTCCAAGATTGCGTCAGTATCGGATTTTGTTGCAGACCTGATTTTGATGCCGTACAATGTCAAGATTACTGATAATTTCGGTATTAAATTATCTCGACGTGGCCCAATACCAGAAGAATTTTGCACTTAAATAACATGAACTGTCTTAAAGAGCATTGGGATTACGAAGTGTTTCTTTAAAGCTCCAGTACAGAACCGACAGGGACAATCTAGTTTCTGAATTTTTCGTGCCATGTCTTAGCAACTCAATAGAATACGATAGGGCAGTAGAATTTGTGACTCTAAAGAGCGTCTCTACTTTGTCTCTTGGACTGCAGAACTTTGCAGAGCATGAAGGAAAAATACGATTAATCACAGGGCACCGGTACGCGGCTTCAGACTTGGACGTCCTTGCAAGAATATTCAACGGGAAAAACTCATTTGCGACTAGGACTATTCACAACAGCAAGCTCGAGATCCTACAAAAGCTGATCCAAAAGGCCAAGATCCAAATCAAAATAGCAATACCAAACTCAGAGCATGTGGATGGCTCCTTTTCTGAGAGAATCGGAATATTTCGCGACGACGAAGGCGAGATGGTTGCATATACTGGCACGTCAAACGAAACGTTCAACACAGACAATCGAAACTTTGAGTCAGTCGACATTTTTACTTCCTGGGATGACAGGCCACGCGTTGAAATAAAAATTGGTGACTTTGATAGGTTGTGGAACAATGAGACCAAGTACGTCCAAGTCCATGACTTTGCATACGCCTACCGAAACAATCTTTTAAAATACGACTCCAAGTGGGCAATAGAAACTCTCAGTTAAGAACAAATCCGGATGCATCGATGTTTTTTGTGTTTTCAACGAACCTGACTAGGGAAATCTTGTAGTAGATTACCTCGCCTCTTCGCTCTATTACTGCTAGAATCGGTTCTTTTCCCATTTTGGTTATTTCCTCGATGTTTTTTTGTAGCTGGCCTGCCTTTTCCTGCTTGCCTTCTGCAAGTCCAAAGACAAGATACTTTGCTCCCTTTTCCCCGAATTGGCCGCGCTCATACACTCGAAAATCCGAGCCAAACCCAAAGCCATCCTTTACGGCGTATCCCCGAACCCTCAGGTCTCGATAAATCAGAAACTTTGTCATGGCGTTTTCATCAAATTTTGTGCAGATCTGAATCAGTTCGTCAAAAGCTACATTCTTTTTTCCTTTTGAGAGCTGCAGCTTTTTGTAGAAAACAAAGTACAATGATTCAAACGGCTTGAGAAAGAATTTGCCCTGTCTTGTCTCTCCATAGCCTTTTGACTCTAATGCGTTTTGCATTTCCTTGTTTGTTATCAGCGTGTGATCATCTACTAGAATCCCCTCAATGTTTGGTTCTGCATCTGAGCTCATTTGGCAAAAATTGCTTTAGATTCCATATAAGCGTGAGTGAAAGACGCCGCTAACCGTTAAAATATAGGTGCCTGTTTTGTGGTTTCATCAAGTGATAATATGCACGGCGGATGTTACAGAATAGGAAACGGACAACCATATGCACGAAAGGAATTCATAAAAGGCAAGCCTCAGATAAAGATTGCAAAATTCCAAGGCGGCAAGAGGGGAGAATACGACTACATCGTCCAGCTCTGCTCAAATGAGAAGACCCAGATACGACACATGGCAATAGAGTCAGCAAGGCTTTCTGCAAACAAGGCAGTAGAGCAAAAGGCAGGAGAGACCGGATACTTTTCAGTTCTTAGGATATACCCACACATTTTGCTCAGAGAGAACAAGATGATTGCAACCGCAGGTGCAGACAGACTTCAAGAGGGGATGAGGCGTGCCTTTGGGAAGGCAGTAAGCCTAGCGGCCCGAGTCAAGCAGGGCCAGATAATCATGGAGATGCACGTCAAAAAGGATCACCTAGATGTGGCAAAAAAGGCGCTGAGCGGTGCATGTGTCAAACTCCCAATCACGCCAGTGATCAAGGTAGTACCCATAAAGAAAAACTAGATGCTCTTTAGAATTTCTGGTTGCTTTTTGTTTAGGATTTCTAAAAATTCAGAAAACTCTTCTTTTGTAGGATCCCGCTTGAGAACCCTTCTGCTTTGGTAGTAAAATGAATTGTAGAGTCTGCCGATTATTATCCCATATTTGAAATCCTCCGAGTTCATCCTTTTTTGGTCAAGTGATCTTGCAATTTGATTTATTTCGGAAATATTTGCCAAAGTTTCCTGAATTTTTTCATTAATTTTTTGTTCTAGCCTTTTGTCCACACTCATCATAAGGACATTCCATGATTAAAGATAGTGCCAACAATTCATTTTAATAGACTTGGTTTAGTGTAAACGATTATGCGGCTGTAGTATAGCCTGGCCAGTACGCGGGATTGCCAATTCTGTGACCCGGGTTCAAATCCCGGCAGCCGCATTTACACTCACGCATTCTTGACTCTGCTGCCAACCGGATTTAAATTACAGATCCTGCGAAAGCTGGAAAGTTAGGGTTGGGTCTTTGACTGTAATCCCTTTTTGATTATATCCAAGGCGTTGGATATTTTTTCTGGCCTTGGAAGCTGGATCATAAACACGTTGTCCTTTCCTATTTGCGAGTGTGGTGATGAGAGCGCAAGCATCGAGCAGCTTGCCATCGACTCAAAGAACCCCATTGATTCGTTTGCGTAGAGGAGAAGTTTCTCTTCAATTCCTCCCTCTGAGAAAGTGAGGGCGACTTCTACAAAGACGTGCCCTAGGCCGTCCTGCAGGATATTCAGGTTTGTCTCAACAGAAAGCGGCCTTCCGGCAACTTGTGCCATTATCTCATCAAATCTTTTTTCCGACAGGATGAGACAGGGAACCTTGATGCCATTGTAGTTAAACGTGGTGACCCCAAGATGCACCCTATCCATTAGTTTCTTCATTTCGTCTTCAGACATGTTATTCGCCTTCTATCTTTTGGACAACCTTGTCACTTGCCCTAATTAAGAATGGTGAAACAAATGCGCTAATTATAGATATTATTCCAATCAACGGGAACACGAAGCTACTTACTGCGCCAATATCCACGCCTGATTTTACTATGACAATGGAAAATTCGCCGCGTGGTCCAGACAGTGCAAATGCGGAACGAAGTGATTTTGGTTTGCCTTGCCTGAACAAAAGCGTACCGCATAGGGCGCCACCAAACTTGATCAGAATTGCAAGCGCCACCAAGCCGAATGCCAAAAGAACATAGTTTTCAAGCTCAGATATGTTCATGAGTGCTCCAACTGAGACGAAAAATATTGCAACAAACATGTCCTTAATTGGGCTGGACAGCATCTTTGAGACCTCAGCGGATTTTGATTCCGCAACAAGAACTCCTGCCAAGAATGCACCAATGGCGACAGACAGGCCCACGATGTTTGCAAAAAGCGCATACCCAAAACACAGCCCAAGAACAGATAGAAGTAGAATTTCCTTGTGTTGTGTTGCGGCGACCCTGTCAATTAGTTTTGGAATTGTTCTGGTTCCTATGGTAAGTGTGCCGCCAATAAGGACTCCAGCCAATATCAACACGGTAACAATGCTTTCGTAAGATACACTGCCTACAAGCGCGACCGATTCCAGTGTCGCAATAAGTATGACTGCTATTATGTCCTCTACAATCAGCATTCCCAAGACAAGAATCGACGACTCCTTTTTGATCTTGCCCATGTCCTCAAGAATTTTGACAAGAATTGCAGTACTGGTAATCGAGAGTGCTGCTCCCAAAAACAGCGAGTCCATGAAATTGAGGCCTGCAATACTGGACACATAGAAGACCACGCCAAGAGTCAGAAACAGGCCTATTGTGCCTGCGCCGATTGCAACTTTGCCAATCGAGCGGATCTTTGAATATGGAAACTCGATGCCTATCACAAACAAAAGCAGGATCACCCCGAGCTCCGCAAATATGTTGAGAATGTTAATGTCAGAAAGTATTCCCACGGCCCCAAGTCCAGAAATGTCGCCCCCCTCTGGAAGAAGTGATCCCCATAGTGGCGAGAGCGGCCCAATTAGCATTCCGGCTACAAGATATCCTACGATTAGCGGCTGGCGCATCTTGAAGAAGGCAAGCGTCACAACAGACGCCAATATCATGATTATTGCCAGATCAGTAATGAATGATGAATGTGGGAGCTCCGGCGTGATCTTGTCTATGATACTTTGGATTCCGTTACTTACTGAGCTTGGCTCGCCAAGCTGCAAAAAATAATTTTGCACCAACTAGTCATGAATCAAATCATTAAAATCAGTTTTGCTTTAGATGACGCAGATTGTTTTTGCGAGCATTTTGACCTTTTCTGACTCGGGCTCATCTATTTTGTGCTCAGTGTATTTGTTGTTGAAATAGAGAAGGTCAATTACCTTTGATTTATCCACAATCACTATCGTTGCCTGCCCTGATTGCGGAATGCTAGTATTGGTCAGAATCACAAGCTTGTCCACAAATGCTGATGATTTGACTGCGTTTGATATTGTTTCAAAGTTCTTCGAATGATTTGCGTCCATGACTACGGTGATTCCGATTTTTGTGCCAAATGGGTCAGAGTACACAACGTCAAATGACGGGTTTGGCTTGCTTGATTTTGAGACGTTTCCTATTTCATGCGCATAGTTGACTAGATTTGATATTGCTTCTTTGATTTGACTCTGCGTTGTTCCTGTTTCTCGCTTTATTTTGATGAATTCGGATATTGGAACCTCCATTATACTGCCTTTGATCTTTAGTCCAGGATAGGTTTGCTTTATTGTCTCATCGATTACTGCCTCAGATATGTCAGAGGCTCCAAGCTCATATGCCTTTTCCACTGCGTGGTTCAAGATGTTGATGATTGAGCGAACGTTTCTGAATTCCGGAAACTCGTCGCACAGCACTCGCACCTTTGCGGCAAGATCCTGCTGCTCTTTTTTGTTGAACCTTTCTGTCTTGTCTGCTTCCTTGATGTACTCTATTGCGATTTCAATTAGTTCATCGATGGAGTTTGCTCCAGCCAAGTCGATTTTGTAGTTGGCCTTTTCCAGCCTGTCAAATACAGATGGATTTACGCGCTGTATGTCCATGTATAATGATGGTGTGGTAATCAGCAGAACGATTGACGCCGGAATGTGTGCGTTGATTAGCGACTTTGCAAAGTCCAGCGAGCCTTCCTGAGAGTCAAACTCGTCAAGCTCAAAGAGAATCACCTTGCCAAGCAGGTTGTGGCTAAATCTAGATATTGCTGCAAGACGCCCGTGGAGCTCATCAAGGTTTGTTGCCTTGTCAAAAGAGTTGGAAAGAACATTGCTGATTATCACTGCCTCGTGTTGGTTATGGTGCACGGCAAGATAGTTTCGAAGAACGTCAGCTGAAATCGGCTTTCTGTCAAAGAGTATGTCCTCTGCTTTTTGCTTTATTGTAACTCCCTTTAGCTTGTCTACAAATCCGTATCCGAGTGCTTTTTTCGCAAGTATGTCGCCCTTTTGCGCCTTTTCGCAGATTTGTGAGAGGAATTTTTCTTTGAGCTCAGAAAACAGTTCCTTGTTAAAGCCGTGAATGATTGCGTTGTAGATGCTCTCGTTTGTCTTTGGCGATATGGTGGACAGATCCACATAAGTAGTCACGATATCCTGCCTTGTCTTTAATGTCTTGATGTGTAATGCCAAGTGGGTCTTGCCTGATCCCACATCCTGAACCACGGTGATTACTCTGAAATCATTCTCTGTCGAGTTTCTCCTAGAGGTTTTCTTGTAGAGGTCAGAGATGCACTCCATAATTGCTGCCTTTGCTTCTTGGTGCCTTGTGCCACCCAGTATCTTTGCGTCGTGTTCGGTCGGAGTTGGGCTGCTTGGGTATGGGTTTGATTTTAGTCCGTATGGGTAGGTCATAGCTTTCTCACATATCCGTGAAGCATTCCGCGAACATGGATTCCTTCCTGTCCCCCGGTTGAGACTTCGTATTTTTGGTTTGATTCAACCAATGATGATGCCAACGAATAGAATTTCTCAGTTGAAATGTTAAGCGACTCACAGATCTTTTGTCGTATGCCAGAAAATGGAACCCAGCCAAGCGACGAAGACATTTCTGTTATGCACCTATCAAAATGAGTCTGAAAGTCAACGCCTGGGCCTGCACCTGGTGTTTTTGTCAGATCGTTGCGCATCTGAGTTACAGAGTTTTCCAAGTTTTTGACCAATCTAGACATTATCCTGAATTTTGGGTCGTTTTGAGAAATATGAGAAAGATAGTTGTCCTTGCTCCACACATAGTGCGCAATTCCCTTGTTGTCCACTATGATTTTTTCTTCTTTTGCGAGGGCTTCAAGTGAGGAATCGCACTCTGTGCCAAAGATCTTTTTTAGCTCTGCCTTTTTTATTCCACAGACTCCTGATGCTTCTACTTTCTCAAGAATCTGGGAATTCATGGCTACGAATCCCTGAAATTTTTTTTAATAGGCCATGTCGACTTGTATAACAAATTTGTGAAATATTGTTGTCTCAGGCTGCTTCTTTGCACTTTTTGTGACTACTTCCATTTTTGGTGGTTTGTAGACTTGCTTTCGCATCTTGGGCACTTTAGCCCATTTGTTCTGTAACCGCAATTTTTGCAGTACGGACTAAATTTAATTGGGTCTCGTGATGACGTTTTGATTATCTTACGGATTAGGATTATTGCAATTAGAACTCCCAACCCAATTCCAATCCAAACTAGAACCATGACATAATTACGTCATGATCACATAAATTTAGATCGGAATTTAGTGTTAAAGTTTGACTAGAGATGGCGAATTCATCAAGAATTATTAGTGATGCACAAAAACCCATTTTGCAGAGTGATGATTAGGTCATCTGAAGCAAATGTGGAAAGAGACCTGGGGTATCTGACTGCCTTTGAAATTAGCTTGTCAGCCCGAGCTCTTTTCTTGTCTCGTCTACACCCCGGATTCCAAATATGTCACGCACTTGGTTTAGCCTGATGTTCTCTTTAAGCAGCTCTTTTCCAAGCTTGCTCGTCAAAGCATTCAGAAGATCTGAGAATCTCACTTCCCACTTGTCTGCACAGTCAAGCATCTTGCCTATTGCCCATTGCCTTACTTCCTGTGGCAAGGATATCTTTTGCTGCGTCTCAATTGCCAGGCTGTCAAACAAATTAACAATGGATACAGTCTGCTCCGCCATCCTTTCTATGTCCTTTAGTTCGCCATATTTTGATTCGGCAAGTATTCTAAGGTTTGACTGGAACTCTGAGAGCTTGAGCAGCGACATCACCTCCTTTGAGGTATGAGCAGACGACTTGTTGGTAGTGCTCTGAAGGCTCTGCACGTTTGCAAACAGGCTGTCTGACTTTTTGTGAAACTCGGAAATTGACGCCTCTGATCTTTTGAGCATCTCAGATATTGTTGAGATTTTTTGGTCCATGGTGTTTGTCTTGCTGTGAAAGATTTCCTTGAATGAGGCGACGTCTGCCTGGACAGACTTGAGTCCTTCACCCACAAACGCAGACGAGTCGGCACGCTTGACAAGAGATGATATTTCTGATTCTATCTTGGCAAGCTCGCCTCGAAGATTGGATACTGTGTCTGCCTTTGCTGCCCCCTCTGCAATTATCCTTGCAATATCTTCTTTGAGTGAGGCAATCTCTGAGCTTAGCTTGGCAGGATCCGTGCGGGACGAGATGCTTTCCAAGTCTTCTTTTATGTTGTCTATTCTTTGCGCAATTTTGATTATCATGTTGGTGTTGTTCTGAATCGAGTTTCTGCTTTCGTCCATTGCCTTTTTGATGCTGTCTGGATGTGGTGCCTCTTTTTGCGCCTGCGTTATCTTGCTTACCTGCTCTTGAAGCCTGTTTGCATGCTCGCTTACCCTATCAATCAGCCCTGCTTGGGCCCGCACTTGGCTTAGTCCCGCAAAAAGCTTCTGCGTATCATCTTCGATTATGTTCATCTGTTTTGATTGTTTTTGTATCTGCTCAAGCGCAGTTGCCAGAGTATCGATCATGTCCTTCATGGATACTAGCACCTTTTGGTTGTCGGCAAAAATCTTTGACATTGACTTTATCTCCTTTGATAATGCATTGGTGGAATCAGACACTGCCGCTATCTTTTTGACCAGTACGTCGGACTCTCGTTTACCCAGAGTTATGCCAGTGGGCCTATCCGTAGATCTTGGTTTCTTTGTTGACACTGCTCTTATGTCGGTCTATGAATAATAAAAGGTACGGCTAAAAATAAATAAAAAAGAACGTAGCTACTCATTGACCAGATCTGGTCCATGAAGTATCTCGTGCAGTGTTTTTTCCGTCAGGCCCGTCAGGGACTCTGAGAACTGTTTTGTACAATATTCACAGTTGATCATATAGTACGGTACTATACCGTACTAATAATGAGCTGGTTATTACACAATTACCTAGTTTTGAGCCCACGTATGCGTGATTTTCAGAAAATAATTCGTTTGGAGCAAACATACGCGTGCCTATAATGTTATGACTCAAGAAAATACACATGTTCAAAGGTTTTGGCGGTTCACTTAACTGGAAGCTGCAGCTCCTGTTCAATGCAATTGCGGTTGCGTCAGTGGTTGTCATATCAGTTGGGAATTATACATCAGCAGTCCAGGTCGCTGAAAGACTGGATGTAGCGCAGGCAAAGGAATATCTTGATTCTATGACAGTCCAGGCAGTCATTTTGGGTGTTACGGTTAACGGCATAGTTGGCGCATTTGCATACTTTATGGCACGCTCAATTACAAAGCCGATTATCAAGGCAACAGAGATTGCAACCAAGCTGAGCCAGGGCGATCTTACAGTAACCGTGCAAAAATCAAAGTCAAACGACGAAATAGGAAGACTACTTGTGGCAGAAAACGAAATGGTTTCCAATTTGAAGGGAATAATATCCGAAGTTCATTTGGCCGCACAGTCAGTGTCATCCAGTGCGCAGCAGATCGCCGCTTCTGGAACCGAGCTGAACTCGTCAGTGCAACAAATTGCGTCCACAGTAGACCAGATTTCGAGGGGCTCCGAGTCCCAGGCACAAGGCCTCACAAAATCAAAGCAGATTGTAGAAGATCTCTCAAGCACAATGAATGGTCTTGCCGCAAACGCAATAGAGTCTTTTGAGGCAACACGTAGGGTTGGAACCCTCTCCGAAAAAGGCTCCGAGTCGGCCAAGGAGGCAGGCGAGAGAATGAACAACATAATCAATGTTACCAACAACTCGGCACAGAAGGTCCGAGGGTTAGCTCAGAAGACAAATGAAATTACTGCAGTTTTGGATGTCATACGACAGATTGCAGACCAGACAAACCTTTTGGCGCTAAACGCTGCAATCGAGGCAGCACGCGCAGGTGAAGCAGGACGCGGCTTTGCAGTGGTGGCAGACGAGGTAAGAAGGCTGGCAGAAAGCTCGGCAAAATCCTCAGAGGAGATAGACACCAAATTAAAGCAAATCAAAGAGGATGCCCAAGTGGTAGTCGAAGATATTGAGACTAGCGCAAACGAGGTAAACCAAGGAAAATTAGTAATTGATTCATCATTAAAGTCGCTTGATGATATTGCATCTCAAATCAAAAGTGTCTCAGAGAACGTAAAACGACTCTCAGATGCTGCACAAGAAGAGGTATCCAAGGTAAAGACGGTGGCCACAAGCGCAAATGACATTGCCGCAGTAGCAGAGCAAAACGCTTCTGCAACAGAGGAGGCGTCAGCAGCAGTAGAGCAGCAGACTGCCCAGACTCAAGAAATTGCAGCATCAGCAAACCAGATGTCGGAGCTTGCAGGACAGCTTGAGAAGATAATCTCCAAGTTCAAGTTTAATGAAAGCGGCGAATCTGAAAAACCTGAAGAATTAGAGAAAAAGAAAACCGGCCTTCTTGCCAGATTAATTCACAATTAAACGTCTTCTGACTTGTCGTAAGCCTTTAGCTGTTCTTTTTTGCGCTTGAGTATTGCAAAGATTCCCAGGATTGCTGCAATCCAGATCGAGCTAAATACAATGTTTGAAAAACTCGCGTACATGTACGGCGTTGCGTCCATCAGGTTCTGCCTTAGCTGAATTGCTCTATAGTGAATATCCAACATCACTGTGTTGAATGCCTCGGAGTTGACCGGCTCGTTTTTGACTCCCTCTACGCTGGATATCATCGAGTCAATATCGCTTTGTATCCTCTCAAAATCGGTGGTCGCAGTTGGGAAGATCCAAACAGGGTTCCCGTCCTTTGGAAGGCTCTGCTTTATTGTCTGGAGATCCTGTAGCATCGAATTTGGCAAGTTGCCTGCAGCTATTCTGTCCAGAGCTCCTCGTGAGAGATCAAGCGGATAGACATCCGTCTTGTATCCGTTGTAAGCCATGTATGCTCCAAATATGATTATTGCAAGCATTCCGACTAGTGCCATTTTATAATAATTGTCTGCCATCCTTTCTGCCTTTGATTTTTGTACGCGTGATTTATTTCTTTTAAATCTGGAGTGCGAGAGGCTCAGGTACGCCACGTAGAAAAAACCGATTGTAGGTATCGCAATTATTGGTGCAAAGACTGGATTTTTTGAGAATATGGCAACCAACAGCCCAAGAAGTCCATAGACTCCAAAGAATATCTCAAGCAGTGTTGTCTTTGTGAATGGTAGGTTGTACGCCTTGTCTCGCCAGTCATCGCCTCGCTTTATGATTCCGTATTTTGGAGTCCTCAGGAACTCGTTCTTTTTTCCAAATATCCCGTCAAACACAGCAACTGTGTTGTTTACAGAAAGTCCTGCAGAATAGATGAGCAAAAATGGCAAAATCTTTGCCTTTTGCTTCCAGTCCTTGCCCCACAAATTGTAGATGACAACCAGATACGCAAACGGCCCCATCGCAAGATATGTCGCAATGGTAAGCGCCGGAACAAACTTGATGATGTGTAGGTTAAAGTTTGCGGCCAAGAGAACCGGAAGCGCCAAAAACTGGATGAGCAAAAGCGGGTATGCTATATGGCGCGTAAGTTGCACAAACGCCTGAATCTTTGTCTCAAATGGGATCCTTCTCTTTATCAGAATGTCGCCAAGCAGTTTGATTGCGCACTGGATTGCCCCCTTTGCCCACCTGAATTGCTGCCTTTTTGCGGCATTCATCTGCACTGGAAGCTCTGCTTCAACTACAATGTCCTCTATGAAGATGCACTTCCAACCTTTCATCTGGGCCCTGTAGCTTAGATCCAGGTCTTCAACCAAGGTTGCTGTGTGCCATCCACCTGCATCCTCAATGCAGTCTCTTCTCCATATTCCGGCAGTTCCATTGAAATTCATGTACATGTGCGAGTTTGACTTTGCTTTTTGCTCGATTAGAAAGTGAAAGTCCAAGCTAAGAGCCTGAGCCTGAGTTATTGCAGAATAGTTTTCGTTGATATGTCCCCACCTGCATTGCACCAGACCTATGTTTGGCTTTGCAAAGTATGGTATTGCTTTTTTTAGGAACCACGAAGGCGGTGTGAAATCGGCGTCGAAGATTGCCACGTATTCAGTGTTGGTAAGAGTCATTGCATACTTGAGTGCGCCTGCCTTGTACCCTTTTCTTGTTCCCCTTCTGATGTGAACAATGTCGTATCCGTCTTTTTTGTACTGGTTCACAACGTCGTGTAGTAGATTCGTCGTCTCGTCATCAGAGTCATCAAGCACCATTATCTTCATCTTGTCTTTTGGATAGTCCATTGCACAAACAGCATCTACCAATCTTGTTGCGACGTATTTTTCGTTGTAGATAGGCAGTTGGATGGTTATTGACGGCGTACCAATTGAAACTACTTGATGTTTGTCTTTTCTCCTCAATGAGAGAAATGCAAGATAATAGAAATTGAAAGTGTATGCAGTAAGAAGTATGGCAGAAAATATGAAAATATCAAACACGAACTGGGTAAATGGATTTACTGCCAATGCATTCCCAATTCAGGCTTCCTATTTATGACTTCTAAATGTTGTCTAGGCCTTTCTCTGGAAGATCTTGATTGCCTGTGGAGGGCATACTCCCTCGCATGCAAGGCAGAATATGCAATCAGGTTCTCGTGCCATGAGGGGCTTTTTCTCGGATGCCGGGTTTCCTGGGGTGTCAAACCACTCGTATACATTGACAGGACATGCTTCAATGCACGCCCCGTCTGCAACGCAGATATCGTAATCCACTGAGACGAACTCTCCCCACACGCCCATCGTATTATTGCCACTTCCCTTTCTGCCCCAAGTCTTGATTACATTTTTGTTTGCTGGTACGGTGTACGGTGAGCTTGGTTTCATGTGGGCTTTGTACTCTACATCGATTGGCCCTGGCTTTGCGCCATCACGTGGAGGGCCGGTATCGGCTTCGGCTGCCACCTCTTCTATTGCTTCTGCCTTCGGCTTTGGCTTTGCGTCAGGTACTATTTTTGCAAGCGGCGTTAGATCCTCAAGTATCTTCATTGCAGCATCCTGTCCGATTTTTTCTGTCTTCATCAGGCTTTCGACCATCTTGTCCGCAAGGATTGTGTTTCGGAGAATGGTGTCAATTATCATCTTTGCATAGTGATCTGCCTTTTTGCGATAGTCCTTTACCCAGTTGGGGTCGCCAAACTTTTCAATTGGAAATATTTGATAAATTATATCGACTACCTCGCCTGAGACGATCTCTACTGTAACTGAGAGGTTTACTTTTTCGTATCCTTTTGCTTCTGGGTCTGGCATGTTTTCCTCAACCCAGTTGTATGTCGCAAAGATCCTGTCTGCGTATGTGTCCATGACAAACGTCTTTTTGAGGCCTTCTGCGATGGATTTCATCTCCATTGGCTCCTCTAGTTTGATCGGAAGTCTGTAGAGGCCTAGCTTGTAGCCATGAAGCGGATAAACTCCCCTTTTTGCAGTGGGGGACTCCATTGTGTAAACTCGATCTTTGAGTAACAGTGACATGGTGTTTTTTCTCCGAGAAGCCTTAAAAATCTTTTTTAATCCGAGTCGTCCGGACAGGTCAGCTCTCGAAGCTCTGTGTATTTTTTTTCCATCTTTTCTGCGTGGATGAGCACCTTTTGCAGATCATAGTTACTTTTTGGAAAATACCACCTAATCGGAACCCAATGCCCTATTCCATCCATGTCGTGTATCATGCCCTTGTCTGCAAGAACTTTGAGGTTTTCATCGACTGAGTGTTCTCTGACTGTCAGGCCGCGCTTTGTTCTGTCCTCCATTATCAGATCATCGCTTGTGTCCTTTATGAGATAAAAGGCGCCTTTTTTTAGAACTGGGAGTTCTTGGCTCATTTATTTTTCTACGGGGTTTCCTATCATGTTGCCCCATTCTGTCCAAGAACCATCATAGTTGCGAACCTGTGGGTACCCAAGCAGGTATTTTAGGACAAACCAAGAATGCGATGAACGTTCGCCAATTCTGCAATAGCATATGATATCCTTGTCTGGCGTTATTCCCTTTGGAACATAGTTCTGTTGAAGTTCTGCAACTGATTTGAATGTGCCATCGGCATCGTTTACAGCTGTCGCCCATGGTATGTTTTGTGCCCCTGGTACGTGTCCCCCTCTTTGCGCATGTTCCATTGGATATTCTGGAGGTGCCGTGATTTCGCCTGTGAATTCTTTTGGAGATCTGACATCTACTAGCGCGACTTCTTTTTTGCTTAATGCTCGTCTCACGTCAAACAGATACGCTCTGAGGCCTTCGTCTGGGGGCTGTGCCACATAGTTTGTTGTTGCAATCTTTGGTTCCTCAGTGGTGTACTGTTTTTTTTCTAGTTCCCATTTTTTTCTTCCACCATTCATTATCTTGACGTTTTTGTGTCCATAATACTTGAAGACCCAGAACACAAATGCTGCAAACCAGTTGTTAAAGTCACCATAGAGCACTACTTGACTATCTGCAGTGATTCCGTTCTTTGACATCAATGCCTCGAATTGTTTTTTGTCAACTATATCTCTGGTAATGGGGTCGTTGATGTCGCGTTTCCACCAGATGAGGCTTGCATCCTTGATGTGGCCTTTTCTGTAACCGTTTTCAGGATCATAATCCACTTCAACTAGCTTCAGATTGCCGCTTGGTTGATTTTTTGATACCCAATCCGTATCCACCAAAACTTCCGGGTGAGCGTAACTCATTTCACTTTAGAAAAAAATGAATTCATACTTAATCGTTTTCAAGCGTCAATGACTAGCTTTTTTAAACAAAGCTGCGCAAAAGGAATGGTTGAAGCTAAATCGGATCGCAGTGGTAAGCAAGTTTGGCTCTGAGGAATCGGAGAATGCCGCAAGAAAGGTTGCAAAGAAATTTCTTTCAGGTAGGGCCGAAGTATTCACAATAGCACCGGTGACGGTTGATGGGGCAAAAAAAGTAGAATCAGTAGAAGATCTAAAAGAAAAAAAGCTTGATTTGGTAGTCACACTTGGCGGAGACGGTACGACCCTGCGTACATGTCGAAGTCTTGTAAACGAAGTGCCTGTCCTGACCATAAACGTGGGCGGAAACAAAGGCATCCTATCAGAAATAACTCTAGACAAAATAGACTCTGCAATCAATGATATCAGAGCAAACAAGATCTGGCTTGACAAAAGAATGCGAGTTGTGGCCTCAGTTGCCGGCCAAGAGTTCCCTCCAGCGCTAAATGAGATCTACATCAACAGGCAAAACATGACCAAGACTGCAGAATTTGAGATCAAGTTTCAAAACGACATTGTAAAGCACAAGATGGACGGAGTCATGGTGTCAACTCCAAGTGGCTCAACAGGCCATTCATTTTCTTTTGGAGGTCCAATCTTGCACGAAAGCTTGGACATTTTGATCATAACTCCGATTGCACCAGTTTTGCGACAGCTGCCATCAATTGTTGTTCCCGACGAAAAGATTCAAGTGATCTGTTCGCACGACACCAACATAGTCATGGATGCCCAAGTGATCAAGACAGCCGGCTTTGAAGAACCCATAATTATCAAAAAGCACGACAAGCGTGCAGTCTTTGTAAGATTCAAAAAACGCGGACTGCGACAGATGAGCAAGCTTGGCGTCTAGAGTTTACGATGCAAGCGCGTTTTATTCAGGGGTTCCTTTTGCGTCTCCCGAAGAAGGATGCACCACATCACTTGTTTTTGAAGAGATAAAGCACATCAAACAGAGTCATGGCGCACTTGACATCATTTTGGAGACAAACAGATTGAAGATCATTGATCCAGACCAAAACAAGATCGACGAGGTAACGACGAACGCAAAGAAAACTGGCGATTTTCAGAAGCTCTCAAAGGCGGACATTTCGGCAGTTGCCCTCGGCCTTCAGCTTGGCGTCCAGATTGTCACAGACGATTTTGCAGTATCAAATCTGGCAAAAAACCTTGGGCTCCAAGTGCAGCCAATCATGACAAAGGGGATAAGAGATGTTGGAAGATGGAATCATTATTGTCCTGCCTGCAAAAAAGAGTTTTCCGGAGTCGACACATGTCCGCTGTGCGGAAACAAGTTGAGACGAAAGCTACTCAAGGGCAAGTCCTCTTGAGTGCCAGTCAATAAAAGATCCATCGTAGAGGCGTATCTTGTCGAATCCTGCAACTTTGAGCTGGTAAAAAAGTGCGGATGCGCGGTGGCCGTGCATACAGTAGCAGACAATCTCTTTTTCGTTTGAGATCTGTCTTTGCGCAAAAAGATCCTGCAGTGATTCTTTTGCGTCAAACAAGAGCCTGCCCTGACTTATTCCATCCGTAAATGGCAAAAGCATCGAGCTTGGTATGTGGCCGCCAAAATACTCTTGCGGAGTCCTTGCGTCAAGGATGGTTACTTTTCCAATCAATCCACTTAGCTCTTCTGCCTCGATTCTTAGATGCTGCTGTACCTTTGGCACAAATTGCGTCGGCGGTGGTTTTTTTTGCACCCTGGACATTTGGTTTCCAAGACTTTGCCAGGTTGTTATTCCAGCATCAAGCATCCTGACGTCTTGATGCCCCAGATATTGGAGTGTCCATGCAATTCTCATCACGGACGGATCCATTGGCTCACCTGAGACCACTACAGTTTTTGCGTTGTCTATTCCCAAGATTCCAAGAAGCTGTGCTCCATCATGCTCATTTGGTGCCAAATGTGCCCCATGTTCGTTTATCTGTATTATCTGATCAACTGTAAGCGAGACAGAGTTTGGGATGTGGCCGTACATGTAGGCCACCTTCGGCCTTGTATCCAGTATGACAACATTTGGATCATCCAGGTGTTCTTTAAGCCAATCAGAGGATACCAACATGTTCATTCTGAGTCAAGCGTACTTTGATTTGATTCCTTTCTTAGCTTACTTTGGCGCTCTAGCGTTTGTTTTATTTTTTTTGCACGCGCTTCACCAAGGCCATCGACTTTGGCAAGATCTGCGACGGAGGCGTTCAGTGTTTGTACGGGTGAGCCAAACCTCTCAAGCATCCTTGTTGCAAGTTTTTCACCAACTCCTGGAAGGCTGCAGAGAACTGAAAGCTGTTGTCTTGCCAAGTCGTCTGATTTTCTTATTTTTTTGAGAAACGGCCCTTTGGATGCGTCCTTTCTTGAACACATCGACACAAGCAGCTTGGCCGTATGCGTTGCATTTGGTGTTGGAATTATTGGGATCTTAAAATCAATTGCAACAGATGCCAGAGCCCCGTAGAAGACAAATGGGTTTTCCACTATTTGCTCTATCTCATCTACGTCCCCCTCCATGAGAAGCACTGGATGTGCAAAGTGTTCCTTGAGCCTGTTGCACTGATCAAAAAGCCTTCCATCAAATATTGACGATATGAGATCCGAGATACTTTTTCGCTCAACTACTGTCTCTGGCGCAACTATGTAATCGCCTACTGGAAGCGTTTTTATTTCTAAATTGATGCCTACTGCCTTTAGAAGATCTGGAATGCCGCTTTTTTTTTCTCGTTCATCCACAACTATTCTCAGATTATCAATCTTCATAGAACGAAATCGGGTTTATTCTTAATATCTATTGGGGGTTTGGTTTTTGCGAGCCCTTCATCATTTCGTTTATTTTTGTTTCTTGCTCTTTGATGCTTTCTTTGATGCGTGTTTCCTGTTTTGCAAGTACTGCCGTCCTCGTGTTTGCAAGCTCTTTTTTCTCTTCCAGCTCCGCGATAAGACCAGCCTTTGTTGATTTTATCAATATAGAGCCGGCGTGCTTGTAGACAGGATCATCGTCTGCTATCTTTTTTAGTTCCTCAAGTGCCCTCTCAGATTCCATTTGCTCCAGATCAAGTTGCTGTTTTTGCATCATGATGGATTGTAGGTTCTGCTGAGATTGTTGCAGTTTGGCCAGTTGTTCTTGCAACCATGGTGGAATTTGTTGGCCTTGTGACACACGGTAGGGCCTCCGGAATTTCTTATATCTTTACCGATTGGAAGAAAAACCAGATAATCATTAATTTTGGCATTCTGGCGTTAGATCTGTTTTAGACTCAAATGATATGATAAAAGCTTAAATTTTCACCCCAAGCCATCTAATTACATTGTCTGACAAGCCGCAAAGCTCCAAAAAGAAGGAAGGGTTTACGGCAGCAGAGGCCGCAGCGCTGGCAGAAGCAATTGCAAAAAGAGCAAAGGCGGTGGCAGAAGAAGTGGCAGACAAAGAATACGAGGCCGCAAAGGCAGCGGCGGTTGCAGCCGTGCAAGCGTCTGAAGCATTTACCAACAAGCGCAACCAAGAGCGCATATTCAGACGAGAGATGGGCGAGCCAGAGTTTTTCCATACCAAAGCTGATTTGGTTCCAACAAGACCTGTTCTTTCAGAAGAAGAGCAGGAAGAGATTTCAAGAATGGTCGAGATTCCAAAGGATCAGACTCCACCATACAAACCAGAACACATACTCAGTCCGGAATTTGGAGGCACGTCAAATTATGAATCCGGTATAACTCAGCTCGTAGAGGAAGCCAGACAAAAACTCGACAGACTCAAAAACAGCCCTGATGTGACTCCTCTTGAAATTTCCAAAGCAGAGCAAGATCTCATTTACTTGGACTCGTTGTATCAAAACTTTTACTATGGAATGAATGTTTTCCGTACAGCAAAGGGCGGTAGAGACAGACTCAAGGAATGATTTGGCATGGACAGAAATAATTTTAGTGTCATCAATGTAAGAGTGACTTTTAGAAGCATCCCAATTCACATTTTAGAGAGATTTTCATTCAAAGACGTAGGTGCTGCGTGCGAGTCATTTAAGAAAATTCCCGGCGTGTCAGAATGCGTAATAATTCAGACCGCGAGCAGGGTCGAGGTTCTACTTGTAAAGAACATGGATGAGAGGGCAGACGAGACGCAGGATCTAAGAAGAGAGGAAGGGAAGGGCCTCACCATAAACAAGATCAAGGAAACTTGGATCTCACTGACGAAGCTGGAACAGTACGATATTGATCACTTTGATCAGATTCTTGAAGTGTATGAAAACACCGAGGTCTATCACCACCTGCTCAGACTTGCATCTGGTTTGGAATCAATAGTCATAGGAAACGAAACGATCCTTGACGAAATAAAATCAGCAATTTCGAGTGCAAAGCTAGCAAAAACATCTGGCACCATACTTAACAAGTTATTTGAGAGTGTCATACGAATCGCAACCAAAATCAGAGAGTCGACTGGAATAAGCAAGGGTGCAAAATCCATTGGTGATGTGGCAGTCAAGATTGCAGAAGAATATGCAGGCCTTGACTCAAAAAAACACGTTTTGCTCATAGGTACAGGCGAAACTGCCGCAATGGTTGCCAAGTCCCTCAACAAGAAATCCTACGCATTTGACATTACCAGCATGACCATTGAGCGAGCCACCGGGTTTTCCAAGATATTGGGCGGAAAGCCGATAAAATTCCAAGACGTCATATCAGGTTTTGACAAATTCGACATAATCTTTGTTGCAACCACTGCCGACTACTTCATAGTCACTTACGACAAAATAAGAATACTCATGGAAAATAAGAAAAAGGGCACCATGGTACTGGATTTGTCAGATCCTAGAATAATTGATGATAACCTATACAAGCTTCCTGGAGTCAAGCTGATGTTCAGGGATCAAATCGACGAGCTTGAAGACAGGGATCTCAAAGATGTGGAAGAAAAGGCCACTGCTGTGGAAAAAATCATTGCCAAAGAGGTGCCAGTTATTGATTCAGCAATGAAACTTCTGGAACCCGAGCCCACAGTTACCGATATCTATGCAAGCGTGGATCTGATAAGAAAAAAAGAGCTGGAAAAGGCCCTTGAAATGCTTGGGGAAACAGATGAGAAGAAAATAAAGATCATCGAAGAGCTAACAAAGGCCGTCGTGGAAGGCATTGTCTCTGTTCCTGCCAACACTTCAAAAAAATCAGAGTAATCTAGCTCGTAATCTTGAAGATAGAGCAATGCCCATTACCAAATGTGGCATAACGTTATGAGCTTGATCGTTCGCTAAACAAATGAAACGAGATATATAATACCAAATTTTTGTTACAGATGATGCCGAAATTAGTGTGCAAAGACTATGGCTTTGAATGCGAGTTTGTTGCCGAAGGAAGCGACATTGCAAAGGTAATCGAAGAATACAGTAAACACTCTGCGGAAGAACATGGTATAGAATACTCCAAAGAGGCTTTGATGCATTTCATAATCAGAAAGGGCTAATCCATACCATTACCAAAAAACTTTACAAATATTTCTCACAGCTGATCCTGTGGTGTTTTCAAACTTTTGGCTAACCGTATGATTCGTATTTTACTTCAAAGCTTCCATCTTCGCGATTGTCATGCATGGTTACAAAGCCCTGTGGGGCTAGCGTGTCCATCACACCATCAATGGTTCCTTGCCAGCCACATATGTAGAACATCGTATTGTCTTTGGTGATCTTTTCACCTACGAGCTCCTCCAGAGGTGATTTTCCTCCATTCTGTGGCTTCAGATAGTTTTCAACTCTACCCGTAGGTCCATTCCACGATCTGTTGAACCATTCTTTGGGCCTGCTGATGGAGGCTCGGTATCTGAAATTCCACTTGTCGCGGCCACGATCGATGCTTTCCATTTCCAACTTTGTAAATAGATCCTTGTAGCTCAGCTCATCCACATAGCTTGCACCGTGCAAAACGACTATCTCTCTTTTGTCACCCACATCGCGAAGATGCTGTGCAAAGCTCACAAAAGGCGCAATTCCAGTACCGCCTCCAATGCAGACTATTCTTCTTTCATCTTTTCGTCCATCCGGCAGTGTGTCATTAATCGTAAGAGCATTCCCAGTAGGCTTGCCAAGAGTCACTTCGTCTCCTTCGCTCGAATAGAAAAGTTGTGTTGTGACACGCCCAGGCAGTGGCCTTCTTACCCACCTTATTACAAACTCAAAGTACTTTTTGTTTTCAGGATGTGAGGCAATAGAATAAGCCCTTCGGACAATCTTGTAGTTTTCGCTGATTACAGAAATTCCTATTGTGAGGAACTGTCCTGACTTGTATTCTGGGATTATGCCGTCTTTTGGAACAAAGCGGAAAATTGCAAGATCTTCTTTGAGTAACTGCACATAAGTAAGAGTGCATTTCATCTCCGAGACCATAATTGAATAATCTGAGCCTATTGGTTAAAAATCTTATCGGCGTTTTATTTTTGCAGATTCGAGTGAGTCGTAGCTTGCTTGAACTAGTCGCAAAACAGAATTTATGTTTGCTCGCAGATGCGACAGCTCATCTGAATCAATTGAGACTTCCAGTTTGTTTTTCTTTAGGGTTACTTTGGTAGTAGTCGGGTTTTCAGGGTAAAACTTGTTGTCTGCGTTTATCGAGTCAAAGATTGCCTTGGTTTTTTCTCGAGCATTAATTGAGATTATGCCGCTAAACGCTGACATCGTAGGCGGTTCCGGCAACCTTGTATCCGCACTTGGTACACTTCCAGATTCCCACTGCTTCCCTTCCAAATTTCAGTGAGCCGCAATCAGGACACCTTCTTTTTGTCTTTAGTATTGAATGCACTTGGGTGAATTTTTTTCTGTGCTTGATTCCGTATTTTTGTCTTAGGCCTTTGAGTGATGAACCTTTCTTGAGCATTTAACTTCCACTAGCCTTTTTGAGAATCTCCCTTATTTTTGCTCCGGTAGCAATTGAGATTTCTCCGCACTTGATGAGTTGTTCTTGGGTAAATCCGTCTTTTCCGCCTTTCTGGATGGCACAAATGTTGCCTGCGGTGTTTGTCGTGATTGTGATTCTGGCATCCATGCAGTTCCATTCGTCTGCGTTTGGATCCACGATTATGTAGTCACCTATTTTTCCCATAGTTACAGACACCGGCAGGGTGGTGATTGGAGGATCCATCGCTTGGCCGTTTACCAGAGCAGGCGCATCGTTTACCATCTCCCATTTTGGTATCTTGCATGAAAGAATGCTTGCAACTGACGCGTAGGAACATGCGTCAAAGAGATTACCATCATAGTCAGTCACGCTATTGTCCACAAAGAGACCTACCACAGATTTGTCTTTTTGTAACACTAGTTTTGTTAGGTCTATCATTCCGCTTTCACGTATTCCCCTGTCTACCACCCTAGCAAGCTCGATTACCTCTTCGTTTGGCGGCCCTGGCTCCGCATGAGGATCTGCCAGTGGCAATATCTCTGCTGTGCAGATGAATATTCCTCTATCCCCAAGATCCGGGAACGGCTTGTCTGGTTGGATCTTTACTCCGCAAACCACTTCTGTGTCGCCAAGTCTTGCGCGGGCGGATCCTTCTGCCTTTGGAATTACCTTGGTATCAATACTCAATGGCCTTGGCTCATCAAATGCCCGCCCATCTATTCGCTGGCCATCCTTGAGAAGTGCCAGAATTTTTTTCCTTTTTAGCTCGTCAATTATCGCATCACTCATGCGACATTATCCCCAAAGAATTTCTCTCGTAGTGCCTTTTTTTGAATCTCATACACCAGTTTGCAGCCACCTACTGCGGTGTCTACGCACTTTGCGTACTCTTGCGGAGTCAAAACTCCGTCAAGCTGAATAAGTGTGATTTTGCCCAGGTTTGGCATGAGTGCGACAGGCATGTCTGCTTGTCCTTCCTGGTCTTCCTCATTATTGATATCAAGAACTATGGTGTCTGCGACTTTGCCTGCAGCGCAAGCAGAGATCATGTCTCTCATTGGGATTCCTGCATCAGCAAGTGCAACTGCCGCAGCATCAAGTGCCGCGCATCGCGAACCACCATCTGCTTGGAGGATTTCGATAAAGACGTCAACTACGGTTCTTGGGAAGTTCTCTAGCATGACTGCTGGCTCGAGTGCCTCTTTGATGACTTTGGAGATCTCAATTTCTCTTCTTGATGGTGCGGGATTTTTTCTTTCGCCAACAGAAAACGGCTGCATGTGGTATCTGCAACGCAAAATTCCTCTGTCTGTGTTTGCAAGGTGCTTTGGATGAACGTCACGCGGCCCAAACACCCCTGCAAGTATTTTGTTCTCACCAAACTCTATGTATGCCGAGCCGTTTGCGTTTTTTAAAACACCCGCTTTTATCATGATTCTGCGCGGTTCATCTATTTTTCTTCCGTCACAGCGGATGCCTTTGTCATCTAACAGTACTATGTCTGATTTTTTTACTCCCATTATTATTCACTATTTGATCCTAACATTTCTTGAATTTTTTCAGTCAGATTTGGAACGTGTGCTTGTTCTTCGACCATTTTGATGGCATCCAGAGCCTTTAATAATCCATCTGGATCCTCGCACGAAACTACGACGTATCCGTTTTGTCCAATTGTAATCATGGCCTTTGTTGCGCCTTCGATTGTTTGAATCATCGAGCCGCGTTTGCCGATGAGTCGTGGGACCTTGCTTGGCGATATTTTGATCAGCTCGCCTTCTTCTATCTTGCCAAGATCCCTATCAGATATCGTGATCAGCGGATCTCTGGATCTGTCAGAGTTCGCAATTCTTGCTGCAACCAAGTCCCCCGTCTTGAGTCTTGAGGTGAGCTCATCCATTTTTGGGTTAAAGTCGCGCCCAAAGACATCTTGTGCGGGAAGTATTCCAGCATAACAGGAGTTTATGTCAAGCTCCCATGAAAGTGATGTGTGTGATCTTACAATTCCAATTACAAAGTCATCAATTCGTGGCAGATACATTCCGGTAAGCGGAATAACTCGAACGCCGCTATCAAATATTTCAGAGATTCCAACGGTTGTCGCAATAATTTTGTCGCCAAAAAGGTGGACGTTTTCTTCGGCCCTGTACGGTCCTGTAGTGATTACATCCCCAGGAATGACGTATTTTCTTTTTATGTCATCCATCACTTGACCATCTCAACTGTTGCAGTTCCTTTTGTTATAGAGCCTAGCCTATCTATCACGCTTGCCCTTGCTCCCGCAGGTATTTCTAGTATTGCTTTAAGTGAACCATTATTTTGCCATTCTTCTTTTTTCAAAGTTCCAGTCGATTTTAGAACTGCATATGATTGGGCCGCGTATTGAGCCGGCACAACTATCTCAAGCAACATGTTTTCTGATTTTAGTGGAATTATTGTTCGCAGTTTTTCGACTACGTCTTTTGATTGTTCTTCAGTGTTCCTGAATGGGTCTATCGAGACGCGAGCTTGCTCTAATGCCTGTTCGATTCGCATCGGCGGATGCGGAAGATGTGATCTCGGATCGACAAAGGTCTTTGCAATAAACTCGATTATCTGTTTTCTTTTTTCCAATACCATCTTTCGGCGCTGGTCGGTAGTCAGGTTTAGATCACCTTTTTTGAGAATTATCTCAATTATTGCAGCTTGATCTTCTGTCTTGAAGGCCTTGAGTAGTTTTTCAGTCGATGCCCTTGTTCCCTTGCCAGAGTCAGTATACACCTCGTCAGACACCAGAACCGACGATACGTCCTTTCTTTTGCCCAGCTTGTACTCCAAAGCGGGATCGGGTTTTACTAGAATCTCGAATTTTTCACCCGCAACAGAATGCCTGATTACAGTAACATCTGTCATGAGGAGTGTTATATGATATTGCTATTTATCTCATCTCAAAGCCACGCTAGATTTTTATGGGGACTGGGAAAATTTTTTCTAACTTGACTTCTTTAGAGATAGTTTCGCAAGATAAGCAGCGTATGACGATAAAATTAAAGGGTGTTCCATTACAGTATGCGAACGCACTTAGAAGGATCTGCCTCAACGGCGTTCCTGTATTTGCCATAGATACGGTAGATATCATCGAAAACTCATCAGTAATGTCAGATGAGGGAATTGCCCACAGACTTGGCCTAATACCGCTCAAAACGGATCTCACAAGATTTGCAGAACCGTCCAAGTGTTCATGTAAAAGCCAGGCTGGCTGCTCAAACTGCCGAGTTATGTTTGTAATTGACTCTGGCGAGACTGACACGACTCGAACTATAACGTCTGGCGAATTAAGTTCAGAGGACGAATCTGTAAAACCAACATCAGACAAGATCCCAATAGTGCAGATTGCTCCAGGACAAAAGGTGAAGCTTGAGGCATATGCGAGACTAGGCCGCGGAACAACTCATGCAAAATGGAATTCAGCAAATGTTTCCGTCTTGACTCACACAGACAAACATGACGAATATGTCTTGACTGTAGAATCAACAGGTGCGTTGAGCCCTGAACAGATAATCAGATCTGGAGTGGATGAGCTAGCCCAGAGACTCGAAGAGTTCAAGGGCGTAATCGCAGAGCTCAAATCATAATAACATTTTATATTGGGTTGTAAAAGGGCAATAACTATGACCAATCAATTGGTTCTAAATATGGTAAAGGAACTCAAATCGGCCTCAGCTAAAAACAAGGCGCCGATTTGGTCAAAGCTTGCAGAGATGGCACAAAAACCATCCATTGCAAAAAGACTGGTCAACGTGGGAAAGATAAGTGACGTCACAAAGGAAAATGACGTCGTAGTTGTGCCAGGCAAGGTATTGGGCACTGGAAATATTTCTCACAAAATCACACTCTGCTCATTTTCCATTTCAACTTCGGCTGCAAAGAAGGTCTTGTCTGCCGGGGGTAAAATTATTAGCTATTCTGACATGATCTCAAAGTTTCCAACCGGAAAGGGTGTGAAAATAATTGGATAAGCCGCAAAACATAGTAGTTGACGGGACAGATCTTCTAGCAGGCAGACTGAGCTCTAATGTGGCAAAGCTTCTCTTGCAGGGAAACCACGTATCCATAGTCAATTGTGAAAAAATAATGATTAGCGGTGGTAGAAAGAACATAGTGCAAAATTACAAGGACTTTCTTGCAATTGCAAGCATCCTGCACCCAGAACATGGCCCTTACCATCCAAGAAGGCCAGATACCATGATTGCAAAAATGATACGCGGTATGCTTCCAAGAAAAAAGCCATCAGGCTTGGCAGCACACAAACGACTTCGCACATACATAGGCGTGCCGGGAACACTAAGCTCATCAAAAAAGACCAGTTTCGATAATGCAAAAATCACAAGAACTCCAGCTAATTACACCACAGTGGCAGACCTAGCAAGAGAGGTAGGTTGGAATTGATTCCAAAGACAGAGATCTATTTTGCAACAAGAAAGACATCAAAGGCGCACGTTTACATTACAAAAGGCTCAGGCCGGGTAAGAATCAACAACACACCTGCAGAGATGATTCAGCAAGAAACTGCTCGTGAGGTAATTTTGAGCCCACTTGAAGTTGCAGGCGATCTCAGAAACAAAATCGACATATCAGTCCGCGTAAGGGGTGGTGGATTCATGGGGCAGGCATATGCAGCTGCCACCGCAATCTCAAGGGCAATGACTGGATGGACCAAGTCAAAAAAAGAACCAAAGGATCACCCATTTACAAAACAGATTAGAACCGACTTGCGAAAGAGAATAAACGATTTTGATAAACACCTTCTTAGCGGCGATGCAAGACAAAAAGAACCAAAGAAATTTGGCGGTCCTGGCGCAAGAAGAAGAAAGCAAAAGTCGTACAGATAGATGAAGGCAGTAATTTTAGCTGGTGGCAAAGGCACCCGTGCAAGGCCATTTACAGAATTCTTCCCAAAATCCATGATGCCGATTCACGGAAAGCCACTAATCAGCTACATAGTAAAGCACCTTTCTTCGTTTAAGATGGTTTCCGAAATCATCATAGTTGCAGACCTTGACGGCCTTGGAGGACAGATAAAGCATTATTTTAGCAACAACAAAAAGATACGATTCATCCAAGACTCTTCAAGTGGTACTGCAGGAGATTTGACGCATTTAGAGAGAATCATAAAAGACGAGCCGTTTATCTTGTGGTTTTCAGACAACCTTTGCCCCCTAGATCTACAAAAAATGCTCAAACACTACAGCAAAAAAAATAGTGCTGCATGTATTGCTACAAGGCAGTACAGAAAAGAGGAGACCGGCTTTGCCAAGGTTTCAAGCGGCAACATCACGCAGTTTATAGAAAAACCCCTTGTAAAGATGCCAGATTTTGAGTGCACCGGAATCTATATCCTTAGTGGCAAAATATTGAAGACGATAAAAAAATCAAGGAAAAAGAACCTGAATCTGTCTTATGACATCTTGCAATTCCTCTCAAAAAAGAACCTCGTCAGCTCGTTTGACTTGGGAAGAACGTTGTGGGTAGATGTCGAGTCGCCAGCCGTACTTGAGCGAAAAAGCGAAGAGATCAAAAAAATAATCAGACAGATGAACTAGTGATTTTTCTCATATCTTGAGATTTTGTCTTCGTGCTGAAGGGTTACTGCGATATCATCTAGTCCCTCAAGCAGTGTTTTTTTTCTGCCAAGATCAATCCCAAATGAGATTGACTTTACATCATACTTGATTGTTTGAGACATCAGATCGACTTGGATTTGCGATTTTGATTTCATTAATTCTTCGATTGCTTCTTTTCCCAGCGCGATTGGCAGTATCCCATTTTTGAAGCAGTTGTTGTAAAATATGTCGGCAAACGACGGCGCAATCACCACATCAAAGCCATAGTCCTTAAGCGCCCATGCTGCGTGTTCTCTTGATGAGCCGCATCCAAAGTTTTCTCCGGTCACAAGAATATGCGAGTTTGCGTACTTTGGATCGTTGAGAGCAAAGTCGTTTTTTTGTTTGCCGTCAGGATCATATTTCCAGTCATAGAACAAAAACTTACCAAAGCCCGTTCTTTGCACCAATTTTAGAAACTGTTTTGGCACTATCTGGTCGGTGTCGATGTTCGGCCTATCAAGCGGTGTTACAATGCTAGATACAGTCCTGAATTTTTCCACTCAGACCCACTCCCTTACGTCAACGAAGTGTCCTGTAATTGCGGCGGCAGCCGCCATTATTGGGCTGACCAGATGGGTTCTTCCTCCAGAGCCCTGTCTTCCCTCAAAGTTTCTGTTCGAGGTGCTTGCGCATCTCTCGCCCCTTGATAAGATGTCCGGGTTCATTCCAAGGCACATGCTGCAGCCAGACTCGCGCCACTCAAAGTCCGCGTCCTGAAATATTTTATCAAGGCCTAGATCTTCTGCTTGTTTTTTTACCTGTTGTGAGCCTGGAACCACCATTGCCCGAATGTGTGGTGAGGCCTTTCTTCCCTTAATCACACTGGCTGCCTCTATCAGATCTTGGAGTCTTGCGTTTGTACACGAACCGATGAAGACTCTGTCAAGCTTGATGTCGGTGATGGGCGTACCTGCACTGAGATCCATGTATTCAAGCGCTTTTGTTGCCGCATTTTCCTGGCTTGCATCACCTTTTGCAAATTCTTTTGGATCAGGCACCACATCCGTGACGTCAGCAGTCATTGCAGGGTTTGTACCCCAGCTTACCTGAGGAATTATATCTGATGCATTAATTACAAACGTCTTGTCGAATTTTGCATCGTTGTCCGTTTTGAGGTTTTCCTTCCAGCTTTGGACAAGATCATCATAGTTTTTTGGTGTGTATTTTCTCCCTTTGACGTAATCAAAGGTTTTCTGGTCCGGTGCAACAAGGCCAGCCCGTGCTCCACCCTCAATCGACATGTTGCATATTGTCATTCTTTCATCCATGGACAGATCCGAGATTGCTTCTCCGCGATACTCGATCACGGTTCCGTTTCCTCCCCCCGTGCCGATTTTTTTGATTATAGATAGTATGATGTCTTTGGCGGTGATTGCGTGTGTGTTTTTTCTTTTTCCGTCGACTCTGACCTCAAAGGTCTTTGGTTTATCAAGCACAAGGCATTGTGTTGCCAGCACGTGTTCTACGTCGCTTGTTCCTATTCCCAGTGCAAATGCCCCAAAGGCACCATGCGTAGATGTGTGGCTGTCTCCGCACGCCATTGTGAGTCCAGGAAGCGTGATTCCAAGCTCAGGTCCTATCACGTGTACTATTCCCTGGTACGGGCTGTCCAAGCCAAACAATTCAATCCCAAACTCCTTGCAGTTGTTTTCAAGCGTCCTTATCTGGATTGCAGAGATCTGATCAACTATTGGAAGCGACCTGTTGGAAGTCGGGACGTTGTGGTCCATCGTGGCAAACGTAAGGTCGGGTCGTCGCACCTTTCTTTTGTTTATTCGAAGCCCATCAAATGCCTGTGGCGATGTGACTTCGTGCACCATGTGCCGATCAATGTAGATTAACGTTCTTCCATCTATTTCTGCCACTTTGTGGTTGTCCCAGATTTTTTCAAAGAGTGTTTTTCCCATTTACGATCAGTTAATGCCGATTCGATATAAAATTGAATGAGTCTAGTCAGGCTTGTACTTGAAGAGGCCGCCAGCGGCAATTATTTTTGAGACTATTTCTGAGAATGGCTTCATCGTATAAACCTCGTTTTTTGTGACATTTTTTATCTCGTTTTTTTGCGTATCCACTTCAAGCTGATCCCCATCGGATATTTTCTTGTAGGTACTTTCATCAATTTCAATTGGCAGCAAGAATGCCCCGTCCACTGCGTTTCTGTAGAATATCCTGGCAAAGGAGACTGCCAAGACCCCCTTGATACCGCAATGTGAGAGCGCGATAGGTGCGTGCTCCCTTGATGAGCCGCACCCAAAGTTCTTTCCTGCTACTATAAAGTCACCTTGTTTTACCCTTGCATGAAAGTTTGGATCTATTCCCTCCATTGCATGTTTTGCAATTTCGTCGTAATCGTGGAGCTTCAGGTATGTGCCTGGCAAAATCACGTCTGTGTCGATGTTGTCGCGCTCGTACTTGATTACTTTGCCTGCCATCATAGATCCCTTGGGTCGGTGATTTTGCCCGTTACTGCGGATGCAGCCGCGACGAGTGGAGATGCCAAGTATGTCTTTGACTCTATGTGTCCCATTCGCCCTGGGAAGTTCCTATTAGTGGTACTGATGCAGACTTCGTCTTTTGCCAACACTCCCATGTGTGCGCCACAGCACGCGCCGCATGTTGGCGGTCCAACTGTGACGCCAGCATCTAGAAATATCTTGAGTAGTCCGTTTTCCATAGCTCGTCTGTATATCGAGATTGCGGCAGGCAAGATCTCGGTTCGGATCTTGACTTTGCGACCCATCAGAACGCTAGCTGCGGCTTCTAGGTCTTCGTATTTTGCGCCAGTACACGAACCAATGTAGGATTTGTCCAGTGGCACGCCAGCTACTTCGCTTACTGGCGCGATGTTTTCTGGAGAATATGGTTTTGCGACAAGCGGCTCAAGCTCTGATGCGTCATATTCATGTACTTTGGAGTATTCTGCATCCTTGTCGCTGTACACATGAGCATATTCCGTAGCTCCTCGTTCCGCCAGATAGTCAAACGTTTTTTGATCCGGCTCAATTATGCCATTTTTTGCTCCAGCTTCCGTAGTCATGTTGCAAAGCGTGAGTCTTGATTCCACAGACATTGCAGATATTCCAGTTCCGCCAAACTCCATTGCCGAGTATGCTGCCCCATCGGTTCCAATGTCGCCGATTATTTTCAAGATAAAGTCCTTTGCCATGACGCCTTGCGGTAGTTTTCCGTTTAGCTTAAAGTATATCGTTTCAGGTACCTTGAACCAGATTTTTCCGTTCAGCAACACATATGCAACATCGGTATGCCCAAGGCCGCACGCAAATGCACCCAATGCGCCGGTGGTGTTTGTATGCGAGTCACCGCCAACATATACCTCGCCTGGGAGCACCATAGCCTCCTCGTGCGACAACGTGTGGCATATACCGTACTGGCCCATTCCGTACTTGAAGTGTTTTTCAATGCCGTACTGTTGTGTGAATTTTGACAGCTTGACAATATTTTCTGCAGATATTTTTTCCGCAGAAGGCACAAAGTGATCCTCCGCAACCCAGATTCTCGACGAATCCCAGAGTTTGTCTACGTTCATGCCTTCCTTTTTGAGCTTTTCAAATACCTTAATCACGCCTGGCCCGGAAACATCGTGGATCATTGCCTTGTCGACATTTGCAAACACGATGTCGTCTGGCGCCACTTGCGATTTTCCTGATGCTCTAGCAAGAATCTTTTCTGTAATGTTCACAGAAGACAGGGCTCCAAAATGAGATTAATAGCTTTGCCACCAAGAGTTAAAGATGCGAAAATCGCAGAGAGATCATGGCACTTAGCGTGATTCCAATCAGGGTTCAAAAAAAAGAACCTGGCTTTGATCTTTATGAAGACATCGTTGGCTCGCTAAAGGATGTTGTTTTAGAAAACGGTGACGTCTTGGTCATATCAAGCAAGTACGCTGCAAGCTCAAAAAACCGATTGCTTGACTTGGCAAACATAAGACCGTCGTCTGATGCATCCAAGTTGTCAAAGGATCACCAGATTGACCCAAGATTTGCCGAAGTGATTCTCCGTGAGTCAGACAAGATTTTTGGAGGAGTGACGGGATTTGTTCTCACATCTGCAGACAATGTACTTGCACCAAATGCCGGAATAGACAAATCAAATGTCAAAAAAGGCACGGTCATTTTGTATCCGGACGAGCCATACTTGATTGCAGAGCAACTAAAACGAAAGATCTTTTTGGATTTTGGCATTCATGTTGGAATAATTCTAGTTGACAGCAGGCTGATGCCTGCGCGAGCTGGCACGACAGGCATTGCAATTGCATGCGCAGGTCTTGAACCGGTACAGGATGTCAGAGGACACAAAGATCTTGATGGCAATCCGCTCAAAGTCACCCTAAAGGCTACCGCAGACAATTTGGCTTCAATTGCAAACCACCAGATGGGCGAGGGTTCAGAGTCAACACCCATTGCAGTTATAAAAAATTCCGGCGCAAAACTTACCACCAGAAAGATAAGACATGACGAGATGGCGATATCTTCGGATCAGTGCGTGTACATGCGTGGTTTTGCCAAGTAGAGTGACTTGTTAAAATATCACGTCATTACTTTAAATAAAACAGAATTTGACCTCAGCTAGTACAATGGAGTACCTCACAAGATATCCAAAGACGCTTTCATTTACTGACGGAAAAAGACACACGGTCAATATCGATACAAAAGGCGTGGAGCAGTTTTCAGTCATAGTCAAAAAGAATGTGGAGGAATTGCTCAGCATTTTGACAAAGGAAGGATTTACCAAAGTGAAATTTGAACACGTGCAGGACTCCCAGATAGGCCACGGGTTTTCACTCAAGCTCAAAAAACCATGGGAGATGCACCTGCGTCTCTTTGATGTCAAAAAAGGGTTTGTCGCAATACAGGCAGAAGTAGAGGTGTCAAGGGATTACCTACAACATTTGTTCTGCCAGAGGACTCCAGTCATATACGAAATCGAGGCGTTGCTCAAAAAGCACCAAATCGAATACCAGATCTGGAGCGACAAGGTGAAAAATTACGTCCACACCGTCTTTGACAACTACAAGATCAAGCTGACAACACCCAGCATCCCGGTGTTTGCATGGAAGCCCATGCTCTTTGTCATCAGCACCGTAGGTATTTTCTATCTGTGGAAATATCTGAATACAATTTAGCTGGTCAGTATTATCTGATGCGTCTTGCCTGTGTTTTAGAATGAACACACTACAACTTAAGATTCCCAACAACCATACCATAATTCCTGAAGGTCTTGCGGTCCCCTCTCCGGAGGTCGGCGCTCCGCCTTTCCTTCAGGCTTTTGAAGATTTAATTAGAATTTTTGAATTATCTAGTTGTTGAGCGACGACATCCTTACGGCATCCGTGGATTACTTTGGTGTATCACCATGGGAAGCCGAAGTCATATACGAATTGTTTGCAGAAAGGTTTCACGTGCTACAAAACCAGCTAGAAGAGGCCGATCCGGATTTTGTCAGCACGATAAATCTGTCAATACCGCTAGAGTTCAACGAGGAGTTCTTCAAGTGGTTTGAGTACCGCAGGTGGGACAAAGTCAAGTTCCTATTCAAAGAGATGAAAAGACGCAGGGGAAGCGACAAGGCGCTCAAAATTGACATCAACTTTCTTGGATTGCCGAAAATAGGGTTCACTTTGGACGTGCAGGAAAAAAGTTGGTTCGATAATGCGCTTGAGAAGCTCGACTTTGTTATAGAATTGCTGCCCTTCCACCTGGATTCTGAAAACATTCCGCAGGAGATATCCAAAGTCATCTACAAATTCGATGTGGAGACAAGAAAGTGGAAGATGCATACGTTGCACGCAGAGGACAAAAAATTCGTGCTGATTAACCAGTTGTGGAAGCCAGTTATTTGATGTCTTTTTCCAGCGGCTCCAAGAGCGAGTGCAGCTCCTTGTATTTAGAGTCCAAAAATTCGAGCGACTCGGTTAATTTTTTTGATTTTCCGTATTTGAATCGCACCAGTTCACGGTGATGCCAAAAATTTTTTCCATCCTTCAGAGATAGCGCAGTAAAGTAATCAGGCCCTTTGATAGTATCAGGAACTTTGATGCTGTACGGAAAGAGGAACTCTGCGATGAGCCATTCATCGCCATCTGGATAGTCGGCCCCCGTCTCCACATCAAAAAAAATGTGCAACAGACTAGACTGCATGAGGCCGTCATTAGGTATGGTGGGATGCTTGATGTTTGATTTGCTAAAATCCAAATTCATTAGGTTTGGCTCAAAGTATCCTTTGATTATCGCTTTTCGAAATATTTTGTTTGCCTCAGTGAGATTCAATTATAGCATACACTTCCATGTTTCTTGCTAATATCAATTTAGACGCACCTAAGACGCTTTAAACACTCAACGAATCTAAAATCTTTGATAAATCGGTTATGGCTTTGCCTTTTTCGGAAATCACCTGCCCTGCCGGTGGGTTTTCCAGATAGTTTGGTATTTTATCCATGATTCTCCTGTCGTACTGGCTTATGATCTCGTTTTTGTAGAATACGCCTACTGGGATCTTTGTGTCCCATTCCAAGGATCTGATGAGTGCCTGTGTCAGCTTTTCATTGAGTTCGGATTCTTCATCATAGTGTACTACGGGGTCATAATTGACGTCTTCCAACTTGTAGATTCTTGGTTTTGGCATCTTTGTTGCCTCATCCATTCTGTCCATTCCAGAATACCAATCCCTTGTGTTGATGTCATTGTATGTTGGGCATGGCTGCAGCACGTCCACAAAAGATAATCCTTTGTGCTTTACTGCGGCAACTATGATGTCCTTTAGGTGTCGCACGTCGTATGCATATGCCCTTGCGACAAATGTGAATCCGCTTGCGATTGCAAGGCCGATTGGGTTTACGTTGTAGTTTGTGTTTGGCGAGGGGAGCGACTTTGTCTTTTCTCCAAGCTTCAGTGTTGGCGAGGCCTGTCCCTTTGTTAATCCGTAGACTCCGTTGTTGAAGATAAGATAAGTGATGTCAAGGTTTCTTCTTCCTGCTGCCACAAAGTGGCCTGCGCCTATTCCGAGGCCGTCCCCGTCCCCACCTACTGCGACAATTGTCATTTCAGGATTTGCAAGCTTGGCTCCTTGCGCAAATGTCAGGACTCTTCCGTGTAAGGTATGGATTCCATACACGTTGACAAAATGGGATGTTTTGCCAGAACACCCAATTCCGGAAAATATTGCTGATTTGTGTTGTGGAATTTGCATTTCGAATAATGCCATTTGAATTGCACTAAGTACCCCATAATCCCCACATCCGCCACACCAATCATTATGAACTTCAGTTTTGAAATCACCAAGCTTAAGCGCCATGCATCAATACCTCTCTTTTTTGTGCTTTCTTTTCTATTATCTTTTTTAGTGATTCGTATATCTCAGTTGAGGTCATTGCCCTTCCCGTATACTTTAGAATGTAATAATCAGGCCCTCGTTCTAGATTTTGCTTTAGCAGTTGGCCTAGCTGGCCTGTCTGATTTGCCTCTATGTCGATTATTGTCTTTACGTCTTTTAGCATAAATTTGACATAATCGGTAGGAAATGGATGTAGCAGTTTTATCTGCACAAAGCCGATTTTGATGTTTTCCTGCTTTAGCATCTCCAATGCATCAAGGATCGGTCCCTTTGGCGAGCCCCAACTTACCACGCATGTCTCCGCAGCGCCAAACGAGACTGCCTGCTCGTCATCAGGGATGGTCTTTAGTGCATAGACGAGCTTTGAGTTTCGTTTGTCCATCATTTTTACCCTCAGCTCAGGATCCTCCGTAATGTGGCCTTTCTCATCGCTTTCGTCTCCGGTGTTCCAAAATATTCCGTTTTCGAGGCCGAGTCTTGATCTTGGAGAGATGTTGTCTTTGGTCAGCTCAAATCTTTTGTATTCTCCATCTACTTTGTCAAGGAGCTTGCCCCGGTTGATCGTAATTTTGTTCGAGTCAAATCTCTTGCATGTGATCACGGAGCTTGCAAGGAACTTGTCCATGAGGTGGATCACTGGCATCTGGTAGAGCTCCGCGTAGTTGAAGCACTTGGCAGTGTCGTAGAAGCTTTCCTCGATGTCACCTGACGCGTAAACAATTCTTGGGAATTCCCCGTGTCCTGCATATACGGTAAACAACAAGTCGTCTTGACCGTGCCTTGTTGGCAGGCCTGTGGACGGTCCGCTTCGTTGATAGTTGGTAATCACAATTGGAACTTCGTTCATTCCTGCCCAGCCGAGGGCTTCGGCCATAAGAGAGAATCCAGGGCCAGATGTACATGTGGCAGATCTTGTTCCAGTAAGTGCGCCGCCGATTGTCATACCGATAGCTGATATTTCGTCTTCTGTTTGAACCACCAATGTGGAGCCAGGTCTGTTGTTTTGCACATCAAAGATCTCGTTTGATTCCAAAAACACACTCTCATCGGATGCAGGAGTAATAGGATAGTATGGCTGGAATCTGCATCCGCACGCGATTTTCCCAAGGGCCGTTCCCTGATATCCCTGAACCAAGATCGTGTCCGGCTTTTTGCTGATCGCGTTCAGTGAGAAACCAAAATCGCTGAACTTTGCAGATGCATGATTGTAAGCATAGGTTGCAGCACTTTTGTTCATCTCAGCAACTGCCTTCTTTTTTGCAAATATCACGTCTATTGATTCCAGCAGTGTCTGCGGCGGCATCCTGAGGACTCCAAGCGAAAACGATACGCTAAGTACATTATACATTCTGACCATTCCTTTGAGGCGTGGGTTATTGGTCTCGTCTGCCATCTTTGAGAGGACATCCTTAAACGATATTGGATACAGTTTAACGCCGTGTTCTTGTGCCAGATCCAGCACATCCTGAATGGTCGATTTTTTGTTCTTTGAGGCAAGATGACTAAGCAGTCTTGATTTGTACTCGGCATCAAGCGTATGCACTTCATCTATTTTTATGGCAGAAAGCTCGGAATCATAGATTATTGCTCCGCCGCTTACCACCTCAGAATAATGCCGAAAGATCGTCTCTGCGTCAAATGAGACCATCATGGTCACATCATTTACGTTTGAGTGGATTGTCTTATCAGAAACTCTGACTGCGAAATAGCTGTGCTCTCCTTTTATGTTGGAATAGAATTCTCTTTTCCCAAATATGTTGTATCCCAAGGCTGCGCACGAGCGAGAAAATATGTTTGCCCCAGAATCGACGCCGCTTCCCTGCGGGCCTCCGATTAACCAGCTTATATCGACACTCACAGACTCAGTATGATTTGTTTGTTATTAAGAATATGTTTTCGTTTTTTCAACCGCCGGTTGCGGCCTCAAAGAGGGCGCACTCGCATTTGTCACGCTCGCCACAGTACGGGCAGACACATACGCATTTTTCGATCGCGTTGCCGCACTCGACGCATATTGCAAACTCTTCGTCCTTTTCTTTGGGTTTTTTCTTGTCTACCAAAGTTACCATTGTACGCACAACAATTCTTATTAAAGATTTGATTGAATTTTTGCATAAAGTGACCAAGCCTAGAATTTTACTTACACGGAGATTGCATGATTTTGCCCTAAAGGAGCTGCAGAGACGCTATTCAGTATTTGTCCACTGCGGAAAAATCCCCATGCCAAAAAAGATCCTAAAACAAAAGATCAAAGACGTTGATGGCCTTGTCTGTTTTCCCTATGATGCAATAGACAAAGAAATACTCGATTCAGCAAAAAATCTTCGAATCATCAGCACGTATAGTGTAGGATACGATCACATAGACATTCAAGCAGCAAATCGGCGTGGGATCAAAGTAGGATACACTCCAGAGGTGCTCACAAACGCCACCGCGGATCTGACTTTGGCCCTTATACTTGATCTAATGCGAAGAGTAAGCGAAGGAGACAGACTAATCAGAACCGGTAGATGGAGGGTGATTTTTGGTGCCTACGACTATGTAGGAGCCGACTTGGAAGAAAAAACTCTTGGTGTTTTTGGCATGGGAAGAATAGGACAAGCAGTCGCTAAAAGAGCATACTCTTTTGGAATGAAGATCATTTACCACAGCAGAAGAAGATTGTCTGTCGACCTGGAAAAAAAGCTGCGCGCAAGATACGTCAGCTTTGATCACCTAGTTAGAAATAGTGACGTTCTTTCCATTCACGCTCCATACAACAGCGAAACCCATGAGATAATCAACCTCGGAGTTTTTAGAAAAATGAAAAAATCCTCATTTTTGATCAACACTGCAAGAGGAAAACTGATCAATGAGAAAGATCTCATAAGGGCTCTGAAAGAAAAGACGATTGCGGGTGCAGCATTGGATGTATTTGGAAAAGAGCCAATTGGAAGACGGCACGGCCTCACAAAGATGGAAAACGTTGTTTTGGCACCGCACATAGGGAGCTCCACAGAGGAGACTAGAAGAAAAATGGCCAAAATCACAGTACAGAATCTAGTTTTTGGCCTTCAGGGAAAGAAGATGGTTTATTCCGTCTAAAGCTGAATCAGGTCGTCTGGGCTTCCCTTGATGCAGTCTGTGCCCACCGCCTTTAGCTTTAAAAAATTGATTTTTCCGTTTGGGATTTTGCCTTCTTTTTGGAGCGCTTCGAGCCTGCCTGACAGATTGTTTTTGTGGTATTCGCACGTGACGCCTATCATGTACTCATCTGCATTTGCCACCACCGATATTACAAACTCTGGGGGGTTTACACATGGTCTTCCTTTTTGCTTGACTGAGCACCTGTCTGGCAGCAACAACTCTTGGCCTGCTCAAAACAATATTAATTTTGAGAAAGTTGCTTAATTCATACCGTCAATTACGTTTTGAAAATCCCAAATTACCGATTTATGATCTTTGGCAGCGCCTAGGACTCCTGCGTCTGCCAGTTTTTTCACAATGTACGCAGAGTATGCAGGCGCCCCCGTTGCACCAGGAGAGTTGTAGTTAATGATGTGGAGTGAGTTTTGCGTTTGCAGTTCCAGTATTTCTGAGAGAAATTCTCCTTTTTTTGTAATTACTGGGCTCCGTATTCCTGCAGTTCCTCGTTTTGTAAAAAACGACGGTTTGATTCCGGGGATGAACTGCTTTACTCGATTCACCATAGCAGTCTTTGAGAGTGAGCTCTTCCATTCCTTGGATACAAGTGAGAGAAACTCTGGATTTACCAGTAATTTTCTCGAGTTTCCACCAAGTATCTCTTTTAGCTTTGAGAGGGTTTTTGGGACGCTCCCGACATAGCCAGAATACGTTTCTGGGTCTGCCACGGGCACCGCGTTTGGCCCTATCTCCGTTTGGCCCCCTGCTCTTTTGATCCAGTGCGGATCCAAAAACGGAAAATTTGAAAATTTTGTAACGGAGTAGACGTTTGTGTTCACCAGGTTTGCGCTGCGTTCATCTGCAACCCAATATTCGCCTCTGAAGTGGAGAACAGAGTAGTCATTTGCAAGGCCCATCATTTTTGCAATCCCCAGTGCGTGTCCGCCAGCACAGTTTACCAGAAATTTGCATTCAAGGTTTGAGCCATCCTCAAAGGTCAGAGTTGTTTTGTCCTGATTTGCTTTAACTTCCACCACCTTGTGGTTGAGCGCAAATTTGACGCCTTGACTTTCGGATAGCTTGCCTAACTGGCTTGTCAAGGCCCCATAATCTGTCGATGCGTCACGACTGCAGTAAAGGCCAGAATAACACTTGATGTTTGGCTCTTTTTTTGATACTTCTGGCGCGTCCAGTAGATTCAATTCATTTTCCGGAATTCCGTTTTGAGCGCCCCACTTGAGGTATTTTTCCAAGGCGTGGTGTTGTTTTTCGTCCAGCGCCACTTCGATTGTGCCGCATTGCAGCCACGGGATATTATTAGACGACGCAAGATCCTTCCACATGCTGTGTGATAGCAGAGCTGCGGTTACGATGATTTTCCTTTTTTGCGGATCAAGGTAAAAGGGCGAATGGATCACGCCGGTGTTTTTCCCGCTTGCATGCATGGCTACGCCGTGTTCTTTTTCAATGACACAAATTTTTAGATCATACAATGCAGAAAGCCAGTAGGCAATCGTTGTTCCAAGTACTCCTCCTCCAATTATGGCAAAATCGCATTTTTGCACAAATACTGAACGGCAGATTCGTTAATTAATTATTGACGTTTTGCCTTTCTTGTTTTTTCGACAATATCAGCAATGGCGCCTACGGCAAATGGCTTGTAGATGATTTGGGTTGGCTTGAGCTTGTCTAGCATTTCTTCTGTCTCCTTTCTGAGATCCGACGTAACTACGACTATGGTTGCGCCTGGGTATTGTCTCCTGATTTCCCCCAAGGCAAAGAATCCGTCGTATTCGGACATCATCAAATCCAGAAATAGGATGTCCGGTTTGTGTTTTTTATAGAGTTCCACTGCGTCTTTTCCGCTGTGTCCCCTCCCCAATATCCTCACATTGATGGATTCGAGAAAGTCGCAGAGAACTTGGACTGTCAGTTTGTTGTCATCAACTACTATTGCAGTAGGAATTTCGTACATAATGGATATAATACTTGACCAAGCAAGCAATAAAACATTTGTCTAGATTTTTCAGAATTTGATTCCAGCGCAACGCATAACAAAAAGGCGCCGGGAGAGAGATTTGAACTCTCGGACCCTTACGAGTACGCGCTTTATGGTTTTTGAATTTCCAGGCGCGCGCCCTACCAGGCTAGGCGACCCCGGCACGTGTCCTTAGGACAAAAACAATACCAAATTGTGATTATATAATACTGTTTTTGTAATACGCAAAAATTAATTTTTGATGAACTTTTCGAGCTCCATCTTGGCTTGGGGATCACTCATCTGTTTTGGCGGGTGCTTCATCAAATATGCACACGCCGGTATGATCGGCCCTCCCATTTTTCTCTCAAGGGCAAGCTTTGCAAGTCTTGCAGCATCAATAACTATGCCAGCAGAGTTTGCTTTGTCGTCTACTTCGAGTCGAACTTCCATGTTGTACGGAATGTTTGCCCACTGTCTCCCTTCAATTCTCATGAACATCAGCTTTGTATTGCCCAAGAACGGAATAAAGTCAGATGGGCCCACATAAATCTGATCATCGGCAAGTCTTTGAGAGAGTTGACTTTGCACGCTTTCCGTCTTTGATATTCTCTTGCTGACGAGTCTTTCTTGCTCTTTCATATTCAAAAAGTCGGTATTTCCCCCAACGTTAATCTGATAAGTTTTTTCTATTTTTGTTCCGCGGTCATCACACAGTCTTGCCAAAGTTCGGTGCACTATTGTTGCACCAACTTGGCCTTTGATGTCATCGCCAACTACTGGGAGTTTTTTACTGGCGAATTTTTGCCCCCATTTGGCGTTTGATGCAATAAAAGACGGAATGCAGTTGACAAAAGCAGTATTCGTATCAAGACACATTTGCGCCCAAAACTGTGTTGCTTTTTCAGAACCCACTGGAAGATAAGACACTATTACTTCTGCGCCGGTTTTTTCAATTGCCTTTTTGATGTCATTGGTTATTTGCTGTGTTGGTTTTTTGCTTTTGATTGGTTTGACTCTGTTTTCCACCCAGATTCCAACGCCATCAAGTGCCGGACTTTCGTATACCAGAGCTTTTGTTTTTGGCATTTTGGATTTTGGGACCCAGTTGACCATATTCGGATACGCGTAAATAGCCTCGTTGATTGTTTTACCCACCTTGTTTGCCCCCACGTCAAAGCCTGCCACAAAATCCAAATCATGGATTGAGTAAGAGCCAATTTTTTCATGCATTATGCCAATTACTTGTTGCTTCGGGTTTTGCTTGTAGTATTCTATTCCCTGAATTAATCCTGAAAAACAGTTACCAATGCCAACTAGACCGACCTTGATTTTCCTTGCCAACCAACTGTGGTTTCGTCGAACTCGTTTTAAGAAGTTTTCCTACCTGAGTACGTTGACTGTGGCACTATCACTGAGCTTTTGGTTGTCTTGGTCATAGGCAATCAGATCCACAATGTATCTGCCCTCAATTATTTTGGAGTCGTCGTTTTTTTGCTGAGCCCACTCAAAAACATGCTGCTGTTTTGGCTGCAACTTCAGTCCATCAAGCGAGGCAGAAAAAAAGATGGTTCCATCAAGTGCTCTTATTTGCAAACCAAGATCGGAAAAATGGATTTCAGATGTTCCAGAATTAATTATTTGGATTAGGATTTTTTCTCCTAGTTTGTAGTCTTGTTTTTCTGTGTGCACCGAAACCGAGGGGCCTTGCACGAAGATTACTCCCGACGGGTTGAGGCCGTGAAGATAAACGCCCAAAATTGCAGATGCTGCGATTCCAGTCGCAACTGCGATGACAAGGCTTTTTGGGATCATTGGGTGCTAGTTGCCCTATTTTCCCTTGAGCGCCAGCTTTTTGGATAGGTGTTTGGCGCCATGATTATCCTGTTTGTCTGAAATGCATACCCCTTTGTCGCATCCTTGATCTCATCTGTGGACATGAGTGATTCTGCCAGTGCGACGATTTCGCCTTTTTGCGTGTATATGCCAACCAGATCTCCTCTAGATATGCCAGACGAGATTTCCAAGATTCCCGGAATCGCCAGCTGTGCTCCATGGCAAAGCGCATCCACGGCAGAGTCGCGTATGACTACGGATTTTATCTCAGATAGCGCATGCTCAATAGGCATGATTATCTTGTAAAGCTTGGAATCGTCGTTTTTTTCTTGCCACAGCGCGTATGCGTCTGCAAGCTCGTGCAGCGTTACAAGACTGTCCTTGTTTTCATTGAATTGATGAACACGTGATCTGCGCAGCTCTATCATTGTAGCACCAGGCCCAAGTATCTCGCCGATGTCGTAATACAATTTGCGTATGTACGTTCCAGCTTCGCACAAGACTCGGAGCAACAAGAGCCGCTCTTTTTGTTCTACCAGTTCTAACTCGTAAATGGTTCTTGTCCTCGTCTGTCGCAGGACGGCTGAGCGTTGCGGTGGCTTTTGATATATCTCTCCTTTGAACAAATTCAGAACCCAGTCTAGCTTTTCCTTGCTTGGAAGAGAGTGCAATCTGCCAAGGCCATAGTATTCCTTTGGGCCCATAAGCAAAACGCCAAGCGCCTTTGTTGCCTCGCCAAGGCCCAGCGGCAGAACGCCTGAGACCTGCGGATCCAGCGTTCCGCTGTGTCCAATTTTTGGAAGATGTAGTATTCTTTTTGCCCAGGCAACCGTTTCATGGCTTGTTGGCCCTGGCGGCTTGTCCAGAAGAATCAGCCCGTAATTGAGCAGATCCTTTACCGGTCGCTTGTCATAGTACACCCCGTACTGGTCGTTTGTTACGTCTTGATCAATTACGACTAGGTTCTGCAGTTGTGGCAGAGTCAAATCAGATTCCTTACCTTTTGTATGGCTGCATCTAGAACCTCTGATGCGTCAAGGCCGTCCGTGTTTATCACTATGTCAAATATGCTTAGGTCATCACCAAAATCAAAGCCGTAGAGTTTTTTGTAGAGTTCTTTGTTTTCATTATATCTTTTTTTGACCGTCTTTAGGGACTCTTCAAGTGTGGTGTTGTCGCGAGTTTGCATTCTTTTTGCGCTGTTTTCGCGCGAGCCTCCAAGCCATATCTTGATTCCCCCCTTGACTAGCCACGGAAGTGTGTAGCTTGTAATGACCACGTTTCCTTTCAGAAAAATTTCCTTTAGTTTTTCATCCACTTTCTTGTCAAATTCGTAATTGTCCTTTCTTTGGTCTAAAAATGCCATTCCCTCCTTTGTGTCCCACCAGTCATCACCCTCCGTCTTGAATCCTTGCTCATGCGCCATTTCCTTGAGGACGTCCCCTCCGCTCAGACTCTTCATGCCGAATTCTTTGGCCAATCCCTTTGAGACCGTGGTCTTTCCAATAGCGGGAGGCCCTGAAACAATTATTGATTTTAGCAAAGCTACGTAATATCCATCGATGTCTTGGTGAGCTTCATTATTATGCCGCTAAATGCAATCGACCCAAGGAAATACCAAGCCCAAAAGTAGACGTCGTTTACATTGTGACACACCTTGCCGTCGATTTTCTCAGCAGTGCACGTAAGCTGGAAAAAGTCCCCTGGAATTACATTTAGTGATATCGGTGAGACCGCGACGATGTAAGGGAATAGCGGTGGAAGCACAAAGTAAAAGATCAGGATCAGCGGGACAAATGTTATCATCATGGGCCTCATGTTCATCTGCATGAGTTCCTGATTCAGCCTTGACATGTATGCGGATTTTTTGTTAAGCTCTGCTTGTTTTTCTGCGTCTTTTGCCCTGAATGCGGCCATTCGCTCTTTCTGCCAAGCACGAGTCTCCTTCATTATTCTCTGCAGTTTTTCTTGGTCGACCAGCTTCTTCCTCACCGCTGCGTTGAACAAGTTAAGGAGAATCGCAAACCCAAGAATTCCAAACATTGCTGGGATCATGCCTTTTACCACCGGGTCTGCACTTCCAAGCGGTCCCCTGTTTATGCCAAAAAAATCCCCCTGAAGGAATATCGATTCCAAAAATTGTAATATTATGATTGGTTCCATCTCAAAGACCTATTGCGTTTATTACCTCATTAGCTGCCTCATCAACCTTTCCTTCTGAGTTTAGGATGGACTTCATAGGCGATCCAATCAGAACGGCGCAGCTTGAAACCATTGCATCTTGGACTGCCAGTTCCTTTTTGATCTTATCAATAGAGATGATGTCTCGCTCTCGCGTGGTGTCCTTCATTCTCCGGTTGTAGATCTCTTCTGGCCTTGCCGAAACTGTAATGAGATTTGCCGGTTGCAGCTCTTCAAGGACGTGGTACGGAAGTCCCGGATAGAAACCCTCCTTCGTGGAGATGAATGCATGAGTGTCGATTATGACTACGTCGTGATCAAAGCTGGCGATTTTTTTTGCGGCCATTTTCTGCAAATTTCTTTGTTTTTGCACTGCAAGTTTTCTGAGCTCGTCCCTGTTGACAATTCCGAGCTTTTTTGCCTCCTCAAACATCACTGTCCCAAAGCTGTGCACGCTGACGCTTTTTTTCTTGCTGTTTAATATTTCGACTATTTTTGAGACAAGTGTCGTTTTGCCGACTCCCGCTATGCCAACTATGACGACTTTTTTACTTTCGCCCAAGCAGCGCACCCAGACGAGGCATGACAACTTCGACCTGTTCTCGAATCAGCTGTTGATAATAGTTTATCAGAATGTCCACCATGAGCAATATCCCTATGCCGCTGCCAAATACGCCAAGTACGTCTGACATTCCAGCAAGTGCGCCAAGTATGCCAGAGCCAATTATAGTCACAGACGGAATGTATTTGGAGAGTAATGACTCTACTGGCTGATTTGATTTTCTAAATCCTGGAATCTGGACATCTGCGTCAAGCAGGCTTTTTGCTGCGCTTTTTGGCGAAAGCCCTCCAAGCTCAACCCATAATCTCCCAAACACAATCACGATTCCAATCATGAATAACACATACACCACAGCCCTTGTTGGATCAAGTGCTGCAAGATCCAGTCCTCTTGGTGGCGTGATGTAGTATACTATGCCGCCTATCGGTGTAGACGGACTGGTAGGATCAAACTGGGCCAGGATGTTAAAGAACGCCTGATTATTTCGCGGATTGATGTTTGCCCACAGCATTTGGCCCATGAAGACTGCGTTTGCGGTAAGTGCAGATGCCAAGATGACTGGGATGTTTGAGACATACATCAGTTTGATTGGGTATGTTGCAGAAAATCCCCTGTATTTTGTAGACACTATTGGGATTTCGATTTTGATTGCCTGAGTATACACCAGAATCAGTAGTATTCCGGCCGTAATACACAAGCCAAACACGCTTGGTAGCTGGTTTGCCCTAAAGAATACATCTGCGATATTTCCTTGCATGAAGGACTGAGTCACAAATGGGACAACTCCTATCATAAAGCCGTCGCCTGAAGGAAGTGGGCTGAACATACTCCACAGGATTTGTTGGGCAACCCCTGCCATGATGAACAAGCTGATTCCACTACCAAGGCCCCATCCTTTCTGGATGAGCTCGTCTAAGAACATGATGATTACAGATGATGCGATTAGCTGACCTATTATGATATACAGTACAGTCGGATTTGTGACTCCTGGCCCATACACTGCCGTGGCATACACTACTGATTCCACTATTATGACTATGTAGGTGACAAGCTTCGTTGCGGTCTGAAAGACCCCTCTTTCGTCTGGTTTTGTAAAGTCGAACTTTAGAATCTCAGATCCTTTGAGCAGCTGCATCAAGAGTCCTGCTGTGACTATGGGTCCTATTCCGAGCTCAACTAGCGTGCCTTGTTGTGATGCAAAAATTACTCGAGCAAACTGCAAAAAGTCGAATTCTGGAGCAGTGGCGCCAAAGAGCGGCGTCTGACCCATTATTTGGTAGATGAGAAGTGCAAGTCCGCACCAAAGCAGCCTAGTTTGTAGCGAGAGTTTCTTTTTTGGCTTTGGTACCTGGACTAGGTATGGTTCTGCCTTTTCAACAATTCTTTTAACAAGTCCGGTTGCGGTGGTCTCACTCAACTGCTAACACCTCGCCCCCGGCCTTTTTGATCTTTTCTTCTGCAGACGCAGTGTACTGTTGTATTTTGATGGAATAGGCAGTCTTTAGTTGCCCACCACCAAGAAGTTTGTCGTAGCCTAGTCCGTCAAGATCCAGCATCTTTTTTCCGCCTTCTTGTTTGCCGTGTTTGGCAAAAAGATCGTCCAGATCTCTCACACTGGTCCATTTTTTTATTATGTTTGGGTGAGGTGGATGAGTGGAATCGTGACCAAAGTGATCAGGATCGTATTTGAGGAGCGAGCTGAAAAGGTGTTTGTGCATTCCTGCTTTGCCAAGACCGCCTTTGTGTCCGCTTGCGCGGTGCTGCCCAATTTGTCCCCAACCATGTGTCCTGGAGCCCCTGTACTTTCTTGTTTTTCGAAATCTGGTTGCCATCTAGATCATCTTCCTCACAAGATCAACTAGATCTTTGTTTTGTCCGAGCACGCCGCCTTCGCCATATGTCTTTCGCGTGCTTCGGCTCTTGAATCCTTGTTTTGGAGGAGCCAGTGCGAACCAGGGTTTGATTGGATCAATTTTATTCATAGATATCTTGCCTTCTGAGACAGACGCTGCAAGCTCGTCAATTGATTTGAAGCCGAGTTTTGTGACATCGTCGTTCGTGATTTTTTTGTATCCTGCCTTTCTTCCTTTTTTGTTTAAGAGTTCTTTTGTGATATCCAAATTGGCTTCCTGCCATGAGACGTAGTGTTTTACTGCGTCAAGCATTCCGTTCGTGTTATCTTTGGCGGGAATGATCGTTGCGCGGAACTTTTTGTCGAGCTTTAAGAGTCTAAGCGTGGTTTTTGCCCAGTGTGGCACGTTAATTTGTCCACTCATTCTCACAACAAGATATGCCTTTGCCATTTCAATCAACCTTGACTGAATGTCTGTCTGAGACACTCCAAGACAGCTTTTGATGTTGAATTCATTGTTGCAGTGGAGCCTTTTGCAGTGGTCCACGCATCTTTAAGTCCTGCAAGCTTGAGAAGGTTTCTGATTTTTCCACCAGCCACCAGTCCCAGTCCTCTTGGTGCGGGGACTATCTCCACCACTACGCTTCCACCTTTTCCTCTTACTTTGAAAGGTACTGAGTGAGCTTGGTCGCATCTGCATTCCCAGCTTCCGCATCCAAGTTTCACTGGACTGACGTTGAGGTAGGCATTTGTTGTAGCCTTTTCAATTGCAATTCTCATTTGTTTTGATTTTCCCTGACCAATTCCAAGCCAGCCATTTTCATTTCCTGCTGCTACCATCGCCTTGAACTTTGTTCGTTGTCCGTTTGGTGTCATTGTTTGAACCATTCCAACATCGATGACTTCGCTTTTTAGATCTGGCAGTAGTTTTTTGATTATCCCTGCCTCTTGAATTCGTAGTCCGTTTGAGTAAATTTCATCCATCGTGGTGACCAGACCTGCTGCAACTTTTTTGCCTAATTCGGTTCGAGGAACCCATGGCTCTTCTTCCTTTCTTGGTGGGCGCCTCTCTCGTGATCTCTGTGTTGTTTCGCTCATTTTACTTGACCTCGCTGTCTATTGCTGATTTTACTTTTGTAACGTCATTTTTTATTTTGAGATGTTCTCCGCTGATTCTTTCCTGACTTGGAAGGTTCTCGACATCAGCCGGGATTTGGAGGCCTGCATCAATTGCGCCTTTGAGTGCAGCTGCCATTCTTTGGGTGTATTTTCTTGTACCACTGTACAAGATTACCTCTTTTGTTCCGTGAGAAAGTGCTTTTTTTCCTGCATAATAACCAGTCAGATACGCGGCCGGGACATTCTTTCTTGATCCTTTCCAGCCCTTTGATATGAGAAATCTAGAGTGTGCTGAAGCGACCACTTTGTCGCCAGTCATTTGCGGTTTATGGATTTGAACAAGGGTATTTTCATTTGAAATTTGAACTGTGACAAAGTCCCGTCTGCTCAACAGCATTAGCTTACGCTTTTTGTAGTTGGTTTTTTCCTCACGTAATCGTCGCAGTATGGTTGAATAAGCCATTGTGATATTGCTTGAATTTTTCAGATGTTTTATAAACGTTAGATAGACATGGATGCAAGCAGTGCTTTTTGAGAATGGAGCCGGTTTTCCGCCTCATCCCAGATAACGGATTGTGATCCATCGATTACAGAGGCGGTTACCTCTTGCCCCCTTTTTGCCGGAAGGCAGTGCATGAAAATGGAGCTCTTTTTTGCCTTTGCCATAAGTTGTGAGTTTACCTGATATTTTGGCAGGAATTTCTTTAGTCGCTTTGGTTCGTCGTGAATTGATACGAATGTGTCAGTTACGACCACGTCTGCATCTTTGGCCGCATGGAATGGATCTTGTGTGATCTCCACATCGCCAATTTTTTTGCATTCGTTTACCACTTTTGCGTTTGGTGTGAACTCTTTCGGAGTTGCAATCGATATAGATATTCCCACTTTGGTGCATCCATAGATCATAGAGTTACATACATTGTTGCCGTCTCCGATCCATGCGAGTTTGAGGCCGTCGAGTTTTGATTTTTTTTCCTTAATTGTCATCAGATCTGCCAGTATCTGGCAAGGATGAAACGAGTTTGAGAGCCCATTGATTACGGGAACTGTTGAGTTTTTTGCCAATGCTTCAATTGTGGAGTGCTCATACACGCGAGCCATTATCACGTCCGTGTATCGAGACAGCGTCCTTGCGGTATCTTCGATGGTTTCACCCCTAGACAGCTGCAGATCCTGTGCTGACAGATTCACCGCATATCCTCCAAGCTGAAACATTCCAGTTTCAAAGCTAACGCGCGTGCGAGTGGACGGTTTTTGGAAGATCATTGCAAGAGTTTTATTTTTGAGCAGAGGTTTTGCGATTCCTTTTTTGAGATCTTTTTTCAGTTTTGCTGCAAGATCCAGTATCTGTAAGATCTCTGTTTTATCTAGTTCACCAAGTGTTAAGATGTTTTTAGTTTTGATCATTTTTTCATCCAGCCGAAAAGCCCTTTCTTTGGTTTTGCTTGTTTGTCCTCTTCTTTAACTTTGTTTTCTTTGTCAACTCCAGGCTCCATACTTTCCTCAGCAGATATTTCTTCCGTCTTTGGTTTCTGCCCTGGTTTTGGCCTACCGTCTTCGATCCACTTGCGAATTCGTTTTCCTAGAACAAATGCCTCATCATCATTTTCAGGAGGAGGGACATCATACAGATCTGCATAAAGTGAGATGTCTTTGTCATTAATTCCATCAAAAGGATCCGAATTCTTCCTTTCTGGTTTGATTTCTGGTTTTGGTTCTGGTTTGATTTCTGGTTTTGGTTCTGGTTTGATTTCTGGTTTTGGTTCTGGTTTGATTTCTGGTTTTGGTTCTGGTTTGATTTCTGACTGGGTTTTTGGCACAGTTTGTGGAAGACCCTGCCCAAAGACGGTTTCAAGAAATAGATTCTTGTCAAACGGCCTCAAATCTGCATATTCTTGGCCTACACCCACATACAATACCGGTTTTGCCGTTACCGTAACTACCGATAACGCAGCTCCGCCCCTTGCGTCTGCGTCGCTTTTTGTTAGTATCGCTCCATCAAATTTCGTATGTTCAAAGAACTCGCGAGCCTGATTTACTGTGTCGTTGCCTGCAAGTGAATCACCGACAAAAATCTTTAGATCGGGGTTTACTACTTTGGTTATTTTTTCGATTTGCTCCATGAGGTTCTTACTTGTCTGCATTCTTCCTGCAGTATCAATTAAGACGCAATCGATTTTGTGGGATTTTGCATACAGTACTGCGTCTCGTGCAACCGCTGCAGGATCAGCCCCATAATTCTGGGCTATTATCTTGATGCTAAGCCTGTTTGCGTGTTCTTTGAGTTGCTCTATTGCCCCTGCCCTGAAAGTGTCCGCCGCTGCAATAACCACCGAGAACTTGTTCTCCTTTATCAGATGGGCTAGTTTAGCAAGAGACGTGGTTTTGCCCGTGCCATTGATTCCTACAAACAAGATTATGCATGGTTCGCTGGAATTTTTCTTTGAGCTGATCTTTGCGAAAATATCAGTCGATCCCGCTATGTCAAACAAATTTGAGATATTTTGAATCAGATTGTTTTTCACGAATTCTTCTATTTCTTTTTTGTCAACCGATGTGCCAATCAGTTTCTTTTTCAGGTCAGATTTGATAGAGTCGATTACCTCGGTTGCGACATCTGATTCCATCAAGGCAATTTCTAGCTGAAATAAAACATCGTCAATGTCACTTTCTTTTAGTTCCTTTTCACTCAGATTTTTAGCTACACTTGAAAAAGCATTTCGTAATTTATCAAACATTAAGACCACTTATTTCTGTGAAGGGTTTGCGGATTGTATTAGATTGTTCATGTATTGCTTTAGTTGTTCCAACCGCATTAGAGCCTCATGTTTTTGTGTTGTAGTCTCATTCAACGCAACCTGAAGTTCCTTTATTCTTGATTCAAGGTGGTTAATGGCAGCATCATGATCTTTTTCCACTACGATCCCTGCGCCTACATCGATCAGGATTTTGGAATCACCTGACACGTTTGCCTTTATGTATGTCCCAAGCCCAACTGGGATGAGCGAGTCTGCTTGCGGATTCTGTGTTATTCCTTTGATTGAGTCTATTGATGCGACTGCTTCTCGTAAAAAACTCAGAATTGCTGCCTCTTTCTGATCAAGACTAGACGCAAATGATTCAAGAATTTGCATTTGATATAGTAATTGCTGGGCTTGTTCTTCACTCATTTACCAAAATAGCATTTCAGATGTGTATAAATGCACTCTTTGCCAATCGGATTTTGAAATGGTTGCAAAAAAATCTGGAAAGTTTCTCAAACCTAAATCTGCATGGGTCTACCCATACAAAAAAGAGCACCCATCAGACAAGCTCAAAATCAAATTAATTCTGAATGAAAAAATCAAAGGCGACAGGATTGTTGGCCTCAAAGCAAGAATTGAAGCCGGCCAGGTTCACCAGCTGCACACACATGAAAACGAATACGTTCTGGTTTACTCACTAAGTGGAAAGTGCCAAGTAACAGTCGGAACCAGAGTCAGAGTAGTGTCACCGCACACCGTGATCTTCATTCCACCAAAGATTCCACATAGATTCCATAACAAATTCTCGTCTGCCTGGGAAGGAATTGCGTTTGCAATAGGCACCAAATCAAAAATCAACAACATCTGGATGGAAAGCTAACAAAAAAAGGAAAAGTTATTTGGCTTTTGAGTAACGATTTTCTACTTCGTCCCAGTTTACGACGTTCCACCAGGCACTAACATAGTCCACTCTTTTGTTTTGGTATTTGAGATAGTATGCGTGCTCCCAGACATCTAGTCCAAGCAGTGGTACAAGTCCCTCCGTTCGCGGACTAGTCTGATTTGGCATTGATTTGTATTCAACGTTTTTTGATTTTGGGTTGAACGCCAACCAACCCCAGCCGCTCCCTTGGATTGCCGTGGTTTTTGTAGAGAATTGTTCTTTGAATGCGTTAAAGTCGCCGAATGTTTTTTTGATTGCATCTGCAACCGCACCGCCGGGCTGACCTCCGCCATTTGGCTTCATGTTATTCCAAAACAGCCTGTGGTTGTCATATCCGCCCCCATGGAAGTTGATTGCCCCGCGTACTGCTTCTGGTACTGAGTTGATGTTAGAGAGTACATCTAGCAGATCCTTGCTTGAGAGATCGGCCGGGAGTTTGTCCCATGCATCGTTTAGTCCGTTTGTGTACGCTTGGTGATGTTTTGAGTGATGGATTTCCATTGTTCTTGCGTCAATGTGTGGTTCTAGTGCATCGTAAGCATATGGCACTTCAGGAAGTGTGTATTTTCCCATGTGGGTCATGATTTGTTTTCATAATTTAACATTTGCGAGTGCATTCCCGATTTACGCAAGATGTAGAGATAAATTGTATTGGAAAACACCCAGATGCAGTGCATCAAAAACTAATTTTCTGTTTTGTTGTGATCATGATAGTAGTTTTCCTATCTTCACAAAAAATCCACGACGAGCCAACTCTGGAGACTATGCTTGACAAAAGCTCCAAGTATGTCGGCGTGCAGCATCCTCGCAGTTTAGGATTTGATGGTGCGGGCATCAAAGTCGCAGTGATCGATACAGGTGTGGACTACAATCATCGTGATCTCTTTGGTTTTGGGCCAAGCGGCAAAGTGATCGGCGGTTTTGATTTTATTGAGAATGATGACTCTCCACTCGATACGAACGGCCATGGAACAGAGGTTGCCGGAATAATTGCGGCAGATGGAGAAATAAAAGGAGTCGCACCGCATGCAAAGATTTTGGCATACAGGGTTTCAGATACAGGAAATTCGGTATCTTCTGATCTGATAGTAAAAGCAATTCATCGCGCAGTGGAAGACGATGCAGACATTATCAACATTAGCCTTGGTGTGAATCGAACTAACGACAGAATCGAAGACGCAATAAACTATGCAGTCCAAAAAGGAGTGGTCGTAATTGCCGCTGCAGGCAACAGTGGGCCTGACCTAAAGACCATTGGAAGCCCCGGCAGGGATCCCCACGCAATCACCGTAGGGGCTACATACAACAACCTGACTGCAAGCCTTGTTGCCACGCTCGCAATAGACGGCAAGCGCATCGAGGTATTGCCCATGGTAGGCACAGAGCCGCTAACAGGACAGATTGCAGCTGAGGTCGTCTTTGGAAAATATGGCCGTCATGATGATCTCAAGTACATCGATGCAAAAGACAAGATTCTGCTAGTTGAGCGTGGAAGTGATGTTCAAGGTGAGCTTGTGTATTTTTCTGAAAAGGAAAAAAACTCTGCCGATGTCGGAGTAAAGGCCTTGATTGTTTTTAACAACGAACCCGGAATATTTCTTGGTGATCTAAAAAACAAGCAAGAGGGGCCTGACTACAAGCCTAGAATTCCCGTAGTTTCTATGTCAAAAGAGGATGGACTTTTTCTGAAATCAATGCTTGAAAACAAGACAATTGGAACCATCAATGCTTTCTATCATCCGGATTTTGTTTCGTTTTTTAGTTCGAGGGGACCTGTATCTCCATTTTACATGAAACCGGATCTTGTCGCACCAGGAGTTTTTGTGAACACGACTTCGATTTTAGGCGGATACAACTTTACCAGCGGCACTAGTTTTGCAGCGCCGCATGTTTCAGGGGCTGTTGCGTTGTTGTTGCAAAAAAATCCAGAATTGAGGCCAGACGAGATATCATCCATAATCTCCACCACGGCGGATCCAATCTCTGACACCTATGGGACGCAATTCACTCAGGAAATCAGCGGTGTTGGAAGATTGAACATAACAAAGGCTTTTGACGCAAACTTGATCATTTTGCCACATTATGCAGTTTTTGATTTGTCTCCATTTACCAAGACACAAACTCAGCTATTTGAGCTAAGAACAGTCGATGGTGCAGAACCAGCCATAGATGTAAGTGTCAATCTTGATCAAGGATCAGTCAAATTTGATTATTTTGCAGACAATTCCACATTAGCTGTGAGCGCGCTACTTGTGAATCAGACAGCAGGTCAGCACCAGGGCACAATTACAATAACTGACCACAAAGCTACGTACCACGTGCCAATTTTGCTAAGAGTGTCAGACGGCTCAGTAAGTGTAAAAGAGAGCGACGGCCGACTTGACTTCACAATTGATTTGCAAAGAGAATGGACGTATGCAAAGATCTCAGTTTTCAACACCGATGCAAGACTAGTTGACAGCGTTTCTTTGACTCCAACAAAAAACGAATCCATCTTGATTGAAAAGGCCGGCACATACTGGATTCAAGCAGAGGTCAGGGCTGGTGGAGACACGATCAATTTGTACAACACAATAAAGATCGAGGCCGTAAATTCAAAACAGACTGGGTTTGATCTCGGTTTGCCGGGACAACAAATTATGATCTTGATCGCATTAGGGGCCATTGTGGCGCTGGCAGGACTGGTAATCAGTAGAAGATGATTATGGTTTTGGGCCTGCGTTTACTATATCCGGCGATACATCCTTGAATTTTTTGAAGTTGTCAACAAACATCTGAGCTAGTTTTTTTGCAGAGAGGTCGTATGCGTCCTTGTCTTGCCACGTAGTTTTTGGATCAAGTACCTCCGATGGAACGTCCGGACACTCGGTTGGGACGTCGAGGTTGAAAAGATCGTCGTGTCGGTATTTTACTATGTCCAGCGCGCCTGTGAGTGCGGCAGTCACCATTGCACGGCTGTGCTTTATGCTGATTCTTTTTCCCAACCCATATGGCCCGCCAGACCATCCGGTGTTGATTAGATACACAATCGTGTTGTGTTTTTTGATTTTTTCTCCCAAGAGTCTAGCATAAACTGATGCAGGCCTTGGCATGAATGGTGCGCCAAAGCATTCTGAGAACGTAGCCTTTGGCTCTTTGATGCCTCTTTCGGTTCCTGCCAGCTTGCTTGTGTAGCCAGACATGAAGTGGTACATTGCGCCTTCTTTTGTGAGTCTGGAAAGCGGTGGCAAGACGCCAAGTGCATCCGCTGTCAAAAACACAACCACCTTTGGATGTCCTCCGACACTAGGGAAGACCGCAGTTGGTATGTACTCCAGTGGATATGCCGTCCGTGTGTTTTCAGTCACTGAGCCGTCGTCAAAGTTTGGCCTGAGCGTTTCTTTGTCAATTACGACATTTTCTAGAACGGCACCGGATTTGATTGCATTCCAGATTTGAGGCTCTGACTCTTGATTTAGATTGATGCATTTTGCGTAACAACCACCTTCAAAGTTGAAGGTGTTGTTGTCTGACCACCCATGCTCGTCGTCGCCAATGAGCATCCGGTTTGTATCCGCAGAAAGGGTTGTCTTTCCTGTTCCTGAAAGTCCAAAAAACAAAGCGGTATCTCCATTTTTTCCAATGTTTGCCGAGCAGTGCATTGGGAAGACTCCTTTTTTTGGCAAAAGGTAATTCATTACTGAGAACATGGATTTCTTTATCTCCCCGGCATAGCTGGTACCCCCAATTAGGACTAGTTTTTTTGTGAGATTGATCAGAATGAAAACGTTTGATGTAGTTCCATCAACTTCTGGTATTGCTTCAAATCCATTAATGCATATTACAGTAAATTCTGGTTCGTGCTCATCAAGCTCTGCAGCAGATGGTTTGACAAAGAGCTGTCTTGCAAAGAGGCTTTGCCAAGCATGATCGTTTATGACTCTAATCGGAAGTCGATTTTCCTTACTTGCTCCAACGAAGCCATCAAAAACAAAGATCTCTTTTCCTTCGATGAATTTTTTCATCTTTTCTGAGATCTTGTCAAATCTGTCAATAGGGAAGGGGTGATTCACTTTGCCCCAGTCCACGTTGTCGTGTGTTTCGTCATCGTCGATGATGTATCGGTCGTCAGGGGATCTTCCCGTGTATTTGCCTGTTTTAACCGCAAGTGAGCCTGTAGCGGTCACGATTCCTTCATTTCTTTGCACTGATGCCTCGACCAGTTTTTCTGGGCTCAGGTTTCTGTGAATTTTAGAGGGCTTGATTCCGAATGCCTCAATCTGAGAGATAAATCTGGCAGTCAGGGTTGTTTTAGTGTCTGTCATTTCTACCACGCAGTCAAAGAACAAAGAAGGCCGTTCATTGAATAATCAGCACGACTAGGCTTCAATTATTATCTTTATCCTTTATCATTTTATAACACTATGTGAGATTTTCACAGAACATACATCTGACCATGTTTGCATGAGTGTGTTCTGATCGCTAAGTAACCTATTTATTGTAAAATCCAAGAGCCAGTGTGTTGACCATAAATAAGGAAAAACTCGCACTACGGCAAAAGATCGCAGAGCGCAGGCCCGACTTTGTAAGACAGGAAAGCTGGAGATACAAAAGAGTCGGTCTTGCATGGAGAAAACCAAAGGGAATTGACAATCATCAGAGAAGGCAAAAGTTTCGAGGAAGGCCTGGATTGGTCAAAGTAGGGTATGGCGGTCCAAAAGATGCACGCGGATTACATCCTTCCGGATTTACAGATAATCTAGTTCACAATCTTGTTGATTTACAAAGACTCGATCCAAAAATAGATGGTGTCAGAATTGCACATGGTGTTGGAACAAAGAAGAGAGTCGAGATTGTTGCAAAGGCAATCGAAAAGAAATTCAAAATCTTTAATGCGCGAGTGAGAACAAGTGGTAGTAAATCTTAGAACAAAAAAGCGTCTTGTGTCCAGAGTGACTGGAGTTGGCCTAAGTAGGATCAAGTTTGATTCAGAAAGCACGGACGACATTGCAGACGCAATTACCAGAGCAAACATACGAAGCCTGATTTCATCTGGCGCCATAACGATCAAGTCAGCAAAAGGAACCTCACGTGGAAGAGCAAAATACAAAAAAATTCAAAAAGGCAAACGCGGAACCACGACAGGTTCAAAGAAAGGAAGAAAGGGTGCACGTGTAGGCAAAAAAGAAGTCTATGTCAAAAAGGTTCGTGCCTTGCGACACAGACTCAAGGTAGCAAAGGACAGAAAGGAGATTACAAATCCTGAATTCTGGAACTTGTACCGCAAAGTAAGTGGCAACACAATAAGAAACATTGCTCACTTGCGAAGTCTCATAGATGAGATAAAGGCGCACAGAAAAGCCTAGAACTTGAAAACAGATTTTTCCCAGTTCTGTATTTTTCCGTTCTTTATTGCAACGCCCTCATCTGAGAGCATCTTTGTCTTTACTTGGTGGCCATAAAAGTATCCACCTATTGTCCCATCTGATTTGACTACCCTGTGGCATGGGATGATCACCGGGAATGGGTTTTTGTTCATTATTCGACCAATGGCACGCTACCCATTTTTCAATCCGACTGCTTTTGCAAGCTCCCCATATGTTGTCACCTTACCTTTTGGTACCTTGAGTAGCTTCTTGTAGACTTGACGATCCAGATCGTTCAAAGTTTTATTGCCTCAAGATTGGTTCTCTTTAGCAAGTCAAGTACTTTTTGCTTATGCGGTCCCAGTCCCCCCCAATCAAGCAGTGCGACTTTTGCCTGCCTATTTTGGTTCATTATGTGTGAAAACAGTTCGTCATCCAGAAATTCCAAGGCGTGTTTTGGGATGACCGTTCCAAGAGCATAGTTTCCTTCCAAGATCTCTTTTGTGAATTTCTCCGGATAGTGCGTTCCACCAAAACATATTGCTACGGGTGAGGTCGCGATTCTCTCAGACAGTACCTCCAAAACAAGCTTTGCGACAGAATTGCAAAGATGGATGTCCGTCCACTGTTTTTCAGTAGTTCCAATTTCTATGAATAGCGTCGGCTTTGAGAGTGCTGTCGGCCCATGATGAGTGGCTTCTATGGTGATTTGAAATTCCGCAAATTCGTTTCTGTGTTGCCAGAGTTTTTGCAGATATGCCTTTTGAAGATCCGGATGAGGAATCGCCACCTGTCTTTTGTTTCCTCCAAATTGTGCGTCTGCAAAATTTCCTGTGCTGTGACATGTGAGCGCAAGCTCGCCTGACTGCGCTGCGTGTTTTGATAAAAAAACAAAGCCATCATAGTTGTATTTTTCCTCAAGCCAATCTGCAGATATGGCTGGTGAGGGGATAACTATCAAATCAAAGTTTTTGCCGCGGTAAATGTCTCCATCTTTTTTCAGTTGTTGCGAGATGTACTTTGCCATGTTGTGGCCAGCGGGGTCTTTTTCATACGCAATCAGCAGTTCCATGGAATAAAGATATAAGGACACCCTATTAATTTCCAGCAATGGATCTGAAAATCACTCTAAAGAACATGGTAAACACGATGAAGCTTGCCAAGAAATCTGACAAAGAGGACTATACGCAGCATCTCAGATTGGTTCTTTTGGGCGTCGCCTCGATTGGAGCGATTGGATTTATAATTCAGTTTGTATTTTCGGTCTTTAGATAGATGGAATTGTCTCAAGAAACCAAACCACATCTTTTTGCAGTTAGGACCACTGGAGGTCAAGAGAAAGTGGTAATGAACCTCTTACAGAACAAGATCAAGACAAGCAAGATCAACTTGTTGTCAGTTCTTTTAGTTGATAATCTCAAAGGATACATCGTAATTGAAGCAAAGGACGCAAATGCAGCCTTTGATGCGCTGCAGGGAATAAGGCACATCCGAGGACAGCTCAGAGGAGAGCTAGAGTTCAAAGATATTGAAGGATATCTGGTCACAAAGTCCACCGCGCCACAAATAGCAGTGGATAACGTAGTCGAGATAATCGGCGGTCCGTTCAAGGGTATGAAGGCCACAGTAACTCGTGTTGACAACGACAAGCAAGAGGCAACAGTGATTTTGCTTGACGCACCATACCAGTTGCCAGTCACAGTAGACTCAAACTATCTGAAAATATCCAGCGCCTAGCAAGGATTAAATCATCACCCACGCGAGTCAAAATATGTCTGATACCCAGTCCATTTCAGCATTGGTGACAGGAGGACAGGCTTCTGCTGGCCCACCATTGGGTCCGGCGCTTGGTCCATTGGGCGTAAACATTATGGAAATAATCAATGCCATAAACGAGCGAACCTCTGATTTTGAGGGAATGAAGGTCCCAGTTACTGTTTCAGTCAACACAAAGACAAAGAAATGGGAAGTCACCGTAGGAATCCCATCCGCTTCAGCCTTGTTGCTAAAGGAGGCGGGGATTCAAAAGGGATCGGGCACTAGCGGTTCTACGTGGGTTGGAGACATCAAAGTCGATTCCCTAGTCAAAGTTGCAAAGGCAAAAGTAGAGTCATCGTATGCAACTGAGATAAAGTCAGTTGCAAAAGAAGTGGCTGGAACTTGTGTGTCTTTGGGAATCAAAATCGAAGGAAAGCACCCAAAAGAATTCACCGCAGAAATCAATGCGGGAAAATGGGACGATAAGTTCAAGTAGTTATTTAGAAACCAAATAAGACGGCTCTTTGTCTGTTTTTTGCAGTTCAACAAAAGTTTCCGTGCTCTGAATTCCCTCTATTTTGCCTATCTTGTCGATGACAATCGTATGCAGCATTTCCAGGTTTTCGGCGTGTACTCCCACTATGATGTCGAATCTGCCCGTCACCTCGGAGATCGAGACTATTTCCGGTGTCTGCAGAAGCTGTTTGTGAATCTGATCCTTTAGTTTTGGGTCGCGGTTTATGCCTATTGTGGCCTTGACACCAATCCCAAGCTGGGCCTCATCAACTAGTATGGTGAATTTTTTGATGAGTTTCTTTTTTGTAAGCCTTTTGATTCTGCTGTACAAAACCGACGCGTTGATTCCCATCTTTTTTGACAGGTTTGGAACCGAGATGCTTCCGTCTCTTGTGAGTTCGTATAGAAGTTTCATGTCAAGATCGTCTAGCTTGTGCAATGACTTCGTGATAACCGATTCGATGTTAATAAATCTTAATTTTAGGCGTGATAATTTGCAGATACTCCAAAGCTACCTTTGCATTTTGCAAAAAATTACAAATTTTGGCAAAATTTGTTTGGCCTGCGACAAACGATTTTAAATAGGCTTTTTTGGAATGACACCATTGATTAGCGAATCTGAGATTGTCAAGATGGTCACGGAGGCCAAGTCCACAGACAAAGAACGCAAGTTCAAGCAGTCCGTGGAAATGTACATCATCCTCAAAGACATTGATGTCAAAAAGGGCTTTGTGATGAATGAGACCATTCAGCTTCCAAAGAAGTTGAGCACCCCCACCACGGTTTGCGTGATGGCCGGAGGAGACATGGGCCTCAAAGCAAAAAGTGCAAATGCCGACAGAGTCCTCAGCGGAGAGGAAATCAACGCGGTGGCAGCAAACAAGCGCCAAGCACGCAAATTCATCAACAATTACGATTTCTTTTTGGCAGACACACAGCTCATGACAACCGTTGGTAAGGTTCTAGGTCAGCTTCTCGGACCAAGGGGCAAAATGCCAGTTCCCGTTCCATTCAATGCGCCAATAGAGTCATTTTTGGATAGATTTAGATCATCAATTAGAGTAAAGGTAAAGAACTCACTTTCAATTGCATGCAAAATTGGAGACGAGTCAATGCCCGATGAAGACTTGGCCGCAAACGCACATGCGATTTTGGCCGCAGTTGAGAAGAAGCTTCCAAGCGGAGACAGGAACATCAGAAGGGTAATCCTAAAGACATCAATGGGAAAACCAATCAAGCAAGTACAGCAGGTAAGAAAGTAAATGCACGAAAACAGAACGAAATATCCGCAAAAAAAGGCGCAGATGTATGCACAGCTGCAAGAGCTCCCAAAAAAATACAAAGTTACGGCCCTTGTCAGGATGGAAAAAGTAAGGTCGTCTCAGCTGTTACCGTTGCGAAAAAAGTTCTTGGGCGAAGTAGAAGTAATTAGCATAAAAGACAAGGTTGCAAAGAAGGCGCTTGCCACACTGAACGTTCCGGGTATCTCAAAGATGATCGAGTCACTTACAGGCCAGTGCGTTTTGATGTTTACAAATATGTCACCATTCAAGCTGAATGTTTTGCTTGGAAAAAACAAGATAATGATGTTTGCAAGGGGCGGAGACATCGCAAGCGTTGATGTTGTTGTTCCAGCAAAGAATACTGGAATTGCCCCAGGACCAATGCTTACAGAGTTCAAAGAGGCCGGCATTGCAACAAAGATAGACCAGGGAACGATTTGGATTACAAAGGATTCTGTCCCAGTCAAGAAAGGCGGGGCGGTGGGAGAAAAGCTTGCCACATTATTGCAAAAGCTCGACATCAAGACAGTCGAGGCAGGAATACTGCTCGATGCAGCACTAGAGGATGGCACCAAGTACAACAAAGAAGAGCTCGTAATTGACCTGGAAAAATACAGGAATCTCTTTGCGCAGGCACACCAGGAGGCAGTTTCATTGTCAATTGAGGCTGCATACATCACTGCTGACAACATAAAGCAAATTCTCGCAAAGGCGGCTCAGGGTGCACGCTCTGTCGCAACAGAGGCAGGATACCTCACAGATGAAACAAAAGAACCAATCCTGCAAAGGGCAGACGCACAAGCAAAGTCGGTTGCCTCAAAGGCAAAAGGCTACACACCTGCTTAGATCATTTTTCTCTGGCCCTAGGCAGATTCCAGTTGTATTTCATTGCGACTAGCCGCGTGGAAGTAGTCGCGACGATTCCAATTATTGATGCGGCAAACAATGGTACGTCTGCCACAAGCAGCCCGTAGAAGATTATCACTCCAATGAAGCTTGCAGTCACATAAAGCTCCTTTACAAAGATGAACGGGATTTCGTTTACAAAGACATCTCGGAGTATTCCTCCACCCACCGCAGTCAGTATGCCGGCAAACGCGATTGCCAAAAAGTTGAGTCCAAAAATGTTGTAGGCAAACGTGGCCCCCGTAATTGAGAACACGCCAAGTCCTATTGCGTCGAATTTCAAGAACACGTTCCAGTGTTTTTGGAGGTGCGGATACAAAAAGAAGAGCATTACTCCCGATGCGACACAGATTCCAACGTATGTCGGATCAGAAATGGAGTTTGGCGGAAATCTGCCAATTATGATGTCCCGTATCGTTCCCCCCGCAACGCCGGTAATTATTGAAAGTATGATTATTCCCACAATGTCCGATTTGTGCTCTATTGCCTTGAATGCGCCTGTGACTGCAAAGGCCATGGTTCCAAAAAGGTCAAAGGCATAAATGAAAAAAGCATACGAGATGTCTGCCAACTAGAATTGAGACTACGTCATTGTAATTAAGGGCACTGTCAAGTTTTTGTCGGCTGACTGGGCTGACACTGGTAAGACTCTTAAGGACATCATTTTAGAAACCATGCATGGCAACTCACGGATCGATTACAAAGGCAGGAAAGGTAAAGGGCCAAACCCCCAAAGTCGAAGGACGAAAGCGAGTAGGAACCATATCCATCCTAAGAAACAAGAGCAACTTCAAAAAAAGATTCGTACTTCACCGAACTCCTGGACAAAACAAACCTGGCGCCAAGAAAAGAAAGCGTTAGGCAATCCATTTTATTCCCACAAGATCTTGCGATCATTGCATTTCTGAGCAACCCTAAATTACTTGGATGCCTAAATACAATCACACGGAATTGGCACAGGCCGTTTCGGGCGGTATTTTGGCGATCTAAAGCTTGGGACGTGCGAATCCCCGAGCTTTGGTCACCATTTCTTCTGTGTTTGTCTGATTCGAATAAACTATTCCATAGATTCTAAATCAAATCAGTCTAGGTTGGATGGGCCTAAGCGTAGCTGTGTCTGGCGGAATCATTTGTGCAAAGGTAGTTGCGGCATTTTCCATAGTGTTTGCCATTACCGGTCAGGTATACGAGATAAACTCGTCAAGGACACAGTCTTCTAATCTCGATAGTATAGTTACGCAGACTAGTGTGAATGCAAGCTATGCATATGTACAGTCTGGAAACAATGTTGTAAGTATTACGTTGGAAAATAATGGAAATGCAAAGCTTTGGGATTACGAAAATTTCAACGTAATTGTAACGTATAATGCCAGTATAAGCGGGAGCCCATCTCTTAGGACTGAGCACCTTACATACAATTCTACTCAGGCATTTGCTCAAGCGGGAAGCAATATCGGGACTCAATTTGCAAGACCTGACGAGGATGTCTCAAAGGGTGGATGGACTGACACGACGGGTGGTAATGGCAATACCATATTGTACGATGAGATAAACGAATCAGTTCAGAATAATGGAAATTATGCCAGATCTGCAACGCTTTCATTGTTTGGAGCATCAGATACATGGGGTGTTGGTTTGCAGGGCGTTGCCGATCCAGAATCATCATCTAACCACATAGTGCGCGTTGCTCACAGGAAGACTGGACTTGGCGGTGTGACGCTTACCACGACACTGCTACAAGGAAGTACAACGATTGCATCCTGGTCAGACGCTATGCCGGATAACTTTGCAGTATCTTCACACACCTTAAGTGTTGCTCAAGCTGATTCAATTACAAATTACTCTGATCTTAGATTACAATTTACTGCCACTTTGGATGGAATTATTCTGGCAACAAATGGTGAAATCTCTTGGGCTGAGCTCCAGGTGCCAACTAGACAGGGCGTGTATGACTGTTCAGCAGTGACTCTGTCATCAGGGCGATGGGTAATAGACAGAATCATGGGAGATTTGCAGGATCCAAAAATCCTGAATACTGGAGAAGAAGGCAAAATCTGCATCAAACTGGCAAATAATGTCTACCCTAACAGCTACGTCACTGTCCAAGTCACTACTGACGTAGGCAAAAACGACTCTGATAGATTCAGAGCATAGGACATTTCCAAATTTGGAATGAATACGCTCAGGATGAATTGTATCATCTGAAAGTTATCAATAATCTTATCTACATATTGTATGCAGATAGGACATAATTGAAAAAATGCGTCGTATGCGGAAAAGAGTTTGACGGAAATTCAAGGGATGTGTGCTCTTGGCAGTGCAACGAAAAACGCATCAAGACACTCAAAAAAAGAATTGATGAGGCAGTAAAAAACGACAAAACACATACCAAAAAGTTGAGCTAGGAAAGTAGCTAGCAGGAATTAAGGTTTAATAGAATTGGATTTTAGATAAAGTCATGCTGTTTGGAATCTTTGCAACGCACAGCCCAGAATCTTGCCCACTAAATAACAAAGAAAGCAAAAAAACTGCAGCTTTGTTGCAGGGCAAGATAAAGGCAAATCTGAAGAAATTCAACATCACAAAGATGGTCGGCTTTTACATGTCGGTTCTTGAACACCAGTGGATAATCATTTTGGATGCAAAAAATGCGCACGACATAGAGCAGTTCTGTATCGCAGTAGGAATCTCATCAATCAGCATGGTCAAAATCGTGCCAATGAACGACTTTGCTGTAATGGCAAAGAAATTTCAATCTCACTAATCCCCAGATTTCTTAGAATCCTCATCATCCGGTTTTTTGTCCCAAAGATGCATCGTGCCCCGCAGCATGAACGCGCCGACAATTATTGTGACTATTCCGACCACAATAAATGAGAATACCTTGAAAATTGATTTGAGATTTGCCATTATTCTGCCTCAGCGCACACTGTATTGTTGTATCCTGTTATTCTGTATGCCTCCTCCAATGCTTCTTTTCCCTCGCCAGTGTAGACGTCGATGTGTTTTCCAATTATTGCAGGTCCGGTATCGGAGCCAACAAAGACGACGCCGCTCCAAGGGTCAGGCAGGCTCGGTATCGTGATTTGGGAGCCTGCTTTAATTATTGAGGAATCGACTGCCACTGCGTTTACCTCAAGTGGGTTTCCCATAGAATCCAGAGGGACGTCGCTTAGGTGGAAGGACTCGTCATACCACCCAAGGTAATTACCCGAAACCGTCTTTCCCCATCCCTCTATTTTGATCTCATTCACAAAGTCCTCCCTGAATTGATACGATGTACCATCAACGATAACTGAAACGGGCTCGCCGGAATAGTCTGACTCGGATGGCGTAAAGTATCCCGTTATGTACCAGCCATAGCTGCAATTGGAAAATTCCGAGTGCCCCATCCTGCTTTGTGCGACAAGAGAAATAGTAAACAGGTAATCTTCAATTGCGCCATCTCCAGATTCCTCAAGTCTCATTATGCCGATTTTTTGCAGATACGTGATGGCGTTTGCAAACTCCAGATCGGTTATCTGCCCATCTTTCCAATACTGGTGTACCACGCCAAACCACTCTGGAACAATCTGGCCAAGCGCGGGAATGAAACTCAGACCAAGTGCCAGGGCAAAAATCAACAACACTCGATCTGCCAATGCTGTAATTTTCCAGTTGTACAATAAAAACACATGTTGATCTTGCGGCGATTTTCGTATAGAGCGAGCTACTCCTTTTTAATAATTGAGTGAAATCGGACACTGAAATTGAGCCTGTCGCAACCAAGAACCAAAGCTAATTCGTGCCTATTTTGCGGCGAGACTCTCAAGTCTCCCACAAAGTGCCTCTACTGCGGATTCAAATTCTGTGACGAGCACAGGCCCACAGAGAATCACCAGTGCGGAAAGACAAGGTATGCAGAATACGTGCGAAAGGCTGACGCCAACAAGATCCCCAACTTGGCATCAGGAATGTTTGCAGTTGTGTGCGACGTTTGCGGATACAAGTCTGCAAAGGGCTCACTGATTGAATTTGCGGGAGAGGAGCTGGTCCAGCACATGCAGATTGCCGGATGCAAAGACAACACCTTCCTTGAAGAGGTTGACAGCTCTCCTCAATTCAATTCCAAGTCGGTTGCAATAAAATCGGAGCCAAATCCTGCCATGCAGACAGGCGTCTCAGAAGAGTCAATAGTCGATCAGCTGGCCAAGCTTGCGTCGCTAAAAGATCAAGGCACCATATCCGAAGAAGAGTTTCTGTTTATCAAAAAAGAGATAATTCGAAGGCTCAAGTAGCTTATTTCTTCAAAAACTCGTCGAGCTTGCTTTTTGTCTGCTGGTGATCTGCTCGCTCACGCTGAAGCGCTACCTTGAGCATCTCTAGTTCTTTTTGTGTGGCAAGCAGCTTTGCATTGAGTGATGACACAACTGAGCTTGCCGCTGCGACCAGATTCTTTGGAGCGGAGCGCTCTGCCGCGTTTGCCATCTGGCTCTCAATGAATTTGAGCTCTTTTTTGGCAATTTCTATTTCTTTTTTCTTTGACTCGTATTCTTTTCTCATTTCCTCTGTCCGCCTTGTTGCCTCCTCCTGGGATTTTTTTATCTGCTCAAATGAGTCATGAGCGGAGCGTAGCTTTTCAGATTCTGCTTTGAATTTTTCATACTGTGTTTTTATTGCATCCAGGCTTGCCTTTGATTTTTCAATGTCATCAAGTGTCGCCTTTTTCTGCTCGATTTGTTTTTGGGTTGATTCAAGCTCGGCCCTTGAAGAGCCTAGCTTCTGTAGTATCTGCTCGTGCTCGGCTCTGCTTTCATTAAGCTCCCTTTTTGACGACATGAGCGTGCCTACAAGCTGGTCGTATTCGTCCTTTACCTTGGACAGCTTCTCGGAAACAGAGTCGAGGTGATCGGTTTTTGATTTGAGCTCGCTTTGCAGGTATTCAAGCTCGTTTCCAATGCGTTCCTTTTGGATCTCTTCTGGCGACTTGATCTGTACTTGCGGCTGAACTGGTTCCTCCTCGACTTCTTTTTTTTCGCGCCTAAAGAGCCCCATGTCTGTCTCTTAGATTATGTGATAATATTTCACTTTCTCACAAAACGGAGGTAGAGTCCAAGGCCGCCAATTGCAAAACCTGCGACTATTAGCACTAGGCCCAACTCTGGCTTGTCTGCAAACCATGTTGGTGTGATGATGAAGAGCAGTGCGCCAAGGATTATCAGAAAAAACGCGCCACTTTTTTTTGGCTTGTTGTGCTCGCTGTGGGCCATATCAGATGTGCCTGGATATGGTCTGAGCCACTTTCTTTCGTCCTATGTCCAAGATGAGCGGCCCAATCTTTGGCCCTCGGTTTGCAGACAGAATTATCTGGTACAGCGCCATGAAAAAGTCCTTTGGGGCCATGTTGTTCTCCTTTGATATGTTGTAGATTGCGTTCTGCAGGTCTTCTGGCTCTTTGTCCGATTCCAAGATCCCGACGAGCTGCTGCAGTGCCTTTTTTGTGACGTCGTTTATCTCCACTTTTGCCTGCTCTTCTTCCTCAAAGTCGTCCGCATAGTTTCCTGCAAGCTCGATGAGCTGCTCAACGTACGAGTCTGGCGCCTTGATTGTGCCGTAATCTACAAGCTTTTTGGAGACAAGGTTTTTCCTGTTTTCTTTGAAGATTCGGCACAGCTCTACTAGCAGCCTGTAGCTTACATGTATGGAAGGCGTCTTTGGCGGATTTAGCAGGTTTGTGTACTCGTACAGTCCCTTGATGCGCGTCGTCTTTGCGTCGTTGTCAAGCTTTATTTTTCCAAAGTAAATGTCCTCGACTTCGTTGTATTCATCCATCAAAACAGGAATGTCCTCAAATCCAAGCTCTCTTGCGCCCGTGATTCTCTTGTATAGCAAAAGCAGCATCGATTTTGGCGTGCCGTACCTGAACCATTTTTGCGACGTCACCACGTTGCCTGCTGATTTTGATATCTTTTTTCCTCCCTTGTCTAGGAACATCTCGTATTTTACGTGGTGCGGGTGCGGGTGCCCAAGTATCTCGTCTGATACCCAGTCGTTTACCTTGACTGAGTCCATGATGTCCTTTCCGTACGCCTCAAATCTGATGTCAAATGCGTGCCACCTTGCTGCAAACTCGACTTTCCATGCAAGCTTGCCTAGGTCCTTTGCGATGTCGGCCTCGCCTTCGTGTCCGCATCCTTTGAGCATCTTGGAGCCTATCTCAGCTTCGACGCACCTGTACTTGACTTTCATTTTCTGCGAATCGTACTCGTAGACCTGCGCCGTGTAGAGCCTGCTGCACTTGGCGCAGACTGGATAGTACGGCAAAAATTTCTGGTACTTTTCTTGGCCGACCATCTCTGCAATCTGGTTTCCGATTCTTTCTGAGTTTGTCAGAATTGTGTGGATCTGGCTTTTGAGGGCTCCATTTTTGTAAGTGTCGGCTGCCCGCACAAAATTGTATTTGATTCCAAGCTTGTCAAGGCCGTCAAGGAGGATGCTGCTCATGTGCATGCCGTACGAGTCGTGGCATCCAAAAGGATCAGGAATCAGAGAAACCGGTTTTGCAATGTGTTCGGAGAGCGAATCCGGCAGGCCTTCAGGTATCTTTCTTAGGCCGTCCAAGTCATCAGAATATGCAACAAGCTCTGACTTGAAGCCTAGATTTTCCAGCGCAAGCTTGACTCCGTATGCTCTCACCGCGTCCCCAAGACTCCCAATGTGTGGAATGCCCGATGCGCCAAGGCCCGACTCGACTTTGAGCAGCGATGTGCTTCTGCCAAGCTGCTGCTCGCGCTCTATCATTTCCGATGCGAGTTTGTCGATCCAAGTTCCTTTGCCAATCACTATCTTTTCTTCTTCTGACAACTCATCACTCCAAAAATTTCGCCATATATGGGCCATCCGGCACATAGCCGAGCTTGCGGTAGTATTCCCTTGTGCCGACTGCAGATATGACTAGAAGCTTTTTTGCGTCAAACTCCTCACTCGATATTTTTTCTGCTTCGCTCATCAGGTTTTTCCCAAGGCCTGAGTGCTGTATCTGTCCGTCTTCTCGCTCACCTATCTTTAGCGACTTGCCATAAACGTGAAGCTCGCGCACGATGCATGTTTTGTTAGTCATTTCCTTTCTGTGTGCTTTGGAGCTTGGTCGGCGCAACCTCAGGAATCCGTAAATCCTGTCCTGCGAATCGTCATATGACAAAAAGACCTCGTCTCCCCCAGACGAGGCATAATCATTCCGGTGCATGAAAACCTCTTTTTGCGGATTTGCAGATCCTATCTCACGGCACCTGATGCATCTGCATGCAAGCCCCTGTTTTTTGAGGTTGTTGTGCACTATCTGTCGCAGGTTGCCAGACTTTGGGCCTGCAACTATTTCGCCTGAAGATATTTCGCGCTGAACCCGCATTATCCTTACCCACCTTGGAATCATCCTTTTGACTTCTGTGAGGACTCGGATCATGTCATCATCAGAGTATGGCGTGTATTTGCCATCCAGATATTCTTGGTACAGTGGTGTGTGCTGCAACACTAAAGACGGGTAGATCTTGAGCATGTCCGGCTTTAGATCCTCGTCTTGGAATAATTTTTTGAAATCCGCAATGTCGCCTTCAGGGCTCATGGTAGGCAGTCCCGGCATCATGTGCGCCACTATCTTGTATCCTGCGTCCTTTGATACCTGGAACGACTCGACAACATCAGAGTATGTGTGGCCGCGGTTTACAATCTTGTAGACTGATTCTTGTAGACTCTGAACGCCGATCTCGATTCTGGTCACACCGTAATTGAGCATCATGTCGACGTGTTCTTTTTTGCAATAGTCTGGCTTTGTCTCAATTGTGAAGCCCACATTTCGTATCCTTGCTTTTTCGTTTCCTTGTTTTGCAGCTTCAAGATCTTTTGAGTCAAATCCGTTTAGCGCATCATAGCACGATTTTATGAAATTCTCCTGGTAGTCATGCGGCATGAAGAGAAAGGTTCCGCCAACTATCACAAGCTCCATCTTTGTCGGATCGTGGCCATACGCAACCAGCTTGTCAATCTTTGAGAGAATCTGCCTTTTTGGGTCATACTCTACTTCTATTGCGTTTATCGTGGCAGGCTCGTTTCCTGTGTAGCTGTTAGGCGAGTTGAACTCTATTCCACCTGGGCAGTATGTGCATCTTCCATGCGGACACCCATATGGCTTTGGCATGAGGGCAATCACCGCAACACCGGATGTGGTCTTGACAGGTTTTTTTATGAGGATGCGTTGCAGTCTGGAATAATCATCACCGCTCACGGTTGCCAGAATCTCCGAGTTTCTAGGAATGCGCTCAAGCGAATACTTGGTGCATATGCGTTTGATTTGCGTCTTTACCTGGTTCTTTGTTGGCGCATCTATTGTGAGTAGATTCTGCGAAATCTCGGAGCACGCCTTGGAGAAAACCACGCTTTGCATTAAACAGCAATGAATGTTTGGTCTTAAATTCTATTTGCGTCGCCTAGATTTTTTCTTTGGCTTTGTGGCTTTTTTTGCGGCTCGCTTTGGCTTTCTTGATTTCTTTGTTTTTGATTTCTTGATTGTCTTGACAGGTTTTGGCTTGATGCTTGATTCTTCAAGCTCCGATCGCACCTTCATGTTCTTTAGCTGGACGAGCTCTATTCTGGTTCTTGCGCTAAGCTGCCCGACCTCCGGATCCGGAGTGGTAAAGGAACCTCCATGCTCCGTAAAACAGTGAATGTGAAAGACCTTTCCTTTCTTGTAGTCCATGTCAGATTTTGTGACGCCCTGCTTGCAGAATGCGCACATGTCTACAAATAGCTCAGCCAACGATGCACAAATTTTTTTGTCTAATTTAAGATTTTTCTAGGCTCTGTCAAGTCTGCGGATTCTGTATTTCCTTTCTGTATTCCAACTTCAGCCACACAGGAGTAATGATGGTGGTTGCCGCCACCATTATGATTATGGTGGAGTAAACATTTGACGTAAGAACGCCGCTTGAGAGCCCTACCCCCGCAACAATCAGCCCCACCTCTCCCCTAGATATCATGCCGATTCCAACCCGTTTTGCCTGGCACTTGTCCTTGAGGAACAACCAGGCAGGGAGGCCGCATCCAAGAAGCTTTGTTACAACCGCAACTGCGATTATCACTGCTCCAATTATGAGTATGTCCGTGTTTATTCCCCTAAAGTCCACCTGCGCCCCGATTATCGCAAAGAACAAAGGCGCAAAGATCAGGCCAAGCTTGCTGACGTAGTGTTCAACCCGCTCAAAGACCTTGGTTGATGCCAGCGCCATCCCGACAACAAACGACCCAAGTATGGGCGAAAGCCCGATTGCGGCAGCCACTCCTGCAGCTCCAAAAAACGCCGCGGTGACTACTCCTTCCACTGCCCCTCCTGCTTTCCAGAATTTTGAGTTCACAATCTTTGGGACGACAAAGATTGCCGCAACTGCCATTGCCGCAAAGAACCCGAGCACCTTGAGGATGGTAAATGTCACATCGACCACATCTACGTCCACGGATCCGACTCCAAGCGACGTGACTACGGACAAAACCGCAACTGCCAAAATATCATCTACCACTGCTGCGCCAATTATGAGTCTGGCTTCGGGCGTCTTTAGCTTGCCATAGTCTGCAAGCACCTGCACGGAAATTGCAACACTTGTTGCGGTGAGTGCGGTAGCTACCAGCATTGCTTGGAACGCCTCGAATCCGAAAAGCTGGAAAACAAAAAACCCGACAAAAAACGGCACGATCACACCTAGCGTTCCAACAGTGAGTGAGGCCTTGCCACCCTTGAGAAACTCTCTTGGCGTCATCTCAAGACCTGCCATGAATAAAATCACTATTGCGCCAATCTCACCAAGTATCTTAACTTCATCATCTAGCTGCAACAAAGTCTCGCCCTGAATCACGATGAGTGAGCCTATGGCAAACGGGCCTATAATCATCCCCGCAATCAGCTCACCCAAAACGATTGGCAGCTTTAGTCTTACAAACAGCTCCGCCATGAGCTTCGCTGCAAAAAGCAACACGCAAACGCTGATTACTATTGAAACAAAGTGTGATTCCAAGCCAACTAGCTTCCTTTTTGGTGATATAAGGCAATGGTTGATTAAAAATTCTCAAAGAGTTTGTCTAAATCAGGCTAGCCGCTCTGAGTTCATAAAGACGCCCTTTGTGTTTGAGACATGGCCGACAATCTGGCTTGAGAGTTTGTGTTTTTTGCAAATCGAGATTATTTTTTCTGAGCTGCTTTTTGGTGCAACGACGCAAAATCCCACGCCCATGTTGAATGTTTTGTACATTTCATCCTGATTCACACCAAGATTCTGGATCAGCTGCATTATCTCTGGTGGCTCAGGCATTGAATCAAGCACGAATCCAGTATTTTTTAGCCTCAAAAGCTTGGTAAACGCGCCTCCTGTTATGTTTGCAAGGCCGTGCACCTTGGATTTTTTGATCATTTCCAGCACTGGTCGCACGTAGATCTCAGTCGGAGTCAAGAGCGCATCGCCGAGTCTTCCGATTCCCCTTACCTTGTCGTTGATAGAGTATTTTTTCAGCAGGGCCTTTCTCGCAAGCGAATAACCGTTTGAGTGGATGCCGCTGCTCGAAATCCCGATTATGGCATCGCCTGCCTGTATCCTGTCTCCAAGGATTACCTTGTTTTTTTGCACAAGGCCTGCAACCATTCCTGCCAGATCAAATGCGAATTTTTTTTCTTCAAACAGATCCGGCATTATTGCCGTCTCGCCACCCACTATTGGGACGCCGGCCTTTTTTGCGCCAGATGCCAGTCCCCTTGCGATTTGCGCAAAAATAGACTCGTTGTTTTGGTTTGCCGCAATATAGTCAACAAACGAGACCGGTGTTGCTCCAATGCATATGATATCGTTTACATTCATTGCGACACAGTCGATCCCCACCGTGTCGTATTTTTTCATCAAATTTGCAATGAGAACCTTTGTGCCAACTCCATCGGTGTGCGTTGCAAGCAGTCTTGTTTTGTCGATCTCAACTAGGCCTGCATAGTGGCCAAATCCGGTCTTTACCTTTTGCAGTCTGTGAGTGGACGCGATGATTTTGCCTATCTTTGATTGGCTTTTCTTTATGTTTTTGACGTCGACTCCTGCCTGCTTGTAGGTTAGTGCCATTCTGATCAGAGTTTGCTTGCCACGTTAAAAGAACTTTTCACATGTACATGCCAGAGTCGACTTGGCGGTGCTCTTTGTATTTTTCTGATAGCTCCTTGAACTCGATGCCGAGTTTTTCCTTTTGCGCTCGAAGCTCTCTTGCGTCTATCGCTAGGCCGTAAACGCGGTTCACGGCCTCAATTAGTGTGGCTGCCGCAAGCGGATCTGGGCTCGTGTGGCTAGCCTTGACCAGCAGCGTGATTGCGCGCATTTTTCTAATCAGACACTCATTTAGGATGCTTCCTGGAATTCCTGTGATGAATCCTTGTGAGATCATGCTTATTCCCTTGTCCGACATTATCCTGCAGAGGTCCTCTTCGGCTGCGCAGAATGTCTTGCTGTCGTGCTCATCGCTTGCGACTCCATCTAGGATTATCAGTTCTTTTGATCCTTTGCCCTCTGCCCAGTCCAAAATTGCCGACGCTATATTGTAAAGGCCGTCGATTCGGAGAGTTATCTCGCAGATTATGGCGCAAATGGTTCCATTTTTGTTAGAATAGAACCGAAATGGGTGACGAAGCCTCCCCTGGATGAAGACTGTAGATGGTGGGAGATATTTTGAGCGCAGATATCCAACCTCTTGCATTTTGAGCTTTTCAATCATGTATCCTACTGCAAGCGGTCCAGCAAGTCCTGGGCCCACAAAGCCTGCAAATATTATCGGGCTTTTGTACGCGATCTTCTTTACCTCGTAAACTCCATCTTCTAAAATTTTTTTCAATGATTTTGTTTTTTTGCGCAGGCTAATTACTTTTCTGGAGAAACAGACTCAGCATTATTCTGCCCTTTTCTGTAATGGTGTACATCATGCAGGAACCATCCGGCTCCTTTCTTACAAAGCCGTAGTCAAGACACAGGCGCAGATAGTTCAGAAAAGATCTCTTCATCCTTATCTTTGAGTTGGTGTACAGATCGGAAAAAGTCACCGTCCCTGCGCTAAGCTGGTACAGCAGTTTCAAGAGTGTGAGCATGCTGTAATCGCGTGCGCGAGTCTTGACCGCATCTAGTATCTGCTCGTCTCGCCTCACTATGAAATCCTCAAGCTGATCTGCGACTTCGAGTGGGATATAGGTGAGTCGTGCCTTCATACGGTATGGTACGGTATATTACTTTATTAATCTTAGCTAAAAACTAGTTTGATCTTTTGAGAATTTTTTTACACATCAGGCGCGAATCCATCAAAAACTGTGCGAACTAAAGATATATGCGTAGTTTTTCTGATTCAGGTAGGCTATGACATTAGCCTTGGTGCAAACCTAAACCGCTTTACTGAAGCTGATAATGTCTACCAAAAATCAAAGAGAATGGTAGGAACATTCCTCAGATACAAGCTGCTCACCATTCCTACATACCTCGGGGCCCTGCAGACAAATGTTCTGATTGTCAACGTATTTGGAAGTCTGATCTTGGGAATATTTGCTGTGCTTTCACAACAATGGAATCTAGATGGCAAGTACGCGCTTTTGATCGCGTTTCGATTCTGCGGTTCGCTAACCACCATGTCTGCTTTGGCTTACGACACACACGACCTTCTAAACAATGCCAAGCTCGGCCTTATGGCAATAAACATAGTTGCAAACGTTGGCCTCTCGGTAGGAGCAATCTTTGGTGGAAAGGCCTTGGCTGGCATGTTTTTTGGCAACTAGGTCTATCAAGATAAGATACCATTAGCCTCCCAGCATGATGAAAAAATTCAAAAATTTACCCAAAGATTCATAAATTCAACTTTGGGAGTTTCGCACGTACTTGTTTTCTATATCATCTCTAGAGGATGTTGTCAGAATTCCTCCAAGCATGTTTGGAACTTCGCTAAAAAAAGCAGCCGTTGCCATTCTCAAAGAAAAATACGAAAGCATGATCAACGCAGAGCTTGGCTACATCATAATGATCATGGAGGCAAAGGTGGACGAGATGGGAAAGATGATTGCAGGAGACGGCGGAACATACCACAGAGTTGAATTTGAAGCACTCACGTTTACTCCAAAACTACAAGAAATTTCACTAGGCGAAATTGTTGATATTACAGACTTTGGAGCATTTGTAAGAATAGGTCCAACCGACGCGCTATTGCACCTCTCACAGGTAATGGATGACTATCTACAATCGGATGTCAAATCTGGCATGATAATTGCAAAGCAGAGCAACAGAACGCTCAAGGTTGGATCCACACTCCGAGCCAGAATCACTGCTGTGTCTCTTGGAAAGGCTGCCACTATGGGCAAGATTGGAATTACATGCCGACAGCCGTTCTTGGGAGCAGAGGACTGGATTGCCGAGGAGATCAAAAAGTCAGGGAAAGATGACTCTGGGGACAAAAAAGAGTCAAAAGAAAAAAAACCAGTAGAAGTGAAAAAGTAAATGGTTAAAGAAATGGCTTGCAGAAAATGCAAGTATGTTTTTGTTGGAAAAGTATGCCCCTTGTGCAAGTCATCGGATTTAACTCCTGACTGGACGGGAGTCGTCTTGGTTGCAGATCCACAAAACTCACACATTGCAAAGACCCTCGGAATTACTGAAAAAGGCAAGTACGCGCTAAAAGTGGCGTAGATTATTCGTGCTTTCTATTAAATAATTTGTTTGATTAAAACACACACAAATCCTTACTAATACTTGTACGAATCACCATAGTGTGTCAGATACTAGTCCATACTTTTTCATGAAGGAGTTTTCGAGTGAGGAGTTAATCAATTTACTAGTAAATAAGATCAAGGAGCTAAAAGCTGAAAAGGACAAAACAGACGAGCTAAACACCAAATTGCAGGATAACCCTTGCACAACAACGAGACAAGCTGCAAGAGGAGGTCGAGCAAAAAACTGAAGAGCTGCTCAAAGTAGAGCGTCTTTCAGCAATAGGGCAATTATCTGCTCGAATTGCACATGATTTGAGAAATCCGCTTAGTATCATAAATGCCACCTCAAAGATTCTCAGGGTTCGACTCGAAGATCAGCTTGATGCCAAGTCAAGTGAGCAGTGGGCAAGACTGGATCGTGCAGTGTACAGGATGTCACATCAGCTTGAAGACGTCATGGATCATGTAAGGATGCCTAAGCTCAAAAAGAAGAACTATTCACTTTCCATGATTCTGCAGGATGCCACGGAAAGAATCGATGTTCCGCCAGCCATAACTATCCACCCACCACAAAAAGATCTCACAATCTTTTGTGACCCAGAAAAGCTGGAAATAGTGTTCGTCAATTTACTTATGAACGCAGTACAGGCAATTGAGGGAAACGAAGGCAAAATCAGTGTGGACATATCCCATGATACAAATGACGAAAACTATGCAATTATCAGCGTGACTGACACTGGGATCGGCATTCCTCAGGAGATCATCGGCAAGATCTTTGATCCGTTATTTACAACAAAACAGGTCGGAACTGGCCTCGGCTTGTCAAGCTGCAAAAGCATCACAGAGCAACATGGTGGAACCATAACGGCATCAAGCACGCTTGGTGAAGGTGCAACATTCACAATTAGGATTCCAATAAAGTCAGATTGGGACAATATTCAAAAAACTGATGCGAATAATTCGCCGATCTCCCTCGAATCATAACTGGCAACAGATCTTGGATCACATAGAAAGGGTTCTATTTAGGCAAATGAATCACTCATTGAATGAATGTAAGAAAAGAGATTTCGAGGTTTTTATCAGAAGACATAGGCAACGGTGATGTCACCGCAAGCATACTTACGAATAAAAGAATTACTGCAAGAATCGTCTCACGACAGCAAGGAATTATTGCAGGTGCCGAGTTTGCAAAAGAAATCTTTGCTATGATGGGATGTCGCGTCAAGATAGTGAAAAAAGACGGCGCCAAAATCAAGCCAAATCAGACAGTGATCCAGATTTCTGGGCCTGCCAGGTCGGTTCTAAGCTGTGAGCGCACCGCACTCAACTTGCTCTCAAGGATGAGCGGAATTGCTACACTAACTGCTGAATTTGTTGCTAAAGTAAAAAGTGCAAACAAAAAGGCAGATTTGTATTCCACAAGAAAAACAGCGCCTGGACTGCGCTATTTTGACAAAGAGGCGGTGGCAATTGGAGGTGGGAAAAAACACCGCATGAGCCTTTCCGACATGATAATGATAAAAGACAATCACATAGCATCAGAAGGCTCACTTGTCACATTGATCCGCAAGGCAAAGAAGAGATCAAAAACGTTCGAAGTCGAAGTTGAAAGCCAGGCAGGCGCAGTGCTTGCGGCAACGCTTGGTGTGCCAATAATCATGCTTGATAACTTTACGCCCTTGCAGATACGAGGAACCATAACCGCATTAAAAAATCTCGGTTTGCGTAGCAAGGTGAAATTGGAGGCGTCAGGAGGCATCAATGAAAAGAACATCAAAGAGTTTGCAAGAACCGGCGTAGACATGATATCTGTTGGAAAGATTACAAATTCTGTCGGTGCAATTGACTTTAGCTTGGAAGTTACAAATCAGGTATAACATTCCTTAAGATATTTTGAGAGTTATTTTTTGGCGAGGTAGTCAAGCTCGGTATTGCACTTACCTTACGAGTAAGACCTCCCACGGTACGCGGGCTCAAATTTCATCCTCGCCGATACAAGAACTCTTTGTTAGTCATAATAATGTATTGTGGCTTGGGTTCTCCTCCAGATCATCATGTTAAAAATCCATGTGGGGTTCGAGAATCTTTTTTTCATGTCAACTGTAAAAAATTAACTTATTGCAAGCATTCGCTCAATTGCAAGTCGTGCCTTGTCTGCAGTTTGTTTAGGCACCCTGACTTCGTACTTGTCCTCAAGCAGTGACGCATAGACCTTGTCCAAGGTTATCATCTTCATGTACTGGCACACGGCTGACTGCGATGCTGGAACAAAGTTCTTGCCTGGGTTCTGCTTTTGCATCCTGTACAGAATGCCTGTTTCTGTGGCAACAACAAAGTTCTTTGCCTCCGTCTGCTGCGCATAGTTCATCATTCCCTCGGTGGACAGAATTTGCACCTGTCTGTTTTTGTAGTCGCCAACGGCTATATCATACATTACCTGTGAAGTGCAGCTGCACTCTGGATGAACCAAGAGTTCGGAATTTGCGTATGAGTCAAGCAGTTTATGGATATCACCAGATCTTATTCCGGCATGAACGTGGCACTCTCCTGCCCAGATGTACATGTTCTTTCTCCCAGTGGTTTTTGCAACATAGGATCCCAAAAACATGTCAGGCAAAAACAAAATCTCTTTGTTTTCTGGAATCGCCTTGACAACATTGACTGCATTTGATGACGTGCAGCAATAATCAAGCTCTGCCTTTATTTCCGCAGTTGTATTGACATACCCTACAGCTATTGCGCCTGGGTGCTCTTTTTTCCACATTCGAAGCTGGTCAACACCAATTGAATCGGAAAGCGAACATCCTGCGGCCAGATCTGGAATCAGGACCTTTTTTTGTGGACATATGATTGCGGCAGTCTCTGCCATGAAATGAACGCCGCAGAACAGAATCGTCTTGTGAGGTGTCTTTGCCGCCTGCCTTGAGAGTCCCAGAGAATCGCCAACAAAATCTGCCACATCTTGTATCTCAGGAAGCTGGTAGTTGTGTGCCAAAATGACTACATCTTTTTCCTTTTTTAATTCCAGGATTTTGTCAGCTAACATACGATCATAGCTTTGTTACTGGTAATCATTTAAAGACTGGGATCATAGTGGTAATTTTCTTAAAGCTTCTCAATTGCGGCAATTTTTGCCAATTCACACATCAAGCATCTAGATTATGTGCCTATTCTGATGTCTTCGGAACATATCTGCCTGAGGCATTCTATTGCAGAAAGAATTGCAAGCCTGCTTGTTTTTGGATTGCTTTGATCTGGCACGTTTTCCACCGATGTTGTGATTTTGCCGAATTTGCCCCTTGCCTCTATCTGGTGTATGTTCCTATCCACGTTCGGATCTGCAATTATCTTCACGTTGGTCTTTTGACTTCCAAGTCCTGCCAGGCTCAAGAGTGCCGCTACGTTGATGTTTGCAGGAAACAGTTTCACTGCTTCTTTTGCGGCTCCTTCAAAGATCACTTTGGAATTTTTGATGCTGCTGATGTCGATTTTGTTTGTCTCAAAGAACTTGGCGCCAACGAGTGCTTTTGGGTTTTTTGTTGTGGTCAGCGTGACTGATTCCAGCTCGTCTTTGACTGCCTTGATTGCGTCAAGGCCTGCGATTGCGCCAGACGGAAGGTAGATCTTTTTTTTGAATTCCTGGCACGCATCAAACAAGATCTCAAATACGGATTCGTCAAGCAGTGCACCTACACTCATTACCATCAGGTCTTTGCGGTTTTGGATTATACTTAGTGCGTGGTTCTTGATTGCATCCTGGGATGCTGCTTCTACAACCAGATCGACGTTGTTTGAAGACAGGAGATGTGGATTGTCCACTATGATTGGTTTTTTGGCAAGCTTTGCTACAAGCAATTCTGACTTTGCCTTGTCAAAATCGTAAATGTGTGTGAGGTCTGCCAAGATTTTTCCGGAATCTATTGCAAGTGCGATATGTGTTCCAATGGCGCCACATCCAAGAAGGCCTATTTTTTTCAACATAGAGAATCAAGTAAAGCTAGTTTTAAACGGTTTTAGTTGGCTAGAAAAGATCTTCAATACGTGTGATACTCACATCATAGTGTAAGAGTTGTCCTTATTTATCAAGAAGACCTTCGTGCCGTCTGCTTCTTTGCCAAGGCTTTGTTTTATCCTGGCGATTTTGGGGGATTTTGACCACATATGGAATTCAGAAAACCCCATCTGTCTCCATTTTGTCATATTGAGCCTGACTTGCTCCTCATGGTTGTGTGCTTCAATCATCGACTCGATTTCCACCGAGATCGCACTGTCATTTTCATAATCGTATGCAACCATGTCTGTCATTTTTTCAGTTGGACGTCGTTTTGCCAGCGAGACAAACATCTGCTTATCAAGGTAATGGTTGAAGATTCTGTCGGGTTGTCGAGGGATAAAAGCACACATGCGGAAAGCGCGGTTTGCTTTGGAGTTAACGTACTTTAACCCAATGATTCTTATTTGGTTTCTCAAAGCCGGAAAACATGTCAGATTTCAGGAAAATGTACCCATGCACATGCTCCGACTGCGGTAAGCAAGCAGAGGTACCTTTCCAACCAAAAGAGGGCAAACCAGTTTACTGTCGTGAATGCCTACCAAAACACCGTACACAAAGAAGATTTTAGGATTAATGCTTAAAGTAATTCTTTTGTGACTTCTTTTTTATTAAAATTACTAGTGGAGCCTAGAATCTCTGTTTTGTGATTTCCAGCTTGCCCTTCATCCATGGGTGTGGCTCACAATGATATTCTATTACATGGGCCTCTGTAAAGAGAAACTCGTATGATTCGCCAGGCTTTACCACTCCGGGTGATCCAAATGCTCCGCTGTACGAGTCTTCAGCTCTATGATCTGGTGTGACCGTATGTGCAGTGTCGTCAACGTTATGCCATATCACCTTGTTGTCGATTCCAAGCTGAACGTTTACCAGCTTTGGCACATAGTTGTCTTTTTGCTCTTGGTTTGCAGATCCTTTGATCATCTCTATTTTTGTGACACCAACAGGCTCTAGTATCTCGTGCGATACCTTTGGCTTTGCATTTGCTTCTGGAAGGTAGTAGATCTGATAGTAACCAATCCCTATGGCAACGCCAACAACCACCGCTATGATCGCTATACCATAAGCATGAGAAGACGTTGGTTTTGAGCTCAACTATCTGACGAGTTTTGCTTGTCTTATAAAAAGTATGACACCGCCATTTGCTGGTGCTATCCGCGCAGTCCGGAATTCAAAAGAATCGAATAGCAACCAAGACCACAATCCTCGCATATCGGTTTCATGGATTCCTTTTCTGCACTGCCTATGCAACACGGCTGCTTTTCTCGACCCCTGTGATCCACGGAAAGAATCCCCCATGTCGGGCACGCAATAGGTGTGGTTCCCTTTCCGCCCCAGCTTCTCTTGAGGAGCTCCAGGTTTTTTCTCGGGTTTGCGATATAGTCCTTGTATTCTTTTTGCAAAGCAATTATCTCGTCTATTACGGAATCTCTTTCTGGGCCATATGGGAGCCACAAAGGATCTCCCTTCATAAATGGGGTGTGGAACTGGAAGCCTATCTTGTTGGTGTAATCATACCAATCGGAAATCACGTCTCTGATTGTTCGATAGTTTAGCGAATTGACAGTCATTGATATCCAGATGTCCTTGTACGCCTTGTCGCCATTTTTTTGCACATAGTCTAAGACATTTTTCCTTGTTTTCTCCCATGCTCCATCTCCACGAATCTTGTCGTGTATTGGCTGATTTCCGTCTATTGAAACCCAGTAAAAATACGTCTCTGGATATCGTGGAATCGGGTACGTGCCATTTGTGACAACACATACCCTCATTGGAAATTCTTTGACAAACAATTCCACGATGTCAGGCCTCATCATTGGCTCTCCGCCAACCAGAGTAATCACAAAGACATGCTGCTTTTTGAATTTCTCGTCGATGATCTTCTTCCAGTCTTGCACTGTCAAGTCAGTGTCCTCCTTTCTGTTCAGCCACCAATAGCAGTGGGTACAGTGTAAATTACACACGTTGATGATGTCGACTGAGCCAAAAATCGGGCTGCGCTTATTGAAGATCTTGTAGCCCATATATTTTTTCAGTAATTGATAGTACATTGGTGTCTCCTGCATTATCTGCAAGGGGCCTCTACCCATTATCTCCATCTGGATCTCCTTGTATGATAAAGCTCATTTACGATACTTAAAGTAGCTCCAAATTATTCATGTGAATCAGCGGACAGGAAAACTCACGATACCAGTTTTTGTTGGATGGTCCGTACAATATGAAAATATGACATGTTTGTATTCGGCCGCGTCCATATTGCTTCCTGAATATCAAATGTAAAACTGGTCGTCAAAAAACAGGCTTCGTGAAAACAGTATGGATGGGCCCAAAGGGCTTCGATCCCTTGGCTCACCGGTTATGAGCCGGTTACTCTACCAAGCTGAGTTATGGGCCCCAAAAAACAGATTTCCTTTTGGTATAAATGTTATAGAGTCGTGCAATAGCTTTGGTAGCAGCTATCCAAAAGATGATTCTGTGCATCCAGTGATCTTTCAGCTATCTTGATTAGCTCATCATGTCTTTCTTCTGGGATCTTGTCGAGGATGTTTGCCCAAGTTGCCGCATGTCGAATATCGGCTTCCATGTGCAACCTAAAGTATTCTGTTGCATCATCGGATGTGATGCTGTAGAACTTTTCAAGGCCCTCAAGCTTTGTGTGACTTATCTTTGGGATCTCTTTTTCAAACGCGTACATTGCCGCTGCTCCAGATTCCAGAGACGTCATCAGCTCAGATAATTCAGACACTGCCTCGTTTGTTTTTGGAAGGCCGGTATAGCTTGAAACCTTGTTTACCCCAAGACTTGAGGCAAAGTGCTCCCACGGCTGCAGGTGCTCTGCTTCCTCTGCCTGGTTTGACCTGATTTCCTCAATCATTTGGCTTGGCGCGTACTTGGCAATCTGTCCCACAAACGACGGAACCGCCTTTACCATCTGGAAATATTCCTTGGAATAACCTGCAAGTGAGTCAATCGATAATTTTCCATCGCTCCACATTTGGTAGAACGGGTGCTTTAGCAAGCTCTTCTGTTCTATTATGGAATCAATTTTTTTTGAAAGCTTCATGCCATTACCACTTTGTGCCGATAAAAAAATCTTTCATGTTCAAAACGATTTTAAGGTATCACCACGGCGTTGCAAACGGGCTCCTGTGGTGTAGTCCGGTCAAGCATGTCGCCCTTTCAAGGCGGAGATCCCGGGTCCAAATCCCGGCGGGAGCACCTGACTCTTTTCAAACAAATTTGGAAAAACTCGGCGCGTCCTACCTACAAGTATTAATACTGTCAGAAAAAAGGATCGACGGTGCAATTTTTTGGATCGGAAAAATCTGAAAATCAACCCGCTTTTAGAAACATACAAGGAATACATTGCAAAAATAGACGACGCCCTCGAGTCAGAATTAACGCTATACTCAAAATCCGAGTTCATACAGCCACTCCTGTACGCAATCGACGGAGGAAAGAGAATCAGGCCGCTCATCCTGCTTTTGGCAGCAGAGTCAGTAGGCAAGGTAGACGAGCGCGCATACGAGGCCGGATGCGCAGTAGAGTTTCTGCATACTGAATCCGTAATTCATGACGACATCATCGACAACGAAACATCAAGAAGGCACAAGGATCCATTCCACATCAAGTACGGATACAACACCAGCATCCTGACTGGCGACTTTGTCCTTGGACTGATACTAAACATCTCATCAAGGCTCAACAACCCGAGAATCACAAAAGACTTGGCAAACACAGCAATGCTGATGAGCGAGGGCGAAGTTCTGGAGACCAAGCTGGAGACAAGCCAGGACCTCACATTTGATGACTACCTCAAGGTGATGGAGTACAAGACTGCTACGGCGTTTGAGACCGCGGCAAGGCTCGGCTCCATTTTGGGCGGAGGGAGCGAAGACCAGATAACTGCGCTATCTGAATACGGAAGAAACATCGGAATCGCATACCAGATACGAGACGACTTGATTGACTGGCAAAACGAGGACAAGCTCTTCAACCTTTTAGTAAAGCGAAGCTTGGATCCGCGTGACGTCTTTAACCACATGGAAAAGCTTCTCAAAGACTACGCAAGTAAGGCGGCATCAAGCCTCAGAATAATTCCAGACAACGACGCAAAATCGCACCTTGAATATCTGCTGCGGCTAACTACCCTGAAGTTATAAACTAAGTTCCAAGTACTGGGACTGCGTTCTTTGTGAACTCTATTATTGGATCCGGATAGACTCCTATGGCTACCAAGAAGATTATCGAGAACACCATGACTCCGATTATTGCCTTTGGCTCTGCAATTCTTTTTTCCGTCTCTCCCTCAAAGTACATCTTTCGAATGATCCAACCGTAGTATGCCACAGAGAGCGCCGAGTTGAGAACGCCTGCTATTGCAAGCCACACGGCCCACGATGGAACCCCAGTGTCAAGTGCGGCCCCAAACAAAATAAGTTTGCTCCAGAATCCCGCAGTCGGCGGAACGCCGGCAAGTGCAAGTAGCGACACCACAAGGCCAATAGAGATAATCGGCATCTTTCTGCCAAGGCCTTTGAGCTTGTCTATGTTTGTGACCCCAAGCGTGGTCACTATTCCTGCAATGGCGATAAACGCAGCTCCCTTCATCACAGAGTGATTCAGGACGTGGAACAGCGTTCCCTGGATTCCAAGCTCCGTGTATGGCGCAACCGCAAGGCCGATAAGGATGTAGCCTGCGTGGCCTATGCTGGAATAGGCAAGCATCCTTGAGATGTTTTTCTGCATGATGGCCGCAATGTTTCCAACAGTCATCGTCATTACCGCTATTACGCCAAGTGCCAGCGTCCAATCCAGTTGCAGTGCCACCATTCCCATGATTATAACCCGGAGCGCAGCCGCAAATCCTGCCTTCTTGGTTCCGGCAGCAAGAAGGGCCGTAATAGTTGGAGGTGCCCCCTCGTAGGTGTCTGGAAGCCACATGTGGAAGGGGACAAGGCCCATCTTGAATCCAAATCCTGCAATGAACATGCCGACTGCAAGTATGGCAAGCGGCATCATCGACGGATCGACTTGGGCAAGTCCTGTCATCACACCTCCGATGTTCGTAGTGCCGGTAAGGCCATACACAAGCGAGATTCCGTAGATTATGATTGCAGACGAAAGTGCGCCAAACAAAAAGTACTTGAGTGCTGCCTCGTTTGAGCTCGGGTTCTTTTTCATGAACCCTGCCAGGACGTATGTAGGGATGCTCATCAGCTCCCATGCGACAAACAGCATGACAAGGTCTGTCGAGTAAGCTACTAGCACCATACCTATTGTGGAAAGCAAGATCAGCGAGTAGTAGACTGGCGGGTGCGACTGGTTTCGCATAAAGTTAAACGAGCCGGCAGTCGTAATTATTGCGACAATAAGCATTGCGATTGCAAACACGCTGCTAAACAGATCATTTGAGAGGACATCGCCTGAAAACACTGCTGCAGGTGGAACCTTGTCGTTTACAATCTCGCACACCACATATCCGATTGACGCAATGAGTGCGCCAAACGCGATTGCGGCATAGAAAGAGTTTGACCCTTTTTCTTTTCGCACCACGCTGATTACCGGAATCACCATTCCGACTACGCCAAGGATTGCAATCAGGACAATTGGAGTCGAAGTAATCTCTATCATGGTATCACCCTAAATGAACAAAAACAGGACGACAAAGAGGATTCCTGCTCCAAATACGTAAAGATATGACTGTGCAACACCGGTCTGGGTTCCCTGCACCACCTTGGCACCCCAGCCGACTGCCCTTTCGAGGCCAATGTTCATGCCAGTGTCGATTGCTGTTCTCTCAAAGTATCTCCAGACGCCCCTTGCAATCCATAATGGTGCCACAACAAAGCACCAGTACACCATTGCGTTGAGGTACCACCTGTTCAGAATTACCTTGTGAATCGAATAGAAGAAGATGTTAGAGTTTACGAACTTCACCGGATCAACGAACCTTCCGATATAGAAGACGTAGCCAAGGCCTATTCCTATTGCAAATGCGGCAATTGACGCCATCAGTGCAACTGGGTTGATTCCGGCCAAGAACGACGGAAGCCCGTTGTCCTCCGTTTCATGTGCCGATTCTATGCCGAACGTGTGTCCCAGATACTCTGTGAATAATTCGTGAATTCCATGTTCTGCAGTTAGTCCCACAACGCCGATTCCGATTGTGAGCGCTGCCAGAACTCCGTACGGCACCCACATCGAGAGAGGCGCCTCGTGTATGTGGTACCCTTCCTTTTCCATGTGCTCGATGTGCTTTGACTTGTCTCCAAAGAAGACCATTCCGATCATCCTTGTTGTGTAAAATGCGGTGATCACTGCAGTGAGTACTGCGATGATAAACAACGGAAGCGCCCACAAATTCCCAGATTCATACACTGCCGCAAAGATTGCGTCCTTGCTCCAAAATCCTGTGGTAATGAATGGGGCACCCATCAGGCCCAGGCCTGCGGCCCACATGAAAGCGTAAGTCTTTCTCATGTGCTTTCTTAGGCCGCCCATGTCAGTCATGAATCTAGATCCAACTGTGTGCAGCAGAGATCCTGCCGCCATGAAGAGTGAAGCCTTGAACATTGCGTGCGAAGTAAGATGGAAGAATCCCGCGGTGTATCCGTCGACAAACTGGTGTGAGAGTCCGGCGACTCCAAGTGCCATCATCATGTAACCGATCTGCGAGCCAGTGGAATACGCAAGCACCTTTTTGATTTCCGAGTTGACCATTCCCTGTGTTGCCAAAAGCAGTGCGGTGATTGCGCCAACCCATGCGATTACCATGAAAAAGTCGTCAACCAAAAATCCTGCAGCGCCCAGTGCGAAAAAGAGCGGCCCAAGCCTTGCGACTAGGAACACTCCTGCCTTTACCATTGTTGCTGCGTGAATCAGTGCGGAAACGGCTGTCGGGCCGGTCATTGCCTCAAGCAGCCACTCGTTTAGCGGGAACTGGGCAGATTTTCCGATTGCGCCTCCAAACAAGAGCACGGCTGCAGGCACTAGCAGGCCTTGCGCCTGCATTGCAGACGCCCACGCAGTGTCGTGCATCAGCTCTCTAAAGCCAAACGTTCCTGCAAATGCAAATATCATAAACATGCCCGCAAGCATCATGACATCCCCTACTTTGGTCATGATGAACGCCTTCATGCCAGAGTGTGTTGGGGAATAATACTCTGCAAGCCCCAAGACAGTCCTTCCTTTGACTCCGACGTGATCCTTGTCTTTGTCTCGGTACCAGAAGCCAATCAAGGCGTACGATGCAAGGCCTACACCTTCCCATCCAAAGAACATCATCAGCAGGTTGTCAGAAAGGACAATCAGCTGCATTGAGCCGATAAAGAACATCATCCAGAACCAGAATCTCACTATATCTCTGTCTCCTTTCATGTAGCCGGTGCTGTACACCATGATCAGAAATGAGATCCAGCCCACAACGTTTGCCATTATTACCGCAAGCGGGTCGGCCAAGACCCCTGCCTTGATTCCAATTGTAGAGATCCAGTTTACCTGGTCATGGATTTCATGCGCTTGCAGTGCGCCAGAGAACATTGTTGCTGCAGAAAGGGCGCTAGCTGCCGCGAACCCAATTGCCACCCATCCAGTGGCCCTGTGGGATACCTTGCCCACTGCCGGAACAATCAGTGCTGCGATAAACGGCAAAATCCACACAAGCCAGGCATTCGCTGCGCCTGCCTCAAACCCAAAACTCAGAAATCCAGACTCGACCATTACACACCAAGCACTCCTTTCATGTACGGGATGATGTCCTCAAAGAAGATGTCCGGGTATATTCCGACTATAATCGTAAATCCTGCAAGCACCATCATTGGCGCAGTCATGTACCAGCTTGCCTCCTTTACGTGAGATAGATGCTCTGGAAGCTTTCCAAAGAAGACGCGCTTTAGCATCCATATCATGTACGACATTGTGATTACGGTTGCGACAAGACCCAGGCCAAATGTGACATACCTCAAGACCGAGCCAGTTGCCGCGTTGTCCTTGACTGCTGTATCCAAAGCGCCTGCAAACAGGGTCCACTCGCCCATGAATCCGCTCGTTGGAGGCACGCCTGCGATGGTGAGTGCGCCGATCACTCCGCAGACTGCCGTGATTGGCATCTTGCCTGCAAGGCCGCCAAGCTTTGTCATGCTTCTTGTCCCACACTGTACAATCAAGATTCCCGCGGTCATGAAGAGGAGAGCTTTGCCCAAGCCGTGAGTCACGTACATGAACTCTGCTCCCGCAAACCCAAGCGCAGAGTATGATCCTATTCCAAAGAGTATGTAGCCCATCTGGCTCACGCTGGAGTATGCAAGCAGCCGCTTTACGTCGTCCTGCATGAGTGCCATCGCACCGCCATAGATCATGGTGGCAAGGCCCCATATGTGCAGCCAAATTGCAAGCTCAGAGTACACGTTTGGCAAAAATTCTATCACTAGTCTGAAAATTCCGTATGCGCCGATTCCGATCATCGCAGGAGACAAGAGCGCACTAATGGGTGTGGGGGCCGCACCGTGGACATAGGGCAGCCAGATATGGAACATGAACGCAGCAAGCTTGACTCCAAGGCCCAAAATTATCGCAATAGCTGCAGCCGTGACGACGTTCTGCGGAATCTTTGATTCCTGAATTGCCGCAAAGTCAAAGCTTCCAACGGAAAGACCTATTGCCAAAAATCCCAACAAAAGAACCACTGCACCGACGTGAGTCCAGAAAAGAAACATCAGGGAGATTCTTCTTCGCGGGCCGTCTCCCCAGAATGCCACCAAGAAGAAAGCAGGAATCAGCATGACTTCAAAAAATATGTAGAATTCGATCAGATTTGTTGCAAGGACGGTTCCAAGCATTCCCATTGCAAATACCAAGTACAGCGCAAAGTACAGGCCGGACTGGTTGTTGACATAGCTTTTCATGCCGTGTGATTCCACAAGCGCAGTTGTCTGTGAGCCGTGCGAGCCGCTTGCGTGACCCTGTGTGTGCTCCTCGTAGAACTCATGGAACTTGTGGAGCATGTATGGTTTTGAGTAAAGCGCAAGAACCGTGCTCAATACGTAGATGATTACTGCAAACGGAATTGCCAGGCCGTCAAGCGCAAACCCAAACTCGCCAAAGAGCGTGGTCCACTGATAGTGCTCAGAGTACGAGCCGTCAAGCGAGACTCCGATTACAAGAACGGTGCAGTACAGTAACAACCCAAAGGTAAACCAGGTTGCGGCGTTTGGGCCCAGTTTTCTTCCAATGATATAGGCCACTGGTGCCAGTAACAAAGGCAGGAAGACTGCCTGGAGCAATGCGAATTCCACTAGCCCTTCAGACTCCTGAATTCTGCAATGTCAACGTTCTTGTACATTCTGTACGCAACTATGATTAGTGCAAGGCCAACCGCAACTTCAGCGGCCGCAATGGCAATTGAGAACAATGCAAACGTCTGGCCCTGGCTGTTTGGCAGAAACCTTGCAAACGCAACCAGGTTGAGGTTTGCAGCATTGATTATCATCTCCACTGCAAACAGCATGCGGATTGCGTTTCGCTTTACAGAGATTCCGTAAATTCCGATTGCCAAAAGCGCAATGGACACTATAAGAAAGTCACTCATTGTATTGGTCATTTGTTACATCCTCCCTTCTTGCCAAAGTTAGTGCGCCGATTACAGATGCCGCCAGAATCAGGCCCATGAGCACCAGTGCAGGCCAGTAATATGTGAGAAAGTCCTCGCCGATCATCCTAAAGTCCACCGGCGGCTCGTCGGTCTGGACTGATTTTATTCCGGAGCTCAGAATGACTGCGCCAAGCGCCATCATCATGACTAGCATCAGGCCTATGCCTGCATACCTCCTCCTCTTGTCTTCGATTTTGATGAAGATCAGCTGTCTTCTCACCAGCATGACTGTAAATAGAATCAGGACTGCGATCGAGCCGATATACACTGCAATCTGGAACATTGCTACAAAAGGCGAGTCCAGAAGCAAAAAGAACCCCGCAATTCCGCCGAGTGTTCCCATGAGCGCAATGGAGCCGTAAATCAGTGAGCGTACTTCGAGCGCTGCAATGGCTGAGCCTATTGTCATGACTGCAAGTGCCAAAAATACCGCATCAGCCATGTGTCGCACCCCGTGGATCGTCGAATACAATCTCGGCGTCCTCCTGTATGAGTGGCTTTACCTGCAGCTGGGCAGGCGTGTAAATCAGGCCCTCTTTGGTAAATGACGATAATTCATAGTCGTTTGTCATGTACAGGGCGTAGAACGGGCACGCATCGACGCACAGGCCGCAAAAGACGCACTTGCCGTAGTCTATCTGCGGCATGATTCCCTTTTTGTTGTGCTTCCAGTCTTCTTGCACTTTGACCATTGCGATTGCCTCTGCAACCCCCTCGCATGCAATCGAGCAGAGCTGGCACCCTGTGCACTTGTCGTGGAACAGCATGTGGCGGCCCTTGTATCCTGCGATACCGACGCCGGTGTTCGGATCAAACTGGTATCCGTCGCCGACAAACTTGAGCTTCTGCTCTGGGTACCTGAGTGTGAATCTCTTGATTGCAAGGTGCTTTATTCCAGAGTTTAGTGCCTTGATGATTCCAGTTGCAGTTCCCATTTACAAGATTCCCTCCGGACCTAGTACCCCTGCATACAGCAAGCCGAGTGCTATAAAGATGTTAACGAACGCAAGGCCTATCAACTTGTACCAGCCAATGTGCAAGAGCAGATCAATTCTGATTCTCGGAAAGACACCCCTTGGCAGCAAGATGAAAAAGATAACGCCGACTGTTTTTATCACAAACCACAGCACGTCGTTGAGCATCTGCTGGTCAAGCAGTGGGAGGCCTGGGAACTTGGCAGTGATGGGGCCCATCTCAATTCCCTTTTCTATTATTTCTGCTGGGAACGGCGGCCACACATTTGGACCGTGCCATCCGCCAAGGAACAAAACGACAAAGAGCGCCGCAAACGCATACAGCTTGAGGTACGAGCCCAGCTGGACAAGGCCGTACATCATTCCCGAAAACTCGGTGAGCCATCCTGCGACTATTTCGCTTTCTGCCTCTGGGAGATCAAACGGTATTCTTTCCAGCTCTGCAAGCATTGCGATGAAGAACACTATTGCGCCAATCGGCAAAAATATTATCCACCAGTACGGATCCTGGCTTTCCACTATCTCGGTGAGGTTGAGCGTCCCAGTAAGAATGACGACGCCAAGAAGCGACAAGATGAGCGGGATTTCAAATGAGATCATCTGGTGCAACGCGCGGATTCCCCCAATGAATGGGAATTTGCTGTTTGCAGACCATGACGACAATACCGTGATGATTGGGAAGAACCCGATTATTGCAAAGACTGCAATCAGGCCTACGTCGACGTCGGCCACCACCCAGCCGCCTCCTGCCACAGGAATCAGTGCGACAAATGCGGCCGCAGTGGCAACAAAGAGAACCGGCGCGGCCCAGAAGATAGGCTTGTCTGCTTTTGCAGGAATTATGATTTCTTTTGATAATAGCTTGATTCCATCGCTCATCAGCTGGAGGATTCCCTCAATTTTTCCGCAGTAGAACGGGCCCACTCGGAGCTGGAGTTTTGCGAGCATCTTTCTTTCAACAAAGATGGTTCCAGCTGCAATCAGGGCTGCAAATCCAAATCCTGGAAACGCGGCGATTCTGAAAAAGTCAGTCTGCATGAACGATTTGATTAGCGGGATCTGCCTTGACGGATCGGCCAGAGTTGTGAATGCAAGGTATGGGGACAACAGCTTGCCGTTAATCACCGGAAGCTCAAGGTAGAACAGGAGCATCATCACTAACGGAATTCCAACCAGTGTGAAAAGAATGACTGTCCAAAATACGTCATTGAGTAGCGATTTTATGAAATAGCTCAGTCTGAACTTTGGCGCAATTGTGGACATTACCTGTCTGCCTCCACCGGCCAGTAGTTGAGGCTCCAGTAAACTGCCGGCATGTTTCCGAGTTTTTCCCCCTTGAGCAGATACGGCATGCATATCAGGTTTCTAAACGAGCCGACGCTCATCTTGACTCGGTATGGCTCCGGCTTGCTGCGGGAAACGATGTAGCATCCAAGCGAGCCGCGTCCCGACTCCACTCTCTTGTAGACTTCGTCGTTTCCGCCTTTTGGATTTGGCTTTAGCTTTACTCGGACGGAGCCTGACTTGGGCATCTTTTGAACTGCCTGCCTTATGATGTTGCACGATTCCAGCATGTCAAGCCATGGGATCTTGGAGCGTGCGTACGAGTCGCCGTCTTTGAGCGTGTTCACCTTGACGTCGAGTTCCTCATACACGTCATACGGCTCTTTTGTCCTAAGATCAAAGTCGACGCCGCTTGCGCGCAGAGTCGAGCCTGTTGTTCCAAGTCGTATCGCATCCTCCCTTGAGAGCTTGCCTGCGTCCCGTGTCCTTGAAATCAAAATAGGGTTGTCGTAGAATACTGCGGCGTATTCCTTGATTCGTTTTTCAAAATAGTTGACTCGCTTGAGCAGCATGTCCTCAAAGTTTGCAGGAACGTCGTTTCTGATTCCGCCTGGGACAAAGTATGCGTGCGTGACCCGGGCGCCAGTCATCCTTTCAAGCGCATCAATGAGAAGCTCCCTGTCCCCTGCAGGCCACATGAACATAGTCGAGTGGCCCAAAAATATTCCGTAAATCGCAAGCCAGTATTGTGTGTAGACGCACCGGTTGAGCTCAGATGCAATCACCCTGAGATATTTTGCGCGCTCTGGCACCTCAAGGCCCAAAATCTCCTCCACGCCAAGGCAGTATGGATACAAGACGTTGCAAGAATCATGAATCACCGGCCTCTCCAAATGCGGGATGTTTGTGATGTAGTTTCTGTACTCTGCCATCTTTTCCTCGCCGCGGTGCACGTATCCTGGATCCGGATCGCAGGACACGATGTAGTCGCCGTCGACTTTGACGATCAGCCTCATGTGGCCAGACCCTGGGTGCTGTGGTCCTACGTTGAGCGTCATTATTCGCTCGTCGAGCTTTTCTATTTCTAGTCCTGGTGGCAGCTGTGCGGTCATCTCATCGTCCCTTTATCTTAAAGTCCTTGCGAAGTGGTGGCAGGTCTGCCCAGTCTTCTGGCAGCAAGAGTCGTCTATTATCAGGGTGTCCCTCAAAGAAAACTCCGAGCATTTCAAAACATTCTCTTTCATGAAACTCTACGCTGTAAAATATATCTCTAAGACTTGGAAGCCTGGTGGAATCGCGTCCTGGGTTTGGGTTTTCCTCTCTTGGGGTCCGAGTGGCCAAAGTCAGAACCTGCTTTGCAAGCTCCGGATCTGTATAGGAGCCAAGGTGATATGTGACTTCAATTTCCTTTTGATCTGGATAGTCGACGCCGCTTACCGATTCTGCGTGATCATAGTGCAGCTCATCACGGATGAACCTTGCCACCTCGAGCACATTTTCTTTGCCGACTTTGACTCTGATTCTTGTAGGCTTGACAAACTCTACTTGAGCTTTTGCGGCAAATTTTTCTGTTATCCTGTCTGCGATTGATTTTTCAAATGCCGGTAGTTCCTTTGCTGGTGCTGCTGGTTTTGCAGGTGGCGTTGCCGGAGGCGGAGATGCAGGTTTTGTTTCTTCACTCATTATTTTTTCTACCTAGCCTTCATCCTCTTGATTTTTTCTTGCAGCAATATGCATCCTTGAATCAGGGTTTCAGGTCTAGGGGGGCATCCTGGGACGTACACATCGACTGGAAGTATTCCGTCGATTCCCGGCAGGACGTTGTACGAATCAAAGTACAGTCCACCAGTGATTGCGCATGCGCCCATAGCTACGACGTATTTTGGTTCTGGCATCTGGTCATATACTAGCCTGAGTCGCGGGGCCATCTTTCTTGTGATGGTTCCCTGTACTACTACAAGATCGCATTGTCGCAAAGATCCGAAAGCCTCGATGATTCCGAATCTTTCAACATCGTATCTTGGACCAGAGGCTGCGCCAAACTCGACACTACAACACGCAGTTTCGATGTGCACCGGCCACAGAGACCACAGTCTACTCCAGTTGATGGCGTAGCCAAGTGGTGCGTCGACTGCCTTTACAAGGATGTCTCCTAGCTTTCCTACGAACACGTTTGCATTCTGTGGAGTCAGGAGTTCCTTTAGCAATCCAATCCCTTGCCTGATCTTTTGTCTGAATGTGTATTTAGATTTACCATATGTTTCTCCTCTTTGACTGGTATAGCGCAAAAGCCATCGCGGCAAACATTATCCCCAGAAACGCAATGATTGGCAGGGTCGCAGTCTTTGGCAGATTCAGAATCGAGCTGCCCCATGCATACAGAAAGATTGCCATCACATCGAACACTACGAACATCAGGACGTAAGCATAATACTGCATCATAAAGTGGGTTCTTCCTTCTCCCTTGGGGACTTGGCCTGCCTCCATTGGAAGGAACTTGACTGGGTTGCTGCGCCTCCTTGGCGAAATCATACGCGATATCAAAAGAGCCGGCCCAACTGCCACTATAGCAAACCCGAACATCAGAAGAACATGACTGTAGTTAGCTGCATATTCCCCAACCAAATCAGCTACACCCCAGTTCGTATATATAAAAAGCTATCCGAAAAGTTGGACGAAAAATTGCGATCATAAATTTTTGAAATGATTGATCAGATTCTGTCGTGTTCATAGCAGGTAATTATACAATAACCTGTTTCTTTTCTATTCTGGACACCATATCTCTTTATTGAAGGTAACCAAATGCGTCTGGCAGTTCCATGATAAAAAATCTGAGCTGCAGTCGGTCTTTGATTATTTCAGATTCTGCACAAACGAGGCCATCAGGATCGGAGCACAAAAACAAAACACATCAAAGTTCTCGCTTCACAAGGAACTATACCTAAAACTCAGGAGCAGTTTCCACTCAAAATATGTATATGGCTCTCTGGAATGTTCTGCCTCAAAGCTAAAACATTACAGGAAAACAAGGAGGAAAAATCAAGATACAAAAGTACCATACATCTGGAAGAACATGCTCAAACTTGACAATGAAGGCTACAAAATATCTAATGGGTACATCAGAATCCCAATCAGGGCAAAACAGTACTGTATCATAAAACTAGCATCGTATGTTTTGGATACACTGGAAAATACAAAGCTTGGCTCTATCACGATAACAGAAAACAAGCTGATCATATCATATTCCAAAGAAATCGCACAACGAAAACCATTGGATTTTGTGGCTGTTGACAGGAATCTAGGTAATATTACACTGTTTGATACAACCAATAATTTGACCATACATAATCTACAAAAAACAATCACGATAAAAGAAAGATACGGACAGGTAAAATCCAGATTTCGACGTAATGACGCCAGAATAAGAAAGAAAATCTTCCAAAAATATGGAACAAAAGAAAAGAATAAGGTTCACCAGATATTGCATTGCGTCTCAAAAAAGATCGTATCTGAGAACAAGGGCATAATCCTAGAAGACATTAAGGGAATCAGAAAATTGTACAAAAAGGGAAATGGTCAGGGAAAGAAGTTCAGAGACAAGATGAACTCGTGGTCGTTTTATGAATTACAAAGGCAGATCGAGTACAAAGCAAGATGGCTCGGACTGCCTGTAAAATATGTAAAAGCTGCAGGGACAAGCTCAAAGTGTGCGACATGTGGGTCAAAGATGATACCCGAAGAGCACCGAACGATGTTTTGTCCCTGTTGCAATGTGGTAGTTGATCGAGATGTCAACGCCGCAAAAAACATTCTTGCTAGAGGCACACGGGACGTGCCAGACGCGACACAAGGTGAAGCAATGAAGCAGTCAAAAGATGTAGAGCAGATTGTGTTGAGTCAAGTGTATAGTCAACCGACTAAGACTTGACGGAGCCTTGATATACGACAAACTTGAATCGCAACACATGGCAGTAAATGTTGGCGACAAGGCCCCAGAGTTCGAGCTCGTCGACACCGAGCTGAAAATGAGAAAGCTCTCCGACTACAAGGGTAAAAAGGTAGTCTTGTCGTTTTTTGTTGCCGCAAGCTCACCTGTGTGCACAAACGAGATGTGCACATTCAGGGATCGCTGGGGCGATATCCAAAAGCTGGGGGCTCAGGTCATCGGGATCTCAAATGATGGCCCGTTTGCAAACAAGGCATTTGCTGAAAAATTCAACCTTAACTTTCCGGTGCTTGGCGACTACAAGAGCAAGACAATTCGAGACTATGATATTTTGATGCCGGATCTTTTGCACGTCAAGGGGTATGATGCAGCAAAGCGTTCTGTCTTCATTGTGGATGAAGGCGGCAAAGTGGTATACAGATGGGTCTCCGACAACCCGCTAGTCGAGCCAAACTACCAAGACATAATCGACTTTCTCAAAAAAGCAAACTAGATCATTCTATTTCTGCCAGGACGTCATTTTTTGCGACAGAGCCGCCGCCTTTGACCTTAATTTTTTTGACGATTCCATCCTTGTGAGATTTGATCGAGACCTGCATCTTCATTGATTCTAGTACGCACACCACGTCTCCCTTTTTGACCTTGTCTCCTTCGCTGACGCTAATTGAGACCACCTTGCCTGGGATCTGGCTGTGGAGGTTGATCTGCGCATCAGCGCTTCCCCCTCCGCCGGTGTTCTTGTAGACGATTTCGTCGAATTTGGTGTTTGCGTTTATCTTCATTGGCGTGCCGTCAACTACAAGATTCATCTGTGATGTGGTGGTTTCGATATACTTGGCTTTGTGGTACTTGTGATCCAAGATGAACTCGATTCCTCTAGAGTCCATGCGCAGGATCTTTAGCTGACGCTCCTGCGAGTCTATCTTGATTACGTATTCGTTGTTTCCAAGGTTTTTGATTATTTGGGCGTTGAATGTCCCTTCCAGATCTTCAATTTTGTAGTCCATGCCTATCCCAGCTTGCTCTTCCACGCATGATGGTTGTCAGTAGGACTAGCCACCCTGCTCTTGAAGTACTCTGAGTGGATTATTGCCGCGGCAAGAGCAGACTCTTTCTTTTCAGATTTGTCTGACTTGATGTCCTGTGTTAATCTATCAATGATTCCGTATCTTTTCAAAAAGTCTGTCGAGAGATCTCCTTTCTTGTATTCTTCGGTTTTCAGTATTGTTTTGTAAAGCGGGATCGAAGTCTCAACGCCCTGTATGTAAAAGTCATTTAGAGCTGTGAGCATTCGGAGTCTTGACTCCTCAAAGGTTTGGCCCCATGTGACAAGCTTTGCCATGAGTGAATCATAAAATGGCGAGACTGTGCATCCTGGAAACAGGTATGTGTCGCATCTGACCCCGGGGCCAGACGGAATTGTGACATCTGGCACCGGCCCTGTGGAGGGCGCAAAGTCCAAAAACGTGTCCTCGGCATTTATTCTGCACTCGATTGCGTAACCGTTCATGTGAAGATCTTTTTGCTTAAACGGAATCGGCTCCCCGTTTGCAATATCGATTTGCAGCTTCACCAGATCCAGCCCCGAAACAAGCTCCGTAATAGGATGCTCGACTTGGAGTCTTGCGTTGATTTCTATGAAATAAAACTCGCCGTTGTCCGCTCTGAGAAACTCTGCCGTTCCCAAGTTGGTGTAGTCGACTACTTTTGCTGCGCTGATGACAAGCTCGCCTATTTTGTCCCTTGTTTTTTGATCCACCGCGGGGGACGGCGTCTGCTCTATGAGCTTTTGGTTGCGCCTCTGAATGGAGCACTCTCTTTCAAATATGTGGACCGTGTTGCCGTGCTTGTCGCGCGCCAGCTGGTACTCTATGTGCCTGATTTTTTCAAGGAACTTTTCAACAAGAATCGCTGACTTGCCAAATGCCGCGATTGACTCGCCTGTCACGGTATCATATGCTTCGCGCAGCTCTTTGTCGTTGTGGACCAGTCTGATGCCGCGACCACCACCACCGTAAACCGACTTGAGTAGAACCGGATATCCGATTTTGTTTGCAATGTCCAGAGCCTCTTGTGCATCTTTGACAAGATCCGGGCTTCCAGGAACTGTTGGGACTTTGGCCTTTAGCATGGCTGCCTTGCATCGCATCTTGTCTCCGCAAAGATCCATGGACGCGGCAGATGGGCCGATAAAGTTGATCTTGTTGTCTTCACATAGTTTTGCAAAGTCAGAGTTTTCGGAAAGGAATCCGTATCCCGGATGAACTGCGTCTGCGCCTGATGCCAAGATGACTTCGATTATTTTTTCTTGGTTCAGGTAGCTTTCCCTTGGAGCTGCCTTGCCGATGTGGTATGCTTCGTTTGCCTGCTTTACGTGCAGAGAGTTATAGTCCTCATCCGAGTAGACTGCCACGGTTTTGATTCCAAGGGCCCTGCATGTACGTATGACTCGAAGGGCAATTTCTCCCCTGTTTGCTATGAGAACTTTGCTTATCATGTTAATCACAAATTGATGTTTCCGTGTTTTCTCGGAAGCTGTTTGTCGCGTTTGTTTGCAAGCATCTCAAGGGCCTTTATCAGCATGGGTCTTGTCTGAGCAGGATCTATTACCATGTCCACCGATCCGTTCGATGCTGCAACATACGGGTTTGCAAACTTTTCATTGAATTCAGCGGTGAGTTGTTTTTTGAGCTCTTCTGGGTTTTTTGCATTGTCGAGGTCTTTTTTGTTCATGATTTTGACTGCCGCCTCGGAACCCAAGACTGCTATCTGCGCTGTGGGCCAGGCGTAGTTGATGTCTGTCCTGAGGTTCTTGCTGCCCATCGCAATGTATGCGCCTCCGTACGCTTTTCCAATGACTAGTGTTATTTTTGGAACTGTTGCCTCGCAGTATGCATAGAGAAGCTTGCTTCCGTGTCTGATGATTCCATTGTGTTCTTGGTTGGTTCCCGGCATGTACCCAGGTGTGTCTACAAATGTGATTATTGGTATGTTGAACGAATCACAATATCTTATGAAGCGGGAAGCTTTGTTTGACGAATCTATATCTAGTGCACCTGCCAGATACATCGGCTGGTTTGCAACTATTCCCACAGTCTTTCCGTGCAGCCTTGCAAATCCCACAACCACGTTTGGCGCAAACAGCTCGTGCACTTCAAAGAACTGGTGATTGTCCACAACTGGCAGAATGATTTCCTTCATGTCGTATGGTTGAAGAGAGTTCTCTGGTATTTTGTTGATCAGATTGTGATCCATTCTATTTGGGTCGTCGTCGGTTGCGACTACTGGTGGCTCTTCTGCATTGTTTGATGGTATGTAGGACAGCAATGTTTTGATCTTGTCAAAGCAGTCGTACTCGTTTTTTGCAACAAAGTGCGCCACCCCGCTTTTGGTGCCATGCGTCATTGCCCCTCCCAGATCCTCAAATGAGACCTCTTCGCCAAGAACCGTCTTGACTACTTCGGGGCCAGTCACATACATGGTTCCTGCTTTTTCCACCATTATCACAAAGTCGGTCATTGCGGGAGAATACACAGCACCACCGGCTGACGGTCCGATGCTTGCAGTGATTTGTGGAACGACACCGGATGCCAGCTCGTTGTGATAGAAAATATCTGCAAATCCATCAAGGCTCAAGATACCTTCCTGGATTCTTGCTCCGCCAGAGTCTGCAATTCCAATTATTGGGCATCCAGTTCTGGTGGCATGATCCATGAGCTTGGTGATCTTTTTTGCACCCATCTGGCTGAGTGTTCCGCCTAAAACCGTAAAGTCATACGCAAAGACAAAGACCTGTCTTCCGTGTATGGTGCCATACCCCGTGATGACGCCGTCGGTGTAGAACTTTTTCTTTTGCATATCATATTCGTAATAATGATGAGTCACAAGTGCATCAATCTCGGTGAAGCTTCCTTCATCCAAAAGCAGGTTGATTCTCTCCCTTGCTGTTAGCTTTCCTTTTTCGTGCTGGGCAACAATCCTGTCCTGTCCTCCGGCGGTAAGTGCCGTCTTTTGTTTTTCTAAAAATTTTTCAATCTTGTCAGAATGCATGTGGCCCCGCAACAAATGACCATGGCAAGGATATATTAATTTTAGAACTTAGTGTTCTGTTATCTTGTCCCTGCCGCCCTTTGCGGTTCTAAAGACATTCATTCCGATGTGAAAGTTCTCATACAGGTTGTCCAGAGTCTTTAGATCCTCTTCGGCTTGTCGAATCAGAATGGGTTTTGTGTTTGGATCGCGTCGCAGTTTTTCTAGCCTCTCCATTTTTTCTTTGACCAGGTCCGTTATACCGACTTCGTAGTTTGACGTGCCTCCAAACTCTGGACTCAGGACGCGCTCTGGCTTGTACGTTGGGATCTGATATGATTCATCATTTAGCTGTATTTGCATCTCTTCGTCAGTCAACGAACGGGCTCTTTTGCGCTCAAATTTTAAGATTCGTTATTGAGGTCTCATCAGGATTTTGCCAAAGACATTTCCTTTGAGCATTTTTGTGTGCGCCTCTGCTGCTTGATCAAATGTGTAAATCGAGTCGACTATTGATTTTATTTTTCCTTTGGACATCCAGTACATTGCTTCCTCAAGCTCTGCTCTAGTGCCCTGCGTTGAGCCAAGAATGTTTATTCCTTTGAAGAAGATGTGCCTCAGATCGGTATGAACCTCATAACCAGTTGTTGCCCCAGTTGTGACAAGTATGGCGCCGTATTTGAGAAGTGTCAGCTCCTTGTTCCAGTGCGAGCCGCCAATGTGCTCGTATATCACGTCTATTCCAGGCGGCTGGTTTTTCTTTTTTGCCAGCTCCTTTGAAATTGAAAATACTTCTTTGTGCCAGTCTTCTTTTCTGTGATCCACTGCATAGTCTGCCCCAAGCCCGAGGCAGCGCTCAAGCTTGTCCGGACTTGCAGTGGCAATGACGTCGCATCCAAACAACTTTGCAATTTGGATCCCAAATGTTCCCATGCCCGATCCCCCGCCCATTATCAAGACTGTTTGTCCCGGCCTGATTTTTGCGCGTCCAACCAGCATGTGCCACGATGTCATCAAGACCATTGATGCAGCTGCTGCCTCCCCATAGCTTACATTATCTGGAATTTTTACAACGTTTACTTCGGGAAGATGCGTCTGCTCGCAGTATCCGCCCCAGAGAGGACCTGTCTGGAATCCCCAGACTTTGCGACTTCGGCAATCATATTCTCTTCCGTCTGTACATGCCCTGCATACACGACACGAGATGTTTCCGTGAGATACCACCCTGTCTCCTACCTTGATGTTAGTGACGTCTTGGCCCACTGCGACAACTTCGCCAGCTGCATCGGTCCCAGAAATGTGCGGCATCGGAATTTGAATTGGCTTTCCCCTCATGCCCCATATGTCATCGTAGTTGAGACCCGCAAACTTGACTTTGAAGACGACCTCGTTTGATTTTGGAATGGGTTCCGGAATCTCCTTTATCTTGAGAATCTTGCCAAAATCGTCATTTTGTGCGTATTCTTCGTATACTAGTGCCTTCACAAAAGCCGGATTTTGGCGGCACAATTTCAGCTTATTGTTTGAGATTCAGCAGAGTGAAATTTTTCTGCACTGCCTTTTGGTATGCTGTAAAAGAGTCGGCCGAGTCTCCGCATTTTTTGCAGATGCAAAACTCAGATACTGCCTCTCTGTCACAGTCGTCTGCAAACTCGCATTTTGGGCACCCTGCAGGCCCGCTACACACGATACATCTTAGCTCCTTTACTTCCTGGCTTGCGCATTTTTCATGCTTGACTCCAAGTCCCTTTGCCCAGAGGCCGATTTCTTTTACTTCGATTTTCTGGTTGCACACAATGCACGTTCCAGGAAACTTCATTGGGATTTTGCGCCAGCTCATTTTATCAGATCGATTTCCTTTTGGATGATTTCCGTATACTCTGGGCTCACTTCCAGATCCAGTTTTTTGTTTTTGATGCAAAACAAGATGTATGGCAGGTAAAATGTCGCAATCGTGCTCTGCGAGACATGAAACCTTTTTGCGAGGATGGATCCGAGCGCCTTGATCGTCCTTCCGTCCCACCTTAACCTGTTGAGCAGTGGCCACGGCAAGTTGTATTGCGAGAACTGGACTTGAGAGTTCTCCTCGTAAAGCTTGAGCAGGATGTTGTCAAGGTACCTGAGCAGCCTCCACTGCTGAGTCCTCATTATTCTTCCGTACAAGACATCTGCTTCTGATACAACGTCAAGCATTTTTGCAAGAGTCTTTGCGGCAAGATTGCTTGTCACGATGCTTGAATAAAATGCGTTGATCTTTTCTCTTGGATCAATCCTTAGCGAATAAAGCACTATTTGTGCCTCTTCCTTTGATTTTGCCTTGAAGAACGCGCTGATTCCAGCCTCCACATCCAGAGTTTCAAACGATTTTTCCGTTGGCGGATCAAAGCCGCTTAGCTGGGCCTGCGCCATGTTAAGCAGTGATCTTATGTCGCCTCTTGATTCAACGATTATTTTTATCGTAGAGCCAGGGCTGAGTTTTGCATCCTCTTCTTTTAGGACTCTGTCAAGATACACCCCCAGGAGCCTTGGCGGAAGAGGCTTGAGGTAGATTGGCTTTGTTGCCTTTTTGATGTTTTTCATCTTGTCTGATTGGTCCGAGTTTGCAGCCAGAATTATCGGAATGGTCGGCTCTTTGAGGATTTTTATCAGCGCCTCAACGCCCCCAAAGTCTGCACGGCCGTGTATTCCGTCAACTTCGTCAACGAAGATCATCGGGCGCCCAAGAAGGCTCGTGCTCCCCAAAAGCGGACTGAGAATCTCCTCTATGTTTGCCTTGTTTCTTACATCGCTTGCGTTGAGGCCGATCAGGTCGTATCCGAATTCCTTTGCTGCAAGCTGCGCAAGTGTCGTCTTTCCTATTCCCGGAGGCCCAATAAGCAGAACCGGCTTTGTGCCCTTTTTCCATTTTACCAGCCAGTCAACAAAGGAGCTCCTGGCCTCCTCGTTTCCAACCATGTCGATGATTTTTTTTGGCCGATATTTTTCAGACCACATCATTTTTTTCTCACCTTGGGAGCTTTGAGGAAAACTCTGACCACAGATTCGCCTTCTCTAGCTGGTTGTACCAATACTGGTTGTAGTGCTCCACTGTCAAAAACAAAAACTCCAAAAATTCCGTATGCGAGAAATCCTTTGGGAGCAGCTCAAGTGCCACTCGGGCATCAGAAAGATACAGCTCGCTTTTCTTCATGGTAAATTCGAATCCTTTTCTCACATCTCCTGTCAAAAGCGAGTAATAAAGGGGCCAAGAAGGTATTTTGACAAACTTGTTTTTAATCGAGTCCTCTATCTCGTTGCCGCATCCAACCGACTCTGCTGCGCGCGCCATGCCCAGATAGAATATCTCGCCAAGCGGGTTTTTTGCAAGCGCCATATTTCTTCCCGCAGTTCCCATGACTGCCCTGTATTTTTTGTAGCACTGGTTCATCTGCTCTTCTGTGATTTTTGTCGGAGTCGTCTTGAGCTTGGTATCGACGTACTGCCCCACCCTTGCGTCCTTGAATCCCTCCTCGAATTCTGAGAGCACTTCCTTTCCCCCCTTTGCAATTTTTGCTCGAGCGAGTCTCAAAATGTACGGGTTCATGAGCTTGTAGTCGTCCAGATACTCTAGATCCTCGTCCTTGTCCACTATTCTGTCCATTGGCTCACTCAGATCGATTGCTATGATGTGGCCGTCTACCAGATCTTGGCGCATCTGTGCGTCTTTGTTGCCAGTATGTGAGGCAGCCGCATCATATAACGCACAAAACACGGGCAGAGTCATCTTTACAAAATTAGAATTAAGAATTCGAAGAACTCGGTCCTTTAGCACGTCACGATCCTCCAGTCTGGACTTGACTGCAGGAATCTGCGAGTCCTGCAAAATTATTTCGCTAGAGCCGACTTCGTTTGCAAACTCTTTTTGCGTGTCAGACGGGTTAGAGTCAGATTTTATCTCCCTTAACAGATCGTCTGTGAATCTTTCGGCAAACTTTGGAAACTCGGACTCTGCTTCCTCTTTGTACTGGTTGAAAAGCCTGAATCCCTTTGACTTGAAGAGTCCCTGCTTGAGTATTTGCTTTCCCGCCTTTGTGGACATTAACGCCTCTTTTGACACAACAGACTGGTCCTTGCTGCTCACAATGAACAAACTTTTTTGTTGTTATTTAGACTTTCAAGATTTCTTAACTTAAATTACGAAAAAAATCAAACCAGTTGTGCAAGTAGTCGACATACTCAGAGAGGCCTCAAGGCAGGTGTACGAAAATGTAAAAGACATAGCAGGTACCAGCGAGGCTGCCGAGGACCACGGACGCGGTGCGGGTGGGGACATTTCCCGCAAAATCGACATTGTTGCAGAAAAAACTGTCTTGGATTATTTAAAAAAAATCAACTTTGAGTGCGTGGTTTTGGGCGAAGAGTGCGGCAGGGTGCAGCTTTCAGAGAAACCAAAAGGCTTTGTCATAATGGACGCAATAGATGGCTCTGCAAATGCGGTGCGTGGCATTCCGTTTTTTTGTTGCTCTCTTGCTTTTGCCACGCAAGACAAGCTCAGCTCGGTAACAGACGGTGTTGTAACTGATCTCTCAAATGGGGACATGTATTGGGCTACAAAAGGCAGGGGTGCGTTTTTGAATGAAAAAAAAATCCAGGTACACAAGCAAAAACCGGTCTACAAAATAGTTGGAATTAACGTCTCAGGCGCAACGCCTGAGCTTGTAAAAAAAATACAGCCGATCTTTGAGAACTCGAATCATTCAAGGCACCTTGGCGCAAACGCACTTGAGCTTGCGCTTTTTGCACGAGGCCTAATTGACATATACGTGGATCTCAGACAAAAGATTCGCGTAACCGACATGGCGGCAGGCTACCTAATTGCAACAGAAGCAGATGGAATAATTTTGGATCAAGACCTCAAGCCTCTTGACTCTGATCTTTCGTATGATACAAGGCTCTCATTTATTGCAGCTGCAAACCAAGAGATTCTTTCCGAAATTAAATCTCAGATAGGTCTGTAAAGAAAAAAGTTGTAAGCGCCCTTGGCGGGATTTGAACTCGCGTCTCAGCCGTGACAGGGCCGAATTCTAGACCGGACTATACTACAAGGGCGGTAAATGTTGTTGATTGAAGTTCCTTTTTTAAAGTTTACAATATTGTAACAATTGATATTTTGTTGGTAAAAGACTAAATTATACGCGATTGGCAGAATTTCGAGAGGGTTCGTAGCTCAGCCAGGTAGAGTACCGGACTTTTAATCCGGCTGTCCGGGGTCCGAATCCCCGCGAACCCGCTTTAAAATTATTTTGTGAGGTTTCGCACTTTGCGGGCTAACTCTTCGGTGGTAGAAGCTATCTGAGCAGTCCTTTTCTTCATGTTTGTTCGGTATTTTTTGATCTTTGCAGTCCTGCTTGCAATCATCTTGTTTTGTTGTGAAATTCCAGCCGAGCCATGGGACGACCTGCTTTTTAATGAAGATGTTACATTTATCGATGATATTATCTTGGCGAGTTTTTTTGCATCAAACTCTTTTTGTTTTACTTCCTTTTCAATGTCAGACAGGGCAAGTTCCGAAAGCGATTTCCCAGATTTGTGTGCAGCATGAACCAGGTTCCCAACTATTTTGTGGGCAGTCCTAAATGGAAGGCCCTGCTTTACCAGGGCCTCGGCAACATCTAATGAGGTAAGATACCCAGAGCTCGCAGCCTCTTGTATCTTGTCCTTGTTTATCTTGAGTGTGGCAAACATGGAGTTTAGTATCACCAGCGCCGATATTGCTATTTTTGAGCTTGAAAACACGGCAGGCTTGATCTCCTGCAGGTCCCTTCCATACCCAGACGCAAGGCCCTTGAGGCTGGATAGAACCGCGACCAGGTTCCCAATCACGCGCGCAGTCTTGCCGCGAGTCAGCTCCAAGATGTCCGGGTTCTTCTTTTGAGGCATCACACTTGATGGTGATGAGAACTGGTCTGAGAGCTCCACAAACGAAAACTCGGATGTGGACCATATCACCAGATCCTCTGCCATTCGGCTCAGGTTTGTCATCAAAATGGAGACTGCGCCGACATACTCGGCAACAACGTCGCGGCTGCTTGTTGCGTCAATTGTGTTTTCGACGATTTGTGAAAACCCAAGCATTCTTGCAGTGCTGCTCCGGTTTATTGGCAGGCTAGTGCCTCCCACCGGTCCTGCACCAAGCGGGGAATGATTCACCCTTTCATAGCTTGCATAAAGCCTCTCAAAGTCCCTAAAGAGCACATCTGCGTGCGACAGCAGATAGTGCGAAAAAGTCCCGATTTGTGCTTGTTGTAGATGTGTGTAGAGCGGCATTGCAGTAGTCGTATGTTTTTGCGCAAGCTTGACCAGAGTTTCCACAAGATCCAAAATGCAATCGCAGATTACGTTGATGTCGTCGCGGATCTTCATTCGAAGATCCAGTGCAACTTGATCATTTCGCGATCTTGCTGTGTGCATTTTGCCGCCCACTTCGAGACCGATTTTTTTTATCACCAACGACTCTATTAGCTCGTGGATGTCTTCAGCAGAAGATGCTCCGTCCAGGTTTTCTTTTTTTAGTTTCTCGAGCGCCTGCAGAATTTTTTTAATTTCAGACTTTGAGATTATCTTGTTTTCATAAAGCATTATCGCATGAGCTTGGCTGCCCACTATGTCGTAGAGCGCAATTTCCGAATCATCAGAGATTGATGAAACATAATCCAGTGTGTGCTTGTCCAGGTTTTTGCCAAGTCTCGATCGATACATCAAACTAGGATTATAATGCTTTTATATATAGCATAAACGGTTTTCTGATCGTGAGCCAAGACATACAAGAGCTAAGAAGAAAAATCTTTGATGAGCTCTCAGGAATTGTTGATCCTGAAATCAACACGTCAATTACAGAGCTTGAGCTTGTGGACAATGTAGACATAAATGATTCTGCAGTCAAAGTCGACTTGCATCTGACCAGCCCGTTTTGTCCCGCAGTCTTTGGTTTCAAAATCTGCCAAGACATACATGATCACCTTCTAAAGCTTGATGGAATAAATGACGTCAAGGTAAATGTCTCAAATCACTTTATGGCAGAGGCAATCAACAATCAGGTAAACAACAGCCCAAATCCAAAAAAGCCAGCCTAGCTACTTTCTAAATCCCAATAGATATCCTCTTAGAAGCTGTATTCCCATAGCTGGGTCTACTCCCTTTGGGCACACCTGGCTGCAAGAGCCGGCAAAGTGGCACCTCCAGATTCCGTGCGACTCATCGATTATCTTGAGCCTTTTGTCCTTGCCCTTGTCACGATTGTCTGCGACATACCTGTATGCCTGTGCAAGCGCCTGCGGTCCCAAAAACGACGAGTCAGTGGCCATCGTAGGGCATGCGGAATTGCATAATCCGCACTTGATGCAGTTTGCAAACTGGATGTATTCTTCGTGTTCTTCTGGTGTTTGCAGGAACTCTTTGGTGGTCCAGCCAACCTCGGTGTCTTCCCTGATGACAAAGGGCTGCATTTTTTTGTGGTTTGCAAACAGCCTCTCAAAGTTGACCACCAGATCCCTTACAATCGGAAAGTTGTTCATCGGTTCAACTGTGACAACGTCGGAGTTCAGCTCAGAGATTTTTGTAAAGCAGGCAAGTCTTGGTCTGCCATTTATCTTCATTCCGCAAGAACCGCACGATGCCTGCCTGCACGAGTATCTTACCGCAACCGAGTGATCCAAGTGCTTTTTGATGTCAAGTATTGCGTCCAAAACCGTAGTCCATCTTTCGTACGGAACCTTGAAATCGACAAATTTTTGGACATCGTCGTTCTCTGGATTGAATTTTGCTATTCGAAGAGTTACAATCTTTGATGACGATATGGATTCTGTGGATGACTTTTCTTCTGCCATCTGTGTTGCCTCGCTCATCTATGTCATCCCCATGCTTGCCATCAATATAGTCCTTGAACCGTATGCTATCAGAATTGCCATTGCCGCTATGCAGCCGCATGTAACTGCTCTTTCGTATGACTTGCCCTGCTTGAGCTCAATTAGTATGACTCTTAATCCGTTGAATCCGTGCACCGAGAGCAGCACCAGAATCAGCTCAAGCATTATGGCGTATGGAATGAACTTGTAGTTTGAAATTACATTTTCATATGCGAGCGAGTCCGCATACGGCATCATTGTGATTCGAAACAACACGTGTACTGCCACCAGCACGACGGCGCCAAGCGCGGTTCCGTAGTGAACTTTCATTATGATGCTTTCGCGCATTTTACTCACCAAGCAGTACGGACACTCCGTACATCATTGCAAGCGCTGCAAGTCCAATGGATGCATAAATGCAAAGCTTGTGCATGTTGTTTTGGGATGCTGGAACGTATGGGTAGTCCGGCCTTGTCGGTTTGCCAACACCTATTCCCCCGTGTCCGAGCATCACCCTGATTCCATTTGCGGTATGAAATACGCACATTCCAATTACCAGAGTCAGAATGATGTGTCCTTCGGTGGTCTGTGTAAGATCAAGCATTGCGTTCCATGCCTCTTGTCCATTTAGAATCGAGCTTGTCTCGTAGATGTGTCCGATTAGATATGCCAGGAGCCCGAGGCCGGTTATTCTCATCATCCAGTATGCGACACGCTCTATGCCGTACCGTCCCGGATTTGCCATGCCTTTGATTCCTTCTTTGTTTTCGTTTCGCTTCATCAGTATTTTCTCTCCACTGGTTGGTATCTGGTGATGGTTACAGGGTGCTTTTTCATTATTGGGCCTTTCGGATCGTAGTATGCAAGCGTATGGTGTAAAAAGTTTGCATCGTCCCTGTGCGGATAGTCCATTCTTGCGTGTGCCCCACGCGATTCTTTTCTGTTGATCGCACCAACTAGCACAGTTTCTGCAACACGAAACATCGAGTCAAGCTCCATTACGTTGGTAAAGTTCGTGTTGTACTCTTTTGCCTTGTCGTCCACATGCTTCCATGTTTTTGCTCGCAGATCCCTCAGATTTTTTAGTCCATCTACAAGATCCGCCTCGGTTCTGTACACGTATGCTTTGTCGTTCATGGTATCGGTCAGCTCTTGTCGCACCTCGTACGGATTGTATTCGCCACTGCCCCTAAAGATTCCATCATAGATTCTTTTTTCTTCCAATGCGACAAGATGATGTGGAAACTGCGATGTCTTTGAGTCCAGCGCGTGCTTTGCTGCAAGCTCGCCTGTTATCTTTCCCCAGACAATGCATTCTGAAGTGGAGTTCGCCCCCAGCCTGTTTGAGCCATGCACGCTGTTGCATGCGGCCTCGCCTGCGGCCCAGACCCCTTTGAGCTCTGTTGCCCCGTCTATGTTGGTGTGAATCCCACCCATCATGTAATGGCACACGGGTCTGATATCGAGTGGTTCTTGGGCCGGGTCGATTCCTGAGAACTTGATGCTGATTTCCCTGATGGCGCCCAGTTTCTCCTTTATGACGTCATCGCCAAGATGCCTCAGATCCAGCTTCATGCAGTCTACGCCCGTCTCATGCTTGAAGCCTCGTCCCTCTCTGATTTCCGTCATGATGGAGCGAGATACAATGTCCCTGGGTGCAAGCTCCATTTTTCCTGCAGAGTACCTTTTCATGAATCTCTCGCCCTCTTTGTTCAAAAGGTATCCGCCTTCGCCCCTTGCAGCCTCTGTAATCAGAATTCCTGAAGGCAGAATTCCAGTAGGATGGAACTGCACAAACTCCATGTCCTTTAGTGCCAGCCCTGCCCGATAAGCCATATCGAGGCCGTCAGGGGTTGACGAGTATGCGTATGTCGCAAAGCTGTACAGCCTTCCTGCGCCACCCGATGCGATGATCAGGGATTTTGCTTTGATTTGGTAAAATGTTCCGCTTGAGAGCTCAATTGCCGTGATTCCTACAAACTGCTGGCCATCATGTATTATGCTTGTAACAAACCACTCGTTAAGAAATTCAATGTTGTCATATTTTTGGCATGTGTCATACAGTGTTTGCATCAAAAAGAATCCGACTTTGTCAGATGCAAAAGTTGCGCGAGGAAAGCTGTATCCTCCAAAATGCCTCTGATCGATTCTTCCGTCCTTTCTTCGCGACCACGGCATTCCCCAGTGATCTAGCTGGTAAATCTCCTTTGGCATTTCTTTGCATAGTCGCTCGGCAACGTCCTGGTCTGCCAAAAAGTCGCTGCCTTTTACGGTATCATAAATGTGGGACTCGACATTGTCGCCCTCATCCTCAAACAAGACTGCTGCTGTTCCGCCTTCTGCAGAAACTGAATGTGAACGCATTACTTGGACTTTGGATATCACTGCAATCTTGAGTGACTCGCTTGTTTTTGCTGCCTCGATTGCTGCTCGCAGTCCTGCAAGGCCCGATCCCACTATAAGCAAATCATACTCTATAGAATCAACCATTTCCTATCTGGAACTGCTGAAAATCCGATAAATATGTGTTGTAAGAATAATGCAGATCGAGTGCACGCGTAAACCTTATATTTATCGCTAGCGATATCGCTAGTGATGGTAACTGAATGGTTTCAGCGGGTTGGCAGCTCGGTGCCTCGTGGTTTTTCAAGATACTACATCTTGGAGCTGCTTGCAACAAAGCCGCATACTGGAAAAGAGATCATAGATGCTGCAACACAACAAAGCGATGGCAAGTGGAAACCATCACCAGGCCTCATCTATCCGCTTCTTGGCAGGCTGCTAGACGAAGGCCTGATCGAGGAGACAAAGGACGGCAAGTATCAAATAACAAAAAAGGGCCGTGCCACAGCAGACGACCTGGAAGCAGTCAACAACATAATAAAAAATCAACTCGATGTCCTCATGCGAGTCAAAAATGTTGGCAGGTTCGTCGCAATGGATCTTATTGAACGAATGAGCATGATGGGCACACTGTTGAGCGCAAATGTCTCAAAGATGACAAAAGACGAGATGCAAAAATACCGCAAGTTTCTCCAATCCGAGCTTCAAAAGCTAGATACGCAGGAAACAAAGCACGGAAAAGAGATCAAGATAGACTAGTCAAAAAAAGGTCTGAAAATTGCCCCGTTTATGCTTCTTTGCAATGCTCAAACACCATCAACCATTTCGCTTCCAGTTTCCCGCATATCTTCAATAAAGACGCCAGTTCGCGGAGCTATTCATAAATATCAAAGTCGGCCATCTTTTTTGTTGAAATCGCTCAAGAGGATGATCGATGATTCTACAAAACCGCTCGTCATCCCAGGAGTCTACGATGCGATAGGGGCCAAAATAGCGCAAAAGGTTGGATTTGAGGCAATGTTTCAGACAGGTTATGGGACATCTGCCACGTTGTTTGGGATGCCAGATTACGGCTTTATTGGAGCCACCGAGACGCTCGAGAACGCAAGGCGAATTTGCAGGGCAGTCTCAGTTCCGGTGATAGTGGATTCCGACACAGGTTATGGGAACGCGTTGAGCGTCTGGAAGCTTGTGAACGAGCTGCAAGCGGCTGGTGCATGTGGTATTTTTTTGGAGGATCAAAGATGGCCTAAAAGATGCGGCCACATGGCAGGAAAGGAAGTGATTGAAAGAGAGGAATACGCAGAAAAGCTGCAAGCGGTGGTGGACGCAAAAAAGAGCAGGGATTTCATCATAGTTGCAAGAACCGATGCGCGTGCAACCAAGGGACTAGATGAGGCAATTGAGCGCGCCAAATTCTACAGAAAGATAGGTGCAGATGCAGTCTTTGTGGAGGCACCCAAATCCATTGATGAGATGAGAAAGATTGGCAAGGAGATCAAAGCGCCGCTTGTCGCAAACATGATCGAGGGGGGTGCAACGCCAATCAGAGCAGCAAAGGAACTACACAGAATGGGCTTTAAGATAATCCTATATCCGCTCTCGATTCTCTATGCAAACACATACGCATCGCTTCGGATCCTAAGGGAGCTTAAAAAATCAGGCACCACCGCCAAACTAAGAAAAAACGTGGTGAGCTTTGACGAATTCAATGAGATTGTCGAATTGTCCAAATTCAGAAATCTGGAACATCGTTACAAAAAATAAAAAAGCTCAGTAAAGAGCGCTTAACTGTTTCTCTTTACTTCGATCTCTATTGTGGATACGTTTCGTGACTTGCCGTCTTTGGATTCGAGTTGTTCAGAGCCTATCTTTATTGCACCAATGGAATATCCAGCATTTTCTGTTTTGCGCGAGATGATTTGTGCTACATCCACTGCACGTCCAATGCTGAGTCCTCTGGCTTTGATATGCACTGCTGGCAAATTTGCCAATTGAATAAGCGTAGATGTGACATACGCCATCAAAGGCTTTTTGCCAATGAAAATTACGTCTCTGTTTTCGCTGGACATGTATTGGTAACTATATATGGATAATTTAAATCTAGAACAAAAATAATCGGCAGATTTCAAAAATTTCTTATTAATTGACGCACAATCATTATGTAAAAATGACCTCATTTGAGCAGATTAGAAAAATCATGGCATCAGGATCAAAGGAGCAAAAGATAAAGCTGCTTGAATCCCTCTCCGATGCAAGTGATGCAAAAACAATCTTGCTCATAATATCTGCACTTGACGATGCAGACATCGAGGTAAGAGGAGAGGCATTCAGCTCACTTGTGCTGAATATAAACGACGTTTCAGACATTCTGATTGAGAGCCTGAAGGATCCAAGCAAAAACGTCAGGGGGTATTCTGCACTCGTTTTGGCAAACAGAAACGACAAAAACGCAATTCCAAACATTTCTCAGCTAACGGATGACGAGAGCGCGATGGTCAGGTCTTGCGCAGTAGGAGCGCTTGGATACCTAAAAGCAAACGAGGCTTGCCTTGCCATAAGAAAATGCCTTGATGATTCCAACATCGAAGTCATAAAGAGTGCAATCAAGTCTGCAATAGACATAGGGGACAAGAATCTGCTCACAAAGATAGAGGAGCTCTCAAAGGTGGACGATCCCGAAGTCCACAGCCTCATAGTTCTTGCAAAAGACAAGTTGTAAGTGGACCGGGAGGGATTTGAACCCTCGATCTCACCCATGCCAAGGGCGTATCCTACCAGTCTAGACGACCGGCCCACAGAACCAGAGAAAAAGTCTGATCGACTTTGAAGTTTGCGGATTGATTATTAACGTTTAGCTGAAAGCGAGAAATTTCAACATCGGCCAACATAAAATATTTAACCGTCACCAGTCAGGTCTGTCTGTGGTCGTAGAGAACAAGGCAACACTTACTTATGTTCAATTATTAAAAGAGGATTTAGCAATCTTCCGACTGGTTCCAAACGATGGCATTATTCCAGAATACAAAGCGGGCCAATTCATCACAATTGGAATGAACGTGCCAAGCGAGGGCAAGGTGATCAGAAGAGCGTACTCAATATCATCGCATCCAGAAAATAAAAAATATGTAGAGCTCGTCATACGATGGGTCAGAAAGCCTCTTCCCGGTAGACTGACAACGCAGCTCTTCAACGCAAAGGAGGGAGACGAGATAACCTGGATAAAGCCCACAGGTGCGGCCCTCTTGATCAACGACAAACTGCCAAACGGCGAAAAAGACGAAAGGAGAATCGTGTGTCTTGGCGGTGGAACTGGCATTGCGCCGTTTGTGAGCTTTGCACAACATCTTCACGATGCAGGCGACAAAAGGGAGCTAGTAATCCTTCATGGCGCAAGCTATGTTGACGAGTTAAGCTACAAGCAGCTCTTTACCGAATTAGAGATGGAAAGCATCGATCGTGGGCGCGACAAATGGAATTTTAGATATCGTGCCGCAATCAGCCGACCACAAGAATGGTTCAACAGATCGTGGAGCGGACAGACCGGAAGAGTCGAGACGTTCCTCAGATCCAAAGACGGCGAGCCGTCACCACTTGAGCAGTTAATTGGCGAAAAGGTGACGCCGGAAAACACCATGTTTTACATTTGTGGATGGCAAGGCACCATAGATGGATGCATTGACTATCTGAGCTCCAAGGGATTTGTTACCGAGAGAAACAAGCGACCGGACGGCGGTTTTGAAGTCAAGTACGAGTCGTACGGATAGACGTTAAAAGTAATATTGCATCGTTTTGTCCCAGCATTGGGGACGTAGGTTAGCTTGGTATACTGCCAGCCTCGGGCGCTGGAGATCATGGGTTCAAGTCCCATCGTCCCCATTTTTTTCAAGCATTGAAATAGGCCGAAAATTCACTCAAGGTGTTTGACCGTTGCAATTTACCTTGCACATCTAAATCCAGTCACAAACGCGCATGTAGAGATCATCGAGGATCTGCAAAAAGAGGCCAAAGTCAAGGTTATGCCGGTGGTTTTTTTGGACAACGGTGTGGAGATAAACAGTCGCAGCTTTCCGTTCAGCTTTGAGACAAGGAAAAAAATGCTGCTTGCAGTTTTTGGCGACTCTATCGAAGTGTCATCAAACTACACATTCCATGCCCCATTTTTCAAGTATTTTCCACCCATACTCTCCCCATATTCGTGGAAACTGCGAAACCAGATTCTGCATGGAGTATACGAGGACTACTTTACCTACACTGGCGATAAGACAGAAGGCCTGATGCTCAAGGCATACAGACTCAACCCCAAGATAGGAACACGAAAGGAGGTTTCCGCCTCGTCCGTAAAAAACAAGTTGTACGAGGCCGCACAGGGAAAGCAGACAAGCTGGAAGGACGACGTGCCAATCGAGGTAGTAAGGATTATCGAAGAGAACTGGGATGTTGTAAAACAATACTCTGATGCAGAGGACATGACAACAAGAATAGCCGGAATGAAGTTCCCAAAAACAGGCCTCAAGACAAGATAGATTAATACCACGCTTGCAGAAATTTCATGAAATTCAACATATCAAAATTCGTTTGGTTTGATGGCAGATTTACAACACTTGAGCGGGCCAATGTTCCAATAACTACACACGCAATACACTATGGCACATCGATTTTTGAGGGAATACGCGCGTACTGGAATTCAAAAAATCTCAACGTTTTCCGGCTGGATGATCACATCAAAAGGTTCAGACAGTCCGGCAGGCATTACTCAATTGCGCTCAAATATTCCAACGAGCAGATAATGAACGCAATGATTAATCTGTGCAAAAAAAACAAGATGAGAAAATCCTGCTACATTAGGCCGTTTTATTTTGTTGGGCAATACGGGATAAACCTGCATGTAAATGAAGATGCGCCAACACACGTTGCTGCCTTTATGTTTCCTTTTGGGGACCTCTTTGACAAAAATGGGATCACTGCTGGGATTTCTTCTTGGAGAAAGTTTGGCGATGCGACCACGCCCCCTCTTGCGAAAATGGGAGGAAACTATCTGAATTCGATTTTGGCCACCCAGGAATGCAAAAGAAATGGATATGACGAGGCCATTCTGCTCGACTTGCACTCAAATGTGAGCGAGGCTCCAGGCGAAAACATCTTCATGGTAAAAGACTACGCATTGAGAACGCCTCCACTCAAGTCATCTGCGCTTGAAGGGATCACCAGAGACTCTGTAATGAAGATCGCACGCGACATTGGATATGAGGTAAAAGAAAAAACAATCACGCGTGGCGAAATCTACTTTGCAGACGAGGTTTTCCTTACAGGTACTGCCGCCGAGATAACGCCAGTAGTGAGCATCGACGGCAAAAAGATAGGCTCCGGCAGACCAGGCAGGATCACAAGCGAGATGGCATCAACGTACTCTGACATAGTGATGGCAAGAAACGACAAATATTCCAGCTGGTTAACTCCGGTGTATTAACTTGAAAATAGCTCAGATAGGAGTAGGCGGTTGGGGCAAAAACCATGCCAGAGTTTTATCTCAGTTTGGCGTCTTGGCTGCAATCTGCGACGCAGATCAGGCAAAGGCAAGAGAAGTCGGGCAGAAATACGGGGTTAGTTCGTACCAGTCTGTCGATTCCATGTTACAGGATGAAAACGTCGATGCCGTCTTTGTGTGCACACCCACATCAACACACTTTGAGATTGCAAAAAACCTGATTCAGAAAAAAAAGAGCGTCTTTATCGAAAAGCCGATGACGTACAAGTCAGAAGAGGGCATGTTTTTGTTGGATTTGGCCAAAAAAAACGGGGTTCAGCTTACCTGCGGGTACATTGAACGATTCAACCCAGCAGTCGAGACTGTAAAAGAATTTGTAAAGTCAAAAAAGTATGGTGAGCTGATCATGCTGGAATTCCACAGGGAAAACAGGATGCCGTTGCACATTAAAGACGTCGGCATAATTTATGACACATCAGTCCACGACATTGACACTGCAATGTGGCTTTTTGATGACACCCCAGAAGTAGTGTTCGCAAGGTCTGGAAAGATAAGACATGATCACGAGGACTTTGCCACAATCATGCTTGGCTTTAAGGACAACAAAGTTGCCATAATCTCTTCGAACTGGATCACCTCTGCAAGGGTCAGGCACTTTAATGCGGTATGCACTGATGGAATAATTTCTGCAGACTTTATCTCGCAAGAGGTGAGAATAGAAAAAGACCAAGGCGCAGAAATCCCAAGAAAAGAAAAACAAGAACCGCTCACTCTGGAAATCAAAAGCTTTCTTGACGCATTAGAGTCAAAAGTCCAGCCAAGGGTGTCCCCACAAGACGCCGTAAATGTCACCAAAATTGCAGAGGCAGCCTTATTATCAAGCCAGAAGGGAGTCCCAATATACCTGGAGATGAAATGAACAAAAAAATGATGGACATGCTTGTGTGTCCAATAGACAAGCAGTTCCCCTTGGAGCTCTACGAAGTAAAATCAAAAAACGAAGTCGTACTGGAAGGCGCGTTGTACTGCACCAAGTGCAGCCGTTTTTATCCCATAATTGAAGAAATTCCAATCATGCTTCCTGATGAGCTGCGGGACAAAAAGCAGGACGTTGGTTTTCTTGAGCAGCATAAAGAGAGCTTGCCTCAAAAAATAATAAAGCAGGCGCATCCATGGCACCTGTGATACATTGGTAACCAATTTCGTTTCAGAGAAGGCAAAGCTTGGAAAAAATGTCAAGATATGGCATTTTGCATATGTTGGAGACAACACCACAATTGGGGACAATGTAAAGATCGGCTCACTAGCACACATTGACTACAATGTAACGATTGGAGACAACACCATGATAGAGGGCCTAGTCTACGTACCGCCGCTCTCAAGAATCGGAAAAAATGTCTTCATCGGGCCTGCCGCAGCACTTACAAATGATCCATACCCTCCAAGCGAAAAGATGGTAGGTGTGATCATCAAGGACGGCGCCGTCATAGGCTCAAGAGCAGTGATAAAGGCCGGTGTGACAATTGGCAAGAACAGCGTCGTTGCAATGGGTGCAGTTGTAACAAAAGACGTTCCAGATGATACGGTAGTCGTAGGAGTTCCTGCCAAAGTCAAATATTCGAGAAAAGATTACGATAAAAAGCAGGCCAAGTGGAAATCCTAAGACTGTATTTGTTTTTGAAATATTTTGTTTTTTAGTTTGGTCAACACCACAATCCACAAAACAACAAGCACTAGAGCAATTATTGCTTTTATGATAGAGCCTATGAGAAAGTCAACTTCGTCTCCATAGCCCTGTATAGATATTTTTGATACCAGTACTACGAGTATGGCTCCTCCTGCAATGATGAGGGCCCACATTATCCCGATGAATGCAAAAATCATGGGTTGGGCCAAATTTGCACTCCCATCATGAACGCGGTGATTATCGCCAGAATCCCTGAAAATACTGCGAGCTTGAATACTGCAAATCCTATCTCCCTTTCAGTTAGAGGCTTGCTTGCAACTAAGAGCCGCACCAGCGTGACAGGCGCATCTGTTTCCTTGGTCGATACGATCTTGTGGTCTTCTGTGTGAGTGGTGGGATTTTTTATCTGCCTGTGCTCTACAATTCGTTTCACGCTAGACAAAAACAGAAATGAGTTGATTATTGCGGGAAGCAGGGCAATTGCTGCAATCACCTCAACATGCCCTATGATCGCTATTGCACCGTACGCCGCTCCAAATGTTAATGCGCCGGAATCTCCAGGAAAAATTTTACAGGGGAATTTATGGTATTTGTAAAACGCAATGGATGCAAATGCGAGTGGCAACACCATTACTGCTACTGCATAATTTTGTAAAATGACAAGTGCAATTGCTAGAGAAAACGATGCTATGACCATGAATCCGCTTGCGATTCCGTTCATTACATCAATTGAGTTTATTGTGTTTCCAGTGATCGGGATCATGAAGATTATCACCCCAAGATACAGCGCCGGGATCTTCACTGCGCCAAAAAGAGGAAACGCCAGGTTTGGCTCATATGCCCCAAGCATGATTATTGGGATCGCAGCACCTGCAAGTGCAACCGGCTTGAACCAACCACTCATGACTTTTTTGTCATCAATGAATCCTATTACAAACGCAATCGAGGTAGTAATTATGACTGCTGTGATCTCCTTTGTCAACAGCTTGTCTGCTGGAAGAAGAAAGTAAAGCGATGCCTCAGCAAGAACAATGCCTGCCAGGATTGCAGGCCCACCCGGTCTTGGAATCATTGCCCCACCTATACGGTTGACGTCCTTGACAACCCAGTTACGCTTTGTGAATTGCTTTATCAAAACAGGTGCAAAGCCAAAAACGACAAAAAATGCAATCAGCGAGGCAACAATCGCTGCAACTATGTAGTCTTGCAATTATCTTACTTTTTGCAGTTGGGATTTAATATTATCTGCAATGACTGGGCCGATTTTGTCTATTTCAGCTAGTTTCTCAATGGGGATCTTGCGCAAATCCTCAAGGGTCTTTACGCCGTTGTTGAATAGCTTGCGGGCACGAACTCGTCCTATTCCCTTGATTTGAACCAGATCTACCAGATCCTCCTTTATTCCGTACATGATTCTTTTTCTCAGAACTGACAATTCATCTAGCAGGTCTGCACGCTCTATCAGCTTTGCTAGCTCATATAGACAGTATGAGAGCCAGTCTGCAGTCTCTGACATCCTGTGCATGTCGCCTGATTCTATGCCGAGGTTGTCTGAAAGATGGATGTCTGAGGATTCGCTTATCCACCAGTGCAATGCAAGGAGGCTTCTTGAGCAGTCATACTCTGAAATATGCTCGATCATCTCCGAAGATCTGTTTTCAAGCAGAGTGCTAAGGGTTTCATAGTCCTTGTTTCGGAGCGAAAACTTGGGGAAAAATTCTTCTGAGCTTGAAATCAGATGTAGAAAGCCGAGTGTGTGTTTTTTGTTTTTTGACACCGCCTCGAGGCCGCGCCTGAAGTAGATTGCGGTGACTGGATCTATGTACAGCATTGAGACTTTTTTACCAAACTCGGTAGCCGCAAATCTTTCTGCTTTCTGAACAATCAGGTTTTCATTTAGAAGAAACCTTTTGGCAACGTCGATTGAGAACTTGAGTGTGTTCTTTCTTGTCTGGAGGCCCGCAAGCGTCTTGAGGAAAAAATCTAGAATCTCATCGTTTTTTATTCCTGGGCGAGACACTATGTGGCTCAGTATGTGTATTCGAAGCGCTTTGTCGTCGGTAAGCCGCGATACAATCGGCTCTGGTGTTCCGTTTACGTAATAATCGATAAGATCGGATGCGTTTGCATTTCCGATTATGATCGCCTCGCCAAACTTGTCATACTGCGGCCTTCCGGCCCTGCCGCAGAGCTGCTTGTATTCCAGAATGCTGATTGGCTTGTTGCTGCCCGATTTTACATCGTATCTTGCAATGTTCGATATCACGACTCGTCTTGCTGGAAGATTTACGCCTGCAGCAAGCGTGGGCGTGGATGCAAGGAGTTTGATTTTTCCGCTTCTAAATTGCGTCTCGATTGTCTCTCTGCAACCCTGATTCAGCCCCGCATGGTGGAACCCCACACCCTTTTTCAATAGTGCCGACAGCGTCTTTACAAGCTCTGTGTGTTCGTTGTTGTCAAGAAGTTTTTGCGATATGTCCTCGAGTTCTTTTTTTTCAGGATTTGAGAGCGTTTTTGATACCGCGTCGGCCCCTTTTGCTGCAAGTGATGCGGAACGCGCCCGTGTCTCGGCAAAGATAAGCGATTGGCCTCCATTTTTTATGGTGTCCAGGCAGAGGTCTATTGGCGGCCCCCTTATGCTGGACTTGATTTCGACCGAGTCCCCGTTGTTCCAAAGTATGACTCCGCCATCAAAGACTCCTTCGGTTAGAGGCACCGGCCTCCATTCGCTTGAGACAAGCTTGCAGTCAAGCCACACAGATAGCTCATCAGAATTTGTTATGGTTGCACTCAGTGCAAGAATCTGAGGCCTGCTTTGCAGTTCCTTTAGCTTTGTCAGCACGATTTCAAGTGTGGGGCCTCTGTCGGAATCTCCAATCAGGTGTACTTCGTCCGCCACGACAAGGCCAATTTTGTCGATCCATTCCGCACCATGGCGTATAATGGAATCCATCTTTTCGTTTGTCAGGACTATAATGTCCGCATTTTCCGATTCTTTGTCTACCGAGTCAAAATCGCCAGTGGAGATCGTAGTTCTTATGGGTCTGCCAAAGTCGATTTTTTCAAGCTTTTTGAACTCGGAAAATTTTTCTGTTGCAAGTGCGCGTAGCGGTGTAAGATAGACGACTTTGCCTTGTTTTGTGGCTAAAAATTGCATTATCGCAAGCATTGCAATTAGCGTCTTTCCGCTTGCGGTTGGCGCTGAAACCAAGATACTTTGCCCCTCAAGGAGTCCAGCTTTTACTGCGTGTTCCTGTGGCGGAAATAGTTTGGTTATTCCTTGATTAGCTAGAAAATCCAGTGCGGAAGGGGCCAGTAATAGATCGGTTACTTTCATACACGATTATAGTGGCCTGGTTTGGATTCATAAATTGATGCCTCGCGGAGCATCCTTCGGATAAAGTTCCTTGCCTCTTCCTCTGTGAATTTGGTCGTCTTGGCAAGCTCCTTTACAAACAATTTTTCCTCTACTGGAGTTTTGTTGTCCCCTTCAAGTGATTTTAGAACGTCCATGAATAGTTGCAGCTTGGATACCTCGCTGTGTGGTCTTCCTTGCAGTACACCAAGATCTACTTTGCCCGTGTTGACGTCTACTCCGGCATCCTCAAGCATACTCTGAATCAGAAATATCGCCCTATCTGCATCTTCGCCGTCTACTTGGTCCTTCATGAGAAGTCGAGCTCTTGCAGTTGCAAGTCTGATGAGGCCTCCAAGCTGTCTTGGTGTGAATGTGATCATTTCTTCTGATTCTACGTTTCTCATCTTCATGTAGTAGTCCAGAATTTTTTCTTCTGCTTCTGGTGTAAGAGATGGATCTGATTTTTTGCAGTATGCCAAGTATTTTGTGAAAATATCTATATCTATTAGTGACCTAGTATCAGAAGTAGTTTTTTTGTGGAGGCCTATGATATGTTGTGCAATGTTTCTGTCTCTTTCCTTTGATGGAATGTCACGCACGACAAAGATTAGGTCAAATCTTGTCAAAAGCGGGATTGGCAGCGCCACGTTTTCTGTTATGTTTTTGAATGGATCGTATTTTCCATACATTGGGTTTGCTGCAGCCAAAATTGATGTTCTTGCGTTTAGTGTTGCTACTATCCCCCCCTTTGCAATGCTTGCTGACTGTTGTTCCATGACTTCGTGCAGGGCGCTTCGGTCTTCTGGTTTCATCTTGTCAAATTCGTCTATCGCAACTAAACCTTGATCGCCCAAAACTACGGCTCCGGCCTCGAGCATCATAATTCCGGTTTTGTCTCGTACTACTGCAGCTGTAAGACCTGCTGCAGTGGAGCCCCTACCAGAGGTGTACAGCCCCCTAGGTGCAATCCTGGCACAGAATTTGAGCATTTCGCTCTTAGCAGTCCCAGGATCACCAACTAGGAAAACGTTGATGTCTCCTCTCACTTTGGTTCCATCCTGCAATATCCTTTGTGTGGCACCAACAATCAACAAGAGTATTGATTCTTTGATTAGTGAGTGTCCCTGTATGTGAGGGGCAAAGGAATTTACTAGCCGCTCGTAGATATCTGGATTCTTTGCAAGAGATTTGATTATTTTTTCTTCTTCAGGAGATATCTCTTCTCTCTCAGAGCGTCTCGAGTTTTTGGTTCCCCTTCCTCCAAGAAATTCGATGTTGTTTCCTTCTATTCTGAGTCTGTGAAGGCCGCTGTGTATTCTGGTGCCTGTAATTTGCTCCTGCTCAATTCTTACAATACCAGTAAGGATGATTCTGTCACCTGGACGCGCGTTGTCCACAAGATCCTGTTTTATTGTGACATCAACGTAGTGAGGTAGCTGTCCTGGCGGGAGATCTTCTGGTAGCTCTTGAAGTCTGACAATTTGAAAATCAATGAATTTGCTTTGCTCCGGATCTATTCGAAGATCCCGGTTGGCACATTTTTCCTGGGAACATTTGCTCGGAGTGTAAATGTTTAGGCCCCTTTCCAGTGGGACTTCGGTAAGGTGGCCTGCTGCGCACTTGTAGACTACGTTTTTTGCAAGAGGTTTTACTTCAGATGAGCGCACCACCATACCTGAAACGCTGGTCATCCTGCCAATCACTTCAGCGTTTATCTGTCGGAGGCTGCGTTGAATGGGATAGTTTGCAATTCTGACTCGTATATCGTCCGCAATTTTTTTTGCGTAATCTGGGAATCTTTCCTCTAAAATGTTTTTTATGGCATGAGAAAACGCGTAGAGAATCTCGTCTGGTTCTGTGTTGAATTTTACCTCGATATCTTTTTGCGAGACAATGTCGTTGTAGTCAACCACGATATACTTGATTTGCTTTGCCATCATCTGGTCGATTTCTTCCACATACCTAAACGAGCCAGATTTGTCTTTGAATGACGATAAGAATCCTTGAACCTGATCAACTGTTGCGCTTCTTGATTGCTGCGCTTCCATCGTCATTTGCTATCACCAAATATCTGATTGACAAAGTCCGTGCTGTTTTTGTGAATTGTGTTGTACAGAGAGCGCTCCTCAATTGAGAGTTTTTTTGCCAGATCTGCCGTAAGATCCATAGAGTTTGCCCGCGGGATGATTTTTCCCAGTCTTTTGCGGATCAGAGTCTTTAGCAAGCTTTGTAGCTTGTCCTGCTCTTTTTCTGATTGCCTCGACATGTATCCGGCCACCCTTATGTAAAAGTCTGGTTCCAAATGAGATAGCTCCTCTCCCTGAAAGTTTTCCTTTGAGATTGATTGTGTTAATTCAATTCCCATGTCCGGTTCTTGGATTTCTGCGTGTTTTTCCGACTCTAATGTTTGTGCTATCCAGCGAGGAATGTTAAGTACATCTCCCTGCTTTCCTTCAACCGTAATGTTTGATACGTTTATCTTAAAATCATGATTTATGACCGCCTTGACATCCTGTGTAGCATATCCTATTGAGTAGACCTGTACAAGCTCGTTTATTTTCAATAGATCAAAGACTAGCCTCAAGGATTTAATGGATACGATCGATCAATTGTGTTTACAATTAGCTAAGATCATTTGATCCTCAGTATAATAAATTATTAAGACACAGCCCAAATCCATCGTATTGTCTACAAACATAATGTGGGTTGAAAAATACCGCCCACAGAAAATAGCCGATCTGGTAAACCAAAAGGAAATAGTCGGAAGCCTGACTTCTTTGTTAAAAAACGTCTCGGAGCTGCCACACCTGCTTTTTTCTGGTTTTGCTGGGGTGGGAAAGACCACACTTGCGTTATGTCTTGCGCGTCAAATCTTGGGCGAGTCTTGGAAAGAATACACCCTTGAGCTAAACGCGTCAGATGAACGCGGAATAAACATGGTAAGGGAGCGCGTAAAAAAATTCTCCAAGTTTGGCGGTCTTGATGTAAATATTCCATTTAAGATAATAATCCTTGACGAAGCAGACGAGATGACGTCTGATGCGCAGACTGCCTTGCGAAGAATAATAGAGGATGCATCAAAACACTGCCGCTTTATCCTCATTGCAAACAACATCTCAAGGATAATCGAGCCGATTCAAAGCAGATGTGCCGTATTCAAGTTTACAAGGATTTCCGAAAAAGACGTGATTGCCCACCTAAAAGAAATAGCAAAAAAAGAAAAAATTAAGTCAGACGAGGACGGCCTCAAAGCGATTTTCGACTATACCGAGGGTGACCTGCGACACGCAATCAACTTGATGCAAGCTGCGTCAAGTCTCGGCAGCATAACAGAAGACAACGTAAAGGCATCTGCAGGCCTTACGAAAACCAAGGATGTCGATGAGGTGTTAAAGCTTGCTCTAGCTGGAAAAATCATAGAATCAAGAAACAAGATGATTGAGCTGATCAAAATTTATGGCATGTCAGAGTCCGATTTTCTCAAGTACCTCAACGAATCAATCTACAAAACAAAAATGTCCAATCTAATTGAGATTTCTCAGGTAATTGCAAAATACGATTATAGAATTCTGTCTGGTGCAAACCCAGAGATTCAGCTGTCAGCACTTTTGGCAGAGCTTGGTAAGTTAGGAAAATAGCGCAGAGAGAGGGATTTGAACCCCCGGATGCTTGCGCACACAGGCTCTCAAGGCCCGCGCCCTACCGAGCTAGGCGACCTCTGCGGGTTTCGATGATAGTAACCTGTTAAAATTTGTTTTAGTAAATAGAATACAAATCAGACAATAAAAGAAAAGAAAAGAAAAAGTTGTTTTTCTAGTCGTGTGCGTGTGGATTTTCTCCGCCTTCGAGCTTGATGTATGTTCCAGCTGCTTTCTCGTGGTGCTCCAAGTTTGATTGATCAACCTTGATAGCAAGAGGTGGGCAAACTGATACGCAAGCCATGCACCAGATACAGTCGTGTTCTCTGATTGGATCTGCCTTGTCGGTTTTGTCCTTGCGTTCCTCTTTTACTGAAGAACCAGTACCTGCAAATGTTTTACCAACAACATCTTTTGCTGGAATATCCATTTCGGTTCTGTACCATTGGAAGACTTGTACTGGGCAAGCCTCAATGCATGCTCCATCCGCCACACATGAATCCCAATCAACTGCAACCATTGTGCCACTGACACCTAATGGAACTTGTTTTTCACCGCGGGCCTTGTATGCTGCGATCACTGCCTCGTCTGAGAAGCATTCAGCGTCGCTTCTACCTGGTCCCCACATGAAATGATAGTGTTCACCATCAGCGTGCATAATTTTACCAATTGGTTTTAGTCCTTGTGGGAAATGTTCGTCTATTGGCATAGAATTAGTTTAGGGAGATGTTATTTAAATCTAAACATAATTAGTACAAACTAAATTTTCATTCTTGCAAGATCAGCAAATTATAACACTGTTTTTCTGATGATCGCACCTTACGTTCATATTTTTTGATTAGACAGTTGAGTGGTGGAGATTTACAAGTATGACGTGTATCGTGGCCCAAATATCGGCATCTACACCAAAGTAAACGACAGTTTTGTTTTTGTTCCAAACGGTTTTGCCCAGACAAAAGCAGAAACTCTGTCCAAGTATCTAAAAACAAAGTACCTCTTTGCCTCAGTCGCAAATACAAGGCTTCTTGGGCCCATGATGGTGGTGAACAATTACGGCATGCTGCTTCCAGCCACATGTTCGGCGTGGGAAGCAGACTACTTGAAAAAATCTACCAGCCTCAATGTCGGCATACTTGACATAAAACACACAGCGCTTGGCAATCTCATGTGTGTAAACGATAAAGGCGGCGTGATTTCCCCCAAAGTGCCAAAGGAATTTCTAAAGAGCATCCAAGATACATTGGGAATTGAGGTTATTCAGAAAAAAGTTGCCGGCTATCACCAAGCTGGGGTCATGGTTTGCGCAAACAATACGGGCGGAATAATTCATCCAGAAACCGACGATGAGGACATCAAAACTATTTCCGATGTTTTGAAGGCAAAACTAGAGCCAGCCACAATCAATGGCGGCATACCATACATCTCGTCTGGGATTTTGGCAAACAACAAAGCTGTGGTTGTAGGAAATCTGACCAACGGTCCAGAGATCATGATGTTAACCAGGGCGTTTACAGACTAAAGAGAGTTTTTGTATTAGTGAATAACGAGTCCACTGGAATCAAGTTTTCTTGTCCATCATCCATATTTTTTAGTATGACTTGGTTTGATGAGTATTCTTTTGGTGCAACAATTACAGCATACTTTGAGTTGGATGCATTTTCCATCTGTTTTTTGAGCTGCCTGCCAACTAGATCAACATCAGTTGCAAGACCCATCTGTCGCAGTCTTGATGCAATGTTGATCGCAGGCCTGAGCATTTCATCATTGACAAACAAAACGGAAATCAAAACTTTAGATTCGGTTGTTGTTAGGCCCTGGTTCTCAAGTGATATAACAATTCTTTCCACTCCGCCTGCAACACCTGTTGCACCAAGATCATCTCTGCCAAAGACTTTTGGTAAGTTGTCGTATCTTCCGCCTCCAACCAGTGCCCCGACATCAGATGAGCTGTCAAACGCCTCAAAAACCGTCCCGGAGTAATAATCAAGGCCGCGTACAATGCCAAAGTTAATTCGGATGTTGTCCACACCCCTGTTGTTAAGAGACGTAAACAGATCTTTTAGTTGCGTCCAGGCATCCATTCCTGCTACAGGGTATGCTTTTTCGACCTCAGATGGACTGCCCTTTATCTTGGAAAAATCAAGAATTTGCTCCAGTTTTTCTTGGGAGTAGCCTTTTTGCTGGTATTCTTTTAGGATATCGTCTTTTTTCTTTTTTTGAATTTTGTCTATTGCCCTGAATATGTCAGATATTATCTGCGGCTCGTTTGAGCCAAAAACTTTGGCAACGACTGCCTCTACCAACTTTCTGTGTGATATGTCAATTGTGATATTTTTGAGACCTAGCCTTGAGAAAAATTTGGATGTAAATTCGATTATTTCCGCATCGGATTCGAGGCTTGGCTTGCCATAAATTTCCAGGTCCCATTGGTGAAAGTATCTGTAACGGCCCTTCTGCGGTTCGTCGTATCTCCATACGCCCCCGAATGCAGAGATCTTTGCTGGCAGTCTTAGAGATTTTTGCGACACCACAAAACGTGTGAGTCCTATAGTGAAGTCAAACCGCAGTGCTACCTCTCTTTCTCCCTTGTCTTTGAAGAAATATATTTCATCTCGTATTGTAGGGCCGCTTTTTGCTTCAATGACTGACACTAGCTCGATTGGAGATGGATCCATGAAGCTGAACCCAAATGTTTTGCAGGTCTCTAGAAATTTCTGTCTGACAAGTTCGATTTTGGATTGTTCATTGCTCTCAAAATCCTTCATCCCTCTTGGAAGATTCAACTTGGAAAAGATTTCTATGCAATGGATTTAGGTGTTGCTGCTAGTGGTTCTCGTCACGCGGTTCAATTTTTTTATCTATTAATAACAGAGTGATTGAGTTCTATTGGTTGAGCTACCGATATCTTGAGCATGCAACAGATGCTTTCATCGAAGTAAAGGCTTCAAGCTTGGAAGAGGCCTTTGTTCTTGCAGCTAGATCTGTAGTTGAGACCATTTTAGATATGAATTCTGTTGAAGAAAAGACATCACACCAGATATCTGTGACTGGAAAGGATCTGAACTATTTGCTTTACAACTGGCTCGAAGAGATGATCATACTTACCATCACAGATGGTTTTGCGACAAAGTCAATCACAGTCAGGCTAGAAAAAAATGGTGAATACAGGATAGTGGCTGACCTCAGGGGCGAGAGTATTGATATTAAAAAACATCATTTTAAAGTCGAGATTAAAGCCCCAACCTTTCATCTCATGGAAATAAAACAAGACGGCGGTATTCTGATGCGCTATCTTTTAGACCTGTAAATTAAATATGCAATAGACTGACAGTGTTTTGTGGAAGATCCTGAAATAGAGAAAATTAAGCAACGCAAGCTAGCAGAGATGCTAAAACAACAACAGGAAGCAGTGTCCCAAAGTCAAGTTGATGTACTTGATTTGAGTTCGGCCGATTTTGATCAAATGACATCGCATGGCCTTGTTTTGGTTGATTTTTGGGCAGAGTGGTGTGGCCCATGCAAGATGATGCATCCAGTATTTAACAGAATGGCAAAAAAGTATCGACACATAAAATTTGCTAGGGTCAACGTAGATCAGTGTCAGGATATTGCAATGAGATTTGGAGTCCAGGCAATACCCACGTTCATCATGTTCAAAGACGGCAATCCAGTAGAAAGAATGATGGGCGCAGTAGGAGAACCCGGAATCCACATGATTGCTAAAAAATATCACATGTAACCGTAAGCTGAATCGGTTTTTCTTTGAATTTCCACTATTTCGTTGAGCACTACTTGCTCGTCTGCTGAAAGTTTGTGGGTAAACTTTTCAATTAGCTTTTTTGCCTCAGAAGAGGTAGGTAGTGAGTAAAACACGTCTTCTTCAGATATCTGCCTGCCTATTGTGACATCTTGTATTGAGCATGCGACCTCTTGACCATGTGTTGCCGAATCGATTGATTTTTTTCCGTCCTGTAGTTGATGAATTCGGCCTATTTTTTTGCCATTTTTGTTCATGATTGGCATTTTCTGTCTTGCCGTACCTACATCCACACGGATTCCAAAGACTGCAGGGTTGCTGTTCCTAAAGATGTATCCTTTCAAAAACGTAAATTTACAAATTGGTGTGATCTCCCCAAATACGGCGTTTTCCTCGTTCGCTGTATCTTCATCTACCCACAGCGTATAGGTGTCAAGAAGACTATAGATCACCCTGTCGTTGAATATTCTAACATGGCTTATCTCCGATTCTTCCTGTGCGTCTGGCAAAGTCTTCACATTAAACGCCAGAACCACGCCAAGATGCCTGTCGTTTTCTTTTATCACCTTGGCTTCCATGACATCGCGGCGAGTGATTGGCCCAATGTCTGCCTTTGCGATTGGGATTTGTTGCCTCCTTAACATCTCCGTGAGTGCCTCAAGGGATCCAATCGTATCACACTTGAGTATGATTCCGTTTGTTTGCGTGTCTATGAACATGGATTTCATTTCAGATTCGATTATTCTTTTGAATTCATCAAACTTTGATTCGTCGTTTGTTACATAGACGGTGCTTCCTGGCAACACATCCTCAAGGTCTGGTGATGCGATTTTTATTCCAGCAGCTGCGTGCACCTCATCTACTGGCTTGAATTTGTCACGAGGATCGCGCATCTCATCAAGCGGTTTTGGTAGGAGCATTGCCTTTGGTTTTGTGACAATTACGGAATCTCGTTTTGCGACAATCACGCTGTCGCCTTTTTTGATTTGCCCATCAATTAGGATCATGTTTGCAGTTGTTCCAAGACCCACTTCGTCATTTACCTCCAAAATTATTCCACGGCTCGGTTTTTCTTCCTGTTCGAGTCTTTTTTGCATGTATTGTTGTGTCAAGCCCACCAAGACTGTCAGAAGCTCCGGGATTCCAACTCCAACTCTTGCGCTGACTGGCACAATTGCGACCTCTTTTGCAAAATCTTTTACCCTATAGAATGCCTCGGATTGAAACCCCAGGATTGAAAGCGTCCCTACAACATTGTAGATCTGCTCGTCAAGTGTAGTCTGGATGAATGTGTCTTGCTGTTTTATTGCCTGCGAGATGTACGGAGTATCTACTTTTTTCCAGCCAGAAATCATGTCGACTTTGTTTAGTGCTATTACAAATGGCACCTTTCTTGCTTGGAGTATCTTGAGGGACTCGTTTGTCTGTGGCTGGAAGCCGCGGTTTGTGTCAACCACCAGAATTGCAATGTCTGCTGCAGAGCCACCCCTCGTTCTAAGGTTCGTAAATATCTCGTGTCCGGGCGTGTCAATAACCAAAAGCCCCGGTACTTCGTGCTCCGATTTTGTGAGGTTTTTGTATAGCTGGCCGCACATTTTTTTGACCGTGTCCCCCGGCAGAAAGCTTGCGCCAATATGCTGTGTGATTCCACCGGCTTCTCTGCTTTGTACGCCTGTTCCTCGGATTTTATCTAGTAGTGAGGTTTTACCAGAATCTACATGGCCTAAAACGGCCACAATTGGCTGTCGAATTCGCAAGGCAGATCACTCAAATACTACCTTCGCTTCCTTTTCAAAATTTTCTTTAGAGTCTGACGCATGTATGATGTTATCGGATATGCCAAGGCCAAAGTCGCCTCGAATTGAGCCAGGCGCTGCCTCGTACGACTTTGTTGCGCCAACCAAAAGTCGAGTTGTGGCAACCGCATTGTTTCCCTCAATTACTGCTGCGACCACGGGGCCTGAAGTTATGAATTCCATCAACTCCCCAAAGAATGGCTTTGTGTTGTGGACAGAATAGAATTCTTGGGCCTGCGCTTTTGTGAATGTGAACATTTTTAGTTTTACGAATTTGAATCCCTTGCTTTCAAATCTAGAGATGATCTGACCAGTTAGTTTTCGTGCTACTGCATCTGGTTTTACTATGAAAAGTGTTTGTTCTGCCAATTTCTTCTAGATTATTTTTTGATAATTCCGCCTTTTTGGTATTTTTTTGTCCACTTGAGTGTACGCGGATCACGCTTTAGTACCAACATGTTCTTTTTGCATTTTGGTGAGCAGAACCACAGGACTGTGCCGTCATTTTTGACAAGCATGGTGCCTGAGCCTTTTGCAACAGGCCTGTCACAAAAACTGCATGGTTTAACAATAAGACTCAATTTAATCACCTAATTTTCTTGGCTTCGCGTTCTGTTTCGCGCAACATCAGAATATCAGACATTTGCACAGAACCCTTGACGTTTCTTGTGAGAATTCTTCCCTTGTCTCTGCCACCTAGGATTTTAACTCTGACCTGGGTGATCTCACCTGCAATCCCAGTTTTACCTACAAGCTGTATTACTTCGGCTGGCACTGCTTCTTCTGTCTGGGAAGAGCTCATTGTTACTTGCCACCTTTAAGCTTCTTTATTGAAGAAACGACTTCTTCGACAATGTGATTGGCATCGCCTGCGTCAATTATTGCCGCAGCTGCGGATGTAACGTCGATTCCAAGTGCCTTTCCAAGCTCTTGCTTGCTTGGGACAAACGCATACGCTGCATTTTGCTCCTCGCAGATGATTGGAAGATGCGCTACCACCTCTGGTGGCTCGACGTCTTCTGCAATAACTACAAGTTTGCTGATTCCTCTCTCAATTGCCTTTGTTGCTTCATTGGTGCCTTTTCTGACTTTGCCACTTGATGCCGCCACTCGTACTGCCTCAAGTATTGGATTTATGAGGTCTCCTGGCGTTTCAAATTTTACATAGTAAGCCTTACCCAATTAAATCACCCTTAGGGATCATCTTCATTCCTTGAGTTTTTTGATATCTCTTTATTAGTGTTGTCGACGTAGAATTGCCTTTATCTTTTTGAGGTATTTTGACATCAGACGGTCTAACTTTTGTTGAGAGTCTGCCTCGGCATAGATTCTTGCTATTGGCTCAGTGCCGCTGGGCCTGACCATCACCCAGTTGTTTCTATCAAAGATTATCTTTATGCCGTCAGTGGTATCGTATTTTTTGTGTTCCTTTTTGAGTTGTGCCACAAGCTTCTTTGCCTCTTGTTTTGTGCATGAAACTTTGTCCTTTGTTGTAAAAGATTTGGGGATCATGTCTAGCTCTTCTGCCATGGTTCTGCCAGTACTTGCAAGAAGATCTAGCGCCAAGGCTAGAGTCATGCCGCCGTCCCTTACTTGGTTATGCTTTCCATACATGAAGCCGCCGTTTTCCTCAAATCCCACCAGTGCGCCTTCAGGAACCATCTTTCTTGACACTTCGACACTCCCAACCTTGGTTCTGATAACTCGGGAGTTTGTTTTTTGTGCAACTGTCTCAACTACAGAGCTGGAATTGATGCATGTCACTAGTTTGGATTTTGGATTTTGCCTTAGAATGTGGTTTGTCAAAAGCAACGCGGACTTGTCTCCGCTCAGAATTGTTCCTTGATTATCGCAGAAAAGACTTCGATCCCCATCACCATCAAAGGCCACACCAAGATCCGCTTTGTTAGCTCTTACTGATTTTGATAGTTTCTGCAAGTTTGATGGAGTTGGCTCCGATCCTCTGCCAGGGAATCTGCCGTCAATATTTTGGTTTATTGCAAACACTTTGCACCCAAGTTCCTCGCAAAGATTTGGCGCAGTCACTGCTTGCGCTCCGTTACCTAGATCTAAAACAACTGTAAATTTTTTTGATTTTATTTTTTTTAAATTGACTTTGGATTTGATTCCTGCAAGATATGTTGGAATTACTTGTGACTCTGTTCCTGTTTTTCCAAGATTTTTAGTGCTTTGTCTCCATTTTTTTCCAAAATAGATGTCTTCGATTACCAACTCGTCTTGCCTTGAAATTTCCACTCCATCTTTTGCTATTGGCTTAAGTCCGTTGTATTGTGGTGGGTTGTGCGACGCTGTAATCATTATTCCACCCGAGTAGCCAAGTGTCTTAGTTGCATATTCAAGCGCTGGCGTTGGGACAAGGCCGCCAAGATTGCAGTCTAGGCCGCAAGAGTTCAAAGCGGCGCAGACAACTTTGGCAACGACTGGACTCGAATCTCGTCCGTCATAACCAACAAGGATTGGGCCTTTTTTGAAATATGTTCCAATGGCCAGCGTGATTTCATGAATGAATTCTAGCGTCAAAGTTTCCAAAAACACCCCTCTGATTCCGTTTGTTCCAAACAGTTTGGCCATGGTTTTGTTTTCTATGAGTTGAATTTGTGCTTTGTTGGACTTTTAATCGTCATCCTCTTTGTCAGCAGGGTTATCATTCCCACAATAACAATTGCCGCAACTAGAGAGAAGACCCAGTCATATCCCTGCAAAGTGATCATCTCGTTTTGAAGTGGTATGAATAATGGGAAACTGCTTGTTCCCCCAATCAGAATGTCAAACGAAACATGTGCGAGTACTGCCGTAAACGATACGGCACCCAGAATGTAGTCTCTTTTTCCAAGAAAATACAGCATCAATGGCACAGATATCAACCCAAATGCGAACGAGTGCCCCAAGCGTGGGATTGCTTCTATATTCAGAAATTGGATCAGATGATCTGCGTCCAACGCAATTGGAAAGATTCCTGCAAGAGCAAAGTATCTCGTTTTTAGTGTTGCTGCACCAACGATCAGACCAAAAATTATGTGTCCCACTACATGCTCGATAGATATTCCACTGACTTCGAGGGGGTTTCCAATTACGTATGGCTTTGGCAGGAACTCTTCAAATATCGGAAAAATACCAATTACGGAAAAAGCTGCAGAAAAGCTGGCATACAAGGCACTTGATTTTATGATGAACTTTGCAGATTCCAACTGATTGCTCTTTGTCACACCTTAATTTTAACAATCAACGGGTTTGATGAGATTTACATTTTTGCAAAATGGTAAGCAATAAGTTTGTGTGAAATTTGAGCATTGTTGCGGGGGTCGCCAAGCCCGGTCAACGGCGTAAGGTTTAGGCCCTTATCTCTTAGGGGTTCGTGGGTTCAAATCCCACCTCCCGCACTCAAAATTAGATTAATAAGGTGAATTTGCAAGACAACTCCATGAAAAAGATTCGAATAGGAATCACTATAGTCGGAAAGGACAGAGAGGGCATTGTGGCCTCATTTACCAATTTCATCTTTCAGAAAAACGGCAACATAGAGCGAGTAAACCAGAATGTGATAAAGGGTCTTTTTGGAATGCATCTGGAGGCATCATTTTCAAAGGAGTTTGACATAAAATCATTTGACAGAGAGCTCCAGAGTCTGGGTAAAAAGCTCGACATGGAGGTGAGTGTGTACCATGAGATCAATTCGCAAAAAAATATTGCAGTATTTGTAACAAAGGAATCTCACTGTCTTGAGATCTTGCTTGATGCAAATTCCAAAAAACAGTTGAAAGGCCACATAAGCGTGATTGTTGGAACGGAAAAAACACTCGAGCCGCTTGCAAAAAAGTCATCCATACCATTTGTTCTAGTTGATGAGAAAGACCAGCAGAAAGCGGAAGACCACCTCATCGAGGTTACAAAAAAATATGACATCGATTTGGTAGTTTTGGCTCGTTACATGAGAATAATGACCCCGAATTTTGTGTGGAGGTATCCGCACAGGATAATCAACATCCACCCATCTCTTCTTCCGGCGTTTCCTGGAGCATTTGCATACGCGCAGGCATTCGAGAGAGGAACAAAGATAGTTGGTGTGACTGCTCATTACGTAACAGAAGAGTTGGACCAGGGACCAATAATTTTCCAGGATTCTTTCAAGGCAGATTCGGCAGATACTCTTGAGACCATCAAGGAGAAAGGCCGAAAACTAGAGGCCGAAACTCTGCTAAAGGCAGTAAAGATGCACCTTGAAGGAAGACTAGAGGTCAGCTGGAGAAAAGTGTACATAAAGTGACAAGCATCATGGATTTTGCTGATCCGAACCTACGAAGGTTGTTAAAGGCTGGAAGAAAAGCTGCGCTAATTCCAGTGGGCTCACTTGAGCAGCATGGTCCCCACTTGCCCATATCCACTGATTCCGATATTGTAAGTGAGATTGCGCAGCGTGTGGCAAAAAGATGTAACCTGTTGCTTTTGCCCACAATTACCTATGGCGTCTCTTTTGAGCATGCGCCTTTTTTCAATCTGAGCATAAGCCCAAAAATCCTGCACGAGTTGCTAGTCGGCTTATGTGAATCCCTTGCAAAAAACAAAATTCGCAGGATCATAATCCTCAATGGTCACCACGGCAACCAAAAAGCGCTAAAAACGCTCAAGGACAAAATGCACAGAAGATCGGGGGGGAAAATCAGGGTTTTTGTGTTTTCGTACTGGTATTTTATGGGAAGGGAATTCGATCACGCCGGTTCTGTGGAGACATCACTAATGCTTGCCATATCAAACAAGCCCAAGATGAGACTTGCAAAAAAAGGCCTAGTAACAGACAAGATGACACAAAAACAGAAATCGAAAATTGCCAAGCTTGCGTCTGTGCACTTTATTAAAGCAACAAAGAACGGTGTATGGGGAGACCCCACCAGAGCGACAAGAAAGCAGGGAGAGCGAATTTTGTCTGAAATCGCGCAAAACATCACGAAAACAGTGTCAAAGTTGACTTAGTGACTGAAACTCTAATTTTCACCAATGAAATTTTAATATAATCCCTAGTTAGGAGAGCCAATAAGTGAATTAAATGTCAGTTGACATGGCAGTAAAAGTACTGGACGAAAGCATAGACAAGGTAGTTCTAATCAAGCTCAAAGGCGGCAAGACCATCCGAGGCAACCTCAGAGGTTTTGACCAGCACATGAACCTGCTACTCGACGGCTCAGAAGAGATCCCTTCTGATGGCGAGGCAAAAAGCATTGGAACCATTGTTGTGCGAGGGGACAACGTAGTTATGATTTCCCCCCCTCCTGCGTGATGATGCATGACTAGAGGAACTCCCTCGATGGGTCTTTTCACGAGGAAAAGAACCCACATCAGATGCAGAAGGTGCGGTAAGAACTCTTATCACAAGCGTAACCATCGATGCTCCAGTTGTGGCTTTCCAGATGCAAGAATCCGCAAATATTCTTGGATCAAATGGTACGCCTAAATGGAAGTTGCAATAATCCTTAGCTCGCTTGCTGGAGCAGCCACTGCGGCCACAATCAACAGGTTTCCAAAAAACAAGAACAAGATACCGCTCCTTGGCGCAAACTCCCAGATCAAAGCTCAGATCGAAACCCTAAAGATTGAAAAAGAGATCCTGACAAAGACAATCTCAAGATTACACTCAGACGGCTCGGATTTAACAACGATCCAGCGTGATAGGTTGTTATCCAGATACCAGCATCAGCTTGGCGTCATTCTGGCAAAAATTGAAAAACTCGAAGAGTCATCCAAGTATCCGGATTTTGGCCCGCTTGGAGACGGCCTGATGTCGCTAATGGATCAGAAACTTTCTGCGTTAGATAAGCGGCTAGTAGAGATATCATCAAAAATTTCCGTCGCCCATGAACAACTAGAAAAACCCCAAGTCAAAAAGGAGGAACAAAAGAAAGTAGAAACTAAACCCCAAGTCCAGAAAGCAATCGCTGTAGAAAAGCCCGAAGTTGTAAGCTCAGAGAGCATTGAAGAAATGATCAGATCCTTTGCAAAACCAGCAAAGAAACTGGAACTGACAACGCTGACAGAAATTCCATCAGCATCTGTTACTCCAGCTGACATAAAGTCAATAATTGAATCGACATATTCGCATGCTGCACAAGTTCAACCGCAAGTTGAGGTTGTATCGCCCCAGATAGCGCAGCAAAAGATTGCTGAACAAATCAAAGATATTCAGCCGCAGACAAAGCAGGAGCCAACAATCACAGAGTCAATAGACGTTGAAAAACAAGTAAGATCAGAGCCGCCAAAGCTTGAATTCAGAGAAGCCGAGTCAAAAGAGCCGGAGAAAAAGAAGCCAAAGGTAAACATTCCAGAGCCAGAGCCAGTTGAGGCCGAAGACGAAGACGACCTAGATTCGATTAAACGCGAAATAATGAAAACACTATCAAAGTTAGAGCAGGCCGAGGTAGAGTAATTGTCATTTGATGATGCCATTTCGGCATTGTCTAAAGACGCCCTCAAATTTGTCAAGGACAAGTCCGTGTTGGGTCTTGGTAGTGGTCGGGCAGCAACGGCATTCGTGGAGTCATTGGGAAAATACATCAAAGAAAAAGATCTTTCAATCAAAGCTGTGCCTACGTCTTTGCAGATAAAGCTGGTCGCAGAAAAAAATGGGATTCACATAATTGATTCAGGACAGATACACAAAATCGACACAGTATTTGATGGAGCAGACCAGATCGACGCGCAGAAAAATCTGATCAAGGGTGGAGGGGGTGCACTGTTGCGAGAAAATATTTTGATTTCTGCTGCAAGTCGTGTTGTCATCATGGCAGATTCTAAAAAGTTTGTCAAATACTTTAACAGATCAGTGCCAGTGGAAGTTCACCCTTTTGCAAGAAGCACAGTCAAAAAATTCATCGAAGAGCTTGGAGGCAAACCAGTGCTTCGAACAATCGACAGGGGTTACATATTCATCACCGAAAACGGCAACGTGATTTATGATTGCAATTTTGGTGTCATCAAAACGCCAAAACCGCTGGCCCAAAAAATAAAACAGATTCCAGGTGTGCTCGAAGTCGGCATATTTACGCGCAAGCCAAATGTGATCTACAAGGCAAAAGAAAATGGCAGATTTGATATTCTGACTAGCTAATCCGCTTTACGAGCTTGCCGTGGCCCGGCTTGCCTACAACCTGCATGTTTTCCACCACAGGCTTGCCTCGGACCAGCGTGGTTTGCGGCCACCCCTTTAGCTTCCATCCCTCATAGACGGTGTAATCTGAGAAAGCTCCAAAAAACTCGGAGCTCACTTTTTGTTCCTTTTTGAGATCGACTAGGACAATATCCGCATCTGAGCCTTTTTGAAGAACTCCTTTTTGCGGAAACATGCCGAAGATTTTTGCCGCGTTGCTGCTGGTCAGACGTACAAGTTGATTAAGATCTATTCGGTTTTTGTTCACTCCCTCAGACAGCAAAATTGGTAGCGAAGTTCCGATTCCTGGAAATCCCGCAAGAGATGACCACACATTGTCGCCCACCTTGAGCTTGAGTCTGTTTGCTACGTGATCAGTTCCGATCGTGTCGATGAATTCATTTGTAATTGCCTGCCAAACTTTTTCATTGTCCGTAGATGTCCGGATTGGCGGCATTACCTTTGCCAGATACCCACTTTGTTTCTCATGTGACAAAGTCAAATATTGCGGACACGTCTCCACAAAGATTTTCGTTCCATGCTTTCTTTCCTCCTGTATTGCGGAAATTGCCGCGGCAGATCCAATATGTACAAAGTAGACGACAGTGCCAAACTCCCGTGCAATCTCGCATATTTTTTTGATGCTTTTTACCTCAGAGTCTGGAGGCCTGCTCTCAGACCAAGCTGCAAGGCCGTCTTGGCTGTTTTGCTTTGCTTTTTTGATCCCACATTCACACATCTGGTAGTCTTCTGCGTGAACCAGAACTGGACATCCAAGACTTGATGCATTTGACAATGTTTTGCGTATTGTATTTGTTTCAAGTTGTACCTGTGTCTCAAAGAGATCCGTTGCTCCCGGATCCATGTCCATGTACACGTGTCCGACCTCACCTCCCAAGTTCATGTATATTTTGAATGAGGTGATACCTTTTTCTTTGCAGAACTTCATCTCGTCTGCCTGTTTTTCGTCAAATATCGTAGCATGAATGGCATAATCCACGTAGTGTGATGTTGCAGATGCCTCAAGTTGTGCCTGTAGGTGTGTTTTGTAGGATCGTCCAAGCCTCAGCATCCTCATCATAGTGGTTACTCCCCCCAATGCTGCTGCCCTTGACTCGGTTCTTGCTGCCTCTTCAATAGGCGAATACACCCCATAATGCACGTGTGTGTCAATGAGGCCTGGAATTGCAACCAGTCCTTTAGCCGAGATTTTCTTGTCACATTGTGGAACATCGGTGGTAAAATCAGTGATCACGCCTTCATCGATCACAATGTTTCTCTCAACGATTCCACTTGCGGTCATTACGTGGGAATCAGTGATTACAGAATCTACGGTCAACTATTTTGATTGAAAAGATCTTGCTATTATGCTTTAGACTACCAGCTTTGCATGTACGCAAGCTGTCTTTTTGATAGCTTGTCGATTTTGACATTCATGGAGTTTAGTGCGTCAAGTGCTACTTGCTCGTCGATTTCTTTGGGTACATCATACACTTGGTTCTTCATTTTTTTATGATTTTTTAGAATGTATAGAATCGAGTGCATCTGGTTTGAAAACGACATTGCCATCACCTCAGGCGGGTGCCCCTCTGACGCAACTAGGTTTGCAACCCTTCCTTTGCTGAGAAGATAGATTTTTTTTCCATTTGGCAAGATGCATTCATCAAGATTTGGCCTTACCTGCCTTATCGTCCTTGATTGATTCAGCAGAAATTTTGTGTCCACTTCCACATCAAAGTGCCCCACATTGCCCACGGTTGCACCGCTTTTCATGTCAAGCAGGTGATCTTTTCTGATTACATCCCTCATCCCGGTGCAAGTAATGAAGATGTCTCCAATCTGTGAGGCCTGGCTCATCGGCATCACATCAAATCCATCCATGTGTGCCTCAAGTGCCTTGAGCGGATCGACTTCGGTCACCACCACCTTTGAGCCCATGCCTGCGCACCTTTGTGCCACGCCTTTTCCGAGCCACCCATACCCGCACACCGCCACCCTTTTTGACGCAAAAAGTAAATTCATCGCACGCAGAAATCCGTCTATTGTGGACTGGCCTGTCCCGTACCGATTATCAAACATCATTTTGGTTTTTGCATTGTTTACCGCAATGATTGGGTATCGCAGCTTGCCTTTTTTCTGCATCGCATAGTACCTGCTCACTCCCGTTGTCGTTTCTTCTGTTGCGCCAAAAACCTGCAGTTTGCTAAAAGCCTTATCAAAGTGAGCCTTTATGTTTAGATCCCCACCATCATCTACTAGGATTTGCGGTTTGTGTGAGAGGACTTGATCCTGACACCACTCGTATTCTGATTTTGATTGGTTTGACCACGCATATACTTTCACTCCTTGCGAATCCAAAAACACCGCAATGTCATCCTGCGTTGTAAGTGGATTGCCCCCACAGGCCACTACCTGTGCGCCAAGCTCTTTTGCGCCAACAAGCAAAACAGCAGTTTCCTTTGTCATCTGAAGACAGAAGCCAAGTGTGATTCCTCGTAACGGTTTTGATTTTTTCAGCCGATTAATTGAGTTAGTAAGGATTTGCATGTGAGATCTTGCCCACTCATACTGGAGTCTTCCTTGTTCAACCAATCTTGAGACCTTAATTTCGCCCAATGCTGTAGAGCTATCTCTTGTAGTAAAATAATCATTTGTATGAGTAAAAATAGAGCAATGTTGGTGCTAATCTGAGGGCTGGTGGCTTAGTGGTATAGCGCTGCATTCGCAATGCAGAAGTCGAGGGTTCAATTCCCTCCCAGTCCACTCACCTATGTGGATTCCATCGTTTCAGCAACAATGAGCTTCCAGTTACAGAGACCGAGCTTGCGGCCATAGCCATTCCGGCTATTGCCGGATAGAGCAACCCGATGCCTGCCACAGGGATCAAGGCACCATTGTAGGCAAACGCATAGAACAGGTTTTGTTTTATCTTGCTCACAGTCTTTTTGCTGATATCAAAGGCAGATATCACGTCCTGCAGATCGTTCCGGACAAGCACCACCTTTCCTGCCTCAATTGCAATGTCCGTACCGCCACCAATCGCAATCCCAACATCTGCCTGTGTCAGGGCCGCTGCATCGTTTATTCCATCTCCAACCATTGCAACCTTGCTCCCTTCTTCCTGGAGTTTTTTTACCACATCTACTTTTTGAGAGGGTAGGACGTTGGCAATTGCCCTGTCTATTCCTATTTCCTTTGCTACCATATCAGCTGTTCTTTGATTGTCGCCGGTAAGCATGACTACCTGGATTCCTTTTTTTCTTAGCTGATTCACAACTTGCTTGGATTCCTTTCTTGGCACGTCCAGAATTCCAATAATTCCGATCAATTTTGTACCAACGGAAACTAGGATGGCTGTCTTTCCTTGCGGCTGTAATCTAGACATGGCCTCTAGTGCAAACTCTGTTCTGATTCCTTCTTCATCCAGAAATTTGCTGCTTCCTACAAGAATTTTGGAGCCATTGTGTGTTGCAATTGTTCCTTTTCCAGATACAACGGTAAAATCAGATGGCTTGTCGATGGTTAGATTCTTTTCCAATGTTTTTTGTATGATTGCTTTTGCTAGTGGATGCTCCGAGTTTTTTTCTGCAATTGAAGCAGTTTGAAGAATCTTGTTTTCATCAAAGTCTGGATCAAGTGGTACGATATCCGTTACCTGTGGTTTTCCCTCAGTCAGAGTACCTGTCTTGTCAAATACAATTATGTTGATTTTGCCCATCGCCTCAAGTGCCTCGCCGCTTTTGAACAGTACACCATTTTGAGCTCCTTTGCTCATTCCAACCATCACTGCGGTGGGCGTAGCAAGGCCAAGAGCGCACGGACATGCGACTACCAGAATGGCCACTGCTGGGATCAGTGAGGCCGCAAGATGGTGCTCCCCATGTGTTGTAAAAAAGTACCACCCAACAAAGGTTGCCATTGCTGTTGCCATCACAAAGAATGCAAAGTATCCAGATATCCTATCTACGATCTTCTGCATTGGCGGCTTGCGGCCCATTGCGTCTTCAACTAGCTTGACAATTTGTGAGAGTACCGTGTCGCCCCCAACCTTTTCTGCTCGAATTTGTAGAGCTCCCTCGCGGTTGACCGTTCCCCCAATCACCAAACCTCCTGACTTTTTGTCGACCGGCATCGATTCGCCCGTAATCATGGATTCGTCTACTGCCGAATGTCCCTCAACTACGATGCTGTCAACTGGTATCTTTTGGCCTGGCCTTACAATTATGATATCACCTGCTTTGATCTGCTCAATTGGAATTTCTTGTTCAACGCCATTTCGCACCACTTTGGCAGTCTTTGGCTGCAGTTCCAGCATTTTTTTGATGATCGATGATGTCTTGCCTTTTGTCTTGTTTTCAAGATATTTTCCCAGTACGATAAATACAATCACTATGGCACCTGCATCATAGTAGATGTTGTGCCACATAACGCTCGGAAATGTGTTGTATACACTAAAGAGATAGGCCGTAGTTGTTCCAAGCACCACCAGTGTGTCCATGTTTGCAGACTTCATTTTTGCAATCCTAAATGCTCCCACATAGAACCTGCTCCCAGTTACAAACTGGACGATGCTTGCACAAATGAACAGCAAGAATGCAGACATGTCTGTGCCTGCAAGGGGAACAAACGAAAGATACTCCGGATATCCAAAAAGCATGATCGGTATGGTGAAGGCAACTCCAACTGCAAGCAGTCTCTTTAGTCTCTTTGCTTCCAGTTCCTCGGCTGTGGCTGCAAGATCCTCTGAAATGATTTGGTAGCCACTGTTGGCTATGAGTTGTCGGACATCAGACATTGAGATCAGCGCGGAGTTATATTCTACAAGAACCTGACTTGTTCCATAGTTTGCCGATGCATATTTGATTCCCTCAAGTGTTTGTAGCTTTTTTTCCAGTTTGTCGGCATCGGATGAATCTGTGATTCCTCCTACTTTGAGTGTGAGTTTTTCGTATACTACCTTATATCCTGCATTTTGAATCGCCTTCTCTATTTGCGATAGATCTACTGATGGATCGAATTCGATCAGCGCTTTTTCTGATGCGAGATTTACCTCACATCTTTTTACTCCCTCAATGCTTCCAACTGAGGACTGAATCGAGTTTGCACATCCTGCACAGTGCATTCCGCCTATCTTGATTGCGGTTCTTTTGATTTGCTGTGTGTTCATTTTTGCTCGTTAATCATTCTTGGAATCTGGCTTACTTAATACTAGTACTTGACAATTGTAAAATCAGATGGTGCACAATATAAGATCACACTTTACAATTGTAAAATCATAAAAATTAGAATAAATACAACATGCACCAATAATTAGTATGCCATTCAAGCTTGATGATGTGGATGTTGCAATTCTTGAATCGTTAATCAAGGATGGCCGCAAGTCATTTCGTCAGATATCACGTGAGATCAAAGTGAGCACGCCCACTGTGCAAGCTAGGTATGAGCGACTCGTCAACATTGGCCTGATAAAAGGTGTTCTCCCGCAAATAGATCTTGGAATGTTAGAAGGCAGAACGAGTGCAAAGCTTGACAATGTTCGCTCAAAGGCACTTAAACATCATGATGTAAGACTCAGTAAGGACATGCTAGTAAAGATGTCTTGCGATTTTTGTGAAGGCTCCGTTCCTCACAAGCCGACGGTGCTGAAGTTTGGAAACTTTGAGCGATTCTTTTGCTGTACTTCGTGCAGAACTCTATACAAGGAAAAGTACAAAGGAAGAATAGAGTCTCTTTCAAAAAACGCTAGCTAGCAACATTATGTGCAATAGAGTGTTTTTTTAAAATCATCCGCACTTTGCGTGAAAATGCATTCTTTGCAGACATGCCAAGTTCGTTGTCTTAGAATCTTTAGCGGAGCGTCGTAGCTTACAGAGTACATCTTGCCGCCGCACACTGGACAGGGTAGTGGAATGTCTACTTTCACAAACATAACACGGCTGATTTCTTTTTAAAGACGAGTTTGACCGGATTGACACTATTGCGAACAGAATTTTTTGATCGCAGACAATGGGAATTCAGGATGCTCTGATTCCAGTAAACGTTATACATAATTGCAATCGAATAGTTTCATGAAGGTTTTCAACGGAAAGGCAGCTGCGCAAGACTACATGTCTGCCCACACGCTGGCGTTTTCCACGCCAGAGCTCACCCTCATGAGGTACTCGTTTTGGCTTGGCGACATGATCCCAGATCCAAAGGACAAATCAAACACCATCCCAAGAATCATGGCATACGTTGAGGAAAAAGACTTTGCACCAGTCGAGATTATTGACGACGAACACTACGAGCCAACAGGCGCCGTACGAAACACTGGAATGTATGGAAGTATCAACAAGGTAACAGACTCCAACGCAAAGTTTTGTTCAGAATGCGGCGCGAGACTTTCTGTTACGGCAAAATTCTGTACCGAGTGTGGCACTAAGGATTAGGCCCTAGTTCCACATTTTGTGCAAAATTTGGCTCCGGCCCTGAGATCAGAGCCGCATCCCTTGCAGGTATTCGACATGGACGATTGCGGCATCATTGCAGGATCAGGCGATGGTAGGGTTCCTGGAGCACTTAATGCTTCCCTTGCTGAAACTACCGATGGCGGCCTTCCTGGTGTTTGTGCAGGCATGACTGGCACGCGCGCCCCCATGCCCATGCCGCCCATTCCCGGCATTAATCCAGGTGACTGAGTTGTTCCCAAGCTTCCTGCTCCCATTTTGTCAATTACTTTTTTTATCTCAAAGATCACCTTGACTGCCAAAAACTCTAGCGCAGAGTACGCTACAACATAATCACCTAATTTTTCAAAGAACTCCTTGTCTGAGAGCTTTCCCTGCTTGTACATGGTGTTTGTATCCAAAAACGATTCGTAGTATCCTTGTGAATCCTTGAAAAGATTGTCCAGCTTTTCTGCCAAGAGATTCAAAGTGTCAACTTCGCCTAGCGACATGTCAAAGATTCAATATTCTGTTATTAATTACTTTTTGTGGCAAAAAAATGAAGTTTAGGTTTTTGAAAGTGCCCTTTCAATCATGTTTTTGTAGGCTTCCTTTGATGCGGCGCCAACTTGTTGCGCGATGACTTGGCCTTTGTGCATAAGCATGAGTGTGGGAATTGAAAAGATGTTGTATTTTGCCGCCAATTCATTTGCCTCATCTACATTTACCTTGACAAAGTTTACTTTGCCCTCATAATCTCGTGCCAATTCTTCAACCACTGGACCTACCATCCTGCATGGCCCGCACCATTCTGCCCAAAAGTCGACAAATACAGGATTTGGCGAATCCACCACTTGTGCTTGCCAGTCTTTTGCGTTTGAGACATGAGTCAGTGACATTTTTACCAAAATTCCTCCAATCAAAGATACCTAAATACGTTAAGATGATTTCTGGAAAAACCAACATATACTTAAATTGGATCTGAGATTTTGCAGGTTATGAGCTCAGAGCTGCGCCTCAAAAAATTACGTGGATCTGGAGGATTTGTCATGGCTCAAGTTTCTGACGATCAGCAAAGAAAGGGGAATCTTGGAGGCCCTGACTTGTTTTTGGCACCGGTTGGAAGACTGGAGCCGGAGCGAATTTCAAAGTATTACTGTAACACGTGTGAAAAAGACTACGAGGGAGGCCCGAAAATCGAATACGAAAGCCCAAATGAAGAAGTGGCGCAAAATCTGATTCTGCGTGAGCGCGGGCAATATCTTTGCACTATTTGCGGATCCACAATTGCCGAATACAGAGAATTTCTAAAGCCGGATCAGCAAGCAGATGTTGGTTTGGCAAAACCAATTGCGCCAAGCTATGAGCAACCAGCCGTGCAGCCACCAACCTTTGAGCAGCCAGCAGTTTCAGCGCCAACCTTCGAGGCGATCGCAGAACCACCTACATTGTCAGCGCCATCTGGGTCTACCTCTTTTAGCTCGATTGTTGGAATGTCGATTTATGACTCCAATGCAAAAAAGATTGGCGTAGCAAAACAAGTCGGCATAAGCTCCTCAAGCCAGGTTGTCCTCATCATAACAAAAAACGACGGCCAAGACCAAGTGATCGAATGGTCCAAGATCAAAAAAATTGGAGAAATTGTTCTATTGGGAGACGAGGCGCAGGCGACAAACCAAGCTTCTTCTGGTATCAGGTGCGCAAAATGCAGCTTTGAGAACAAGCAAGGCTCCAAGTTTTGTGAAAGTTGCGGAAACAAGCTATAACATGAATAAAACCACCAAAAATATTGTAAAGGATGTAATCATAGTTGCGGTAGGCGTTGCCGCAATCTGGATTGGCCTGCAAATAGTTTTCGGCACACAGAACCCGTTTTACGTGGTGTCAAGCGAAAGCATGATTCCAGTCTTGGAAGTATACGATGTCTTGGTGGTTGACGGCAAGGTTCCATTCAAAGACATTCAGATGGGCGACATCATTGTCTTTAATCGGCCAAACGGTCATGACCGAGTTATTGTGCACAGAGTAGTTGCCATTTTGGATGAGCGTGACGAATCAAAGACGATTAGGACCAAGGGTGATGCGAATCCAATCTCAATTCCTGGAACCGACTATCCCATAACAGACGAGGAGTACATCGGTAAGGTGGCCTTTGTCATCCCACAGATAGGTTATGTGACTAGAATCCTCACGCCCCCAATCAACTACATCATAATTGCAGTCATTGTAGGAATCATGATTGTAAAACAGTACTCCAAAGGCAAAAAACACGAACCCAAGTTTGACTCAGAGCCGCAAAAAGATCTCCCCCCAGAGGAAATCCCGAAGCAGGACGACTTGGCATACAGTGAACTTGGATCAGACACAGTGAAACCAGACGAAGCAAAAAACGATTTGGAGCAAGAAAAGCTGGATGAGAAAATTTCTGATGACAAGGATTCGCAGAAAACCCAGTGATTTTATTAAACTGTAAAAATTATTTTGGTAGCTTGAATACTCGTTTAAAGTAGTCCGAGTTTTCTTTGTCGTCCTGCGCGTCCTCTTTTACATTTGCCAAGCTCTTTGCAAGTTTTTTCTTGTATCCAAGTTGCATCTGTCGCGCTATCTGAATTCTCTGCGCTTGTGGAGATCCTGCGCCGTGCATTGATTCTGTGAGATATCCTACGGCGTTTCTGCCAAGAGTCATGTTTTCAATTAAACGCAGAATTCTCATCCTATTTTCTACATCCACTCCCTTTCTTCCGACAAGGTATTTCTTGAGTAGCGGTCCAGTTGCCGGATTTCTAAAGTCTTTTTCTGACGGCATTGTAACCATCATGCCGCCTGCAATGTCTTGTGCAAGTCTAGAGATCTCGTATGGAAATCTAGTTACATTGTGTTTGCAGACATTTGCAAGCATATCGTCGTTTAGCCATACACCAGACTTCATTTCGTGTGCCTGGTATGACGATGCGATTCCTGCCGCATAGATTGACTCGTTTAGGTGAGTCATCTCGACTAGTTTTTCTCTGATGTGCGTTACATCTGGCACTCCGTTGTAGTCTGCAATTGCTGCTGCCGCGCCAACCATTACGTCTCCAAGGCCTGTTTTGCACACGTAGCTCCTTCTGTGGTAGCACGTGAATCGCTCAATCAGCATTGCAGCATACTCGACTTCGCCATTCATGAAGATCAAATCGTTTGGAATAAAGACGTCATCGAAAATTATCATTGCTTCTTGGCCTGCAAACTTGGAATTGCCAGAGTCGATGTCACCATCCTCCATACTTCTTGTGTCGCATGACTGTCTGCCATAGATGTACGTGATTCCTGGCGCATCTACTGGGATTGCGCCAACAATACCGTAGTCCTTGTCATTTTCTGTTAGGCGAATTGTCGGCATTATGATTATCCAATGCGAGTTGATGCAGCCAGTCTGGTGTGCCTTTGCCCCTCTGACATAGACCCCCTCATTGGTTCTTTTGACAATATGAACAAACATGTCAGGATCTGCCTGCTCAAATGGAGCTTTGCCTCTGTCTCCTTTGACATCGGTCATTGCGCCGCCAATGACAAAATTTTCTTCCTGCATCTTTTTGATGAATTCAAGTAGTCTTTTGTGATAATTGGTGTGGTGTTTTTCATCTATTTCAAAAGTGACGGAATGAAGTGAGTTCAACGCATCCATGCCGACACATCTCTGAAAACATGTTCCTGTAAGCTGCCCCAGTTTTCTTTGCATCTTGTTTTGCAACACAAGGTCGTTTGCGGATTCAGCAATGTGCAAGAATCTGTTTACGCGCTTGCCTGAGATTTTCGAAACTGGCGAGGCCAAGTCTTCTTCTCGTGCTGCCAGATCATATGTTTCTGCAACCGCGTTAATCGATGGCCTGATCATTGGATGGTCCACTGGCTCATTTACCAGCTCGCCAAAAAGATACACCTTGAGTTTTCTTCCCCTTAGGCTTTGGATGTATTCTTGGCCATTCCTAATTGGCATGCTATTTTTTCCCTTAACTATTATAAATATCCAAATATCAGCCCGCAACCGATCTGAGCATCTGGCTTAAAAACGAGCTAAAAATATGATTTTTGTTCGTAAACATAGTTCTTTAGTGCTGTTTTGAGATCTTTTTGTACAACAGCGCAACTATTGCCGAGCCGGCAAATGGCGCAGTCAAGTAAAGCCACAAGTCGCTCACAGACCCAGACAGGATTGCAGAGGCAAGAGATCGTATCGGATTCATCGATGCGCCAGAGATGAACGAAAAAAAGAAGATGTCAAAAAATATCATGCTTCCGATTGCAACGCTTCCAAAGCCCTTGAGCCCTTTGGTATGCACCACCACGAGGATCATTGCCATCAAAATAGCAGTCACCAGAGCTTCAACACCAACTATTGATGGAATCGGAAACGAGTAGTTTGGTGCATTTGCGCCAAGATTTGCATCATTTCCAATTACATACTTTACAAACGCACTAGCTAAAAACGCACCGATGAGTTCCGCTTCCAGGTAAACCGGCAATAGTTTCACTGGCATGTGTCTTGTGATCAAAAATGCGATCGTTACTGCTGGATTAAAGTGCGCCATGGAGGTTTTGGCAAACAAAAATACCATCGCCGATACTGCGACAAACGGCGCAAATGCCTCAAACCAAACGCCTATTGAGCCGCCATGTTGTGCGTTAATGACTACAGAGCCTGTTGCACAGACAACTACAACAAAAGTTCCAATGAGTTCGGCAAAAAACTTTTTTTTGCTGTCAGAAAGTTTTGCTATAATGTTTTGCAAAGCTCTTGTATCCTTTTGTCGATTAGATCTCGAATCTTCCTTACTTCCTCTAATGGTTTTCCCTTTGGGTCAGGAATAGACCACTCAATTACATCATTTACAAACAACGCAGGGCATGACTCTTTGCCCATGCAGCCCATGTTGACGATTTTTGCTGCCTGCCGTATCATGGAATCCGAGATCGTCTTTGGTTTTTGAGCAGATATGTTGATTCCAATCTCCCTCATCGCTTCAACTACGAGCGGATTTACGGCATCGACTGGATTTGTTCCTGCACTTTGCGACTCGAATCCGGTCGGATTGTACTTTTGAAAGAATCCTTCCGCCATCTGACTCCTGCCTGCATTTTCCACGCATACAAAGAGAATTTTTTTATTCAATATTAGAAATTTATATAAATATCTGTTTATATAAACTGATATTGATATGAATGGGACAACCCTTCTCAAATGCATTTGTGAAGAAACACGCTTTAGTATCTTGGAGATTCTGCAAAAAAACAGCGAAATGTCCGTAAATGATCTTGTTTCTAGGCTGAAAAGGGACCAGCCTCTTGTTTCGCATCACCTAAAGGCACTCAAAGAATGCAACATTGTGAAAACTAGAGAAAACGGCAAGATGACAATGTATTCCATCGCAAACAAGGACATGTCAAAGCTCATCAGCGACATTGTAAAGACCTCGCAAAGAATGGTCACATGCTGTGAAACTGCCAATTGTTGCTAGGTTTCTGCTTTGAAGCGCTTTGATGCCTTTTTTGCTTTATAAAATACCTTAAATCCGCTTTTTGATGCCTTGAGTGTTTTTACCAGCTTGGTAGAGACTTTGGCAATCTTGAAGGCTGTAAGAAATGGAATCAGAACCACCATGACAACCTCATGCCAGTGTCTTCTCAAAAACTGTCTCCAATCGTTTAGTTTTCTGTATTTGAGATACAGATCCAAAACTAGCATGCCAAAGAATGCCCACAAAAGCGCCTCAAAGTAGACCTCGTATTCGTGCGGAATGTGATACGGTGCTTCTTTTAGTAGGATTGATTCTGGGTGAAATGAGACGAATCCTGCAAAGTACACCACGGCCATAATCAGCAGAGAAATGTCCAAGATAACCCCTAAGGAACCATTTTCGCCCATGTTGCCACCACCTGTTCTAAAAAAAATATACGTTCCTATTGGGTAACTAGGAACGCGCCGAGGCCTGCTCCGACGCCAATGCCTAGAACAAAGAAGAGAACGTCCCAAGCAATGACTTTCTTAAACGGGGCGCGTACCTCGTATGTCCAATGATTTGGTTTGGCTTGCACCATACATGCGATACATCAAAGCAGTTGATAGGCTCAATTAAGCTAGTTTGATGAGAAATCAGCTAGTTTGTTGATTAGATCTAATATCCTCTTTCTCACAACTCACCATGAAATAAAATGAGAATAGATTCATGTAGAAAATGTGGAGATGCGCTAAGAGAGTACGCAGACTCTGAGACATGCCAGACTTGTGGAAGAGATTACGCAGTTCAAGTGTCAAAAATGCGGCACGATCACAGAGCCGCAATACCACATCCACAATCTTGCTACCTGCGTTGAGGCTCAGTAGGGCTTTACGGGCAGAATAATGACTCAAAACATTACACAAAGACTGCAAACAAAAAACGTAAGAAACATCCCAAGACACAAAGTGGGATTTTATTCTCTTATTGTGATTGCGTCAGCTGTTGCTCTGACGCTTACCGTCCTGCTTTAGGAAAGACCTATTCTTACATCGAGAACCTTGCAGCCCTTTCCCTGCTCCATCACAAGAACTGGGTTCATGTCGAGCTCTTTGATTTCCGGAAAGTCGGCCACAAGTGCAGACAGTTTTTGAATTAACTCTGAGAGGCTTTTTAGATCTGATGGTTTTTCTCCGCGCACTCCTTCCAGCAGTTTTTTTGTTTTAATCGAGTTTATCATGTCGTCTGCTTCCGTGTCAGTTATCGGGGCCAGTCTGAATGTGACATCCTTTAGAACCTCCACATAGATTCCGCCCATTCCAAGCATCACAACTGGGCCAAATCCCGGCTCCAGTTTTGAGCCTATGATGAGCTCCTTTCCCCCCTTTACCATTTCTTGCACCAAGACGCCCTTGATCGTAGCATCCTTGTCGTATTTTTTGGCGTTTTTGGTTATTTGATCAAATGCTGCTTCTGCGTCTTTTTCGCTTGCTATTCCTACTTTGACTCCGCCTGCGTCTGACTTGTGGATGATTTGCGGTGATGCAATCTTCATCACTACTGGGAATCCTATCTTTTTTGCAGCCTTGACTGCCTCGGCTGCAGTTTTGGCAAGAATGCTTTGAGGCAGTGGAACTCCGTATGCTTTGAGCACTTCTTGTCCTTCTTCTTCCAAGAGGTTTGATCTTCCCTGCTTTTTGACGCTTGCAAAGACTTGTTTGACCTGATCCTTGTCCACTTTGAATTTTTTAATTGTGCCTTCAGGCGTGTTAAGCCATTTTGAGAATCTGAGCATGGCACGAAGCGTGCGAATCGCACCCTCCGCATAGGTATAGTATGGAACACCTCCCGCTGCAAGAATCTCCCTATTTTTGATTCCCTCGTCGAGGCCCATCAGGGAGGCAAGCATTGTTTTTTTGTACTTTTTTGACATTGCCACGATAACTTCGGCAAGCTTGTCATAGTCAAGAGTGGCAGATGGTGTGCACATTGCAATTACCGAGCCGACGTTTTTGTGGCCAAGTACGTTTTCGAGTACATTGTTAAATCGGTTAAAGTCAGCATCTCCAACAATATCTATCGGGTTTCTTGAGCTTCCCCACGGCGGAATTACGGCGTTTATTTTTGGCCTGATGTCTTCGATTGTTGCCATCTTTATTCCAAATTTTGAGCATGCATCAGTAGAGATGATTGCAGGACCTCCCGCATTTGAGACAATCACCAAGTCGCCTTTGAGTGGGAGTGGTTGCTTTGAGAACGCTGTTGCGTAGTCAAATAGTTCCTCCATCGTATCAACGCGAATGGCGCCAGACTGGTTAAGAACAGCGTCGTAGATTTCGTCTGAACCCATCAAGGCGCCTGTATGCGACATTGCAGCTTTTGCGCCTTCTGGACTTCGGCCTGACTTGAGCACAAGTATTGGCTTTTTGAGATTCTTTGTGATGTGTTTGCAAACTTTGAGAAACTCTTGGCCGTCGCCCATGTCTTCAAGATACATTACGATCACCTTTGTCTGATCATGATCTGCAAGCATCTTGAGCAGATCAATTTCGTTCAGATCTGCTTTGTTGCCAAGGCTCACCACTGCAGAAAATCCGATTCCCTGTGCACTTGCGTCTTCTACAAGTGCTGCGCATATTGCTCCGCTTTGTGATACAAGCGCAATTTGCCCCGACTTGGGGGTCACCTTCAGAAAAGTGGAGTTCATCATTGTTTTTGGATCAAGGTTCATCACTCCAAGACAGTTGGGGCCGATCATTTTGATTCCGTATTTTTTGACAATGTCCTTTAGCTGCTGCTCAAGCTTGCGGCCTTCTTCGTTTACCTCTTTGAATCCAGCGGTAATTACGATGACTCCTTTGATCTTTTTCTTGCCAGACTCCTCCAGTACGCCGGGAACGATGTCATTTTTTGTGACAACCACAGCAAGATCAATTGGATCTTTGACATCGAGTACCGTCTTGTATGCAGGTATGTCAAAGACCTTGTCACGTGTTGGCGAGATCGGATAGACTTTGCCTTTGTAACCCTTCAGAATGTTAGATGTGATTGTTCGCCCGACGCTTCCTTCCTTGTCAGATGCGCCAATTATCGCAATAGATTTTGGAGCAAGAAAATCAGAACCGCCCATTAGTTTTGCATCCATTTAATTTCCATAATAAAGCTATTCTTGGTTTTGGTTCTGATGTCTAGCTTCCAAGCATCTTTCCGGCCAAGTTCTCAGCCCGCGGAATCCACACCAGCTTTAGGTTCGGCAGCTTGTTCATGTGTGACCACGCCTCGCGCGCAAGATCGCGCAGTTGCTCTGAGTTTATCGCAAATTGGTGGTTTAGCTGAGATATTGTGTTTTTTGAGTCTGAATAGATTGTGATTTCGTCATTTGATTGGCCGATCTTTTTTAGCACCACGATGATTGCCATGTATTCTGCCTGGTTGTTTGTTATGTTTGGCTTTTTTTCGTAAAACGACTCGCCTGTTTCTTTGATGAAAAACCCATAGCCAGAACTGTCTCCGCCTGAGCCATCCACATAGATGCTAAGTGCCATCTTTGTACAACCTCATTAGATTGACTCCCAAATTTACAACTATCATGTAAAGCGCAGTGGATATCAGATGCGCAACAAGCGATGCCAAATACGGCTCATAGTTTATTGCAAGAAAATAATATTGCAACGACCACCTAGCAGTAAGATATATGATTTCACCCACGCCAAGCGACGAGATTATTTTCAAAAGATCTTTTTTTAGTCTCGGAGTGTCGACTTTGCCTGACTCTAGGCGGTATTTTTTCCTGTTGTCAAGATAGAACAGCGCGCTGAACGCACCGTAAAACGTAACAAAGTCCACCACAAGCGTGTAGCTGCTGTTGAGATGAATTTCTTGTCCTGATAAAAGCTGGGCGGTAATTGCGGAAAGCGCTATTGCGACGATAAACGATATGATGAGATTTTTGTTTAGCTTTAGATACTCTTTGTAACTTTTTTGCAATAAATTTTCAAACATATATCCTACAAATAAACCAGTTTAATCCATTGTGATCTTCAAGAAGATCAGTATTCCTGCGAGCTCTGCAATGTGCACCCCAAGCAAGTATGGAAATATTTCTGGCGCAAACAGCTGCGACATTGAAAAGTATGCGTACGAGCCTATCGTGTTGTGCAAGAAGAGCATGACTGAAAACACGATCATGCCAAGTGGCAGTTGGGCCTTGGTCCTTGCATACATTCTTCCAAATACGAACATGAGTATTCCAAGCACGATCATGTTGGCAATCGAGACGCCCGACAAAATTGCAGAAGTTGACTCCATTTAGAAAAAATCACCCTTCATACGCTTATTTACTTTTTTCCAGTTTCTGAACAATTTCTTCAAAGGATTCCATGTTTGCCTCCAGAAAATTCGATATGAAAAAAGTGACGTTGTATTTTTCGCCAATCCTCGTTATGATGTTGTTTTTTTCCAAAACCCCGATATGGTGTATGATTGCCTTGTAATCCAGGCTCATCTCCTTTGCGAGCTGATTCGCATTTAGCGGGTTTTCCCTTATTATCTTGACCAGCTTGAGCCTGTTTAGCCCTCCCCTTGAGCCTGCAAATACGAACCACAAAAGACGCTTGGCATAGGGGTCGTTTGCCATCACGAATCAGACCTTTTGTCAAACTAAAAACGTATTTGTGAATTCAGCCCGATGCAAAATTTATACGGAATTTCTCGCTAACACTATTCATGATGCTAAACTACGACTACCCGTTGTACAGGCCTCCATCCGAGGCTCACTCTCTGATATTCCAAGTCACGCTTGGCTGCTCATTCAACGAGTGCTCGTTTTGCGACATGTACAGATCAAAACAGTACGCAGAGCGTCCTTGGGATGAGGTAAAGGCAGAGATCGACCTGATGTCAAAGTCTCTTCCGCAGACAACGCGAATATTTCTTGCTGATGGCGACGCACTGAATCTTGGTACAGAGTACATGGAAAGAATTGTCAAGTACCTTTACGAGAAATTTCCAAGCCTTGAGCGAGTGTCGTGCTATGCAATGCCGATGAATGTTCTCAAAAAGAAACCAGAGGAACTAAAAAGACTTCGAGATGCAGGCCTTGGAATGTTTTATCTTGGAATCGAGAGCGGCTCCGATCTCATTTTGAAAAAGGTGACAAAGGGCGCGACTGCTGCAACCATAATTAGGGCCTGCAAGAAGGCAATGGATTGCGGATTTACTCTTTCTTGCATGATAATTTTGGGCCTTGGGGGGAAAACACACTCAAAGGAACACATCAGGGGAACTGCAGAGGTGATAAATGCCGCATCGCCTCACTATGTGGGCGCTCTGACTTTGTATTTGGAGAATGGAATCAAGGACGAATTTTACACAAAATTTGGCGAGCCGTTTATTCCGGTAAGCGATTCAGAGGCATTAGACGAGCTTGAAGATCTAATCAGGAACATAGATGTGAAAAACGAGGTAATTTTTAGGGCAAACCATGGCTCCAACGCATACACCATCAAAGGTACATTCCCGCAGGACAAGCAGGCCATGGTTGACAAGATAACCTGGATGAAGCAGCACCCAGAAGTAGTAAGACCCCAAGGCCTACGCGGATTCTAGATTCCAAATAGATTGTTGACAAATCCAATCTGATAGACGATGTTTACACCAATGACCAGTGAAAACACGTTTGCCGCATAACGAAATATCCTGTTTAATGTTGTTACTAGTTGATAGCGCAAACGGCATTCCCATCAGTCCGCTAATTAGGGCCATGCCGATACTGTCGTTGTTAGAAGCTGGTTTAAAAATTTGTCAGAGTTCGTCGATTATTGGTTTTAGGTGATCTGGAAGATCCGGCAGCTCTGTGTGGCTTTCGTTGTTTTGCAGTATTTCAGGCCCAATCCTTCGTACGCGTTGCGTGCCAATTAGGGTATCAATGCTTCTCTGTGCGTCTTTTTCTGATAGTACGGATTTTAGCTTTTCAAGCAAAGTTGCCTCGTCCTCGTACTTGAGAATCGCATATTGAACTAGAATCAGTTTGTCGCTGTGCGTCAGATCGGGCATCGCGTTTTTGCCATAGAACTCGCATAAAAAAGATTCTGGACGCGTTCCAAACAAAAAACCTAGATATGACATGATTCAAGTCAAATCCTTGAGTGCAAAAAGCCCAAACGACTCCAAAGTAGAAATCATATCCAGAATGTTTCCCTCCGATGCAAACCCCGCAGGAAACGTCTTTGGTGGGGAGATACTAAAGCACATAGACATAGTGGCAGGAATCGTGGCCCACAGACATTGTAGGAAAAATGCGGTGACTGCAAGCATCGATCGAGTTGACTTTCTCAAGCCAGTCTATGTCGGAAACGCCCTCATTCTAAATGCCAAATTGACATGCGTGAGAAAATCATCAATGGAAATCGAAGTCCGAGTGGAGGCAGAGGATCTGATAAAGGGAACTCGGACCCTGACTGGAACCGCATTTGTCACATCCGTGGCTCTAGATGAAAATGGAAGGCCTACGCCGGTGCCAAAGATGGTCCTAAAGACAAAAGAAGAGAAGAAAAGATTCGCAGAGGGGCTAAAAAGAATGAAGCAGCGAATCAGAGAGAAGAAAAAGAACAGAGAGAAATAAAACTCATAATTCGTGAATCAGATCCTTTAGCTTTCGCCTGGATTTTGGCGGTCTTTTCTTTTGAGGGTATCCAATGCACAAAATAGAGGACGGCCTAAGCTTTGTGCCAATTATCTGCATGACTTTTTCTTCGTCAATCATTCCAATCCAAATAGAGCTGAGGCCCAGAGCCGATGCTGCAAGCTGCGAATATGCTGCAGCAAGTGTGGCGTCCTGAAGCGAGAACTTGGCAAGTATTTCCGGTGGAAAATTCATCTTGACTCGTGAGGGATCCATGCAAAAAACAAGAACCACCGGCGCATTCACGTATGGCTGGTTGTTTGCAGCCTCGATAAGGCGTTTTTTGATTTCCTTGTTTTTTACGTAAAAAACCTCAAACCCCTGAAAGTTTCCAGCAGTTGGTGCAGTGTCTGCCGTAGCAAGTATTTTGTCTACCTTCCATTGTTCTACAGGATGCGATGTGTCAAAGTTTCTTGTTGATCTTCGAGTTGCCATGACCCTGAAGAGCTCACTTTCTGAAACAGAACGCTTGTTTTTTGCAGTGAGGACTGAGCTTAGGATCTTGTCAGAATCGTCTTTTTCTATCTGAATTGACGGTAGGAATTCCTTTGGATAGATCTTGATTGGTTTTATCTCGTGCGATACTTTTTTGAACTCCAAGATATTTTTTGCAAGCGATGACGTCTTTACTTCAAGTATTTTGTGTTCTTTCAAGTTGAATTGGGTCACATCTGTGTTTACCAGTATTGTGCTGTATTCATCCTCAAGCTCCACCTTGCCAGTAGAGTCTTTTGATAACAATTCAAGGAGATCATCAGCTCGTTTTTGTTGAGAACGACTACATCCTGATCATCTTCGTCTATTCCGCTCCATACCAGTCTACATCCATCTTTTGAGATGTAGGAAGGCTCAACTCTGGAGAATGTGCCCATGAGCAAGATTTGTTTTTGCACTAAAAATTAGTATCGGATTTTTTGCTTTGTTATTGCGCAAGTTTTGATTTGAACTCTACAATCTCTTGCGTCTTTCCGTTAACTATGATCTTTGTTATTTGTGGCTTGAAGTTTGGCTCGTCTTTAGGCAGAATCTTCTCTAGTGCGCTTGCAGAGTATGTTCCTGCGGCTGCTGCAATTGATACTACTACCAGGATCATCAATGCCACAGCGGTTCTCATGTACGTATTGAATCAGTCCGTGATTAAAGCAGGCTGGAATTATTCTGAAAATTATGGTTCCGTTTAGGAACTTGCCTCCTTCACATGAATCACTAGTCATGTAATGGTGGGCCCACAGGTGTCCGCGGATACAGCATTTCGGGAAACCTCAGACAACGGCAGAGAGCCATCGGTGGGCTTACAATTCACCTATCCAATTTTTGTTTCAGGTCCGCCGCCGGTACTTCGGCTCGAAGACGCGGTACTTGTTCCTGAATTTGACCGCGACTGGTTTCAGACAGTAGATTGTGTCTCTGATGGAATTGCCTGATTCAATCAGATTGGAGATTTCTTTCTGCTTCTTGTTTATCGCCCTGCTGAGATATGATTCGAATCTCCTCGGCACAGCAATCTTGGGCATCTCCTCGCTCACATCGACCAGCCCCTTGTCTGCTTTCATGTCCTCCTCTGACATCAATCGTATTCCCTTTGAAATGAATCCGGGGACAAAGCCGAAGGAATCTACCTCATAGAGCATGATGTCGCCGATGGAACTTGCTGAGCTGGCAATGAAAGACGTGAGAAGCGCCACCGACCTCATACAGGACCAGGTCACGTGGATGGAGAGCAGGGGAATGGCGCCGCAGTACATCAAGTCGATGCTCACCGCGGTCAAGTCGTTCCTGCGCCACTTCGACGTCGAGGTGAAGAGGAAAATCAAAATCACCAACATCGACGCAACTCCGACGCTCGAGAACGAGAGGGTGCCCGAGGCGAACGAACTGTCCGAACTCTTCAACCGCGCGACGCTCAGACAGGGCGCGATAATGGCGCTCATCGGAAAGTCGGGCCTGAGGCCGGAAGTGCTCGGGAACCACGACGCTTCCGACGGCCTGACGATGAGGGACTTGCCTGACCTCGCGGTAGTTCAAGGTCTCGCAGTTGTGACAAGGACGCCGGCGAGAATCATCGTGAGGAGAACGTTGTCGAAAGCGCGACACGAGTACTTCACGTTCGTCACGGATCTGGGAGTAAAGAGGCTCGTCGCTTACCTCAACGAGCGGATACTGAACGGCGACGCACTGGGGCCAGAGTCCCCCGTAATCGCGCCCAGCAAGCAGTCGTTCCACCGCGGAAAGAACAGGGACAAGAAGTTCGTCGAGACGCGCGTCATAGAAAGGGACGTGAGAAAGGCGATGAGACCGAGGTTCAAGTGGAGACCCTACGTTCTGCGCGCATACTTCGACACGCAACTGCTGATAGCGGAATCGAGGGGAAAGATTGCTCACGACTTCAGGTGCTTCTACATGGGGCACAAGGGCTCGATAGAGGCGAAGTACACTACGAACAAGTCCATACTCCCGAAAATCCTGATGGACGAGATGCGAGAAGCGTTCAAGAGAAGTGAAGAATTCTTGGATCTCGAAATAGTGGTAGAGGACCCGCTCGAAAGACAGAAGGAAGAAGCGAGAGAGAAAATTGCGACGATGAAGCCAGACGAGCTCGCAAGGGTGCTAGAGTTCCTTGGGAACGGCAAGACAGACAGCGGGTCGCCACGGCGGACGAGTCCGAGCAGTTAATCGCGGAAGGCTGGCAATACGTGGGGACTTTGCCCAACGGCAAGGTCGTTCTAAAACAGGGCCCCGAAATACTGTAATGGTGGGCCCACAGGGATTTGAACCCTGGATTTTCGCCGTGTAAGGGCGACGTCATAACCGATCTGGACCATGAGCCCAGCGAAATTCCTTTTCAGAAACCATTTAAACTTTGAGAGACTCAACACAGAAATCATTGAATGATGCAGACATCGAGTTCTTTTGCAGTCCCATAGGCCTCGGACACGCTACACGAGACATTGCGATTGCGCAGCTTTTTGATAAAATCTCACCAAAGTTTGTCGCTGGAAGTGGCGCTGCCAAGCTGCTTTCGGAATGTGGGTTTGCAGTAAGTGATGCATACAATCCCCCAAGCTTTGATGTGCAAAACGGTGCACTGCAAAGCTCACTGAAATGGCTTTGGAGTTATTACCAGTATTACAAGAATTGTAAGAAAATTGCACACGAGTTTGTGAAATCGGATAATCCAAGATTGGTGGTAAGCGATGAAGACTTTGCATCATTGACAGTATCTCAAGAGAAAAAAATCCCATCCATTTTGATTACAGACATTTTGCAGACCAATTTTACAAAAGGGATCGGCTCGCTTGTCGAGAAAAAAATGAACAAGTCTATGAGGGATATTATTCAAAAATGCAGTGTTGTAATAATGCCAGAATTTGGCCAAGACCAAGGCAACATCAAACGAGTCGGACCAATAGTCAGATCAACAATGTACACGCGCGAAGAGCTGCGAGCCAAGTTGTCATTTACCAAAAAAACTATCACATTGAGCGTTGGTGGAACAGATGCTGGAGGATTTCTCGTACAAAAGACGATCGAGGCCTGCTCAAAGCTAAAAGACGTGGAACTTGTTTTGGTCTCAGGTCCGTCACTGAAGATAGACAGCAAAAACAACATCAGAGACCTCGGCTTTGTGAACAACCTGCACGAAATAATCTACGCGTCGGATCTAGTGGTCTCCCTTGCAGGAAAGTCCACAATCGATGAAGCTAAAGCGTACGGCACGCCAGGAATTTTCATACCAATCAAGAACCATTTTGAGCAGGAGGGCAATGCAAAGCATGAAGGTTACTCATTCCAAGACATATTCAGATTGGAATCATTAATTGCTGAGAAATTGGAATCAAAACGGACTGCATTTCACACAGACGGCGCAAGAAAGGCCTCGCAAATCATAATGCAGCACCTTCAATGAGTTGCATCCTCAAGAATCCTTAAAAGTGGTTTTCAGTTTTAAGAAAATTGCAATTTGGAAAAGTTAGTTGTTGTAAAGTTTGGCGGTAGCGCAAGTGGAATAGATGGCGAGTATGTCTCCGATATCGTCAGACGGATAAAGGAGCTAAAAAAAGACTCCAAGGTGATTGCAGTTTTTTCTGCACCACTTACAATCCAAGATGGAAAGAAGCGTTCCCTGACAGATCTTGCGCTTGACATAGGTAGAAAAACAGAAGAGGGAATATCTCCAGACATTTCTCCAATCAGAAAATCTTATGAAAAAATCCTTGGTGCGGTTAACGATTCTCTAAAGCCAGAGTGTAAGAAAGTAATTGACTCTTTTTTAGACAAGGCTTTGCAAGCCTTCAACGATGCCAAAGACAAGCGATCATTTGCAAACGAGGTGCGCTCAAGGGCACTTGCGTTCTCAGGTGAGATACTCATGTCTGCAGTGATGAGCCATATTCTCAATAGCAATGACATCAAATCAGAAGTTGTAAGCTATGACATCTGGCCCATAATTACCGACAGCAACATAGAATCGACCAACTTCATTGCTTCCGAGTCCCTTAGCAGGCTGGAGCCACTCGAGACAATGTTGCAGAAAAACGAGGTGGTCTCAATTGGAGGCTTTATTGGAAAGACGGTAGACGGCACAGAAACTACCTACGAACGCGGAGGCTCCGATCGGACAGCAGCTGATCTTGGCATACTATTCCACAAAAAATACGACACCAAGATTGACTTTGAAAAAGACAGCGCGGTTGTCTCTGCAGATCCCAGAATAGTCACCCAGGAGCTGGAGGATATTTCGCAGCTGTCCTACAACGAGGCAAGGCTTGCCGGCATGTTTGGAATGAAGATCCTAGATCCAATCGCAATCAAAGAGATACTCGAAAACGGAGTTGACATGCCAATTATAATCACAAACATGAAAGACCCAAAAAAGATTACTACAATCACACGAAAAACCGACAGTCACAACGGACATCCGCTCAAGATAGTCACAGGCAAGAAAAATTGTGCCATACTAAAAATAGAAAGTGTTGCCGCACAACGACTCTTAGAGTCACTAGAAAATGACAAACGTTACAGCGAGTTTGTCATATTATCGCCTTTTACCAAAGATGACATAGAATTCACCAGGATCCTGTTTTTGGATGCAGACTATGTCAAGCGTAACGAGCGCTACATACTTGGGTTTGACTCGCTTGCAACAATCCAGTATGATAGAGGAGTCATCACACTCATTGGGGACCAGATGTGGCGCGTCAACCAAATAGTATCAAAGGCAAGCTCCAAAATAGGAAGTGCAGGCCTCAACATACTAAACATGGATGCGCAAGAGGAGACATCACGAGTCATCATAGTTGTTGACGATTCTCAAGATAACATAGAAACAGCGATTCGTGCCGTGCATTCAGAAAGGTCAAAAATCACCTTCACCTGAATGGACACAAATCGCATATGGTGCCTCCTGGGTAAATTGCCCATGAGTGCCATGCTGGGTTTGTTCTTGGGCCTTCATCTAGAATCAGCCCGGCGTTACCCAAAACACGCTCTGTATACCATACGCGATCGCAATATTTAGACCTGATCTATATAGTTCATCTAGAGTTTTTTGCGAGCTAGGCACAAAATCGTGTCACAGGTTTGAGCTTGCCACATACACCGCAAAGCCTGCCGCAATTATTGCGTACCACTTGAAGTTCCTCTTGTCCGCAAAGATGTTTGGCGAGCTTAGCTGCTCATCAGTTCTAATTGAGGCCCTGATCTTTCTCATCTCAAATGCCTGCCCGACCAAGCCGCCTACAACCAGTGCCATTGCGACAAACGACATCACGGGCTCCATAAGGTGTGTTATTTTTCCAAGTATTTAGTTGTGCCTTACCGTCTAGATAATTTTTTAAAGTGTATACGCATTTCCAACGTTCTATGAAAGAGGTTGGTAAGATTTGGATGAATGGAAAGTTGGTGCCATTCAAGGATGCAAAGGTTCATGTTTTGACTCATGCCCTTCATTATTCGACTGCGGTTTTTGAGGGAATCAGGTGTTATAACACTCCAAAGGGTTCTGCCATATTCAGACTACCAGAGCACGTTGACAGATTTTTCAGATCTGCAAAGATGTACTCGATGAAGATGCAATTTACAAAACAACAGATTACCGATGCAATAGTAAAAACAGTAAAGGCAAGCACGCTCAAGGAGTGCTACATCAGGCCGCTGGCATATTATGGATATGGGACGATGGGCCTTACTCCAACTCCAAACAAGGTGGATGTGGCCATTGCGTGCTGGGAGTGGAAGCTTGGGGAGTCAAAGGCAGGCAAGGTCACTGGTGCAAGATGCAAGATCTCAAGCTGGCTTCGAATCGATTCCCGCTCGCAGCCGATGCAGGCAAAGGCGGCATCAAACTATGCAAATGCCGCACTTGCAAGAGTCGAGGCCCTAAACAACGGATACGACGAGGCAATAATGCTGAACTATCACGGAAAGATAACCGAGGGCAGTGCGGAGAACATTTTTGTTGTAAAAGACGATGAGATATTCACACCGCCCCTTACGTCTGGAATCCTGCAGGGAATCACGCGCGACAGCGTAATTGACATCGTTCGCGCAGATGGCGGAACGCTGGTTGAAAAATCACTGGACCTGGATGACCTCTACTCTGCTGACGAGATATTCATGACTGGAACTGCCGCAGAAGTCAAGTCCGTGACGCAGGTCAACGACGTAATCATAGGCGACGGCAAAGTAGGGCAAACCACGAAACACTTGCAGAAATCGTTCATGGATGTGGCCATGGGCAAAGACGAAAGATTCATCCACTGGCTGAGGTACATCTAGGTTTTTTAGAGAAATTACCATACCAATACACATGGATTCGTGCTCAGTTGGCGGCAATGGCGATAAGATCTGTTGGTTTTGCAAAAAGGGCAGGCACTCTGAATGCATGAAGGAAATTCCGACCGATGCAAAATCGGAAGGCCCGCACGACTGCACCTTTGATACCAAGATGATCCGCTGCCAGTGCGCACATTAGATCATGTCAAGCGAATTTTGGTCCAAGTATGCAACCGAATCAGGATTGCACCACAACGGAGAGATGTCAAAGTTCATCAGGGATCTTGCCGTCTCTCTTGGCTCAAAAAACATCCTTGAGGTCGGGTGCAGCTCCGGAAACGATCTCAGTCTGTTTTCAAATGTAAGTGTGAGTGGAGCAGACAGCAACGCAGACGCAGTCAGAATAGCACAACAAAGGTTTCCTGATTTTGAGTTCAAGGTGGCCCAAATTGTTGATCTACCTTATGGCGACGCATCAATGGATTTTGTTTTCACAAGAAACACCCTCAACTACATACGAAGCGAGGATTTGAAGAGATCGTTTGAGGAACTGTTCAGGGTTTCAAGGAGATACATTGTGAACATTGAAAGATTTTCAGAGGGCGAGACCAAGCTGGGTGAAGACCCGCCCATGTTTGGCAGAAACGTCTACAAACATTGGATGGATTTCAAGGTAAAGATGATCAGCAATGTAGACATGCATGAGGAGATAGATCCGGAAAAATCAAGATTCACCCTAGTAAGAAAAATTTAATGGATAAATAAGAAAAATGGGGGTTGGATGTAGTTATTTACTACTTGTTGTTTTTGGATTTGCACTAGATGTTGGCTTTGGTTTTGTTGTCTTGACTTCTTTTTTCTCAGTGGTCTTTTTGTCTGACATTTTCTCGTCGTTGACTGTACTCTTGGCTGGTGCTGCTGGTGGTTCGTAACCAGTCCAGACCTTTTCACCCTTGTATGTGATACTGCCAAGTGCTTCCTTACCTATCTCTACTGTTGCAGGTGGGATTGGAACATACAGCAGATCATCTGCGAATTGCTGTCCGTCAGTCAGCATCCAGTGTATCAGGTGAACCACTGCTTTGGCTTCCTTCATGTCCTTTACCACGTTATCAATGGCGGTGTATACAAGCAGGTACGAGAAGGTCGTAATCGGATAAGCATTAGCGCCCTTTTGGTTTGTAATGCTCACTTTGGCCCAGTCGTCTTGTGCTTTAGGAAGACCCGATACCGCCCCTGCTGCTGCTGCTGCTGCAGACTCCAAGGATGGCAGAACAAAGTTGCTTCCATCAGCATTCTGTACTGCTGCAAAGGTCATCTCGTTTTGAGTTGCATATGCAAGCTCGACATAGCCGATTGCGTACTTTGTGTTCTTGACTGCAGTAGCAACGCCTTCGTTTCCTGCTGCGCCTACTCCTACTGGCCATGGAACGCTTTTACCGATGCCTACCTTTAGCTTCCAGTCTCCGCTTATTTTGGAGAGGTAATCAGTAAAGACGTAAGTTGTTCCAGAACCGTCAGATCGTCTTGTAACAAGTATTGGCTTGTTTGGAAGATCCAGATCAGGATTGTTTGCTGCGATCCTCGGATCGTTCCATTTCTTGAGCATGCCCATGTAGATGTCAACAATGTTTTGTCCCGTTAGCTTGAGCCCACTTTCCGGAATCTCTGGCACATTGTACACAACAGTGACTGCGCCGATAGTCTCCGGGATTTGTAGAGTACCCTTAGCCTTTAATCTCTCTTTTACTGTCAGAGGTGCGTCTGATGCGCCAAACTGCACAAGTTTTGATGTGTGCTGCTTTATGCCCCCTCCGCTTCCGATTGACTGGTAGTTGAGCTGTACGTTTGGATAAACCTTGTTGTATTCAACTCTCCACATGTCAATTAGTGGGAAGACGAACGTTGCACCTGCCCCAGTGATCGCGAATTGTTTTTTTGGATCCGGTACTTCTGGTGGTGCAGCGTTGGCATACAGTGGCGTAAAGACTCCCGCTAACAAAATTAAGCTTAGTGCTATTGAGAGTGTTGTCTTCATTGATTGTGTTCAGTTTTCTTTGTTATTTACAAATAATCGACATAGATTATGTTCGTTACATAACCACCTGCAAACTATATAGTGGCGGTTAATTAATTGCGGTAATTCTTTGTAATATACCTTGATTTTGACCACGTCTATATAGTTGGTATTGAATTTCCAGAAATTGATCGTGTGCGAGAGATGATCTGGTTATTTTTCGGAAATAATGTTATGAATTGTTTCGTTGATTACAACTTCGACGATGTCACTTGCATATTCTGCAGTTCTGCGAATATCCTCCAAAATGAATTTGATTGCAGTAGAGTTCTTTGACTCCCTCATGCCGTATGTAAGCTCTTTTTCTTTTTCCACCACGTCTGTAATGTTTGCTGCTATTTTTTCAGCTAGAGCTGGATCATTTTTTGTCAGAGCCGAAATTGAGTTTTCAAAACAATTCAGAGCCTGAGTGCTCAGGGTATCAATTTCTTTTAGCAATTTTGGATCGAGTGGATCTTTGAGGAATTTGATTCTCTTGGCAATCATTGCTGCATGATCAGCAATTCTCTCTATTCTGGAGATGACCGTTCTGTAGTTGAGACAGTCAGATGGTTGCCTTAGGCCCACATCGTAAAGCATGCTTGCATTTTGGATTGCCATGATAAGCGTTCGCATCATGTAGAGGCTGAATCTGTCCACCTCGTCATCCATTCGTACTACCTCTTCACCATATTCAACATCGAATTTTTTGAGTGCCTCGATTGCCTCTCGGTGCATGTTTGCAGTCATGAGGTACATACGCTTTAGCGCCACATCAAACGTCAGCTCAGGCAGTCGTGTGAGAATTTGGATTGTGATCGACTCTGAATCTGATTCAACAATCTCCGTGCCGATCATGGATTTGCGAACAAGATCCTTGATAAGACGCGAATGCGCGGAGAGGATTTTGACTCCTTTTGATGTGATCTGGATTGTTTTGTACCCTGTCAGATAGAGAGCAATGATTTTTCGCCTTATCGACTCGTCGGAATCTTTTTGGCTTATTGTCATGATTGCCCTTTTGGTCGGCTTTTCCGTGTCAAGCCCTGGAAACAGCGTCAGCGATCTATTGGCATTTTTCACTATGGTCATGTTATCGCCATTTTTGATGCCAAGCTCATCTATCCATTTTTTTGGAAGCGAGATGGTATATGTAGAACCACCACTAATTTGTATTCGACGCGTCTGTTTTGTATCTTCTAGTGACTGCAATGACTACCCTAGATGTGCCAGCTAAATACCGCTTTACTCTTTACACTATATTGATCAATATAGAACTACTGTCCCTCGGTAGATTATGTAGGGATCTTAGATAAGCTCAAAATAAGGCATAAAATTGTGCAAAGAAACAAGATTCGGTCCCGCACTAGCAAGATACCAGCCGACAAGATATTCAAAATAGCTGCAACCGTCGCAGGCGTCTATGTCCTATTAGTCATTGCACTGCTGGTAGTCGAGCTCTCTATAGAGTCACAGGAGGTTTTTCTCTTTGAGGGAATCGACTTTTTGTTTGGCTCAGAATGGAACGCAGTTGAAGAAAGAGAAGTTTTTGGTGCCGCACCATACATTGCTGGAACTCTTGTGACCTCAGCTCTTGCGATGGCAATTGGGGTGCCTCTGAGCATAGGAATTGCGATGTTTATCTCTCAGGCTCCAAAACAGATAGGTGGGCCGCTTTCGGTTCTGGTTGATCTACTTGCGGCAGTTCCAAGCATCATTTACGGTTTTTGGGGCCTTCTTGTCTTTAGGACCTTTTTGATAGATAACATCGAGATGCCTCTTCATGAGACTTTTGGAGAAAATATCTGGCTTTTCAACCCAGCGCCATTTGGTCTTGACATACTCAGCGCAAGCATAATTTTGGCAGTGATGATCATTCCAACAATTTCTGCAGTCTCAAGAGAGATAATGATGGCGGTTCCCCACATGCAAAAAGAGGCCGCATACATGCTTGGCGCGACAAAATGGGAGATGTTCAAGCTGTCAATATTTCCGTACGCAAAGACAGGTCTGATGGGGGCCGCAATCCTTGGTCTTGGCAGGGCAGTAGGTGAGACGATGGCAGTAACAATGCTTATTGGCAATGCGACAGGGCCAAGTGCCTTTCCACAAACACTTTTCCAGCCAGGGCAAACAATGTCCAGTATAATTGCAAACGAGTTCATTGAAGCCTCCCCAGCCTCACTTCACTTGCCTGCGATCATCGGAATAGGACTGGTCTTGCTTTTAGTTGCTATATGCATCAACATAGTTGCCCACATTCTTGTCTCAAGGATGCTCAAGGTAAAGGAAGGTGTGGTTAACGCATGATAATATCGGACAGCAAGAAAAGGGCAGAGTACAGATCCCTTTTCAGGCAAAATGTGAAGGGCAGACTCGTTGTTGACAAGATAGTGATGGGGGTAGTTTTTGCATGCGTAATTATTGCACTGATTCCACTCATGAGTATTTTGTTTGAGGTTTTCAAAAACGGCGCAGCAGCTATCTCAATTGAATTTCTGACTCAGCCCCCAGGTGCAATCGGAACCGGCGAGGGGGGAATAGGCCCCGCCATACAAGGCACCATACTCATCATAGGAATGTCGAGTCTGATTGGCGTGCCCATAGGCGTGATGTCAGGAATTTATCTTGCGGAGTTTGGGGACAACAAACTTGGAAGAACCATCCGCTTCTTCAACGACGTCTTTATGGAGTTTCCCTCAATCGTGCTTGGCATATTTGCATTTTTGGTCATCGTTCTATTGCTTGGCCACTTTTCGTTGTGGGCTGGAGCCTTTGCGCTCTCACTCATCATGTTCCCAATAGTAGCTAGAACTACTGAAGAATCGCTAAAGCTTGTTCCACTCACCTACAGGGAGGCAGGCCTTGCACTGGGTCTGAGAAAATGGGTCGTCACATTTAGGATAGCCATTGCTGCTGCACGAAGCGGTATGGTGACTGGAATTTTGCTGGCAGTTGCAAGAATAGGCGGAGAAACCGCACCTCTAATCATGACGGTGCTTGGAAGCAGTCAGTTCTTCTCAGGGTTTGATGCCCCACTTGATGCGTTGCCACTTCGAATATGGAGGCTTTCTCTGTTGCCATACGACACTGCCCAGCTCCAGGGATGGGGCGCAGCTGTTGTTCTTATAATCATAATTCTGGCAATCAACATAGGCGTGAGATATTATTTTGCAACGAAAGGCAAAAAAGGCGGACTCTTGGCAATTGTATTTGGAGCTAAAAGAAGATGACTACTGTTGTTGACATGAAGCAAGACACGCTCATAGAGAGTGTAGAAAAAGCTCCGGAAGACGAAAAGAAATACAAGATGATAGCCGAAAATGTCTCAGTGTATTATGACGGCATACAATCAATAAAAAATGTCACAATGAAGTTCAAAGAACGCTCTATCACATCTCTGATTGGGCCATCTGGATGCGGCAAGACAACATTCCTTCGCTGCCTAAACAGAATGCACGACATGACAAAGAACGCCAGAGTCGAAGGAAAGATTTTGCTTGACGGGTATGATCTCTACTCAAAAGATGTTGATCCAATTTATCACAGACGCAAAGTCGGCATGGTGTTCCAAAAGCCAAATCCGTTCCCAACAATGTCCATCTATCACAACGTGGCAGCAGGCCTGCGCCTCAACGGCATAAGAGACAGAAAAATTCTAGACGAGATAGTCGAGGACTCGCTCAGAATGGCATACATCTGGGACGAGGTAAAAGACAAGCTCAAAAAACCTGCAATGGAGCTTTCTGGAGGCCAGCAGCAACGAGTGTGCATTGCGCGCGCCCTTGCGATTCAGCCAGAAGTTCTCCTTATGGACGAGCCCGCATCCGCACTTGATCCAATTGCGACCCAGAAGATCGAGGAGACAATAAGGGAGCTTGCAAAAGAGTTCACCATAATCATCGTCACCCACAACATGCAACAGGCAGTTCGAGTCTCAGACTACACGGCGTTTATGTATCTTGGAGATCTGATTGAATTCGACGAGACAAAAAAGATTTTCACACAGCCAAAGAGTGAGCTTACCGCAAAATATGTTCAGGGCCAATTTGGTTAGATGACCCGCCTCATAGACCCGCCGCTCAAGAAACTCTCCGCGTTGATGTCCGAGATGGGAGACCTTGGGATTCAGAGCGTAATACTCGCAATAGACTCCTATCTCCATGGAAAAAACACAGTGGCAGAGGTTCACAACATATCTTCGGAGATCTCAAAGCGGTACTTTCAGGTGGCGGATCTTACCTTTGATGTCTTTTTGAAGTACCAGCCAGTTGCGGACGACTTTAGGTTCATACGCTCCTCAATTGAGATATCGTATGGTTTTACAAGGTTTGGCAGGTACGCCTACGACATCACGCAGGTACGGGAGATGTTTGGCGACATCTCCGAGTGCGACAAGACCTGCCTCATTGAGGTCTCAGACAAGGTAAAGACGATGATCAGAGACGCAGTCATGTACTTTGCCGAGCTGGATATAAGAAAGGCGCTATCCATGCAGGAAAACGAGGACTTTGTGGATAGAGTGTACAATGAAAGGCTGCCCATGCTCATCAACTCTAATAATACCAAGTGTGCCCTTGCTGAGGCTCTGGTACTGCGTTACCTTGAGAGGATAGCAGACCATGCCATGTTCATGAGTGATGCCATAAACTACATAGTCACAGGCAAGCACAAGCTCACAAAGCAATTCATGCTCAAAGACGCACTGGGCGAAGACTTTAGCCAAGCCTAGCAATTATGGTGCGTACGTACCACTATATTCCCAGAATGTATGCTACCAAAACTATGATCTGGTTATTTTTGTCCCCAAAGACGCCCACAAGTCACATTGAAGGCCTTTGAGCAAGTCAATTTGTCAATCTGGCGCTCCCTAGTTGTGATGATAAGGTCTTGCCTTACAATATCTGCACATAGGTTACGTATCCATCAGAAAACTATTTTGGATAGAATCTTTAGTTTTTGGACGCATGTTTTCGTATGCCAGACGAGAGTTGCAGAAAATGCGGAGGAAGCCTCATCGACTACGCTCGCTGCACCGAATGCAGAAAGATTCTTCTTAGAATGTGCAAGAAATGCTGCCATGTCGTCACGCATTTGGATCATTCGTCATGTTTTGAATTCACGAGGTTATCAAAGCTGCCAATGACGCAGTGATTGGTTTTATGACATACTTGATAAAAAATAAATAGCGAGTCAAATTTACAGATCATTGTAGGGATCTGAGTTGGAAATTTACATTTTAAGGCACGGCGACGCCAATGCCGACTCAAAAAAGACGATCGATGACTCAAAGCGCGTACTATCCGAGGCTGGGATCAAAGAGATCGAGGGCGCATCGCGGTTTTTTGCCGAGTTTGGGATAAAGTTTGACAGCATTTTCACCAGCCCGCTCAAGCGCGCAAAGCAAACTGCTGCGATCGCAGCAAAGGATCAAAAAAAATCTCCGATCGTGGAGCTAAACGAACTCAAGCCGGAAGGGAACGTGTCGGATCTTTGTAAAAGATTATCAAAGCAGAAAGAGGATTCAGTCATACTGGTCGTTGGCCACAATCCACTCCTTGTAGATCTGGCAGACGACGTGATCAATCCTGAAAATCATCACGCGACAAACTTTTCATTAAAGACGGGCGGTCTCATCAAGATCAAGACCACATCTCTTGAGCCAAAGCTAAAAGGACAGCTGGAATGGTTACTGAGTCCAAAGTTGATAAGAAAAGTCAGCAAATAGTCACTTTTTGTTCAGTTCACACACATAAGAACCCATAAGGAGCAAAAGTGACGTAAGCTAAAATGCAAAAGATCTCAGTAATCGACATGGGTTCAAACTCTGTCAAGCTGGTCAACTTTAACATAAATCCTGATAACACATACCAAGCCTACCAGATGGAAACAGCTACAGTAAAGCTTGGCGAAGGCTTGAGCGAAACTGGAAAGCTCAGAGACGAACCAATCAAGCGCACAATTGGCGCGCTGAAACTTTTCATGGACATTATCAATGTGCAGTCAATAAAGCACGTTCTGCCTGTTGCCACAAGTGCAGTCAGGGAGGCCTCAAACAAGGCCGAATTTTTGGAGCGAGTCTACTTTGAGACTGGCTTTAGATTCAGAGTTCTATCAGATGAGGAAGAAGCGCTATACTCATACGCAGGTGCAATCCACTCACTACGTCTTCCTTCGGTGTTGTTCTTTGACATTGGCGGGGGGAGTCTTGAGCTTGTCTCATCAAACCAGTTCAAGATAAAAAAGATAGTCTCACTGCCTCTTGGTACGCTAAGACTTATGCACATGTTTGCTGATGGCGACGGCGTGCTTTCTCAAAAAGAGCTTGAAAAGATGAGCTCCCACATTTGGGATCTGCTTCCCTCAAGAAAGGACCTGCAGCTTGCCGACGACACAGTTCTGGTTGGTGTAGGCGGAACATTGCGATCCATGGCAAAATATCACCAGCACATAACCGGATATCCGCTGGACAAGATCCACAACTATAAAATTTCTGCAAAAGCTATTCACTCGATTAGCAGCAGGTTTGTCCAGATGAGGCCTGAGAAGATTGCCAAGGTCAGCACGATTGGCAACAACCGAGCGGAGACGATAGCAGCCGGCTCGTACCTCATCGATATACTTATGGAAAGGCTCGGCTTTGACGAGATAACGGTAAGCGCTCAAGGATTGCGGGAGGGAACGCTTTCATTGTCTTTGGAACACCCAAGGGAATTTGCCTTGGGCAAAATAGATCAGGAACACATACAGAACTCAATACTGTATGCCTACGAACCCGACGTGATTCCGCAACACCTGGAAGATATCGTCAGATTTGTAGTATCAGCGGATCTCATCAGTGAAAAAGAACGTCAGATTCTGGCCCATTCACTAAGACGGGCATCGCACAGCTCTGCATTCCAGAACATCACGAACTTTCTTTCTTCTGGGATGGACGTTGACAGCCAGCTAGACCACCATGACCAGCTGATTTCGATTCTGTCTATAATATACTCAAAGAAAAAGAAGACTGTGGACAAGGTTTTTGATAGATACGATTCCATTTTGCAACAACCCGACAAAAAATCAATCAAGAAAATTTCCTCGCTTGTCTTGTTGTCCGAGCTGCTTGGAAAATCAGATGCAAAAATACTCGCAAGACTGGCCGACGACGATCTGATAAAAATGAAAGTGTATCCTGCAAGGAGCACATTCCCAAGTATTTTGTTTGAGGATATTTTGGAAAAAATGGCCGATGCGTTTGACGTTGACATTACTTGCTCAATTTACGGCTCTAAATATTCCGCGCCACAAGTAATAGAAATCTAGGACACCATAAAATCTGGTAATTTACGTAGGATCTATAGAAAAGCTATAGATAGGGAACAGGCTCATTTGTCTTGTCTTATTATGGCTGTGCTGCAACTAAAAAACAAAAAGATCCCAATTCCCGGCAAACTGATTGTGGTTGAGGGAATCGACGGTTCCGGCAAGTCCACGCAGATAAAACTCCTTGAAAAGTGGCTGCGATACAATGGCCATCACGTATTTTTGACAGAGTGGAACTCGTCTGAGCTTGTAAAGGAGATCACCTCCAAAGGCAAAAAGAAGGCCAAGCTGACACCAACTACTTTTAGTCTGTTGCACGCAACAGATTTTGCGGACAGGTATGAGAGGAACATATTGCCTCTCCTTCGCGCAGGCTATTTCGTGCTTGCAGACAGGTACATCTACACGGCATATGCGAGAGACATCACCAGAGGCTGCAGCCCAGATTGGGTGCACCGAATCTACAATTTTGCGATGAGGCCCGATATTGTATTTTATTTCAGAACCCCCATAGACGTTGGAATAAGCAGGATACTTGCTGGAAGGCCCCAGCTAAAATACTACGAAGCCGGAATGGATCTGAATCTGAGCAAAGATCCCTATGATAGCTACAGGATCTTTCAGACCAGGATCATTGAGCAGTACGAATCCATGATCACATCTGAAAAATTTACAATCATTGACGCAACTCTTGGCATCGAAGAGCAACAAAACATGATGAGAGCAAAGGTCTTGCAGATTTTGCCAAAAAAATTGCAAAAACAGACAATAGAGCTGAAAAGCGATGAAGGAAGAAAAAAGTAAAGCCCACGTCAGGTGGTACGGAAAAGGTATTCCCTACCTGCACAACATGAACCCAAAAGGCAAGCTAATTGTAATAGAGGGACCGGATTCTTCTGGTCGAAGCTCACAGATAGCAATGTTGACAACACATCTTGAGGCAGACGGCCATGCAGTAATCAATACAGGCCTCAAGCGCTCTGAGCTTATAGCCGAAGGCATCCTGGAAGCAAAAAGAAACGTCTCGCTTGGAAAGAGAACACTGGCGTTGTTTTATGCTGCAGATTTTGCGGACCAGCTTGAGCAAAAGATCATCCCGGCCTTGGAAGCAGGGTACATCGTGCTTGCAGACAGGTACATCTACACGTTGATGGCACGAAACACAGTCCGCGGAATTCCAAGAAGATGGTCTCATGATCTTTACGCATTCTCGCTTGTGCCAGACCAGGTGTACTATCTCCAAGTCGACCCATATACGCTAGTGCACCGGGTTTTTGAGAAAAACTTGTCCCTTGACTACTACGAATCAGGTGCAGATATGAGCCTATCTGATGACATGTTTGAGTCGTTCATATTGTATCAGCAGAAGATCGCTAAAGAGTTCCAGATAATGCAAAAGTCGTACGCCCTTTCCCCCATAGATGGCAACAATAGCGTCGAGGAGATAAATGCAGACCTTAAAAAGAGGGTCAACTCCTTCCTTAAAGCAAAGTGACCATGTACAGACTCGAAACAAAAAATTACTTTGAGACACTAAACGGTATTGCGCAAAAATCAAGCATCAGGCTCGACAAATACTTGAAAAATCCGACTGAGGAAAATGTTCACGACGTCAGAATTGCAATCAGAAAGATGGAGTCGGCGTGGATCGTTCTACCAAAAAAGATTCGCCAAAAAGGCAAGGTCAAGAGATTCATCCAGACATACAAAAAGTTCTTCAAAACAAACAGTGAGATAAGGGACTTTGACATAATCCAGCAAAGGCTCGGCTCAATTCCCCTACAAACAGACCAGATCAAGGAATTGATTGGCCAAAAAAAGAAGCGCCTTATGCGCGCAGCAAAAAGACAAGCAAGGAAGTCAAGCAAAGTAAAGCTTCCTGCCATTGCGGGAGACGATGTTACGCCAGCCAAGCTTGAAAGAAGATTCAGAAAAGTAACCCTAGGGCTGATTGAGAGTATGCGAGCATTGATGCCAACCGTACTCAGCAGTGAGGAAAGGGTTGCAGAGCTCCACAAGCTGCGAAAGGACTGCAAAAAGCTTCGATATGTGATGGAGCTTTCACCTACTGCCGAATCGTCCGGTTTTGTTGCAAAGCTAAAACAGATGCAAGAAGATCTTGGCCTGATTCACGACATCGACATAACCGTAGTTTTCTTGAAAAAAATAGCAAGCAAGCATAAAATTGCAAACGAATTGGTGAGACTTGAGTTGGAAAACAGATCGCACCTTTACGCCAAGTTTGTAGAGACTCACGGATCAGAGCAAAAACAAGACTGATTTTTACGTATGAGCGTGTGTTTTTACGGTAATTACATAAACTATAAGCAACATCATTAATCGAATCAAAACGCTCCGTGACATATGTGGCTCTTCTCAAAGCCAAAAAAATACATCCTCTTTGTATGTGTCGAAAATTCTGCACGAAGCCAGATGGCAGAGGGATTCTTCAGAAAATTCGCTCCAAAAGGATACGAGCCGCTAAGCGCTGGAACAATGCCAAAGGACAAGATAAATCCCCTAGCAGTAGAGGTAATGAAGGAGATTGGAGTCGACATTAGCGAACAAAAACCAAAGGAACTAACCGATGAGTTGATGAAGACGTCTACAAAGATTGTGAACATGGGATGTATGTACGAAGGATGGTGCCCAACACAGTATGCTAACGTTGCAGATGACTGGGGCCTCGAAGATCCAAAAGGCAAGCCCATCGAGAAATTCAGGCAGGTCAGAGACAAGATAGAAGATAGGGTCAGAGATCTATGTGACTCTTTGGAATGAGTCCGTCAATTTGGTCTATCAATAGCCAATCTACCAGTGAATTATTTTTTTATTTCCAGGTCCAACAAGCGTGGACGGTTTTTCGCTAAACACCAGATCTTGCGGCTGTAGTTTGAATTTTTTCCCATCAAAGAAACCTCTACAAACTCTGTCAAAATGATTCAGGGGCCGGGATCGCCGAGAAGGACTTGCCAAGAATCTTTGAACCTCTTTTTACCACCAAGCAGGAAGGAACCGGTTTGGGTTTGTCAAGCTGCAAGAGCATAGTTGAGCAGCATGGAGGAAAGATTGAGGTTTTGTTGAATCCAACCAGATTCCGAATTTATCTGCCCGTCACTGCGAGCTAATGTGGCACCTTTGTGTCGTAGTATGATTGGCAGTCGTACTGCTCAAAGGTCTCCAGCATGATCTGGTTTTTCTGTAGCGTGAATGCGGATCTCATGATCGGCTTTAGGTCAGGGTTGATCGATGATTCTTTCATTGTTATATCGGTCAGAACATCGACAAAGTCGTCTGGAAGTCGGTGGCCGAAAAATTCAGTCGCAGTCTCGTTGTTTTCCAAGGTTGCCTTCCATGGGGCAAACTCATCTGGGTATTTTTTTATCAGCTCAGCCATCTTGAGTGTTGACATTTTTTCTCCATTTGGGTATTCGCCTGTTGAAAAACCGTAGAGCAGCTCACACACGGTGTTTATTTTGTATGCAATCTCGATGTTTCCCAGAGTCTGCGGCCTAATTTCGACTCCAGCTAGTTCTTTTGGTTTTTCTACAATCGGCACATCGTGGGAGCCCAGTGTAAGAATTACTAGAGATATCACGATTGTAGCCGCAACACACCCCGCCACAGTCATGATCTGTTTCTGATTCATCAACAGAATTGGCATCAGTTTGTCTAAAAAACATTCTATTTTGCTGTTACAAGGCCGTAAAGTTGATTGTATTTGTTTCAGAATATTATATGAAGAGCGGGTCTAGTGGTATCCGTTCCGCTATCGGTCTAAATTTCGGATTCTGTCTCTCTTACGGCACAGTCAGCTTTAAAGGTTTCTAGAGCCTGAAAGTACCATTGGGTTTAGAATCAAAGCCGGAGGTTCTGCTAGACGTGCCTGTAGAGGGAATGCTTGAAATTCTTCGTGACTTCGGCTGGAACGTCGACACCGTGACGAAAAAGTTTGGCGCCACAAAGGAAGGAAGAAACGATGACAAGATTGTTGAATATGGCAAGAACAACAAAAACTGCGTCCTCGTGACGTGGGACAGCAAGCTCAAAAAACGTTGTAGAGCTCTTGGGATAAAGTTCGTAGACCTAGAAATGACCGACATAGCCAAGATGGTTAACGAGTCGCTTCGAAAAGACTATGGTTAGATTTTAGGTCAGACGTCTCCGCCTTCTGAGATACTTCGGCTCGAAGACGCGGTACTTGTTCCTGTACTTCACCGCGACGGGCTTGAGACCGTAGATTGTGTCCCTTATCCAGTTGCCTGACTCCACCAGATTTGAGACTTCCCTCTGCTTCTCGTTTATCGACTTGCTGAGGTAGGTCTCGAAACCCCTCGGCGCAACCATCTTGGGCATGACCGATTCATCCACGTCCACGAGGCCCTTGTCCCTGAGACCCTCGACGACCCAGTAGACCTTGGACTGCGGGACTGAACTCTTCCTGGAGAGTTCGCCGAACTTCGACCTCTCGGTCAGAAGCAGGGTGAAGTAGACCTTTGACTCGTATTCGTTCAAGCCGCAGGACTTCAAGGTCTTAAGAATCCTCTCGGCATTCCCATTCAGCACGAACATTCAATCACCTCAAGGGTTAATCCAGGAGGCGAGCCATGTCCTTTTCAGCGACGTTTTGTCCAATATACATCAGGAGCGGATCTGCGAATGCAGATCGAAAAGGACAATGAGCGAAGCCGCAAAATTATGGTTAAATTATAATGTAATATACTGAAAATGCTGTGAAAAAACGACGTATATCACCCAAAAGAAAATGGACGCAAAATAAAATCTGTTCAAAATGCCATCTGGTTCACCCTAAAACTGAAATTTTGTATGACAGGGATGAATTTTATCTGATTGAAAGATTAGATAGATTGAGAGAAATTCATAACATCAAAGTTCATGAAATCACAAGACCTATTGAACCAAGTGAGGCTTATTCTGCAAAAATCGAATATGTTGATTAGTTTAAATCAATTTTTTTAAAAGATTTTTTTCATCTTCAGTTAGTTTCCTACTGCTTCTGTGTTTATGACTACAATTGCAACATATTTCAACTGTAAGCATGTATCCATCATGGTCACTTGGTCTTAGATCCCTGACTTCATGTTCACATTCTTGTGCACATCCGACACACCATTTTCTTATTTTCACGGAACTTGTGGGTTGTTTTCAGTTTTAAACCTATAAGGATCCCATTCGTGCAAAGAATCATGAGAGACAAAATTGGAGGTTATCCTTTTGAAGCAAGAAAAGAAAACGGCCGTACTGTTCTCAGATTCTTCCCAAAGAGCCCAACTGCGAAAAATCCTAACAGTATAGTCTTCGTTTTGCCACTTGACAAAGAGGATAAAAAGAAACTTACACAGATAATTTCATGAAACTGCTTGATGGTGATAATGTTCTTTATCACTATTTCAAACAGGATTTAGTTACTGAGGAAAGTCCGGAATCCAAGGTTATCATGAAGAAGTTGTTGAGAAATTTGGCCATATGGTTGCCCATCAATCTTTACCAAAGATTACCTGTTCTGCTTCCATTCGTGGTGAGAGATTCTAGGTGTAGAAAAGCTGTTAACAAGATTGCAGAAGAGTGGGGGACCAGCAGTGCAGATGGATATTTTAGGGATGACAACACCCTAATCAAGTCATTACCACGTTCACTGAAGATATCAGGTAGTAACAGAACGTATGATGGTTGTAAGCTCGGTAAGAGTTTTGTTGCATCCCACATATGGAGAATTGTTCCAGACTCTTCAAAACTCGCGTCAGGAGATCCGCTTCTCAACTCCTTCATTCCAAATTTGGTGTGGTTGCCAAGACAGATTTCAAAGTTTACAGACAGAGAGGGTTCGTTTGCCCAGAAATATCTACAGAGCCTTTCATATTCAATATATCACAATGTAAAGATGGATTCTGAAAAAAAGAAATTTGTAGATAACATATGGAGGAGAATATCTGTAGACACCAGTGTTAAGACAGATAACGATGATGTTCAAAAATTGAATTTCTTTCATATAACCAACGATGATATTGAAAAGAGAGTAGTACCAACATTGGAGAAAACAAGATTCTCTCCGAGTACCCCCATGAACTGCAATAAAATAGACCAGACTAGATTTTTGAATTTGAGTGTTTAGCAGTATAAGTTAATACATACAATTTTCATGGCAGTTCATTGAATTTAACTAAAAAAACACTTTTTATTATCATTGGCGTTGTTGGACTTTACGCTACTTTTTTAATATTTTCTGATGTTTCGTTACTACTTGAGAAATTCAAAGATTTCGATTCAACAAATCTTTTGTTTATCGTACCATTAGTCATATTTTCGTATTTTATAAGGGGTTTGAGATGGAACATGTTACTTAGATCTTTACAAATAGACATTGGAGTAAAAGAAAGCTTGCAGGTTTTTTTTGCAGGAATGGCGTTTGGCATAACGCCTGCAAAAATTGGTGAAGTTATCAAATCTCACCTATTGAAAAAAGATCATTCTCAGCCTATTTCCAAAACTGCGCCAGTTATCTTCATTGAGAGATACTATGATCTAGTAGGAATCATTGTTATTTTGTCGGCTGGAATGTGGTTTATAGATTTACAAAAGATCCTGATCGTGACGCTATTTGGTGTTGCCATATCTCTTATGATCCTTAGTCAACAGCGAGATTTGTTTGAATCAATTTTAAAGAAAATGGTAAGAATCCCAATATTGAAAAAATATGCAACAAACATTCTACTAAGCTATGATACCGTTAGTTCGTTACTAAAGCCCAAAATTTATGCTAAAGCGATTGCATATAGCATAGCAGCGTGGGGTGTTGAATCACTAGCTGTGTTTTTCATTTTTGAAGGATTTCAGGTAGACTTGGGATTTCCAGTAACCGCTTTAATTTTCACTAGTTCGACACTTTTGGGAGGAGTATCTTTGGTGCCTGGGGGAGTCGGAATTACAGAAGGAGGCATGCTAGGATTGTTATTGTTTTACAAAATAGACTACACCACATCGTTTAGTTTGGTTTTACTAGTTAGGCTTCTAACATTGTGGATGAGTATCGTTATTGGTTTCATTGTATTGAAATTCAAAATTTAAAATCAAAACAGCCATGTTATTTTAATAGATTAAATATTTTGAGGTGATACATACGATACATGGATTGGAGTAACAAAAAAGTACTTGTGACGGGAGGAAATGGTTTTTTAGGATCACATGTGGTTGAAGCGCTAAAAAAGAAAGGAGTTCATGAAGTAATCATTCCAAACTCCAAACAACATGACTTGCGATTAAAAGAAAACTGTCATATGATTACAAAAAACGTTGATTATGTATTTCATGTAGCTGCACATGTAGGAGGAATTGGCCTTAACAAAGAAAGACCGGGGGAATTATTCTATGATAACTTGGTCATGGGCACCCATCTGATGGAGGAAGCAAGAAAAAATGGTATCAAGAAGTTCATCTCTTTGGGAACCATTTGCAGTTATCCCAAACTTATAGCTCAGCCCATCACAGAAGATTCTTTGTGGGCTGGATATCCAGAAGAGATCACTGCCCCATATGGCTTGGCAAAGAAAATGCAATTAGTGCAGTCTATGGCATACAAGCAACAATATGGATTCAATTCAATTACAGTTTTTGTGACCAATCTTTATGGTCCTGGAGATAATTTTGAGAACAATACAGCTCATGTAGTTCCCTCGTTGATAAAAAAAATCTGGAAAGCTAAAAAGGAAAATGAAAAACACGTTTCCGTTTGGGGAGATGGTACACCAACTAGGGATTTCTTGTATGTTGATGATGCGGCAAATGGTCTAATTTTGGCTGCAGAAAAATACGACAGGACGGATCCCATTAATCTTGGCACTGGTATTGAGATCTCAATCAAAGAATTGGTTGCGATGATCATGAAGATCATGGATGCTAAATTAGAAATAAAATGGGAAACAAATATGCCAAACGGTCAGCCAAGAAGATGTGTAAGTACTGAAAAAGCTTCAAAAGAAATCGGTTTCAAGCCCGAAATCAGCCTCGAGGAAGGCCTTAAGCGCACAATTGCATGGTACGAAGCCAATTTAGCGTGAATTATCTTTGATAGAACTTTCTGAACAATAATTTGTTTTCATCTATGTAATTATACGCATCCCATGGAAAATGCTCACCTTTTTTCCAACGTGTCCATCTGTCTAGATCAGCATCAACCATTATCCGAACTAGCTCTTTGAACCTTACCTTGGGCTTCCATCCAATTTCCCTTCTAGCCTTTGATGAATCTCCTTTAAGCGAATTTACTTCGATCAATCTGTAAAGCTTTTTGTCCGTTTTTACATATTTGGTCCAGTCCAAACCAACGTGGGAAAATGCAAGAGCTACGAATTCCTTTACTGTATGTGTTTCATCAGTGGACAAAACGTAATCGTTTGGCCTTTTTTGTTGTAGCATTTTCCACATTCCTTCCACATATTCAGGAGCATATCCCCAGTCCCTTGATCCATCCATATTTCCCAAAACCAGTTTTTCCTGAAAACCAAGTTTTATTCGTGCGACAGCATTGGAAATTTTTCTTGTTACAAACTCTAAGCCACGTGTTGGTGATTCATGATTAAAAAGAATCCCATTAGTCGCAAACATGTTGTAGCCATCCCGATAAATTTTAGTCGTCCAGTAACCGTACAGCTTTGCTGCAGCATAAGGGCTTTGGGGCTGGAACGGGGTGTTTTCGCTTTGGTATTCCTTACCAGAATTACCATATAGCTCGCTTGATGATGCTTGATAGTACTTTATTTGTGGATCAGTGAGGCGTATGCTCTCAAGCATACGATTTACTGCAAGACCAGTATATTCCCCGCTTGTGAGAGGTTGATCAAATGATGCGCCGACATAGCTTTGTGCTGCAAGATGGTATATCTCATCGGGTTTTGCTATTTTTATGGCCTCAACGAGCGATGAAAAATCGAACAGATCGGCTGAAATGTAGTTAATTCTATCTGCTATTCCCAGATACGACAGGCGCCAAAAATTAGGCGTTGAAAGTCTACGAAATGTGCCGTAAACTGTATAGTTTTTATTCAACAGAAATTTTGCAAGATACGCGCCGTCTTGGCCGGTAAGTCCCGTAATCAGCGCCCGTTTTGATTTCAACTGATTTGGTAATGTATGGTTGGATTAAATCCTTATCGTAATCGATTCAATTCATCAGTGTAAAAAATTTCCAAAATAATATGTATCTGCGTTTTTATCATAAATCATGCATGAGAGGTTTATCATCATAACAACAATCAATCCATTTACCAAGGCAATAAAAAAAATTGCAAATCTGCCAAAGAGTAGGTTAGTTCTTGTAGGCGATCTTAAAACTCCCCCTTACAAAAACAAAAAACTAATCTTTCTAGATGTGAAAGCACAGAAACGTCTGCCGTTCTCATCGCTCAAGACTACCCCATACAATTGCTATCAAAGAAAAAACATAGGGTATCTGTACGCCATAAGCAATGGTGCGGACACCATAGTTGAAACAGATGATGATAACTATCCCCTAAAAAACTGGATTCATGAAGAGATCGTTGCAGAAAACGTGAATTTTGTATCATCACCCAAATTATTCAATGTTTATTCAGAATTTACCAAAGAAAGAATATGGCCCAGAGGGTTTCCACTGGAAAACATTCTGATTAAGCATAAAAAAATTATAACAAAAAAAAGAAATGTTCGTGTTGGTATTTGGCAAGGTCTGGTAAACGGTGATCCCGACGTTGATGCAATATTTCGATTAACAAGTGGAAAAAGGCTTGAATTTGCAAGGAACGATTCTAAATACGCTCTAGCAAGGGGAGTATACTGTCCCTTTAACTCACAAAATACCACATGGGAAAAATCATTTTTTTGGTACATGTACCTTCCAGTGACTGTCAGTTTTAGAGTAACAGACATTTTGAGAGGATATGTGGCTCAGCGGTGTCTCTGGGAGCATGAAGCACATCTAGGATTTATGGGTTCGACAATGTTTCAGGATAGAAACAAACATGATTTGATCTCAGATTTTCAAAGCGAAATTCCATGCTACCTTTTTGCAAGGAAGATAATTAATATTCTAGATGGCATTCCGCTGTCGCATTCGCCTGCAGACAACCTAGAAAAGATCTATTCCAAACTAGTCAAAAACGACATTGTCAAAATCAAAGAAGTTTCAAGTGTCAACAATTGGATAAGAGATCTAAATTCGTTTCTAGTTTAAATCTAGCTTACTTGCCATTACCAAGATAGCACTTCAACACGGTTACAAAAAATCGTCTCCCTTCTTTTGCTAGGTTAAATTTGGAATACATGTCAGATCTAGCTTTATGATTTATTGGTATTTCTGCAAAATTTTGGAAACCTTGTTTGTATGCTTTGATAGGCATTTCAGCAAAGATTTCAAATCCATAGGATGACGTCTGTATGTTTTTCAAAATTGAGGATCTGTATACTTTGACACCGTTTGTGATGTCTTGCGATTTGATTCCAAAAAGCAGTTTAATTGTATAATTGCAAAGTCGATTGCCAAAATACTTTCTAAAGGCATATCCTTCACGGACAGCGTTCTTGTAGAACCTGTTTCCAAAAACCATGTCGTATCCTTCATCCATTTTTGCCACCATCTGGGCCAAATCTTCTGGATCTTCAGATATCTCTGCCGTAGCTATGAGTATTGCATCCTTGGTTGATCTTCTGATTCCCTCACGTATTGCGCTTCCTATTCCTTGTTTACCTTCTCTTGAGACTATGACGATTTCTGTAGAAGATGTGGCCATATTTTGTACAATCTCCAGTGTTTTATCGTTTGGTGCTACATCAATGATTACAATTATTTCAAAATCACGATTCCGTTCACGAAAAGTTTGGATGAGATTATCTAATGCGTTTTTGATAAATTCCTCTTCTTTGTATGCTGGCACAATAATTGAGACAGAAGTTTTCATGTTCTCAAACATTCTTTTTATAAGCGCATATAAAATTTGATAAGATGTACATAAGAAAATTGCCCAAAGAACACTTATAACAATAGTTATAATCGAAAAAATGATTTATGCAAAAGGAAGCTGCCATTAATTTTTCCATTATAGCAGTAGCCGTAATTGCATTTTTGGTGCTTTCCTTCAAGTATGCACACTTTACAATCGATGATGGTTTTATCGCCTTTCGATATTCAGACAATTTGGCAGAGGGTTACGTCTTTTCTTGGAATTATGATCAAAGTCGAGAATTTGGTGCCACAAGTTACTTACACGTAATTCTTGTTGCAGCAGGAATAGTTAGCGGATTTGATGCCGTTGCTTTTAACAAGATTCTTACCGTGATAGCAGGCTTGGTAACGATCGTTACAGTCGGATTTATGGCGAAGGAGCTGACCAACAAACAATTCAAGTTCTATTTCATATCGTCACTTGCATTGGCTTTGATGCCGTTTTTTGCAATTCACGCAATTGCTGGGTTAGAAACTACACTGTTCATTTCCCTGTTCACTCTGTCCACATATTCTTATATTAGATTTTTAAAAAGAAACAACCGGTTCGACCTTGCGGTATCAATTGTTTTCATAATCTTTTGTACCTTTACAAGGTACGAGGGAATTCTCCTTGCTTTTGGGGTCATAATTCATCAGATTTATGCTAAAGTATTGTTAAAAGAATCATGGAATTTTAGAAAATTCGTCATTTTTGTAGTTCCTCTTGTTTTCTTCATTTCCCTTCTAGTATGGAACTATTACTATTTTGGACAACCTTTGCCAAATCCCTTCTATGTAAAAAAGTCAACGGAAATATCGGATGTAATTAGGAATATTTACGAATTGGCTGCAGCCTTTGTATTTGTTATTCCTCACATCTTGCTGGTTTTGCTGTATCTAAGAAACAATCTGAAGAATTCCCAAACGAGCTATTTGATTATCCAAATAATTGTCGCAGCGATCCCATTTCTTTTCATAAATCAATTTATTAATTACTTTTTCAGATATTATTTTCACTTTGTTCCAATACTACTAGTGCTTTCCATATTTTCATTATACTCCATAAAAGGAAAGATAGTTGTTGGAAGGTACGCTACGATAGCAGCCATATTTGTGGTATTGTTATTAGTGACGTACAATCTACCAACAAATTCACAAGCACGCGGAATGGCTGATGGCCAATCAAAAATTTTGGAAAGCTCTCACATAAAGATCGGAAAAATCCTAGGAAAATATGAGGAACTAAAAAACAACACAATTGGCATAAATGTAGATGCTGGTGCTATACCATATTATTCAAAATGGAAGGCGTATGATTATGTGTTAAATGACTCTTATGTAGTTCGGCACGGTTTTGATGTTGAACGATATTACAGCTTTGAGCCAAAAATTATGATCATTAATATAGCAGCACATGGTTATCCGCAGAAATCCCTTCCAAGCTTAGAAGGTGAAATACTTGAATTTCTAAGCAAGCCAGATCCACTAGGTCATGTGGATGAGATCGTTACACATGAGAAATTCAAGAATTATCAGCTTGTAACCACTTATCCCAAGATACTGATCTATGTTGAAAAAGAATTTGTAAAAGAGCACCCAGATCTAATTAATGATTTGATCAACAATTCGACATACCTTCGAGTTTAGTTTTGTAGAAATCATTAGAGCGGGTCTAGTGGGATTCGAACCCACGACATAAGGATGTCTCCAAATTTTTTAAGAGTCCTTCGCTCTACCTGGCTGAGCCATAGACCCTAAAGCAAAAAGCGCTTGTGTCGATATAAAATCATAGCGTGAATTGAAAAATTTAGTTTGAAGCCTTGGCTTCGATTTCGTTGTATTTCTCCAAGATTGCAGTCAGAACTGTCGAGACTGGCACGTTGTTCATCTTCTTTTTCTCTTCCAGTAGTTTTTGGTATGCCTCAAGCGTGATGTACACTGGTATGGAGCCGTTTCCTTCAAGGAGTCCCTTTACCTTGTAGAGTGCACTTTCCATGCCCTTTTCTGCTGACTTTGCGAACTTGATTTTGCTCAAGAATCCGCCGATTGGGCCAAATGGCATCTCATAGTTTACCGTCATGGTTACGTTTGTGAGCCTTTCCGATTTTGGGGTGAACTCTGTTGCAATGTCCCATTTTTTGAACGGGCCGCTGATCATTTTTGCCGCAATTCTTTGCTCCCTTACAAACTCGGTCGTCTCGCAGTCCCACTCTAGTCTTTTTCCGCCAAAGTCTCCTACAATCCTAAATGTGGTGCCGACGCCCATCCCGTCTTTGATCTCCATTGGGATCACAGTCATTGCAACGCCTTTGCTCGTCATTTGGTCTGAGACGTGCTCTGGTCTTGCAAAATATGTGAAAACTGCGTCAATTGGGGCTTTGATGTCAAGTGATTTTTTGACTGTAGTCAATGTTTGGCTCTTTTCAAAGTCTGGATTTAAAGCTTTTGACATTTTTCGCAAAAAAATAATGTCATATATTGGACAACGGGTTTTTCAGATCGTGCTCAAGCTTGCGCTTTTTGTATTTTTGATAGTTGCGTGCATGCCCCTGCAAGCATATGGACATGCGCTTTTCAATTCGGCCGAGTCCACGATTGGCAATAACCGAATCCAGATCGCAACAGACCCAGAGTTCCCGCAAATCAATGACAAAGTCAAGATTCTGGTTCATGTAACGGACCTTGAGCTAAACGATGTTCCTAGGTTTGTAATGGGGATGAGAATATTTTATGACGATATCCAAGTAGGCGGGATTCCGCCAGAGTCAATTGAGAGCGCTTATTGGAGCTTTGATTATGTCTTCAAAAAACAGGGAAACCACATCTTCAGAGTGGACCTGTATGATTCTGATGGAAAGCTGGTCACGCACACGTTCAACATAAGCACGCAGAGCCCCTTTGGTTACATCTTCATTTACGTCATTGCGTCTGGCGCCGTTGGCCTTGGGGTACTTGTGGCCTACATTTACCTGCCAAAAAAGTTCAGAAAAGCTAGGCCTTAGTCTGGATTGTCGCCCTGCCTAGCCTGAATGCAAAGATTGCTGTGAGTAGAGTCATCGCAAAAAGCAGGATCCCAATTCCCAGGTGAATGGCAACCAAGAGCGCGTGCAGTTTTAGATCGATTACCAGCGCGCCAAGCGTGATTTGCATGACAACAAAGATCGATGCAAGCGTGCTTGTCAGCTTGATTTTTTTATCAGAGTTCTTGTTGAGCCACACGCCGATCGTGGTTGCTACAACCAGAGCCCCAGTCGTTGCGGCAACAAACCTGTGAATCCATTCTATGAGATATTCGTTGTCTGGCAGGATCCCGTTTGGACACAGTGGCCAGTCAGGGCACGATAGCCCAAGGCCTGCAGCAGAGACATATCCTCCAATGAACATCAGAGAATACAAAACTATCAGCGATGCTAGTGCCAGGTATTTTAGAAACAATCTACTCTACTATGAAATCGCCTTGCATTCCAAGAGCCGCATGGCCTGGAACCGTACATATGTAATGATACAAACCAGGTGCCCCCGCGTTGAATGTGACTTCGCCTGTTTCTCCCGGCTTCATTGGGTTGTTTGCTGATTTTATCGCAGAGTTAAAGACCAGCGAATTTGGATCATCAACGTCCTTGACCACACCAAAGGAGTGGAACGATTTTCCAGCATTAGCCACTTTGAACGTGACCGAGTCGCCAGATTTTACCGTAAACTTTGGGTTGTTGCCTTCTTCGCCTGGAAGAGCATTGAATGCATAATTCTTAAAGTCGGCAGATTCAATAAAACTCAGATCAAAGCTGTGGCTCACTCCAGTCGGTGCTGCTGCCTCTGGAGCCGCGCCTTTTGGTCCAACGACGATTTTGCCCACCATGCCCATTTCCCTGTGCCCAGGAACGGTGCATATGTAAAAGTATGTGCCTTCTTTTGATGGCACAAAGTAAGACTCTCCGCCTTCACCTGGCTTGAGTGGGCTGTTTGCGCTTGCAACTGCAGTTCCTGGGATCACTCCCTCAAATCCTTCAGTTGCTTCGGTTATACCAAATGCGTGGAATGACTTGCCTCCGTTTTTGACTATAAATTCAATCTTGTCGCCCACATTTGCCTGAATGTCTGGATTGTGGCCTTCTTCTCCGGGGAGCGCATTGAAAGCCAGTGTTCTGAAATCTGCCGACTCGACAAATGTCAGTTCCACATCAAACTCTTTGCCTGTGACTGCTGCCTGTCCTGTTTCTTGTTTTTGTAGCATCATTTGGTTTCCAGGTGGCAGAGATATCCAATAATCCCAAAAGCTGAAAAAGAGTATTCCGCCCGCAATGCAGATTCCGCACATGATTGCGAGCATCTTTGCGGTTCTTGCCGGTGTTGTCCTGTAGATTGGTTCTGTGTGTTGTTCCATAGTATCACTTAGTGGTGCGGGTTCTTTGCCTGGTGTGGGAAGTAGTACTTGCCTCCAAGGCCCCATGGGTCATCCATGTTTGCCTCCTTTCCTTTTGAGGAGCTGTAGATCATGTTGAATAGCCAAAGTGCCATGCTTGCGCCAATTATCATTGCGCCAACTGACGCAATCTGGTTCATTGCGATGTATTCTGGTATTGGCATGTAATCAAAGACTCTTCTTGGCATTCCATACAGGCCCAAGACGTGTTGTGTAAAGAAGACCATCACGGTACCAACAAACGACATGATGAAGTGGACCTTGCCCATCGCCTCGTTGTACATTCTTCCTGTGATGTACGGGAACATGTAGTACAGGAACCCAATTGAGCCAAATGCTATTGTTCCCATCACAAAGAGGTGGAAGTGCCCTACCACCCAGTACGAGTCATGCGTGATAAAGTCAAATGGCATTGCGCTGTTTGCCACGCCGCCTGCTCCTGCTGAGAAGAACAGTGCTATTCCTCCAACCGACCACATCATCGGTGTTGCAAACTTGATCCTTCCGCCCCACATCGTAGCTATAAAGTTGAATACGTGCATTGCCGATGCCGGCACTGCCGCAAGGGTTCCAATCATGAATACGGTTTTTTCTGTAAACGACATGCCTGTAGAGTACATGTGGTGTGCCCAAGACGAAAACGAGACTAAGCTCAACATTATGAAGGCAAATACTCCTGATGACTGCGAGAAGATCGGCTTTCTTGAGAACCTTGGGATCATCTCATACATCATTCCAATTGCTGGAATCACAAGGACGTACACTTCGGGGTGGAACGTAAACCAAAACAGGTGCTGGTACGCAATCGGGTCTCCGCCCTTTGAAGGATCAAAGAATCCAGATACGCCGAGTCGGTCGGTTAGCAGCATGACTAGTGCGGCCGCAAACGTCGGCATGGCGCAAATCACAATCAGTGACGACGTCAAAAACGACCATGCTAAAAGCGGCACCTTGCTTAGCGGCAGGTCCGGATGCTTGCATTTGAGGATTGTGACTATAAAGTTGATTGAGCCAAGTATTGACGAAACCCCCAAGATCTTGAGTCCAAAAATCCACATGTCTGCTGCAGGGCCTGGCGCTCTGATTGCAGAATATGGGGGAGTAGCATACCATGTGAAATCGGCAAAGCCAAGCCAGATGAGTGCGCCAGCTGGCGGGATCATCCAGAATGCAATTGCGTTTAGCTTTGGGTACGCCATGTCTTTGTAGCGCACCATGATTGGAACAAAATAGTTGCCTACTGCCGATGCAAACGGGAGCAAAAACAAAAAGATCAGAGTCGTTCCATGGACGGTGAACATTCGATTATACGTTATGGAGTCTGCAATTATCTGGGATCCTGGCAGGAACAATTCTGCTCTGATGCCTAGTGCAAGCGCGCCTCCCATAAAGAAGAATGTAATCGACATGATGGTGTACAGTAATCCAATGTCCGTGTGGTGGGTCGAGAACATTATTGCCCAAATCGGTCGCGGCTTTTGTAGTTCCAGTACCATCTTAGCTGCTCACCGTTGTTTGTGTTATTAAGTTATCAGTCATCTCATTCCTCCACGTACAGCGTAGCCCTCATGTTATAGTGCAACAGACCGCAGTACTCTCTGCACTGAATGGTGTATTCACCTGCCTTGTCTGGTGCAAACCACACCGTGTTGATTCTTCCAACAATTGCGTCCTGCAATACGACATAATCGTGAATGTTGAATGAGTGGTTGACGTCCTTGGCAGTTATCTCAAATTTGTATGGCTGTCCCTTCTTGACGTGCAGCTCGCCTACCTCTTTTGTTCCGTCTGCTCGCTCAAATGTCCAGAACCACTGCTGGCCTGTCACTTTGATGACTTCGGCTTCGGCAGGCGCATGCTCTACAATTCTTTCTACGTTCCATGCCTCTGCGCCCACATAGGCAAGCAGGGAAATCACTACACCGATGTAGATCCACTCGGCCCGGTTTGAGTGATGCTCGCCCATCTACCATTCACCCTTTTCTTCATATTTTGTGGGCTTTGCCTTTGGGTTTGATTCCCTGAATCGCCATATCAGCCAGATTAGTGTGCCAGAGACAACCGCTCCTACGGTAAATGCTATTGTCATCATCTTAAAGAAGAGGTTCCATATCTCGACTTTGCGCTGTACGTATTCTCCAGGTGTTACACTTTCAGCGGCAAAGACTAGCTGCAAAGTAGGCAAGACAACTAGAACAGTTAAAATTGATAATAGCGCAAATGTCCTGACCATGACCAATTACAGCTCGTGGTCTGCAAATTCTATTTAAGGGTTATGTAGATTTTTAGAAAGGCCCTTGATCGTATCTGTCGGAATTCATTGCGTTTATTGCGGCAAGTGAAAACTTGTTGTCGTATTCCCTAGCTATGGTAAGCGACGCATTTGCGATTATGAGCTCAAAGAGTGATCGCGGTGTGAGGTTGAGTATGTTTGAGATCATCGCCTTTATTGGATCCATATGGGTCACAAAGAGAACGTTTCTGTCCTGATGATTTTTTCTGGCATGGTCTACCATACTGAGAACCCGCTTTCTTACCTGTGCAAATGTCTCGACTCCGTTTTCCTCGATTGTCGGATCGCCCTGGTAGAATTTTAAAAACACGTTTCCATGTGTTGCAAACAGATCGTCGTATGCCATCCCAGAGAACTTGCCCATCTCCAGCTCGTATAGTCGCTCATCTTCGGTAGGCACCAAATCAAGGTGGCTTCCAACTATCTCTGCAGTTTTTTTTGCCCGCTCAATGGGGCTGGTGTATATGTGCGATATGCTAAGTGATTTGATGTATCTGCCGATGTCGTGTGCTTGATTGACGCCCTTTTCGGTTAGAGAAACACCTGGCGCCCTTCCGGCCAAGACACGTGCGGTGTTGTTTTGTGCCTGACCGTGGCGCAAAAATATCATCAGTCCCATGAATTTTTTAAATTCTAAATAAAGATAATAATAAGATTGCCTGCCTGTTTTCATTGAAGATAGGAATAATCGGTGGCACTGGTGGCATGGGCAAGGGTTTTGCGTTGCGATGGTGTCCAAAACACGAAATTCTGATCGGCTCAAGGGACGCGCAAAGAGCATCAAGTGCTGCATCTGAATATCTCAATGAGGCAAAGCAGGTTTATGGAAATATTTCAGGAAACATAGCAGGCAAGGACAACACAATTGTTGCCCAGGAAAGCGATGTCTTGATTTTGGCAATCCCGTACGAGAACATAGATTCTGTTTGCTCTGAGCTACTTGGAAAAATCAAGGACAGCTGCACAGTCATATCGCCCATTGTCCCAATGACAAAAACAGACGTTGGCTTTGAGTTCATTCCACTAAAAGAAAACAAGCCGTTTTCGCACCAGCTTGTCCAAAAATATATGAAAAACAAGACAAAGCTGGTTTCAGCATTCCACGTCATTTCAGAAAAGAAACTAGTAGATCCAAAACTCACACTGGATTATGACATCTTTGTTTGTGGCGACGACAAAGAGTCAATAGATGTTGTCAACGGCCTGATCTCCGAGATAAAGGGCCTCAGGGCAATATTTCTTGGCTCAGGCGCACTGGCGTACTTTGCCGAGGTTTCGACACCATTGCTTTTGAATGCAATGATAAAAAACAAGATGAAAAACCCAGGCATCAAGATCATCTAAATGGATCAGATCTATCCTCGCCGTGGCAGAAACTGGTATTCTGCAATGGGCGTGCTCTTTATTGTAATAGGTACAATAGTCATGGTAAGAAACATCCTCATATGGAGCCCCGAGTTTGTGCTTGACTTTCTTTTGAATTCCGAGTTTACCAACGAAAAAGTCTCGCTTGGCATGTTTATCTTTGGTGGGATTTTACTATACGCTGGGTTTAGAAAGAAAAATGTTCAGTAGGGCAAAGTTCCTAAAGGCACAAAAGATCCTGCACCTTGCCACCTTGGATGCCAAAGGCAACCCTCACCTTGTTCCCGTGTGGTACAAGTACTCGGCAAAAAAATTCTACATTGGCACAAACACAAGGACTACAAAAGCAAAAAACATACAAAAAAACGGCAAGGTCTCTTTTTGCATAGACGCCGGTGTGTGGCACCCAATTGACGGCATAATGGGTGTAGGCAGAGCCCGGCTCATCACAAAAACTGGTTTGGTAAAGAAAATTGCATCCAAGATCCTGCTTCGCTACTTCAAGAGCCTTGATGAGAAGTCGGCAAGGGAACTGCTTGACGAGACGGACTGCATAATAGAGATCACGCCAAAAAAGATCACTAGTTGGCATTATTGACGAATTTTTCGATTTCGTCAAGCGCAAATCCTAGTGTCTTGAGATCAGGCAAGAACACTATTCTGAAATGGCCGCTCCCGTATTTTGTCCCAAAGCCTGAACCGTGCACCGTGAGCACGCCAGTTTTTTTTAGCAGCTCCACAACAAACTCCTGATCGGTTTTGTACCTGTTGTTCTCTATTTTTGGAAACGCGTAGAATGCTCCTTTTGGGTTGGAGCACGAAAGGCCCGAAATGGAGTTGATTCTCTTTACCACAAAGTCCCGTCTCTTTTTTAGCTCGGAGACAAACTCGTCGATGTAGTCTTGCGGGCCGCGCAGTGATTCCAAGGCTGCATACTGTACTGGCAGGTTTGTCGAGATTCTTACGCGTGCAAGTTTTGGAAGGTTTTCTCTTATTGGTACGAGTTTTGGTGAATTGTTGAACGCGATGTAGCCGATTCTCCAGCCAGACATCAGGTGTACCTTTGAGAATCCGTTTAGCAGTATGATTGGCGAGTCTCCGGACACTTTGCCTATTCCAGTGAATTTCTCATCAAATACTATCTGGTCGTATATCTCGTCGCAAATGATGTAGAGGTCGTGCTCGTTTGCAATGTTCACAAGCTGCTTTAGCGATTTTTCTGAAAAGACGACGCCTGTCGGGTTGTTTGGACTGATAAGGCAGATTGCTACCGTCTTTTTTGTTATCTTTGATTTGATGTCATCAATGTCTGGTGTGGAGTTTTTCAGATCTACAGCAAACTCGACTGGGATTCCTCCGTGCAATCTCACATATGATGCGTATGGTGGATAGTAAGGCCCTGGAAGCAGTACCTCGTCGCCTTCCTCCACAATTGACGACATTACCATGTCTAGCGCTTCGGATACTCCGTTTGTGACTAGGATGTCATCCGCAGATACTGAAAGCCCCTTTGCTTTTTCCTTTTTTGCAATTGCGTCTCGAAGCTCTGGCAATCCCTCCGATTGAGCGTAATAATTTTGGTTGCTTTGTATTGCCTTTATCATTGCATCCTTGACATTTTGTGGTGGTTGGAATCCGTACTGGACTGGGTCGCCTATGTTGAGATACGTGATGTTTTTTCCTAGTTTTTCAACTTGCCTTGCTACAAGTACTATATCCCGTATTGCATACTCTACTCCTGAAACTTTTTTTGAAACCTTCAAGCAGCTAGACAGATATTTGGCTCCGTTAAAGTGTTTTTGGACTCGTAGCACAGTCTGGATAGTGCGGGCGGCTTCGGACCGCCAGGTCGAGGGATCGAAGCCCTCCGAGCCCTAGTTATTTTTCATTTGACAATTAACTATATTAGAAGAATTTGTGCAGACATGGTGATGCCTGGAATAGGATTGATGAAGAGAAGACTTGAAACCGAAAAGCAAGCGATGGCACTCGCAGTTTCAGGTATTGCAAAAAAATACAGCGTATCTCCTTCAGATATCAAAACTCTCGAAACTGAATACGATAGTGATAGTGGAGATTGGTATGTGGCACTAGGATTCGTGGAAAAACGTGCTCTAGTCAAGATGGATTCTGTTCACGCCACGATTACAGAGATTAACGAGATTTAGTTTATTTTACAAATTCAATTTCTAGGCACAGGTCGCATTCCTTGAAGTTTTTAGAATGTATCCACTTGTGTTGGTGCTTCATGAATTGTCATATCATTAATTCATTTAAGATAGTTGTTTGTTTTCAATAAACAAACCTGCTTTATTTTTTGAATGCGACGTTTGGTGCATCCGGAGTTGGGATGGAAATCAATCCACCATCGCGAAGCTGGCCGATTAACTGGATGACCTCTTTTTCTACCTGTGATCTTTGAAGGCCAGTCTGTTGGGCAAATATATCGACAAGTTCAGTGATCTTTCTTTTTCCGTTACAAGATCTCCAAAAATCAACGATGGCTTGGTTTACCATGAATCCCTGGTTGTGTTCATTTGCCAACACCATGGAACCATCCTCTTGTTGAACAAGTGATCCGACTCCCTGCGGCATGGCAATCTCGTAATCGATTGGAGCGGGTGTTCCTTTTGATGAGAAGTTCTTCAGCTTTGCCCGTGCAGCATCAGACATTTTTTCAAGTGTCCATGGCGGATCCCACACTATATCCACTTTGACATTGTTTACGCCTGGAACCTTTTTTGCATATCTGGTTACATCCTGAACCAGTGTTTGATGCAATGGGCATCCTTGTGTGGTCATCGTCATTTTGATGTTTACATCGTTTGATTCTGAGATGTCAATTCCGTATACAAGCCCCATTTCCACAATGTTTAATGGGACTTCGGGATCCATGCATTGACTTAACGAGTTTTTGATCTGCTCAACAGTTACTGAAGCCATATTTTGAAGTGGTTGTCTAAAATCAATAAAAACTTTCTATTTCTTAGCTGAAAATAATTTTTTTATAGATTCTTCGTATGGTGGAGTTGCTATGCCTGCTTCTGTGATTATACCCGAAATCAACTCAGGAGGCGTCATGTCAAACGCGGGATTAATTACACCCACGCCGTCTGGTGCCGTTTTTTTGTCGCCAATCTGTGTGACCTCGGATGATTTTCTTTGTTCTATTATGACATCTGCTGGATTGCTTTTTAGATCAAAGGTAGAAAGTGGTGCGGCCACATAAAACGGGATTCCGTGCTGTTTTGCCATTAGCGCTACCTGGTATGTTCCTATTTTGTTGTAGACGTGTCCCGTTCTCAGTATCCTGTCTGCGCCTACAACTACTTTGTTTACCAGTTTGTTTGCCATCGAATAGCCAACAGCAGTGTCTGGAATCAGGCTTACATCTATGCCGTCGTGTTTTAGCTCAAATGCAGTGAGCCTTGATCCCTGTTGTACAGGCCTAGTTTCAGTTGCAATAACTTTGATCTTTTTTCCTGCCTCTTTTGTTGCTCGAATTACCCCAAGAGCAGTTCCATACGCCACGGTAGCTAGAGAGCCTGCATTGCAGTGAGTCATGATGGTGTCGTTGTCATTGAATAGTTGCGAGCCGTGTTTTCCCATGGTCATGTTGGTCTGTATATCATCATCGGCGATTTGTTTTGCTGCCTTGATCATGGATTCTTGGATATCTTTTATGGTTGAACCTTGTTTTGCTACTTTCATGATTTGTTCAAGACCCCATGCCAAGTTTACTGCAGTAGGCCTTGTTTCAAAAAGAGTTTTTTTTGCTTGTTCCAGATCAGAAATTAACTCGTCTTTGTTAGTAGCCTTGCTTTGCAGGGAGGCAAGTGCAAGACCAAATGCTCCTGCCACTCCTATGGCTGGGGCACCACGAATCACGAGTGTTTTAATGGCGTTGGCAACATCACGATAGTCACTATAATTAACATAGACAAGTTCGGTAGGTAGTTTTGTTTGATCGATCATAACCACTTGATTGTCTTTCCATTCGATCGTTTTCAGTAAAGAAAAACTTGTCATTTTTAGATTGTTTTTTAATTTGCCATATTAAAAGCAACATGCTGCTAGATGGGAAGTAAATTTATCGCTCTTAACAACGATATGATATCAGCTTTGGTGACGTTTTTTGGGTTATTATCAAGATGCTTTCTGTCTGTCATTATTAGCTCTCCAGCCTCATTCAGATTTTGTTTTAGAATGATTTTTTCAAATCTCAGCTTTTTAACGATGTTAAGAAATCGATTGTAAAAAATTGATTCGTTGAAATGGTGAGCAACAGTGGTTGTAAAAGCAAGCGCATGACCATGTGAATATCCCTCGTTTGAATATACGTATGATAGTGCGTGACCAAGTGTGGTTGAGCAGTTTCCAAAACCAAGGCCGGCATATAACGAGCCTAAAACAATATTTTCTTTTTTATCATTAAGAATGCCATCTTCTAGCAGCTCAAATGCTTTTTTGCACATGAATTTTGTGTACTGATTTCCCAATTTGCTATCAAACCCTTCGGTACATTGGGCGCATGCATCAATTGCAGAATTTTTGATCACTTCTTCCGATGAATCTTGTATGAAGTGTGAATCGATTATTGCTATGTCAGCAAACAGTGCATCATCATGAAAGCTTTGTTTTTTTCCATTAACTTTTAATACAGATATTCGTGTGACTTCGCTTCCACTTCCAAATGTTGTTGGAATCATAATTTTTTGTTTCTTCATTTTGAAGGCTACAAACTTTGCAACATCCAGTGAGCTTCCACCCCCAATACCTATAACATTAGAAAAATTAGATGATTTGAATTCATTTAAAATAATCTCCACAGTGTCAATTGATGGATTTGATTCAACTTTGTCAAAAAGATATGCATTGTTTAACTTGGTATATTCTAACCACCCTCTAGTCTTTGCTCCGCTTGAAGTAACTACCAAAGAATCTTTTGGTAGATCATAATCTCTGGCTGAATTTTGCCCAAAAATTATTGTTGATGGTTGTTTTATTGTGAACATCTTTTACGCAAATAATTTCTATACCCTTAATAATAAAACATAGGATAAGAGAAACGTTCATGTCAAATGCTACCATTCTTCGACAAAAATTGGATTCACAGTCAATAGTAAGAGTAGGTGGAGCTTTTGATGCTATGTCAGCAAAACTTGTTGAAATGCATGAATTCGATGCCATATGGGCAGGGAGTTTTGCCATTTCTGCTACGCACGCATTGCCTGATGCAAGCATAATGACCATGACTGAGTTTCTGAATGTAGCAGCAAGTATGGTTGATGCATGCAAGATACCAGTGATCGCTGATTGTGATACTGGTTATGGTGGGCCAAGCAATGTTTCACACATGGTAAAAAAATATGAAAATGCTGGGGTAGCAGCGATAAGTATTGAAGACAAGGTTTTTCCAAAACAAAACAGCCTTTTGGAAGGAGGAACGCAAGAATTGCTTTCTGAAAAAGAGTTTGTTGCAAAGATAATTGCCGCAAAGGAAGCAAAAAAGAGCCACGATTTTATCATAATAGCGCGAACCGAAGCGCTGATTGCAGAACTAGGTATGAAGGTGGCCATCCAACGCGCAAAGGCGTATGAAAAGGCAGGTGCCGACGCAATTCTAATTCACTCAAAAAAAGACACACCGAATGAGGTCTTTGAGTTTGCGGACACGTGGGGTGGAAGCCTTCCCGTGATCATAGTTCCAACATCATACCCAAGCATTAGGCTGAACGATTTACAAAAACACAAAATTAAGATGATAATATATGCAAACCAGACGTTGCGTGCAGCTCATGCTGCGATGAGTCAGATTTTAAACCAGATAAAAAACTCTGAAAGTCTTGATAGTGTCAAAGACAAGATTTCTACGATGGAAGATATTTTCAAGCTACAAAAAATGTACGAGCTCAAAAGTGAAGAAGACATGATAAAGCAAAACCTGAAAAAAATGGGTTACATTAATTGAAAGAAGAAATTCAGAGAAAGGTTTTTGATTATTTATCAAAAAATGGAATCGAAAACTTTGTCGGCGTTCCAGATTCAACGCTAAAATACTTTGTGGATCAGGGGCTAAAGAAAAAAACTGTAATGATAGCCACACGAGAAGAGGAAGCGATAGGCATAGCTACAGGTATGTCTCTCTCAAAGAGCCCCTCGCTTGTCTTTATGCAGAACGCTGGTTTTGCAAACTCGTTAAGTACCATTACGTCGCTTGTCGAGCTTTATCAGATTCCGTTGATCTTTTTAATCGGTTGGCGTGGATATCTCAAAAATGATGCTCCAGAGCATGCAAAGATAGGTGCAATCCAGTCAAAACTGATTGACGCATTAGGCCTAGAATCACAGATTCTAGCCGACAGGAACTGGAAGAAGAGCTGCAATTGGGCCCTCAGCAAGATAAGGAGCAAGAAATTTTGTGTACTTGTTATAAGGAGAGAGTTTGTTGATTAGACGAAAAGCTATAGAGATAGTTGCAAAGTCGCTGGACAGTAAGGACATAGCAGTCTCTGCTAATGGGTTCATTAGCAGAGATCTACATGAGGTGCATGACAGAAAATCAAACTTTTACATGATAGGATCGATGGGACTTGCGTCGTCAATAGGATTAGGACTGGCACTCAAGAAACCCTCAAAGCGTATCTATGTTTTTGATGGGGATGGAAACATTCTGATGAATTTAGGTTCTCTAGTCACAATTGGTTCAGAAAAACCGAAAAACTTGGTTCACGTAGTATTTGATAATAGCTCCCATGAGTCCACTGGGGGACAGCCCACAAACTCTGCATCAGTAAAGATCGATGAGTTGGCAAAGGCCTCAAACTACAGGGTTTTCAAAACATACACCAAAGTCAAGCTGGAACAGATTTTAAAGAAAATAAAAAGTCAGAGAGGCCCTATCTTGCTTTTGGTAAAAGTTGAGAGAAACAAGTACGTTAGTAAGAGAATAGAAATTGAGCCTACATTAATTAAAACTAGATTCATGAAGGCAGTTAGCAGCTAAATGAACGTCATAGTAATTGGCGCAGGATCTGGCAAAAGACTTGGAGATGAAACAAAAAGTCTTCCAAAATACCTCATTAGCGTTAACGGCAGAACCATAATGGAGCGTCAGCTAAGCGTGCTCAAAAAATTTAGTTATGACAAATTAGTGGTGATAACTGGTCCCAACAAGGAAAAATTTACCTTTGGCGGCGCAACTTATGTTGAGGACAAAAACTATCCTCATCACGACATTCTTGGCAGCCTCATGGAGGCAAGAGACTACATTTCTGGTGATGTTCTGATTATGTATTCCGACATAATATTTGACGATTTGATTATGTCCCAAGTCATGGAAGATGAGGCCGACATTGGAATCGCAGTGGATCTAAACTGGGAAAAAGCATATGAAAACAGAACTGAGCATCCAAGATCTGAAGCAGAAAATGTCTCCATTGATGGCAACAAAGTATTGAAAATACGAAAAAATATCACATCTGGCAAAAACATTGGCGAGTTTTTGGGTATCGTGAAGCTCTCTACCAAGGGCTCCGCGATATTTGTAAAGAAATTCGTAGAGCTCGAAAAGTCTCACAGGGGACCGTTCCAGACAGCCCCGTCACTCCACAAAGCATACCTTACCGATATGATTCAGGAATTGATTGATTCCAAGATAGACGTCAAGCCCATATTGGTTTCCGGGAAATGGTGTGAGATAGACACAAAGCAGGACCTTAAGCGGGCATCAAAGATGTTCAGCTAGACTGTATCTTTTGTAGCTCTTGCCAGAGAGACTCTTCTATCTGCAGGCCTATCCCGATCAGGTTTTTCTCCTCTTTTGGATCGTTTTCTAGATCATAGAGCTCTTTTGTCTGGCTGTAGTGGTTGTAGATAAGCTTCCATTTTGAGGTACGAATTGAACATGTGTTTGGCTCCTTTGGTGGCTCCTTTTTGTCTAGTGGATTTCCCGTCTCCGAATATGCCGGGAACTCGGCGATCTTGTTGCCATTTATGAGTGGAAGTAGTGATATGCCGTCCAGCTTTTCATATGCAGGATCCAGCTCAATTCCAAGGTAGTCAAGTATCGTAGGCATAAAGTCGATAGTTCTTACCTGTTGAGATACCTCCTTTGGAGCAAAGCCTTCGGCCATGAAATAGGTGAATGTTCTAAGGGTATAGTCGTAGCAAAACGCACCATATGCCCTTTCTCCGAACTTTTCGCCTATGCTTATTCCATGATCAGACATCACCAGTATCATCGAGTCCTTTTCAAGCTGGAGTTTGTATATCTGGTCAAGTACTTGGTCCAGATAGGCCTCTGCCGCCCTGAACAAAGAGTCATACCGGTTTTCATTTTCGGTTTTGTTATCGAAAAATTCCTTGCTGAAATTGTCATACACCTTGAGAACCTGGTTCATTATTCCCGTGTGGATTTTGCTATAGTGCAGGTAGAGGAAGAAACTTTGGCCTGACTTGTGCTTGTCAGCTGCGTCCTGCAGAAGATCCTTGTGTCGCTTTGCAAGATCGTCGTTTAGCTCGTCATGGACGATGAAATTGTCAAATCCCTGCTTTGGCACGACCAGCTCGTTGATCACGTCGGCGTGAGTATAGTAGTTGTTTTTCTTCAGGTATTCTGTCAGAGTCCTGAACTTGTCCTTCTTGAACTTGAATGTCGACCAGTAGCTGTTTGTTCCGGTTCTGGTTCCATATGATCCGCTAAAGACTGCATGCATTGCGGCAATCGTGTGCGGCCCGTATGTAATGGACTGGGAAAAGAACGCCGATTTTGATTTTAGCTTGTTAAAAACCGAGGAGCGCAACGCCCAGTCAAGGCGGCCTCCATCAATCATTATTATGACTACATTTTTTTTGTTCATGGTGTATATCTTGGAAGAATCGTGGAATATTTTCTAGTTTTTGCCTTCTGGATCAAACCACTGCATAGTTTCAGCGATTGCCCTCTTGGCGTTTTCCTTGCCAACAAACGACAGCTCGCGTTGTGGGTCACCTGCCACCTTGCCCCCAATTCGCAATATCAGAAGCCTTCCCCTGCCTCGGAGATTATGCCTGACAAACGGCTTTACGTACACGGAGTCGCCTGGGCCTATGCTTTGAGAGTACTGCTTTCCGTCAAACTCCCAGTTGAGCATGACTGGGGTTTCGCCTACGTTGTACAGGTATTGGTGTAGTCCAGCTCTTAGGTCAAGTTCCTTGCTTTGCGAGTCTAAAACCTCGACTTCGAACGCCTTGGAATATGGAAGTGTGGTAGTAGAGGCTAGCTCCAGGAACTGGTATGCCTTTGTGGTTTCTGGATAGTGCCATGTTCTGCCATCTGTGCGGTGTTTTACTATGACCCTGTCCTCCACCTTGTCGTTTGGCATCAGGTCCCTCACGTTGATGTTCAGCGCGTTGGCAATTTTTTCAAAGTCAGAATTAGTTGGGAATTTGTGCCCTTTCTCAAAATCATCCAGATCGGATTTTGATACATTGGTTCGTCTTGAGAGCTCCTCGAGTGATACATTTGCTATTTCTCTGTGAAACTTGAGGAGAGACGATGACGCGATTTCTTTGCTTGAAAAATCTAGTGCAAACTCTGAGCCAAGGCTTACAGACAGTGCGGAAAGCTCTTGTTGTATGTCCCCCGTGAGCTTGCTGCCGTATGTCAGGGCGAGGATAAGGCCGTTTTGTTTTGCCCCCTTTCTGGTTGCAAACGTGTGCGGTACAAATGGTGTGATATACATCGAGTCTCCCGTGTTCATGACTGCCACTTTTTTTTCTCCGCCTAGTGTTCTATAATAGAAATTTACTTCGCCGATAAAGTATGTGAATTGGTGCATAAAGTGGCCGTTGTTCCATTGTGCTTGAGGGTTTGACGGGTTGTTGTCATCCACATGACACAGCTCCATTATCCATTCAGGACGGAACGGCGCCACGGTGCTCATAGCAGTGTCTCTATATTCATAGTACGGTTTTCCCGCGCGCTCCATCACTCTGGCGCTTTTCTTTGATTCATCTGAGCTCATCATCTTGACGCCGGTCGGGCAGTCATCTTGGATTATGTAAAAGTCTCTTGCGTTGACGGGCCAGACCTTGATTGCTTTTTCAACGATTTCTTGGGATACTGCCTTTTTGCCTGAGATAATGGCGTTGATTTCGTCTAGCGGGACACCTAGTTCCTCCGCAGCGTCCTCTGGTCGTCGTTTAATGTCATTTAGTATGCCTAGAAAGTTCTGTCCAGACTTGATTAGCTCTAGTTCAGGCACGAATTCTCCTTTAAGCATGCCATATCATGGCCTAACCTGTTTTTATTTTGTAGGATGAATTCTTTCAGTGAAAAAGTGTAAACGCATGACTGGGTTTCATTACATTATAGATAGCCGAGCTTTTTTAGCTCTTCCTGGATTTTCTTGGTCTCTGCATCATCCATTTCGGCCATTTCCTGTTTGATTGAATTTTTTCTAACCTGAAGCAGTAGATTCTCCATTTCCTGCACCAGTTCCGGCTTGGACTCTGCCAGATTTGTCTTCTCGGACGGATCTGATTTTAGATCAAACAGGCTCACATTGGAGTTTGGATCGTCCCTTGATCTTAGGTACTTGTATTGCGGTGTCCTTATGCCGATGATGTTGCCGAGTTTTTTTGGATCCCTAGATCCAGTTTCTACATATGCGACTAGTTCTTCAGTAGACTTTCCTTCGATGACTGGACGAAGACTCGTGCCATGTATATCAGATTGTAAGTTTTGGAGCCCAAGAATATCCATGATTGTTGGAAAGATATCCACATGCCTCACCTGCGTTGTGATCTTTTTCGATGATACGCCAAAGCCTGAAAAAATCAGAGGTATTCGGATCAGCTCATCATAAAGGTGCCATTGTCCACGTGAGTCCATAGTGCGGAGCTCATCTTCGGTTAGCTCTTTTTTCAATTTGTTATAGTCGTAGGATTTTTTGAGTGAGTTGGCAGTCGTAAGGAGCTTCACCCCAATTGGCTCTAATGACGGCAGTGTTTTTTTACCCATTTTTAGAAAGGACCTAAGTTTTGTCTCTTTTTTTGGAGCCGTGTCTGTCACCGGTATGTAATCCCCGTGATCTGCACTAATCACCACGAGTGTTTTTTGTAGATCAATTTTTTGCAGAAATTTTCCGAGCCAAGAGTCTATTGACGATATCATTTTGTCGTACCGCGTTTTTCCGTATTTTTCTGAATCGAATTCCGGCGGAAGATAAAACGGTGCGTGCAAATCCATAAGATGCACGAAGTAGACCCACGGGTCTTTTAGCTTCGTTTCCAGCCTGTCTACAACCATGTTTCCGATTCCCCCCGCTAGTTGAACCCATGAATCTCTCTTATCATACACATACGCGTCTTTTTCTGTAAAATTTGCAGCCATCTTTAGAAAGAATGAGACATCGGGAACAGTTGCGTATAGATTATAGCCATTTTTCTTTAACAACTCGAAATAGTTCGGCACGTCCTGATTGTAGCTAAAATGGGTTATTCCCGTTTTGAATGGATAAGCTGCAGTGAAAATGCTTCCAAGGCTGAGGCCTGTTGCGTCAGATGTACTTATTGCTTGTGTGAAATGAGCGCCCTTTTCAATTAGCGAATTGATGTTTGGAGTAAGGGAGCTTTTGTTTGGGCCGTAGGCCTTATCTTCTCTTAGAGAATCGATAGTGAGGAAAAATATATTTGGCTTCATTTTGATTCCCCTAAGGAAAGATCAGCTATGTGTTTTTTGTAATTGGCTTCCCATTTTGAGATTATTTGTTCGGTTAATTTTGTCAGCTCTGGTTTCCTGTCGAACAGATCTACCACGTTTTGAAGGCCAAAATCGTTTCCTAACTCCCTGAAAATCAGATTAGCCAAATCGAGATCTTCTTGATAGTCTAGTGTAAGCCTAATTTTTTTTACGTTCTTTGGAACCATTTCTGGATTTACATATTTTTTGGAAAAGATATCCTGCGATGTGAAAAATTCCTTATAACCGGTTTCTGTGTCAGATGCTTTTTTTAGCTTACATAGTTTTTCTAATGCGTTAACACGTACACCTGCAGGGATTATTCCGTGTGTGAAATGATCCGTTGGATCGAATTTTTGTGAATGTGAGCCTATAACGAAATCCACGCTGTTGTTTTCCATCACTGTAATTACCTTGTCCACATAGAAAGGATCTGTGTAAATTTTATCGCCTTCCACGTCAATTATGATATCGGTTTTGAACTGCCTTGCCGCATCGAGAAAGCGAGCAAGTACATCCTTTTCGTCGCCTCTAAAGAAGAGAATTTCCTGTTTTTGAAGGAAATCGACTAGTTTGTCATCTGAGGCGTGCCTAGTAGTGCATATGACTATGTTTCTCGCCTTTTTTGCAGACTTGAGCCTATCAACGAGTATGCTTATGGCTGCTTTACCATTAACTAACTTCAGATGTTTTTCTTTTAGTCTTGAGCTGCCTAAACGTGCCAGTATGAAGATGTCTGCGTTCATTTAACAAGCTGTTACTGGAATCTTTTATCTAGTTTTCTTGTTATTTTATCTCGGATAATTCGACAAAACGATTTTCTACGTGTGATAATCGTGCCGCTTGCATGGTCTTTGCTTGATTCAATAGGTCATCTTCAAAATTATATGCAGCAGGTTCTGTTCCTGAAATCTCCTTAGAGAAACCATTTATCATCAAAAGGAAATGGTTGGTCGGATCTATTGTCATTTCCTTGTTTTCTTTGTTGGAGTTAATCATAATTGAAGCTGGCATGTCTGGTGGAATGTTATAAGAACGCGAAAGTTTGAGAAACCCTTCCGTTCCCCAAATCCCATACAATGACTGATAGAATAATCCATAACCTACGGCCATTTGTGCAAATTGATCCTGTCCGTAGTTGATTGTTATTATTGCTCTCTCATCTATTGAAGTTTGCTTGTCTATTTGCAGATTACATGTTACGCCGATAGGTTCCCTACCAAAGATCATTCTACTTGCACATATTGGATAACACACTGCATCGTTTAGCACACCGCCACCAAGTTCTTTTTTGTATCGTATGTCATCTTTTGGAACTGCTTGGAATCCATACATGCCGTAAAAGGAAGAAATTTTCCCCAAGGTGTTGTTATTGATTATTTCCATGACTTTTTTGTGCGAGGGATGAAACCGGAACATAAACCCCTCCATTAACCTGACCTTGTTTTGTTTTGCTGCCTCGATCATTGTCTTTGCGGAGGAATACGATGTGGTGGATGATTTCTCGCACAGAATATGTTTTCCCGCCTTTGCTGCCTTTACTGTCCATTCCTCATGCGTGCCAACAGGCGTGGATATGTAAACGGCGGCAACATCCCCATCTGCCAATACATCGTGGTATGTTCCATATTTTTTGCACTTGAATCTTTTTGCGAATTTCTCAGCCTTTTCGCTGGTTCTGCTTCCGACATGAACGAGCTCAGCATACTGAGAGCCCAAAAGTGCTGGAACAGTAGAGCTTTCTGCAATTCTTGAGCATCCAATTATGCCAAAACGAATTTTTTTCTGCATTTATCTCAAATTTACCAGATTGTCCAGCCACCGTCAACAACAATTGTTGCACCTGTGATGTAAGATGAGCCTGAACCACATAGGAATTCGATTAGTTCGTTTAGCTCATTCTTCTTCATCATCCTTTTCATCGGTGTCAATTTCGAGTATTTACCCAAGAATTCCTTGTCTTGATCAAATTCCACTCCTCCTGGAGCGACACAGTTAACTCGAAAATCTGGCGCCAGATGGGTTGCTAGAAATTTTGTCAGGTTTATGACACCTGCCTTTGAGACACTATAGGCTGGGTGCTTGTGTCCACCATTGTAAAGATCCGGTCGGGCTGAAACTATTCCAGTACTCGCAGAAAAGTTGACAATGGTTCCTGATTTGTTGTTTCTCGCAAATTCGCGGCAAACTGAGAATAATGCGGTGAGGTTTACATCCAAGAATTTAGAAAAAGATTCAAGTGATATGTCAAAAATTGTTTTTCTTTTTTCGCCTACAGTGACGTGATCATTTAGCGCAAAGCAGTTAACGAGACAATCTGCCTTGTTTTGTTTAAACCATTTTTTCACAAACTTTTCGTCAGTAAGATCGTGTCCAAGCACAACATCGAGCCTATAGACGCGATGGTTTTTTTCTAAATAGCCTGCGATTTCCCGCCCAAGTAACCCTTCGGAGCCAGTGACTATAATTTTCGATTTTTTCACTGAAGAGACTGTCACTTGAAATACTTATCAACATATTGCTTTACGAATTTGTGATATTTCTCGCATGTCTGTTTTGGGGTACTGTTATCTTCCCTAGCACCTTGAATTATCAGATCCCCTTTGAAATTAATTTTTTTCAGATTGGAAAAAAACAGATCAAAATTCGTATCGCCTGTTCCCAAAGGAACCGTTTTTCCGTGTAGGATTCTATCCTTGATGTGGATGTTTTTTATTCTGTTTGAGAGAACCGTTAGCTCTTCTTCCACATCATAACCCAATGCAGTGCTATTACCTGTATCATAGTTTGCAAAAAAGATCGAAGAGTCAAAGTTTTCCAAAAACTTTCTAAACCTATGCGGCTCCATATCAGTCTCAAGAAGAATAGATACGCTGCTTTCTTTTGCTAAGGATGAAATTTTGTTCAGATTCTCTATCACTTCGCTCTCATTTTTTTGTGTAGATATCGACGAAGTGTCCACAAATGGGATTTCTAGAATCGAAACGTCGATTTTTCTACAGTTTTTTATTAATTTTCGTAGTACATCAAGGCTTTTTTCCACCTGATCTTTGGCTTCGTCAAAGAATTTTTTTTCCATGAAATAGTCTGCCAGAACTGAACCGATTCTGACTCCATGCTTGGCAGAGATTGATTTTATTTCTCCCAATTTTGAATCATCCATTATTGGGTTTTTTTCATACTGATCAAATATCCACTCCATGCACGAAAACCCGCACGATGCCGCGTCTTTGAATTCAGCTTGCCATCTTTCTTGCGGGAAACACTGAATTTTGTTTTCTAGCGGTGGAGATAACCTCCCGTGCATTATTCCTATTTGCGGTCTTGGATCCAATTGAGAAAAATAAAACTCATAACAATATTAAGGATAAGGATTTTAGTGGAATCGTGAACAAAAATATACTAAGCCGCGCAAAGAAGATCAAGCTTGTCATCACGGACGTGGATGGAGTTCTAACAGACGGTGGGATGTATTATAGTTCCAAAGGCGATGTAATGAAGAAATTTCACGTTAGGGATGGAATGGGTGTCACGTTGTTAAGGAAGGCCGGCATACCAACCATAATCATAACAAAAGAGCAGACTCCCATGGTTAGACAGTGGGCAAAGAGGATGAAAATAAAAAAGCTGTTTGATGGCATAGTACAAAAAGAAAAGATGCTACAGAGTGTATGTAATATGTTCAAAGTCAAAGAAAGTGAAGTTGCGTATATTGGAGATGACATCAACGATGTGAATTTATTGAAAATGGTTGGATTTGCCGCAGCACCGAAGGATGCAATTCCCCTTGTAAAAAACAACTCAGACTATGTTTGTGGAAAAAATGGCGGTGAGGGTGCACTAAGAGAAATAGCTGAGATTATTTTATTAGCAAAGGCTAAATCTTAAATGCCTAATTTAGAAGTCTAGTTTATGGTTTTCATAGTCGCGGAAATTGGAATAAACCACAACGGGGATATTGAAATAGCCAAAAAACTCATAGACATGGCAAAAAGGACCGGATGTGACGCGGTCAAATTCCAGAAAAGAACCGTTGAAAAAGTATATTCAAAAGAGGCTCTTGATGCCCCGCGTGAAAGCCCTTGGGGAACCACCACAAGGGAACAAAAGATGGGATTGGAATTCAATAAAAAAGAATACGACCTAATTGACAGTTATTGCAAGCAAAAGGGCATAGAATGGTACGCTTCCGCATGGGATATCGACAGCCAGATTTTCCTTAGGCAGTACAAATCAAAATATAATAAAATCTCCTCTGCCATGCTCACAGATATCGAATTCCTAAAGATAGTTGCTGAAGAAAAAAAATACACTTTCATATCAACCGGGATGAGTACCACTGATCAGATTCGAAAAGCAGTCGAAGTATTCAAAAAATATGATTGCCCGTTTGAGCTAATGCATTCAAACAGCACTTATCCAATGAAGCTTGAAGAGGCAAACCTACATTGTATTGAAACCCTCCGAAAAGAGTTCAACTGCAAAGTAGGTTACAGCGGCCATGAAGACAGCGCATACATCGTATGTGTAGTTGCAGTGGCATTAGGAGCAACATCAATTGAGAGGCACATTACACTGAGCAGATCAATGTATGGTTCTGATCAGGCAGCATCTCTTGAGGAACCAGGCCTATCAAGAATGGTCCGTGATGTAAGAAGGGTCAATGATGTTCTTGGCGACGGCGTCAAGAGAGTCTGGGACTCAGAGATTCCCGTTATGAAAAAACTTAGAAAAGTGCTCTGATTTTTATTTCAATCTGATTCGATTTAGACGGATTTCCTCTGACACCAGATCATCATTGAACGATATTACAAATCCAACATATTTTGCAACTTCTGCCGGATCCAGAAAAGTTTTGAAATCTTGATCTTTGGATTGTTTTCCCATTTTCGTCTTTATCGAACCAGGAGAGATACAGTATACTCGTATTCCATGTCCCTTTAACTCATCGAACAAACTACGTGAGAGCCCAAGCATAGCATGTTTTGAGGAACAGTAAATCGTTCCATTTTTGAAGCCAGAATAAGCCGACGATGAGCCTATGTTTACTATTCGTCCCCATTTTTTGCCAATCATGTCTTTTGAAAATTCTTTACAAAACAGAAATGGGGCGCGGATGTTAACGCCTATTACATTATCAAAATCATCCTCCGTACTTTGTGAGATCGGCTTTGATTGAAAGATTCCTGCGCAGTTTATCAAAACATCAACGCGGTGAAGGTCTCGTCTTACGGTGTTGATGATTTTTTTGATTTGACTTTGTTTTGTGATGTCACCAGCACAATAGCTTATTTTACATTTGTTTTTGTTTATCTTTTCTAGATCACTTTTTAGCTTCTTGAGTCTTCTCTCATTTTTCGCAGTAAGAAACAGATTGCATCTTTCTTTCAGGAGTGTTTTTGCAATTTCCTGCCCAAGGCCTCCAGTTGCCCCAGTTATCAAACAGTTCTTGTTGTCCAGCATGCTCATTTCTTGGTCATTCCCTTTTCGACCTGCTCACAAATAATGTGGTATACCGTTCTATGCGCCTCTTGAATCCTTGGGGTTGAAGAGGACTTTACAATAATCGGTATGTCCACCATCTTGCCTATCGATCCTCCGTTTGAGCCCAATAGCCCGATGGTTGTTGCTCCCTTCTTTCTTGCAGTATCGAGACCTTTTTTCACGTTTATCGAGTTCCCACTGGTCGAGATTCCTATTACGACATCACCCTTTTGGACCAGACTTTCGCATTGGCGGCTAAATACAATGTCAAACGAGTAATCATTAGAGAGGGCCGTAATGCACGAGGTATCCGTAGTCAATGCTATTGCTGGATAGCTTTTTCGCTCCAGCTTGAATCTACCTACGAGCTCTGCTGCAATGTGTTGTGCGTCTGCGGCACTTCCCCCATTACCAAATATGACAACTTTTTTTCCTTTGGATAGGCATTTTGTTACTGCTTCAATAGACGCTTCGATTTGTGGCGATAATTTTGCTAGACCGCGTATGATGTTAGCGCTTTCCTCAATAGATCCTTTCAGGTTTGACTGGAGTTTACCCTTATTCAAGTAACTAATTTCTCCATCAATCGTAGATATACAATCAAGTAAGATCAATTGGAAATAATAGTTAATTAAAATTTATATGATGATTTGGAGCCGCAGTCTCCTCATTTTACTGAGTGATTTTATCTACATACACTAAAATAGTTTAATGAGTGTATTCCGGTGTTGTCACCAGATGTAGTGGATGTGCAAATAAAAGAAGGGGCATCAAAGACGTTTTCAGTAGCCGATGGATTAAGCATCAAGGCCAGAAGGGAAAACGATCAATGGGGACAGTTTGATGAGGATTGGGGCTTTAGAATACACGACATACCGGTGGAATTTAGATCACAATCAAAATTTGATAACTTCGCGTTAGCAAAGCAGGAGGAAAAAGAGAAAAAAATAGTTTTGAAGTCAAAACCATACAACATAGTCATAGAACCAACCAACATTTGCAATTTGCAGTGCCCGCTATGTTCTACTGGAATTGGAGCGCAGACAAGGAAGAAAGGGACATTGGATTTGGAGAGATTCAAGAAACTAATTGACGAGATAAAGGATTCATGCTTGCAGCTGTCTTTGCAAAATTGGGGAGAGCCAACTCTGGTAAAGGATCTACCAGACATGATAAAATATGCATACGACAACAAGGTGTTTACACGCCTTTCAACTAACTTTTCAGTGGAATATCCAGAAGGATATTTGGAAAAGCTGATCAAGGCAGGCATAGGAAGACTCGTAATAGACTTGGACGGGACGACCCAAGAAACCTATGAACAGTACAGAAGAAACGGTAGTTTGGAGACGGTCTTAAACAACACGCGTGAGGCAATCAGGATAAAACAGGAGAACGGTCTCAAATTTCCAATAATTCAGGCAAGAATGCTAGTCATGAAGCAGAACGAGCACCAGATTGATGAATTCAGGGAGATTTCAAAGCGACTCAACGTAGATGAGATCGAGCTGGGCAACATCCAGTTGAATCCCAACTCTGCAAAACACTGGCTCCCAGACAACAAGGAGTTTGTCTATGAATCGTATTTAAAAGAAAAAGAGATCATCCCGTGTCATTGGCCCTGGAGCGGGATAACAATAAACTGGGATGGTGGCGTCTCCCCATGCTGCATAATTGACGATGAGAACGCGGATTTTGGTAACGCCTTTGAGACCAGCATCATGAATGTTTGGAATAACGAATACTATGTTTCTTCAAGATCGGAATTTTCAGACACTAAAAACATAACAAAGATGACGATCTGCAATATTTGCAGAAACGACACTCACAATCCAAACCTGTTCAGAGTCGGCGATACGTTCAGCATTACAATGAACCCAAACACCAAATTCAGGGGTTCCAAACTGATCAAAAAGGGCGGCAACCTCTGATCAGGGATTTTTAAGCTGCTTGATCTTCTTTAGGTATTCTTTGGATATCTTATCAAACGTTGATTTGTGCTCCTTGATGAACTGCCCCATTTTTTCTTGTGGTATTTCTACGTCCGCAAGATGTCCCCCATAATAGAAGAGATTTTGATATGATGTGATGAAATGAAACCAGTCAAACTCAAACGAATTCTGATCAAGCAGATCCACATAACTATCCAGATACGCCGGATCAACTTTGTGTTTTAGTGCCGTTTGAATTGTATGCGGCAGTTCTGCCGGGGATGAAATATTGAATACTGATGGCAGGAGCGAATAGCCCAAATCCGAGAGAATTATCGACGGTTTTCCATAGAATGCAGCCTCAAGCCCCGCAGTTCCAGCTACGGTGATTACAAGTGATGATTTTTTCAGCAGCTCCTCGTTGCTTGTTGAAGGGTGCATCAGATCAAGGTTTGGCAGATTCATCAATTCCTCATAATACGAGATGCTCCTCCACCCACGTATGGACTGGGTTGGGTGCTCTTTGACTAGGAGCTTGTATCCGACTGGGAGTGATTTGAGTATGTGTCGTGCGGTTTCCATCTGGTTTGTAAAGTATGGAGAGCCAATCAGGGTAACCCTTTCCGGCTCCTGATGCAGTGGAAAGTACACGAATGGGACGGAATCGTCTATTTTTCTCTTGAAGTTTTTGTCAATAAAGCCTTCTCGGCGCCTCTTTTCTGACGAGTATGCGATTTCTTTTGCCAGTACCTTGGCCTTGCTCCTTCCATAATAGCTGTAATGTGTCTTGGTATTGCTATTGTCCGATCCCAGCAGAAATTGAGCGGCCGCCCTGACTTTGTCCTTTTTTGAGCTCAGAAAAGTATCCTTGTAGTTCACTAGCTGTTTTAGCATGTCAAAGCTTTTGAGATATTTTTGCAGCTCCTCTATACTCCTAGCAGAAGGCTTCGGTGAAAGCGTGCTAACGAAGTCTAGCTTGTGTAGTTCTTGAGAAATAATGCATTTGTATCCGAATTTTGACTGGTTGAGCATCATGACTTTAACTCCCTTTGCGCGGCAAAGCAAGTAGAAAAGATGATGATGATGAAGCGCAGTTTCTATTGTTACAAAAAAGTCAGGCTTTGTCTCATCTAGTATTTTTTCAAATAGCTTGCACTCGTCCTCAAGGATTGCCAAAATCTCGTTGGCAGAAAATTTGTAATAATCGTTGTATTGTTGGTTGTATAACCTCTCGTTTTGCGCCAAAAGCCACAGATTAATGCCGTATTTTTTTTCAAACTCCTCTAGATAACTAAAGTCCACCTTGTTCTTCTGTGGTACAATGTGATCATGATAGAACCATTGCTTTTCGAATTTAACGAATTGCTGGTTTTCAAAAAATTTCTTTCTCTTGTTTGTAATATCAATAACTGCGTAAAAATCGAAATCGCCCGATTCTTTTAACGAGTTGCATAAAATGAACGGAAAAAAATTGCCATTCTCCCAGATGATTATTTTGTCTTTCATATTCTAGATTTGACACAACTGGCATTTTTAGTATTGTTTAGTGAGAAAAATTTACGATTTAAGAGAAAGATTCTAGTACTGTTAGGATTAATCAGATTTCGTGTTTGTAGGAAAGAAGGTGCTCATTACAGGAGGCACAGGCTCGCTGGGTCAGGCTCTTACTAGGAGGCTGCTCAAGACTGACGTTTCCACCGTGCGTATTTTCAGCAGAAACGAGAGCAAACAGGTCGAAATGGAGCATGAATTCCATGATAAAAGACTCAGATTTCTCATAGGCGACGTCAGGGACAAGGAGAGACTTGTCACGGCACTTGAGGATATCGATATTGTATTTCATGCGGCCGCCCTAAAACACGTTCCAGTCATAGAATACAACCCGTTTGAGAGCATAAAGACCAATGTCATAGGATCCCAGAACGTTATTGATGCGTGCCTGCAACAAAATGTCGGGACGGCAATTTGCATCGGCACAGACAAGGCTGTTTCTCCACTGAACACTTATGGGGCCACCAAGCTACTAATGGAAAAACTGTTCGTCACCGCAAACAATTACCTCAATCCCAAGAAACACAAAACAAAATTTCTCGCAGTTCGCTACGGAAATGTGGTTGGAAGCAGCGGTTCTGTAATTCCTAAATTCATCGAGCAAATAAAGGCAAAGAAAAAGATAACGATGACAGATCCAAAGATGACCAGATTCAGCATCACCATGGATCAGGCATTGGATCTGATCATTGACACTGCAATTAATGGAAAAGAATCCGAAATTTATGTTCCCAAACTAAAGGCGTATTCAATCAATGACGTAAAGGAAACGTTGTTTGAGGTTCTGGGTCGCACCGGAACTGAGATCGTTGGAATCAGGCCAGGTGAAAAGCTGCACGAGGTGCTAATCAACAAGGACGAGATGCGAGCAAGTTGGGATTTGGGCAACAAATACATGATTGCAAACCCACTAAAGGATGAAAATAGTATCAAGAAACTCCATTCAGGCAAAATACGAAAAATCAAAAACATGGATACCTATTCTTCGGATAATGTCGAAAAGCTATCCAGAAAAGAGCTAAAAAAAACCATAGTCGAGTCAGGTTTGCTAAATGCCAGGAAATAGCAGTAAAATCGAAAAATGTTAGATTTTTCCAGAGTTTTCATAATTGCTGAGGCTGGCTCCAACTGGAAGGCTGGCTCCCGCAGTGCTGACATCAAGAGGGCAAAGCGGCTGATTCATGTTGCCGCCGCAAGCGGGGCTGACGCGGTCAAATTCCAGACGTTCCGGGCAGGCACGGTTTACGTCCAGAATGCAGGCAACTCCAGTTATCTTGAAAAATCAGGCATTAAAAAAAGCATAAACAAGATTTTTGAGAACTTGGAAATGCCATATGAGATGCTAGCAGAGCTGTCAAAATATTGCGCAAAACAGGGCATATTGTTTATGTCCAGCGCATTTTCCGTTAACGACGCTCGCGCAATAAACAGGTATGTCAGAATCCACAAGGTTGCATCATACGAGCTAAACCACGTTAGGCTTTTGGAGTACCTTGCAAAGACAAAAAAGCCAATCCTCTTGTCAACGGGCGCAAGCAACTACGATGAGATTGACTTTGCAGTTAGTCTGCTAAAAAAACACCGCGTGAAAAAATACGCCCTCCTACAGTGCACTGCAAGGTATCCCGCTTCACTTGAATCGCTGAACCTGTCGGCCATCCCAGAAATGAAAAAACGATACAAAGTTCCAGTGGGTCTCTCGGATCACAGCTTGGATCCCATCATCGGCCCTATAATGGCAGTAGGCCTAGGCGCAAGAATTATTGAAAAACACTTTACACTTGACAAAAACCTCGCAGGCCCTGATCACAAGTTCGCGCTGTCCCCATCCGAACTAAAGAAAATGGTTGAGGCCATCAGGTCGGCCGAAAAAACATTCGGAGACGGCATAAAACATGTGCTGAAAGCTGAGGTTGAGCTTAGGAATTTTGCAGTGCGCCGGATACAGGCAATCAAAGACATCAAAAAAGGCGACGTTCTTCTAGAAGGAAAGAACATCGAGGTGTTGCGCCCAGGCACCAGATCAAGGGGGGCGGAGGCTAGATTTTTGCTAAAAATCAACGGCAGGAAAGCCAAAAAGTCGATAAAAACAGGCGATGGGGTAAGGCTTGCTGATTGCGCCTAGCGCGTCAGACTAGCCTCGACCACAAACGCAGAGGCCATAAAGTTTCCACGCCAGTCACCTGGTTTTTCCAAGTCCATGCTTTTTTCCCTGAAGAACTTTGGGTGTTTTTCTGAGAATACCGGCGGCAATGCATGGTAATGGTAAAAATGGATGTTTTTTACAGCAAGCCCATTTTTTGAGAAGAGATCCTGCTCTATTGTGAGCGGGTTTCTGAACCTTGCTAGTATGTCATCGTATGATATCTTGCCGTCCTTTTTCGGTGTTGGTTTTTCAACGTTGTACATTTTTGAATAATATTCCACCAGCTCGCTTTTGATCTCTTGTGTGTAGGAGCTCAGATCAAGCATTTTGTTTAGGATCAGGTCAACTGTGTACCGGTTGGACGAGAACAAGGCAAACAGCTCGTTTCTGAACTCTATGAAAACTCTGCCATCTTGGCTTAGTCTTTTTTTCAAGTTTTGTAGCGCTTTTCCTTCATCCACTAGGTGCGGGAACACGCCAAGGGCCAAAATAGAGTCAAATTTTCCACTAGGCAGACTCGAATCGTCTTCCACGTCTGCTTTTGAGATAAGATCTGGATCAAATCTCTCATTCCTTAGTTGGTCTTTGCCAATCTTGATCATTTCGGGTGAAAAATCGCAGCCCCTTACACTGAACCCTTCTTTGAGTAGTCGGATCATCGGAGCGCAGGTGCCGCATCCTACGTCCAAGACGGTTTTTGCGTTTGTCTCCTTTAGTTTTTTGATAAGCATTTTCAGCCTGATCAGGTTGGCAGGGTACTTGTCGTAGCCTTCCTCGTACATCTGCTTGTAGGTTTGGGCCACCTGGTCATAGTATTCCTTTGACTTGTCTTTGCCTTGTGTCGGATCCATGTTTTTTCAGCCTGCTAAATCATAATAATTGTTAAGTTACCGCCTTAAGCAACTTGCTTTCTTGTAGTTTAAGCGCTACATCATGCAATATTTCAAACTGGATGCCAGATTTTTCAGAGATATCTATGAGGTCGTGCGAGCCGTCTGAGAAGCTTAACAGCCAGAACATGGCAGCCTCAGAGTCCTTGCTGGTTTTTTGACCCCCGATTTGGCGGTACAGCCCCCTTTTCCCAAGCTGCGGCTCGCATTTCGGGTTTAGGTTTAGGTATTTTTTGTTGTTTTCAAGGACAAATATCGTGTTCAGGTACTTTCTGTAGGTATCGGCCAAAAACTCTGCCTTTACGAATTCCAGGTTGTCATCTGATGTGTGGTATTGTTGGAATCTGCCATAGGGTGTCCGCATGAGTGAGCCAACTGGCAGATTGAATCCCGGAGAGCAAAACTGCCTTTCATCGCTTCCCGTAGGAAAGAAATCAAGAATTTGGTACTGTTTACCAGAGTTTTTCAGCACAAATTCCACGGTTCTGTCAATTTCTGCCTTGCCGTGTTTAGTTTTCTTGTACGTTGATACGCCAGGATCTCCAAGGCATGTAGCCACAAGGCCGTGTTTTAGTTTTGATAGGTTTTTTTCATTTAACGCAAGCCAAGTTATTGCGCCTATGGTCTCTGGAATAAACAGGAACCTGACTGAATAATTCATTTGAATTTTGCTTAGCTGCTTTGCTAACGCAGTGGCCAGGACTACACCTGACAGGTTGTCATTGCACATTGATGGATGGCAGACATAGCAGGAGATCAGAATTTCTTCGGATGTTTTCCCTTTTATTAGAAACTCCCCGTAGGTCAGAGAACCGTCATTTAGAGTCGAATCGATTACCACCTCGTACTCGCCGGCCTGTAATTTCAGGAATTCGTTGTGCGTCATGCATATTCCCCAGTCATCCTTGTAGTAGGTAGTCAGGTACGGTATTGTGTTTGGCTGGTCAGGGAGCGTGTGGATGTGCTGCTTTAGCTCCTCAAGCGGCATTTTTTTGCTTATGGGAACGCTATAGCTGACCACGTGCAGGTTGGATTTTTTAAAGTCTACAACCTTGTTCCCCTTAGGGTCCAAGACATAGGCATCGCTAATGTTCCATTCTTTTGGAATCGTCCAGTCAAAGACCTTCTTGTTTGTCGGGATTTCGTTGACTTTGAGATCAATGTGGTTTTTGATTTCTGCAAGTGTCTGTCTAACGCCATTTCCAGTTATACTTCTGCAAATAGGATAGAGTTTGGTCATTAGCTGAAACATCTCTGATCCAGTCAGATCTACATTGTCCATTATTTTCTTGAATTCGTCTAGGTTCATCCCTTAACACCAAGTACCGCATAGACTACGAAAAACCACGATGGGTCAACAGAATTTGTTAGCACATTCAATTATTTTGCTCACGTCTTGTTCTGTCAGGTTTGGATGAGTCGGCAGAATCACTATTTGCTGCCCCACCTCTTCTGTGACTGGCAGTTTTGTATTGGTTCTGTACATGCTCATTTTGTGGATTGGCTTGTAGTGAATACCGGTTTCTATTCCCATTTTTGTCATTTTCTTCCTAAATTGCGATCTGTTTTTGACTAGAATCCAGTAAAAGTGATAGACGCTGTTTTTGTTTATCGGCATTTTCCTTTCTACGTTGAGTCTTTTATGGAACTGCTTTGCTACGTCCTGCCTCTTTTTGTTCAGCTTGTCCAGCACAGAGAGCTGTGCCAGCCCGACTGCGGCGGAAAATTCGTTCATGTAAAAGTTCCACCCTATTTTTTTTACGTCGTAATCTACCTCTTTTCTGTCCGTGATTCCGCACCAACGTAGCGAGAGGAGCGATTTTTGCACTTTGTGGTAGTCTTTGCTGTTTATGGCAACAAGCCCGCCAGTTGGCATTGCCAAGTTCTTGACTGGATGAAAGCTAAAGCAAGACATCGCTCCAATTGAGCCTATTTTTTTGCCATCGAAGCTTGCGCCCGCAGAATGCGCAGCGTCATCTACAAGAACTGCGTTTGTACTATCCGCAAGCTTTTTCAGTTTGCCCAAGTCCGCAGGCATGCCTCCAAAATGAACTGGCATGATTACTTTGGTGCGTCCCGTGATCTGTTTTTTCACGGAATCTGGATCCATGCAGAGGGTTTCTGGATCAATGTCGGCAAACCTTACCTTTCCATTGTTGTACAAAACTGCATGAGCCGTGCTTACAAACGACAGTGAGGGTATGACGACTTCCTTTTGCGATATCCCTGCTGCCGAGAGTGCAATGTGGAGCGCGGCGGTTCCGCTGTTTACTGAAACGCATGCCTTTGCCCCAAGATATTCCTGAAACTTTTTTTCAAACAGGTTAACAAAGTTGGAACCGGCGCCAGACGCCCAATTGTGGCTTCTCAGTGCTGCAAGCAGGTATTTTTCCTCCTTTGCAGTCACATATGGATCAAAAAGTTTAATCTTTTTTTTCATGTTATCCATTTGGAACAAGCTCGTACGTATGCTGTATCAATTTGAATTTATTTTTCTTGAAAAACTTGATAGAGCCGGGGTTTTTGGGGCTCACATTGGCAAGATAGCGCTTTTGGGGGTTTTTTATCATTAGAAGATCAAGCGCAGTCTGGCCGATGCTCTTTCCTTGGTGCTTTTTGAGCAGGAAAATGCCGATTTCGTTTTGTTTTGACAGGTAAATTGAGCCTGTTTTCGTGTTTTCCACGTAGATTACGTACCAGATCTTGTAAGGCCTTGAATTGACGAACTTTTCATGCTCCTTGTACGTGGGCATTTTTCTGTGTGAGATGTTTGCCTTTGGGCTGCGCTGTTTTAGAAGTTCATAGAGAAATTTGTAGTCAGATCTGCCCACCTTCATGAGCTTTACGCTCTGGCCCGATTTCATTTGCGAGTTAACTTTGAGTGCCAATTATTAAAGCAATCAGTGTAGAAACTATTCTGCTTAATAACTAAATATCACTTTTTGAAGTACTGTTTGTTGGACGAAACAGGCTGCATAATACAAGCAAGAATGGGCTCAACGAGACTGCCAGGCAAGGTCATGCTTCCAGTGGACGATTCAAATCCCATAATCTGGTATGTGGTACGACAGCTTCAGCAAAGTAAGCTGTGCAACAAGCTGGTCATTGCCACAACTACAAATTCAGAGGACGAAAAAATAGTAGATTTTGCAAAAAAAAATTCTGTTTTATATTTCAGAGGCAGTGTTCAGGACTGTCTGGATAGGTACTACCAGTGCGCAAAATCATTTTCGTTTTCAATTATAGTTAGAATAACTTCTGACAACCCATTGATTGATCCCACGTTGGTAGATGAGGCAATAAAATTATTCAAAGACAAAAGCTATGATTATGTGACAAATTCCAAACCCAGATCCTTTCCACAGGGAACCGAAGTAGAGGTTTTTTCCTTTAGAGCGCTGGAAAAGGCTTGGAAGGAGGCAAAAAAACCATCAGAAAGAGAACACGTGACACCGTATTTTTACAACAATCCCGATAAATTTAGAATTTTCAACATAACAAGCCAAAAAAACATTTCAAATCTGCGGTGGACCGTAGACAGAATCGAAGACCTCAATTTTGTAAGGGCTATCGTCTCAAAGTTAAACAAATCGCCAATTCTGATGAGAGACATCTTGTCACTGCTAGAAACCGAACCTCATCTTGCGGACATGAACAAAAACTACGTCATGGATGAGGGATATCTCAAGTCACTAAAAGACGATAAAGAACACGTATAATCCTAAAAGCTCTTTAGAAAATCTATCAATGATTTGCTAGAGGTGCCTCGGTTATCCAGGTATCGCTCAACAAACCTGTCTCCATTTCTGACTAATTCTTGGCAATAAGGCTCATCATGTATGATTTTGGCCAAAATCTCTTCTAAATTCTCGATTGGCGTGCTAATGCACGAACCTTCCTTGAAAATATCAGATTCGCCGAACCCGTATTCCTTTAAATATATTGAGACTGCGGGCTTTTTGAGAATTTGAGCCTCCAGCAGGGTTGTGGAGAGATCAAATGTCAGCAATAGTTTGCAGTCTTCAATAAAGGGAAATATGCTGCCATGTTTTATGACCACGATTTCGCTACTAATTTTCGCGACCACAGATTCGACGTCAAAATCAACAAGTGAGGGATGAAGCTTTATCACCAGTTTTTGGTTTAGCTTGACTGCTATCTTGCATACTTTTTCAATTGCGAGTCTATAATTTTCATTTGTTTGAACTAGATTATCATAGATTAAATCTTTCATTGGCGGCGAGGTTGCAAGAAGGATTGTCTCTTTTTTTAGGGAGTGTTTTTTCTCAAAGAGATCATCGTAAATTGAGCTTCCCAATGCCCTTATTTTGGAAGTACTAACTCCTGATTTTTCCAGATACACCTTTGTCGCACTACCCCAGACAACCATATAGTCAGAAAAGTTCGGGAAAAACCCCAACAAGTTGTTTCTCACATACGCTTCTTTGGTTTCATACGGTACGCCATGTTGCATCATCACTACAGGTATGTTGTTTTTGCGCGCAAGATGCATCATAATTTGCTCATTGAATCCTATTTCAGACAATATCATGATTGAGCCAATCTGATATTTTTCTAACAATATTTTTGCAACTTCGATTTCTTTAACTGCATCAATCATTTTGCGCCCAATCAAGTCTTCAAAAAACGGCTTTAGTGCAACCCAAAATGACTTGCCATTATGCGAAAAGAATGATCCAATAAAGTCAGACTCCCATAGATTCGTTAATGTATAGACTACTCGTTCTTGTGACTTTTCAATCTTGGCTAGCAACTCATTGTTTGCAAGAGTTTTAAGCGATGCAATTCGACAGTCAGATTTTCTGATGATGTTAAATGAGTCTAGGTTCCAGATTGTAGGCCATCGTCTGTTGTATAAAAGCAGGTTTTGTGAGTGGGTTTTTGATGAAAACAGTAGTTTCTTGTATTTCGTAGGGTCGAATTCTACTAACAAGACATGCTTGTTTTGGTTTTTTGGCTTGTCAAATCTAAAGATTTTTTGAAAAAAGGATTCGGTTATGTTTTTTAATGTCAAATAGTTTTTCTTTGAAATTGTAATTGAGATGGACTTTTGCCCCATCCTGTAGCTGTGCTTTATGGATTCGGACTGTGCAATGACGGTTTTGTCAGCCAGCTTAGAGCTGTTTGCAAGCAGTTGTGCCACGCCAGACAATCCAGACGATGTGACAAACTCACATTCATGGTTTTGTTGAGCAATTTTTGAAATTTCATAGAATTTTTTCAAAAATCCAACGACAAAATCCATAAAATCGATATAAACTAGGTTACCCAGATTAATCTCATCGTATTCAAGTGACGATAGAATTTCTTTTTGCTTGCTCCATTCCGATAGCTCGTATGATTTTTTCTGTATTTCGTCAAGTTCAGACTTGGTCAGATAGATGTCCGAGACTTCATGAGATATGCCGCCATCCAAAAGGATTCTGTGTGCATCATAATCAAATGAGATTATTTTCAGGTACTGATTTTCTTTGCCTTTTAGTGAGGTTATCTCAAAAGAAGAATCGACGAGTAGAATCTTGTCCAAGTCAGGATTTTTTCCATTTTGACCAGTCATAGTCATCAAATGTGACGTCTTTCATTTCGTTATCGTTTGGCCTCCATGCAATATCTGCCAGAGTCAGGATACTGGATGTTTCATCTGCTAGATTCATGTGTGCGGATGCGATGTTTTTTGGTATGTATATCAACATAGGTTCATCTGAGCTTGTCACTATCTCGTGGTATTTCCCATTGTCCTTTATCACAAAAACCACTTTTCCATGGACGCACGTAAAGTAGCTTGCGCGTCGTGTGTGGATGTGAGGTCCTTTTATCTCGCTTGGGAACACCGATGTGATGTAGACCATTTTTGGATGCTCCTTGATGATGTTATCCCAGTCTCGCCACACCAGAGTCAGTGAGCCGTTAACATGCTTGTCTACAATGTTTTTTGTGTCATATTTTTCAAGTTTTATAGTGGAAAAAGAGTCTCCGTTCAATTCGTACACACTAGCACAAGCAACCAATGTTAATTTAGCTTTCTCATTTTTTGTCGATGTGCAAACATAGATAACAATAAAAACATTTGAAGCAGCATTTGCTTATGAAAAGTAAAATTTCCAGCGACTCCAGACTGCTTGTTACGGGAGGCCTTGGATTCATAGGAAGTAATTTCATTTTGCATACACTTAGCAAGTACCCAAAGTGCAAGATTGTTAATCTTGACGCCGAATTTGTAGGATCAAATAAAAAAAATCTTGATCAGCTCAAAAATAAAAAAAACTACCAATATTTCAAAGGCAACATAAACAACAGGAAACAAACTGAGAAACTAATCCGGAATTGCGATGTAGTTTTTAATTTTGCCGCAGAGTCCCACGTGGACAGGAGTATTGACGAACCAAAGCCGTTTTTTGATTCAAACATCATGGGCACGTACACTATTTTAGAGTCAATAAGAAAATTCGATAAAAAGCTGATACATATTTCCACAGACGAGGTTTTCGGCAGCCTAAAGTCAGGCAGCGCCACAGAGAGGTACCCCTTTAACCCGTCAAGCCCATATGCTGCGTCAAAGGCATCAGCAGAATTGCTGGTCAGCTCTTATGTCACAACGTATGGCATAGATGCGACAATAACTCGATGCACAAACAATTACGGCCCAAGACAGTTTCCAGAAAAACTTATCCCCAAAACGATCTTGCTTGCGTTGGACGACAAAAATATTCCAGTTTACGGAACTGGTAAGAACAAGCGGGATTGGATATTCGTTTTCGATCACTGCGATGCAATTCTGAAGGTGTTTGAAAAAGGAAAGAAAGGCAGCTCGTACAACATAGCAGGGCACAGCGAGTATGACAACAACACGATTGTCAAGACGATACTACGTATAATGAAAAAGCCGACAAGCCTAATCAAGCACGTAAAGGACAGGCCTGGGCACGACTTCAGATACAGCCTCGATACTGCCAAGATACGAAGGGAGATTGGATGGAAGCCAAAGGTCACTTTTGAGCAGGGACTTTACTTTACGATTCACTGGTATCTTAATAACATATCATGGCTCCAGCAGATTTCTCAAAAAAGCATCGGTAGAACAAAATAGAAAAATAAATAGACATTGGGACTGACTTAGCTACATTGAAAGGCATAATTCTTCACGGAGGACACGGGACTAGGTTGAGGCCGCTCACGCACACTGGCCCAAAGCAGCTTTTGCCAATTGCAAACAAACCGATGTCTCAGTATTGTGTTGAATCACTCAGGGATGCCGGAGTTAGCGAAATCGCGATAATAATTGGAGGCACCGGAGCAAACAAAGTAAAAGAGTTCTACGGTAACGGGGAAAAGTTCAATGTCAGATTCACGTATGTAGAGCAGGACGCGCCAAGGGGGATTGCACATGCAATAAACTTGTGCAAAGACTTTGTGAAAAATGAAAAATTCGTAGTGTTCTTGGGTGACAACATACTCAAAGGAAGCATCGAACCCTACGTGAAAGAATTTGCAAAATCTGACGCCGAAGCTTCCATACTTTTGTGCGAAGTTGACAATCCTACCGCATTTGGGATAGCAGACATGAAAGACGGCGTGATCAAAAAGATCATGGAAAAGCCAAAGAACCCCCCAACCAATTTGGCAGTAATCGGAATCTACTTGCTGACTCCCACCATTTTTGAGATAATCAGCAGACTAAAGCCATCGTGGCGAAACGAGCTTGAGATCACGGATTCTCTACAGATGCTGCTTGAGGAAAATTACAAGATTACTCACCACATAGTTACCAAGAACTGGAAGGATACCGGAACGCCTGCAGATATCATTCATGCAAACAGGATGATTCTGGAAGACAAAAAGCCATATTTTTTTGGCGAAACAGACAAGGAATCTACCATTTCAGGCAATGTTTTGGTGGGCAAAGGCACCAAAATCAAAAAAACGCAGATCATAGGGCCTGTGATTATTGGGGACAACTGCGTGATTGAAAACTCCCGAATAGGCCCAAATACGAGCATAGAAAACAACACCAATATGGTTAACTGCGATATCGAGGAATCAATAGTAATGTCAGACTGCACCATAAACTGTCCATTGCGAATCAGGCAGAGCATTATTGCATTTAACTCTACAATCGTCAAGGAAAACAACGACAAGGATGAGAAAATATTTTTGCTTGGAGAAGGAACAAAAATAATATTTTAAAAGTGTTTTAATTGAGTTCTCCTTTAGCAACCATAATTATTCTAAACTATAACGGCGGAAACCACGTAGTGGAGTGTTTAGAATCCATATTCAGTACAAGAACTTTGGATTTTGAGCTGATTTTTATCGACAACAACTCATCTGATGGGAGTCAGGATGTTTGCAGGGAAAAATTTCCGCAGATGCGATTTGTGCAAAATACGAAAAACGAAGGCATGAGTGCAAGAAACATCGGTCTGAAAAGCGCGCAGGGCAAGTACATCGTGTTTCTTGATTCGGATACAATTGTGACCCCAAACTGGCTGGAAAATTTTGTTAGCTCGTTTGAAAAACACGGTGACGGACTTTATGGGCCCAAGATTCTAAAAAAAGGAACAACAAACGTGATTGAGACTGTTGGGAATATGATAAACGTTTTTGGGCTCGGCTACGCTGCCGCAAAGGGCCAAACTGATGAGGGCAAATACAACGAGTTCAGGAAGATAAGCTATCCTGCTGGCGCGTGCGTCTTTTCATCTAAAGAGGTTTTTGACAAGATCGGCCTTGTAGACGAGCTATTTTTTGCCTATCATGATGACGTGGATTACGGCTGGAGGGGATTGCTACTTGGGATACCGTCGTTTTATGAGCCAGACGTCTGCATTTATCATCTAAGCAGCCCGACCCTTGGCTGGAGCAAAAGGAAGTATTTCTTGCTGGAACGAAACAGGTGGATTTGCTTGCTCAGTCTTTATTCGACAAGATCACTACTCAAGCTGTTACCATCATTGATTCTTGTTGAGGCCGGAATTTTTTTCTACATGGTAAGCAAGGGCATGGGCATCACAAAGATCCAGGCGCTTTTTTCCTTGATCAGGCTATCCCCTGAGATCAGAGAAAAGTATCTAAAAACAAACGCACAGCGAAGACAATCAGACAAAAAAGTTCTTGAAAGCTTTGCAGACGACTTTGTCATGCCGACATTTACAACAACAGAGTCAACGTCCAAATTCAGCAGGTTTTTTGTTTATAAATTAAGCAAGATTGCGAGAAGTGTCATTTAGGCAGTCAAAGATTTGTATTGGCCAAAAACTTTTCAAACGAAGTAAACTTGAATTTTTTTATTATTTGATCCATTTTTGATAAAGTCTTTTTGAGATTATGGTACGTGATAAAGCTGTCCATTAATGAAAGTGGAACCTTTGGCATGAATTCTGGTGTAAGCTCCCATGAATGAATGTAGAATGTGGCGGGGATGTTTCTTTTTTCATAGTTCCTAATCGAGTCGCTGATTATTTTCATGGGTAACACCCTGAGGTAAAATCCCCCTGCAGTTGGTATTTTTTTCCCAAGAATTGATGATATCAGCAAAGGAAACTCGACTAGTTTCCCGCCAAGGCTATTCTTGTCTATAACATCACTGGAAATTCTGTACGGCTTTTGCTCCGCATTGGATACCCCATACATGGTGGTTTTCGTAGGCACGATGCTGCTGTCATACACATAGTCATTTTGGGCCAAAATATCCACTGCCCACGCAGTGGAACGGTCAAGGGAGAATGTTGGAGCCCTAAATCCCCTCGATTTTTTGGAAGTGAGCTTGGCAAACTTTTTAATTTCCTCATCAAATGATTCACGATATCCTGGCGTTGATAATCTGGTATGGCTCATCGTGTGGAAGCCGATTTCATGGCCGTTACCTGTTATTTTATCAAGTATTTCGGGTTTGTATTCGAGTAGCTCTCCTACCACGAAAAAGGTCGCAAATGTGTCGTTTTTTCTCAGCCAGTCCAGAATTTTGTCTATTCCGTTGATCACCTTTGGATCCTTTTTGCCCGGCTTTAGCGATCTCTGTATTAGTTCGGGATGAAACCAGTCTTCAAAATCTATTCCAAGTAAGTTCATTTCAATTCATCACGTGATTCAAAGTTTGATTAATGATCAATTTTTTTCACTATACGCGCAGGACTTCCGACCGCGACGCAGTAATCCGGCACATCCTCAAAAACGACACTCCCTGCCCCTATTAACGAGTTTTCACCTATCGTGACACCGGCCGTGACAATGCTGCCTGGAAACAAAACTGCACCTGATTTTATGTTGACGGCCTCTACCTTTCTTGGATAACCATTTTTCTTCAAGAATAGGTTTGTTGTCGGATTTGCGTGTGCGAAAATCATCGTATTGCTCCCCAACGTCACGTTATCACCAATCTTTACCAGACTTGGATAAATCAGATCAATTAGAACGTACGGTGAGATGTGGCAGTTTTTGCCTATAACGACACCGCGACATTTTTGCATCCTAATAGCAAAATCAGATAGTGGTGTAGAGTAAGCAAGTGAGTGCAGGATCCATGATTTTAGAAACTTGCAGCGAATCTTGAGCCTTCCTGAGGCTCCCCGATACCCATAGTAATCCATAAGCTCCTGCTCGTTTACAGAAAACGCGTCTTCCATCTCCTTCATAATTACAGCCTCAAACCTATTACATTGTCAAAAACCTTTCTGAGAAAAAATACTTAGTCAGTTGGTCGTAATAAATAATTAATACAAAGACTTAATGGGAAAATTATCAATACTGAACCATGACGACGGAACAAAAATTATCATACTATATCAACAAGGCGGCCGAATTGGAAAAACTTTCGTTCGAAAAGAAGATACGGATTGCTTTACTCGGAAGCTTCACGCTCAATGGCTTGGCTGAGACGCTCGCAGTAAAATGCGCTGAAAAAAACATCCAGTGCGCTACGTATGTAGGAGGATACAATCAGTATAACCAAGAAATCCTAAACCACGGGAGCAGCCTGTACAAGTTCAAGCCGGATATTTCATTCCTGCTCATAGATACTCGAACCCTGTTTGGTGATCTGTTTCATCATCCATATTCGATCACGGCCGAAGAAAGAAAAACAATTGTTGAGAAAAAATCAGAGGAGATACTGACTCTGGCAAAGGGGTTTTGTGACAAAACCAGATCAAAGCTGATATTGTCCAATTTTGATATTCCGTCTTTTTCCCCGTATGGGATTTTTGAAAACAAGGTGGACTATGGCTTCCATGAAATGATCCTGGAGCTAAACGACAAGCTGTCCAAGTCATTGCTGGGATCTGATTCGATCTTTCTGTATAACTTTGCTGGCTTTGTTTCAAAATATGGAGAGCAGAACATCTTTGATTACAAGCAGTTTTTCTTCGGAGACATGAAAATAGCGCTTGACTACATACCACACCTTGCAAACGATCTGATGAGCTACATCATAGGGTACATGGGGATCTCGAAAAAATGCATCGTAGTTGATCTGGACAACACGTTATGGGGTGGGATAATAGGTGAAGACGGGTTCAACGGGATAAAGCTGGGCCCAGAACCTCCCGGCAATGCCTACATGGAGTTCCAAAAGACACTGCTTTCGCTTAACCACAGAGGCATAATACTTGCAATAAACAGCAAAAACAACTACGAGGACGCGATTAGGGTGATAAAAGAACACCCCTACATGGTACTAAAAGAGGACCACTTTGGATGCATGAGAATCAACTGGAATGACAAGGTGTCCAACATGCGAGAAATCGCAAATGAGCTAAACATAGGCTTGGATAGCATGGTCTTTCTTGACGACGATCCAGTAAACCGCGAGTTCATGAAAGTTAGCCTGCCCCAGGTTCTAACGGCGGATCTGTCGCAGGATCCATCACAATACGCAAACATCGTCAAGAACATGAACGAGTTTAGCGTCTTTACGATAACAAACGAGGATCAGCAAAGAGGTAAAATGTATGCAGAACAGCGGAAGCGGGACGAGCTAGAACAGGCCGCGCCAGACCTTGAAAATTTCCTAAAGCAGCTAGACCTAAAGATCTCAGTCAAGGGCTCCAATGACTTTACCATACCGAGGATCTCTCAGCTCACTCTGAAGACAAATCAGTTCAACCTTACCACCAAAAGATACCAAGAATCGGACATCAGAAAGTTCACTGGGGATCCCAACTATTTTGTCGGATGCGTCCAAGTAGAGGACAAGTTTGGTGATAACGGAATAACAGGAGTTTTCATAGTACATAAAGAGAACCAGAAAGAATGGCTTGTCGACACGTTTCTTCTTAGCTGCCGTGTGATGGGCAGGGAGGTGGAAAAGGGGATCTTGGGCCACATTTTGAGCATTGCCAAGAAAAATGGCGTAGAGCGGCTAAAGGCGCAATACATCCCGTCGCAGAAGAACAAAC
>Ga0233425_10000084_pt1 | contig 235300 bp, 192 predicted proteins | sample Watercolumn_Towu_2_FD_181712 | JGI IMG/M metagenome (GOLD analysis project Ga0233425, IMG submission 181712) | Freshwater microbial communities from Lake Towuti, South Sulawesi, Indonesia - Watercolumn_Towuti2014_140_MG | ecosystem: Environmental > Aquatic > Freshwater > Lake | place...
ATATAATAATCGACTTAAAACTAAAAACACTGGCTATTCGGAATTTATTTCCAATAGCCAGTGTTTTTTATGTTTGGTATTCAGTATTATTTTTTAGTAAATTCCATTGTTTCGCCTTCGTCTGTGAAATCACCATCATTGTTCTCGTCGTGTTTCAAAGTCAACTTAGTCCCATTCACAACATATGTTACAACATTAGTTTCACCACCTATTTCGTTCACTGCGGCATCCCAACCTGCATCACCTTTTTTAATAGTTGTAGTTGGAATTACAATTGAATCAAGTTTAGACATATCTGGAATTACAGTTGTATCAAGTTTAGACATATCTGGCATAGTCAACGAATTCAAAGTTTGAGTCATCTTATCACCAGCAACTGTCATTGTTCCCGACAATTTCGACGTTGTCAAATTTCCAACTACGGTAGAATATACAAATGTAGATGATGTCAATTCAAGAGTTGTAGTTGCTGTTAACATATCATCGGTCATAGTATTCACCCATGTACCTTCATAATCTGCTTTCTTCACCTCATTATCAGGTTTCGTTACCTCATTATCAGGTATCTTTACTTCATTATCAGGTTTCTTAACCTCATCTTCTTTTCCTTTACAAGATACCATTAACATAGAAACTACTGCTACAATCACAGCCATTTTTGATAACATTTTTAAGTTTTTCATCTTTTTAAAAAATTTGTTGTCAATAAATAAGATATTAATAAATTTGTTGTTAATAAGCACAAAGATACTTTTTTTATCAAGACAATACCATTAGGTAACTACTACATATAAACGCATTCATCAATCAATTGATAAACAAGAATTTAACGATAGAACAGACATGAAACTTAACGAAAATGTAATATATATTTCAAATCTATTTCCTTCGAAAGAAACCTTCGGGAAGTTCGGATACGTCCAAACTTTGACCGTCATAAAACTGCAATGGGTCAATAGAATTGGTTGTTGACAACTCTTTAATAATTTTAATTTCTGTACGTCTATTCAATCGGTGTACTGTTTCTTCACAATCTTGAGTATCATCATCACAAGTTACCTTTGGATTGGATTCTCCATAGCCTTTGGCTGTGATTCGTGCTGGATCCACTCCTTTTGACAACACATAAGCTACAGCCGCATCAGCTCTTTTTTGTGATAAATTCAAATTATAAGCCTGAGAACCCACATTATCAGTATGTGAGCCGAGTTCAACAACCAGAGGAAATTCCTTTAATTTACAAACCAGTTCATCTAACGAAGAAGCATTTTCAGATGTAACTTTCCACTGATTACTTGGGTATAACATATCATCCAATTCCCAGTTTTCTTTTGGTGATTTCTCTAAATATATCGCTTTAGGAATTTCGAATGTAACATCACGACCCCTATTTGTATATACTTTGATTTTCATTTCCCTATCTTTACAATCCTCCTCAACTACCTTTATGAGATATATACCTTGATCTTTAACATCAAACTTAAATTCTCCTGACTCCTTTGTTTTACATACCATTACTTCTCCTGTTTTTTTATTTAGAAGAAAAACCGTAGCACCAACCATAGCTGATTTTGTCAATCTATCCTTCACAAATCCATGTATGTGATGATCTCTAGGTTGAAGTATGTATTCAAACTTGTAAATATTATCGTCACCAGTTGCTCTATCAGATGTGAAATATCCAGTTAAAGCAGTAGAGTCTTGTATCCATCCAAAATCATCACTACTCGAATTGATAGGAAAGCCCAAGTGCTCAGGCTCTGCACTTGCTGTAGCTGCACCAGCAATTGTAGTTTTATAAATATCTAAACCTCCAAAACCAGGCAAACCATCCGAACTGAAATAGATTTTACCGTCCTTTGACACATAGGGAAACACCTCATTACCAGGCGTATTAATATTTGTTGATAGTGGTTGTGGAGCACTCCATCTATCATAAACTGATTTTCTTTGACTAAAAAACAAATCATACCCACCTTTACCACCCGGTCGGTTACTACTAAAAATTAATAGCGTTCCTTTTTTATTGACTGCCGGATGCATATCTGAATACTTTACTGAGTCCAAGAATTCTATAGGATGATAATCAATTACCGCACCATTAACGAATACACCCTCCATCAAGCACAAATGATTTAATGTATCTACCTTATCATTAATATTGACATTAGCTGTAAAATAAATATTCCCAAGAGCATCAAATGTAGCTGTGGAAACATTAAACTTTAGTTTTGACAATCCTCGAAGCAAATTACTTTGATTTACACTATCTGATCCGACAAAGCGTATACCCCTAGCAGACTCTTCTTCATCAATTATAGGTTTAACATCACTTACCACTTGCACAGGAGAATACTTCTTAAGCTTTGATACGCCTAACTGAGCAACATAAGCATCCATGTCCAAATTTTTGGTTAATGTTTTATATCGTAGATTTTTCGTTGGCAAGAAACGTAGTTTAGAATACGAACGTCCATCCCAATCAGAAGCCCTTTGCATTTTAACACTTGGGCTGTTGGAGGTATAAATAAAATAATCGCCTATGATTGCTGGTGAATACTCTCTAAAATCAGAATTTAGACACAATATACTGATTTTCCAGTCTACAGTATCAGCTTTTAATGCTAGAATTGAGTCTTGATTTTGGTAAGCTTTAGCTTTTACTTCATAATTAGGCACACCATTCAACCAAGAATAAGCATTGTTATACCTTCCCAATCTTGCATACATATCTGCAATCCGAATTCTTAACTTATCATCAATCGCTTTTGGTTTAACCTTCGATAGCAAATAGAGCAATGACTCAGCACGTTTGTACTCTCGCATTTTCCAATATATATCAATAAGTTTTCCAATTACATCGTACCGTTGGCTGGTAGTATTGTTCCGCAAAAAGGTTTCGTAACATTCAGTTGCTAACACATAATTATGACTAGCACAAGCTCTATCACCTTTTAAGATTAGTTCATTATTGTTATTCTGCCCATTAAAATTAGGTTGGTAAGCACCCAAAATTGGCGTAATACTAAAAAATGAAATAATGAGCAGCCATGAAAATCTGACAAACGAGGAGTTATTCATTTGTTTATTATTTGTTTTTAGTTGTCAAGTGAAATTCACATATCTCCTTGAGTGATAAAGTCAATTTATAGTGATCGTTTCACCTATATATAATAGTATTTTAAATGTCAGATGAAAATAGCACGTAGATATTACTATGAGCAGCAATAATAATTTGACATACTCGTGTCAAGAAATGAAAATTCATAATCTAGGATTTCAAATAAAAAATCAGAGTATCATATAAAATTCGGTGCATTAATAATAACGAGGTGATAAAATATTAGATTTTCTAGATGGAGTTACAAACTCATATCTTAACATTACTTCGTGCGTAGCACCAGCATATCTTGTTAGCAATGAGGTTGAATAATCATATGAATAACCTATACGAATAAAATTTGTGAGTTGAATTTCTGCCATTCCTACTATGGAGCTACTTGTACGGTAACTAAACCCGAGTCCTACAATATTTTGTATCCAGGCTGTTAGGTTGAAGTCTGCTTGAAAAGAAGAACCTGGCGTACCTACCGACTTTAACAATAGTGAAGGCTTCAAATCCAAATACTCATTAACACTGAAATTATACCCTCCGCCTAAGAAATAATGAAAATTTTGACCAATGCCGTTTCCTATATTTTGAGGATTCCAGTTATCCACCTTTAATCGTAACAAAGAAGGGATCGAAAAATTAACATACCAGTTGTGCGCTGAAAACAACATACCAAAACCTGCACTAGGAAGAATTCTATTAGGCACACCAATGAAAGCTTTATCACTAATAGAACCTCCTTCTCCATAATAATCCTTAGATTTATCATAATTCCAATTGACAACACCTCCACTTAAACCGAAAGTGAGTGATGTGGTTTCGAATGGAAGTCTATAAGAATAAAAAGCTTGAAGTCCAGATGTACTTTCGGCTCCTAAGCGATCGTTAAAAAACTGTGCTCCATAGCCCACATTCGATTCGTTACCACGCCTATCCCAGCTTAAAGTAGTAGTAACAGGCGCACCTTCTATACCCATCCATTGATTGCGGTACAATGCTGTAACTGAATTCATACCCCTATGCCCTGCATATGCTGGATTGATATTAATCATATTAAACATGTATTGTGAATACATGGGCAATTGAACACCTGCTCCACTAAGGTTGCTAGAGAATATACTCAAACCCAACAAACACCAAATAAAGTATTTCATGGTATGTATTTTATTTTTGAATGTACTATTTTTAATGATTTTCATCGATTTAATTTCAAATTAACGTTTGAGGGTAATATATCCTGTATATTCTTTTGGGACAGCATTCGAACTTGTTCGAACCTGTATTAAATAATAATAAGTACCTGAAAGCAAATCTTGACCTTCCATTACTCCCGTACCTTTACCATCCCATTCACCATCATAATTATCGCGTTCATAGACCAAAGTACCCCATCTACTAAATACTTGAATTTTGATGATTTGAGCAGGAGATTTTTTAATAACAAAACGATCGTTTTCTCCATCTCCATTAGGAGAAAAGGCATTTGGAATCTTTACACCTGATGATTCGACAATTATATTTCCTGTTGCATTTGCATTACCACAGCCACCTATAAGATTGATAATATAATTAAAGTCTCCATCTACAGTTGGCATTCCTTTGATAGTAATAACACTATCCTTCCATTCGCCTGTAACACCGTCAGGCAATGTAACAAAAGTAGCACCTTGGGCTCCTGTTGTAATGTATGTTATATCTGTTAGTTTGTTACCATTCTCTATTTTCTGGTTATCAGTACCTATAGCAGAAGATAGCACAATTGTGTTTTCCACCACTGGGTTTACTTGTACTGAATTCGTTGCCAAGGATACACATCCTGCAGCATTGGTTACAGTAAAGGTGTAGGTTCCAGGGTTCAGTCCACTGAATGATCCAGTCAACCCACTACCTGTTGTGGTATTGCCAGAACTCACTGAAGTGATGGTCCATGAGCCAGATGCAGGTAAGCCAGAAAAATAGATAGTGCCAGTGACTACAGAACATGAAGGTTGAGTAATACTATCAACAATTGGTACACTGGGTAAGCTAGGCTGTGGATTGATAGTAGTATTTACACCATTTGATGTACAACCTGCTGCACTCTTAGCAGTGACAGTATATGTTCCTGAAGGCACATTCGCAAAAACTCCTGATGCAATTGAATCCTTATACGTACTACTTGTAATGTAGTACATTGTACTACCAGTAGCATTAGTAATTGTTATACCTCCAGTAGCGACCGAACACGTAGGTTGCGTTACGCTTATAGTTGGATCGGCAGGTGTAGTAGGCTGTGCATTAATGGTTTGAGACGGACCAGTTGCTGAGCACGTATTATCTGTCAGACTTCTTACTGCAATAGTGTAATTACCAGGTGTTAAACCAGAGAATGTTTCACTTACTTGATAAGCACCACCTACACTGTACTCGACACCAGCTTGTGTAGTGATTACTATTGTTCCTGTACTTACAGAACAAGTTGGTTGGGTTACAGAGGCAATTGTAGGAGCTGCTGGAGGTGTTGGTGCAGCATTGACTACAGCAGTTAAGGATGCAACCGAGGTACATGCTCCGCTCGTAACAGTGAATGTATAGGTTTTTCCTGCAGGTAAACTGGCAAAATTAGCTGTAGTTCCCGAACCAGTCAGTGTGGTATTTCCTACCAACTCAGTCACCGTCCATGCTCCTGCTGGCAAGCCACTTAAAGCAACCGTTGCTGTAGGCGTAGCGCATGTTGGTTGGGTGATGGTTCCTACCAATGGAGCTGTAGGTAATGGAGGTTGATTTTTAATAGTTACAGATGTAGCTGGTGATGTACATCCATTAGCTTTAGCAGTTACATTGTAGGTACTTGGAGCTACATTATTAAATATACCTGTGGTATTTGAATAATCTACACCGTCAATACTGAAAGTTGTAATTCCACCGTCGGCAGCGGGTGATGTTATGGTGATGGTTCCTACATTTGGAGCACCACATGCTGGGTCAGTACTATTTACAACAGGTTTAGCAGGTACGGCATTTACTGTAATATCAAAAGTTTTAGTAGAAGTGCCACAAGCACCTGTCAAAGATACAGTATAGGTCTTTTTAGCTTGGGTCAATGCAGGCGTACCGGTGATAGTTAAATCTCCAGCTGTTCCATCCCAATTAGAACTAACACCTGAAGGCAAAGCTGGAGAAATACTTGGTGTAACTCCTGTCAAAGTTCCAGAAACATGATAAATGATATTTACCAAAGCATCACCTTGGCACAACACTTGAGCATCGGTTCCTGCAGCACTTGTAAGTGAGAGAATATTGTCGAGCAATAAGGTTACAGTTACTGGCAAACGATTTGTACTTTCGCATGTTGGATTAGGAGCCGACCCAACTGTTTGACTGGCATAATAAGTCGTTCCGTTTGTCAACAAGGTAGTAGCAGTATCCAATGCTGCACCACCCGATGCTGCAGCATACCATTTGACTGCCGTACCAGTCACTTTGACTTTACCTAAATTGGGATTGGCAGATTGACAAAATGTCTGAGGGCTAGTTCCTGAAGGTGCTGAAGGATCGGCAATGCGAACCGTTATTTTATGACGTGTAGAGCTTTCGCAACTAGCAGAATCTTTTGTCGCATAATAGGATGTCATATCAACTACTGGATCAGTATCCAACATAGGAACTACACCCAAGTTGGTAGAATATACTTTGGGGGTACCGCCTGTTGCAACCAGTTGTAGTTTAAAGTCTGAAACTTTTGGGGTAGCTCCAGCACAGAATCTGATGGTATCACCGCCTCCTGCCACTGAGGGAACTTGAGGGTCAAATATAACTGCTTTTACAGCTGTTCTAGAACTTTCACATGTTCCATCAGATTGAGATGCATAGTAAGTTGTTCCATTTACGAGATTTTGGGTACCTAGCAATTGTGCTCCACCTGTTGCCGCAGCATACCAGCGTATTGAGTTACCTCCAGTAGGTGTAGCTACCAAGTTAGATATCTGAGCTTGTGGCGAATGACAGAAGTATTGTGTAGCTGCTGCTGTCGGTGCCGAAGGAGATGCGTTTACAGTTACATCAACTTTCAATCTAGGACCCTCACAGTTATTAGTAGTAATTGACACCCAATATGATTGAGTAATGAGTGTAGTAAACGCATAAAGTCCTTTATGGATAGGTGTACCTCCAGTAGCAACAGTGTACCAATTTCTTTCTGCAGACAAACCAGAATATCCTAAAGCATTCAAATCAGATACACGAGGTGTTGGAGAAGAACAAAATACTGGTGTGGTAGGCCCAGTAGGAATGGATGGAGTTGGATTGACTGTTATGTTTTTTGTAGATAAAGTTCCTGTACCACATGTATTTGTTGCCGATACTGTCACATCACCCGAGGTGTTACCCACTGTCACAACTATCAATGTATCAGAAGAACTCAATGTATTTGTGCCAGCAGCTGGTGTGGTTATGACCCAATCTGCAGGTAATGTCCAGTTGTAGGTTTGAGCACCTTTTACAGCATTTATCTTATATGTTTGAGATGTTGAGCCTGAGCATTGTGGTGTATTCCCGGTTATGGCACCTGGTGTAGGTGGCGTTCCGGTATATACTGCCAGTTTGCTAGGGGGACTTGTCACAGCTCCATTACAAGAACCAGTAGCGGTAACTGAAATCGTATCACTAGTTCCTACATTGTATGGCACAGTATATGTCATTGAAGTCCCGGTATTTGGAGTAACCGCTGTCCAACCAGTTGGAGTATTCCATGTATACCCATTGGCAGCAACACCGTTTACTGCAACAATTGAATATGTTTGGTTACCCGCAGAACAAATCACAGTTGTACCAGTAATAGCTCCAGGCACTCCAATAGTTGCGTTTTCCCATGCACCTACAGCAGGTGTATTCCTTGGGTTTACATTACCAAAGTCAGAAGTAATAGCTACAGGTATTGTTATGGGAGTTCCTTGTGTCGGTTGGCATGATTGGTAGTATTCTGGCTGAGTTTTAGTATAAACGATGCCAGTATTGTTAAATTTCGGATCGTAATTTGCAGAGAACGCATCTTTGCCAGGATATATTTTGTAGGTTGTTTTATCTGAACCGTAATATCCTAGAACTCCACCTTTGTTAGGTGCATAATATAGATTGTAATCAACTTCTGCCGTTGTACTTCCATTGAGATAAAGTGTATAATGTTTAGCTGTGGAAGTACCCGATGTATTGTCACATGCATTGTATAATATATTATTTCGAATCCTATATTTTACATTTGTTTCGCTATTAATACATTTGGTATGCTTGCTACCCGAAGTAGGATTACCTTCCAGATATATTGTATTGTACTGAAAACTAATTAAATTGGCAGACGTTCCATCAGAGTTGATTCCAGTAAGATTACACGTTTTTGAACCACTATTTAAATATACGATATTATTAGCTATTGAGTAATTGTCATTCAATGCAGAAGAGTTCCACACTCCTAGTATTCCTGTAAGTACTGCTGTGGTTGAAGTAGCTCCAGTGATATTTATGCTGTGCACAAAGTTACGATTTATACCAACAGTTGGAGTGCCTGCGCCACCATCTACACACACAATTCCGTAGATGTTACCTCCAAAAGAAGAATATGAGTTTGTTAAATTAAACACCTTATTGTCATTTATAGTGGCATTTCTTGCTACTGCTACTCCTCCATTAATAAATGCTGCATAAATTCCATACATAGATCCATTTTGTCCTGGATTACTTTGACTAGTGCTTGAAGTATTATTACATGCTATGTCTAAATCGCGTACAGTATTGTTTGTGACAGTATAATTCGAAGAGTTTTGCAAAGTTATACCTATGATTGATGCACCATTGGGAGTTCCAGCATTAGTGGAAGCGTTTGATAGGTTCGCAATGGTATTATTGTTTATATTTACCACGCCTGTACCTTGTGATTCAATACCATACAGTATTTGTGTCCCAAATGATGTATTCGCTAAAGAACTTGTATAAATACTTTTTGCTATCGTAGTGCTACCAATAATATTGTTGGATATTGTCAAATTTCCGCCAGTATTCGTTTTAATAATACCTTCAAAAGATAGTGCATTAGCCTGTCCAGCCACTGACATATCACATGTAATGGAGCCTATGATATTATTATCAACTTGGATTGTACCACTTGTATTATTTAAATACATACCATAAGCAATACCACTAAGTCTGTTATTGTTAATAATTATATTCCCAGTTGTTGTATTATCGCCAATGGTATTGTTTTTTATGTCTATGTCGCCCAGTGAACCTGAAGAAATTACTATCCCATTCCATGGGTTATTATCAGATGGATAACTAATAGTTGAATAATTAAAACTTTTTATAGTATTACCTGTGATATCAGATTTGGTGACAGATGTAGCTCCAACAGCCATATCAATACACAAAAATCTAAATGACTCACCAGTTGAAGTCAAAGTGCCTACGCATGAAGGTGCATTCCCTCCGATGAAGTTGTTTTGTATATGGATATCTTTAGCAGAGGTAGAAGAAATATAGATTCCTCTTATAGTAATATTTCCTTGACTACAAGCGAACCCCGCAGTTTCATAAATACTATTACCACTAATAGTCCAACCAATATTGTTATTGCCAATTTGAATTGAAGCAGAAACAACACCCAATTGCCAGGTGTTGTATATCTTGTTATTACTAATAGTTCCTGAATTTTCTTTTCCAGCCGTACCGTTTGAATATATGGCAGATCCTGTTCTTCCGGCTCCATTGTTAGTGATTTCGTTATTGTCAATGATGTTATTAACATTGCCTGATCCGGCTGTAGAAGTGGAGAAGAGGATGTACTGGCCTGTATTTCTTGCACTAATTTTACAGTATGACACGGTGTTATTAGAAGCTCCATCTCTGAATCGAAATGCAGCCATAGGAATACCTGATACAGAGGCTGTTGTTCTTGTATTAATGATAGATAGGTCTGGAACAGCGCCCACCAAAGACCCTCCAGCATTATATAGGCGACCATCGAATGTAACGTTGTTAGCACCATTAAGGTCAACTGTCATATCAAAATTACCTGTAATAGATAAACCTGTAACGGTGGGATAAACCTTGATGCTTGAATAACTTGCCGCTCCAGAACCACTGGCATTTAGGACTGGTGTAGCAGCTTCAGTAGTATTTCCTTGAACTTGTAGTTCAATGGCTCCTGTAATTGCTCCGGCATTTATGGCATCGAATGCAGCTTTTAACGTGGCGTAGTCACCACCACCACCAATAGTTCTGGTAATTGCATTAACAGATGTTATGGTAAGAAATAATAAAGACACAGACAGAAATGTCTTTGACAATAATTTATTCATAGTATTAAGATTTACAGAATGACAAAAATAAGGTTAACTTGTACCGCTTAAAATATTCAAAGCCCTCCCATATCAAACCCAAACAGCTAATTTCAAACAGATTACAAGCAAATGCAATTTTATATTTAACAGTTTTTGCAAATTGCAAATAAACAAATTTTACTCACAATTTAATTACTAAATTAATGCTTTTCAACATTTTCAGTACAACAATCATGACATTTAAATAGTTATAAGCTAAATTTAGGCCTAAAGTACTACAAAAAAACCCAAATATGCATGACACATATTTGGGTTAGTCAATAATTTAAACGATCTATTTACAATCACTAAAAAAATCAACGGGGAGTGATTTTGGATTTAGCTTTTGACCATCATTAAATAATGAAGGATCAATAGAGTTGGCTGGGGCAGGATTGTAAGTTACTGTTATTTCAGTTCTTCGATTCACCTGATGATCAGATTCTTTACATTTAGTACCATCACCACATGCATTTTTCAGTTTAGACTCTCCATAACCTTTAGCAGTGATACGTGATGGGTCAATACCTTGTTTCACCACATAGGCAACAGCAGCTTCGGCACGCCTTTGTGACAATCGTTGATTGTATTCTGCTGACCCTTTGCTATCAGTGTGAGATCCTAACTCAACCATGGTAGGATATTTATTCAAAATTTTCACCAAGCTATCAAGTGAAGTCTTAGCATCCAAGCGAATATTTGCCGAAGCGTGATCGTACAATAGGTTTTCAAGTTCCCATACGTTTTTGAACTGTAAATCAAGAACAATATCATGAGGAGCATCAAAAGTAATATTCTTAGGCTTTTTAGCAAAGATATTCATAGCCAAACCTTTGTCTTTACAGTTAACTTCAACACATTTAATAAGATAATCGCCCATATTGGTTACATCAAAAGTGTATCTGCCGTCGTTATTTGTTTTTTTGACAATCACCTCATCAGTAGTCTTGTTGTATAAGAACACGGTTGCACCAGGCATTGGTTGTTGAGATTTAAACTCCCTAATAATACCTGAAATATGAGAAACTTTAGGTTTTGGATCGTATTCAAATCTATAAATATTATCATTACTTACAAATCTATCGGATGAGAAATAGCCATGCATATCCGTTGAATCTTGACACCATCCAAAATCATCGGATGAACTATTAATGGGGTAGGCAATGTGCTCAATCTCGCCAGTTCGTTTTAATGCATCCGACAGAAGGATTCTATAAATATCTAATCCACCAAATCCTGGTCGGGCATCACTACTGAAATAGAGGTAACCATCAGCACTATTGTATGGAAACACTTCATTCCCTACAGTATTAAGCTTATCGGAGAATGGGATAGAAGGTCCCCAAGGCTCCTTAGTTGACTTTCGTTCAGTGTAATACAAGTCGTAACCTCCTTTACCTCCAGGTCTATCACTACTAAAAATAAGCAAAGTTCCTGCTTTATTTATTGCTGGGTGCATTTCTGAATACTCACCCGATTCCAAAAACTTTGTCTCCTGAACATTTGTCACAGCATCACCATTGAACTGAGCTTGCATTACACCTATTCTTGTCCTTTTTCCAACGCTATCTTTAGGTAAATTTGCCGAAAAATAAAGGGTTTTATTATTATCTAAAGATGCTGTTGCTACATTAAATTTAATATGCTGAAGTCCTCCAATTAGTCGTGACTGTGTAGTACTATCCATACCCACATATAATACCTTTCCTCCATAAACTCCTTTTTGCTGCATAGGTTTGGTATCACTACCTTCATACATCCCCGAAAGTCGCTTTGAAAAGAACTTACCACCATTACGAATACTATCCACTTTGTCAGCATTATTGGATATAAGTGTCATTTTCAGCATTTTAATAGGCACACCCCATAGACGAGCATAGCTTTTACCGTCCCAACCAAAAGCTCGTTCTTTAAAAGTAGCGGGAGCATTACTGGTATATATCAACCTATCACCACAGACAGCGGGAGAAAACTCCCTAAAATTGGTATTAATATTTAAAATGCTTATTCTCCAATCCAATGAATCTTCCTTCAAATTATCAATATTCTCAGAATCTTTATAACCAGCTGCCAACAACTCATAATTAGCAATACCTCCCAACCACTTTGCAGCTTGGGGATAATTCCCTACACGTGCTTGCATCTCAGCGATGCGTATACGATCCCTTACACTTAAATCGGCCTTATCACCTGCTGCTATTAACTGCTGCAAAAATTTTGCAGATTGTTTATAATCACGCATTTGCCAATAACAATCCGCCAGCTTGATCATAACATCCCAGTTGGTCGAATCTGTTTGTTGCTCCTGATATGCTTCATAAAACTGTACAGCTATCGCGTACTTCAATTGAGTGTACGACTCATTACCTTGAGCTAATAGCAAACGAACTTGATCGGGTGCCAATTTTTTTACAGGTGTTGGATTGGCAGCTATTAAAGTCGAATAGAGAGTACTGCAAAAAAATAGGGTTAAAAATAAAGCTCTTGAATAAGTTCTTCGTTTTCTTGATGAGATGTCTTCAATCATAATATGTGGATCTTATAAAACTTTTGAAAATATTTTAGATTATATTGTAAGGTTCGAACAAGTAAAAAACACAAAGTTACAAAGTTTAAGAAAGTGTGCAAGTAAAAGTAGAAAAATGCTTTTAGGCTAACAACATTTATCTTAGAAAATATTTACTAATAATATCTTGGAGAACCAACACCTAAACCACCAGAAGTTTCAAACTCGTAACGAAGTAATAATTCGGCGGCACCAAAATTTTGAAATCCAAGTTTTGATATGATATAGTCATATGCCACTCCGAGCCTGAACTGAGGTGTCAATTGACATTCCAACATTCCGACAAGTGCATTACCCGTACGAAAACTTACACCAAGACCATACTTATTTTCATACCAAAAGTTACCATTCAAATCTACTTGCAATCCACTTTCCGAACTGTATTTTAGCAAGCTAGATGGTTTTACAATCCAATCCCTTGAGAGCATAAATATGTAACCTCCTGTTAAAAAGTATTGATAATTGGTTCGAAATGGACCTTTGTATTCACCAATATCAAGCCTTGAGCCAGGTACGCTTCGCAACAATGATGGAACTGACAGACCTATATACCATTCATCCTTAAAGAATAAGCCTCCTAATCCTAGGGTAGGTAACCACAAAGAGGAACTGACAGCTGCAGCATCACCAGTATCCCACAAGTTCATTCCCGAAAAATTATCGTTATAGTTCATTACACCACCACTCAGCCCCATGGTAAGGGTAGAGTGATTATCAAAAGGCAAACGGTAAGAATAAAATCCCTGAACACCAGATGTATTCATTAATCCCAATCGATCATTATAAATTTGAACACCATATCCTGTATTGCTTTGTTCTTTTCGTTTATCCCATGACAACATTGCGGTAACTGGTTTACCTTCAAAACCTATCCATTGATTACGATACAGCAAAGTAACATTATTCACCGCACGATTTCCAGCATAAGCTGGATTTACATTCAACATATTGAACATATATTGAGAAAACATAGGACCCTGTTGAGCTGATGTACTACATAAAAACACTCCACTCACAAGCAAAAGAAGTAAAGCTTTGGCAAATTGATTCTTTCTTAAAAAAAACACCATATTATTAAAATATTAATTCATTTTGCAATCACACCAATAGTCGTTTAACCAGCAGATACATTGATAAACTATCTTTTCAATGTCAGATATCCTTTAAATTCATTTAGTAATGCATTCTGCTCGTTGTACAGTCTCACTACATAATAATAGGTTCCGGTTGGCATGTCTTGATCCGTATAGATACCTATACCTTTTCCATTCCAATCGTTTTTGTAATCTTTGCTTTCATAGACCAGACTACCCCAACGGTTGAAGATTGTAATATCAACTCTCAGTTCTTCTGAGTGCATTACAACATAGGTATCATTAAATCCATCGCCATTGGGTGTGAATCCATTGTTTGCATTAAAGAAGATACTTTTAATTTCGGTTGTTGTAGGCTGTGGTACAATGCCGAATGTTCCATTATCAGATTTAAATTTTCTTATCGGTCCATTTGAGTCTGAATAGCCACTCATCAATGCCTGATTGGAAATGGTCCCTGAAAAGCCTCCAGTAATAATCTGAATTTTGATACGTACCGAGTCCGTTTCATAACCCTGAAGTGCATCAGCTCCTACTAGGGATTTCAGTTCAATTTTACCATCATATAATTGACTCGCTGTTAATTTACTACCTGTTGTAACTGCTTCAACAGTGAATTTCATCGGAGAAACAAAAGTTTTGGTTAAATCATCTTCAACTTGTACTTTTCGAACAGGATTAGCTGTTTTATTGGTTACAATAATGGTATAGATAATGCCATAGGTTCCATCCTTTCTAAGCATAGGGACACTTGCTTTTTTCAATACCGATACCAAGCTAGCAAGACTATTAATAGTTAAAGTAACTTTTGCTGTAGAACAAAGATTATTTTTACTACATACAGTATATTCTAAAGTATCCAGTCCAAAATAATCAACATCTGGAACATATTGAATAATGTCATCCGTAGGATCGTTAGGTGTATTATTATCATTTACCGTTACACTTCCATGTGTAGGTAGCATACTAATCTGAATCACACCTTCAGGAAGGTATGAACCAAAAGCATCGTTTTTAGTCACCGTAAATCTCAGAGTATCGTTTTGATTTAAGCTCGCTGAATCAGGCATAGCAATTGGACCTGCTCCAATGATATCAACTTTAGTCGTTGACACAGCAAAACAAGTGCTATCCAACAGATTGCGCACTGACAATGTATATGAACCAGGTAATACATTTACAAATGTTGGAGAGGCCTTATAACCAGACCCAATACTGTATTCCATTCCTGTTTGTACATTAAAATCAATTTGCCCAAATGGCGATAGAGCCGAAGGTTGTTGGATGTTTGCTGTTGGTGGAACAGGAGAAGAAGGTATTGGATTTACAATCAAAGTATCTGTCCATAATGACATACAACTATTTGCATCATTTCTAACTACAAAGGTATACTTGCCTGGGTCCAAATTCGACACAGAAAAGTTTGAACCCGAACCTGAATTGGTAATATTTCCAGGTCTCATAGTAAGTGTCCATGAGCCAGAAGGTAAATTACTTAAAGCAATTATTGCCTTTGTACTTGCGCATGTTGGTTGAGTTATGATTCCCACTGGAGTAGAAGGCGTCGATAAATTGGGAGTAATAACCACGCTTGCAGATTCTGTAGAAGTACATTGCGATGTAACATTCGTCACAGTAAATGTAAATGTACCTCCAGGCAGGTTAACCAAAGATGTATTAGGACCTTTGCCTGAGAATGTAAAATTATCTGGTTTGCGTGTAATTATCCACGGATCAACTGCTGGCAATCCACTCACATCAACAATTCCACCAGCTACCAAACAACTTGGTTGTGTAACTTTTACCACAACTGGTGCAGCAGGTACTGTTGGAAGTGGATTTATTGTCAAATTAGAGGTTGACAATGAAACACAACCTGTTGATTCATCTTTAACAATAAACGAATATACTCCTGGCACCAAAGATGATACACTAAATTTATTTCCTGTTCCAGTTATAGTTATAGCACCTGGACTTTGAGTTAAGGTCCATGCTCCTGAAGGCAATCCACTGAACGAAATCTTACCAGTAGATAGTGTACATTTAGGATGAATGATACTATCCACAGTAGGAATTGCTATTGCATTTGGATTAGGAGAAATACTTACTGAAGTGCTAGGAATTGATGTACAATTTGTAAGACCATCAGTCACTGTATAGGTATAGGTACCAGCTGGTATATTCATAATAGAAGCGGTGCTACCTGTACCCGCAGTGGTAATATTATCAGGCAAACGATTGAGTGTCCACGATCCTGAAGGCAAACCAGAAAAAGTAACCACACCTCCAGGCAACAGGCAAGATGGTTGATCAACTTTACTTATTGTTGGAGCTGATGGTGGTGACGGAACTGGATTGATTACCAAATTGGATGTTGTTAATGACAAACAACCTGTTGATTCATTTTTTACATTGAATGTATAAGTTCCAGCTGGTAAATTCGAAACGGTGTATGTTGTTCCGGTTCCTGATGTACTTATATTACCTGGATTCATAGTCAATGTCCAATTACCTGATGGTAATGAATTCAAATCAATACTACCTGTATTTACCAAACAATCAGGCTGAGTAACTTTACCTATTGCTGGAGTTGCAGGGGTATTAGGATCGGGTAACAACACTGCTGCTGACGAAGCTGGTGAAGTGCAAGCTGTACTCAAAACTGTCACAGTAAAAGTATAGCTTCCTGCACCCAAACCTGTGAATGTAGTAGTTGAACCAGTTCCAGATTTCATCAAGCCTCCTGGGTTTGATGTTACTTGCCAATTTCCAGTTGCTGGCAATCCACTTAAGTCAACACTACCAGCAGGAACCGAACAGGAAGGATGAACTATGGCACCTATCACGGGTGCACTAGGTGGTGAAGGTATTGGATTAATGGTGATGTCAGCAGTGGCCATTGACACACATCCTGTACTTTCGTTACGTACTGCAAAATTATAGGTTCCTGGTGCTAAATTTGGGATAGTAGTACTAGAACCGACACCTGTTGTGCTAACCGCACCTGGATTCATAAACAATGTCCAACTTCCAGGCAAATTACTCAAATGAACCTTACCTGTATTTCCACCACATTTAATCTGAGTGATGCTGTCCAAGATTGGTGTAGCAGGTGTAGTTAAATTTGGATTGATTGTCAACGGATTTGATGACACCGACGTACACTTTGTAACATCATCAGTAACAGTAACAGTATAAGTACCCGGAGGTATATTAGGAATGGTTGCATTTACTCCAGATCCTGACACAACAACTCCTCCTGGACTCCCTGTCAATGTCCAAGCTCCTGTAGGTAGCCCACTTAAATCTACACTACCAGTTGGTGTTGCACATGAAGCATGCGTAATAGGTCCGATAATGGGTGCAAGTACTATTGGATTTATAGTAACTGCCACAGCCAATCTTAAAGAACTTTCACATCCTCCGATAGTTTGTGATGCATAATAGTTTGTCCCATTTACTAATGATGAGGTACTCAAAAGCAAATTACCTCCAACTGGTGCATCATACCATTTAATTGCAGTTCCACTTGCCACTAAGTCTGAAACATCGGGATTATCAACTGAGCAGAACTGTTGCGATGCCAATCCTGTAGGTGGTGCAGGATCAGTTAACGACACTGTAACTCCATATCGTAATATACTTTCACATCCACCCGCCACTTGAGCTGCAAAATAAGTAGTACCTGGTACCAATGGAGTATTGTTGGGCAACAATACGCCGCCTACTGCAAGTGAATACCATTTCAGAATAGGCTCATTTAATTTAACATCGTTCAAGCTTGGATTATTTATAGTACAGAATGTTTGATTGGCAGTACCAGTTGGTGCTGAAGGATCAGAAACGGTAACAGCAACGGCCAATCGCGAAGCACTTTCACAACCCGATGGATTTTGAGATGCATAATAGGTAATACCATCCATCAGCGTATCAGTTGGATTAACGACATTACCAAAATTTGGAGCGTCATACCACACAATTGATGTTCCAGTTACTGCAATATCAGATACTAATTTATTATCAATAGCACAGAAGGTTTGTGCTGCCAATCCTGTCGGTGCACCTGGATCATTCACTATAACATTTACAGCAAGACGGACATCGCTTTCACAACCCGTTACTGAAGATACGGCATAATAAGTTGAACCATTTGTGATACTTGTTCCTGAACCCAACAAGTTTCCACCTACTGGAGCATCGTACCATTTCACTCCCATACCTGATATGGTGGTAAGACTCGAAATAGTTGGATTGCTAATTAAGCAAAATGTCTGAGGGCTATTTGCTGTTGGAGTGGCTGGTTTACCAAGCATTACTGTTACACCTGTAGTAAATGTTCCTTCACATCCAGCCACAGTTTGGGAGGCAAAATAGGTTTGCCCATCCACCAAAGGAGTATTGTTCGGCAAAAAGGCACCTCCAACTGGTGCATCATACCACTTGATTCCACTACCTGTAATAGATATATCAGATAATTTTGGAGCTACCACATTACAAAATGCTTGTAATGATTGTGCTGTTGGTGCAGCTGGATTTGATGTATTTACAAGTACTGCCAATCTATTTTTACTTTCACAACCAAGTACAGTTTGTGTTGCATAATAGCTTGTCCCATTTACAACAGGTGTATTGCTTGGAAGTAAATTCCCAAATGTAGGAGCATCATACCATTGAATACCCAATCCAGATGTAGTTACGATATTACTTACTGTAGGATTGTCAATAACACACAAGGTTTGACTGGCATTACCTGTTGGAGCAACTGGGTCACCAACAGCAACCGTAACACCCAACCTATTGATACTCTCACACCCCCCAACTGTTTGAGTGGCAAAATAGGTAGTACCATTAACCAAAGCCGTAGTTGGTGGCACAATACTACCTCCTACAGCAGCATCATACCAAGTCAGATTTCCTTCATTTAATAGTATATCTGAAACTTTTGGATTGGTTATCGAACAAAAATATGGAGCTGTATTACCTGTAGGTGCTGCAGGATCATCTATAATTACTGATACGCTTAATCGACCTACACTTTCACAAGATCCACTTACTTGCGTTGCATAATAGGTAGTAGCTGTAACTAAAGGTGTATTGCTTGGCAATAAATTACCACCATTGGGGGCATCATACCATTTCAATACTGGTTCATTTAAGCTCAGATTTGCAATAGTAGGATTGTTTATCGAACAAAATTTTTGATTTTGACTCCCTGTTGGTGCTGCAGGGTTTAAAACAGTTACTGTAACAGCTAATCTCAATTTACTTTCACAGGAAGTTAGATTTTGCGTAGCATAATATGTAAAACCATCTTGCAATGCATCACTATTATTTACAACAGAACCTCCTACGGGTTGATCATACCACAAAACAGAAGTTCCAGTTACAGCAATATCTCCCACAGTGGGATTGTCAATAGAGCAAAAAGTCTGATTGGCACTACCCGATGGTGGTGCAGGATCGTTAACTGTTACGGTAACAGCTTTACGTACTGAGCTTTCACAACCAATAGTTTGTGAGGCATGATAGGTCTGGCCATTTACCAATGCTGTACCTACAGGTAGCAAGTTACCTCCTATAGGTGCATCATACCATTGTAAAGCAGTAGCTGTAATCACGATATCACTGAGTGTAGGATCATTTACCGAACAGAAATTCTGTAAAGCATTACCTGTTGGAGGCGGTGTATCATTAATAGTTACATTCACTGCAAATCTTAATTTACTTTCGCATCCGTTTACAATCTGTGCTGCATAATAGGTATTACCATTTATCAGAGCATCTGTTGAGAGATATTGTGTCCCTCCTACATTTGCACTATACCATACTGGTGTTCCTCCAACGATACTTAGATTTGCTATCTGTGGATTAGTAGCCAAACAAAAACTTTGTGCTGCATTACCCGTAGGGGCACCAGGTGTAGGATTGATATCAACAGTAACAGCTAACCTGTTTACACTCTCACATCCTGCTACTGTTTGAGATGCATAGTATGTTGTTCCATCAATCAAACTTGTTCCACCAGCTAACAAAGTTCCAGCCACTGCCTGATCGTACCATTTAACATTCGAACCAACAACATTTATACTGTTAATAGTTGGATTATCTCCAGTACAAAGTATTTGATTAGCAGCCCCAGTAGGAGGCAGAGGGTCATTAACAATCACTGAAACTAATACCCTGTTTGAACTTTCACAGCCAGCTACTGTTTGCGAAGCATAATAATTTCCAGTTACCAATACGTCGGTTAAAAGCAATTGTACCCCACCTGTAGCAAATCGATACCATTTGATAGCGACACCACTCGTGGTTGATAAATTTGCTACCGTTGGTAATACATTGGAACAAAATGTCTGATTGGCATTGGCAGTAGGAGCAATAGGATCATCTATTGTCACAGTCACATCAAAACGGCTTGTACTCTCACATCCACCTACAGTTTGCGATGCATAATAATGAGTTGCATTTACCAAGGATGTTGTACCTAATAAAGGTACACCACCTGAAGATGCGGTATACCATTGAATATTTGAGCCAGTGGCTGTTAAATCATTAATTACTGGTGAAGCTACTGCACAAAAAGTTTGACTTGCAGAGCCAGTAGGTGCTGCAGGATTAGCTAAACTAACCGTAACATCAAATCGAGTATCGCTCTCACAACCCGACACTGTTTGTGTAGCATAATAGTGATTTCCATCTACCAATGGGACTGTACTCAACAATGCTACTCCTCCACTCGATGCTGCATACCATTTAATATTAGAACCTGTAGCCGATAGATTTGAGACAGTTGGATTTGATAATGTACATAATGTTTGATTAGCACTTCCTGTAGGAGCTGCAGGGTCATCAATTGTAACTGTAACATCAAGTCGTGTATCACTTTCACAAACCCCAATAGTTTGTGAAGCATAATAATGATTACCATTTATCAATGCAGTACCGACTGCCAATGGTGCACCACCACTGGATGTAGAATACCACTGGATGTTGGTTCCAGTTGCACTTAGATTACTCACTTTAGGATTATCAATGGCACATAGAGTTTGACTTGCTAAACCTGTAGGTGCAGGAGGACTGGCTATTGTTACAGTAAGAGCATAACGAGTAGCGCTTTCACAACCCGCTACTGTTTGTGTTGCATAATAAGTGATACCGTCCAACACCGAAACCCCTGAAGCTAAAGGAACACCTCCAGAGGAAGCAGCATACCATTGAATGGCAGTTCCTGTTGCTGTCAAATCAGCAATAGTTGGATTTTGAATTGCACAGAACGATTGTGCACCAGCACCTGTAGGTGCAGCCGGATTAGCAACTGAAACTAAAACATCCACTCTGCTTGTACTCTCACAGCCACCCACCGTTTGCGATGCATAATAATGATTCCCATCAACTAATGCCGTGCCAGCAGCTAGTGCACCACCTCCAGATGAAGCAGCATACCATTTAATTGCAGACCCTGTATTGGTCGATAAATTTGAGATTTTTGGATTATTTATCATGCAAAAGTTTTGAGGACTATTTGCAGTGGGAGCTACTGGATCTGAGACTGTTACTAACACATCCAATCGGGTACTACTTTCACAGCCTGTATTATCTGATGCATAATAATGCGTAGCATTCACTAAAGAAGTTCCTAAAGCCAATGGGGCACCACCTGTTGAAGTAGAATACCATGATATTGATGTACCACTTGCACTCAAATCGGCCACTGTAGGAGCATTCTTAGCACAAAAAGTTTGGTTCCCTAAGCCACTTGGTGGAGCTGGGTCTGTTACTGTTACAGTAACATTAAACCGTGTAGCACTTTCACAGCCATTCTCTGTCTGTGTTGCATAATAATGATTTCCATCTACTAATGCTGTACCTGCCGCTAGTGGCAATCCTCCTAAGGGTGCTGAATACCATTGAATCGCTGTACCAGTAGCTGTTAGATTTGCAACAGTAGGATTGTTTATCAAGCAAAATGATTGTGACGCTGATCCACTAGGTGCAGCTGTATTTTCAAGCGTAACTGTAACTGCCAATCGAGTTGAACTTTCACAGCCTAATACTGTCTGAGAGGCATAATAGCTTACCCCATTTACAAGATTAGTTGTACCAAGAACTATATTTCCATTAGTTGGAGCATCGTACCATTTGATAGTAGAACCTACAACAACAATATCAGAAACTTTTGGATTAGCTATTACACAAAAGGTTTGAGCAGCATTTCCAGTAGGAGGAAGCGGATCTGCAACATTTGCAACAACATCAAGTCGAGTTGTACTTTCACATCCACCCACTGTTTGAGATGCATAATAATGAGTACCATCTACCAATCCTATTCCTGCTGCCAAGGGGGCACCTCCCGATGCTGCTGCATACCATTTAATAGCTGATCCCGTATTAGTAGACAAATTGCTTATCTTTGGGTTGTTGACCAAACAAAAATCCTGTGGTGAAGTACCCGTTGGAGGTACTGGATCTGTTAGACTTATCAACACATCCAAGCGTGCAGCACTTTCGCAACCGGCTATGGTTTGTGATGCATAGTAATGTACACCATTTGAAAGAGCTGTATTTGGATCCAAAGCCACACCACCTACAGCAGCTGCATACCATTTGATGGCTGTTCCTGTTACAGAAATTGTTGCTAATTTTGGGGCATCAAATGTACAAAAAGTTTGAGGTGATGCTCCTGTTGGTGCTGGATAGATTGTTAAGGATACAGTAACATCAAAACGATTGGTACTCTCACATCCATTCACTGTCTGTGTTGCATAATAATGCGTTCCATCACCCAGTAGAGTGTTTGATGCCAATGGAGCACCTCCACTTGAATTGGCATACCATTGGATGGCCGTTCCAGTTGCAGAAAGACTCGCTACAGTTGGAGCATCACCAGCACAAAACGACTGAGCTGCAATGCCTGTTGGAGCAGCTGGAGTTGCATTGACAATAGCTTGAACATCTAGCCTATCTGTACTTTCACAGGTTTGTACATTCGTTTGAGAAGCAAAATAATGAATTCCATCAACAAGGGGTGTATTGGAAGGAATTGAAACTCCACCACTTGCCTGAGTATACCATTGAATTGAAGTCCCTACAACAACTAAGTCACCTACTGTAGGAGCATCGGCCGAACAAAAGGTTTGAGGCGTAGCACCCGTAGGTGCTAATGGAGTGGGTGGTTGTGCATTAATGGTAACTGATGTTGATGACGAAACACACAATGTAGTAGCATCTTTACATGTTACCGAATATGTCCCTGTTGCTACACCTGTAAACAATCCGCTTGTATTCGAATAATCTGTACCATCAATACTATACATCATACCCACAGCAGTAGGTGCAGTAACAGTGATTGATCCTGTAGCTACTGTACATGTAGGCTGAGCGGTAGCTGTAGCAGTAGGAGCAACAGGTGGAGTGGGATCTGTTAATACACTTGCAGGTGATAAACTTGGCGTAGCATCACAACTTGGACATGCAGTATTGTTTTGATAGTTGATATTTGAATAGGTTCCAGCCGGTAAAGAAACTGTAGCAATATTACCCGCAACAACGACATTAGGTATAGGTGAGAGCTCATCACAAGAAAATTCGTTTGAATAGTTACCTGCAGCAATACCTGTCGTTTTAAGTTTGATTGTACCATTTCCACCGCAGGTAGTAGGATTAGTTACGTACGGTGCAGTGTTGTAAACTACTGTGGGTCTGATGGTAAATTTGGCTCTGAAATTCCTAGTTAATGTTGCTTTTAGGTTATATGAAGAAGCACATCCACCAGCGTCACTCCCCGTAATGACGTAAAAAAACTCTAAAAAATAATCACCCTCTGAAGTCTGAGTTGTTAAGTCAAGGTTGGTTGTTGCAGTCCATTTTTCATAGCCTGCTTCATCACAGACACCATCGCCATCTGAGAATGCTCCAAGTGGATTGGCTAGACCATTCCATGAAGATCCATCTAAACTCAAGGGTAAGTCATTCCAAGGTAGTGCTGCAATAGCTCCTGCAGTTGCAGTAGATCTATATTGCTTATACCTAAGTGTTACTGTACAATTATTACCCAAGCCTGTTTTGTAGGTCTTTACCTTTGCTCCTGTTAATTTGAGTTGACCAGAATTGATGGAAGCTGTACCTATTGAATTTGACCCCGATGTAGCATATTGAGTTATGGCTACTGATGTCCAGTCGCCACCACCTTGGTTGATAGCATGTTCTTGATCGGTATAGGTAGTTTTAGTAGTGGTAGAATTGTTGTAGTATTGAGTTGTACCATTAATAAATAAGTTTAAAGCACTTGCATAAGCGCCATAGTTGGTTTGCGAGTAGGCACCAACAGATATTAAAATTGTAAGAGGAAGCAATAACACTCTTAAAATCAAAGGAGTATGGAGCAGTAGTTTGTGTTTTTTCATAGATTATCTTTTCCTATAATCGTAAGTTCTTCAGCGTCATGAGCCAACAAGCAAGAGCCAACAGCACCCTTGATACAAATGTAGTTTTTTTTTAATTCCCAACATTATTTTTTTGAAAAATTAGGCAATTACACAAATATAGCTTCAATTTCTTAATTTTCAATTTTTTTAAGAAATTAATTGACTATAAATGTGCATTCAAGACCCAGAAACAATGGTCTTGCACAAGAAGTTAAAAAAATGAGACTGAAATTCTACTTAATGGGATTCGTTATTCCAAATTTGCCAAGCTTCTTCAGCCTGACCAATCAACATCAGCTCACCATTCAAACATGAGCAACCTACCTTCTTGCCCTTTTTAAGAAATAGAGTTTCTGCTGGATTGTAAACAGCATCAAAAAGCACATGATTGGGGGTCAAAAATTCGTAAGGGATGCTAGGGCATTCATCAACATGTGGGAAGGTACCTACTGGCGATGCGTTGACGATAACTAGATAATCGTCTATTATTGATTGGTTCAAATCTTGATAGCTAAGCACTCCATCCTTAGCCGTACGAGATACGAATTTGGTTTCGATCCCAAGTTTTCGAAGTGTATAATCGATAGCCTTTGATGCACCACCTGTACCAAGAATCAATGCTTTATTATGTTCTGCTTTTAGTAGGGGCTTTAATGAATTCTCAAATCCAATTGCATCGGAGTTATATCCTTTGAGATGTAAACTCTCCCCTTTTCTAATAAATTTGATTACATTCACAGCACCAATTGCTTCAGCTGTTTGATCCAATTCATCCAAATAGGGTATAACTTGTTCTTTATAGGGTATTGTAACATTGAGTCCATACAAAGTATCAATAGACTTTAATTCAACAAAGTCCTCAATAGATGGCAACTCATACAATTCATACTTGGAATTAATCTTCTCATTTTCAAACTTTTGAGTGAAATATTTCTTTGAAAATGAATGACCTAGTGGATATCCTATCAAGCCAAACTGTTTCATTCAATAGTCTTTTTTCTTGTAAATACTTTAAACACAAGATATACAATTCCAAAAACCAACAAACCAACAATGATCAAACTGAACTCATGACTGTATTTTAGGATTAATTCTGATTGCCCTTGTGCCAAATACCCCATCAATGCTAATACTACATTCCAAATAAAAGCCCCTGCAACAGTGTAAGTAATGAAGGCTCCCATATTCATTCGTGAAAGTCCGGCTGGTATTGAAATTAGATGCCTCACACCTGGCAACAATCTACCAATAAAAGTGGAAATCTTACCATTCTTATTGAAGTAATCTTCCGAATGCTTGACCTTCTCACTTGTAAGCAAGAAGAGTTTACCTACAGGACCGTCAGCCAACTTATACAACAAAGGACGTCCGAGCCAACATGCCAAACCATAATTTAACAATGCACCAAAAAGAGCACCCAGGGTACCAAAAAATATTACTAAATAAATATTCAACTTACTATCTGGTTTACAAGCAATATAAGCCGCAGGAGGTATTACAATTTCAGAAGGAAGTGGAATGAACGAACTCTCAATAGTCATCAAAGCTGTAATAGTAGCATAGTTCATGTTGTTTTCATACCAATTTTCAATCCTTACTACCCAATTTTCATTTTTATCACTTGGCATTTTTTCATTCTGTGTAGCCATCACATGAAAAACCATTAAAACAAAAAGAAAAGCTACAAAAAATCGTTTCATCTATATAAAATTAATTTTCTTCTAACATAAACCTATCTACTGCATCTGGACACAATTCTAAAAAGAAACTCGCAGCTTGTTCATTCTCCCTTATTGCCAATTGCAAATATTGTATTGCTTCGTCCATTTGGTTCAACTTATAATAAGCTACTGAAATAAACATATTTATGTATTCCAAATGTTCATTTAAAGCCAAAGCCTGACGATACCTTTCCAATGCTAATTCACATTCGTCTTTTTCAAGATAAATATTGGCAATAGCCATAAGTGTTTCAGGCTGATTCGAGTCCAAACTAAGCGAATGATTGTAATCCGACAATGCATCATCCAGTGCATCCAATCCTATAGATGCTTCAGCTTTATATACCCAAGCGTCTGCACTATATGGATCTATTTCGATTGCCTTATCTACATATTCCTTGCTTTCAATAAATTTTTCTTGTTCTAGCAAACACACTGCTATTCCTGTTAAGGCATCATAATTCTTTGGATTTTCTTCCAAGGACTTTTGATAATAAAAAATTGCATCGTCGTAACGTTCAAGCTTTTCGTAACATTCAGCCACAAAAACAGCCGTTTCCCATTCATTTGATGTCAACTTTCCATACTCTATATAAGTTTCAATCGCTATTGAATATTCTTCGAGCTGAAACAACACATGAGCCTTTTGAATACACGCCAATGAATCTGAATCATCAATAATAAGTGCAAATTCATATGCTTCCAATGATTTTTGATATTCTTGTGAAACAAAGTAAATCTGACCTAAATTAAACCAAGCACCTTGATTATAGGCATCGATATCAATTATTCGATTATATACAGCAATAGCATCTTCAAATTGTTCTTTGTGTTCATAACAAAAAGCCAACTCGAATAGCAATTCAATATTTGTTTGATTAATTTCATCACCTTTTTCCAGAAGGTATATGGCTCCATCAAAGTCAGCTAATGACAAATAGATATAGGCCAAATCCAAACAAACATTATCCAAATCTTCACAGTCTTGATACAACAACACATCTCTTAGCTTTCTGGCTTCAACAGCCCTATCCATTTTAAGCAAAATTTCTACTTTTAAAAGATAGGTCTCGTAGTCATTTGACTCTGTAAGTTTTTCTAATGTATAGAGTGCTTTCTGAACATCGCCTGTCGCGAGGTAAATTTTAGCACGTTTAACTTTTAGCGCATTACTATAAGGATGTAAACGTAAACCAAAATCAAGCACCCAAGCACAATCTTTTGTCCTACCCGATTTGAGGTAGTGTTCTACAATTCCTTCCAACTCTTCTACGTCGAAATACCCTGAGGCTTTGCCTTCAAGATAAAGTTCATAACGTTTAACAACTTCATCTGAATCGTCGTCAACTGAAAAATATAGTTTCCTACTCATAAGCTGTTTTTTTTACAAAAATAACACTCGCTATACTAAAAAACACATTTAGCATCAAAAAGTTATCAACACATCACTACGAACCAATAAAATTAGGACAAATCGATGCAAATGACTTTTTGAGCTCATTTTTCGCTAGCTACAATTCGTTTGCGCATATAACTAAAAAATGACTAAATAGCATGTATTCTATGCTAGGGTTTTCTATTTCAGTCTTGCTTAATTATTAATAAATTGTATCTTTGCAATAACGAGTTCTACCCAAAGATTGAACAATGATTTTTTCACACATTTTTAAATACTGTCCCGTTTGTGGATCTAATGATTTTTATGCCAACAGCGAGAAATCATGCCATTGCTCAAATTGCGACTTTGAGTACTTTATCAATGCTTCAGCTGCAGTAGGTGTATTTATCGTAAATGACAAAAATGAATTATTGGTTTGTGTCCGAGGAAAGAATCCCGAAAAAGGCAAGTGGGATTTACCTGGTGGATTTGTTGACTATAACGAAAGTGCTGAAAACGCAGTAATTAGAGAGATAAAAGAAGAATTGGGTGTTGATATAACAGATTGTAATTATCTATTTTCGTTTCCCAATAGATACGAATACAGTGGACTTACAATACCAACTTTAGACTTGTTTTTTGAGTGTAAGGTGTCAAGCATAGACTCAATTTCTCCAGCTGATGATGTTGCCGATTGTTTGTTTACACCTTTACATTCTATAGATATCAGTCAATTTGGATTTGAATCGATGCGAAACGCCACCAAAAAATTCATCGAATTTCACGTATAAACGATTCACTTCAATCACTCCAATAAAACAGGTATTAATGTAATAACAAATACTTACTCGCATGCTAGAATGGAAATGCATCCTATAAATTAAACCCAAATAAATCATTATTTTTTTTAAGAAACGAACAAATGATTAGATGAGAGCAAACCCCGTTCTAATACCGTTGACGCAAATTAAAAAGTAGAATTTCGACGATGTCTCAAACTACAGTATAATTTGTTTTATCACGGTATTAAAGTGAAGAAAGTTAAATAAGTCCAAGGTTTTTGAAAAAAAGCTTTTGGAACTAATTAGATAGCGAAAAAGTATTTTCAATTGCATAATCTGGATTGAATAAATCCAAAAAAACAGTAACTATTTTATTATTTGATTTTAAGATACAGCTAATAATTAAAGTGATAATTTGAATGAAAAAAAAACTTATAATTGCCATTTTTGGACTGACGTTATCAATAGCTATAAGGGCTCAACACAGCCTGCAATACACTCACCAAGATGCATTGTACTTACAAGGGAAAGAATATTTTTTACAGAAAAACTATGCTGCATCGAGCCAATGCTTTGAATCATTTCTTTCGAGTGCCAAAGCTACACAAGCTGCTCAAATTCAGGAAGCACAATTCTATATTGCATCAAATGCATATCACAGACATCTCCCTATCGCCAAAGACTTATTAACCAACTACCTCAATCAGCACCCTTACTCACCATTTGCTGACAAGACCAATTTCATGATTGGGATGATAAATTACGACCGAAAAAACTATGGCAAAGCACTTGCAACCTTTAATAAAATTACTATCTCTAACATTGACACCAAAGAAGGATTGGATATGCAATTTGCAAAAGGATATTGCTATTTGCAAACCAAAGAATACACTCAAGCAGCGACTTGTTTTCGCGATCTAAAATATCACGGTTCGAAATACGAACTTGCTTCAAGTTATTATTTTGCCTATGCTGAATACATTAACAAAAACTATGATTCTGCTCTCCCAGAATTTAAAAAACTTGAAGATTCAGAAACCTACAAAAGCATAGTACCTTATTATATCATCCAGATCTATTATTCTAGAGGTGAATTTGACCTTATTAAGGAAAAAGCATCTCAACTATTAATCAACTACCCTTCGAATAAAAACAATGCCGAACTATATAGAATTCTTGGGGAAATTGCATACCAAGAGAGAAGCTATGATGATGCCATTGGTTACCTCAAGAACTATGAAAAATTACACAAACCTGTATTGAGGAACGACATTTATTTATTGGGATTAAGTTATTTCGAGACCAAAGACTATGAAAATGCTGTAAAATACTTAGGGAAAGTTACTACTACAAACGACGAAATGACTGAAAATGCATACCTGCATCTTGGAAACTCATACGTTAAATTGAATGATCTAATTAATGCACGAATGGCATTTGAGTCTGCAATAAAAACAAATTTCAATGTCGAAGTAAGAGAAGAGGCCTTGTTTAACTATGCACTAACCACTCTTGAAACTGTTACAGCATTCGGGGAGTCAATTTCTGCATTCGAGTTGTTTTTATCAGAATACCCTAAGTCAAAATATCTTGAAAAAGCCTACGATTACCTTTCTTCGGCATACATGACAACCAAGAATTATGATGATGCACTCGCTTCCTTAAACAAAATAGAACATCCCAATGCAAAACTGACTGAAACCAAGCAGTACTTATTATTTCAACTAGGTGCTGAAGCATTCTGGAAAAAACAAATGGACAAAGCCATCAAACATTTCAGTCAATCTTTGTGGAGTTCAAACTCAGGCAAATACGCTGCCGAATGCTATTTCTGGAGAGGAGAAGCTTACTATAGAACAGGACTCTTTGAAAAAAGCGTTTCTGATTTTCTCAATTTCTTTAAAAATCAAAATGCACCAAAAAGCTCCAACTACATTCTTGCTAATTACTCAATCGGATATGCCTATTTTTCTCAAAAACAATACGATGCAGCACTTGAGTGGTTTCTTAAATACATTGAACAAGAACAAAAGACATCAGAAATAACATACAGCGACGCATTGAATAGAGCTGGAGATTGCTATTTTAGTGCCCGCAAACTGGAACCTGCTGAAGAAATGTATTCCAAAGCGGGAACCATTAATCCTTCAATGGCTGACTATGCGTTGTTTCAATCAGCATTTGTCGCTGGCTTAAGAAAAGATTACTCCGGAAAAATTTCGAAACTTGAAAACCTTCTTGCCTTATATCCTAATACACAATACAAGCCAAATGCTTTCTACGAAATGGGTAGAGCATTTTTAATGCTGAATAACAATCCCAAAGCCATTACTCAGTATAAATTCCTAGTAGATAGTATGCCTACTAGCGACCTTTCTCGTAAAGCAGCTTTAGAAATTGCAATGACTTATTTTAATGAGAATAACTTTGAACAAGCCATTATTGCTTATAAAGATGTTATTAAGAATTACTCAGGTAGTGAGGAAAGCTATACTGCATTATCTGGCCTTGAATCAGCTTATATTGAAACAAATGACGTACCTAGCTATTTGAGTTACATCAAAACATTGAACTTAAAAATTGTCAAATCTGACAAAAACCGCGAAGATTCTATCACCTATATCGCTGCCGAGAAACAGTATTCCAATGAAAAATACTTGCCTGCTATTTCAGGCTTCAAAACCTATCTCAACAACTATTGCAAAGGTGGAAAGTATTGCACTAATGTACAGTACTACTTAGCCGACAGTTATTATCACACTGAACAAAAAGACAGTGCATTGGCAGCTTATAAATTATTGCTCGCCATTACCCCAAATCAATATGCCGAAGAAGCCAATTTGCGTTGCGCTGAGATAAGCTATGACAATAAAAACTTTGCAGAAGCACTTACTTATTTCAAACAACTTCAAACCTGTGCTCAAAACGAAAACAATAAGAATGCAGGACGACTAGGGATATTAAGATGCAGCAATCTGCTTAAAGACAATCAAACAACTGTCGAGGTAGTGGCACAAATCATGAAAGACCCTCGTGCAAACACCGAAACCAAAACTGAAGCTAGATTCAACAGAGCCATTGCATATCTGGCCATAAAAGATACTACAAAAGCTCAATTAGACATTGACACTCTTGCGTTGGATACACGCACACTTCAAGGAGCTGAGGCAAAATACTTGAAAGCAAAAATACTATTTGATCTCAAAAAATACAGCGAATCAGAAAATACCATTCTTGATTTTGCACAAAATAACACTCCTCATCAATTCTGGCTTGCCAAAAGTTTTGTATTACTCGCTGACATCTACATGGATCAAAAAAATGATTTTCAAGCAAAACAATATCTTCTAAGTTTACAACGAAACTATACCGAACCCGACGCTATTCAAGAAATGATAAACGAAAGGCTAAAAATTATTACAGCAAGGGAAAATGAGACTATAACACAATAAATTAGTTGTGACAGTAAGATTTCTCGCATTGAACATTAAATTTAAACCTCTACTTTCTAATTTAATTCAACAAACAATACGATATGAACTCCAGATTTCATTCACTAATCATCTTGTGTACTCTAGGATGTATATGTTTCAACAAGACAGCAGCTCAAGATACCGTTATACATAGAAATATCACTGTAGAGCGTGATTACAAACCTGTAATTCAGGATGTTGGCAAGATTAATGCAGGACCAAACGCCATGGTATTGAAAGTAAAAAAAGCAGAACCAAAATTTTCTGATTTCAACCTTCCATTAGCTGTAGAACAAAACATAAACACCTTAGCTGTAGCTGAAATTCAACATGAAAAACACAAACAGCTACAACAAGGACTACTACGCCTAGGTATGGGTACTCAATTCAATACATTAGGTGATTTTTACACTTCTTTAATTAAAAATCGTGACGCAAAATTAGACTTAAACATCAATCATTTGGGAACTTTCTCAAACAGATTACACTCTCTTTCGAAAGTGTCACTCGACTACGAAAAAATATTTGATGCACTCACATTGAATGCAGGAATAAGTGGTAATCATCAATTTTTCAATTACTATGGAACCAATTTTAATAATGAAGGGAAAGTCATAAACAATGATGATGCCACCCAAGCCAACAACAAATCAGTTTATACAGAATACAATCTCCAACAATTGAATCCACTTAGAACACCGATATCCTGGCTGCAAATGGATTTGTTAAACAACTCGAACAACACTTTTTGGAGAGGTGCTACTCATGTTTCAATATCTTCTATTACTGAGCAGGAAAATTTACAGTACCACATTGGCGCCAACTATAAATACTTTCATTCAATCAACGGATTGAGCGAACATTTCATTCACAGCAATGGAGGCTTAAGTATACCAATTGATAGAATAAGAATGGGCGTCGATTTTGATTATGCAAATATGATGTACCAAAACAATATTGCTTACCTCAATACTTTCAATTATTGGGACTACTATTCCGTAATGGGTTTAAATCCATACCTAAAAATGAATGGAGCAACATGGTTCATTCGAATTGGTGCGAAATCAAGCTTTGCAATGACTCATGGCAGGTCTTTCAGCCCATCTCCAGACATAGCAGCAGAATGGCAACTTTCACCCAAATATCTTGCAGTATATGGAGGTGCTACTGGAGCATATACAATCAACACTCTCTATTCCAGCAGTATGGAAAACAGATTTTTATCTCCTGACTCACGCATTGAGGATACCTATACACCCATTAATCTTTACGTAGGATTCAAAGCAAAACCTATATCAGGCTTATTGGTAGATCTATTTACAGATTATAGGAAAATTGACAATCAATACTTTTATGTAAATAAACCATACTATCTTACTAAAGCTTCAAATTCAATCTATGAGAATTTTCCACTCATCTACACTAATAAATTCGACATAGTTTATAGTAGTGCATCATTGATGAGAATTGGTTGCAGAATACATTATCAATATAAAAATTCATTCAATGTCCAATTGAAAACCACACATAATAAATGGAATGTAGTTTCCGAACTTCATGCATGGTACAAACCAGAATGGGAAACTGATCTTAGCACAGATTTAAAAATAAATAAGGACTTTCATATAATGGCAAGTTTATTTACCCAATCGGCCTCTTATGCAAAACTCGGCGATGTGACAATGCCTTTTAGCAAAAGAATTGATTTGAACTGTAGTGCTTTTTATTCACTCAGTCGCTACTGGACCACTTTTGTAAAACTGAACAACATCCTAAACAGTCGCTACCAAGAATATTTGGGATATGAAGTTCAAGGATTCAATGGATTAATAGGGATGACATTTAATCTACAATAACTATTAATTTCTGCCTGAGAGAAATTAATTATTAAATATCAAAGAATTATTTTATTCAACAAAAATGTTTACAACAGCATCACATACAATCATTTATAAAAAATAAAAAAAAACGGTTTCAGATATAATCTGTAACCGTTTAAAATTTAAGTGGGCCCAACTGGGCTTGAACCAGTGACCCCCTGATTATGAGTCAGGTGCTACTAACCAACTGAGCTATAGGCCCCACTATTAACAAATAATTAGTATATTTGCAAAGCGAATGCAAAAGTAGTAAAAATTACAATACTACAAAAACAATCACCCACTTTTTTACATCTAAATGAAACAATTTCGTAACATTTCTACACTCATTTTCGATTTAGGAGGCGTACTAATCAATCTTGAAAAACAAAATTGCATCGATGCATTTCATCATCTAGGGTTCTACGAAATTGAACAATACCTAGATAACTTTCAACACAAAGGCATATTTATTGCCTTGGAAAGAGGTGAGATCACAGCAGAAGAATTTATTAATCACTGCTTGAAATATTGCCCACTCGCAAAATCAGAAGATGATATAATTAATGCCTGGTGTGCCTACTTACTTGAGATACCTATTCAAAAGTTAGAAATGCTCTGCTTATTGAAAAAACAATTCAGGATAATCATGTTGAGCAATACGAATCCCATTCATTTCCCTTTCATTGAGCGAACCCAATTTGAAGGCCAAGGCTACAGCTTAGACCAATGTTTTGACAAATTATACCTTTCACATGAACTCAAAACCGCAAAACCTGAGGGACTTGTTTTTGAAAAATTATTGTTAGAAGAAGCCTTAGAACCCTCACAATTCCTTTTCTTGGATGATGGTATAAACAACATCAACAAAGCAAATGAATTTGGAATTCAAACCTACCATGTTGCACCTAAAGAAGATTTAGGTTTTTTGTTAAATGCAAATACATGGATATAAAATGGATATAATTTTCCAAAATCAATATTCAAAACCTGCTCCATGTGTTGCTACTTTGGGTTTTTTCGATGGGGTCCATGCTGGACATCAATATTTACTCTCACAGCTAATTCAACATGCTAATATGCAGCAACTACCCAGTGTAGTATTTACATTTAACCAACACCCATTACGAATTCTACAACCTCAACTTCGACCCAAACTTCTCTCAACATTTGAAGAAAGACTAAAGTTGATAGAACAATGCGGTGTTGATCAATGCGTGATACTTGACTTTAATGAGCAAATGGCATCACTCACTGCTGCTGAGTTTATCCAATCAATTCTTTTAAATCAGTTCAAGGTATCTGCTTTATTGATAGGTCACAATCACAAATTTGGCAGTAATAGACTTGAATCATTTGTCGACTACCAAAGATATGGCAATCAATTTGGCATCAAGGTAATAAAAGCAGACAAATTTGACACTCAATTAAATTCAAATATCTGCTCAACAAATATTAGACATGCAATAGAAAGCGGCGATATTACATTAGCAAACAGCATGTTATCACGTCCATACAGCCTAGATGGAAAAGTTATAGGTGGATTCAAAATAGGAAGGACTATCGGTTTCCCCACAGCCAATTTAGAAATCAACGGTAGTGACAAACTGATACCAGCAATTGGAACCTACGCTGTATATGTAAATTTGGAGAAAGAACGCCATCTAGGAATGTTAAACATTGGTACAAGGCCTACTCTCAACAATGGGACTAACTTGAGTATTGAAGTCCACATCATCAATTTCGAAGGCGATATCTACGAGCAAACAATTGGTTTGGAATTGATTATCAAAATAAGAGATGAACAAAAATTCAATGACCTTGAAAGTTTACAACAGCAACTTGAAAAAGATAAAGATTTCACTATATCGAATTTAAAACTATAGAAAGTATAATTAGTGTTTATTTGTATCTTTGTAAAAGAGCCTGTCGTCCACTACTTAAAAATTAAGCATGCAATGAAACAACTCTATTTAATAATTATTTTAGCAATATCAATGAATAGTCTAGCTACTGAAACCAATCCATTCTTCTCTCCATATACTAATCAATACGGAATACCACCCTTTGAAGAAATAAAAATAAAACATTACCTTCCAGCATTTTATGAGGGAATAAAAACCCAACAAACTGAAGTTGAGAAAATTACATCAGACATTTCAAATCCAACTTTTGAAAATACAATTGAACCCCTAGAGTTTAGCGGTGAAGTATTAAAAAAAGTATCATCAGTATTTTTTAATCTATATGCGGCTGACACCAATGAAGATATGGAAAAAATAGCCAACGAAATTTCACCTCTTCTTACTGAGCAAAATGACAATATCTATTTAAATGAAAAGCTCTTCAAACGTATCAAGTCCATTCACAATCAGCCTCATAATGACTTAAGCCCAGAGCAAAAAAGACTTTTGGAAAAATACTATAAAACATTTGTGAGAGGTGGTGCTGATCTGACTGACAACAACAAAGCTCGAATTAGACAAATAAATAAGGAATTAACCCAACTTGAACTTAATTTTGGTCAAAATGTACTGGACGAAACCAACTCATATAAAAAAGTCATTGAAAACGAAAAAGAATTAGCAGGATTGCCTGTGGGAGTGAAACAAGCTGCAGCCGAATCAGCTAAAAAAATAGGACTAGAGGGTAAATGGCTATTCACCACTCACAAAGCAAGCTTTATACCCGTACTCCAATATTGCGACAATAGAAACTTACGCAAAGAGCTTCTTTTGGCATACTCACAACGAGCTAATCAAAACAACGACAAGGATAACAAAGCCATTGTCACAAAAATTATCAAACTCAGACTTGAAAAAGCAAATATACTTGGTTTCAGGTGCTCAGCCGATTACTCATTGGATGAAACGATGGCTAAATCACATGAAACTGTTTATAATTTTCTTACCTCAATTTGGGAACCAGCACTTTCTAAAGCCAAAATTGAAGCCAATATATTGCAAAAGCTCATGAACGATGATGGTATTAATGAAAAAATTGAAGCATGGGATTGGTGGTATTATTCAGAAAAACTTAGAAATGCTGAATACCAACTTAACGAAGAAGCAATTAAACCCTATTTCAAACTTGAGAATGTTCGTCAAGGTGCATTTGATTTGGCTTCAAAACTTTACGGATTAAAGTTCAAAGAAATCCATAACATGCCTATTTACCATCCTGAGGTTGAAGTGTTCGAAGTTAGCAATGCTGATGGTTCATTAATAGGAGTTTTATATACTGATTACTTCCCTAGAGCAGGCAAACATGCTGGAGCGTGGATGAACAACATAACAGATCAGTATATCAAAAATGGGATCAATCACCGACCCATCATTTTGAACATTGGTAACTTTACCCGACCTACATCCGACCACCCTTCTTTACTAAACATGGATGAGGTGAGAACATTGTTTCATGAGTTTGGCCATGCACTACATGGACTACTTTCACAATGCACCTACCCTAGCCTATCAGGTACTAATGTACTAAGGGATTTTGTAGAACTTCCATCTCAAGTAATGGAGAACTGGTGTTTTGAACCTGAAGTTTTGAAAACATATGCACGTCATTATCAAACATCACAATCCTTACCCAGTGACCTGATTGACAAAATAAAACAAACCCAAACATTCAACCAAGGTTTTACTTTGACAGAAATCCTTTCGGCAGCAATTTTGGATATGGACTTACATACGATAACTGACACAAGTAATTTTGACATTACAAATTTTGAGAAAAAATCACTCGACAGAATGGGTCTTATTCCGGAAATCATTGTAAGATACCGAAGTACCTATTTCAGCCATATTTTTGGCGGAGGTTATAATTCAGGATATTACAGCTATACCTGGGCTGAGGTATTGGATGCTGATGTATTCCAATTATTTAAAGAATCAGGCGACCTATATAATCAAAAAATTGCTACCGATTTCAGGTATAAAATTCTAGAAAAAGGAGACAAAGAAGATCCCATGAAGTTATATTTGGATTTCAGAGGCTCTTACCCAAAACCTGATGCACTTCTCAAAAGCAGAGGTTTAAAATAAGTAGCACATTCCAATCTGGAACACTTTGAGATAGTCCATATCACTTAAACACATAAAAAACAGGCACTAAATGAATATATCAATAAAAAACATAATCACTCCAAGTATTCCTTTAGCAATTTCATCCATTATTTTATGCTTTTCATTATGGACATACTGCTATTTTAACGATTTATTTCATGGAATCACCACCCAATCATCAGTTCATTCATTTTTTAAAGTGGGTATATTCAACAATCTACTCGTTTCGAACTTGATTAGCATAGCATTTACACTTTCCAATGCTTTTTTACTAATTCAATTGAACAATAAGTTTACAATAATTAGGACTCGAACTTTTTTACCTATCTTGATTTTCATTCTGCTTTCGTGTACATGGTCAACAACTCATCTAACTGACGAATCAGATATTTGCCTTACCCTATTTCTACTTTCCTTGTTTTATATTTTTAATATGTATCGAAATCCTACTGGTGTAGAGCAATCGTTTATGGGTTCATTAATAATAGGAATTAGCAGTCTGATTGTAAACCACATGTTATTTTTTATCCCCATATTTTGGATTGGTTATGGTATTTTTCAAAGTATTTCAGTTCGAACATTTTTATCTTCAGTTTTTGGTGCAATTACACCTTGGATATTTTACATCTCTACTCTCAAAATTAACCAGCCAGATTACAATCTAAATAATCTTTTAGTATTGAACAAGAATCTATTTTTTGACATCAATTCCATTACATTTATCAATAAGTTTTACATTGCTCTTCTTGCTTTGGTTTTTATTTTTTGCTCTTTGGGAATGTTTGTTAATTCAAGAGCTGATGCAACTCACACACGAAGTAAACTCAACCTTTTATTATTGCTATTTCTTACTAATTGCGTGTTATCCTTACTTTTTGTAAATGTCACTTCGGCATTTATTCCTATAATCGGGATACTATATGCCATTATTGTATCACATTCATTTACCTTGATTCAATCAAAATTTTACTCATATCTTTTTGTTGCATTTTGTTGTATCAACGTATTATATATTTTCACTAAAAACATACATTAAACATGTTAAGTCTTATCAGTTTGGGCTATTTAGGTTTATTTATTGCAGCATTTCTGGCTGCAACTATTCTCCCTTTTAGTTCTGAGATTATATTTAGCATACTGATATTTAATGGCTTAAACCCATGGCTCTGTGTTTTAGTAGCCACACTAGGGAATTGGCTCGGAGGGATGACTTGCTTCTACATTGGCTGGCTGGGCAAAATAGAATGGATAGAAAAATATTTGAAAGTAAAAAAAGATAAGTTAGATCGGTTTTCTGTGACAATTCAACGTTATGGCAACTGGATCGCATTCTTCACTTTTCTTCCCGGCATAGGTGATTTTATAGCTATTGCTTCTGGTTTTTTTAAATGCAAACCTTGGCTAGTTGGAACATCCATGCTTTTGGGCAAATTCATTCGATATATTGTTTGGATGTATTTAAATGGTCTATTCTTTTAAGCACTAAACTAATGACTAAACTGGGATATTTAGTATTAATAACAGGATTTATTTTATTTCAAAACTCTATTTGTTGGAGTCAAGAAGGGATTACAATTGTTGACAAAAAAATTGACTTTGGTTATCGTCCTAGTCCAAAAAGAAATATCAAACAAATCATTGTTCACTCCGTATTTAATAATATAGGAGGAGAAAAATACAATATTGAATTGATAATTAAACAATTCTCGATTTACAAAGTAAGCGCACACTACATCATCGACCGACAGGGCATTATCTACAATCTTGTAGACGAGAACAATATTGCTTTTCATGCGGGTAAAAGTAGATTACCTAATGGACAATCAAACATTAATAGTTCTTCTATCGGAATAGAATTATTGACTGCATACGATGAGTCACCAACAAAACAGCAAATTGAGGCTCTTATTAAACTTGTTTTGGATATTAAAAAAAGACATTCAATTGATTTCATTCTTAGACATAGCGACATAGCACCTGGCAGAAAAACAGATCCTTGGAATATGGATTGGAATACATTTATTTCGCAAGTCTCACATTAACAGAAGTACATTAGATCTTCTATACTACTAAATAATATTAAATCAAAAGTTACAAAAATTGAAATAGATTAGGTAGGTGAATACGTTTTGAGTTTAACACAATTTACACATTAGAATATGCATATTCGCTTTCTAATTTGCTCCCATGTTTTTTTTCAAAACCCTTGGCCATTTAAACTTTCTAGAGTTTAATCCGTGGCAATACAAATTATATAGTAGATTGAGTCTTTGTCGAAATTGCAATTTTTAATTTGTACCAAGGGTATTAGAGCGGGATTTACCCCATGGAATCATTCGTGCGCGTCTTTTCAAAACTTCTGATGATTAATTCGGGCTTTTGTATGGAGCTACAAAACACAAATCCATATAAAAAAAGAACAGACCTGTAAAAAAGTCTGTTCTATAAATTTAAAAACGTGGGCTATCAATAGTAGATGCTGGTTTTGATTTGGGTTTCGGGGTTGAACCTGCATTCCCTGACGATTTAGAACCTGTGACTTTATTTTCCCCTACACTTACAGTAACTTTCCCTTTTACCAGTCCATTATTTGCATAGACATTTTCAGTTTTGGGTGCTGGATCAACTCTCTTTCTCTCATAATTGGTTTGTGCCAATCCTGTTTGAGAATTAAAGTTTGTAGGTCGTGGAGCAACATACCTATTACTTGTTGGACTTACAGCTCCATTAGCACGGCTTCTGTTTGCTACTTGTGCAAAAGCATCATCAACCTGATTGGCTTTTTTAGGAGCTCGTGTTGCTTTACTATTCTCAAAAATAGAAGAAGCTCCATTTTCCGAAGGGTTCGAACTATTATGCGCAAAACCTTTGTACTTTTTCACATGACCATTTGCGTCATAAGTGGGTGACTGACCAACATTAGCATCATATTCCCAGTCTCGATGCCCTCTACCTTTCTTTACGCCTTGAGCTACCAAGGCTGTAACATTTAAAATCAAAATAGCTACAATAGTAGCTTGAACAAGATGTAGGTTTTTCATTATTATATATTTAAGATTAAGGTTTTATGTTTTATTCTCAGAGAACAATCAAACTAAACGTAGTCGAGTCCCTTAAAAAACAATTTGATAAGGCAAAAACAACGCAATATATATTCAAAACAATCAAAATAAAAATGTTAATCAATAACATTTTCTTCAATTAACAATTTAACTAATTGATTAAAAATATGTTACAAAACTATTAAATTTCAATATATATATAAATTTAATGGTTTTATAGCTTAATTATCAGCTATTTAACAAATCCAATAATTCTTCTAAACTCATTAAATTTTGATCACCTGATTGCATGTTTTTGAGCATAACCCTGTTTGCATTCATTTCTGTTTCACCTACAATTGCAACATAGGGTATCCCTTTATCATCTGCATATCCGAGCTGTTTCTTCAACTTTGTGGGTTCTGGATAAATCTCTGCATTCACTCCAGCTCTTCTTATTTCCTTAAGCCATGAAAGGCTAAATTTCAACTCTTTATCACCAAAACTAACAAATAATATTTGCGTTTGTTCAATACTTGTTTCGGGGTAAAGTTGTAATTGATTCAAAACATCGTAAATTCTATCCGCCCCGAAAGAGATTCCTACACCAGACACACCTGGCATTCCAAATATGCCTGTAAGATTATCATACCTACCACCCCCTGTTATGCTTCCGATTGCTACATCCAAGGCCTTTACTTCAAAAATAGCTCCTGTATAATAATTTAAACCACGTGCAAGAGTTAAATCTAATTCAATATTAGTAGACAAATGCATATCATCACAAAGAGCAAAAATGGTCTCAAGCTCTTCAATTCCTTTCAACCCAATTTCCGAATCAGAAAGAACAGTCTTCAATTTGCCAAGTTTTTCGTGATTACTGCCTGTCAAGAGTAAAATAGGTTGCAATTTAGAAATTGCAGTTTCAGATATACCTTTTGAAAGAATTTCTTCATTCACTTTATCCAAACCAACTTTATCAATTTTGTCAATAGCCACAGTGATGTCAACAATTTTATCTTCTTCTCCTAGTATCTCAGCAATACCTGATAGTATTTTTCGATTGTTGATTTTTAGACAAACTCTGATTTTGAGTCGTCGATACACTTCATCAACTATCTGTATCAATTCCAGTTCATTCAACAACGAATCACTACCCACCACATCAACATCACATTGATAGAACTCACGATATCGGCCCTTTTGAGGACGGTCGGCTCGCCAAACGGGTTGAATCTGGTAGCGTTTGAATGGGAAAGTGATTTTATCGCGATTCTGAACAACAAATCGTGCAAAGGGAACTGTGAGATCATAACGAAGCCCCTTCTCCGACAACTTTGAACATAGTTTTATACTATTTCGTTCAAGTAACTCATTCTCATCAACATTTGATATAAAGTCACCAGAGTTTAAGATTTTGAACAACAATTTATCTCCTTCATCTCCGTATTTACCCATAAGAGTTGATAAATTTTCCATAGCAGGAGTCTCGATTTGCTGAAAACCGTATAGTCGAAAAACATCTTTAATTGTATTAAAAATATAATTTCGATTTGCCATTTCTATAGGCGTAAAATCTCTAGTTCCTTTAGGTATAGATGGTTTTTGCATATTTTATTATCATTCAAAAATTTGTTTTCTAAATCTAATTTAATTTACGATTCTAATTCTTGTAGAATCTTTTCTGTTGCTCCAATATTCTCTTTAACATAAGCGCCAGAAATAGCTCCCGCACTTGACTCACCCCATAAATATTCAAATGTGGTTTCAAGTGATGCATATGTATTAATTGAAAATGCACCTCCTAATGTAACCAAATCTATTGCTTCTTTGAATTTCGAGTATGTAGGTCCAAAAACAACGGGTATACAGTAAACTGCAGCCTCAAGAATATTATGTATTCCCTTCCCAAATCCTCCACCAATATAGGCAATTTGACCGTATTGATAAATTGAACTCAGCATACCAATGGTATCAACAATTATACACTGTGCAGAATGTACACCTCCTACCCTAGCATTAGTGTATCTAATATATTCACATTCCAACAATGCTTCTATTCGGGATATATGTTGGTCATCAATTTCATGTGGAACAAGTATTAATTTCACATCCTCGTGCGATTTAATATAATTAACCAACAAAACTTCGTCATCATACCAGGTGCTACCGGCAACAATAGTTTTTGAGACTCCACAAAATTCCTTTATCATTGGAAGCTCTTCTACTTGATTGAAATTATCTACCACCCTGTCAAACCGAGTATCACCACTAACTACTACCTTGTCAATACCCTTGCTATTAAGTAATTGTTTCGATTCATTATCTTGTACATATAATGCCGAAAAATAATCTAACAACCCTAAATACCATGCGCCATACCATTTAAAAAACACTTGATTTGACCTAAATATTGAGGAAATACTAAGAATTGGAATGCAATGTTCATTCAAAGCAATCAAATAATTAGGCCAAAACTCATACTTAATAAATATTGCTTTTGAAACTTTTACAGTATTTAGAAATTTATTAGCGTTCTTCTGAGAATCTAAAGGCAAATACATCACAATATCAGCACACACATAATTCTTTCGAATTTCATAACCCGATGGCGAAAAAAATGTTAACAACACCTTATACTCAGGCTTCAACATCTTTAAACGCTCAATCACAGGACGCCCCTGTTCAAACTCTCCCAATGAAGCGGCATGAAACCATACATATTCTGATTTCTTATCTACAACATTTGCCAAGTGTACCAGTGAATGAAGCTGACCATTATGTAATTTTCTTGCTTTTTCACTAAATCCAGAAGCAATAAAAATAAGGAATCCGTAAATGTGAATAAAAATATTGTAAATAAAATGAGCCATACAAACATCACTATTAGTCTTAAGACAAAAAGAAAAGGCATTTCAAAAATTTTTGAAACGCCCTTTAATAACTTAAAGCTGATATTATTTTCTAATACCCAACTCTTTGATTATGGCACGATAGCGCATAATATCATTATCTTTCAAATAATTTAAAAGACGACGACGCTTTCCAACCATTATTACTAGAGCACGTTCTGTACTATAATCTTTTTTGTTTGACTTCAAATGCTCTGTCAAATGATTGATACGGAATGAAAACAACGCAATCTGAGCTTCAGCAGAGCCAGTATCTGACTTAGACTTACCATATTGTCCGAAGATTTCTTGTTTTTTTTCTGGTGTTAAATACATAACAATAACTTAATTATAAGCGTTTTACAATACAAACTCAGCCCTGCACACATCACAAAACTGCCCGTTTGATTTAGAGTTTGCAAAGATAAAACTTTAATTTTATTATACCAACTACAATTAAATTTTTTTTCTATTTATTAAATCACTCAATGATCCAGCACCCCATGATATGGGTCGATATTCGACATACATACGAGCTAAAAAAGTTACTACAAAACCGATTAATGAACCTAATAATACGTCCAAAGCGAAATGTTGTGATAAATATATCCTTGAATAACCCACTAAAACGGCCATGAAAAAATACAAAAAATGGAGATACTTTTTACTAGTATAAAATGTCAATGCTAAAAAGAAGGCAAAAGCAGTAATTGTATGACCAGATGGCAAGCTATTCATCAGATAAAGCTTTACTCCAGGTACACGATACAAATGAAATTGCGGAAAATGTTCACTGAAATACAAAAAGGGTCTAGGTCGATGTAAATAGGTTTTCAACAACACTGACAAAAGACTGGTAAACAACTGTGTCAACAATATAAAAACAGTCATTCTATAACTATAGAACAACAATACTGCAGCCACAAAATAAGGCACCGCACCGCCTATTTCAGTAAAATACTTAAAGAACAAATCTAAAAATGGAGTATGTACTGAGGTTAAAATCAAATGTAATTCTACTTTTGAATACCATAGTAACAACACCATCATAATGATGATGTATATTAAAAACGGGATATAAAAAGCATAATATTTTTTCATAAAATCAATTTAATAACTCACAATAGTGACTCTATTTATACTATGTGAAAATCTATGAAAATTAAAGGACCCACCAAATAATATCAAAGCATTCATCATAAAACCATAACGTAACATTGTAATAGTTTTACTTTTTAATTCAATCAACAGAAACCATGACGTTTTCGCTATTATTTGACAAACTACTGATTCATCTTAACAGTGAGTAATATATTATAATAAACTTGCTTGAAATAAAATTAATTTCATTGATGAGTTCTATTATCCACATCCGATAATTAGAAACATTAGCTCACTGATGATTCCAATTTTACTCCCCTTAGCATTTCGCGTTTCCCTGGTGGACCTTCCAATCGTTCCACAGAAAAACCTACTTGTTGCATTTTCCTTCTAACTTCTCCTTTAGCGCAATAAGTAGTAATAATTGCTCCTTGATTGGAATGCAAATACAAAGCACGGAATACATCTTCTGACCACATATTAGGTTGCTTTTCAGGCGAGAAAGCATCAAAATAGATCACATCATAATTGCCAAGCCCCGATAAATTTGTACAATCAACACATCTTTTTTTTATATGAAAATTCGGAGTAAGCGCTTCGACAGAACCCCAGCTAGATGTATGTAACACTTCAAATTCACTTTTGAATTCGGGCGCATATAATTCAAAATAATTCAATTGAGACCACATATCCTTTTCGAGCGGATACAATTCAAGTGCCTCATAAACTACCATTTTATTAGTTAACGATGCAGCAACAAGTGTCAAAAACGCATTGAGTCCGGCACCAAATCCAATTTCTAGAATTCGAACCTCACTCTTTTCACAATAATTAAATGCACGCTCTATAAATACATGCATTGACTCTTGTATGGCTCCAAACGAAGAATGATAGCTTTCATTGATAGATGGAATAAATACAGTATGTGAACCATCGTCAGTGCAAATAATTTCTTTATGCATGTATCTATTTAGAAAAAATGACACTAAAACAATAAAATAGTCGCTATTGAACCCATAACGACTATTTTCATAAACACCTTATGTTAGAGAAATGTATATTAGTAATTTTGCTTTTCTTCTTCGAAGTATGCTTGCGACAAAGCACAAGTAGGACAAGCTTTAGGGGCTTCTTTTCCTACATGAACATGACCACAGTTGCGACATTGCCAAGTTGTTTCTTCATCACGTACAAACACCTGTTCTTTTATCACACGATCAAGTAACTTGCGGTAGCGCTTTTCGTGTTGTGCCTCCACTGCTGCAATTTTTCGGAAAGTGGCAGCAATATTTGCAAAACCTTCGGATTCAGCAATCTCAGCAAAATGAGGATAAGCATCCGTCCATTCTTCATTCTCTCCTTCGGCTGATGCTAAAAGATTTTCTGCCGTTGTTCCCACTTTACCTGCTGGATATGTTGCTGTAATTTCAACCGCACCCCCTTCTAAATAACTGAAGAACTTCTTAGCATGTTCTCTTTCTTGCTCTGCTGTTTCAAGAAAAATAGCAGCAATTTGTTCAAAACCTTCTTCTTTTGCTTTATTTGCAAACAAAGTATATCGGTTACGTGCTTGACTCTCACCTGCAAATGCTATTAGTAAATTCTTTTCTGTTTGAGTCCCTTTTAAACTTTTCATCTTAGCGTTTTTTTATTGTAACAAATAGGATAATCACTTGCAAAGTTAAAAAAAGGGTTGAATAAAATAATGTATCTTTGTATAAAAATATATAATTATGACAAGCTATCTTCAGGTAGAAAACCTAAGCAAATCCTTTGGTGACAATCTACTATTTGAGAATATTTCTTTTGGCATTAATGACAATCAACGTGTAGCACTAATTGCAAAAAACGGTTCTGGGAAAACAACACTTTTAAATATCCTTGCCGATCGTGAAGATTATGATAGTGGCAATATATCTTTCAAAAGAGATTTAAAAATTGGCTATTTGGAACAATCACCCGACTACCCTAAATCATTAACTGTACTTGATGCTTGTCTCAAATCCGACAATGATACGGTAAGAACAATTGCCAGCTATGAACGATGTATGTTATCTGAAGACCAAAACGGACTTGATGACATTCTGAACTTGATGGATCTACATAAAGCATGGGACTATGAAACACGAATAAAACAAATTCTAGGAAAATTAAAAATCACAAACTTTGAACAAAAAATTGAGGAACTATCAGGTGGCCAGCTGAAAAGGGTAGCATTGGCAAATGTTCTAATTTGTGAACCAGACTTATTAATTCTTGATGAACCAACCAATCACTTAGACCTCGAAATGGTTGAGTGGCTTGAAGAATTTCTCAGACGCTCATCCATGTCTCTTTTAATGGTTACTCATGATCGCTATTTCTTAGATAGAGTTTGCACACAGATTATTGAAATAGACCACCAAGCTATTTTCCAATATAACGGTAATTACAGCTATTATCTTGAAAAAAGACAAGAAAGAATAGATAGCTTTAATGCCGAAACCGATCGCACATTAAATATCTACAAAACAGAGCTTGAATGGATGCGTCGTCAACCCCAAGCTAGATCGCATAAATCCAAATCACGTATAGAACGATTCCATGATATTGAAAACAGAGCTAAACTTAGACGTGACAACGACAAAGTTCAACTCGATGTTAAAGCCAGTTATCTCGGCTCAAAAATTTTTGAAGCCAAATACATCTCTAAATCATACGGTGACCTCAAAATTCTTGACAATTATTACTATAATTTTGCCCGATTTGAGAAAATGGGGATTGTAGGTAAAAACGGGACAGGAAAATCAACCTATTTAAAGATGCTACTGGGAGAAATAAAACCCGATAGCGGCAACTTTGATATAGGCGAAACAGTGGTTTTTGGATATTACAGTCAGGATGGTCTCGACTTTGACGAACAAATGAAGGTTATTGATGTAGTTCAAAACATTGCCGAAGAAGTAAATCTAGGGAATGGGAAAAAGATGTCTGCCTCTCAATTCCTTCAGCACTTCCTATTCACTCCCGAGACTCAACATAATTATGTGTACAAACTTAGTGGAGGTGAAAAAAGACGATTACATTTATGTACTGTATTAATGCGAAATCCTAATTTCCTAGTTCTGGATGAACCTACTAACGATTTGGATATTGTCACACTCAACATCCTGGAAGATTATCTCCAATCTTTTAAAGGATGCGTAATAGTAGTAAGTCACGACCGCTATTTTATGGACAAAGTAGTAGATCATTTACTTGTATTTAAAGGTAATGCCGAACTAAAAGATTTCCCAGGAAATTACACCGATTACAGAGAATGGAGCGAATTGGAAGAAGAACAGGAACGAGAAGAAAAAAAATCAAATTCACGTCCAACAATTAAAAATGAACGAGTTGATAAGACAGTCATTTATAATAACGAACAGGACTCTAATAACATAAAGAAAAAGAAAGCTTCATTTAAAGAAAAACAAGAGTTCGAATCCCTAGATATACTAATTGCCAAACTTGAAGCAGAGAAGGCAGGTATAGAAGAACTATTGTCCTCAGGCACTTTATCTGCCGAAGAATTATTAAAGACTTCAGAGCAATTTGCTCTGATATCAGAGTCTCTAGACGAGAAATCTATGAGATGGTTGGAACTTAGCGAATTGATTTTTTAATAAAAACACATAGCTATTTTACTGACTTACAAATAGATGTTCCACTTAAAACGAGCATTTAGAAAACCATTATACCATAAACAAGGTATATAAATATGCCTTGTTTGGGCTATTGTTTCAGCTCCTATCACAATGTATCTTTGTATCATTAATAAAAGGTATCTGAATTTTAAACAATATAAAAATTATCATTATGGCTAAAATTGCAAAAAAATTAACAGAATTAATCGGAAATACTCCACTTTTGGAGTTATCTAATTACAGTGCAAAAAAAGGTTTACAAGCTACAGTAATAGCTAAATTGGAATCGTTCAACCCTGTTGGTTGTGTAAAAGAAAGAATTGCTTTGGCTATGATTGAAGATGCTGAAGCAAAAGGTATATTAAAAGAAGGAGTTGAAATAATTGAACCTACAAGTGGCAATACTGGAATTGGTCTAGCTTTCGTTTCTGCTATCAAGGGCTACAAACTGACACTCACAATGCCTGAAACAATGAGTGTTGAACGCCGCAATTTATTAAAAGCCTTGGGTGCAAACATCGTTCTTACACCTGGCGCTGCTGGCATGAAAGGCGCTATTGCTAAAGCACTGGAATTACATGATGAAACTCCGAACTCATTCATTCCTCAACAATTTGAGAACCAAGCCAATGTAGAGGTTCACAAACGCACCACTGCTGAAGAAATTTGGAACGACACTGACGGGAAAGTTGATATATTTGTTGCTGGTGTAGGCACAGGTGGCACAGTTAGCGGTGTAGGAGCTATACTAAAAGCCCGTAACCCTAATGTAAAAATCATTGCTGTTGAACCTGCTGATTCTCCAGTATTATCAGGAGGAGCACCAGGGCCTCACAAAATTCAAGGCATTGGAGCAGGCTTTATTCCTAAAATTTATGATGGTTCAGTGGTTGATGAAATTATCCCTGTAAGCAATGACAATGCCATACTTACTTCACGTCAATTAGCTCAACAAGAAGGTCTATTAGTAGGAATTTCTTCTGGTGCTGCTGCATATGCTGCAACACAAGTAGCTCAACGTCCTGAAAATAAAGGCAAAACAATTGTTACTCTACTACCTGACACTGGCGAACGTTATTTATCTACACTACTTTACGCATTTGAGGAATATCCATTATAATAAATTGTAAATTCAAAACGAAGAGAGGCGCATTATCTATTAGATATTTGCGCCTCCTTTATTTTGCTGTTATCATTCAATCTGCACGATCCAATTAAACATGAATTCATTCCCAAATTAAGCATTTCTATTGAAAAGTTGCTATCTACTTAGCTCCCAAAGCTTTTTCCAAAACCCTTGGACTAATTAAACTATCTATAGTTAAATGCCGTGGCAATACAATTTATATAAGAAATAGAGTTATTGTCAAAATTGTATTTATAAATTTGTGCCAACTGTATTAGTTCAGGATTTTCCCCAGAGATTCATTCTTGGTCTTTTTCAATACTTCTTTTGATTAAAATTGATTTATGCTGTAATCTCACCACTTCCTATACATATCTTTTTTTCATTGTCATAAACCACACCAAACTGCCCTGGAGCTATACCTTGAAGCATTTGTGAAGAGCGTAGGGTAAATCCATTTTGAGTTTTTATTATTTTTCCTGAAGTAAAATCGGGCGTATGACGAATTTTGAAGGTAATATCTATTTCAGCTTGTTGATCCAACCAAGGATTATCGGTAATAAAATGAAAGTCACGCATAGAGAACTCATTTCCATATTGCGCTTCGGCATCAAATCCCTTCGAAGCATAGATTAGATTAGCTTCTATATCCTTCTTTACTACATACCATGGTCCACCCGATATGCCTAAACCCTTACGCTGACCTACTGTATGAAACCAATATCCTTTATGTTTTCCGATAATCCTTCCAGTCTCCAGCTCTACTACATAACCAGGATACTCACCCAGATATCGCCTTACAAAATCATTATAATTCACTTTTCCTAAAAAACAAATCCCTTGACTATCTTGACGTTTAGCACTTGGTAATCCAGCATTTTGTGCAATGGTTCTCACCTCACTTTTCATCATTCCACCTAAAGGGAACATAAGTTTTGACACTTGTAAATAATTAATTTGAGCTAAAAAATCGGTTTGATCTTTAACAGGATCAGCAGCAGTTGCAAGATACACTTTGCCATCTTTACTTATTGTACTAGCATAGTGTCCAGTAGCAATTTTATCGAATTCATGACCATATCGATGCTCAAACACTCCAAATTTAATTAGCTTATTGCACATCACATCAGGATTTGGAGTAAGGCCCTGTTTCACTTTATCAATGGTATATGCCACTACTTGTTGCCAATAATCATTGTGCAAATCTACCACCTCTAACCTACATCCATATTTTCGAGCTATGAGAGATGCCATTTCTATATCTTCCTCTGAAGTACAATGCAAAAGTTCATCATCGTCCTGTCCAATTTTAATATAAAACAAGGAAGGTTCATAACCTGATTCTTTTAGAAGATGTACCACAACCGAACTATCTACACCTCCAGACAATAATGCGGCAATATTAGTCATTTGACTTTTCATTTTTAATTAGCTTGAATACTCAAAAAACACAAATTCATAATTTGTATAATTGAAAAACCAAACATTCTACACAGAACATCATTCAATTATTGATCACAAATATCCATTATTCTCTAACAGTAACAATACTAAATATAATAATCCGACATATCTACAAAACCGGCTCTTATAGCATATTTTGTTGCTTCATATACATTATTAACGTCAATTTTTCTAAAGATATTCTTTCTATGAGTCATTACAGTATGAACACTAACATGACGATGTGCAGCAATCTCTTTGGTTGTATTTCCTACTGCCATTTCCTTCAATATTTCAACTTCTGTTGTAGTTAATACATCTTGAACCGGTATTTTTGATTGGTATCTAGATGCATCAAGTAATAAATTACTAACACTATTTCCAATATACCGATTACCTTTTAAGGCCTCTTTAACAACAGTAACTATCTCGTCAATAGACGAGTCTTTCATCAACACACTTACCATATTGGAATTATACAATAGATTTCTTACAAATTCATCATTTAAATCATCAGAAAAAACTACCCAATTTGAATTTGGAAAGCGTGTTTGTAATATTATTAAATCATTGACACTCTCAAAATCAAAAAGCGTATAATCTATTATTACAACGCTATCTGGATTATCCAACAATAAAGGCAATAATTCTCTTTTAAAACTTACTTCACGAAAATCAGTGATAGACAAATATTTGTTTAATATGTAAATGAAGCCTAACCTTGATATATCCTGATTATCTGCAAGTATAATATTTCTCATATATTTAATAGTTTTTTTATACAAAAAAGACGACATGATGTCGTCTTTTTTGTATAAAACATTATGAATAAACTAGACTGATTTAATTAATACTCCCACAAATCTTGTTCTACATTCATTATTTCACGTTCAATCCTAGCCTGTTCGTTTCTTACGTGTTTAGCAAATTTATCGGGATCTTGAATGAATTTTTCATCATCAAGTAACATTCTACTAAATAAATTTCCTTCACCTAACAAATAGCTATAGTAAAGCTTTTGTTGAAAGAACTGATCAAATGTCATACGTTGTGTTTCATTACCATTAGGCAACATGTATTGTTTAGCTAAATATGGACGCAACTCGTCAAAAGCAAACCAGCAAAGAATGGAGCCTTGGAAATAACGAATAGACTCTTTTGCATCTGTATTATCAGGATGCAAGGCATACAATGGTGCTATACCAATAATTTTTGTAGACATCCTTGATGCGTGATTATCAAAAAATATTACTTCTTGAATTAAAAACTTCAATTGATTCTTTACATAATTTGTATATTGATCAATAGATAGAGAATAAGTTTTCTTTGCAGGATCGTATTGAATTAAATTATTGTAATTATCTTCATTATAAGCAAATGCTTTTGACAGTTCCTCGCCTACTAATTTGGCACTATCGGTATAAGACGGCTTAAGTTCACGAGCATTCTTTCTATACACTGGACATCCTTTAGCAACAGACTCAATCATCAATCTGAACAAACTACAATACTCTTCTCCTCTACGAATTGGGAAATACAATTGATAATTTTGTTTATCTCTCATATCTACAATTCGATATACAATTCTCGACCATACAACATCATCCGAACGGTGATAGACATTAATTAATGAGTCACCTACCGAATCTTTTGATAGTTCTACGTGAATTGTTCCCTTTTTATCAAAAAAAGAAACAGGATTCTCTTGTGCAGAAATAATTGTTGAGATCATCAACAAAGCGACTACGAAAGAAGCAATTGAATATTTTTTCATAATGTTATGCTTAATTATATTCTTATTTATAGTGCAGTAAATTTTATATAGTAACTTGAATCATACCTAAACTCCGAACCTTTCCATCAGGACCCACAGCTTTTACGTTTTTAATCGTAATTGCATCTCCCCCTTCTAATTTATCAATATCCGACAATTGCTTATTATTAAACTTTGCCCCATTCTGAGGTGTGTTTCCAAAAGGCGACACCATATTAAAGGATATTACTTGGAAATTTGCTTTAATCAACACATCATCACCATAACTAGCTATGATCTGTACTCCCGCACCTTTCAATGCCCTCTTTGTTAAAGTTCCATCTTGTATGTTACGAGGTACACCCCCACCATCTACATACTGCAAAAAAGACTTTGGATCAGGAAGATATTTTACACGATATTTCTCACTACCCATTTGCATATCCTTACCGTCCACTTTAGCAAAGACATTAATAGTCATCTCACCATCTTGTGTAGGCTTAACAATGTACTTTCCATTTACTTTAGTAGCTGTTCCACCTACTGGTTTGATTGAGACCAAGTCATCAGCAAAACCTGGAACAGATATTCTAAACTTATTATCCACACCTCGATACACAACATTTAAATCCTCATTCGATAATGTTGCTGAAGGTTCACCAACAATGTACTCACTTTCAAATTTTTTAGCGATTACAGTTCCATCATTTCCAGGCAATCTAATCTCACCTGCAAACTTTGATATTCCCGATTTGGAACATAATACTTCGTATAATCCATCCTTAATCGATGAACCACCGACAAAAATCTCAGGTTTAGCTGTTGAGTCAACTGCTGAAAGAACAATCTTCGCGCTATACTTACCACCTCTTATCACATAAGATGTTCTAGGAATTACTAACGCCTCCAATTTATTAACCCTTAAATCCGAAGCATCTGTTTGAGACTTCAAAAATGAAAGTACTTCAGACTCAGCAACACGAATATCATTTTGATATTTAGTCAGAACTGCTAGTACAGCACCAATTGGCATATGTTCAAAAGTAGCTTCTGGCCATGCTACATGATTTACGGGCTCCGTTGAAAACATGTTTTTAAAAGTTGCTACCTTTACAGGATCACTATGTACCAACTCTTGAAGAAAATGAGAGTATTCATTCATTGCTTCCTCAAATTTCTCACCGTTACCCATCAAAATAGCATATTCACCTGTTACGTCATAGTTTCCAGCATCTTCTAATGCACGTGTGAAAGTAGAAGTATCAGATTTAACATATTTATCCTTTACTTGTAACTTCACCATATTTTCCTTAAAAGTCTCTACATAATTAAAGAATTTGTCAGACTCTTCTTTTACTTTATGCGCTTTTTCCAACCACTCTTTAACCTTGGTAGGATTTTTTTGATACATTCCATCAAAATCTTTGTAAAGCCCTTCTGCACGCCTTGCAGAAGTAATTAGCGAATAGTGCATACTATCATCCACCATCGCATAACCTTTTAATACGGATGCAGAAACATTTATTGCTAACATCGCAGTTAACACTAAATACATCATTCCAATCATTTTTTGTCTTGGCGTTTCTGCACAATTTGCTGCTCCACTCATCTATCTATATACTGAAATTCAAAAAATTGATATTAAGGTTAATTCGTATAAATTAATTTAATGCATTCAACATATTGCCATAAACCTGATTCAATTCGGCAACACTTTTTGATAGTTGATTTGCATTTACTTTGAACTTATCTGTTTCCTCAGAAGCCTGGTTCACTGACGACTTTAATTTCTGCAAATCTGTAACAATCGCATCATACTCAGTATTTATTGACAAAATTTGTTGATTTTGAGCTGTCAGATTATCAGATTGAGTTTGAATACTTTTTAATTGCAATTCATACAACGAATTAATAGAGGAAAGACTTTTATTCACTTCATTAACTTTTACAGCATAGTCTTTTGTTCCATTCTTAACTTCATCCATATTAGCTGAAAAATCACTTATGTTTATTGAAGAGAATTCACTACTTAATTTTTCAATACTAGATGCATACATCTTAGTGCTCTTCTCAATTTCAATCATTGTTTGTGACACCGATTTTGCGTCGACACTTGCCAAATCCGAATTAATATCTTTAATCTTTTGAGCAAACACCTCAGTATTGCTTTCAACTACATTCAAATTATCGGCTATATTTTTGTATGATGTATTGAGCACATTCGAACTTTCGGACAATGCTTCTTGCTTTTTCACATAACTATCTGTTGCTGCAACTGCTATATCAATTTGTTTTGAAAATTTATCCGCAGAGACTGCCATATCTGCAAGATTAGTCAACTGTTTAGCTGTCTTTGTCAAGTTTTGAATTCCCTCTGAAAGCATCTTAGCATCTTCTTCGCTCACTAAAGGAGCACTAGACAAACCTGTAGACACTGTAGCAACTGGTGTTTGAACTACTGGTGCAGGTGCAGGAGCTGGCGTATGTGCCACTGGTGCAGGTGCAGGTGTTGGAGCTGGCGTATGTGCCACTGGTGCTGGTGCTGCATGAGCATCATGACTTAAAGGCGGAGGCATTGAAGCCGCAGTACTATGTCCATGTGCTCCTTTTGAGTCAAAATCAAAAACATTTTCCCAATGATATTCCTTATGTGGTTTATCTAATACTCCTAACAAAAAGAGTATTGCTTCAATCGTCATTCCAGCACCCAACATAATTGCCGCTCCAGGAAGGTGAAGAATCTTAAACATCGCACCGATAATTACCACTGTTGCACCAATACTATAAAAGGCACCCACTTTTCTCTTCACTCCAGGTGACGACCACCAAATGTCAAATTTTGAATTCTTTTCGGACATAATCTAAAAATATGATTTTTTCTTAACTACTGAAATTACTCTCCACTATATGACCTAACACAGCGGAAACCAATATAAGGTCGTGCAATTGTTTGATATTCGTATGTTTTAACACCACATTGTAAATAATATGCTACATCCTTCCATGAGCCTCCTTTTACAACTTTTCTTTTCAACATATCAGAATCCGTCTCTTTGGCGTTGTACTGAACACTAGGGTTCATATCCATAACTACAGTACTATTAGAAGTATTATAAGAGCTTGAAGTCCACTCTGCTACATTACCAGCCATATCAAACAAACCAAAGTCATTAGGTGGGTAAGTTGCTACAGGAGTGGTAGTAGCACCAGCATCATCGGTATAGCTTCCTCTCATTGGTTTAAAATTTGCTAAGTAGCAACCTTTTTCATTTCTTATATAGTTGCCTCCCCATGGATACAATGCCATTCTACGTCCTCCGCGAGCTGCATATTCCCATTCGGGCTCAGTAGGCAAACGATAGTCATGTGCGTTTATAGAGTTAGCGTTGTTATACAATTGAGTTCTCCAGTTACAAAATGCATTGGCTTGCTCCCAAGTAACACCCACTACAGGATAGTTTGCAAAACCAGGGTGTGAAAAGTACATACGCATTTTAGGTTCATTATATGCAAATTGAAAATCACGCAGCCACATGATGGTATCAGGATAGATATTAACATTTTTGGTGGATATTAGATCTTTTCGTGACACCAATCGTCTTTCAATTGTTTTGGTAATAATCACACCATTTTCATCTACATAGGAAGTATCTACACGTACTTTTGCATTTGCACGATACGCTCCAGTCCTAGCATCAAGTTTATTTTGTGGCAAGGCAGCCTGTTCGTAATCCAAATATCCAAATTTATAACGCAACATACTGGCATTGATTTGTTTTTTTAAACCTAATGCAACATTGGCTTGCAAATACAAAGTTTCAAGAACCTTAGTTACTTCTTCGTCTTTAGAAGCCCACGGAATAGGTCTATTCCAATCCAAACGTGCCAATTCTGGTGGCGTAGTTTCATCACTTTGTTGATTTTTAAACTTCATCCTAAACTCCTCTTTTCCTGCAATTACAAGTAAACGTAAAGCGATTGAATCTCTCACCCAATAAACGAACTGCTTGTATTTATCATTTGTAATTTCAGTTTCGTCCATCCAAAATGCATCAATAGACACATTTACTGATTTTTCGCTAGTTGAAGCAATAGCTGATTGATCATTTACTCCCATCATAAACGCTCCCCTTTTGACAAAAACCATACCGTAGGGCTGTGCTTCACGGAAAGCAGCTTGTGCTCCATAACCAACTACCTCGCCTGAAGGTTTATTACAAGCAACGAATAAAAAGGTTAGTAAAATAATAGGTAGAATCTTTTTCATACTTGTGCAATTAATTATTTTGAGAAATACAGGTAAAAACTCCAAAACTGAAACAAAGGATTGGCCTACAAATCACTATTAGTTTATTTGGGAAAGCCTAATTTATGCATTATCGTGGCGTAAAAGTACAAAAAAAATTTAGCCATTTTGCATCGAAATCAAAAAAAATATCAAAAATCAAAAAAAATATACTCAAACGAAAGCACTAATATAGTACAAAGAAAACAATAAACACACACTTTTGCGAAAAATTTGAACCTTGCCTATATAAATTGCAAAAAAATGCATTTCTATTACAAAATTCTAATACTTTTATACTTAGAATTTCTACTTTTCAAAACTAAATCAAAATTATAAGCAACAAAAAGCTCTCCAGAGCCAATACTTGCCAATCTAATTTTACTCGTCACTAAATCATACGAGACACCAACAGTCATACCCGAAGCTAGATTTACCCCAAACAAAAAAACTACAGCATCGTCAAGACGGTATGCCATACCACCCCAGATCTTATTGTTGAATTCAGCACGAGCACCAATATCTACTTGAAAAACCTTAAAATTATATGTTTTTATCAAAGTGCTTGGTTTGATAACTATCTTAGTATCGGGAATTAAAAAGTTATAGCCTCCTGTTAAATACAACGTACCAGGGAGTTTATATACAAATTTACCTCCGTCAGTAATTTCGGAAGAAATGAGGTGCGAATACGACAAACCTGTATACCATTGAGCATTGGAATAAAACACACCACTAAACAAGTCAAATCCAGTAGCTGATGACTTAACCAATGGAACAATTGGATCTGCCTGTGAATGATATTCATCAGTCCCTTTGTAAGCAGAAAGTGAGTCGCCACTAAAAACAATGTTTGTCCAACCCAGATTCAACCCAAAGCTCAACACACCGTTTTCTAATTGCTTTTTGTATGCACCCTGAAAATACGCTGCATTATTTGCATACAATCCAGCCTTATCCATCAAAACAGCTACTCCAACTCCTAGGGAATTTTTATGCAATTTAATTGGCCCATTTACAGATAGCAAAGTAGTAATAGGTGCACCTCGCAAACCCATATATTGAAATCGCTGATGACCAATAGCTTGAATCATTTCACCCTCGCCCACTGCCGCAGGATTAAAGGAAAAGGTATGAAACATGTATTGACTAATCTGAGGGTCAATCTGAGAATAGGAAAATCCCGTTAAAGTGAACACAATCAAGAGACAAAGTACAACTTTTTTCATGGGATTTTGAAACAATTTCTTCTCATTAAGAGAGGCTAGGGAACAAACTTTCAGAAAACACACAACTACAATAACGTTTATGTAACGCAAAAAATTGTGAATTCATTAAAAAATCAATTTTCATATTAATGAAAATTGATTTTTAATCATTTTAATACTCTTCTTCATTGAAGAAAAAATCTTCCTTACTTGGATAATCAGGCCATATATCTTCTATGCATTCATATATTTCACCTTCATCCTCAATTTCCTGAAGATTTTCAACCACTTCTAAGGGAGCTCCTGAACGAATAGCGTAATCAATTAACTCATCTTTAGTTGCTGGCCATGGTGCATCTTCAATTTTTGAAGCTAATTCCAACGTCCAATACATATTCCTCTATTATTTTTTAGGATAAATACAATAAATAATACTTTCTCATTTTTTTTGCAAAAATAAGAATTATTTTTATTTCTACAAGTTTTGATATTAATAATTAAATTCAAAAGCAATTAAGTAAATACCTTTCATTCATATCATTGCTTAAATCACTTATAGTGAGGCAATACTATATTATGAGATTCGGTGTCCGCCCCAAAACACTTCTTTATGCCCAGAGTTGATAGTTAGGTTTCGAGACAAAGCAAAAAAATAGTCGGACAATCTATTTATAAAAATTATCAAATTTTCATCCAAATGATAATTATCACTTATATCGAATAGTCTTCGTTCTACTCTTCTAGTGACAGTTCTACAAACATGACATAATGCTCCTGAGGATGAGCCACCTGGCAAAACAAAATATTCCAATTCGGGAACATTTTCACTTAATAAGTCAATCTGATGTTCGATTTCTTTGACTTGACTTGTATGAATAAGTGATACTTCACTTAAACCTACTTTGTTTTGGTCTGTTGCAAGATATGAGCCTATACTAAACAATTGATTTTGAATGACAATCAGATATTCTGACACATTGGAAGGCAAATCATATGTTGAAAGGAGTCCTATATACGAATTCAACTCATCAACACTACCATATGCCTCAATTCTAATATCATTTTTTTGAACTCTTGTACCTCCTATTAGACTAGTAAGTCCTTTATCTCCTGTTTTTGTATATAATTTCATAATCTTAATGGTTCTTATTGTTATATTGCTATTGAAGTGTTTTCGATTTTTGATGTTTTCTAAGGAATTTTAATTGTTAATAGTAAAGTACTATCTATATAATTAAAATATCATGTGAAAATGATTTTTTGCTAGATCATTATTAAAAAACAATAACCCAAATCTCTGGGTACAAATTGATGAGCTTACTGCTGGATGTTTTTTGATTAAATTCCACCCATAATGCATATCATCTGACCAATACACATCATCAACAACAAAGATTGAATTCTTGTTTATTTTAGACACACATTGATTAAAGTAATTAATAAGTGGAGTACTTCTATGATTAGCATCGAAGAATACCAAATCAAGAGTGTCAAATTTTTGCAATACCTGTGACAAACAGTCGTCAATATTTTCGCTAACAATTGTTGTATTTAGAATCCCAAGGTACTTGAGATGCGAATCGGCCAACTTGGCTAAATGCTTATTACCTTCGATAGTTACACACTTTACTTGGGATGATGCACTTGCCAAATATGCTGTATTTATCCCCAATGATGTACCTAATTCTAGCACATTTACAAATTTGTAGGTACTAATAATGCGGTATAGTAATCGAGATGTTTTTTGGGAAGACAATGAATAGTGAACAATGTTAGCTATTGTTTGATTTTGCTGTTGTCCTGTCCCAAAATCTTGTGCAGGTACAAGTTCATTTTTAGATTCTAAAAATTTCCTCAAATGTTCAATTTTGCCAAAGTCATAATAATGATGTCTTTCATTCAAAACAAACTTTGTGAAATGAAAAAGAAAGGGTGAATGCACACCAAATCCAAATGTATTTCTGGACTTAAAGACATGGAACAAAATCAATTTAATACGTTGAAATATTTTCATTGGCTAAGCAAAAAAAAAGAGTGTAATTCCGACACTCTTTTTGATTCTATACAAACTAATTTATAATGACTTAGTAAGGTAATAACTCATAGTATTTTGACACATAATTAAATCCACCAGGCACTATCAAGACAAAAGAAACAAACAGACTTACAATATGTGCTACTTGATCAATTCCCATTATCATCCCATACTTCACCTCATCTACTTCCCAGTATTTTTTCCTTAAATATCCAGTATAATAATCAACACCTATATGAAGCACTCCATTGATGACTGCGAATAAAACACAATACCCAAATGGGATTTGCAATAAAATAGGACTTAGTATTAATAAGCAAAGGGAATAAAATAAAGTATGTCCCATTAGACTCTTTAACTTAAAAAACTTCAACCAAATCATATTATCGCTTTGAAAGAAAAAATCTTCCAACAAATGCTTTTAATAGTATTAAAAGCAGTCTAGTCATATACAAATAGATATTTTTCTAGGGTGAGTATATCAGAATGCAAATGTACAATTTTTTTATTTAATAAACTTCATTGATGAATTATTTGACATGAAGAATTTTATCATAAAGTAATTTGTTTTGTAAGATTGACTTGGCTAATCCAATCTCTTTATCTTTATCCATAAAATACTCTATAGTTCCCTTTTGATAAAAATACCTTTTTATAATTTCGACACTTAAGTATTCTTTAATTTTAGAAGCATGAGCTTCCATACTCTGAGGAATATTTAGCGCTAACTTCACCTTCAAAGCTTCAATTTCAGTAGTAGCTAATTTATCACAACCTTCTACTTTGGCCGATTCTAGGAAATCATTAAACAACTTTTGAGTTTGAGAGACATAGGTAAATTTACTTTTGGTAATGAACGATACAAAATCATTAAACGTTTGTTGATCAAGTTCAAACTTATCGGGAGAATCGATTTGATTATGGTTTTTAACAAAATCATTTGCGAATTCTGAATATTGATTTTGAATGTATAAATAATGAGCGATATTTAGCTGTTTATCAAGTTTTATCAATGTATCGGGCAATACTCCACCACCGTCTCTCACGATTCGACCGTTCACTGTTTTAAACTCTTTTGTCAAACTATCTGGGATACGAGCTACACTGCCATCTTCTTCACGCCGACTATAGTTATACGCTTGAATACATCTCCCACTAGGAATGTAATATTTGGCAATTGTAATCTTTAGGTTTCCATTAAAAGGAATTGGGTTGACTGACTGAACTAATCCTTTACCATATGTCCTTTCTCCAACAATTACGCCTTTATCTAAATCCTGAAAAGCGCCAGCAAGAATTTCAGATGCAGAGGCTGACAATCTATTTGTCAGAACTGCGATTCTCATTTTGGGGAATAATGGTTCCAAAGGAGTCTTGTACATTCTGTCGGATTGTTTATTTTTACCTTTAGTAAAAGCAACCAAGGTGGACTTAGGCAGAAAAAGACCCAATATTTTAACTGCCTCATCTACAATACCACCTCCGTTGTTTCGTAAATCGACAATCAAAGATTCAATACTATCAGAGGAAGTCATCTCCAAAAGCGATTTTTTGAATTCAAAAGCTGATTTATCAGTAAATTCGCCCAGTTTTATATATCCCACTCTAGGGGCCACTACCTCAAAATACTCCACAGGGTTTATTTGAATTTTCTCTCTCAAAAATTCTTTAACCAACACTTTCCCATCTCGAAGAACCTTGATTTTCACACTAGAATTGACAGGACCTTTAAGATAAGAACTTGCAATTTCAGTAGATAGTCCTTTGATTTTTATTCCATTTATTTCAACAATCACATCACCCACTCTAAGATTTGCTTTCTGAGCAGGTTTCCCTTCGTACAATTCTGCAATACACACATCATCCCCTTTTTTTGAAATGATTGCACCTATTCCTACGTATTCCCCTTTGGTCATAAATGTCAACTGTTCGGTTTCGGATTCAGGGAAATAAGTAGTATAAGGGTCTAATTTCTCGAGCATGCCATCTATGCTTTCATTGAAAAACTTATCGTACTCTAGGGAGTCGACATAATTCAATTCCAATTCACGAACAATTGCATTTAAGATGGAAAGATTTTTCGTTATTAGAAAGCTTTTATTTTCGGATTGTGCAGAAAGTCCTGAGATATTAGTGGTACAAAAAATAGCACAAAATGTACAAATAGTAAAATAAAAACGAGGACTAAACATGGGCAATAGAAAAAATTACAATTTAACATTTGGTGCCAAAAAACTCGAAATATCTTTACCATAAGAATACATATCGCGAGTTACAGTAGAGGAAATGAAAGAGTATTGAGAGTCTGTTAATAATATAACGGTTTCAACACCGGATAACTTCTTATTAGCATCAGCTATCGACCTTTCATATTCAAAATCTCCTACAGAACGTAAACCTCTCAATACGAAACCTGCATTTACTTGGGCAGCAAAATCAACAGTCAAAGATTGATACGAAGCAATTTTAACCCTTGGCTCATTCATAAAAGACTGATTGATGATATCCATCCTTTTTTCAAGGGAAAACAAAGTTTTTTTTGATTGATTAATACCAATACTAATTATAATTTCATCAAAAATATTCAACCCCCTTTCTACAATTGAAAAGTGTCCAATTGTAAAAGGATCAAAAGTCCCAGGAAATATAGCTCGTTTCATTAGTGCGTTATTTAGTTTTGCTTCTACCTATACAATGTATTCAAAAAGTATTGACCGTATAACCAAAAATATGATTATGACATAACAAAATAGTGTATACAGACCAACAAAGATAACTAAAATAGATATAGAGAGCGTAAAAATTGAAAAGAAGTTTGAAAACAGAACAAATACTATGGATAAATCTATTGCTACGATTATCTTTGTAGAAAATAAAAAATGGATAAGACATGAGTTGTAAAAAATGGATCGTTATAATAATCATATCTATCAATGCAATTGGGGTTTATAGCAATGATTCAATCAAGTGTTTCCCCTTACCAAAGTCAGTCAGTTTCGATTCTCAAACTGTAAATCTAGACCGATACGACATGATAGAGCGCTATGATAGAGAACAATTAGCAATTGCATACAGTCACTCGGCAAGTTTATTAATACTAAAGCGTGCAAATAAAATATTCCCTATCATCGAGCCAATTTTAAAAGAAAATGGCATACCAGATGATTTCAAATACTTAGCAGTAGTAGAGAGCAACTTAGACACCAGAGCAATATCTCAAGTGAAAGCTGCTGGATTATGGCAATTAATGCCAAGTACTGCAGAAGAGCTGGGTCTGGAAGTGAATGAAGAAGTTGACGAACGATACCATATCGAAAAATCGACACATGCAGCCTGTAAGTATTTGAAAAAAGCGTATAATAAATACAACGATTGGCTTACTGTAGCTGCATCATACAACGGAGGCATGGGTCGTATCTCTGGAGAATTGGAAAAACAAAAAGTTGGTACATTTTTTGATTTACTTCTAACATCAGAAACAAGCAGGTATGTATTCAGGATATTGGTAATGAAACAGTTTATTGAAAACCCTAAAGCATTCAATTACTACATACAAAAAGTGGACTTATACCCATTAATCCCTACCGAAAAAATTAAAGTATCAGAGGCTGTTGATAGTTGGACAGACTGGGCAAAGCTACATGGGATAAGCTACTTTCAATTAAAGGATTTCAACCCTTGGTTACGCGACCGACAACTTACAAACAAAAACAAAAGAGAATATGTTATAGAAGTACCAATAGTATCAGATTTGAGCCCAGATAAAACTAAAACCAAAGTTCATAATTCCAATTGGACATATTAAAACCACTCAAAACAAAACATCATGAAGAAATTTAAAGCATTATTTACATGTATTCTTTTTATAGGAACAACTAATACCTTCTCTCAGATCAACTTAGGTGTTAAAGCAGGTTATACTTCTACATTAGATTTATCCAACATAAATAGTGTGGCCAGTGGTGGCTATGATTTAAAAAAAGTAGAAAGTGAAGTAAATACAAATATTCACATTGGTGGCTTTGCACGATTTTGTATCAATAAAATATACTTGCAACCCGAATTATTGTATAATATAGGTAAGAAAGAATACACAGTTACATTAAATGACATCAACAAGCAAGCAATCAGTTATGACAAATTTGTAACAATCAGCACCTTTGACATTCCGATACTTTTTGGATATAAAATATTAGATCTAAAGCTTGTAAACATCAGAGCTTATGCAGGTCCAAAATTTAGATTCAATGCAGGTTCAAGTATGGATATCAGAAACGCAACGGGAGGGAGTATTAATGCAGCAAACTTAGAAGAAAACATCAAACAATCACAAATTGGGCTAGAAACCGGTTTAGGTGTTGATGTATTGATGTTTACCTTAGATGCACGTTATTGTTTAATTCAAGACATGTATCAAACTAAACTTAGCAACCTAAACATTGACAATATTCCTTTGTCAAATATTATTATTTCATTGGGTGTAAAATTCTAAATTCAGTAGTCTGATTAGCAACCGAAGCTTGTATTTTAAAGATTGAAATACAGGCTTTTTTACTTTCCTCAATTTATCGTATCTTTGTGTCTCTATCTACAAAACTCTTATATTAAAATGAATTTAGAATTAAACATTCAAGCGGAAGTAGCAAAAGCGATTAAGGAATTATACGGTGTTGAAATTGAAAATACGGATATTCAAATTCAAAAAACGAAAAAGGAATTTGAAGGAGATCTTACAGTAGTAAGTTTCCCATTTACAAAACTATCAAGAAAATCACCAGAACAGACAAGCCAAGAAATAGGCAACTGCATTAGCCAACTTCCAATTATAAGTAAATTCAACGTAATAAAGGGCTTTATAAATCTTTCGATTCACCCTAGCTTCTGGTCTCAATTACTACAAAACATTAAGAATCATCCTCATTATGGGTTGCGACAAGTAAATGAAGAGTCGGACTTAATGATGATAGAATATTCATCTCCAAACACCAACAAACCTCTTCATCTTGGTCATATTCGCAACAATCTATTAGGTTACAGTATTGCTAAAATCCAACAAGCTAACGGCTGGAAAGTTGTAAAAACCAATATTGTAAATGACAGAGGGATACACATCTGTAAATCAATGTTGGCATGGAAATTGTTCGGCAATGGTGAAACACCCCAAAATACAGGTATGAAAGGCGATCACCTAGTGGGGAAATACTATGTAGAATTTGATAAAGCATACAAATCACAAATAAAAGATTTAATCAATCAAGGAGAAACTGAAGAAGATGCAAAGAAAAAGGCTCCTTTGATACTTCAAGCTCAGCAAATGTTACTTGATTGGGAAAATAACGATAATGAAGTAGTAGGATTATGGGAAATGATGAATGGCTGGGTTTATGAGGGATTTGAAAGTACATACAAAGAACTTGGAGTTGATTTTGACAAAATTTACTACGAATCACAAACCTATCTTGACGGAAAATCTAAAGTTGAGGAAGGTTTATCTAAAGGTATATTTTACCAACGAGACGACAATTCTGTTTGGGCTGATTTAACTAGTGAAGGATTGGACGAAAAGTTATTACTTAGAGGAGATGGCACTTCGGTATACATAACACAAGACATTGGTACGGCCAAACTTCGATACCTCGACTATCCAATCAATAAGATGGTATATGTAGTAGGCAATGAGCAAAATTATCATTTTCAAGTATTGGCTATTCTACTTGATAAGTTGGGTTTTGAATGGGGAAAAGAGTTGGTACACTTTTCGTATGGAATGGTAGAGTTACCAGAAGGAAAAATGAAAAGTAGAGAAGGAACAGTAGTTGATGCCGATGATTTGATGAAAGAGATGATTCAATCGGCAAAAGAAACAACTCTTGAACTAGGCAAACTAGGAAACAGCTCAGAAGATGAAGTTTCAAAAATAGCAAGAATGATTGGTTTGGGAGCTTTGAAATACTTCATCCTTAAAGTTGACCCAAAAAAGAACATGACTTTTAATCCAAAAGAATCAATTGATTTTAATGGCAATACAGGTCCATTTATTCAGTATACACATGCAAGAATAAAATCGCTTCTTCGAAAAGCCAAAGAAGCTAATATTGAATATGACTCCATCAACTTTGTAAACTTTGAACCCGAAAGAAAAGAATGTGGTCTCATTCAAATGGTGGCTGATTTTACGAATATTGTAAAACAAGCGGGAGATGAATTTAGTCCTGCAATAATTGCCAATTACATTTACGAATTAGTAAAGGAGTATAATCAATTTTATCATGACTTTGCAATATTGAAAGAAGAAAATGAAGACATCAAAAAATTCAGATTGCTATTGTCACAAGTAATTGGCAGCACTATTAAAACGGGTATGGAATTACTTGGAATAGATGTACCTGAAAAAATGTAATTCTAATTAAAATAATAATTTAAAAATTCTACGGTAATGAAAAAAAATAATTTGTACTTTTTGTTACTAATCGTCTCAACAATAGCCATTTCATGTTCTACGGGCATGAGAGCTTATAAAAACGGAGACTATTTCAAAGCTTGCTTTGATGCCATTGAAAAATTAAAGTCGTCGCCTAACAACAAAAAGGCTATATATGTATTGACAAATTCATATCCTTTAGCACAACAGGATGCATTGCGTGCTATTGACAACAGCAACATGGGTAATACAGATGATAAATACGACATTCAAGTAGCAAACTATGAGAGCCTAAATGCGCTAGCTAATGCTATTTACCACTGTCCTAGGGCTTTAGAAATCATTCCTCGTCCATCCGAATTTACCAACGAGTTGAATGTAGCTAGACAAAATGCAGCCGAACGTTCATACAACCTAGGAACAAAAGCATTAAACACAAACAATATGTATGAAGCACGTAATGCATTCAGACTATTCACTAAGTGTAATAACTACGTTAGAGCCTATAAAGATGTTATCAATAAAATTGAAGAAGCAAAATACAAAGGGACTCTGAGAGTAATTGTAGAACGACCAATTACAAGCAGAAACTTACAATACAATGCCGATTTTTTTTATAACAATTTGCTAAGCGATATGAAACGTGCTACAGCAGGAAGGTTTGTTCGATTCTATACATACGATGAAGCAAACCAAGAAAATATGCGAAACCCACATCAAACCATACAACTTAATTTTGAACAATTTACCCTTGGTAATATTCAACAATCAACTAACACTGAAGAATTCAGAAAAGATAGCGTAGTGGTAGGAACTGTAAAAGTAGATGGCAAAACATATAACAGTTATAACACAGTAACTTGTAAACTCACAACGAATACTCGCGAGTTGATCTCAAATGGGGTACTCAACCTCACTATTTATAACTCAATAAACAACAGCGTACTGGAAGATCGCAAATTCCCTGGAAATTATGTTTGGACTATTATTTGGGCTACTTACAATGGTGACGAGAGAGCTATTCCTAACAACAAAAAGAAATACTTAGGTTTAAATCCAAGCATGATTCCTCCTTCACCTCAAGATATGTTTGTTGGTTTTACGACACCGATATACAGAGATGTGATAAATTACATTCAGGCTTATTATCGCAACGAATTATAAACCAAATTGTGCGAAATTAATGTGTGAATAATAAAACAATTAGACCACATATTGCTTTTCAAAATTTTCATTGGATTTAACCCAAATTTCGCATTAGCGAATGCGTAATCATTATCTAAATTTCTTGCCAAGGCACTTTTCAAAACTTCTAATTATTAATTCAGGTTAATATAAATTTCTTTAGTTTAAACCCGTGATAATTAATATACAGTAACTAGACTTCTTTGTCGAAATAGGATTATTTCATTTGTGGCAATTGGATATGAGTAGGGAATACCCTTATTGACTCAATCATTCGCTATTGTAAATCATATAGAGACGAATACTGGTAAAATCTTTTAAGAAAGTCGAATTTAAACTTAACCAAACAAGTGTAACATTGAAGAACCTCCCTAATCTTACAGGTTTACGATTTTATTTGGCCTGTATGGTGATTCTATATCATACAGCCAATTTCTGTTGTGATATTGGGCTACCCAGTTTCAAAGGATTGCCAATATTCCGAAAAGGACATGAATCAGTATTAATGTTTTTTTCGTTGAGTGGTTTTCTAATCATCCGTCAGCTGTATTTAGAAAGGAAAAATACACAAACCATATCGCTTCTAAATTTTTATAAAAAAAGAGCGTTGAGAATACTACCTGTATATTATCTAGTATTCGTAATTGGCTTGTTGCATTGTTATGTAATCATTCCTTCATTTGAAAGCACTCAAAATACATACAGTAATTTATGGGAGACAATCCTGCTAGGAGGAACATTTTTGGCTAATATTTTGTCATCAGACTTTCAACCAATTAATATCATTCAAGTACTTTGGTCCTTAGGCATTGAAGAACAATTCTATTTGCTAATAGCCCCAATACTTCTATTCATTCCTAGCCACAAAATATTGCATTTTTTATCCCTTTTCACAATAGCTTATTTGCTTATTTTCTTCAACAAGCATTTTGCCTTTCTCAAACATTATAGTCTTTACTTCTATTTCTTTTCGGCAGGAGGTGTTGCTTCAATACTTGAATTGGAATTTTTGACATTTACTCGATTCAAATGGGTAAGATATTTTACTCTACTAATTCTATTCATCTATTTCACCTCTGATTTATTTTTTGTCAACCTTTCAAATTCCAGATATTATATCTTTAGCGTCTTCTTATTCAGTATAAGTATCGGATTATTTTCGACAGAATCAATTGGCATATTTGACAATAATCCAATTAGGTTTCTTGGTGAAAGATCATACGGAATATATATGTATCATGCAATTGTGTTAAATATCATTGGGGCTTTCTACTTCATACTGAATCCTTTAAACTACCTCAGTCCACTTATGAGTATAATCATATGTAATTTTCTGACTTTTATTACAACCACAGTGATTGCTTGTATTTCATATACTTACTACGAAAAGAAGTTCTTAAACTTAAAAGCTTCACATACACTTTAATATGTAGAATTGAGTCAAATCAACTTGTAATTTACTAAAAAGCAGTCAAAGTGTAAACTTGACTGCTTAAAATTCAATACTAATTTATCCTAAACTACGCATTAGCGAATGCTTAATCGCTATCAAATTAGTTCGCAAGGCTTTTTCAAAACCCTTGGACTAATTAAACATTCTTTATTTAAGCCGTGGAAATACAAATTATAATATAGATTGAGACATCGTCGAAATTCCACTTTTAGATTTATGCTAACAGTATTAGAGCGGGGTTTACCCTCATGGTATCATTCGTTCGTTTATTTAATTTACTCTGGAAAGTGGGTCGTATTTGGCACCTCCATTCACACCATACACCACACCCGATGTTCCAGCTGTAGCGGCAATTTCGCCTGGGTGCAACACGTTGAGCGAAAGCGCATTGTTGGGCTGATCGCCACCACGGTATGTTACCGGCGTACCTTCTGCCAAGCCAAGCTCGGCAGCTATCTCGGCTTTCAAACCGCCTTGTTGACCAAAAGTTGGTACAATATCGGGTATCAGTGAGGTGTCAAATCCAAAGTGGTCAAACAAGAATGTGGCTGGACTGTCTGTCTTAAAGTCCCAAGCCATTCCTTCTGAAAGTCCTGAAGCCGTGGTACAAGCTTTACCTGTCATACGCATTGCCAGATAGTCACCAGGCAACATATAATACTGAGCACGAGCATAATTTTCTGGTTCGTTTTCCTTCACCCAAGCCAGTTTGGATAGGGTAAAATTCCCTGGAGAATTGAGCAATTGCGACAAACACTTTTCGGCACCAATTTCGTACATCGCTATTTCTCCATAAGGCACAGCCCTGCTGTCGCACCAGATAATGGAATTGCGTATGTGCTTTTGATTCTCATCCACCAGTACCAGCCCATGCATTTGGTAAGAGATGCCAATTGCAGCAATATCTGTGGCACTAATGCCCGCCTCTGCTATCACTGCCTGAGTGGCAAGCTTCAGATTTTCCCACCATATTTCGGGGTTTTGCTCTGCCCAGCCTGCTTTGACTGAAATAATTTCCATTTCTTTTTTAGGGAAAAATGCACTTGCTGCACATTCGCCAGTAGCAGCATTTACCAAGCTCGCTTTAACCGACGAACTACCTAAGTCATAGCCAAGTAGAAAACCCCTTGCCCTTGAAGGGGACTGAGAACCCCCAACCCCTAAAGGGGAGTAGGAGTTTGTTAGTTGTGGTTGGTGACCTTCAATCATAACACTGATTTATTTTATTTATTATTCAAAATTCCCCTTTAGAGCTTGTCCCGTCATAAACGGGAGGTTTGGGGTCGATATTTACTTCTTATATTTATACAATCTAGCAGCACGGTGAGGAACACCTTTTTCCATTTCATCCAAAGCCACCACATAGGACATCTGAGCCACTTTCTTTTGGAAGTTTCTCACATCGGACTTGACTTGATGAATCACATCATGCAGTGTACGAAGCTGAGAGATGGTAAATTTGGGAAATGACAAAAAATGTGTTAATGTTGGGTAAAGAAATATCATCAATTTGAATCATACCTTGGATGATAATCCGATATAAAAAAATGAGTTTAATAGCTTAAAAATAAATCGCAGAATAACTGTCAAATTAATTTCTTTATCTTTGTAATTCAAAAAACAAGAATAACATGAGCTTAAGACAAGAATTAGAACGTCGCATCCTTGTATTGGACGGAGCGATGGGAACAATGATACAACGACACAAACTTACTGAGGCTGACTATCGTGGAGAAAGATTTGCTAAGTGGGAAGGACAACTCAAAGGAAATAACGACCTACTTGTTATTACTCGTCCTGACATTATTGGTGCTATACATGCTGAATACCTCGATGCTGGAGCAGACATTATAGAGACCAATACATTCAATGCTCAGCGAATCTCGATGGAAGATTATGCGATGGGTGATTTGACACGAGAGCTGAACCTTGCTGGTGCAATGCTGGCTCGTAAAGCAGCAGATGAATATACAGCAATGAATCCTTCAAAGCCTCGATTTGTTGCAGGATCAATCGGACCAACAAACAAAACAGCCTCCATGTCACCCGATGTAAACAACCCTGCCTATCGTGCGGTGAGTTATGATGATTTGGTGGATGCTTACAAAGAACAAGTAGTAGCTTTGCTAGAAGGCGGAGTGGATGTACTTTTGATAGAAACAATTTTTGACACATTGAATGCTAAAGCTGCAATTTATGCCTCAGAATTGGCAATGGAAGAGGTTGGACGTCGCATCGAAATTATGCTATCGGCTACCGTCGCGGACTCAAGTGGTCGTACTCTATCTGGTCAGACCATTCGTGCATTTATGGCATCTATATCCCATGCTAATCTGTTGTCGGTAGGACTCAATTGCTCATTTGGAGCCAAAGACTTAAAACCCTATCTGCAAGAAATAAGTGCTCATGCACCTTGGTATGTAAGCGCTTATCCCAATGCTGGATTGCCCAATCAGTTTGGCGAATATGATGAAACACCCGAGATGATGGCTTTACAGGTGAAAGAGTATTTTGACGAGAAACTTGTCAATATCATCGGCGGATGCTGTGGTACCAGTCCTGCTCACATTGGTGCTTATGGCAATTTGATAGCGGGAGTGGAACCACGAAAACTAAACGCTGCGACTTCGAATCTAGAATTGTCTGGGTTGGAACTGTTGGAAATTGTGTCAGAAGGTGTTACAAGTGAAGCTATAGGAGAGGAACTTCTTCAAACAACTCCTCAACGTTCCCTCTTTGTCAACATTGGTGAGCGATGCAATGTTGCTGGCTCCAAAATGTTCTTACGACTAATCAATGAAAAAAAATACGAAGAAGCACTTTCGATAGCACGCAAGCAGGTAGAAGATGGGGCACAAATCATAGATGTCAATATGGACGATGCCATGCTGGAATCAAAAGACGAGATGGTAACATTTCTCAACTATCTTGCCTCTGAACCAGAAATATCTCGCGTACCTATTATGATAGACTCTTCCAAGTGGGAGGTGATAGAAGCTGGCTTGAAGTGCGTTCAAGGGAAATGTGTAGTCAACTCCATTAGTCTAAAAGAAGGTGAAGATGACTTTCTGTTTAAAGCACGGATGATTCGTTCATACGGGGCAGCTGTAGTAGTGATGGCATTTGATGAAAAAGGTCAAGCTGATACTGCCGCTCGCAAACAAGAGATTTGCAGCCGCGCCTATCACTTGTTGGTTGACAAAGTAAACTTTCCACCTCAAGACATCATCTTCGACCCCAATGTATTGGCAATAGCTACAGGCATTGAAGAACATAATAATTACGGTGTCGATTTCATCAATGCCATTCGATGGATAAAACAAAACCTACCGTATGCGAAAATAAGCGGAGGAATAAGCAATCTATCATTCTCATTCAGAGGTAACAATGTGGTACGTGAAGCTATTCATTCGGTATTTTTATATCATGCTATCCGAGCAGGACTTGACATGGGTATTGTCAATGCGGGAATGCTACAGATATACCAAGACATCAAGCCCGAATTGCTTGAGTGCGTAGAAGATGTAGTACTTAATCGCCGACCTGATGCTACCGAACGTATGATTGAGCTTGCAGAAAAAGTAAAAAACGAAGCATCAGGTGGCAAAATTGAACAGATAGATGAATGGCGTTCCAACACATTACAACAAAAATTAGAATATGCTCTTATCAAAGGGATTTCGGATTATTTGGAAGAGGATTTGGCAGAGGCGCTGACTCAATATGACTCTGCGATTGAAATCATTGAAAAACCACTTATGGGTGGGATGAATATTGTGGGAGAATTGTTTGGCGCTGGTAAAATGTTTTTACCACAAGTTGTGAAAACAGCTCGCACCATGAAAAAAGCCGTTGCCATCCTACAACCCGAAATTGAAAAGCAAAAAGTTCCAGGTCAAAGTTCATCGGCTGGCAAATTCCTTATTGCCACTGTAAAAGGTGATGTTCACGACATTGGGAAAAACATAGTAGCAGTTGTTTTGGCATGCAACAACTTTGAAGTAATCGACTTAGGCGTAATGGTTCCTACCGAAAAAATCATTCAACGGGCAATTGAAGAAAAGGTGGACATTGTAGGACTTAGTGGACTCATTACACCATCACTCGAAGAGATGACTATTGTAGCGGCCGAAATGGAGAAAGCCGGCTTGAAAGTACCTTTACTTATCGGGGGTGCTACCACTTCCAAAATTCATACTGCCGTAAAAATCTCTCCAAATTATTCAGGTCCAGTAGTACACGTTAAGGATGCATCTGTCAATACACATGTGGTAGCTCAACTGATGGGGAAAAACACCTTTGATTCTTATGTCAAAGAAATTGATAAAGAATACGAAACACTCCGCCAGAAGCAAACTAAGAAACCAGCATTGGTAAGTCTCGAAGAAGCAAAAGCTAATAAGCCAAAGCTTTTTTAGAAAATTAATTAACAATTTTACTCATCTGCTTGCCAATCATTCAGAATTAAATATATTTGTCTATAGAATTTGGAAAAACAATACAACATCCATGTAAAAATAAAATTGAGGACTCACTGGGAATTTAAAAAATCAAAGTAATCAGTGATTATAACATCAAACCCTTCAAAATTTCCCCTTTAGGGGACTAGGGGGCTAAATTGTAAAACTATGAAAAAAATACTTTTATCTTTTGCTGTCTTTATCTCGTCATTAAGTTTTGGTCAGAAGTACGTTTTAACTACTGATGGCTTGAAAGATGCTGAAAACACTGACAGAACTTTTTTAGTAATAAAAATACCTGGTTCGTCTAAGGAACTTTATGATCGAATGCTCAAGTATGCTGAAAAAAACTTCAAAGCTCCTGTAACAGTAATAAAGGAACAAACAGACAATGAATCTGTTATTCTTAAAACAAATCTCGAAAGTTTTATTTCCATTAAGTACATGGGAGCAAATACTTTTTACAATGTAAAATTCACTACAGAAATCACCTTCAAAGATGGTAGAATCAAATATGAGGTAAAAGATTTCGAAGCAGGAAATACTCGTTTGAAAATTCCTTATATTGCCACAAAGGAAAGTCAGTGGTATGGATTCTATGACCAAAACAAAGTATTAAAAATGGATGCTGAAAAACAAAAAATAGAAGATTACTTCGAGACCCAAATAAAATCTATAATTGAATTTCTAAGCAAAAAAGAAATTAATCCAGATGCTTGGTAACTCTTCAATTCATAAATGTGAGGCTAAATCAAAACAATTATTTGATTTAGCCTCATTTCATTTAACCCAAATTACGCAATAGAAATAGCGTAATCGCTATCTAATTAATTCCCAAGGCTTTTTCAAAACACTTGTTCTAAAATTGTACATTGAAGTTTGAAGCTATTCAACTTACCCATTTGAAATCCTGAAATGACCGAAAATATCTCATTAATTAAAACACCACTAATAATTTATTTCCAAGATTTAAAAAAATCGTTTGAACTAACTCCATATCGAATATACAATTTCCAAAAGTAAAATGGGTTAATAAGATTGTAGTAGAAGGTTCACATTCAAAAATAATGATACCAAAACTACAAACATACTTTGAATCACAGGGTGATCTTTTTGTGGGGGAGCTATCTAACACATAAAAAATAAATTATAAACAGATGAAACGAGCATGACAAAATTTTATCTACTTTGACCCACTAGGGCATGATTAAATTTTGTCATGAGAGTTCCATCTGACAACTAAAATTAAATTATAAACAGATGAAAAATTCAGTCTAAAAATTTATCTTTGTTGTGTGAAATTTTCTTTTGTATATCTTCTGACTAATTAAGTTACATATGAATTCGATAAGAAAATTTTAGTTTGTATCAAATCTCGTAAATAAACAATAGCACTTATGAACATCTTTCGTAAAAAAACTCATTTCATTCCTAAAACTGCATGCATCACACTGCTTTTATGTACACTTAATACCATTAATGCTCAACAGTTTGGATTTGAAATGTCATACAGTAATCCAGTACGATTTGGCACAAACATCAGTAATACTTTCTTGCATCAAAACAAAGTTGGGATAACTTTCAATACAGCAATAACGAGCAATTTCAGTATATTTTCTGGACTTTATTACTCGCTCGCATATGGTAACAAAACACAGATGTATCCCAATAATGACTATGTAGCTACCACCAGCTATGCTCAATTTGGTGATTTACCTCTATATTTGATGTTCAATTTGCCTGTATCCAATACTTTCAAGTTTTTTGCCTTTGGAGGTCCAAGTCTCAACTTTGGTATCTCTCACAAGCAACACATCTTGTCTACTCTGGCTACTCAAAGTCCCATGACAAATGACATGTACGCTTCCAATGCATTGAGTAGATGGAACATGCAGTTAGGTACTGGAGGAGGATTACAGTGGAAAAAGTTTATACTCAAAGGAGGATATGATTTTGGAATTTTCAACCTTGACCCTTCTAAGTCTATCATAATCCATCAAAGTGGCTGGTATGCAACAATTGGATATGAATTGGAAAATCTAAAAAAAGCTAAACAAAATAAATCCGAAGACTAAAATCAATGATTATTTAGTTTGCAAAAAAAGTTTAGAAATAAAAATAACTCAGTGGTTGTAAAAAAACTTTTCGACTGATAGTTGATTAATTTATAAATCTTACATACTTAATTTTCAACAATACATTAAAACAACATTAAAGTTTCTTAATTTAAACTATTAGACATGAAACTCTATTCCATATTTACTCAACACCCTAATGTATGCACTGACAGCAGGGTCTGTTTGACAGGTTCGTTGTTTTTTGCTTTAAAAGGAGCTAATTTCAACGCAAATGAATTTGCATTATCTGCATTGGAAAAAGGATGTGCCTATGCCATAGTGGATGAAGCAGAATATGCAATTGATGAACGATTTATACTTGTGGATAATGTGCTTGAAAGTCTACAACAGCTGGCAAAGTATCATCGAAAACAACTAGGAACGAAAATTATTGGAATTACAGGTACCAATGGAAAAACTACCACCAAAGAGTTATTAGCTTCAGTTTTGAGTGAAAAATACAACGTACTTTATACGCTAGGCAATCTTAACAATCACATTGGAGTTCCTTTAACACTACTTAGATTAAAGCCCGAACACGATATTGCAGTGATTGAAATGGGCGCCAATCATCCAGGAGATATTGCAGAATTAGCCGAAATTGCGCAACCCGATTTTGGATTAATCACCAATGTAGGTAAAGCACATTTGGAAGGTTTTGGGTCGTTTGATGGTGTAAAACAAACAAAATCCGAATTGTATAAATACATACTAGATAAAGGCAAGTTGATTTTCATCAACAAAGCCAATCTCGAATTACTTGACATGGCAAACAAATCAGGGCTGATTTATCCTGATAAAATGTATTCCTACAGCATGGAATTCAACGACATGGAAACAATGATGGCTGCACGAGTATCTTCTTGCTCACCCTTTTTAGAAATGGAATGCCAAAGTAAAAACGATGAATCGTTTGAAATTAAAACCAAATTAATTGGATCATACAATGCAGAAAATGTTCTTGCTGCTGTTACTATAGGAAAGTACTTTGGACTTGACGAAATAAAAATCATCAATGGTCTTGAAAACTATTTACCACAGAATAACAGATCTCAATTAACTATCACTGATAAAAACCACCTTATTGTTGATGCTTACAATGCGAATCCTACTAGTATGAGTGCTGCAATACTCAACTTTTCTCATTTAAACACCAACCGAAAAAGTCTAATATTAGGTGATATGCTCGAATTGGGGGTACAAAGCGAAATGGAACATCAAACCATTATAAGTTTGATTAACGACAATCAATTTGAAACTGTAATTCTTGTTGGAGAAATGTTCTCAAAAACAAAAAATGCCTATTTAAATTTCAAAACCGTAATTGACGCTATACTATACTTGAAAGATCATAGAATTGAAAATAATTACGTTCTCATAAAAGGTTCAAGAGGTATTAAGCTAGAGAAAATAATTGAAGTTTTATAAGTCAGTTTTAATACTTTTAAAATTCGGGAACAAAATATGATATTGAAAATTAATTTCGAAGAGAAATAAACAAAATACAATTTTGAAAAATCCTATCATATACATCAATTCTATCAAATTCACAAAAAATACTAACAGATTATGGAAAGTCAAACTCCCCAAAAGAAAAGCAATATCAATCTATTGATTATCATTATAGCTGTTCTTATTATTGCAAGTATGGCAGTAGCATTAGTGTACTTATTTAACGAAAGCAAACAAAAAGACGCTGAAATGAATGAGGTTGTTGAGCAAATGAATTTTGAGAAAGAACAGGTAGAAAAAGAATATGCTGACTTAAATCAACAGTTTGAAGTATCAAGCTCTAACATACACAACGATTCGCTTGTCAAACTACTTCAAGATCAAAAACTTAAGGTACAACAATTACTAACCGAGCTTCGTACCACAAAATCAACAAATGCTAAGAAAATTGCACAATTAAAAAATGAATTGGCTACAGTACGTAAAGTTATGATACAGTATGTAAACCAAATCGACTCGTTAAACTCAATAAACAAAGCCTTAACAACTGAAAATATTGAGGTACATAAAAAATATCGTGTTGCGTCTGAAACGGTACAACAACTATCTAAGGAAAAGGAAAATCTGAATCAAGTTGTAACTAGAGCTTCCATGCTCGAAATTACTAGTTTCAATATGGTACCGCTCAATAATAGTAATCGTAAAACGGGTTGGTTCTCTCAGTCTGCAAATTTACAATTCAACTATACTATTGGGAAAAATGTAACTTGTCAGCCAGGTGAAAAGACGATATACCTCCGCATTACAAGACCTGACAATGAAGTGCTGACAAAAAGTCCTAATAATGTATTTTCGTTTGAAAATAAAAACATTACATACTCTGCAATGAAAAAATTTGAATATACTGGTGAAGCAACCAAAGATGTCATTTACTGGAAAATTAGCGAAATCTTACCAAAAGGCAAATACAATGCCGATTTCTTTATTGATGGTAATCGCATTGGCAGTTTCACCTTCGTATTTGAAAAATAATACCACATTCACTGCTTTACTTAAATAACACTGCTTTAGATTAAGGACTTATGACATTACAGTCGCGCAAATTTACCAAAGATGCAGATGATATCGCTTTTGACATAAAACATCGAAAAACGATACAATTCAACATTTCCAAATACGATGCTGCTGTAGCTAAAGGAATGGCGCGATATCAGGATGTAGAAGGTGCAAAACAAAAAGCTGCAGACATCAAGCGTGATGTACTGAACAACTGGGGATATTATTTAACACAATTTGAAGAACGAATTACTGCTAGAGGAGCAAAAGTATTATGGGCTGAAGATAGTAAACAAGCAACAAACTATATTTTAGAAATTCTAAAAGAACGAAATTCAAAATTGTTAGTAAAAAGTAAGTCAATGACTACTGAAGAAATTGACTTGAATCATACTGCTGAATCAATTGGATGTAAATCGATTGAAACAGATTTAGGCGAATTTATTGTTCAAGTCGCTGGTGAGCGTCCCTATCATATAGTTACACCAGCTATGCACAAGTCCAAAGAAGACATTGCAAAGTTATTTCACGAAAAATTTGAAACACCCATCAATAGTTCACCCGAGGAAATGACCGAATATGTTAGACAAGTACTTCGTCAGAATTTCAAACAAGCCGATATAGGTGTTACTGGAGCAAATTTTCTAATTGCTGATATTGGAGGCATCTCTGTAACCGAGAATGAAGGCAATGCTCTAATGTCTACGGCATTTCCTAAAACACATATTGTTATTGCTGGTATTGAAAAGATTATTCCAAGATTCATTGATCTAGGTTTGTTCTACCCTTTGTTAGCTGCTCACGGCACTGGTCAACAGCTAACTGCCTACAATACCATTTTCACAGGACCACGTCAAGCTGATGAATCAGATGGACCTGACGAGATGATAGTCATCTTATTGGACAATGGAAGAACTACTCTTTATGCCGATGATGAAGCTTATGAGGCCTTAGCATGCATTCGATGTGGTGCATGCTTAAATGCTTGCCCAGTGTATAAAACCATTGGTGGATATACCTACGACACTACATACAGTGGTCCAATAGGCTCTGTCTTAACTCCATTTTTCAAAGGATTTAAGAATTTCTATCATCTCAGTTTTGCATCATCTCTGTGCGGTAAATGCGTTGAAGTGTGCCCTGTCAAAATTCCATTGACTGACATTTTATTATCAAACAGACGCAAAGCTGTTGAACAAAATCTACGACCTAGTGCAGAAAAAATGATTTTAAAAGGATTTTCAATGTTATGCTCAACTAGAAAAGGTCTCAATATTCTACCAGGCAAACTTAAAAACCTAGCAACTGCACCTTTTAATTATTACGGATGGGGACCATATAGATCTATGCCCAAATTTTCAAACAAAACATTTTCTCAACTTTACATAGAAACAAAAAAATCAAAATAATTATTACAAACATTTTCAAACATCAAACTATATCATTACATGAATATCAAAAGAAATTACGGTATCACTTTATTTATTTATTTTATGGGATTGCTTCTCGTGGGTTGTACTGAAGATAAATATAAGGATTGGCAACTACTCAATGAACAATGGCTCGCTAAAAACTTAAAAAATGACTCTATCCAACAAACATCAACAGGTTTACAGTATAAAATCATTTACCAAGGCGATCCAAACATGAGAAAACCAAATCAAAATAGTATTGTTACTATTTCATACAAAGGCGAATTGATTAATGGCACTGTATTTGACAATGGGAACAATATAACTTTTAGATTGTCCAATTTAATTAAAGGATGGCAAGAAGGAATAGTAAAAATGAACGGTGGTGGAACCTATATACTTTATATTCCGAGCAATTTGGCATATGATAAAGATGGTTCTCTCCCAGGTATTCCTCCACATTCTACATTGAAATTTACTGTAACTCTTATTGATTCGCAGAACTAATTTTTTTTGAGCATGAAAAATATTTTTATCATCTCTTTCACATTAATTTCAATTTGGTGCTACTCTGTACAGTATACCATAAAATCCATCCCAAACCCTACTAAAACCTACCCCTACGGATATGTTAGTAATCCTGACGGTATTCTAAAACATCAAACCGTAGATCAGATCAATTTCTTACTTGACTCATTGGTAAAGAAAACCACAAATGAAATGGCTGTTGTAATAGTTAATTCAATTGGTGAAAATGAAATTAACAGTTTTGGTGACGAATTGGCATCATCTTGGAAAATAGGTAAAGCAAAAAAGGACAATGGTATATTATTGCTATTTGTTATGGATCAGCGAAAGCTTACTATTAAAACAGGATATGGGGTTGAAGGGGTCTTACCAGATGCAATTTGTAAACGAATTCAAAATGAGTCAATAGTACCTGCTTTTAAAGCTGGTGATTATGATGCAGGAATTCTTGCAGGAGTAAAAGAGATGATTCATTACTTAGAGAAAGAGCCCATAGTTAAAGAACCCGAAAAACCTATTGATTGGACTCAAGCTATAACGTTAGCTCTAATAGGATTTACCATTCTGCTGATAATTAGTTTACAATGGACTGGAAAAATGATTCAGAAAATTAAAAATAATAATGAATTGACCAACAACATGGCAAAATACAAAGCCATTAAGACTCAATTAGGAGGCATTATGAATATTACTGCATTCATAATACCTTTGTTCATCTTTGGTGGAATAATATTTTTTACCCATTTCGCCTACGCAATTCTTGTTATACCAATGTCACTTGCCTCATTGCCAGCGTTTATCTTGTCTAAAATCAAAATGTTTAAAATAAGACGCGCCCCTATCCCATGCTCCGAATGCGATGGCACGATGCACCTACTTTCTGAAAAAGAAGAAGACACACACCTAAAACTATCTCAGCAATTCGAAGAACAACTTCATGCTGTAGATTATGATGTGTTTGTCTGCAACACTTGTAACAATCAAGCAATTTTCACACTAGACAAACCCAGTATTTATACAGCATGTCCCAAATGTAATACTAAAGCCTATATCCTTAAGATGAAAAAAACTGTCGTTACACCAACTTATTACAGTGGCGGTATCGAACGACATACCTACATCTGTAAGTTTTGTGGCTACGAAGATGATCAAAATCATAAACTGCCTAAACTAGACAACAACAATGGAAGTTCATTCATAGGCGGAATGCTTGTAGGATCATTAATTAGCGGAAGAGGTGGTTTTGGAAGCAGCAGTAGCGGTGGATTCGGAGGGAGCTTTGGTGGTGGTGACTTTGGTGGTGGAGGTGCTACAAGTAGTTGGTAGACACTGACATTATGTCAACTCATATATTCTGAGCCACTGGGCTTACAATAAATCTTTGAAAGGCATTGTTTTTGCAGTATCAATATTGTAATTAACAAATATCAACCGCCCTTGATCAAAATCAAGAGCTATAAAACAAAAAACATGAAACGAGCATGACAAAATTTAATCTACTTTGACCCACTAGGGCATGATTAAATTTTGTCATGAGAGTTCCATCTGACAACTAAAATTAAATTATAAACAGATGAAAAAAAGTACAATTATTTTAATCTCTATCCTGAGTCTTGTAGTTATATTGATTTTATGGTCAATAGGTTCGTACAACGGACTTGTAAGCACACAAGAAGACGTGAATGAACAATGGGCTAATGTTCAAAATCAATATCAACGCCGTGCCGATTTGATCCCTAATCTAGTAGCTACTGTAAAAGGATATGCAACTCATGAAAGTTCTACATTACAAGGAGTGATTTCGGCACGTGCTAAAGCTACTCAAATCACTTTAGATCCTGACAAAATGACTCCAGAAAAGCTTCAGCAATATCAAGCAGCGCAAGGTCAATTATCTTCTGCATTGGGCAAACTGTTGATGATTTCAGAGAATTATCCTGATTTGAAAGCCAATCAAAACTTCATAGAATTGCAAGCACAGCTAGAAGGTACTGAAAACAGGATTTCCGTAGAACGCAACCGCTTCAACGAGGTTTCGAAAGAATATAATAAATCCATCCAAAGTTTTCCAAAAAACATCATAGCCAACTTATTTGGATTTGAGAAAAAAGTATATTTTGAAGCTGACAAATCTAGTCAAGAAGCACCAAAAGTTCAGTTCTAAAATATTATATCATGTCGTCTACCAAAACATATTCTATGATTAATGATCGCTATGAAAATTCCATAGGTTATCAGTATTGTGGGAAAAGCGGATTGAAATTACCACGTATTTCATTGGGTTTGTGGCATAATTTTGGTGATGTTGACAATCAAGAAGAGGCGCTACGTATGATACGTTGCGCCTTTGATCATGGTATAATTCACTTTGATTTGGCAAACAACTATGGTACTCCTGCAGGAAGCGCGGAGACAAATTTTGGAAAAATGCTTAACAGTAATTTTGCTACTCACCGAGATGAGTTGATCATCAGCACCAAAGCTGGGCACCTCATGTGGCCAGGACCATATGGCGATGGAGGCTCACGCAAATACATGATAGCTAGCTTGAATCAAAGCCTCAAACGCATGAAGCTTGAATATGTTGACATCTTCTATTCCCATCGTTACGACCCAAATACACCTCTGGAAGAAACAATGGGAGCATTATCAGACTTGGTCAAACAAGGTAAAGCACTGTATGTTGGAATTTCGAAGTACCCAGTTGAAAAGGCTCAAGAAGCATATAAACTGCTAAAAGACAATGGCACTCCATGTCTAATCAACCAAGACAGATACAACATCCTAAACCCAAAAATTGAAAATGAAGTACTACCAATAGCCGAAAAATTTGGTGTTGGATGTATCACGTTCTCTCCTTTGGCTCAAGGTCTATTAAGTGACAAGTATTTGAATGGTATTCCAGAAAATTCCAGAGCTGCTCTCAAACATGGATTTTTAAAACAAAGCCAAATAAACGAAGGAGTTCTTCAAAAAATTAGAGAATTAAATAAAATTGCATTAGGACGAGGACAAACTTTGGCACAGATGGCACTTAGCTGGTGCTTATCTAACAAGCAAATCTGTTCGGTAATATTAGGGACAAGTTCTACTTCACAACTGAAGGAGAACTTACAAGCTTTGAATAATAGTAAATTTGACTCAGAAGAATTAGAACTAATCAAGTCAATATCCAATTAATTTAAATGACCTACAAAGCCAAACAGCTGTTTTTTATTTTCTGTCACATTCTTCTAATAGCATGTAAATCTGACACATACTCCCCCATTCCCAATATGCCTGTATATTTAGATTTGTATCTTACCGCAACATATCCAACTTTTAAAAATTCTGTCAATCAATATTTAGTATTTGAAAATAGGATTAAAGAAACAGATCGAATTGGATATGGTGGAATTATCGTAAACACAGGTTTTGATGGCACATATTATGCCTTTGATATGTCTTGCCCGCACGAAGCAAAATACAATATCAAAGTAAAACCAAATAGTAATGGTCAAGCTATATGCGACAGCTGTCACACCGTTTATGACATAGGTTATGGGATTGGAAATCCTTCATCAGGAGTTTCAAAACATCCACTTAAAAGATATAAAACTTATCTAAGCCAAGACATTTTATATATAAATAATTGATTGTAAAACATAAAAACCTAGAAACGTGAAACACTCATTTTATCTTCTATCGCTATTCTTTATAACGCTATTCTTAAATTCTTGTAAAACCTTGAAGATAGAAAAGCCTAAAGAAAACTACCTCCCTTCAAGTATTGCTCCATCATTATCAGAACTTCCACTTATGGTTGAACTGGATGTAAAAAACCTTGAAAGTACCATTAACAAAAAATTAGTAGGAACACTCTATGAAGGAACAAATATCGGAGGACAGGATCTTACAGTTAAAATAATAAAAGCTCAAAATTTTACTTTTTCTGTAAAAAACAATGTAATTGAATACAAAGTACCTCTCAAAATATGGGCAAAACTTGGCTGGAAAGTTGAAAAAATGGGATTTGTAGTTGGTGATAATTATGAAGTAAATGGTTCGATTGCTTTGTCTTTTAAAACGATAATCAGCATGGATAAGAACTGGAAACTCGTGGCAAAAACATCACCATCAAGCTATGAATGGATTGAAACACCTAAAGTAAATGTATTAGGTGTTACTGTTCCTATTAAAGTGATTGCCGACTTAGCGATGACAAAATCAGACAAGTTGATTGCCGAACAAATTGACAATGCTTTAACAACAAGCTTTGACACTAAAAAAATTGCAAATCAAGCATGGTTACAATTACAAAAACCAATTCAATTTAGCACAGAACATAATGCTTGGATACGTGTAAGCCCTCATGACATTTTAATGTTCCCAATTACAAATAATGGCAACAAATTGAACATCTCTTTTGCGCTAAACGGACAAATTGAAACCTTTGTTGGTGCTAAACCCACTGAAAATGTGAACGTAGCATTACCTCCTTTTAAAATTGTGAATCGTACACCTGATAAGTTCAATCTCAACATAGGAGCTGATATAACCTTTGACAAAATAACGGCACTAGCAAAACAACAATTACTTAACAAAACTTTTGTAGATGGAAATAAAAAAATAACAATTACTGACTTAAGCATATATGGTAATTCAGGAAAACCAATTTTTGCTATTGATTTAAAAGGTTCAATCAAAGGTCGAGTATATTTTACAGGAAATTTAGTATATAATGCTGAGAAAAAAACAGTTGAAATTACTAATCCCGAATTTGAAGTCAATTCGGCTAATGTATTAGTAAAATCAGCAAGTTGGCTACTTCATGGAACTATTCTTAAATCAATAAGTCCCTATCTATCTTATCCACTTACCGAAAATATTGACAAAATGAAACAAGATGCTAATAAAATGCTGAACAATCTAACAATAACAGATGGTATAGCACTTCATGGGAACATTGATGATATTAAAGTTCTAAATATCAATATTGTACAAGGAGCATTAAGGGTAATTGCAAATTTAAAAGGGAGTGTTGCTCTTAAGATTGAAAATCTAAACTTATAGTATCAAAACCGATTGTAGTAACTGATTTGTATTGATGTATCATATCCAATTAAATTTGGGGAATAGATGTATTTTAAGTAATTTTGTTCAATTTGTAAAGATTCATCAATGAACCTCAGCTCATTATAGGATATAATCATAGGTAGTTACAAACAGAACAAAATCGTATCAAGCAAAAAACAACAATAAGTTAAGTGAAAAGTAAAATCAATCAATTGATACCGTTCATTGAAAGAATGCGATTCAAATACCGCGTTTCTGTATTGAATGAAAACACGTTGGAAGAGGCATGGCATATTCGACTTTCACGGGCATCAGTGTTTGTTTATGTATCAAGCTTTTTGATAGTTACTTTTATATTATTGACATTTTTCATACTTAATACACCTATTTCCAATTACCTGCCTGGATACGGCGATGGAGGCAATCGACCAAAAATCATACAACAATCTATGATGGTTGATTCACTTGTTCAAAAAAACGAACTTTATGACAATTATCTCATACTTATAAAACAGATCATACAAGGTAAAATAAAACCCGAATCAATAAACACACTTGACTCTGCTACTATTAAAGAAAAGGCTAAAACTTTTATAAATAAATCGGATAATGAATTGAAATTTACAGAACAATTCGAAAACGATGAAAAATACAACCTCGCATCTATAGATAGCAAACCAAGTGAAAACAACTATGTGTTTTTTAGACCAGCAAGAGGTGTAATTTCGTCGTCCTTTGATTACAACAATGGGAAATTAGGTATCTATATGATTACTTCACCTAATGAAACGGTAATGAGTGTATTAGAAGGCACTGTGATTTTTACAGCATTCACAGTGGACAACGGATATGTAATCCATGTTCAACATCAAAACAATTACATCTCTATCTATAAAAATAACACCAAATTATTGAAAAAAGTAGGTGATATTGTAAAAGGTGGAGAGGGTATTGCAATCACTGGGAGCAACAATGGTATGAAACATGGAGATCAATTCTACTTTGAACTATGGAAATTAGGAAAAGCTCTAAACCCTGAAGATGTGATTATCTTTTAATTAATATTTTTACGTGAAAGATTTAAAGAAAAAAGTTGCTATATTGGGCTCTACTGGTAGTATTGGGACTCAAGCTTTGGAAGTACTTTCTGAATTAAACTCAGATTTCGAGGTTTATGCACTTACTGCCAATAATAATGTTGACTTATTAATTCAGCAAGCAAAACATTTCTTGCCCGAGCATGTAGTTATCGGGAATCATCAATTATACCCTATCATCAAAGATGCTTTATCCAGTTTACCAATAAAGGTTTATGCTGGCTCTGAAGCTATTGCTCAAATTGCTGAGATGGAAGCTATTGACATTGTTCTTACAGCGATGGTAGGCTATTCAGGATTGAAACCAACAATGAATGCTATCAAAGCTGGGAAAAAAATTGCTCTTGCTAATAAAGAAACTTTAGTGGTGGCAGGCGAATTAATTTGTCAACTGGCTTTGCAAAATAATGCATCAATTTTACCAGTTGACTCAGAACATTCTGCTATATTTCAATGCTTGGCTGGTGAAGGAAGTAACCCAATCGAGAAATTGATACTCACCGCTTCTGGCGGACCGTTTAGGACCAAGACCATAGATGAACTAAAAAAAGTTACATCCAAACAAGCATTACAACATCCAAATTGGGATATGGGAGCCAAAATCACCATAGATTCAGCAAGCCTTATGAACAAAGGCTTTGAAATTATTGAAGCTAAGTGGTTATTTGGGGTCCATCCAGAACAAATAGAAGTAGTAGTTCATCCTCAATCGATAATTCATTCGATGGTTCAATTTGAAGATGGATCTATCAAAGCTCAATTAGGATTGCCTGATATGAAATTACCTATACAGTACTCTTTCACTTACCCTGAAAGGGTTAGTTCAAGCTATCCTCGTTTTGATTTTTCTCAGCCCTGCAATTTCACATTCGAACAACCCGATACTACTCGCTTTCGGAATTTAACATTTGCTTATCACGCCATGGAACGAGGCGGAAATATGCCATGTATACTCAATGCTGCTAATGAGATTGTAGTTGCATCTTTTTTACAGGATAAAATTGGATTTATACAAATGAGTGATATTATTGAAAATATTATGGCAAAAGCACACTTTATAAGCAATCCAAGTTACGAAGACTATGTTCACACTGATGCATCAGTTCGAGAAATCACCTCTAAGATGATTCTTGATGGCAAAAAGTGATATTACGAATACTCCCTTTACAGAAGGGATCAAATACACAGGTTCAAAACTGAAACTACTGCCTCACATCATTGAAATGATTAACTCTGTAAATGGAGTAAATCACATACTTGATGGATTTAGTGGGACAACAAGAGTTTCTCAAGCTTTAGCTCAACTAGGCTACAAAATAACATCTAATGACATCTCAAATTGGTCGGAAGTATTTGCAACTTGTTATTTACTGGCAGATAGAAATTACCAATTTTACAAAGAAATAATCGACCACCTCAATGCTTTACAACCTATTGATGGATGGTACAGTACTTATTATGGAGGTGAAGATTTAGATAAAAAGAGACCATTTCAATTAAAAAACACAAGAAAACTGGATGCCATCCGCAATGAAATTGACAATCTTAATCTTGATTGGAAAGATAAATGTGTAATACTTACAAGTCTTATTCAAGCTCTTGACAAAGTAGATAACACAATGGGACATTATGTAGCGTATCTCAACAAATGGTCAAAAAGATCATTCAATGAACTTTATCTAAATGTTCCGATGCGAATGATTCAAAATCATGAACACAAAGTCATACGCGATGACATTTTTAAAACTGCAATTTTTCAGAATTATGATTTGGCATATTTTGATCCTCCTTATGGTTCAAATAATGAAAAAATGCCACCTAGTAGAGTAAGATATTCTGCATATTATCATTTATGGACAACGATAATCAAAAATGATAAACCAATACTATTTGGTAAAGCCAATCGTCGCGAAGACACTAGAGATGCCAGCAATGGTTCGGTGTTTGAGGAATTTAGAAGATCGTCAAATGGTGAATTTATCGCCCTGGAAGCTATAAAAGATTTGATTTTACAAACAAATGCCAAATACATCATGTTGTCATATAGTTCGGGGGGGAGAGCTACTCAAAAACAAATAATGGACACAATTAAAGAACAAGGCTCATTAGTATCAATGAAGATCATTGATTTCAAAAAAAATGTGATGAGTTATATGTGTTCTACCAACAAATGGACAACTAATGAAAACAAGCATTGTGAATACTTGTTCTTAATGAAAAAAAATAATTATTAAAAAAAATAGAGATCATATAAACTATGGAAACATTTATAATTCGTGCATTTCAATTAATTCTAAGTCTTTCAATTTTAGTATTTTTTCATGAACTAGGTCATTTTGGATTTGCCCGATTATTCAAAGTAAGGGTAGAAAAGTTTTATCTTTTTTTTAATCCAAAATTTTCACTAATTCGAGCTAAGAAAATTAATGGGAAATGGGAAATTAAATATTTCTCAAAAAATATACCTGCAAACGAAAGAGAAAAAATGGATGCAGATGGCAACCTTGTTCAAACAAAAAAAGGGAAACCAGTATATGAACCCATTCCTTTAGATGAACTAAACGAAGGCGATTGGAGAAAGTACCCAGAAACAACTGAATGGGGAATCGGATGGCTACCGCTTGGAGGATATTGTAAAATATCAGGCATGATTGATGAATCTATGGACACAACAATATTGAATCAAGAAGCTCAACCATGGGAATACCGATCGAGATCTGTATGGCAACGTTTACCAATTATCATTGGAGGTGTTCTAGTAAATTTCGTAATGGCTATGTTAATTTTCTCAGCTATTCTTTTCACATGGGGAAAAGAAGAACTTCCACTTCAAAATGCAAAATATGGACTACATTTTTCACCCACCTTATTGAAACATGGTTTTAAAAACGGAGATCAAATTGAAAAAATTGAAGGAATAGCTATCGATGACCGCTCTGATTTAATACAACAAATTTTAATAGATGGAAAGCAACATGTTTCGATAATTAGAAACAATCAAAGATTATCCATTACACTTCCAAAGGATTTAAGTCAAAAATTACTTGCTGCCGAAGAAAAGGATTTAATCTCTATTGCATATCCATTTGTAATCAATGAAGTTTCTGATGGTACACCTGCTAAATCAGCTAAATTTCAAAAAGGAGATCAGGTTATATCAATAAATGGTATTTCAACGCCATTTTTTCAAGACATTTCCTTGTCACTGGATTCAAACAAAAATAAATTGATACAAGTTGGATTTGTAAGAAGTGGCCACCTATTGAATGCAAAGGTACAAATGACTGAAACAGGAAAACTAGGAGTACAAGTAAAAAGTCCGATGGAATATTTTAAAACTAGACACATTGCATACAGCTTCAGTGAATCTATTTCCGCTGGTTGCAGTCTTGGTTGGGAAACACTGGTCAGCTATATTAAGCAGTTTAAACTTGTCTTTACTCCTGAAGGCTCCAAAAGACTTGGTGGGTTTGGTTCAATAGGAACTATGTTTCCTACTCAATGGGATTGGCAAATGTTTTGGTCAATGACAGCCTTACTTTCACTTATCCTTGCTTTTATGAATATCCTACCAATACCAGCTTTAGACGGAGGACATGTTTTATTCCTGCTTTATGAAATGATTACCGGTAAAAAACCTTCTGACAAATTCCTAGAATATGCTCAAACTGTAGGTATGGCTCTTCTTTTTGCATTGTTAATTTATTCAAATGGAAATGATTTATTCAAAGCAATCTTCAAATAATACTACTATGTTACAACTATTTTATTACTCCAAATGTGGAACCTGTCGAAAAGCAGAAAAATGGCTTAAGGATAATCGAATTCATTTCGAATACAGGAATATTATTGAACAAAGACCAACATCAGAAGAAATCAAAAACTGGATTAAACTAACTCAACTACCTATCAATAAATTCTTTAATACAAGTGGATTATTATATAGGGAACTCAATATGAAGGAAAAAATTAAATCCTTAAACAGTGAGGAGCTTATTAGTATTGTAGCTTCAAATGGGTTGCTCGTAAAACGACCAATTTTAATTGATCCTACTAATAACAACATCTTAATAGGATTTAATCAAGATGAATGGGAAATGAAATTGAAATAGGTAAAGTTTTCTGTTTATTCTACTGTATAATGTTTTCAATTTTGTGGATAATAAATACAAGATTTCAATCTAAGAATTAACAACACAATGAAACAACTTTTCCGTTTGCTACCCAACAAATTAGTGGTAATGCAAACAGCACTATTTCTGTTAATAAACTCTTTATTTATTTCCAAATACATTTCTAGATTGCAAATTAGCCCCTTTCTTGGAGTTGGGGTTTATTTGTCAATTGTGTTTTTAATCTTTTCATTAATAAAATACATCAATATTCTCAGCAAAAATCAATTAAGACTACTTTTCTATACATCTATTACGTTTATATTGATTAGTGCTATTACACTAATTTACAGCATTAATCCATATACTATTAACGTTGACAGATGGTCAGCTATACATAATTTTATTAAATTACTATTTGATGGTCAATATCCTTACCTTGCTAAGACTCATCTTGGTGGATATGGTTCGCCATTTCCAATATGGCAATACATTCATATCCCATTCTACTTACTTGGGAATGTATCATTGGGAATGGTTTTTTCATTAATCCTACTCACTTATATTCTATCAAAATACACCAACGATTATAAAACAGCAATACTTTTCGTTTTGTTAATATTAATCTCACCTGCATTTTGGTATGAAGTATCTGTAAGAAGTGATCTTTTTTACAATTTATTATTATGCTTACTTATGCTTATTGTTTGGAATGAGAAAAAACTTCAAATTTCTAAACATCCTATACTTTTGGGTATTATTTGCGGACTGTTTATTTCAACAAGACTGTCCGTTTTTTTCCCTTTTTATATCTTTCTTTTCAAAGACTTCTGGAATTGCTCTAACAATACAAAATTTCAATTTATTTTTTCCAGTCTAGTTAGTTTTTTTCTAAGTTTTCTTCCATTGTTGTTATGGGACTCTAATGCTTTATTGACTTTCAAATACAATCCCTTTGTTCTCCAAACAAGACAAGGCTCTATCTTTGAAATTGTAATAATGCTTATCATAACGCTAATTCAGTCCTTTCTGTGGAATTCTGATTTTATAAAATGCAATCATTATATATCAATATCGTTGACATTTTTAGTTGTAATAACATTCTCACACAACATGTATTTGGATAATTTTTCTCAGAATCTTTTTAGTAACAAATACGATATTACCTATTTCAATATGGCTCTTCCATTCTGCATTTATGCCATTTCAAAAGGTCTTGAACGTGAACAACAAAAATAGGCTTAGAATCATCTAATTTACTACACATGAAACAACTGGTTTTTGCAACAAATAACTCTCACAAATTGGAAGAAGTTAAATCTATGGTTCAATTAGATTACCGTATAGTTAGCCTGTCAGAGATAGGATGCTTTGATGAAATACCAGAAACAGAACCAACATTAGAAGGAAACGCCCTTTTGAAAGCACAATATATTTTTGATAAATACAAAATGAATTGTTTTGCTGATGATACAGGCCTCGAAATAGAGGCTCTCGATGGTAGACCTGGAGTATATTCTGCTCGATATGCAGGTTCAGATTGTATCGCTGCTAACAACATAGATAAAGTTTTGAAAGAAATGCAATATTTTGAAAACAGAAAAGCTTGTTTCAGAACGGTTATAGCACTGATTATCGATGGGAATAGTCACTTTTTTGAAGGTAAAGTCGAAGGTCATATATTACGTTCTCCTTCGGGTTTAAAAGGTTTTGGATATGATCCTATTTTTATGCCTATTGGTTATTCTGGTAGTTTTGCGGAACTAAGCCCTGACATCAAAAATCAAATTAGTCATCGAGCCTTGGCTGTGAAAAATTTGATTAATCACCTCAATCATTAAATACAAAATTGAATAATATAAATATCAATTGTTCGTTAAAGACTAGAAACTACAACTAAAATAAATCGAATATGAAAGATGCAACTGTATCATCACAATTACAAGAAACAAATTTTACTATACGATATTACAAATTTGTGTTAAGCCAACTTAACTACATAAACTCTAAAAAGACTAATATTACAAAACATTTGTTCCTTATCTTGATGATGACATCATCAATAATACATAAAGTCGATGCACAACTTGCAATGGGGAAATGGCGTACTCACTTATCATATAATAATATTTCAAAACTTGCTCTCTCAAACAACAAACTTTATGCAGTAGGAAATGGTTCACTTTATTCATTAGAGAAGATTGATGGGACAATTGAATTTTACAGTAAAATAACAGGACTGAATGGAAGCAATATTACCCAAATTAATTACAACAACTCAACAAACCAATTACTCATTTCATACAGTGATGGGAATATAGATGTGCTAGGCAATAATGGAGTGGTAAATATACCTGACTTTTCTATTAAACAATTGAGCACTAGTAAAGACATTAATGATATAACATTTTACTTAGACAAAGCGTACTTATCATGCCAATTTGGTATTCTTGTAATCAATTTAACAAAATATGAAACAGCTGACACTTACTATTTAGGATGGGAATCAGCTGATCTCAATATTTTGAAAACAACAATTGGCAACGACAGTATTTTTGCAATTTCAAAAGACTCAATTTATTGTGGCCCATCTAATAGTAATCATTTAAGTTATTTTAAATCATGGAGTAGGCTCAAATCACTTCCTGGCAAAGGAGATATTCAATCCATTGCATACCACAACAACAAATTAATTATACTAAGAGGGGGTCAATTATTCGCTCGTCAAAGTAATTACACCTGGACACAAATTAACTCACCGTCCACATTCACCAAAATTAAGAACATTGATAATTTTTTAATTGCTAGTGATGCTACAAATCTATACGAATTCGACAACAATCTGAATTATAAAACCATATCCAACAATACTATTATCAACGATTACTTGTATGACCCAATTAATCAAACATACTGGACTGGAGGTACGAATCTACATAAAATAACTTCCGATGGGAAATTAACTGATTTACCTGTAAATGGACCTGCTCTAAATTCTCCTTGGGAAATGACATTTGGAGGGAACAAACTTTTTGTTGTTCCTGGAGGAAGATGGGCGTCAGGAAATAACACACCTGCATATTTAATGATTTTTGAAAATGAAAAATGGACTAATATTTCTCCAGAATCAATTAAAAATCAAATAGGTATAGATATATTTGACTTTGTAAATGTAGCCATTGACCCAACCGATAATAAGCACTTCTTTGTTTCTTCATATGGTTCTGGTTTATTTGAATTCAAGAATGACATTTTTTCAAAATGGTATAATCATGAAAATACAATCAAAGGATTGGAAAGCATCTACTCATCTGACCCAATATTCAAATATCAATATATTAGACTTTATGGAATTGCATTTGATGCAAATAAGAATCTTTGGATTACAAGTTCAACAGGTAATGAATCTATTTACGGGACCAAAGTCCTGCTTGCTGATGGTAAATGGGTTCAATTGCCATATCCACAACCTAAAATTCCAACAACTGGATCAATTATAATTTCAAATCAAAACAAAAATCAGAAATGGAGTCTTTCTTCGAGATACACTCCTGGCATTTCAGTCTTTGATGATAATGGTAGCATATCCGACACTAAAGATGACAATGCAAAATTTCTTTCATCATTTATAAACATAGATAAAAGCAATTCAACCTTTACTCCAAAATCTTATTTTTGTATTACACAAGACAAAAATGGAACAATATGGGTAGGTACTGATGAAGGGCCGTTATTATTCAATAGTCTTTCAAAAGTATTTGATGATAATTACACATGCTCACGTGTAAAAATTCCTCGCAACGATGGTACGAATCAAGCAGACTATTTACTCGAAACAGAGCAAATAAATGCTATTGCTATTGATGGAGCAAACAGAAAATGGATAGGGACAAAATCATCTGGAGCCTATCTAGTTTCAGAAAATGGAGTTGATATTATACATCATTTTTCAAGTTCAAACAGCCCCTTAATCTCAAACAATATTTTATCAATTGCTATTAATCCAATCACTGGTGAAGTGTTTTTGGGGAGTGATATGGGTCTTATTTCTTATCAAGGAGATGCAGCTGAAGCAAATGGTAGTTTTGGAGATGTACATGCATACCCAAATCCTGTAAGAGAGAATTTTGAAGGAATTATCACCATCACTGGACTAGTTGAAAAAGCAGAGATAAAAATTACTGATATCACTGGCAATTTAGTATACCAAACAGTATCAAACGGTAGTATAGCAACCTGGGATGGTAAAGATGGTAAGGGAAGAAAAGTTAGTACAGGGGTATATATAGCATTATGCATTAGTCCAGACGGAACTCAAAGCACTACTACAAAAATACTCGTTATCAATTAGAACATTAATCCTGGATTAATAATATTGAAATAAAAATCGCCATTTCAGAGATTGAAATGGCGATTTTTTATTTAATCATTTTGTTCCTCTTTACTTTGAGGTGTGATAAGTTTATATCCCTTACCATGAATATTGATGATACCTACATTTGGGTCATCTTTTAATAATTTCCGAAGTTTTGTTATATAAACATCCATACTTCGGGCATTGAAATAATTATCATCAACCCAAATCGTTTTTAATGCAAAATTACGTTCTAAAATACTGTTAGCATTTGCAGCTAATAGATTTAAAAGTTCGGACTCCTTTGTAGTTAACTTTTTAGCGTTACCATTTATTGATAAATGTTGCTTTTGAGCATCAAAGGTAAATGAACCTAGCTGATAAACAACTTGATCTTTAGTTTTTTTACCTTTAACTCTACGTAGTATTGATTCAATACGATAGAGCAACTCCTCCATACTAAATGGTTTGGACAAATAGTCATCGGCTCCCAATTTAAATCCTTGCAAAATATCCTCCTTCATTGATTTTGCAGTTAGGAATACAATTGGCACTTCAGTGTTTAAGGTTCTTACATCAGCAGCTAAAGCAAAACCATCTTTCTTAGGCATCATAACATCAAATACGCACAAGTCGAATTTTGATCGTGTAAACGCCCTGTAACCGGCCTCACCATCTGGCTGCAATTCTGCATCATAGCCTTTTGTCTGTAAATACTCCCTTAGGAGCATGCCAAGATTTTCATCATCTTCGCATAATAGAATTTTTACTTTTTCGTCTGTCATAACTTTAAGTTTTAATAGTGGGTATTGTAATAGTGAATTTCGTTCCAATATTGAGATTACTTTCAACATCAATAGTACCTTTATGGTCATTGATAATTTTTTTTACATAAGCAAGTCCCAATCCAAAGCCTTTAACATTATGTAGATTACCTGTAGAGACTCTGTAAAATTTTTCAAAAATTCGTTTCAAATCTTCTTTAGGTATTCCTATTCCATTATCTTCTATACTTATCAATAATTTATCCTTCTCATTTCTTGTTTCAATATTCAACAGTAATGGTTTGTTTGAATACTTTAGTGCATTATCCATTAGGTTAAAAACCACATTTGTAAAATGGACTTCATCGACAAGAATTAAATCATTCTTCGCATTCAAATTTGAGAATACTTTACCTCCTTTATTGACTACTTTCAATGAAAAATTTCCAATAATATCACTTATAAGTGAATTTACATGAATTTCAGAGGGTTTTAAAGATGACTTATCCTTTTCAAAAATTGCCATTTGAAGCACTTTTTCGACCTGAAAGCTAAGCCGCTTTGTTTCATCTCTGATTACATTTGATATATGTTTTAGTGTTTCAGGAGTTTTACCCACGCTTGGGTCCTGTAGCATCTGTGACGCCAATGAAATAGTTGATATTGGTGTTTTAAGCTCATGAGTCATATTGTTTACAAAGTCATTCTTGATCTTATTCAATTGTTTTTGCTTAAATATCACAGTTATTGCAAAAACAAAAATGCAAAGAATAAATAAGCTCAATCCAATTGAAGGCAACAATAAATTTAATGACTTAAAAATATAATTCTGTTTGGTTAAAAAAGCAACAGTTAAAAACGTAGCTTTTTTTTCATCATCATCATGAAACAACTGTTGAGAATAAGTTTCACCCTCATTAAATGACACATATTGATCACCGACCCTGCATTTTTGATAGAGAACTTTACCTTGTTGATCAACTACTCTAAATGTAAATGGTAGCTTAATTCCATTATTCAACAACATGCGTTCAAGTATACCATCAAGCTCTTCCATATCAATACGGTCACTCAAATCTTTGTCCTCTGTATCTCTCATCCACTTAAAAACAGCTTGATCAAGTATCGATTTTGATCGTGAAAAATTCTGTTTAAATCTTTCTTGCAGATATTTGGACGTTTCCTCAATACTGCTATTTCCTTGCCTATGCTTTAGTTTCACTCCAAATGTCGAATTTAATTTCGAATCCTGAAGTGGTCTTTTGATTATTGAATCAATAATTTCCCTTTCTATTTGAATTTTCTCAGGTTTTAAATCCAAATCTTTCACATTAATAGCATTTGCATCATCCTCTAGTATAATTTGACTTAAATACTCTAATGCTTCTTTCTCTTCTATCAAACTTACCGTTTGAAACAAAGCTCGCTGAACATCATCATCAAACTGTGATTCAACCATTTCAAAATTTAACTTTACATATCTCGCTTGCATAGTTAACAAACCGATAAAAGTTAAAAACATCAATGATATCAATATCCAAATTGTTCTCTTACTCATCGAATAATATGATTCACTTTATTGAAATTATATTTTATCACTTAAGTTACATATAAATACTAAAAATTGAATATCTATTTAACATACAAGTGAACAATTGTATAACAAACCCCGAAACAAACAAGATATTATATTAAAATTTACACCTTACAGTTTCAAACACAGTGTCATTCATCCTAACTCAGTGAATATAATATAATTTTTGATAAAAACATGCTACAATCATTAATTGTTTCAAACCGAAGAGATTCAAGCAACATCCAAAATCAATTAACATTTTCTAAAAATCTGTTCAATAGATTCTTTAATCGAGAATCCATTTTCGTGTATTTCTTTTAATAATTTATGACCTTCATCTGTTAATCTAAAAAACATATGACGCTTATCCTCAACTCCCATAGCCCTTATTACCAATCCCTTTTGCTCAACCGACTTTAGAATTTTTGAACAATTAGACATTGTCAAATCTATTGCTTCTGCAATATCCGAGGAATTCACCTCCTTCTGACTTATACAACATACAACCATGCCTTCATTCAATGTTATTCCAAAAGTTTCAAAAAATTGAAGCTCGTATGCTTTTACCACCCTGTTAATATCTCGCAATGCACACAGATTATCCATTTTGCTTTTTTGTTTTGTATATTAATATAAATGCAAATATATAATTAAAATTCACAAAAACAATTTCATTTGGAAAATATTTTTAAAAATAAATAATTGTATTTCATACACTTAATGATATATTAACACCTAAAACCAAATAAAAACCTCGATAAAAGACGAGCTTTTGTCGAGGTTTAATTCCAACTGGAATATCACAACAAACTACAAACATCAGGATTTAAATACAGGCAGTAAAATTGATCAATCCAATTTCAAAACCTCTATAAATGCTTTTTGAGGAACTTCTACATTCCCAATTTGCTTCATTCTTTTCTTTCCTTTCTTTTGCTTTTCCAGCAGTTTTCTCTTTCTACTTATATCACCTCCATAACATTTTGCAGTAACATCCTTTCTTACTGCTTTGATTGTTTCTCTTGCAATAATTTTTGCACCAATAGCTGCTTGTACTGCTATATCAAACTGCTGTCTAGGAATTAATTCCTTTAGTTTTTCACACATTCTACGACCTAATGTTACAGCATTATCAAAGTGAATCAGGCAAGACAGTGCATCTACCGATTCTCCATTCAACATGATATCCAGTCGGATTAATTTTGAAGGTCTAAATCCGTTCATTTGATAATCAAAAGAAGCATAACCCTTCGAAATACTTTTTAGCCTATCATAAAAGTCGAAAACAATCTCCCCTAAAGGCAAGTCGTAAATCAACTCCATTCTATTCCCCGAAATGTAATTTTGTTTTATTAATTCTCCTCTTTTACCAAGACAAAGAGTCATTATTTGACCAATATAATCCGTCCTAGTAATAATTGATGCTCGTATATAGGGCTCTTCTATTCGGTCAATTGCCATAATATCTGGCAATCCTGATGGGTTATGCACTTCTATTACTGTACCTTTGTTGGTATACACATTATAGGATACGTTGGGCACAGTAGTGATAACACTCATATCAAACTCCCTATCCAATCGTTCTTGTATAATCTCCATGTGGAGCATCCCAAGAAAACCACACCTAAAACCAAACCCTAAAGCTGCAGAAGATTCAGCTTCAAAAGTTAATGATGCATCATTGAGTTGTAGTTTTTCAATTGACGCCCTCAAATCCTCAAAATCTTCTGTGTCGATTGGATAAACACCTGCAAACACCATTGGCTTCACTTCTTCAAATCCATCAATAGCCGAATCACATGGTACCTTTACATGGGTAATAGTATCCCCCACTTTTACTTCTTTTGATGTTTTAATACCTGAAATGATATATCCAACATTCCCTGCACTCAATGTTTTTACTGGTGACATATCCAATTTCAGTATTCCTATCTCATCAGCAAAATACTCTTTTTCGGTTGCAACAAATTTTACCAAATCGCCTTTTGATATAGACCCGTTAATTATTTTGAAATAAGCAATGATTCCTCGAAACGAATTAAACACCGAATCAAAAATTAAGCATTGCAAAGGTGCTTCCGGATCACCTTGAGGTGAAGGTATACGAGTTACAATAGCCTCCAATATTTGATCAATACCCATACCTGTCTTACCACTAGCACGAATTATCTCGTCCGCCTTACAACCCAAAAGTTCTATTATTTGATCTTCAACCTCCTCAGGCATAGCATTATCCATGTCCATTTTATTCATAATGGGGATAATTTCCAAATCATGTTCTAATGCCATGTACAGATTGGATATAGTTTGAGCCTGTATACCTTGAGTAGCATCAACTATAAGCAAAGCTCCTTCACATGCAGCTATAGAACGTGACACTTCATACGAAAAATCAACATGACCAGGAGTGTCTATTAAATTAAGTGTGTATTCCTCATTATTGAGCTGGTATTTCATCTGAATGGCATGACTTTTAATAGTAATACCACGCTCACGTTCTAGATCCATATTATCTAATACCTGTGCTTGCATTTCTTTGCCTGCAACAGTATTTGTATACTCTAATAAACGATCAGCCAAGGTACTTTTACCATGGTCTATATGCGCGATTATGCAGAAATTTCGAATGTTATTCATTGGAAGATTTATCTTTATCAGCTGCTAGCTATTAAGGGATGTTTATTTAAATCGTTCTATTTGCATCTCTATTATATCAAGGGCAATATTTGGTTGCAGAGATTTTTCGTTCTGCAAAAATACATAAAATTAACGAATTAATAAAGTACCTACTAATATCTTATAATCTTGCAACTTAAGTTCAAATTTAGGAAATAAATCTAATTATTAACTTATGGATTAAGATTATAATTTTCACTTTTTATTTAGTTTTTCTTAGCAACTATTTTGTGTTTTAAAAAAAAGCAGTATATTTGCACCCGCTAAGCAAACAAGGTACCATAGCTCAGTTGGTAGAGCAAAGGACTGAAAATCCTTGTGTCCCCGGTTCGATTCCTGGTGGTACCACTACAAAACAAAAACGCAATTGATAAAAATCAGTTGCGTTTTTTATTTCTATTAACTGACTTATACAGACACAAAAAAAGCACCCGTATTGGATGCTTTTTTGCGGTACGGACGGGACTCGAACCCGCGACCTCCGCCGTGACAGGGCGGCATTCTAACCAACTGAACTACCGAACCAAGTAGTATTGCCATCATTTCTAATGCGGTGCAAAGATAAGTCAAAATTCACAACTACCAAAGAAATTATCTTGTTTTTTCGATTATTTTTGCAATTATCTTCAAAAAGCTCTTATTACCAGTAAGATACAAAAATTATACACCATAATAAACTGCTATCGTACGATATTAAAGAATAGAGTTAAATAAATTATTAACTTTGCAAAAATATTTAGTACGACAACATTATGATTCTCAATACAAACACAGCTTCGAATAATAACGCTATTCTACTTATTCATTGTCCAGATAAAGCAGGCATATTAGCAGTTGTTACTGAATTTATCAACCAGCACAAGGGCAATATCTTATACCTTGACCAATATGTCAATAGAGAAGAAAAGGTATTCTTTATGAGAGTTGAATGGGAACTAAACGAATTCCAAATCCCAAGAGATAAAATATCAGAATATTTCATGACGCTAATAGCCATAAGGTTTGAAATGAAATTTGACTTGTATTTTTCCGATATAAAACCCAGAATGGCAATATTCGTTTCAAAAATGTCACATTGCTTATACGATTTACTTTCAAGACATGCTGCTGGAGAATGGAACATAGACATACCATTGATAATAAGCAATCATCCTGACATGGAAGCTGTAGCCAAAAAGTTTGGTATTGATTACTACTTTTTACCAATTAATAAAGAAAACAAAAGCATCCAAGAACAAAAACAACTTGATCTTTTAAAGCAAAACAACATAGATTTCTGTGTTTTAGCTAGATATATGCAAGTACTTTCTGGTGACTTCATTGGTCACTTTCATGATAGAATCATCAATATCCATCACTCCTTTCTTCCTGCTTTTGCTGGCGCAAAACCCTATCATGCAGCTTACGAGCGTGGTGTCAAAATCATTGGTGCAACCAGCCATTATGTAACTAATGACCTCGACGCAGGACCAATAATAGAACAAGACGTTACTCATATAACGCACAAAGATACCGTTGCCGACCTTGTAAAAAAAGGGAGAGATCTTGAAAAAATTGTATTATCACGTGCTGTAGAAAAACACATCGAGCGCAAGGTTTTGGCCTACAAAAATAGGACTATAGTTTTCCAATAAATATGCTAACTACAGATCTACCTATAAAAAGATATTTCATTTACCTTGCATATAAAGGAACGGCATACCATGGATGGCAAATCCAACCCAATGGAATTACAATACAAAAAATATTGGAAGACGCATTGAGTATAGCTTTACGCAATCCGATTAATATTGTGGGTGCTGGCAGAACAGACACAGGAGTTCATGCAAAACTGATGGTTGCACATTTTGATTTTCAAAACGAGCCAATCAACTGCTATGAATTAGTAAAAAAACTAAACAGTTTGCTCCCAACTGACATCTCCGTCTCCAAAATTATAGAAGTAGCAAACAATTCTCATGCAAGATTTGATGCAAGTTCCCGAACCTACGAATATCATATTATTCAATCAAAAGATGTTTTCCAAAATGAGTTGAAAGTACAAATAACTGGAGCTTTAAATATTCAACTTATGAATAATGCTGCATCTATACTACTCCATCACACTGACTTTACAAGTTTCAGCAAATTACATACTGACGTCAAAACGAATAATTGCAAAATATATCATGCACAATGGACTAAAAATAATGACGAGTTAATTTTTACAATTACAGCCGATAGATTTCTAAGGAACATGGTTAGAGCAATTGTTGGGACTCTACTTGAAGTGGGAAGGGAAAAACTAACAATTAAACAATTTGAAGAGATAATTATAGCCAAAAACAGATGTAAAGCTGGCGTATCAGTTCCTGCCAAAGGGCTATTCCTGATTGACATTCAATATCCAAACTCTGTATTTATTAATTAAACCAATCTTTCAATTTTCAAATTTTATAATTCATGTGGTTAATTCTTGGTTTTGTATCTGCAATTTTCTTAGGCACTTACGATATTTTCAAAAAAACTTCATTGCAAAACAATGCTGTTATACCCGTTTTATTTCTTTCAGTTGTTGCATCATCCATCCTATTACTTCCTTTTTTGATCGTATCTCATCTTGGAATTAAACCATTTGAAGACTCGATCTTTTATGTCCCTGTTGTGGATTTCCATACACATATTTTCATTTTCACAAAAGCGATAATAGTACTTTCATCCTGGCTCTTTGCATACTTTGGAGTCAAACACCTTCCTATAACAATTGCTTCTCCTATTAAAGCTACACAGCCAATTTGGACGGTTGTAGGAGCAATGTTCTTTTTTGGCGAAAGACTAAATTTATATCAAAGCATCGGAGTTGGTATTACTTTAATTTCTTTCTTCTTATTCTCCTTTAATGGAAAGAAAGAGAACTTGTCTTTTAGGACAAATAAATGGTTTGTATTCATAGTATTGGCTACTCTAACTGGAGCGATTAGTGGACTTTATGATAAGTATTTGATGAAGCAATTTGATCATATGGCTGTTCAGGTATATTATACATTTTATCAATGCTTGATAATGGCAATAATTACCCTAACATTATGGTATCCAACTCGCAAAAAAAGCACTCCATTTCAATTTAGATGGTCTATTGTATTAATATCTGTTTTTTTGGTAACAGCAGATTTTGTTTACTTTTATGGCCTTACACTTCCTGGTTCTATGATATCAATCATGTCGACTATACGCAGAGCTGGTGTAGTAATACCATTTATATACGGAGTTATTGTCTTGAAGGATGGAAATTTAAAAAACCGAGGTCTTTACCTACTAGAGGTATTGGCTGGTATGTTCTTCCTATACCTGGGATCAAAATAAATCAATCTGAATGAATTTTATTAAAAAATAATTAGCTTTTTGTTTGATTATTAAATAGAAATAACTAATTTTGCAAGCCCAAAATGAAACACCAAAAACAAAAAAATTAAAATATAAAAATATGAAAAGCGGAATCCATCCTGAAAACTATCGTCCAGTTGTATTTAAGGACATGTCAAACGGTGACACATTTATCTCACGCTCTACTGTAAACACGAAAGAGACTATTGATATTGATGGAGTTACTTACCCCGTTGTAAAGCTAGACATTTCAAGCTCTTCACACCCATTCTATACTGGAAAGTCAAAATTGGTAGATACTGCAGGGCGTGTTGACAAGTTTATGAGTCGTTACGCAAAACGTGGAGAAAAGAAATAATTGAATTCTGAATTTGAATTCAATCACAAAGTTAAAGGTCTTGATTTTTTCAAGGCCTTTTTTCGTAATTCCATCCTGTTGAGTTATAAACCAACCTAAGTTCGTCCAAATTCAAACACGATTTAAATCTCAAACAATCCTCTTCATTTAAGTACGCCAATATATTGTTGCTAACAATCACCTCTAGCGAATCCTGATCACCAAAGGTAAAACTTACAAAATTACTAATGAAATTTGTTTGAAACAGACTCTGATTAATTTGCAAGGAGTCAGCTGTACAAGTTTTTAACCACAAATGTTGATGTGGCAATTGAAAACCAGTGTCGGTCCGTTTCCAACGACTATCAAAAAAATCTAATGTTGATGAACAAACAGGAGCACAAACTGTACGAATCATTGCTACTACTATCTGACCATTAATTTTACACATTTTCAATTCTAAAATCGAAACTGGTGTAGTTTGAATTTTTAAAATCTGATGCAAAGTATCAAGTCTGATAACAAACACTTTGTTTTTCATTCTATTTTCAATAGTATCTGACAATCGCGCCTTATGGTACTCAATCAACTCAACTTTGCTCTGATTTGACATTGAAGAATACAAATCATTTGGCATTTCTAAAAAGATTTTATCTATGGTTTGGCTATATGACTCAGAAATGAAAGATTGAAAAATAACAAAACTAAGCAATAATATATATAGTGCATATTTCATCGTTAAAGTCTTTATATAGCTTAGATGCTTTAAATTCATTTTGTCATTTAACATTTACTTGATGCTTTTGCTTTTTAACTCCAAGAAGTTCTAGATAAAACTTTTTCATTTCTTTTAAATCTGCAAAACTCTCTTTATACACCACGCTTATTCCTTGCATATCAACAGCAGAACCTACTTGATATTTGTCTACTGTTTGATTGTATACTTTGGCCCTGACCTTACCAGCATCAGTTAATAAATACTCCACATCCACATCCTTTATGTATTTATTCTTGCTGATGTTATCAGCTCTATAGCCCACATTTCCATTTACTATCCATCGTTTGCTAGGTTGATATAATATTTGAGCTTTATACTCGTCTGCAGACATATTAGCAATTTTTTTATAATCAAGTCCCAAAGTTAAGTTATTGCTATTAATCATCTTAGAAAACCAACTATTTAGTTGAGCACTTGCTGTAGTTAAACCCCATGAAATGCCATCTTGAACACCAGAAGCATAAGTTCTCATATACTCAGGAGTGAAAAATTTATTAAATACCAATAGATAAATCATTTGCTTATTCATCATTTCATTGGTATTAATGATACTTTTTACAAGCTGTTTAACTCCATCGTCGCTAGTTGGCAGCTCCACGTCAAATTGAACAGTAGGTTTCATTAAATCGTCAGACAATTGAAGCACACAATTAACAGGTACAGTTGTACGCGTTGTTAGAGCACTTAATTGTTTAGTATCCATTAAATCGGTAAGTGATGCTGTTACAGAATACAAGCCTCGAATATCGACATCAGCCTCAAATGGATTTCCGCTCCATTCAATGGTACTACCTTTATCTATTCTAAAATCTTTTCGAATGACATTTTGCAAGGTGAACAAATAATTTCCATTATTTATAGTATAGGTTCCAAACAATTTAACAGGAGAGAATGAATCGAATTCAACTCGTAAATTTCCACTACCCCTACCCGATATCATATCACCAGATTTTGGATCGATAATCAATTCCATTTGAGCCTCAGGAGTTACATCAATTTGCAAGTTAACCTTCACATTTACATTACTTGGCTGAGGCTTAGCCGTTTTAATTGACACACCTTTTTGTTTTTTCCGATCAATAAACTTAACAAAACTATTATCTGCCACAACCGAAGCCCCTCCCATTTGAGTATAACATTTAGTTTTGGGCTGTGTAGTAGCATCAACAACGATATTTGTTTCTTTATCATCACCAAAAATTCTAACACTTCCCTTAGCATATGCTTTCCCGAAAAAATACTCATTATCATCCGATTTGGTATTCATTCCCAATATATTATCCCCTTTTGCATTCATGTCATATTTCAAATTTTGAAACAGACCGTTATGCTTCAATGATGCAGTTAAAACTCCTGAGTTTCGTTCTTGATCAAAAAATTTGATTTTTCGGAACTCAATAAATTTCGATTTTAAATGAACCGAGTCTGAAAAGTAATATGAAGTATGCATATTGGCAACAGTCAATTGAGCCTTCGACACATAGGCATTACCCTCAAAAGTAACTCCGTGCTTCAAGGGACCATACATTCGAATATCACCAGACACATAGGCCTTGAAATTTTCAATTACATTTCCAAAATACCTAGAAAGGAACTCCAAACTCGCATTATTAGCTTTATAGGTTACATCTAAGGTATCTGTTCTAGGAGTATATACGCCATTTGCGACAACAACAGTATCCATTTTATGGTCTACAAATACACCTTTTGCAAGCAATCGACTTTTAACCTTATCCCATTTTGAACTTACAAATCCATCTGCAAGGATTTTTTGGTTCAAAGAAAAATCCTTTACAAAAAGTCCAGCTTCAAAAATTGGTTTGTTGAGAACACCAATCAAAGCTGCTCGTCCTGATACAATACCACCCAAGCTAATACCCTGTAATTTTACAAGCTTCATAACAAAATCCAAATTCAACTTACTCATAACAAAACACAAGCTATCAGTATGATTCTTAGATACGATTCCATTAACATATACAAATTGCGAAGCATTTCTTACGAATTTGAAATTATTGATAGATATTGTACTGTCTGCATGAACAAGTATTGTACTTGGGTGCAGTGTCCATGCCGAGTCTGATATAATTATTTGAGAAGGTAACACATTCATCTGCAAGCCAATTTTTCCATTCTCATTTATAACTTTTGAATGCATATCCAATTCTCCAGCATTATTAATTGTATTCGAATTTTTCCAAATTAATTTATTCTCAATATCATCCTCAAAAGCATTTAAGTTTAAACTTATTTTTGTTTGATCATTCTTATCAATAGCTATAGCTGATGAACTAAGATTCAATCTATTACCATCTCCTGACACATCAATCAAGATACTATCTATCCTTTGCGTAAATAAATTACAAGAATGGACAAATGTTTTCAGACTAAGTGTTTTTGATTTATCATCTATCATTCCTCTCAAACTGCTGACACCTTCAAATTCATATGGTACATTGAGGACTCTGGTCAATTTGTTTAGATTTTCAAATGACAAATCTATATCCAAATGATTATTCAAACTTTCGTGATCTTCTTCATTTAAATATTGAATTGACGGCAGGTATTGATGAAAAATCCTTGCTATGGTTTTGGAAAGTGTACTGTATTTATACTTGCCAGTAAATGAGCCCTGTAACAATTCTGAAGTGATTGAAAAATGATTAAAGTCTTTTTCATTTTTAGCTACAAACAAAATCCTATCCAATTCCAATCTTTTGTTTTGATTTGTAAAACTAAAATTTTCGAACCGAGCCATTCCATTAATATCATCCAACGAACCACCTACTAAATTAATTTTCGCCTTAAACGATAATACGCTATTGGGATAGGCATTTATTAGTTTTAATTCGTTTAATTGTGCACTTTCTACATCCAAATCAAATAAAAATTCAGGAGATGATTTTGTCATATCCACTTTTCCAATAAAATGTGCATCAATATTCTCATCCCATACATCTAAAAAACCATCAAAACCTTTACCGTCATATTTTCCCTCAAGTTCAATATCTCTATATGCATAGGTATTAAATGTCAACAAAGGAACAACAGCCCGAACAGTTCCCTTTATTGATTCATGAAAATGCTTTCGTCCTTCGGTATAGAAATTCACTGACACATCACCCAATTTACTATTAGGCAGCAATTTACCCAACTCGAAATTTTCTGTTTTAATCGTACCTTTGTATTCAATATCCCTAAAATCATTCTCAAATTTCAACAACATATCTGCAAAACAATCACCCAAATTGGTATCAAGATGCCCATACGCAACAAGGTTACTTATAAAGCCAGTCACATTTCCTTTAAATTTAAGCATTCCCAATTTATCCACCTCTGAAGGTAGGACAAATGCTTTGCGAGTAATATCGGCAATTAAATCCTGCAAATCACTCTTACTAGCTTTTAATTCATCTAAGTTCCCGAACACAAACGTTTCTTTCAAATCGGGCAACCCACTTACATCCAAATCCCCCTTTAGAAGCATTGAAGCCCCATACTTAAGTTCAATTTTTTTAAAATGAAGACTTGATAGGCGCCCATTCACCTCACCAATCAATCTGACGGCTCCATGAGAATGTAAAAAAAGTGGAGCAAATGGAGCTAGATCTGAGAATGTGATATAGGAAGCTTCTATAGGAATTTTAAGTTTGACTGACTCACCGAATTGTGTCAATTGATTCAAACTGTCGTATTGTATTTGGATAGACCCAAATTGAACATTCGAATTAGGCAATGCAATGTAAAGGTTAGGCAATTGCAACTCTTTTGGAGTCAGAATCACTTTAGAGGAAAATTTAGACAAACACAATCCCGATTGGTCTATTGCTGATAAATTGAGAACACTAGCATTTAAAGTATCATTGTTCATTTGCTCTAAAGAAATTTGAGCATTGATATCTCTCAATCTAAAGCGAGTAGGATTAAAAACATTTTTCGGTAGGTTTTTTAAGACTTTGAAATTGGTAAAATGAAATGTTGAATTCTTTAACTCAAACTGGTTTATACTATATGTAATATTAGATTGATTTGTTTTCTTTTTACTAGTCAATGCTTTTATTAGAAACTCTACATTTGACTTGCCTGATTTGTCAATTTCAACATTAGCAAAAAGTCCTCCAATTTTTATAGCCCCGAATTCAAATTTTCCAGAAATAATCTTAATCAAATCAAAATTTAAATCCAAACGATCAACATGGAGCATATCCTTATGTTTCAAATCTTGAATTTTTAAATCTTCAATTTTTAGAGTATGAAAAAGCAAAAATGATACATGTCCAACACTAACTTGTGTATGTAAAGTTGATGAGAGTTCTTCAACAACTTTCCTGGCAACAAACGACTGTACCTTACTGTTATTCAACAAGGTATATACGACAGTAAGAAATAAAACAATTCCTACTATCAAGAAAACGAATATCTTAAGTGATTTTTTTATACTTTTGAACTTTAATTTACAAAAATAACGAAAATTCGCCTAAAACCGCAAATTAAATTGTAAAGTTAAAGAGTTTGAATATCAATATCCTGATACAATTATTTGTACATAGCAACAAAAATGAAGCCAATCATTATTCTAGGCATTGAATCGTCGTGCGACGACACTTCGGCTGCAATACTTAAAGACAGAGAACTATTATCAAATGTGATTGCAAATCAAAGCATTCATGCCAAGTATGGAGGTGTTGTTCCTGAGTTGGCTTCAAGAGCACACCAACAAAACATAATCCCTGTAGTGAATGAAGCTTTGAAAATTGCAAATGTATCCAAAGATGAAATAAATGCCATTGCTTACACCAGAGGTCCAGGTCTACTTGGCTCGTTACTGGTTGGTACATCATTTGCAAAAGGAATGGCGTTAGCTCTTAACATTCCAATTCTAGATGTTAATCACTTGCAAGCTCATGTACTTGCACATTTCATTATCAATGGAAATAAAAATCAGACTTTCCCAAAGTTCCCATTTCTTTGCTTACTAGTATCAGGTGGCAATTCCCAAATTATTCACGTCAAATCATACAATGACATGGAAATAGTAGGACAAACTATTGACGATGCAGCTGGCGAAGCTTTTGACAAATGCGCTAAAGTTTTAGAGCTTCCATATCCAGGTGGACCTCACATTGACCGACTTGCACAAACAGGAAATGCCAAAGCATTCACCTTTAACAAGCCTCAATTATCCGATTACAATTATAGTTTTAGTGGATTAAAAACTTCATTTCTTTATTTAATTCGCGATAGAATTGCTAGTAATCCAAATTTTATTGAGGAAAACAAAACAGATCTATGTGCTTCTATACAACAATCTGTCATTGATATACTTATGTCCAAATTAACAAAAGCTGCTAAAGATTTCAACATAAAAAATATAGCAATTGCAGGAGGTGTGTCAGCAAACACATGTCTTCGTCGAACTTTATTAGAACACGCAGCCATTCACAACTGGGAGGTTCACATTCCTGATATTGCTTTCACTACTGACAATGCTGCCATGATTGCTATTACTGGATATTTCAACTATCAAAATCAACAATTTGGCACTTTTGACCAAACACCATTTTCTAGAATTTCAAACAAACTCTAAAAAATCATGGGACAAAAAAAAAAATTTAGTTTAACTCTCAAACTGCCTGCAGAATACGAACCTTACCGCGGCATTCTACTATTTGTTGCAACTCTTTTAATCGCAAACACAATCTGGAAATTCAGTATTCATGGAGATGATGGCACAACTGCTTATTCTTCAGTCCTCTTATGGGGAATGGATGTCACGTTTCCTTTCCAATTTTTAACTAACTCTGCAGCTACTCATTCCTATAATATTTTAAAATTTATAGGTCAAGACCTTACGATTAATGATTTAAACATTATCAAATATCACAATGGAAATGCAATCAGAATAGTATGGTCATGCTCTGGACTTAAACAAATGTATATTTTCATTTGCACTATTTTGTTTTCGAGAGGAAATTGGAAAAAGAAAATATTTGCAATTCCTATTGGATTGGTTATAATATATGGAACCAATATTTTGAGAATACTTATAATTACTTCATGCATAGAAAATCATAAAGAATGGTTCCATCTCTTGCATGAATATATAACAAAATATGGTTTTTATATCATTATTTTTCTGCTTTGGGTAATTTGGGATGAAGTATTAAGTGTAAACCGAATTAATCATTAGGAGTTTGGAAAAAACGAGCGAATAATATCATAAGGGTAAACCTCGCTCTTATACCGTCGACACAAATTAAAAAAGTAGAATTTCGACGATGACTCAATCAATTATTTAATTTGTATTGCCACGATATAAAACTATAGAAAGTTTAATTAGTCCAGTGGATTTGAAAAAAACCTTGGCAACTAATTAGATAGCGATTACGCATTATCTAATACCTAATTTGGGATTAAACAACCAAAATCACGAATTAAAATGAAAATTATACGTATAAAAAGGTCTTAGATCAAATTATTTTTGTACTTTTGCATTCGATATAGGGTAAGTTAGAGGGGACAACAGTCCCCTCGTTTTTTAAATACATGCTACAATGATTCCCATACAATCAATAAATCAATATATTACCGAGTATATTTCTAATTCCGAATACTATCTTGTAGATTTAGCAATTAGCAATAATAATAAAATAACTATTGAAATAGACTCTTTCAATGGTGTTTCGCTAGATTATTGTATTGAACTAAGCAAATTCATAGAGTCAAAATTCGACCGAGAAGTAGAAGACTACGAACTTGAAGTATCATCTGCCGGACTAACAGAACCATTTAAAGTATTGAAACAATACGAGAAAAATATTGGTAATGAAATTGAGGTTTTAACTAAGGACGGAAAAAAAATTAAAGGCATACTTATTGAAGTCACTGATGAATTTTTCACAATAGAAACTACAAAGACAGTGAAAGCAGAAGGGGCGAAGAGGAAATCAGAAACAACAGAAAGACAGGCATTCTCATATGAAAATATTAAATACACAAAATATATTATAAGATTTAAATAAGCCATGAGCAAAAAAGAAACTATAAGCTTGATAGGTACATTTTCGGAGTTTAAAGAAATTAAAAACATCGATAGAAGTACATTAATTAGTGTAATGGAAGAATCATTCCGAAGTGTAATTACAAAATTATTTGGTACTGATGAGAACTTTGATGTAATTATTAATCCTGATAAAGGAGACTTTGAAATTTATAGAAATAGAACAGTTGTAGCAGATCAAGAACTTGATAATAACAACTTAGAAATATCTCTTTCAGAAGCAAAAAAAATTGACGAAGATTATGAAATTGGAGAAGAAGTTACTGACACAGTTGACTTTTTAAGCTTTGGCAGAAGAGCCATACTAACTTTAAGACAAACACTTTCTTCAAAATTACTCGAACTCCAAAAGGACAGCGTTTACAGTAAATACAGTGAAATGGTAGGTCAAATAGTAAGTGCAGAACTTTACCAAATCTGGAAAAAGGAAATGTTGCTTATAGATGAAGAAGGAAATGAATTGTATCTACCAAAGTCGGAACAAATTCCATCTGATTTCTATCGTAAAGGCGATACCGTAAGAGCTGTTGTAGCAATGGTAGAAAACAAGAACAATAATCCAAAAATCATTCTATCTCGAATTTCACCATTATTTTTGGAAAGATTATTCGAACTAGAAGTTCCCGAAATTCATGAAGGGCTAATTACAATCAAAAAAATTGCTCGTATGCCAGGCGAAAGAGCAAAAGTAGCGGTGGAATCGTATGATGACAGAATAGATCCTGTTGGTGCATGTGTTGGAGTTAAAGGATCTCGTATTCACGGCATTGTAAGAGAACTAAGAAATGAAAACATCGATGTAATTAATTACACAAACAATATCAGTTTATTCATTTCCAGAGCTTTAAGCCCTGCAAAAATCTCATCCATCCGTTTAAACGAAACAGATAAAAAAGCAGAAATTTTCTTGAAACCAGAAGAAGTTTCACAAGCAATAGGCAAGGGTGGAATGAATATTAAGCTGGCAGGAATGCTAACAGGTTATACACTAGATGTATTCAGAGATATTGATGAGGAATCTGACACAGAAGACATTTACCTAGATGAATTCAGCGATGAAATCGATCAATGGATTATTGACACACTGAAAAGTATTGGTTATGACACTGCAAAAAGTGTACTAAGTGTATCTAGAGAAGATTTGATACGTCGAACTGACCTTGAAGAAGAAACAATTGATGATGTGTTAGAAATCCTAAATGCAGAATTTGAAGAGGACGCCGAATAAATCATTGGAAAATAACCATTGAATACAAAAACAAATATCGAAAATCGAAAAATTAGAATATGTCAATAAGATTAAGTAAAGCCTGTAAAGATTTGAATATTGGTATGTCTACCGCTATTGAATTCTTAGCTAAAAAAGGGTATAAATTGAGTGTTGACCCAAATTTAAAGTTGGAAGAAGACCTTCACCTTTTACTTGCTAAAGAATTTAATAAAGATATGGCGTTAAAAATTGAATCCGAACGCCTCAGTCAAGAACGCCAAATTAAAGATAAAGGCAATTCTGTATCGATTGAAGGATATAGCAATCAATCAGTTCAAGAGAAAGTCCCAGAAACCATACATGTGACCATATCAGAAGATCAATTACCTCATTTCAAATCTGTTGGACATATCAATTTAGATAGACCTAAAAAATTTGAAATAAAAAAGGAAATTGAAATACCTGTTATAGAAACTATAACTACTAAGCATGATACAGCAATAATTGAAGATAAAGTTGAAGTAGTTGATGAAATACAGACTGAAGAAATTGATAAAATTCAAGATCAAATAAATTCTGTTGAGAAAGAGAGTCCAAGCATAATTTCTAAAATCACTGCTGAACCAATTGAAAAAGTAGAAGATATAATTCCTGCTATTAAAGAGTCGAATATATCAGAAAACATCAACAAAGACGATGTATTTTCATTAAACAGAAGCACTATTGACAAAACACCTGTTGTAGTGGGAACTATAGATTTAGAATTATTAAATCAAAGCACACGACCCAAACCTAAGACAAAAGAACAAAAGAAAAAAGAGCGAGAAGAAAAATCGAAAATTACCACAAACGATATCAAAAAAATTAGCGTAGTAGAAAAAAAGGTCTTAAGAACAGATGCTGAAAATCTAAACGATTCGTCAAATCCTAAAAAGAAAAGAGAACGCTTCAACAATCAAAAAATTGATATAAACTCACCTCAAAAAAACACAAGTGGTAGTAATACACAGGGATTTGCACATCCAAAAAAACAAAACACAAATAATAACACAAAAGGAACTCACAAAGAAAAATTCCAAAAACCAATAAAAACTGTTGTTGACGAAATTGATGTTCAAAAACAAATAAAAGAAACACTAGCACGTCTATCTGGAGCTAATAAAAAAGGGAAGGGTTCAAAATACCGCAGAGATAAAAGAGATTCAATATCTGCACGTCAACAAGAACTAGCTCAGCGCGAAAGAGATGACGAGAGTGTATTGAAATTAACAGAATTTGTTACAGTTAGTGAACTTGCTGTGATGATGAATGTATCTGTCAACCAGGTAATTGGAACTTGTATGTCAATTGGGATGATGGTATCTATTAACCAACGTCTTGATGCTGAAACTATAAATATAGTTGCTGAAGAATTTGGATTTACAACAGAATATGTGAGTGCTGAAGTAATAGATGCAATTGGAGAAGAAGAAGAAGATACTGAACAAGACTTACTTCCACGTTCACCTATTGTAACAGTAATGGGTCACGTTGATCATGGAAAAACATCTTTACTGGATTATATTCGAAAAACAAATGTAATTGCAGGTGAAGCTGGAGGAATTACACAACACATAGGTGCATATAATGTACAAATGGAAAACGGGCAACACATTACGTTTCTCGATACACCTGGTCATGAGGCATTTACTGCTATGCGGGCGCGTGGAGCAAAAGTAACAGACATTGCCATAATTATTGTAGCTGCTGATGACAGTGTGATGCCACAAACTATTGAAGCAATCAATCATGCTTCTGCTGCTAATGTACCAATGGTATTTGCAATCAATAAAATAGATAAACCAGGAGCAAATCCTGAAAAAATCAAAGAAACCCTTGCAAATATGAACTATTTGGTTGAAGACTGGGGCGGCAAATACCAATCGCATGAAATTTCAGCAAAAAAAGGGATAGGTGTAAAAGAACTACTAGAGAAAGTATTACTTGAAGCAGAATTATTGGAACTAAAAGCCAATCCAAACAAACGAGCTGTAGGATCTGTAATTGAATCTACGCTGGATAAAGGAAGAGGCTATGTGTCAACTATCTTAGTTCAAAATGGCACATTAAAACAAGGTGATGTAGTATTGGCTGGTACTTATTTCGGTAAGGTAAAAGCGATGTTTAACGAACGGAATCAAAGAATTACTGAAGTTCATCCAGGTGAACCAGCACTTATCCTTGGTCTTAATGGAGCATCTCAAGCAGGTGACAATTTTAATGTACTTACCACAGAACAAGAAGCACGCGAAATTGCGAACAAGCGCGAACAACTTCAAAGAGAGCAGAGCCTTCGCACTAAAAAGCATTTTACATTGGATGAATTAGGTAGACGTATTGCTTTGGGTGATTTTAAAGAGCTTAATATCATTGTTAAAGGAGATGTTGATGGTTCTGTTGAGGCACTTGCTGATTCACTATTGAAGTTATCTACCGAAAACATTCAAATAAATGTAATTCATAAAGCGGTAGGAGCAATTTCTGATTCTGACATACTTCTAGCCGCAGCATCCAATGCCATTATCTGTGGTTTTAACGTACGACCTTCTTCTACAGCTCGAAAAATGGCTGAAAAAGAGGAGATAGATATTCGTCTTTACTCAATCATCTATGATGCTATTGAAGAGATTAAATCGGCAATGGAGGGTATGCTTTCACCTGAAATCAAAGAGGAAATTACGGCTACTGTTGAAATTCAGGAAGTATTCAAAATCACAAAAGTGGGTACTGTTGCAGGCTGTTTAGTTCGTGAAGGAAAGATTAAGCGCAACAACAAAGTGCGAGTTATCCGAGATGGTATTGTAATATATACTGGCGAACTTGAATCACTAAAACGATTTAAGGAAGATGTGAAAGAAGTGGGTGTGAACTATGAGTGCGGATTGAATATCAAAAATTATAACGACATTAGAATAGGTGATATGATAGAAAGTTTTGAAGAAACTGAAGTCAAAAAAACCTTGTAAAAATATGCAAATAAAATAATTCAGCCGCTTACAATACAATGCAAGCGGCTGAATTATTTTAAGAGTTCAGATTTTTGAGTAGCAGCTCAACCGCCGAATCAATATTACTAGTTTGATTAAGGGCTTTGATAAATGCACTGCCAATAATTGCACCTGATGAATACTTATAAACTACGTCAATGGTAGCTTTATTTGAAATACCAAATCCTATTAGCCTTGGATTTTTAAGATTCATCGAATTAATGCGATCAAAATACTCAATCTTACTATCAAAAGAATTTTGAGTTCCAGTTGTAGCAGCCGATGATACCATGTAAATGAATCCATTGGTATGACTATCTATTAATCTTATTCTTTCATCAGATGTCTCTGGTGTAATAAGAAAGATAAATTCCAATTTATATTTCTCTGCTATAGATTTATAATCCGATAAAAAGTCTGCCATAGGCAAATCAGGTATTATCATACCGTCAACGCCTACACGTGCACATTCACTACAAAACTTTTCAAAACCAAATTGCATAATAGGATTCAAATATCCCATCATGATAAGTGGTATAGTCACATCCTTTCTGATATCAGAGAGTTGATCAAATAGTGCTTTTATACTCATACCATTTTTCAATGCTGTCTGACTGCTTTCTTGTATCGCGATTCCATCGGCCATTGGGTCGGAAAATGGAACACCAATCTCTATCAAGTCAACACCCTTTGAAACCAATGTTTTTATCGTTGGAATCGTATCATTTAATTTCGGAAAACCTGCTGTAAAGTAAACAGAAAGGATGTTTTCCTTCTTAATCTCAAATAATTGCTTAATTCGGTTCATAAATTTATGATTTTCTTAGTTGTGTGATAAATGTATTTAGAAGTTCTACGTCTTTTACGCCAGGTTCAATTTCGAATTTGCTATTGAGATCCACTCCCGCCAACAGAGGATGATAAATTTTTCTTATGCTATCTAGATCTTCGACAGAAATGCCACCACTTAAGAAAAATTTTGTATTGCCATCGTATGCAGAAAGAATATCCCAGTCAAATTTCTGACCTGAACCTCCGTGTTGAGGTGTCTTAGTGTCAAACAGAAAGTAATCACATGTGCCTTCATACTTCTCGGTGATAGCAAAGTCAGAAGTTTCAGCGATGGGAAATGCTTTCAAAACTACCAATCCTGCTGAACGAAGTGTATAACACAACTCTTCCGATTCGCTTCCATGAAGCTGAACACCTTGTAATCCAACATTTTTAACCTTATCTAGAATAAATTCAATGTTTTTATTTACGAATACTCCAATTTTAACTATCTTAATGTCAGTCATTCGCAAATCTAACAAGTCTTGTTTATCTATATTCCTCGGAGAACTCTCATGAAATATAAAACCCATAAAATCAGGACTTAAAGCAGAAACTTTTTGAATATTATCATTTTGTTTCATGCCACAAACCTTGATTTTAAGTCCCGACAACTTCTTTAAATATACATTGTAAAATGTTTTACCTTCGCTATTCATACAAATTGTTGTTTATTCTTTAGAACCATCATCTTATCAGACCCTTTTTGGAATTCATAATTCACCTTTTGGATATCAATATGATACGAAGCTTTGAAAAAAGCTATTACCTTATCAAGTATTTCTGACACTTCAGCATTCAAGTTTTGTAGTGGAAAAATTCTAACTTCTTTGCATATTCTCAACATCTCTTTCAAGGCCATAATATGAAAATCGATGCCAAGTTGTGGATACAAGAATAGGAAATGAGAACTTAAACCTAATTCAAATTGTGAATCTTCGAAATTTGTTCTATCAGGCAAAACGTGAGTAAGGTACCTGCTTTCCTTCTTACCAATTTCAAAGTCTGCTAGAAAGTCATTCATTGCCTTCATTCTTATTTGCTCCAATGAAAAAACATCTGGTATTTCATCCCAAATGAAAAGTTCTTTGTTTTTTGAAGTTTGATCTATCACTACACTACAAGTTTCTTCGATTCTTTCGGCTATTTCAGTCCTTGTGAATTGGTATATTGGATCAATTGATACTACATTTCTATTATGCTTAGTCATTTCAGCGTTAAAACTAGCAGGACCATCACCAAAACCAACAATCTGCTTGTTCAAATCGTCTTCCTTCAATGAAAACATTCTGATGTATTCGTCCATGGTTCTACCCCACGGTACCACCTGTTGCAGTTCAAATGCCATTAGAGTGTCAGTTTTTGAATAAATTCTTTCAATGCTTGAGCAGGGTTTTGGTATTTCATGAAATTTTCACCCATCAAAAATCCGTTGTACCCTACTTCACGAAGTTGACGAACTGTTTCAACTTTGGAGATGCCACTTTCACTCACTTTCACAAACTGATCGGGGATAAGACTTGCCAATTCAAATGACACTTGCGTACTCACTTCAAAGGTCTTGAGATTTCTGTTGTTGACACCCAGCATATCTACAAATTCATTGGCGTGATCCAATTCCTGACGATTGTGAACTTCAAGCAACACATCCAATCCCAGTTCTTTTGCCTTTCTTGCAAGTGAGCGTGTGTCTTTTGGAGAAAGTGCTGCTGCTATTAACAGTATCACGTCGGCTCCCATGGACTTTGCTTCATAGAGCTGATACTCGTCGATGGTGAAATCTTTACGCAAAACAGGACAAGAAATTCCGGAACGAGCAGCGATTAAATCGTCAGGCGTTCCTCCAAAATATGGAAGGTCAGTAAGAATGGATATGCCACTAGCACCTGCTTGACTGTAACCAGCTGTAACAGCCGATACATCAGCATGCTCATGAATCCATCCCAACGATGGAGATTTTCGTTTAAACTCGGAGATGATTCCCGAATTAGAAGTGAGCAATCGCTTTTTCAACGATATACATTTGCGAGCAAATCCTTCTGTCTGTGTGAGTGCTTCGATAGCTAGTGTGGATTTACGCTGAGCCACTTCCTGTGCCTTATCGGCTATGATTTTATCTAAAATTGTTGACATGATGATGTTTGTTATATGTTTTTATATCAGGCTTTAGCCCTCAAATTTGTTTTGTTTTCATTTTCCCCAGGCGTTGCCGTGGGGCTAGATTATGCTTGGCTTTCAGCCAGAAGAAATTGCTTTTTATTTGTCATTGAGATTTAAGTCCTGAAGGGACGTTATATCCTAGCCCAATGGCAACGCCTTGGGTTTTGAATTGATAATGCGGAATAGAGCCCTGAAGGGGCGATATAGATTTATGTCCATAAATAATCCAATTTGTATTCCACTCCATTATCTTCAAGAAATTGAATGTATTCTTCTTGAAAAGTTTGTTTTTTGTGATGCTCTTTTTGGTTTGCAATATATTTTTTTACCACCTCAATTTTTGATTGACTCACCGAATAGCCAGCGTAACCACCTTGCCACGAAAAACCACTATAGTGTGAATCCAAAGTTTTTATCCATCTACTACTATCGCTTTTAATGTCTTCCAATAATTTGGCTAATGAAATATTTTTTGACATGATACAAAGCACATGAATATGATTTTCGGTGCCGTTTATCATGATTGGTATTGATTTCGATAAACCTAGAATACCACCAATATATCTATACAATTCTTCTTCATCTTCAGTGCGTATTAAACTTTCATTGTATTTCACATGGAAAATGGCGTGAATGTATAATTTGGATAATGATTGTGACATTTTCTTGAATTTATTGGTTGTTTCTTTATCTTCGATGTCGTAAAATAATATAATATCAGGCTTTCAGCCCTCGAATTTGTATTTCTTTCATTTCTCCCCAGGCGTTGCCGTGGGGCTAGAATATGCTTGGCTTTCAGCCAGAAGACATAGCTTCTTTTTTGTCATTGAGATTTAAGTCCTGAAAGGACGTTATATCGCAGCTTTTTGGCTTCTAAAATAATAAAAATATCAGGCTTTAGCCCTCAAATTTGTTTTGTTTTCATTTCCCCCAGGCGTTGCCGTGGGGCTAGATTATGCTTGGCTTTCAGCCAGAAGACATAGCTTCTTTTTTGTCATTGAGATTTAAGTCCTGAAGGGACGTTACATCCTAGCCCAATGGCAACGCCTTGGGTTTTGAATTGATAATGCGGAATAGAGCCCTGAAGGGTCAATATAGGTTTCAGTCCATAAATAATCCAATAATCGAAACATCATACAATATGCTATAAAATGATGGTATTCTTACCGATATACTTCTTCAAACTTAACAAATGCCTGTTTGGCTTTGCCGCTCTGCAACGATTGTATGGCTTCTGCTTTGCATTGCTCGAGGTCTTTTTCGGGACAGCGAGTTTGTATAGCGATGGCTGCATTGATCACCACTGCATTTGTTTGAGCATCTGTACCTTTATTGTCAAGTATATTGATGAAAATTTGTGCTGCTTCGGCAATGGTATCACCTCCCCACAAGTCGCGTTGAGCAATGGTGCGGAATCCCATATCCTCAGGAGTGTAAAGCTGTTCGCCGCTGTTGGTCACGATTTTACAACTATCCGTGAGCGAAACTTCGTCGTATCCGTCCAGGCTGTGAACGATGGAATACATACACCCAATGCTCTGATAGATATAAGTGTACAGTCGCATCATTTTAAGGTTATATACCCCTAGACATTGGTAGCGTGGTTTCACAGGACTGATTAGAGGTCCTAGCACGTTGAAAAACGTACGAACACCAAGGTTCTTGCGAATTGGCGCCACGTTTTTCATTGCAGGATTGAAAAACGGAGCGTGTAGGTAGGCAAATCCCGATTCATCCAACGACCGCTTTATAATGTCCTGGTCTGTAGTGAATTTGGCACCATAGTATTCCAACACGTTGGACGAACCACTGACCGAGGTAGCACCATAGTTGCCGTGCTTTGCTACTTTGTAGCCCGCTCCAGCTACTGCAAAACAACTGGTTGTGGAGATATTGAAAGTATTTTTTCCATCACCACCTGTACCCACTATATCCAGTGGATCAAAGTCGGCAAGGTCAATTTTCAACGCCATATTGAGCAATGCTTCTCGAAATCCAATTACCTCCTCCAACTCGATGCTACGCATCAGATATACCGAAATAAATGCTGCAATTTCGGATTCGTTGTACTTGCCCAAGGCAATATTAGTCATTACCTCTGTGGCTTCAGCCTGACTAAGCGACTGGTGATTAAATAGTCTGTTTAAAATTTGTTTCATATTTTTCTAGATCTCCTAATGTGGAGTTGTTTTATTAAATATGTTCTAATCATTCCATAATTATAAATTAGGCCATCAACCAATTCTTCAACATTTGTTCACCCATGGGTGTGAGCACAGATTCTGGGTGAAACTGCACGCCACGTACATCGTAAGTTTTGTGAGCCAATGCCATGATCATGCCAATCTCGTCTACTGCTGTGATGGTGAGGCAGTCGGGCAAAGTGCTAACTTCGGCAGCCCATGAATGATAGCGTCCTACTTCCAGCTTTTCGGGCAAGCCTTGGAAAAGAACGTCTTCATCCAATACCGTAACGATGGAACTTACGCCATGATGTACTTCAGAAAGATTGATAAGCGTTCCTCCAAATGCCTCTGCTATGGCTTGTTCTCCCAGGCACACTCCCAAAATAGGTTTGGTAGGTGCGTAGGTGCGAATCAATTCGAGCAAGATGCCCGACTCGGAAGGCACACCTGGACCAGGTGAAAGGATAATTTTGTCAAATCGAACTATGTCTTCGAGTGCTATTTGGTCGTTGCGATGTACTTCTACATTGGTGTATCCCAGCTTTTTCACGGCGTGAACCAAATTGTAGGTAAACGAGTCGTAATTGTCAAAAACAAGTATTTTGACCCTTGAAGGGGAGTTTGTATTTTCTTTGTTTTCCATATTGTTCTGTTAGATAATTGTTATAATTATTAATCACTTTCCCATTTAGGAGTTAGGGGTGGTCGATGCCACATCCACAGCCCGTTTTAGTGCGGCGAGTTTGTTGTTCACCTCTTGGAGTTCGCTTTCTTCGTCCGACTTTGCCACCACGCCTGCACCAGCCTGATAATAAAGCGTGTTGTTTTTACTCACAAAGGAGCGAATGGTGATGGCCTGATTGAAACCTCCGTCAAAACCAATATAGCCGATGCATCCTCCATAAGGACCACGATCGTGCGGTTCTATTTGGTCAATGAGTTGCATGGCTTTGATCTTTGGAGCTCCCGATAATGTACCGGCAGGAAAAGTATCGGCAAAGAGCTTGAGCACATTCGTTTCGGGTCGAAGCTTTCCACTCACACTAGACACCAAGTGGATGACGTGTGAGTAGTATTGCACTTCGCGAAACACATCCACCACTACCTCGTCGGTATTGCGGCTTAAATCGTTACGAGCCAAATCGACCAACATTACGTGTTCAGCATTTTCTTTCTTGTCTAGGGTCAATTTCTCTGCCAATGCCAAGTCTTTTTCATCATCGCCCGTACGACGGAATGTCCCTGCAATGGGCTTGATATAAGCCTTCTGCTTTTTGGGATCCACCACCAAGTGCGCTTCAGGCGAAGAACCGAAAATGCGGAAATCACCAAAGTTGAAGTAAAACAAGTAAGGCGAAGGGTTGACGGAACGCAAGGTGCGGTAGAGCATAAAATCATCGCCTTTGTACTGCTGGTAAAACCTGCGTGAAAGTACGATTTGGAATACATTTCCTTTGAAACATTGCTTTTTGCCTTGAGCCACCATTTGGCGAAACTGCTCGTTAGTGACATCCGATTGTTCCTCTCCTATTTTTTCAAAAGGATAAGTAGCAATATTGTTGTTGAGCAAGGTTTGTTCTACTTCTTCGATAGCAGAATTTTCATTTTCCCTCAAATTTTCGATGATGGTCAGTTCATTATTGAAATGATTGACTGCGATGATATATTTGAAAAGTACGTAATGTAAACCAGGCATACTACCTGGAACAGTCTGACGAGCAGATAGTTTTACGTCTTCAAAGTATTGCACCGACTCGTAAGAAGAGTAACCAAACAAACCATTTACTCCGCCTACATTTTTATTTTTCACGAGATTAATACTTTTAATAAAAGCATCGAAGCGGTTGGCAACTGTGAGTTTATCTTTCACTTGAGTTTCTAATCGAGAGCCATCGGGATATTCTTCTGTAATCACAAAATTATTGACAGATATTCCCCCAATAGGACAAAATCCAATATAGGAATAACTGTTTTCCTGTCCGTGATAATCCGAACTTTCTAGCAATACCGATTTGGTGTACAGATCCCTTATTTTGAGATAGATACCTACCGGAGTTTGCAAGTCGGCTAGTAGTATTTTTGTTTTGACAATTAACCTACTCCCTACTTTTAAAGGGGAGTTAATTTGATTTTTATTTTCCATTTTATTTGGTGTTTTTTTAGTTATAATTAGTTGTTAGCCAATAGCCTTGGACCTTCTTAAAATTTCTTTCTTAAAGTCCCACTTGGGTGATTTAGGGGGCTAGGGGTTAGGGGTAAAATGTTTCACATACGTCTCCATATCCTTATCACCACGCCCTGAGACAGTCAGCACCACAATGTCAGTAGGCTTAAATGTTTGTTTTTCTTTTTTCAACAATGCCAAAGCATGTGCAGATTCTATGGCAGGGATGATACCTTCCAATTTGGTCAATTCGAATGCAGCCTCCAGTGCTTCATCATCGTTGATTGCCCATACTTTAGTCCTGCCCGTTTTGGCTAGATGAGCATGTACAGGTCCGATGCCTGGGTAGTCCAATCCTGCAGAAATGGAGTAGGGCTCAGTGATCTGACCATCTTCGTCTTGCATGAGAAGGGTGCGGCAACCGTGTATTATACCCTCGCTTCCCAAGTGAATGGTAGCTGCCGACTCACCGCTTTCAATGCCCAATCCACCCGCTTCGGCCGAAATGATTTTCACCCGCTCATCGTTCAGATAGTGGTAATAAGTGCCCATTGCATTGCTTCCACCACCTACACAAGCCATTAGGTAGTCGGGGTAATCGCGTCCTACCTGTTCCTGCAATTGGGATTTTATCTCTTCGCTGATAACCGATTGGAAAAAAGCCACCATATCGGGATAAGGATGCGGTCCGATGGTAGAACCGATGATGTAAAACGAATCGGGATTGGAGCACCAGTAGCGGATGGCCTCGTTGGTAGCATCTTTGAGTGTCCAGTTGCCCGAAGTTACAGGTTCTACTTTGGCACCAAGCATGCGCATTTTTTGAACGTTGAGAAACTGGCGTTCCACATCCGTTTTGCCCATAAATACGATGCACTCCAGGCCCATCAACGCGCAGGCAGTAGCAGTAGCTACACCGTGCTGACCAGCACCTGTTTCGGCTATGATGCGGGTTTTCCCCATTCGTTTAGCCAAAAGGATTTGACCTAGCGAGTTGTTGATTTTGTGAGCACCGGTATGATTGAGATCTTCGCGTTTCAGGTAAATGTTTGTTCGGTACAGCTGCGAAAGGCGCTTGGCATGATATAGTGGCGACGGACGGCCTACGTAGTTTTTTAGCAGATCGTAATATTCAGCTTTGAACGAAGCATCGTCTTTTATTTCAAAATACGCTTTTTTTAATCGTTCCACTGCACCATGAAGAATTTCGGGGATGTATGCACCTCCAAACTCACCGTAGTATCCATTTTCGTCGATACCGCCAGCATTTAAATTAACACCTAGCCCCTGTAGTGGAGCTGATGTATCCCCAGATTGAGAAGGGGAATTTGTGTTGATGTTATTTTCCATATTGTCAAGTATATTTTTATGTCAAAATTGTTCTTACATTCATTCTTTCATCCTTGTCCCACTTTATTTCTTATCCCCTTTGAAAATGAGAATTTGAGCTTCTTACTCCCCTTTAGGGGTCTGGGGTAGTATCACAAAGAAAAAGGCTTATCGTGAGTCCGACAAGCCTTTTCATATAATGTTTTTTGTTATGACATATATATAGGTGCTACTGCTCACGAATTGAAATTACGCAAGTGCCACCACCATAATTTGTTATTTGTCAAAACTGTCATCTTTTTTACTTATAATCATATTTTATGCAAAGATGATAAATTGATTTTAAATATGCAAGAAATTACATTTTTTTTTGATAACAAACATCAATTTCAACAAGACAACACAGCACTATTATACTATAAAACAAGTATTTATAATTTAAAACATAATTATTCTTCAAACGATTTTTTTTTACTTTTTATATTCAGTTTTTTTTCCGAAATTTGCAGTCATAAATCAGGATATAATTAGTTAATTATTTGAAAGATAAAAAAGCGTGAAAGAAACTAAGTACATATTTGTAACTGGAGGCGTAACCTCTTCATTGGGAAAAGGAATAATAGCAGCTTCACTGGGAAAACTTCTGCAAGCAAGAGGATTTAGAGTTACTAATCAAAAACTAGATCCTTATATCAATATTGATCCAGGTACGCTCAATCCATACGAGCATGGTGAATGCTATGTTACAGTTGACGGGCATGAGGCTGACTTAGACTTAGGACATTATGAACGATTTTTGAATACTCCTACTCATAGGGCGAATAATATTACTACTGGTCGAATTTATCAAAACGTTATCAATAAAGAACGACGTGGTGATTATCTAGGTAAAACTGTACAGATTATACCTCACATCACTGACGAAATAAAACGCAATATCAAACAACTGGGCAGCAAAGGCGAATTTGACTTTGTGATCACTGAACTTGGTGGCACAGTAGGTGATATCGAATCATTACCATACATAGAAAGCGTACGTCAATTGAGATGGGAGCTTGGGAATAAGTGTTTGATTGTTCACTTAACATATGTTCCTTATTTGGCTGCAGCCAAAGAACTCAAAACCAAGCCCACCCAACACTCGGTAAAAGCACTACAAGAACAAGGAGTACAAGCAGATATATTAGTCCTTCGGACTGAGCATAACATCTCAATGGAGATGCGAAAAAAAGTAGCACTATTTTGTAATGTTGAACCATCTGCCGTAATGCAATCCATAGATGTGCCTACTATTTATAGGGTGCCAATGAACATGCAAGCAGAGAAACTGGATGAAGTGGTATTAACCAAAATGGGATTTGATGTATCAAAAACACAAAGTCCTGATTTGGATAAATGGATTGCATTTGTTGAGAAACTTGAAAATGCTAAAGAAGAAGTTCGAATCGGGTTGGTAGGTAAATACGTTCAACTTCCCGATGCTTATAAATCCATTATTGAATCTTTGATTCATGCAAGTGCATATAATAACAAAAAATTGAAACTTGAGCTTATTTTATCAGATAAACTCACAGAAGAAAACGTTGAAAAGAAGATGAACCTCCTACATGGGGTTATAGTTGCGCCAGGTTTTGGGCAAAGGGGAATGGAAGGAAAATTTACAGCCCTAAAGTTTGCCAGAGAACATAACATACCTTGCCTTGGAATATGTATGGGAATGCAAACCATGTCCATCGAGTTTGCACGTAATGTTTTAGGATTAACCGATGCAAACAGCACCGAAATAGATGCAAACACCACTAATAACGTCGTAGACATAATGGATGAACAAAAGAACATTCTGAACCTAGGTGGAAGTATGCGTCTAGGAGCATATAAATGTAAAATAAAAAAGGGGAGCAAAGCTCATGAAATATACGGTAAAGACCAAATTAGCGAGCGTCACCGACACCGTTTCGAATTTAATAATGCATACAAAGAATTATTCGAAAAAGCAGGAATGCTATGCAGTGGCACCAACAGTGAGTCTGATTTAGTAGAAATAATTGAATTGAATTCTCACAAATGGTATGTTGGAGTACAGTTTCATCCCGAATATAGCAGCACGGTAGAAAATCCACATCCTCTGTTCATAGATTTCATAAAAGCAGCAATTATCAAATAAATAATAAAAAAAAGATTCTTACACATAATTATAATGGACAAAAATTCTATTACTGGCATTATTCTAATTGTTTTGATTTTCATTGGATATTATCAATTCACCAAACCTACCCAAGAACAACTTGAAGCACAAAAAAGATATAATGATTCGATTGCATTGGTTCAACAATTACAAGCAAAAGCTGAGTTAGTAAATAAAAAAAGTGTTTCGAATGATTCTCTTCTTCTAAATGACACTTCTACTGTATCAAAATTGGCAGATATATATGGTGATTTTTCGGTTGTAGCATCAGGCAAAGAGCAATTCTACACACTGGAGAATAAGTTAGTCAAACTTACATTATCCAGCAAAGGAGGACGTATACATACTGCAATTCTTAAAAACTATACTGATAATAACAACAAAGCTTTAACCCTTTTTAAAGGAGATGAAAGTAGCTTTGGATTTACACTCGTAACAAAAAACAACAGGGTCTTGAATAGCTCAGATTTATTCTTCGAGCCAGTATCTACTGTATCTACTGACAATAATGGCAATCAATCTATTACCCTAAGACTTAAAACATCGGGTGTAGCATACATTGATTTTGTGTATACTTTGCCTGCAAACGATTACATGCTACACTTTGACATCAAAGCCAATGGCATGAACACAGTAATGCCAACAGGAACTAATTCATTGGAATTAAAGTGGATATCAAAAATCAGACAACAAGAGAAAGGTCGTAAGTTTGAAAATCGCTATGCATATTTGAGCTATAAATATGTTGCTGATAATGTTGAAAATTTGAGTGAAGGTAAGGATGATAACAAAGAGTTGACCACCAAAGTTAACTGGATAGCATTCAAAGATCAGTTCTTCAGCAGCATTCTTATTGCTGACAATGCATTCACTTCTACTACATTGACTAGCAAAATGGAAAATGATAGTTCAAAATACTTGAAAACCTATACAGCCAATACTTCAGTGGCTTTTGATCCTACAGGTAAAACAACTACCAATTTCAGAATGTACCTTGGGCCAAATCATTACAAGACTCTTTCAAGTTATGACAAGGAATTGACAAACAATGACAATAAACTTAAATTAAACGACCTAGTCCCTCTTGGATGGGGTATACTTGGATGGATAAATAAATTTATCATTATTCCATTGTTTAATTTTTTCAGTGGGTTTCTATCAAATTTTGGAATTATCATTTTACTCTTGACAATAATAATTAAGACGGCATTATTTCCTCTTACTTACAAGTCATTAATTTCATCTGCAAAAATGAAAGTGCTAAAACCTGAAATTGATGAATTGACTGCCAAAATACCCCTAGAAAAGACGATGGAACGTCAAAAGGTATCGATGGATGTTTATTCTAAAGTGGGTGTAAGTCCAATGGCAGGTTGTATTCCTGCATTATTACAAATGCCATTTTTGATAGCACTTTTCAATTTCTTTCCAGCAGCAATAGAATTACGTCACCAAAGCTTCCTATGGGCGACCGACCTTTCGACCTACGATTCTATTTGGAGTTGGGAAACTAACATCCCGCTAATTAGCACCTATTTTGGAAATCATATAAGTTTATTTTGTGTACTGTTTACAGCAGCAACCATCTTTTCAACAAAAATGAACATGGATGCACAAAGTGGAGGAGCAGAACAAATGCCCGGCATGAAATGGATGATGTATCTAATGCCATTGATTTTTATGGTTTTATTCAACAGCTATGCATCAGGATTAAGTTATTACTATCTTGTCTCAACATTAATTACGCTTATTCAAACTTTTGCTATACGTGCTACTATTGATGAGAAAAAACTATTGGCTCAGTTGCATGCAAAGCGAAATAATAATTCAAAGAAACCAGCCAAAAAAAGTAGTTTCTTGGAACGATTAGAGAAAATGCAACAAGAACAACAAAAAGCACTTAAAAACAAAAGATAGTTCACATAGAGTTTCGAATATTGATCAAAGACTTGAAAATCAATTTGATTTACTTTGACCTAAAGACAAAACAAATATAGCAAATATGAGATCCAAATTTTGGAAGTTACTGCTTTTATCAGTTCTATGCTATGGTGCTGTATCCTGCAATGACAAGAAGCGATTTCAGATCAAAACAAATGAAAGCAGAATAGAGGTTAAGATTAATAGATTTGATCAAGAATTGATTAAATACAATTTAAAAGATTCAAATGCCATTCGTTCGCTTTACAAACAGTATCCTGATTTTCTTACCATATATTGCTCTCAAATACTTGATGTTTCACACAATGACACTTCAAAAGTAGATAGCTTATTTCGTAATTTTTCAACAGATACAAATTTTAAAAAAGTTAACGATAAGGTATTGTCAGTATTTGACGATGTAAGTGATATCGAGCAAACTATATCAGATGCATTTACTACCATAAAACATCATTTCCCAAAAGCCATTTTTCCAAAAATATATTTCTTTGTCTCTGGCTTTAACCGATCAGTGATAATGAATGAAAATATCATTGGCATAGGTACCGATTTCTATTTAGGTGAAGATTACCCACCCTACAAAGAGATTTCTTACAAATATCTACTATACAATATGAGAAGAGAATGTGTAGCTACTGACATTGTTTCAGCTACTTTGTTTCGCATGTTTTTAATGGATGCTAAAGAAGACCGTCTGTTGGATCATATGTTGTTCAGAGGAAAGGTGATGTTTGTATTATCTGCATGCATGTCAGACCAGACAGAAGCTGAAATAATGGGCTATCGAACAGAACAGATGGAATGGTGTCTGAAATATGAAAAAGATATATGGGGGACAATAATTGATCATAAAGACCTATTTTCAAGCGATTTATTATTAATAAAGAAATATCTAAATGAAGGTCCATTTACAGCGCCAATTTCACAAGATTCACCAGGTCGTCTTGGAACATGGATAGGGTTACGAATAATTGAAAGCTATATGGAATCTCATCCTAAGACTAGCTTATTGGAATTGATGAGAGAAAATAATTATCAAAAAATACTACAAGAGTCAAAATACCGACCATAAAAAAAACCTATCCAAAAAAATGAATAGGTTTTTATTAACAAAATTGGTCCAATTATGCTACTGGACTGATTGCTTCTGAAGGACAAACATCAGCACAAGTGCCACAATCTGTACATACATCTGGGTCAATCACATAGATATCACCTTCTGCGATAGCATCAACAGGGCACTCACTGATACATGAACCGCAAGCAATGCAATCTTCTGAAATTACGTAAGCCATGATCTTAATTTTAGTTGTTAGTAAATATAGTTAGTAGTACAAAAGTATAAATTTTTTTCGATATCGAAAAAAATATTTCAGCACTAAATTCGAATTCAATGCCATTTGAATTACATTATCATTCCAAGTACTTTATTTCACTCTGTCTTTAAATTAAAAACAAAGGCAAATCAATTATGTTTATATCAACTCATAAAAAAATGATTTTATTAGAGTTGTTACACATATTACTTTTATATTAAATTTTCAAATTCATGATTTTAGCAATCATTGATTTTAGTATCTTTGTAGTTGCATATCAACTATCGAAACAAAAATTAGAAATATGAACAATTCATTTTTAAACAAATTGGTTCCAAAAGAGCCCAAATTTTTCCCTGTACTAAAAGAGATGTCTACCACACTCTTAACAGCATCTGATTTGATGATAGAAGGTACTCAAAACAGTAATCACGACTCTGCTATAGAGTTTTACAAAAAAATAAAAGAACAGGAAAAAAAAGGGGATGTTCTCACCAATAAAATTTTCGATGATTTAAATTCTACATTCATCACTCCTTTTGACAGAGAAGACATTCATGATTTGGCAAATACCTTAGACGATGTATTAGATTATATGAATAGTTGTGCAAAAAGAATCGTTTTGTACAATCCAAATAATCTTCCTTCAAGCGCAATCGAATTGGCAAAATTACTTAAGGAAGCTGTTATTTTAATCAATAATTCTATTGATGAATTAGAGCATTTAAAAACTAACTCAAAAAAAATAAAAGAATATTGCAATCAAATCCATACCATTGAAAGCAAAGCCGATGATGTATATGAAGATTTTTTGATTGAATTATTTGAAAGAGAAAAGGACTGCATTGAACTGGTAAAAGTCAAAGAGGTGATGTTTGAACTCGAAAAGGCAACTGATGCGACAGAACGAGTTGCTAAAATATTCAAAACAATAATCGTTAAGTATGCATAGTGATTGTAGTACAAAAATTATTTCTTAACACAAACTCAAATGACTCTCTTAATAATCATCATAGCTTTAGCCTTACTATTTGATTACATCAATGGATTTCATGATGCAGCCAACTCTATAGCTACAATTGTTTCAACCAAGGTCCTATCTCCATTTCAGGCAGTATTATGGGCAGCTCTATTCAACTTTATTGCATTCTTTATAGCAAAATACTTTACTGGTTTTGGGATTGCCAATACTGTTTCAAAAACAGTTATTATTGATTACATAAACTTGCCCGTAATTTTCTCAGGTATCTTGGCTGCAATTATCTGGAATTTAGCTACATGGTGGTTTGGTATACCTTCCTCATCATCTCATACATTGATTGGAGGGTTTGCAGGATCGGCAGTAATGAGTACAATGATAGCGAATGGTTTTCAGACTTCAGGATTCGAAGCTATTAAATACGATGTTATTATCAAGATAGCCTCGTTCATTGTTCTGGCTCCTTTTATTGGAATGATAGTATCATCCTTGATTACGATACTTATTTATTTTATTTGCAAGAAATCAAACCCGCATTCAGCAAACAACTGGTTTAAAAAACTTCAATTAGTATCTTCAGGGCTTTTTAGTATTGGTCATGGATTAAATGACTCACAAAAAGTGATGGGAATTATTGGAGCTGCATTGATTGCTGCTAATTCACAAGGAATTCAAACAGGCGTAAATTCGATTGATGGTCTTCCTGATTGGGTTGCATTTTCATGTTTTGGAGTAATTTCTCTGGGGACAATGTCAGGTGGATGGAAGATAGTAAAAACAATGGGATCCAGAATCACTAAAGTGACTCCACTAGAAGGAGTTGCAGCCGAAACAGCAGGTGCCTTGACATTATATCTTACCGAGATTCTTCACATCCCTGTTAGTACCACTCATACTATTACAGGTTCAATCATTGGAGTTGGCGCAGTCAGACGACTTTCAGCTGTAAGATGGGGAATTACCCGCAACTTACTCGTAGCTTGGATTTTAACCATCCCTGTAAGTGCTACTTTAGCTGCAATTATTTACTTTTTGATTGGTCAAAATTTATAATAATTTCCAAAATACTATTAAAGGGACTGATTGTTTAGCAATCAATCCCTTTTTTCATATCTTTGCATATTGTTTGTAACTACACAATAATAAGTTAACTCTACTGTTATTATCAATACAGCTATTGAAAATTCACTATAGAAATTCATGAAAATGTTTAATTCCATAAAAAGGCTTATCTACATTGTATTATTCTATTCGACCACACAAGTGTTTTCACAAAATCTAACGTATGTTGACAACAAACCTTTACATTTGGGATTTTCTCTTGGTTTAAACACAATGGATTTTGGAGTAAAGAATAAGCTTGAAAAAATTAATGGAGCGAAATATTATGGAGATGTTTCTCACCTTAAACCTGGTTTTTCAGTAGGTATAGTTTCAGATCTACGCTTAAACAACTATTTCAATCTTCGACTAACACCCACTTTACATTTTGGTGACAGAAGTATAAGCTACAATCAAAAAACGATAAAATCAGTTGGTGGGGATTCTACATTAATACTAGGTGATAGAAATATCACCTCCATACCTATCTGCATTCCAATATTCATTAAATACAGAGCTGAACGAAGAATGAACTACCGACCCTATTTACTATGGGGAGTAGGTAGTTATTTTGATTTGGGTAGAAATAAGACTAATCCAGTGCTACTAAAAACATTAGATTTCTATACCGAATTCGGAATAGGTTGTGATTTATATTTTTCGTTCTTTAAACTTTCGCCCGAATTGAAATTTGGCATAGGACTTAACAACATTTTAGTGCCAATCGAACAAAGAAATGAAGACAGCCTTAGCAAGGAAGACAAAGTATTTACAAATGCTCTATCTGGTCTAAATTCGAAATTCATTTCTCTTACTTTCAATTTTGAATAGATCAATGTAAGATCATCTTATTAAATTCATAAACTTCAAACATGATTCTAATTGCAGATAGTGGTTCGACCAAGACCCAATGGTGTGTCATAAATAATGGTAAAGTAATGATTGAGATTTACACCTTGGGCATCAATCCTTACTATCAAACAACCGAAGAAATACGAACAGAATTATCTGTCCAACTTATTCCTAAACTAGATAATCAAAGCATTAGTTCTATCTACTTTTACGGCGCAGGTTGTGCTATTGAGGAAAAGAAAAGTATCGTGAGAGAAGCGCTTAAATCACTATTTGATCATGCATCCATTGAAATAGAAAGTGACCTTCTTGGAGCTGCAAGATCCCTGTTTCAAAACAATAAAGGAATAGCATGTATACTTGGAACAGGCTCAAACTCATGCTATTACGATGGAAATCATATCATTGAAAATATTTCACCTCTCGGATTTATTCTTGGTGATGAAGGAAGTGGTGCTGTTCTAGGCAAATTACTGATAGCTGATTGCTTAAAAAACCAATTACCTTTGGAGTTAAAAGAGAAATTTCTAACTAGCTATCAACTCACTCCAGCCGAAATTTTAGATAGAGTTTACAAAAAACCATTCCCGAATCGATTTCTAGCACAGTTTGCTCCTTTCTTGTTGGATCATCTTGAAGAACCGTCTATTTTCAATATAGTATTTGATAGTTTTGACGCTTTTATCACTCGCAACTTAATGCAATATCAGTTAGAGGACTTACCAGTCGGGGTTATAGGTTCAATAGGCTATCACTTTAAAGACGTTTTGGAAATAGTAGCTTTTGAACGAAATATTAATATTACCAAAGTAGAGCAACGACCCATGGAAGGTCTAATACAATATACGCTTAATCTCAAATAAGTAACCCGATTAGAAAAAAGATTGAACATATCCTACTTTGAAAACCACGATACAATGGCATTTATAAAAATTACGGAGCAAGAATCAACTCACAAAGATTTAGATACCAAGCCTGTTAGTGAATTGCTTATTGCGATGAATAATGAAGATAAACTAGTGGCATTGGCAATTGAAAGCGTATTGCCTAAAATTGAGCTGTTGGTATTAGACATTGTTAAACAAATGAAGAAAGGTGGAAGGGTATTCTATATCGGAGCAGGGACGAGTGGAAGACTGGGTGTACTTGATGCCTCTGAAATTCCACCTACTTTCGGAGTTCCCAACAATCTTTTTAACGGAATTATTGCTGGTGGTGATTATGGCTTACGTCACTCGATAGAACATGCTGAAGATGATGAACATGCAGCCTGGGAGGAATTATTAAAACTTGGTGTGAGTGAACAGGACATCATTATTGGGATTGCAGCATCGGGTACTACTCCATTTGTAATCGGAGCCTTGAAACAAGCAAATTCCAATGGGATATTAACAGCTTCAATTACTTGTAATCCCGATTCACCAATTGCCGAACTGGCACACCACCGCATAGAATTGATACTTGGTCCTGAATTTGTTACAGGCAGTACGCGTCTTAAAGCAGGTTCTGCACAGAAAATGACTCTCAACATGATTAGCACCGCCACAATGATTAAATTGGGAAGAGTAAAAGGGAACAGAATGGTCAACATGAAGCTTGTAAATGCAAAACTGATTGATCGCGGCACGCGCATTTTAATGCAAGAGCTTCACCTAGACTACGATGAGGCAAAGCAAAAACTACTAATTGCTGGATCGGTAAGCAATGCATTGAAATAGTTTTTTTTAAGAAAGGCAATAATTGCAATAAAACTAGCTATTTTTATGATAACTAAGAACCGCAAAACCATTAAGCACAACCATAAATCCAAACAAGGCATAAAGTTGCTTTGTTAAATCTACTATAGTGCTTCCCTTAAGATAAACCATTCTCATTACTTCAATGAAATACTTCAATGGATTAAAAATGGTAATATATTGTGCCCACTCAGGCATACTGCTCACTGGCGTAAATAATCCACTCATCAAAATTAGTATCACTAATAGAAAAAACATTACAAACATAGCTTGCTGCATTGTACTGGATGAATTTGAAATAAGCAATCCAAATCCAGAAATAGCCAAAATATAAACTGCTGTAAAAAAATACAGAGTCAATAGACTACCTTCTGGATATATGCCATAGACAAATCTTCCTAAAGCAAAACAAACACTTATAACAATAAAACCTACTGTCCAATAAGGAATTAACTTTGCTAAGATAAACACAAACTTATTAATCGGTGTTACGTTAAGCTGTTCGATAGTACCTTTCTCCTTTTCGGAAACGATGTTTAATGCAGGAAGAAAGCCACACAGAATTGTAATTAATTGTACCATGATAGCAGGAACCATAAATCGTTTAAAATCCAAAGAAGAATTGAATGCAAATTCCGAATTGGTTACAATAGTTGGACTTGGATTTTTGTTCACTAGTTGGATTTTTTTTACACTTAACTCTTTTGAAAAATCGGCAACAACAGCACTTAAATAAGAGCTACCTAGTCCTCCTTTTGTTCCGTTTACAGCATTGGCTGCTATAAATACTTTAGAGCAAAGCTCCTTCTCTAAATCTTTTTCAAAATGCAGTGGTATTTCCAGAATCACATCCGAAACAGAGTTTTCAATACTATGAATCCCTAATGGATATGAAGCAGCAATACTAGTTATATGAAAATATGGAGAAGCACCTACTTTCTGAATCAGTCGCTCGGATGTTGGACTGTGATCATTATCAACTACACAAACATTGATATCCTTCACTTCCATATTGGCAGCATTAGGTAAAAGGAGCATCATCATTATCGGGAACATAAAAATGATTCTAGGAAGAAATGAATCTCTAAGAATTTGCTTAAATTCTTTTTCAAGTAAAAATCGCAACATACTAATCTAATCTGATTTTAAATTTCTTAAGACTAATTGTAATTAAAACTACTGCCATGAAACATAATATTATAATTTCTTGAAGAGCATATTTCAATTCTAATCCCTCAATCATTATTTTTTTTACGGCCATTATATACCATTTGGCTGGTATTATATGTGAAAGGAATTGAAGTGGCATAGGCATATTCTCAACAGGGAACATCATTCCCGACAATAGCATCACAGGCATCATAAGTGCCATTCCAGAAATGAGCATCGCAGCTACCTGTGTCTCTGATATAGTGGAAATGAGCAAACCGATACAAAGCGATACTATTATAAAAATAACCGATACTAAAGTTAATGAGAATATACTTCCTGCTACAGGTACATGAAGGACAAATACTGACAACCACATTATTGTTAGCAAGTTGACCACTGAAAGCACTAAATAAGGCACTGCTTTAGCTAAAATAATGCTCAATGGTTTCATGGGTGAAACAAGAAGTACCTCCATCGTTCCTGTTTCCTTTTCACGGACTATGGAAATTGATGTCATCATTGCACATATAAGCATCAGAATCATACCCATAACACCAGGCACAAAATTAAATGAGCTCTTCATTGCAGGATTGTAAAGCAGTTTTATTTCTGGCTTTATCTGATAAGGAACTTTTTGCAGGCGTGCAAGTTCCCTTTGGTAATTAAAAATGATTGAACTTGCATAATTATTTAGCGTCACAGCCACATTTGGATTGGTAGCATCTGTTATAATTTGAATCTGAGCACCTCCTTTATGGTACAACTTATCAATGAATTCATTGCTAAAAATCAATACTATATCTGCTTCTCCTCTTTGAAAAGTAGGCTCTACGTCAGCCGTACTTCGTAATACTTTCACCACAGTAAAGTATTTGCTAGCTTCCATTTCTCGAATTATATGTTGAGTTGCAACATCATTCGATGGGTCAAGAATCGCAAGTCTCGAATTATTAACCTCTGTAGAAATGGCAAATCCAAACAATATAATTTCTACAATGGGCATACCCAATAGTATAAGTATGGTTCGCTTATCACGCAGGATATGATAAAACTCCTTTGCTACAAACGACCAAAACTGACTACTTCTAATGAATTTTTGAAAAAGATTCATTGCATATTTATGTTATGAATAAAAACTGAATATAAAAGATGATATCACAAAAAAATGATATCTCAATAACTGAACGATTAATCCAATTAAGACCCAAGGCATATCGAAACTCTTGGTCGAAACTAACTTTCAATAGTTTAATGCTGAGCTTATACAAATTGAATAGTAGATTGAGTGATCATCGAGATTGTACTTCTAATTTGTGCTAATAGTATTTGAGCACTTTGCCCATAAAAAATCTATCGTTCGTTTATTAATACTTCTAATGATGTATTCGGGATTAATTATCACCACGTTTGGCTTTACGCGCCAATTGATGAAACACTTCATCCATATTTTTAGCATTGAATTGAGCTTTAAGGTTTTTGGGACTGTCGAGAGCATCGATCCTGCCATCAACCATTATCGACACCCTATTGCAATACTCTGCCTCATCCATATAATGTGTTGTAACAAAAATAGTGATACCTTTATCTGCTGCTTCGTATATCAACTCCCAGAATTGTCTTCGAGTAGCAGGATCGACTCCACCTGTTGGTTCATCCAGAAATACGATTTTTGGCTCATGAAAAATTGCTACTGAAAAAGACAATTTCTGTTTCCAACCAAGTGGTAATGATTTAACCAAAGTATTTCTTTCACTTTCGAAACCCAATTGTTTTAATAACAAATCTGTTTTCTTAGAAATTTCTTTGTCTCTCATTCCATAAATTCCTGCAAAAAGTCGAATATTTTCCCATACTTTAAGGTCTTCGTAGAGTGAAAACTTTTGGCTCATATAACCTATACTCTTTTTTACATTTTCTGCATCTTTCTCAATATCAAAACCAGCTACCATCCCTGTACCACCTGAGGGGATACTTAATCCACACAGCATACGCATTGCAGTAGTTTTTCCAGCACCATTGGCACCCAAAAAACCAAATATCTCGCCCTTTTGCACGCTGAAACTAATAGCATCAACAGCGGTAAAATCTCCAAATCTTTTGGTAAGCTGATCTGTATATATTACTGTTTCCATATTGTAATGTCGGTTTTATTGATCAGTAGAACTCTTTGACAATTGCATATAGCAATCTTCTATACCTGCTTTAATTATTTGTATATGTATTTCGGCGTGTCCCAATTGTAATAAATAGGTATTTAATTCAGCTATTTCAACAAACTTATCTGTGAGTGTGATGTGGTGAACATCACCAAATGCAAAACATGAAGCAATCTTTGGGTGAGCTCTAAGGTCTGTTAGTAATTTAGACATTCTATTGCTTTGGACAGCCCATAAAACATGCTCAAATCCGTCAATAATTCTTTGCGGTGTATCTATTTGTAAAAACATTCCATTTTGAATTAATGCAATTCTGTCACAAAGAAAAGCCTCGTCCATATAAGGAGTTGAAACTAAAATAGTTATGCCCTGTTGTTTCAGATTACGTAGCATACCCCAAAATTCTTTTCTCGATACAGGATCAACACCCGTGGTAGGTTCATCCAAAAAAAGTACAGAAGGCTTATGAATCAAAGCACAACTTAGAGCAAGCTTTTGCTTCATTCCCCCTGATAGTTTACCGGCTCTTCGGTTTTTGAAAGGCTCTATTTGTTGGTATATATCTTTTACTAATTCATAATTTTCTTCGACAGTTGTATTAAAAACTGTTGCAAAAAAGTTTAGGTTTTCTTCAACAGTCAAATCTTGATATAAAGAAAATTTACCTGGCATATATCCCACTCGTTGTCGGATACTCTTTAGTCCATTTTGGATATCAAATCCATCTACCAATGCATATCCTGAATCAGGCACCAGTAAGGTTGTTAGTAATCTGAATAGAGTTGTTTTACCAGCACCATCAGGACCAATAATTCCAAAAATTTCACCTTTTTCTACATTAAAAGACACACCTTCTAATGACCCATCCAATGGATTGATGCGTCCTAATCCTACATAACTCGATTTTTTTGATGAATTGTAGTTTTTTGACAAGCCCTTTACTTCAACTGCATACATATTATATGGATTATACTCTGATGTTCATTATCTATTAATATTTTGGAAAATGGCATGTTCTGACTATTTCAAATCAATTGTCCCATACATTCCAATTTTCAGAAAACCATCATTTTTGACACTAACTTTTACTGCATAAACCAGATTAGCACGTTCATCTCTTGTTTGAATGGTTTTAGGAGTAAATTCTGATTTATCAGAAATCCAAGTTATAACTCCTTCATATTCTCTCACATTCTCTTGACCGTAGTCAGCTTTAACCATAACTTTTTGACCAATTTTCACCTCTGTAAGTTGGTTGGCTGTAAAATAGGCACGTAGAATCATATTATTAGTATCAGCTATTTTAAAAATTGCTTTACCTGGCATTGCAACTTCACCCATTTCAGCATATTTTACCAATACCGTACCTGCAATTGGGCTGGTAATATAGCATTTACTCAATTGGTCCTGCACTTGTTCCACCTGAATAGCAACTCCTTTTGTTTCACCATCTATACCTTCGTTACTTGTGATGAGTGTTGTTTTTTGGGCATCAAGTTGTTTTTCCAATAATAGAATTTGAGCATTAATGTCGTCGAGCTGCTTTTGATTTGCCGCATTGGCCTTTAACAAGTTTTCGATACGTTTACGTTCTGTTTTCGCAGTTGATATCTGTTGTTCTATGGAAGCAATTTGCTTCTTCACATCTGGGCGTCGACATTGAATAGCTTTACTACTGTTGAGTAGTTGCTTTTTTTTCAGGTAAAGTTGTATGCTATCGATTGTCCCTACCAGCTCTCCTTGTTTTAGTATTTGTCCCTCTTCTACGCTCAAAGTAAGTATTTTACCTGTTGACTCAGACGAGACAATAACTTCGGTGGTTTCAAAGTTTCCTGTAGCGAAAAAATCACCCGTTGATTTACTACACGAAGCTAGAATGAATGCTACTGACAAAACTACTAAGCTTGTTTTTTTGAATAATCTCATATCGTTGGAAGTTTAGTTATTGATTATTGATGTTATATTTAAGTTGATATACAGCTACGAGCAATTGTATTTCGTGCAATGCTTTTACTTGTTTGGCTTGATTCTCGGCATTAATTTCACGAATGAGATCTGATACAGCCAATGTCCCATTTTCTAATTTGGCTTGGGCTGACTGTTTGATGCTTTCTCGCAAACGTATGATGTCATCGTCTTTTGAAATAACTGATTCCAATTTGGTTATTTCAAGTCTTTGTTGACGAGTTTTCAAATCGGTATTAAACAAAAATGTTTCACGTTGTACATCTACCATTTTTTGGTTCAATTCCAACTTTTTGAGGTTAGCATTCTGTGAATATAAACCGCTAAAATTCCAAGAAAGTCTCAATCCTCCAATATAAAATGGATTGAATGAATTGTCAAACATATTGAATGCCGGCCTACCGTATCCACCTTGTAGAAATAAACCTATCTTTGGAAGATTAGTTGCATAAATCATTGATTTCTGAGTCTCGAAAAGTTGATTTTGTAAGGAAAACTGTTTTAGCTCAGGTCTTTTGTTACTTAGGTCAACTACTTGATTCAGCTCTACAATTGGTTTCAGCAAAACCGTTCTGTCATCAATCACTGACCTAGTAAACGCAGCCAGCATTACACGATAAGCCAATTGTGTATTCTTAAGTTCGGTTTCTTTTTGTATGGCATTGAGCTGCTCTACCTTGATTACATCCACATCAGATTGATTCGCTATTCCATTGTTTTTATACGCTTCCAATCGCGAAAAACTGGTTTGAAGCTCTGTTTGGAGAATTTTATTTTGTTTTATTTGTTCTTCTAACAATAATATTCCAAAAAATAGTTGGTCTACTCGCTCATTGAGCGAATATAAATTCACTTCTACTTGTTGCTTTTCTAATGCCTCAGTGGCAAGTAATGCTTTTTTCTGTGCTGAAACATTTCCCCCATCCCAAAGGGTTTGATTGATTTCAAGTGCTACTTGATATTGATCTTTGGACATAGTTGTAAAATTTACTGGTTTTGGTAAATTGGCTAGCATATCTATCATTCCTTGAGGTAGAGAGGTTACTTCAGATTGATAGGTAGCTTTACCCACTAGCGAAAACTGTGGCAAATACGACTTATTTGCATTACTAATATTATATCCAGCAGTTTGTTCTATCAGAGCGTATTGTTGTATTAATGGGAAATTCGCTTTGGCTCTCTCTCTGCAAATCTCAATTGTAAGTGTTTCTCCGATTGCAATACTCACACTAAGTATCACACAGAATGTTGTAAGAAATAACTGCTTCATTTTTGTAAACTTCTTAGAATAATATTAAAATTTTCCTCTTTTCTATTTTCTATCATGGTTTTTAGTTGCTCCTCTGGAAAAACAGCTAATCCTTTTATTATTGGCATAACAAGGAAAACACCTGCATTCAAAGACAAAGCACTAAGCATCACATCGACGGCTGATATTTTACGAATGTTCCCTTTTTCAAATTCAATTTTCAGTTCCTTGTCCAGCTGTGTCAACACCATGCCTGGAGCTTTAGTGAAAATTTCCTTCACCGTTTGAAGCCTTCTAGGATTGGTAGTGAGTTCATTCAATAACATAAAAGGCATTTTCGGATTTTGCTGCAACATTTCAAAATGTGCATACATCCTTAGTCGCAGTCGTTCTTCGAATTTCATCGAATCATCACCCACATTGACAAAATAATTTGCAAAGGTTTCAATTTTTTTTCTGAAAATTAGAAGAAATAATTTTTCCTTTGAACGGTAGTAATAATGTACCAAAGCTTGATTACATCCTACCTGCTTTGCAATTGCTATAGTGGATGTTAGTGCAAATCCCCTTTCGAGGAATAAGCGTTCTGCCACTTCAAGTATTTGATTTTCTGTATTTGTAACGTTTAATTCCGACATTTAATAATAATATTTAATAGCATTATTAATCACATGCAAAGTAACAACTTTGTTTTGACTAAGGCAAGTTTTCTCAATAGTTTTTTATTGTAGAAATTTATACAACTTCAATTGTCCACCAAACATTATAAGTGAATCAAACACAAAAAAAAATGAGACTCATTTCACAACGAATCTCATTCACCTAAATCCAAAACAAATCATTTTACGAAAATTTTCTCAACCTTAATAAATTTATCGTCTGTCATAACTCTTACAATATATATGCCAGAATTTAATTCTGTGGTATAATCATTTGATTCGAAACTATTTAATTTAAATGATTTTTTAATTACTTTACCATCTATACCATATAAGTAAACTTGAATATCTTTATCAGTATTGTTTTCGATTTTTACTGTGCCATTACCACCCATAACATTAACCGATTCACTTACTTCATCTTTAGTAGTTGTTGCTACGCTTTGATTAGAATAAAAACTTGTCATACTAGTGTACAAGATAAAACGAGCATGATCATTTAAGTTACTTTTAGCTGTGAAATTATAACTAGTACCCGTTTCTGTAACATCTACAATTTCTTTGGTTTCAATATCATACAAATACAAAGAACTATAACTTAACGATAAATATTCATTATTAAACTTTATACTGTATGAAGTATCAGCAGCAGTTCGTAACCATATTTCTAATCCATTGACATTGTTTGTAGTATTTACTTGATAGATTTTAGAATCCGATTCTTTTGAATAAATTTGCAAATTAGATGTTGGGCCTAATACTTTAAGTCCATCCCATCCATTATCGTATGCAGATGAACATGTTTTATTAGTAACTACCCACATACAATCATAGGTAGTTGCTCCTTTCACTTCAATTCTAGAAGACGTTAGCATTCGAGCTGCATGTTGCATGGCAATATCTTGAGATAAAGCTATCTGAGGAAGTACTATAAATGTACTATATATCATCACTTTTTGAATTATCTTATTCAAAAACAAAAAGTACATCTGAAGTGAATTATTTGTATTCATTTTCGCTAGTATTTTTTGAAATGAGATTTTTTATTATTAAAAAACAAACTAGTACTTAATTCTGCCATATAGTTCTTTTTTACTACTACTACAAATATATACCTACCATACACATTTCCCACCAAATAGTATGTTAAATATTTTGTTAAATATTTGATCACACACAATAAAAGTCATTGACACTTAATTATAAAAGAAAAACACGAACTATAAAAAATAAATATACTCATATAACATAATGTATTTACTTAAAAAACATATTTCATTAGCAACAGAAATACATAAAAATTGAATTTTAACAAACAATTATTGAGTTTCAGTGTTTAATTATTTCAGATATAATCTGATTATTAACCAACAATATATTTCATAAATGACAGAAACAAAATCAGCCATTGACATTGATTCAAAACAGGAAAAAAAACAAAATTCATTTGAAGAATTTATCGGTAGGTTTAAATCCGCCCTCAAAACTGTTTATCATGAAGATAATGACATTAACCAGATGAGTATCAATAGGGGTATTGCTCCTGAAGCACTTAACAAAATCTTATCTACGAATCCACACACACTGATCATACCAAAAGAATATGGAGGCTCAGGAGGCAGTATTAAAGAAAATCTAATTCTCTTATCCTCTGCTTCATATGAGTCACTTCCATTATCACTTACACTTGGTATTAACAGTGCTTTGTTTCTACAACCGTTTATTAAATATGGACAAAATGAAGTGAAGGGACCAATTTTAGAACGATTTGTCAATCATCAAAATCTGGGTGGCCTAATGATAACAGAGCCGACACATGGCACTGATGCTCTGAATATGAAAACCTCATGGACTGAAAACAATTCACATTATCATTTAAAAGGCATTAAACACTGGGCTGGTCTTACTGGACAGGCCAATTTCTGGCTTCTAACAGCTCGAAAACAAACTGACAATGGTCTACTTCAGCGAGATGTTGATATGTTTGTTAGTGATAATAGTGTGACAAATCAAAATATTGTCGTTGAAGAATATTTTGAAAATTTGGGATTGTACCAAATACCATATGGTAGAAATTTCATTGATGTAAAAATACCTAAATTACAAAAATTAGTACCACACACAAATGGTGTTCACATGATGATGGATTTGCTACACCGAAGTAGGTTACAGTTTCCAGGCATGACAACTGGATTCATTCATCGAATGCTTGATGAAGGCCTAACACATTGCAAACAACGGATGGTTGGTGGTAAATCATTATTTTCTTACGACCATGTACAACATCAATTGTCTATCCTTCAAGCTAACTTTACTATTAGTTCGGCTTTAAGCGCTCTAAGTGTTGCACATGCCGACATTAAAAATGATTTAAACAGTTTAGGATTTGAAGCTAATGTAGTAAAAACAGTAGCTACAGACCTTATGCAACAATCGGCTCAAACATTAGTACAACTTGTAGGAGCTGCCGCATACAAGCTAACACATATTGCGGGGAGAGGAACTAACGATAGCCGCCCGTTCCAAATCTTTGAGGGTGCCAATGACATTCTTTACATACAAATTGGAGAATCGTTAATAAAACAAATGAAATCTCTGAAAATTACAAATCTATTTAATTATCTAAGAGATTTAAAACTTACAGATAGAGCATCTGAATACTTTAAGTCTGATTTAGGATTTAATCTTGACTTCCAACTAAAACAACGTAAGACAATGGAACTTGGCTATATTATTAGCCGTATTGTTGCTATGGATTTGGTAATCAAATTAGGTGATAAAGGATTTAGAAATGACATGATTAATGGAGCCATATCTATTCTAAGACAAGAAATATGCAGTCGTTTAAATAGCCTGCAATTTAAACAAGAAACCACCGTTGTAGATGAATATCACGAAAATAGTCAATGGTTGAATTTTATTTAACCATAATTATTCATTCATAGTTTTAGAATATTGCACTATTGACAGCATGAGGAGTAAACCCTGACTCAAAGAAGGATAAATTTTTGATTAAATATCCCTTGGGAACCATAATAAAAGAGATTAGGTTATAGAATGCCTATGATTATTATTTAACAAAAAAAAGAACGAAAGCAAATCTTGCTTTCGTTCTTTTTTTTGTTAATGAGGATGTGGAGCTGGAGGGAGTCGAACCCTCGTCCAAACAAGGAAACAATTTGCTTTCTACATGTTTATCTTCGCCTAAATTTTCGTGCATCAACAAGACCGAAGCCACCTATCAATACCTTATCCTTTGTGTTTTCATCTTGTTTACAAGGCTAAACAAAACTATCCTCGATTTAGCTGCACTTCCGATTCAAGTTGCCTCGTGGCTACGGCACTTGGGAAATGTCTCGTCCCAACACCTAGTATCGGGATTAAGCTCGATCTACTATGATTCGATTAAGCAGCAAGAGCGTAAGAATTTTCGCCAGTTATAATTTTGAGAACCGTGATTAACGAGCCGTTTTCCCCCCGCTCGACATGCTTACATAATCTTTCTACCTGCTGTCAAAACCAAACAGCCCCAGTTTTTTTACTGTTTATTAGTTTATTGGGATACCATAATTCAGTAATTTCCCAGTTAATCAGCTAAACAAAAACTTATTTTGCAAAACTTACTGCTCTCGTTTCACGGATTACAGTTATTTTTACCTGACCTGGATAAGTCATCTCATCCTGAATTTTCTTTGCAATATCAAATGACAACATTTCGGTTTCTTTGTCATCAATTTTATCGGCACCAACTATTACACGTAGTTCGCGTCCTGCTTGAATAGCATAAGTTTTCAAAACTCCAGGATATGAGGCAGCCAAATTTTCGAGGTCGTTCAATCGTTTGATGTAAGCCTCAACAATTTCTCTACGAGCTCCAGGACGCGCTCCCGAAATAGCATCACATACCTGAACAATAGGAGCTATAAGTGTTTCCATTTCAACTTCATCATGGTGTGCACCTATGGCATTACATACATCTGGCTTTTCTTTGTATTTTTCTGCCAATCTCATACCTAGTATTGCATGTGGCAATTCTGGCTCGTCATCTGGCACCTTACCTATATCGTGTAAAAGACCAGCACGCTTTGCTTTTTTAGGATTTAAACCCAATTCTGATGCCATTGTTGCACACAAGTTAGCCACTTCGCGCGAGTGTTGTAGTAAGTTTTGACCATAAGAAGAGCGGTATTTCATCTTACCAACCATACGTATCAATTCTGGATGCAGACCGTGTATACCCAAATCAATAGTTGTTCGTTTACCAATTTCGATAATTTCTTCCTCTACTTGCTTACGAACTTTTGTTACCACTTCTTCAATTCTAGCAGGATGAATACGACCATCAGTTACCAGTTGATGTAATGACAATCGTGCAACTTCCCTACGAACTGGATCAAAAGCAGAAAGCACAATAGCTTCAGGAGTATCATCAACAATAATTTCAACACCTGTAGCCGCTTCTAGAGCTCGTATATTACGACCTTCACGTCCTATGATTCGACCTTTAATTTCGTCAGATTCTATGTGAAAAACTGTAACAGAATTTTCAATTGCAGTTTCAGTAGCTATACGTTGAATACATTGTACCACAATGCGTTTCGCTTCTCTATTTGCAGTCATTTTAGCTTCTTCCATAATGTCATTTATATATGACATAGCATTGGTTTTAGCCTCTTCTTTCAAAGTCTCGACAAGCCTTTCTTTGGCTTGTTCTGCTGATAATCCTGAGATGGTTTCAAGTTGATGTTGAGCTTGATGAGTAAGAGTTTCCAACTCCTTTTTCTTATTCTCTAAGCCGTTCATTTGATGTTCAAGATTTTCTTTCAGAGTATCAACTTCATTAATCTTTCGTTGAATATCACCTTGCTTTTGATTTAGCTGCATTTCACGTTGTTGGAGTTTCACTTCCACAGACTGTATTTTTGCATTTCGTTCTTGGACTTGTTGTTCGTGTTCGGCTTTGAGAGCAATAAATTTCTCCTTTGCCTCAATCATTTTGTTCTTCTTTAACAGCTCTGCCTCTGCTGCAGCATCCTCTATTGCTCTCTTGTTAATATACCGCTGAAATACAAAAGTAATACCAGCGCCTACAACAAGTGCAATAATCCCTATTAGAATATTTCCCATTGAATAATTTGTAAATAAATGAATGAATTGTGTATATTAAAATATATAAATAATTGAACTATTGTCAGTTTGATAAAAAAAAAGCATTAACATTAATTGGTAGTATGACAACCCCAATTATGTAATGCGGAAATACAAATGTAAACTAACAATGATTATTCTTGAATAAGATTCTTTAATTCCTGGTCCAATGCTTGAATTCTATTTGCTAATATAGAATCATCTTTTGAATCTTCTAACTTGGTAATAGCCACTGCCAATTCAAAGGCAACAAGTTTCAACACTTGCTCCACTGGTCTTTGGTGGTAGGCTTTACTATTTTTTATCAACAAAGAATTAAATAGCTTTTCAGCTTTACGAAATACCAATTCTTCAGGACTCTCTTTGAGCCTATCTTGTTCATTAGTACTCCGCTTAACACTTAAAGGCAATAAGAACCCACCTAAATTAACGTTTATCTTGAATATTTTGTAGTCTTGTTCCATACGCTCTACTCGTCTAGAAGCGTTATGCATTTGTCTATTTCACGCACCATTTTAGCAATCTTGTTCTTCATGTCATTTTTATCTGATTCCGAACCACTTATACTAGTTGCTAACTTCATATGGTCAATTTTTTCTCGTAAGACCAATACTTCCTGATGAGCATGCATCAACTCTTCATGTTTTCTATTGATACTATGCTTCAGTTGAACATTTTCTTCACTCAATTGAGTATACTCCGAAATTAATTTTCGCAGTCGACATTCAAATGCGTTAACAAGTTCTTCGTATTTATTGGTCATTTTATAAGAAAATCTACACAAAAATAAGCTTTTGGTTTTAATTAATGAAATTATTTATGTTTTTTTCATCAAAAAGAAATTTGATTGTATTTCTGAAACTTATTAAACTAATAATTCTGAGGTTCTATCTACTGCTTGATGGATGTTGGAACAAAAATTCATTTTGCCAATCAAAGTTTCTATGCCTGTCTTCTCAAGTACCAAATGAACTTTTTGATTAACCCCTGAAAGCAAAATTTGAATATTGTCTTTATTTGATAATTTAATCAGACTTTCTAAGTTATGTGCACCGGTAGAATCAACAAATGGCACTTTTCTCATTCGAATAATGGGTACTTTGGGTTTGTCACCTTCTCGTTTCATCTGTTTATAATTTAATTTTAGATGTCAGATTGAACTCTCATGACAAAATTTAATCATGCCCTAGTGGGTCAAAGTAGATAAAATTTTGTAATGCTCGTTTCATTACTTCCTCAAATTTATTGGCGACCCCAAAAAAGAACGGACCTTCAATTTCGTATACTTCTACACCTTTTGGCAACTTGAGTTTCTCATGTTCTATTCCATCTTCTTCATAGTCAGCCTCATCTATTTCATTCTTAAAGATAGAAATTGATGTTGTTTCAGATATACGTCTTAAAAAACAATAAAACAGCTAGCAGAAGTCCTACCTCAATAGCAATGGTTAAGTCAAAAACAACTGTAAGTGTAAAAGTGCAGATCAATACTGCTACGTCAGATCTTGGTGTTTTCAATATGGAACTGAAAGTCCTCCATTCACTCATATTGTAGGTTACCACTACTAAAACTCCAGCCAAACATGCCATTGGTATATGTTGTATTGTTTAACAAAGTCCAAAGCATAGGATTGAAGTATTTTTGCATACAATATTTATTTTTACACCAACAGCAAATATAGTTATTTCAAAAAAAAGCGATTAAATAAGTCCTTAAAAAAAATCAAAACTAGCAACTTTTATAAAACAAAACTGTTAGTTATAAAATAAAGTGTAATTTTGCACCTACAACAGATTACTTAATTTAAATATGTGGCAGTTCAATCCATTTAATTACTCTCGCAGACCTTCAAAAACCATTCAAATAGGGCAACTTCTATTAGGAGGGACTCAACCAGTACGAGTTCAGTCTATGGCAAACACGAATACTAATGATACCAAAAACTCAGTAGAACAATGCATTCGGATAATCGAAGCTAGTGGGGAGTTGGTACGATTTACTACACAAGGTATTAAAGAAGCTGAAAACGTAAAACTAATTCACAATGAACTTAGGAAACTTGGATATTCAACGCCTTTGGTTGCCGACATTCATTTCAATGCCAATGCAGCAGATGTTGCAGCTAAAAATGTAGAGAAAGTTCGTATCAATCCAGGTAACTACGTTGGAAGTATCAAAATTGGTGACACATCTGACTATACCGACGAAGAATTCGAATTGGAATACCAAAAAATTAGAACTCGCTTTATTCCGTTTTTAAACATCTGCAAAGAGAATAATACAACTATTCGAATTGGAGTAAATCATGGTTCGTTAAGCGAACGAATGATGAACAGATACGGTGATACTTCGCGTGGAATGGTAGAGTCGTGCTTGGAATTCCTCAAAATCTGTCAAGAAGAAAATTTTGACCGCGTTGTGATTTCAATGAAGACTTCTAATACGGTAATGATGGTACAGACCGTTAGGCTACTCGTTGACACATTGGAAAAAGCAAATTTAAACTTTCCGATCCACCTTGGAGTAACTGAAGCAGGTGATGGTGAAGATGGCAGAATAAAATCTGCTGTGGGTATAGGTGCTTTACTTGCTGATGGCATTGGTGACACTGTAAGGGTGTCATTAAGCGAAGATCCTGAATTTGAAATCCCTGTGGGAAGACTACTCGTTTCATACATTACCAACAGGAACAATCATCTACCTATAAAAGGTGAAATATCCGATGCTCATAATAGATTTGAATACAACAGACGTAGAACCCATGCCGTAGAAAACATAGGAGGTGAAAATCTACCTGTAGTGATTGCTCCTGTGGATGGAAAATATGAATTACTACCTGATTACATTGCACAGGGCGACAAGATATTTAATCGTGATGGTCAGACTTTTCCTGTTTTTAACCCTTCACAGCTGGATGACATTAAGCTATATTCTTCAAAAATAAAATTTATTCGAATTACATATCCAGATTTATCTAATGAACTGATTGAATTTCTGAAATCGAGAACCGATGTAGTGTTGTTACTTAACAGCAATCATCAAAACAAGGTAGGCGAACAACGAGCATTTTTTCATGCATTGCTAAATGCATCATGTACCAACCCTGTTGTTCTCTGCCAATCGTATTCAGAAAACGAACTTCAACAACTTCAAATAAAATCTGCAGCCGATTTAGGCGTACATTTTATTGATGGGTTTGGTGATGGTATTGCTCTTGAAAACACAGGCTCAATATCAGCCGAACAAATCAACTCTGTTGCTTTTGGAATTCTTCAAGCATCAAGAGTACGGGTTTCCAAAACCGAATTTATTTCTTGTCCGAGTTGTGGACGAACCAAATTCCATTTACAAACCGTTGTAGCACAAGTAAAAGCCAGGACTTCACATTTGAAAGGATTAAAAATAGGGATAATGGGTTGCGTAGTAAATGGACCTGGTGAAATGGCAGATGCCGATTACGGGTATGTGGGTGCTGGAGAAGGTAAAATAAGCCTTTATAAACGTAAAGAATGCATAGAAAAAAGTATACCCGAAGCAGAAGCTGTAGATAAGTTAGTTAATCTTATCAAGGCAAACGGTGATTGGCACGATGCATAGTAGATAATCATCTTTATCATTAGTAATTAAAAATTCAATTAACATTCATTTTATTTTAGATTTCAATGAAAAAAACAGTACTAGTTTTATCATTTATTTTCACAATCATAGCAACTGGTTTTGCTCAATCAAAATCTATAGGGCTACGTTTTGCTGATATTGGCGATGGAGCCGAAATTTCATTTCAGACTGCAATGGGTAAAGCCAACAGGTTAGAACTGGATTTAGGTGCATTTTCAAATAGTGTCAGATTAGCTGCAATACTACAATGGAAATGGGATTTGAATCAAATTGGTCCAGGCTTTGCTTGGTATGCAGGAGGTGGTCTTAGTGCAGGTAGTTACAGTGGGAATAACATTGGTTTAGGACTATTAGGTCAATTGGGTATTGAATACAATTTTACCATCCCATTGCAAATTTCTTTTGACTTTCGTCCAAGCATTTGGAATTCTTATCATACTTATTTTAACGGCACTGGACTTTCAGCAAGGTATCGGTTTTAAAATTACATCAAACATTCTACATGCTCATAATTTCACTAAATCATTACCTAAAAATGATTGTGGTTAAATAAAAGTAAATTTTTAGTTTTTTATCAATGATGGATTATAAAGAACTATGCCTTGCCACCTGCCAAATTGCTCGTGAAAGTGGCAAATTCATGTCTAACGAAAGGTTGAACTTCGATGATTCAATGATAGAGCATAAAGGATTACACGACTTAGTAAGTTATGTAGATAAAGAATCCGAAATTCGTATCATCGAAGCGCTACAACAATTATTGCCCGAGGCTGGTTTTATCGCAGAAGAAGGTACCTCTACTAAAAAAGGAGAGAAATACAACTGGATAATCGACCCCTTGGATGGTACTACCAATTTCATTCAAGGAATTCCTATTTATTCTGTCAGTATCGCTTTGATGGAAGATTCTGAGCTTGTTGTGGGAGTAGTATACGAAGTAGGTCAAGCTGAATGCTTTTATGCCTGGAAAGATGGGGGTGCATATCTTAACGGAAAACCCATATCTATTTCAAATACATCAGACACTCATAATGCGCTTTTGGCTACAGGTTTTCCATATACCAATTTTACGAATCTGGACAAATACATTCAATACCTTAGTTGGGCTATGACTTCTACACGCGGACTACGTCGATTGGGCTCAGCAGCAGTAGATTTGTCTTACGTGGCATGTGGTAGATTTGATGCTTTCTTCGAATCAGATCTCAAAGCATGGGATGTAGCAGCAGGTGCATTAATTGTTCTTGAAGCAGGCGGAAACGTATTTGATTTTAAGGGTGGGAAAAATTTTGTATTTGATGGGCAAATAATTGCATCCAATCAAGCTTTGACGTCAATTATGCATAGCAAAGCAATAGAATTAATGGTCTAGTTACAATCTAGAATTATTATGATTATCAACGAAAGAGACAATCGAAACGACAGACTATTGCAAGTTGCTTATAAAATGATGACAGCAGCTAGAACTGCACCCAAAGGGAAAGGATTGGATATAATTGAAATTGGTTTAATTTCAGGAGATAATATTAAACTTCTTTCGGATGATATGCTTAAACAAGGTACAAAATCGGGTTTTAAGTCTATGCTAAGAGATGGAGAAAATATCTTGCAGTCTGAGGTTATCGTATTAATTGGAACTAAATCTCATCCGTTATTAATAGACTGTGGATATTGTGGTTTCGAATCATGTGCCCATAAAAATGAACACGAGTCTGTCCCATGTGCTATCAATACAGTTGATGTGGGTATTGCTATTGGATCGGCTTGCGCTGTGGCTGCCGACCATCGGGTAGACAGCAGAGTGATGATATCAGCAGGACGTATAGCTCAAAAATTGAATTTTTTGCCAAATGCGACATCCATCTATGCTATCCCAATTAGTTGTAGCTCAAAAAATCCTTTTTTTGACAGACAACCAAAACAGTAATTTGAGAAACAGCAATTCAGTGATTGAATATAATCACATTACAGAAACTAAGTGGCTAATTCTTTCTATTTGATGATTTTATCAGCAAATTCTGAGTTAACCATAAGTTTCGAAATACTCATCTTCATTACCTATTCCAAAATTTCTAGCACACTCCACCAGTTCGCTAACTTTAAAAGGGTCATGTTCAAGAACATTTCCAATCACTACTATATCGGCACCGGCCTCATAAGCAGCAGTCAAATCTTCAGTAGTACGAATACCACCTCCTACTATAAGTGGTAACGACAGTCCACATGAAACGTATTCGATCAACTCTGCAGGAACAGGATTTGTTGCACCACTTCCAGCTTCAAGGTAGACAAGTTTCATCCCCAATAATTCTGCGGCTACTGCAGTAGAAAGTGCGATTTCCTTTTTGTCACTAGGAATAGGTTTAGTATTACTTATATATTCAACCGAACTGGGTTTACCACCATCAATTAGAACATATCCAGTGGAAATCACTTCAACATCCGAATTTTTTATTGCTACAGATGAAGTGATGTGTTGACCTATCAAAAATTCAGGATTTCTTCCTGATACCAATGATAAATAAAGCATAGCGTGAGCATTGCCACTAAATTGAGAAGCATCTCCTGGAAATAAAATCACATCAGATTTAGTTTCTTCTTTCAACAATTCAATGAATGATTCAGTAGGCATTAGGGTATGACTACCTCCCACAAAAATAAAATCTGGTTGATTTGACAATAATGCAGAAACTGTAGCCGATAAAACTCTGCCTTTACATTTATCCGGATCAAGCAATACAGCAATCATTTTCTGTTTGCGCTCGCGATTTAAAAGTATCTTTCTGTAAATTGTATTCATAGTAATTTTTTTTATGCTATGCAATATACCAAGGTATATACAGCTGTTTGAAAATAATAGAGTCTATAACTTTTATTATTATTTAATTGAATGGCTTCTATTTCTCCCTGATCTTTTAATTTAAAATCTATAACTTTCATCCCTTTAGCAAAATCAACTACCTCATTTCCAATAATTTTATATAATGCTTCCTTTGCCGACCACGCAATTTGTATTTTTTCGGTTTGAGCGTCAGGAAACAAATATGTTTGTTCTTCTTTTCCCAAAAAGCGTTTATATACATTAACTATTTTGGGAGTATTTAGTTCAACATCAACACCAATTAAACTAGTAGGATGGACTGCAACTGCCACATAAGCTCCACTATGTGATATACTTAGATCAAAATCTTTGGTTTCTAAGTAGGGCTTTCCATTTTTTAAGTAACTAATATTTACCGTATCTGCGATAAGCTTTAATGCTAATCTTGTCCCCAAAAATTCGCGTTTTCTCTTTTCATTAAATGCGTGACATGCATTCAGATACTGCCTCTCATCTTCACTAAATGCATCCAAAAGTTCAGAGCTTGTCTGTTTTAACTCTATCAAAAGCAACCTACCACCCTTATCTGGGAAATGAATATCCTGATGTATTATCATTTCTTCCACTCGAAACTTTCCATCAAATGCAAAATATCTTCTCTTATATAAGATGCCATTGGTGCAATTGAATCTTTATTGGGAACATTTTCAAAATACAAAGACCCTCTAAAAAAGTGCTTGGTACTATCAGTCAGAACAAACTGTACAGATGATGCTGTATTCCCTTTCAAGTCGTACAAAATTCCAAAAACAGACTTGTCAGGATTTTCAAATAATTTTTCACCTATACCATCTGCTTTGACACTATGTTTATACACAAACCTTCTTGCGTCCTCTAATAATTTTTCTAAATTATTATTCACAGGCATATAGCTACAGTATATACTAGCATTAAGTTTTGAGTATCTTATATCTACCCAGTTTTCTTCACCCTTAACATGATGTTGATTTAACTCTGTTGAAGTTGACATTTCAAAATCAAAGGGGTAGTTATTATTCACCTTTTTATATTCATGTGGAGGTAAATCTACTCTGAAAAACCCATAAGGGAGTGGCATCTCTGTTCTCCCACATGATAGCAAAGACAAACAAGCACACAAATATATAAATATTTTTGAAAATCGAACTAAATACATTGTTTTTTTTGAAATAACGTTAAACACAGATATGAATTTATTGTTTATCAAGCATATCATCTGAAATTGTCAGTCTAATACGTTGAATCCGACGTTGATCAACAGCCATAATTTCAAAACAATATTTTCCAACTTGGATCTTTTCATTTTCTGATGGAATATCGCCTTTGATTTCAAGAATCATACCCGCTAAAGTTTCAACTTCTTGAATATAAGGGATAAAATCCTCCTCAGAAATATCCTCGATTTTAAAAAAATCATTCAACTGTATTTTGGCTTCAAACAATAAACTTGAATCGTCTAATCTTGTGTACAATTTTTCCTCTTCATCATACTCATCACTAATATCGCCAATTATTTCTTCAACGATATCTTCCATTGTGATTAAGCCTAATGTTCCACCATATTCATCTACCACAATAGCTAAATGAATTTTATTTTTCTGAAACTCATCAAGTAAATCATTTATCTTTTTCGTTTCAGGAACATAATATGCTTGTCGAATAAGGCTCTGCCATCTAAAATATGCTGGTTTATCAATATGTGATAATAAGTCTTTTCCATACAATATTCCTTTAATATTATCGCGAGTTCCTGAATATACAGGAATCCGTGAATAACCCGATTGGATTATTACATCTATTACTTGCTTGTAATTCATTTTGATATCAAGATTCACCATATCTACACGAGAGGTCATTATCTCTACTACTTGGATATTGCCAAAATTGATTATTCCCTCAAGTAATTCGGTATCTTCATCCTTGCTGTTGGTTGTTAATTCCAGTGCATGAGAGAGCTCCTCAATCGAAATATTTGATTTGTTATATTTCGACAAACTCCTGTTAACAATAGCTGTAGAGCTAACTAAAACACTTACAAAAGGGCTCAATGCTTTATCTAAAAATGACAACACAGGTACGGTAAGCCATGCTATTTTTATAGAAAATTCAGCTGCATAGATTTTTGGTACAACTTCTCCGAATAATAAAATACTGAAAGTAATGAGGATGGTATCAAACAAAAAACCTATCAAAGGTGCATTGCTAAAATCCAACACCGATTCTGTAAAATAAGAAAGTAAAAGCACGACACCTATATTTGCAAAATTAAGACCTATTAGCATCGTTGCCAACAATCGCTGAGGATGTTGTAGTAATCTATAAATATTCTTTTCTGCACGATTTGAACTGACTTCCATCTGTTCAATATCATGAGGCTCAAGTGAAAAAAATGCAATTTCAGATGCCGAGATGATTGCTGAGCAAAACAATAAAAGTATGCTAATTATCAAAGCAAATACTCCTGATGCTGTAATTGGGTGCACACTCACTCCATCAAAAACAACCTGAAACCATTGAAAGTCTAATTCCACAATTTTATAAAGTAATTAAATTTACGAATAATTATTCAGAAAAAGTTAAACTAAGAAGCTTGTACACTAACGAGTCTACATTATTATTGAGCAACTTTAATAGTTAACACATCAGCTAAATGAACTCCTTTAATAGGCAACTTATGTTTTGATATGTAGCCATTTATATTCATTAAGCAAGAGGCCTCGGTACTAACAATATAGCTCACACCTGCAGCGAGTGCATTTTCAACTTTTTTCTCAGTCATTGCTGCTGATATTGAAGGGTACTTGATAGAAAATGTACCTCCAAAACCGCAACAAGATTCAGACTCCTCCATCTCAATCAACTCCAGATCTTTGATCATTCTCAACAATTTTCTAGGTTCATCCTTAATTCCATATTCACGTAAAGGCGAACAAGAATCGTGAAAAGTAACTTTATTAGGAAAACATGAATTGAGACTTTCTATTTTCAACTTATTGATTAAAAAGTCTGATAATTCAAAAATATTGGATCGAATTTTTTTTAATCTGTCAGATAATAAATCATTACCTTCTACCAACTTATGATAATGCTGCTTGATGTAACCAGTACATGAACCTGAAGGTGACACTACTGGTAGCTCAGGATCAAAATCATTCAAAAACTTGGTGGCAAGTCTAGCTGCATCATTCCAATATCCACTATTGAATGCAGGCTGACCACAACATGTTTGTTTGGGATTATATCGTACAACACATCCAGCTTCTTCCAAAACGCTTATCGTATTAAAGGCTGTTTGAGGATAAAACTGATCGATGTAACATGGTATAAATAATTGAATTTCCATATACTGTTAATATACATTTAAGAGATTCTAATCTATCTCATTTTCAACACAAAATCAACATAAACAGGCAAATGATCAGAGTATCCCCCTTGGTACTTAAACCCATTATAAGTTCGGAATGGTTGTTTTCCTAAATATTTAATATCATCCTCAAGTAAAAAATCAGGAGAAAAAATTGAAGCTTTTTCTAATGATGTATACATCTGCGATTTAGAGTCCAATAAATTCCCAGATACAATAATTTGGTCCAGAACACCCCATTCTCCTCTATATTTGTTGGTACCTTTCTCACTTATATGCATCTGATACATTAAATTATACAGATTCTTATTATTGCAATTATTCGAAAAAGGCAATGCCCTTAGTCCACTTGTTAAACTCTTGCTTATTGGGTAATCGTTAAAATCGCCCATCACAATTATGTTTGCTTTATTATTCACTACAAATATACTATCAATTTTTGTTCTAATAATTTTTGCAGCAGATATTCTTTTAGGATCTGACTCCTTTTCACCTCCCAGTCGCGATGGCCAATGACAAACAAATACATGGATGGTATCTTTATTCTCAGTTTGTCCCTTAATATAAAGCACATCTCTTGTTCGATGACCAGATGCTAAGACCACAGGTACAACTCCTTCACTTATTAGTTTAAATTGGGTTGGGTCATACAACAAAGCCACATCTATTCCTCTAGGGTCAGGCGAATCATGATGAACAAAGCGATAATTTAATTTCTTTAACGGCGAAAACTTTGTTAGTTGCGTTAAACATTTAGCATTTTCTACTTCACATAGACCAATTAATGCCGGCGATTTCCACTCTCCCACCGCTACAATCACTTTTGAAATACGAACCGTCTTTTCAATATACTTTGAATAAGTCCATGCTCTTTTCCCTGAAGGGAGAAATTCATTATCATTTTTTAAAGTATCGTCTTCACAATCAAATAAATTTTCAACATTGTACCACATTACCCTAAAAGTACTGCTTTCTTGCTTCTGTGAATATGATATTCGACAATCAAATAGCAGGTGAATTAATAGAAAGACTGCAACTATTACATTATTAAATTTCAACATTCTCCTTAAATTTTGACACAATCAATAGGATACTTTTATCATTTTCAAGCACTTAGTTGTTAATAAACTATTCGAATAAGTTACTTCACTATCAAAATTAAAAGACTCCTAATTCTGGCTACAAGAGCTTCATTTTACTTCTTACTGGGTTGCCATTGATAAGCTCCAAGATCAGGGCTGTTTCCAATCATTCGATTATTCCCGAGCAAATCCAATGTATATTTTGTTGCAATTGTTTTATCTGCAACACCTCTTACTTTAGATACGGAATCAAGTTTGAAATCAAAATACTGGTTAGTCAAATAATTGTAATATACCGATTTAAAGACAGTGTCATTCTTATTCCACCAAATCGTATTTTTAAAATATGTAGTGAGAATAGGACTCTTTTTACGGATATAATTAGATTCAAATGAGGCATTATATTTTTCGGGGAATAAGGTTGCGATACTCAATTCATCATCATAACTTCCTGTTATGATACAATTTTGAAAAATTGATTCCATAGGTATACATCGTTCCAAATCCATAAGTAAAACTGCAGGTATTTTCTCCCTGCTTGTATTTATCAATCCCGAGAATTTTGAATTATTAAAGAAATTTGCTATTGTACAATGTATGAACGAGTTCTTTCCTCCTTTTATATAAACAGAATTGCTCCCCGTATTTGAAATTTCAGTATTAGATACATCAACATTACAATTCTGAACTCTCAATCCCGATTGGGAAAAATTGTGAATTCTAGAGTTTTCGATTACAAGGGATGGAGTAATACTCATATCTGGATTAATCAACACTATTCCATTTGTACCTCCATTCATAAATACGTGACTAATTCGATGACTGAGCTTAGATGCTTTTAAAAATATACCACCCCACTGCCCCCATAAGTTATCATACGGGAAAGGAGTTCCAAACCTTACTGTATCACGACGATCACCTTTCATCAATATTGGTTTTTCGTAAGTTCCAAGTGCTTGCAATTGACCATTAACTCTAATAGATGCATTATTATGAAAATAAAATTTACAACCAGGATTAATTGTAAGAGTCTTTGCTGAATCAACCATTAAGTCTCCCCAAACGAGGTATGGTTTTGTATCAGTAAGTGTGGTGTCAGATTTGAATCGATGAGATTTTAAAAGTATAACATTTTGACCTATGGCACGAAGCATCACTTTCTGACTACTTTCGGGGTAGGTGAAAATTATTGAATCCTCTACTATTATAGGCTGATTGGAATTGTTTGGATCTATACGTACCGATATAAAAATATACAAACTGTCATGAGGCCTTATAGTTATTTCATTGTAAATACCTTTAGGATTGAAAGAACCGTCTACATTGATTTTAAAGAACATTGAATTTGTGTTAGCTAAACGAATGGACTGAATAGTACGTTCTTTATTCGAATTATTATATACTAAAAGTTTATTGGTAACACTTCCTACATTTGTAAATACGGTATCAAAACTTATAGTGTCATTCGAAAAAGCAAGTAAGCGTTCTCCTTTCCTTTCCAAAATTGTATCATCACATGAATATAAAATAGCAGCAAGCATCAACAAAATTAACACCGTCTTATTTAAGCATATTTTTATTTCAGAAAACGAACAACCATATTCTTTAGAACAAAAAAATAAATTTTTCAAATCAGCTATTTATTAATAAAAGTAAAACTAAAAACCATATAATTCTATAGAACGAATCATTAAAAGCAAGTATCAAAATTTTCAGCAAAAATACATCAAAAGATTACTAAATCATTATTTTCAAGTATATTTGTAAATCATAAAATATAAAAATTAATGGTATGGCTAGTGTACGAAGGCTCAAAAAAACTATCCAATTTGTAACAAAAGAACTAATTTCAGAAATCTATTTTAGATTGTTGTTAAATAACAAAGTAGATTCTCAAAAAATTGAAAAAATTGTTCAGGGACTTATAGCTCTAAGTCGAGAATTCCAATTACGGTCTAGTCATATTGATGGTCGTAGTAATCCCCAACTTGTTAAAGTTTATTATCGAAAACTTTACAACGACTGGCAACTTGCTGTAGAAAAAATTATTATGGAGATAGAAACCATTTAATACGAATCGGCCTGTTGTCAAACAATAGGTCTTTTTTTTAAATACAATAATCAATCCTCCTTTTCATTTTGAAGTTGAAATATTAAATACTATTTTTGAATACATCAAGAACGTATAATAACTTTGCTAATCAATGAAAAACAATCTTAGTAGTAAAATCAACCTTTCATATATCGACATTCAATATTATCATCCTGAGGACAATTATGAATTAGCCAAAGTGACTCGAATGGAAAAAATTGACACCGAGTTATTCATAGAAGAAAAACTAGGCTCAATAATGATTGCAAATGAAATTTCAAAACTTATTCATTTCAAACAACAAAAAGGTGAAATTTGCGTACTCGGACTTACCAATGGTAAATCGATGATGACAATTTATAGTGAGCTTATTCGACAACACAAGGAGGAATCACTAGACTTTCAGAATGTTCACATCGTATTACTTTATGAATTTTACCCCTTGACTAGTAAAAATCTGGGTTGCTTTGCACAACTAAACGAATTGTTTTTCAAACATATCAACATCCCCTTTGAAAATCTTCATTCACCCTATGACATTGAATCAAAACAATCAATTTTTGAAATGTGTCGAAATTATGATTCATTGATAGAACAATTAAATGGAATCGATTTACAACTTATTGGAATAGGGAAATCAGGCAATATTGGTTACAATGAATCTGGATCGCTTTCAACAACAAAAACAAGACTAATCATGTTGGACTCTAACTCTCGCAATGATGCGTCAAAACTTTTTGGAAATATCAGCAATGTCCCTCCAAGTGCTATTAGTCAAGGTATAGCAACCATTCTTAAATCAAAAAAAATCATTCTCATAGCATGGGGAGAACACAAATCTGATGTATTAAAAGATTCAATCGAAGGACCAATAACAGAAATCAATCCTGCATCATATTTACAGCTTCATCAAGACACTAAAGTGATAGCAGATCTGAATGCAGCAATCAAACTTACTCGTATTAGTAAACCTTGGCTGGTTGGGTCTTGTGTTTGGAATGAAAAATTGATTCGAAAAGCAATTGTTTGGTTAAGTTTAAAAACAAACAAACCTATTCTCAAACTTACTGACAAGGATTATATTGAAAACGGTTTGAATGATTTGTTAGTTTCATTTGACACTGCTTATAATATTAACATCAAGGTATTTAACGATCTACAAAAAACCATTACTGGATGGCCAGGAGGGAAACCTGATGCCGATGACAGTAATAGACCCGAACGAGCAATTCCCTACCCCAAAACTGTACTTATTTTCAGTCCTCACCCAGATGATGATGTCATATCAATGGGGGGAACACTCAAACGACTTATTGATCAAAAACACCAAGTACACATTGCCTATCAAACTTCAGGTAATATTGCTGTAAGCGACGAGGAAGTTACTAGATACCTCAAATTTATGATGGGATACCATCAAATTTTTGATTCTAATAACGAGAAAATAATGGATGATTTACACCATTTCTTAAATCATATAAAACTAAATTATCAGGATAAAAATAAAGATAATAGGGATATATTACAAATAAAAACACTGATCCGAAAATGCGAAGCATCACTAGCTTGTTCGTATTTAGGTGCCCATTCTCAAAATTTACATTTCTTGAATTTACCTTTTTATGAGACGGGAACAATAAAAAAGAATCCTATTGGAAATGAGGACTTTAAAAAAATCTACGACCTTATTTGTGAATTAAAACCAGATCAAATCTACGTTGCTGGTGACTTGGGTGACCCTCACGGAACTCATAAAGTATGTCTAGATGCGATTTTGAATGTAATTGATGAACTTAAACACGAAGAATGGATGGCCAATTGTAGAATATGGATGTATAGAGGTGCTTGGCTCGAATGGGAAATAGAGTTAATTGACATGGCAGTTCCTTTAAGTCCAGATGAATTAAAAACGAAACGAAATGCAATTCTCCGACATCATTCTCAAATGGAAGGTGCACCCTTCTTAGGAAATGACGAGCGCTTGTTCTGGCAACGAGCAGAAGATCGCAATCATTCAACAGCGAATCTATATACTAAATTAGGTCTAGCATCCTATGAAGCGATAGAGGCTTTTGTTAGATATTATCCTATTTAGTAAAGTTAATTAAGTACATATTTAAATCAACAAATAAAAATACTAATCAGCATGAAACAAATAAATTGCTACATACCATTTGTAAATAGAGAAGAAACTCTACTGACTGTAAATAACCTAAAACAGTCGACATTAGTAAATAAAATATTCCTTCTTACCTCTTCCACCGATCTGAGCCCAATTGAAAACTGCTCAATACTTACGGTGAATTCGAATAAAAGTACGGAAACAATAAAACAAATCATTGACTCTTCTGATGCAGAATACACATTAATTTACACAAAATCAACAGAATTAGAATTGGGTCAATATGCTTTGGATAGGTTTTTAACTATTGCCTCAGATACAAAAGCAGGTTTGGTATATTCTGACTATTATCAAATAATAGATCAAATACGTTCCAATGTGCCATTAATCGATTATCAACAAGGGAGTTTACGTGACGATTTCAATTTTGGCTCTGTACTTTTTTATAGTACCAATGTATTAAAATCAGTTTATGATAGATTAACTGTAGCATATAATTTTGCAGGGCTGTATGATCTAAGACTTAAAGTATCGCAATTAGGAAGCCTAATTCACATCAATGAATACCTATACACCGAAATTGAATATGACAATCGAAAATCGGGTGAAAAACAATTTGATTACGTGGACCCAAAGAATAGAGAAGTTCAGTTGGAAATGGAACAAGCCTGTACATCACATCTCAAGGCTATAGGTGCTTTCTTAAAACCAGAATTTCAAAGTGTAAATTTCAACAATTGTAAATTTGATTTTGAAGCAAGCGTTATAATACCAGTTCGCAATAGAGTAAAAACAATCGAAGATGCAATAAAATCCGTAATTAGTCAGAAAGCCGAGTTTGATTTTAATTTAATAATAATCGATAATTTTTCAACAGATGGCACATCAGAATTAATTCAAAAATATGCCTTAGAAAACAAAAATATAATACATCTTATACCAGAAAGAAAAGATCTTGGAATTGGAGGATGTTGGAATGTAGGTATTCAATCGATACATTGTGGGAAATTTGCAGTACAATTAGACAGTGACGATGTTTATCAGGATAGCAATACACTTCAAAAAATTGTAGATGCGTTTTATACTCAAAACTGCGCTATGGTAGTGGGATCATATACCATGACAAATTTCAACATGGAAACAATTCCACCAGGTCTGATTGATCACAAAGAGTGGACTCCTGACAATGGAAGGAATAATGCTCTTAGAATAAATGGTTTAGGAGCTCCAAGAGCATTTTTCACTCCTGTACTAAGAGAGTTAAAAGTTCCAAACACAAGTTATGGTGAAGATTATGCACTTGGATTGTACTTTAGTAGACGATATCAAATAGGTCGTATTTACGAGTCCTTGTATTTATGTAGACGATGGGATGAAAACTCAGATGCATCACTTGATGTTTCAAAAATGAATCAACATAACTTGTATAAGGATAAAATTCGCACTTTAGAAATTATAGCACGCAAAAATTTGAATATTCAGTAATTGATAAGGACTTAAAGCAAAACAATACATGAATAAAGAAATTAAAGAACTTTTTGATGCACAACTGGAGAACTGGCCATTGGCATTATCCAATTATAAAAATTTGGAAAACATAAAAACCAAGCAATTCAATTACGATGGATTCGATGTAAATGTACAATTCAACCCAGCAAGAGTAGTATCATCTGGAGCAAAAGTGGACACGAAATCAATAGCTGAAAGGAAATGCTTTTTATGTTCAACTAACAGACCTACAGAGCAAGAAGGAATTCAGTTAGAACAATATTCAATACTGGTAAATCCTTTTCCAATTTTCCCGGAGCATTTTACCATTGTACACAATCAGCATTTACCTCAACAAATAAAACCTTTTTTTAATGATTTATTGAGTTTTGCTGAAAAACTCAGTGATTATGTATTGTTCTACAATGGCCCAAAATGTGGAGCCTCTGCACCTGACCACCTCCATTTTCAGGCTGGAACAAAAAGTTTTTTGCCCTTATTGACCGATTATGAGAAACTTAAGCAAAAAAACACAATCTGCTTTTTCAAGAACACAACTTGTGAAGTATATCTATTGGACAATTACTTAAGAACCGTAATCTGTATTGAGTCAAATGACAAATTTTCTGCCAATGATTATTTTTTACAATTATACGACGATTTGCAAGGCACTTCACTTGAAGAACCAATGATGAATATCGTTTGTAATTTTCAGGACAACAAATGGTTTACTTTCATATTTCCTCGTGAGCAGTTTAGACCGTGGCAATACCATGCTGAAGAACCCAATCAATTGATGGTCAGCCCTGCAACTGTTGAAATGAGCGGTGTTTTTATCACTCCCATTGAAAGTCACTTTCAAAAAATTAAAGGTGATGATATAATTAGCATTTTTGAACAAATAAGCATGGGATACGAAATTAAGTAAAAATGGATATGACTACAAATGAACCAGTAGTGAAAGTAGGAATACTTACCAGTAAAGAAATTAAATTTTCCTTAATAGGTAATTTCTATTCTCAAGATAAAATCAAGTTTACAGGGTACTATTCTGTCAGTATTATAGATAATAAATTAGCAATCGACAATAATTACTACCAAGAATTGATTTTATTTCCTGAAAATGCTTCCAACCACTTCGAATTGAATGATGTAGTAATTGGAATTGACTTTCACTGGGAACGAAAAGAAAATCAGCGCTTCTTGGGTGGGTTAAAATTCATCATTGAGAACGAAAGCATTATTGCAATTAATATTGTAGCTACCGAAGATTATTTGACTTCCGTTATATCAAGTGAGATGAGTGCCTCTGCTTCACTCGAATTATTAAAGGCTCACGCTGTAATATCAAGAAGCTGGCTTTTAAAACCTTTACTATCTGATTTTATGGGATTTAACGACAACACAGACAACCGCCACAGAGATGCGAATAGTGTACTCTATTGGTATGAAAGAGATGCGCATTCGCACTTTAATGTATGTGCTGATGATCATTGCCAACGCTATCAGGGCATTTCTAAACTTACTAATGAAAATGCCAACATTGCAGTATCATCAACAAGGGGTGAAGTACTACAATACAATAATGAGATCTGTGACACTCGCTTTTCGAAATCATGCGGTGGCATCTCTGAAACCTTTGACACTTGTTGGGCACCAACTGATGTACCATACCTTACTTCCATACGTGATAATGAGAATGAATCTGAATCTAGCCAACCAGACTTATGTATAGAAGAAGTTGCTAATGAATGGATTCGGAATTATCCTCATTCATTTTGCAATACATCAGACGAAAAGATATTAAAGCAGGTTTTGAATAATTACGATCAAGAAACAACCGATTTCTACCGATGGAAAGTAGAATATTCTCAAGTCGAGCTCTCAGAACTATTAGAAAAACGTTCAGGTATTGATTTTGGACAAATTGTAGATTTAATACCTGTTCAACGAGGGAAATCTGGAAGAATCATCCAACTTAAAATAATTGGAACACATCAAACCGTAACTGTGGGAAAAGAACTGGAAATTAGGAAATGGTTATCAAATAGCCATTTATACAGTTCTGCATTTGTAATAGACAAAAGAGATGTGTTGAACAACATACCAGGTAATTTTATATTCACAGGTGCTGGTTGGGGGCATGGAGTTGGACTATGTCAGATTGGGGCTGCTGTGATGGGTGAACTCGGATACACCTATAATGAAATTTTAAATCATTACTTCAAAGGTGCTTATTTAAAGAAAATATATTAATTAAATTTGGATTTTAAGGTTTTAAAGTCTATTTTTGGAAAACCCAAAATCAATTCATATTGAAACATTACACATTCATACTGCTTTTGACATTAATAAATAGTGTCTCATTTTCTCAAATAATTGCACCATCTTACTTCAGTAAAGGCAATTCAAAATTTGACACCAAAGACTTTATTGGTGCAATATCAGATTACTCACTCGCAATAGATCAGAATTCACGATTTGCAGAAGCTTATTCAAACAGAGGATTGTGTAAAGACAACCTAATGGATTACAAAGGCGCCATAGCAGATTTCACCAAAGCAATTGAAATTAATCCTAAATATGCATCTGCTTTTTTCAATAGAGGTGTTACTAAATACAAACTTAAAGATTATATCGGTGCCATGTCAGATTATAATATGGCTTTAAAACTAAATCCAAACATGCCGAATATCTACTCCAATCGTGGACTTGCTAAATCCGGACTACAGGATTATGCAGGAGCTATTCAGGATTATGATGTGGCGTTAAAGAAAAACCCAAAATCTGCAAAAGCATATATTAATAGAGGTGCCGCAAAATTCAAACTGAAGGATGCTATCGGAGCGATTAATGATTTCTCAAAATCTATTGAATTAGACCCTAAAAATGATGTTGCATATTCCAATAGAGGTAGAGCTAAATTCAGCATCAATGACTTTGCTGGGGCTATTGCTGATTATAAACAAGCCATTGATCTAAATCCAAAATATGGCGACATGAAAATTGGTAATGATTCTTTGAAAAACGCATCACCTGAAGAAAACTCCCGATTAGCTAAATCAAAAAAACTCAATATTGCTTCCAACTCCAATCAAGTAACAAAAATCACTACATTATCAAGTGGTATAGGTGCACGTTCAAATTTAATAGTTAGTTCATTTGAAAATACAAAAATCATGGAATTTGACCCAAAATTCTATGAAGGCTACACTTACAGGAAAGTATATATTGATAATAGTCAGGATTTTAAATTAGTATGTGAAAAGCTAGACAAGCAAATTGAGAGTATAAAAACAGATCCAAAATTGTATTTTGAAAGAGGAATAGCTAAAGGCAAATTATTGGACTTTAAATCTGCAATTCAAGACTTTGACAAAGCGATAGAATTAGAGCCTAACAATGAAGAATACTATTTTTCGAGGGGTATAGCATGCATGCACCATTTGTATCAGGCAGCAATTCGGGATTTCTCAAAGGTATTGGAGATGAATCCGAAAAGAATAGATGCTTTAATTTTTAGAGGGAATGCTAAAGTCTATCTAGAAGATTATTTAGGTGGCATAGTGGATTATACAGCGGCCTTGTTGCAGAACCCTGACTATGCAATCGTTTACAACAATAGAGCCGTGGCTTATATAGAGCTGGAACAAAAGGACTTAGCATGTTTAGACTTAAGCAAATCTGGTGAGCTCGGTTATGCTGCAGCATATACTTCAATTCGACAATACTGTCAGGAATCATCAGATATTAAGAAAAAGCCACATTCACCAGCACCAAAGTTTTTCCAAAAAAAGTAAATCAGATTGAAAACATCTTCTAATTTTCCCACCGTAACCAATCGATCGCCATGGGCGTGGGTACCTACTCTTTATTTTGCCCAGGGCATTCCCTATGTAGTAGCAATGTCAGTAGTTGTAATTATGTACAAACGTTTTGGTATTTCAAATTCTGACATAGCATTATACACAAGTTGGCTGTATTTGCCATGGGTGATTAAGCCATTTTGGAGTCCTATTGTAGATATATTAAAAACCAAACATTGGTGGATTCTTAGTATGCAATTTTTAATCGGAATATGTCTAGCGGGTGTTGCATTTTTAATCCCTATGCCATTTTGTTTTCAATCAACATTGTCAGTACTTTGGCTGATGGCATTTAGTTCAGCAACACATGATATAGCTGCAGATGGTTATTATATGCTTGCATTGGACAATGCCGAGAAATCATTCTTTGTAGGAATAAGAAGTACATTTTACCGATTAGCAATGATATCTGGTCAGGGGTTGTTAGTAATTATTGCAGGTTCACTTGAGTCATATTCGTCAAGTATCTATATGGCTTGGAGCATTACTTTTTCAATTGTTGCGCTTTTCTTTGTCTCTGTCCTATTGTACCACCGTTACATACTCCCAAAACCAACAATTGACTATGAAGTAGAACACAAAACTTTTCGAATGGTAATTAGAGAGTTTGGACACACATTTTCATCATTTTTTCAAAAAAAAGGTATTTTATTGGCATTGACATTCATGCTATTATATAGATTAGGCGAAGCATTATTGGTAAAAATGATTAGTCCTTTTCTGTTAGACAGCCGACAAATTGGAGGTTTAGGTTTAACAACAAAACAAGTAGGAATAGTATATGGTACAATAGGTGTAATAGCATTGACCATTGGAGGGATAGTGGGAGGCATTGCTGTTTCGAGAAAAGGATTGAAATATTGGATTTGGCCAATGGCATTATCAATAACATTTCCGCATTTAGCATTTCTGTATCTTTCATGGTATCAACCAAGTGATATGCTTATGATTAATATTGCAGTGGCAATTGAGCAGTTTGGATATGGATTCGGATTTACTGCTTTTATGCTATATCTGATTTATTTTTCAGATGGAGAGCATAAAACTGCGCATTATGCTATCTGTACTGGTTTTATGGCTTTAGGAATGATGCTTCCTGGTATGATAGCTGGAAAAATGCAAGAGTTGTTAGGATACAATCATTTTTTTGTTTTTGTAATGCTATGTGCTATTCCGACATTGCTATTAATTCCTTTCCTAAGTATTAATCCTAGTTACGGGAAGAAGAATGCTGAATGATTCACCGGTTGCATTTGGCATTTATGAATAAACTTTTCTACCTTTGCACAAATTATAAAAGTCTGGATAATTATCTCAGATTATGATGCTGTAATCAATATTAGACATGAAAATCTTAATTCTTGGTGCTGGAAAAATGGGCACATTCCTAACCGATGTACTTTGTAACATTCATACAGTGGCACTATTTGACACCAATCCTGATCGTCTCCGTTTTGTTTTCAACACTCTCCGATTGACAACAATGGATGAAATAAAAGCATTTGAGCCACAATTGGTCATCAACTGTGTAACTTTAAAATATACACTTGACGCTTTTCGCGCCACCATACCTTATTTACCTAAAGATTGCATACTGTCAGATATTGCTTCAGTTAAAACAGGATTACAAGAATTCTACGAAAGTACAGGAATGCGTTATGTATCCACACACCCAATGTTTGGTCCTACATTTGCTACACTTGAGAACTTAAGCAACCAAAGCTCTATAATTATTTCAGAATCTGACGAAGAAGGCAAAGCTTTTTTTCATAAGGTATATGGTTCATTAAAGCTACGTTTGTTTGAATATACATTTGATGAGCACGATGAGACCATTGCTTACTCCCTATCTATTCCATTTGCATCCACGCTTGTATTTGCATCGGTGATGAAACCTCAAGAGGCACCTGGCACAACCTTCAAACGCCACATGGATATTGCCAAGGGTTTGCTTTCGGAGGATGATTATTTGCTATCAGAGATACTTTTTAACCCCAATACACCCAAGCAGGTGGAAAATATACGTGCTGAGTTAAAACTGCTTTTGGGTATTATAGAGAACAAAGATACTGAAAGAATGCATGAATTTTTGAAGAAGGTAAGAAAGAATATTGAGTAATTCTTTGGAAACAAAAAGAGGAGTTTAACCCAATAAAGTGAAATAAAATTTATGGAAACATTAGAAAAAGTGTTGGCTGCCATCAAACAAGCCGGAGAGCCAGTGAATGCGGGGAAAGTGGTCGAAATGACGGGACTTGACCGCAAAGATGTGGACAAAGCCATGACAAAATTGAAAAACGAAGGCGCCATCGTATCGCCTAAGCGTTGCTACTGGGAAGCGAAGTAATCCCTGTAAATATTCAACTATCGCCTTGTAAGTGATGAACTTGCAAGGCGATAGTTGTATGTTGTCATTTAGCAAAATCAGACCATGGCAATACCTCGGCATTTGATCTTTGCTGATATTCATGTCCAGCGTACACGAGGATTTGTCTATCCGTACTTAGTCTTGTGTAGTTTTCAAAATGAGAAAATCCTTTTAATAAGTCAGACATGATGGTGTATGTGGCTTTAAATTCAACAATAGTTGATTCTTCACCATTGTTTATTGTCAGGTCCACCTCATGTCCATCTAAGTCACGCCAAAATGCAATGTCTTCAATTTGATCTTTGTGATACATCCTTTTGACGTATTCAGCCGTCATCAGGTTTTCGAATAATGCACCTTTGGCAGGATGGGTGGGCACTTGCTCTGGTTTGCTAATTTTCATAAGATGACAAAGCAATCCAGTGTCATAAAAATACAGTTTAGGCGTTTTTACTATTCGTTTGCTCAGATTGCTGTGCAATGGTTGCAACAGGAATAGAATATAGCTACTTTCTAGGGCAGACAACCAGTGTTTGGCAGTGGGCTGAGAGATCCCACATTCGTTTGCTAAGGAACTAAGATTGAGTAATTGGCCTGCACGTGTAGCACACAAACTCAAGAAATTTTTAAAATGCCTGGTGTCTTTTATGCCAATCAATTCACTTACATCACGCTGTATGTATGTGAGAATGTAATTTGAATAAAAGGTTCGTGAAGGAATCTGTCGGTCGTATATCGCTGGATAAAATCCACGAACTAAACATTCCTCATAATTCGGGCTTAGTAGATTAACTGATTTTAGTTCCTGAAAATCAAATGGGAATAGTCTGAATATGGCTACTCTGCCCGCTAGACTCTGAGTAATGTGTTGCATCAGATGAAAGTTTTGCGAACCAGATAGAATGAATTGTCCCATCATGCCACTATTGTCAACTATTGTTTGAAGATAGGAAAACAATGAAGGAACTCTTTGTATTTCATCAAAAATAACATATTGGTTATATTGAGAGAGAAAACCATTGGGGTCTGACAGTGCATAATTCCTGCTATCAGGGTTTTCCAAACTCACATATTTAAATTCAGGGAAAAGTGTTTTGAGTAGGGTTGTCTTACCTGATTGGCGAGGTCCAGTGACTGCAACTATCGGATACTTGGTAATCATATCCGATATCGCTTTCTTAATGTCTCTTTGTATATTCATAGTTATCTGTATTTCAGGCTACAAATATACAATTATTTTCAAATATGATGAATGTTACTTTGAAATTTAGGACGACTCACTTTGAAATTTCGAACTATATACTTTGAAATTTAGAACTATGAACTTTGAAATTTCGAACTTTTTAAAGAATCAAAAGCACATCATCCCAACTCAATGTGTTCGGCATGAATATTCTCTTTGAGGAATAGTGATGCTGATGATATAAACTTATCAACCGCTTCGGTGGTATAATAATGACAAATTCCTTGTTTTGTACACATTAATTCAATTTCGGTATGTCTTTGCAGATATAGAGCTAAACTGTCAGCGACCAAACTTCCTTGAGACAAAACAGAAATATGTTGTGGTAATAATGATTTGATTTTTTCTTCCAGTAGAGGATAATGTGTACACCCAAGCATGATGGTATCTATCTTTGGGTCGGCATTAAGAAGTTGTGATACATTTTTTTCAATAAAATAATGAGCACCATTTGATAGATGTTCATTATTCTCAATGAGTGGAACCCACATAGGGCAAGCCTCTGAATGTACGGTAATGTTATTACCATAGACCTTTTCTATTTCAAGTGGATATGAATTTGACTGGACAGTTCCATTGGTTGCTAGTAGTCCAACGTGATTGGTTTTAGTAATATCTCCAACAGTTTCTATAGTAGGTCTAATTACGCCCAGTACTCTTCGATTTGGGTCAAGTATAGGTAGATCATTCTGTTGGATAGAACGAAGTGCTTTTGCCGATGCTGTATTACAAGCCAAAACCACAAGATGACAACCCATTTTAAACAATTGAGTAACACACTCCAAGGTGTATTTGTACACTACATCATAAGAACGTGTTCCATAAGGGGTACGGGCATTATCCCCCAGATAAATATAGTCATATTGAGGAAGTTGCCTTCTTATTTTTTCCAAAATGGTGAGACCTCCATATCCTGAATCAAAGATTCCTATTGGGCCTGGCATGGTAGGTAATTGGGTGTATTTCATATTTATTTAATAGTAAAAGTACAATAATTTATCCAACCGTCATCACTAATGTTGATTACATTATCCATTTCTGGGAAATCTGTTTTAGTGAGGTATCTTATTTGGCAAATTGCCTTTTTAGCATTATCGATTTTTGGTGCTTTAAATTTGGTTTGCTTGATTGGTATTATTTGAGCTTTAAGCAGCTGACCTTTAGAATCGGTATATATTTTTATCATAGGGGCTATACCATTTAAACCCGCCACACTGATTTTGCTATAGGTACAAAAGTTACCTAAGCTGTAAGCAATGAATCTTTTCTTATACACCTCTACAGCGCGAGTAATGTGGGGTCCATGTCCAATAAGCAAATCTGCCCCAGCGTCTATCATGGCGTGACAAAATTCATATACATTTCCTCTGTCCTCTCCGATGTAAAATTCTTTATGACGAGTTACGTGAAAGTTATTGCCACTTTCAGCCCCAGCATGAAATGACACAACAACAATATCCGTGATACTATTAAGGTATTTAACATAGCTTTTAGCTCTTTGTAAGTCTTTGATACTTGCCATACCTGCATTGGGAGAAAATGCACAAAACCCAAATTTCACACCATTGCGTGTGAAGGTATCCAAAGGGCACTCTGCTAATCCTGCAAATCTAATACCAACATTTCTTAAACATCGCTTAGTTGACCGTCGTCCCACCCTACCGAAATCGTTCAAATGATTATTGGCAAGACACAGACAATCAAATTTTGCTTGTTTTAAGGATTTTGCGTAGTATGTAGGCATGGAAAAAAAATAGCATCTACCTTCCGATTTACATGCTTTGACTTGAGACAAATCATCGGTAAGTACTCCCTCCAAATTACCAAATCTCACATCGGCGTCATTCATATAGGGCATTAATGGGGAAAAAAGGTCAAAACTATTATGTGGCAAAAAACTACTATCTGGATAAGTTGTTCCGAGCATGATATCGCCAACAGCTATTATTTTGACTGTGTCTTTTCGTTGGGGGTATACCAATAAAATTGCTATCAAAATTTGGAATACTATTACAGTAGTTCTCATGTGTAGTGCTTAGTCAAACATTTGTCCCGAGTTATTACTCATCTGAACCATCCTATCGTATTCGGCTGGTGATAAATCCAGGAAGTAGTAGTTTTGAGGATTCATCACTTCGCCTTTGTAATGTACTTCGTAATGTAAGTGTGGTCCTGTGGATTTACCAGTATTACCTACGTAACCAATGACATCACCACGTTTCACTGTTTGTCCCATCCTTGCCTTGTAAGCACTCATGTGTCCATAGAGAGTGAGGTAACCATAGCCGTGATTGATTTCAATACAGTTGCCATAACCTTGTTTCCATGATGCAGTAATGATTTTTCCATTTCCAGTTGCGTATATAGGAGTGCCTGTTGGTGCTGTAAAATCCATTCCTTCGTGAAAGCGTCGGGTATGATATACTGGGTCTATCCTCCAACCATATCCAGAAGCCATCCGTGTCAGGTTCTTATTAAGAACAGGCTGTATTGCAGGAAGGTTTTCCAACATGGTCTCTTTGTTCTTTGCCAATTTCACCAATTCGTCATATGATTTGGATTGGATGTATAGCTCCTTGCGCAACTCATTCATCTTTTTGGTAGTAGCTACTACGATTTCCGAATTGGTCATATCCATCAATTGATCATAATAGGCAGTGTTGGCAGCAGAACCTTTTCTTATAGAAAGGGGAATGGGCTCAGCCTGAAAAACAACCCTATAAAGATTGTCGTCCCTCTGTTGAAGGTCGGTGAGCACTTCTTGTACTTCTTCAAATTGTCGTTGTAGCAGTTTGTATTGAGCTTGCATCCTACTCTTTTCTTGCCCAAGTTGTTTTTCTTCGGGCGAATCTACTGTATAAACAAAAAGAAAAAAGAAAATAGCACCAGTCGATAATCCAGATACGGCATGAATGAGTAAATTCTTCAGTTTATATGCCAAAGTATGCTCAATCTGCTCATAACTGAGGGTTTCGGTATTGAAGTGAAATTTCTTTTTGGCCATATATAAAAATACACTGGTTTGGATGTTGATACACTACCAAACTATAACATTCTCCGCTTATTAAAGATGTAAAATCATCCACACAGTTCAACTTTTCTCCTGTCTTTTGATGCAAAAGTAATAAAAATGAAGTACTTTTGCAGTCTCTTTTTTGGAATATTAACTTTGCCTAACAGTGACATTAGCCTAAAGGCGTTGATAATACATGATATTTGCCTGATGGCGATATTCACTTCGTGATATTAGCTTTGCAATATTTGCTTCGCGATAGTACAATGAATATCGGCGTAGCCAAATATCAATAAATATCGGCGAAGCCAAATATTAGTATAACGAATATCTTTTTTATCGGCATAGCCAAATATCAATAAAATATGACATCACAGGAAATTAGACAATCCTTTTTAGATTTTTTTGAAAGTAAAAATCACAAAATCGTGCCTTCTGCACCCATGGTAATCAAAGATGACCCTACATTGATGTTTACCAATGCAGGGATGAATCAGTTTAAAAACATCATTTTGGGCAACGACCCTATCAAATATCCTCGAGTGGCCGATTCTCAAAAATGCCTACGTGTAAGCGGTAAGCACAACGATCTTGAGGAAGTAGGACATGATACCTACCACCACACAATGTTTGAAATGTTGGGCAACTGGTCTTTTGGTGATTATTTCAAAAAGGAAGCCATTGAGTGGGCATGGGAATACTTGGTAGAAGTACTGAAATTGGACAAAAACCGCTTGTATGTTACTGTATTTGAAGGTTCACCAGCCGAAGGCTTGGGACGTGATGATGAAGCTGCTCAGATATGGTCACAGTTTTTGCCCACTGAACGTATTATCAATGGTAACAAAAAAGATAATTTCTGGGAAATGGGCGATACAGGTCCTTGCGGTCCTTGCTCAGAAATACACATCGACCTGCGTGATGATGCCGACCGTGCAAAAGTGGATGGATTGACATTGGTCAACGGTAGTCACCCACAAGTGATAGAGATTTGGAACAATGTGTTCATGCAGTTCAATCGAAAAGCCGACGGCTCACTAGAAGAACTACCAGCCAAAGTGATTGATACTGGTATGGGATTCGAGCGCCTGTGCATGGCCTTGCAAGGCAAGCAATCCAACTACGACACCGATGTGTTTACACCCATCATCAAAGAGATAGGTACAATTTGCAGCACTGAGTATGGCAAAAACGAACAAGTAGACATTGCCATGCGCGTGATAGCCGACCACATACGTACCATCTCATTTTCTATCACCGATGGTCAGCTGCCTTCCAATGCTAAAGCTGGATATGTGATTCGTCGCATTCTTCGCCGTGCTGTTCGTTATGGTTATACTTTCTTGGAGCAACGCTCGGCATTTATGTATAAACTTACCGATGTGCTTTGCCAAGTGATGGGTGGAGCTTATCCTGAATTGATAGCGCAAAAATCATTGATAGAAAAAGTAATCAAAGAGGAAGAGGATTCTTTCCTTCGTACTTTGGAGACTGGGATTAAGTTATTGGAGAAAAGCCTCCCCCAAACCTCTTCCAAAGAGGGCGCTGTGCTGAGTGGCAAAGTGGCTTTTACACTTTATGACACTTTCGGATTCCCGCTGGACTTGACGGAATTGATACTTCGTGAAAATGGCATGACGGTGAATATTGAAGAGTTTAACGCCGAAATGCAAATCCAAAAAGACCGTGCTCGTAATGCAGCAGCCGTTGAAACTGGCGACTGGGTGAGCGTGCGCGAAGGCGACAGCAATTTTGTAGGTTATGACTGCACTCAATGCGAGACATCCATACTACGTTACCGCAAGGTGAAACAAAAAAATCAAGAGTTCTTCCAAATCGTCCTTTCTCAAACTCCATTTTATGCCGAGATGGGAGGACAGGTAGGCGATTCGGGTGTACTGCAAGGCGAAAAAGGAACTATCCATATCATTGATACCAAGAAAGAAAATAACCTGGCAGTACACGTGGCTGCTCAGTTGCCTGATGATGTGACCGAGACTTTTACTGCCATCATCAATACCGACAACCGTCAAGCCATTTCGTGTAACCACTCCGCTACGCACTTGCTACACGAAGCATTGCGCGAGGTACTGGGCACTCATGTAGAGCAAAAAGGTTCGTTCGTAAGTCCAGACAGTTTACGTTTTGACTTCTCGCATTTCCAAAAAGTAACCAAAGAAGAAATCAGGGCAGTAGAGGCCATTTCCAATCGGAAAATTCGTGAAAATATCCTCCTCAATGAAATGCGCGAAACGCCAATAGCTGAGGCTCAAGCCATGGGTGCTATGGCGCTATTTGGAGAGAAATATGGCGAGACAGTACGTGTTATTCAGTTTGGTACATCTACTGAGCTATGTGGTGGAACTCACGTTCAGTCCACCGGCGAAATAGGTATGGTGCGCATCATCTCCGAATCATCTACAGCTGCTGGTATCCGTCGTATTGAAGCTATCACAGCTAAGGCGGTGGAAAAACTATTGGATGCACAGCAAGATATGATAGCCGAAGCTCGTGAGGCGCTCAACAATGCACCTGATGTGATGAGTGCCATCCGCAAATCGCAAGAAGAAAATACCGATTTGAAGAAACAAGTAGAAGCCTTTGTTCATGAAAAAGTGATGGGACTAAGAGATTCGCTCATAGCGCAAGCGCAAGAAGTAAACGGTGTGAAAGTAATCAGGCTTGAAGCTGACCTGACAGCGGATCAAGTGAAAACTCTTGCATTTCAAATACGTAACGTTCTAAGCGAAAAACTATTCTTCGTGGCAGGATGTGTGGCAGATGGCAAACCATCACTCACAGTACTGCTTTCCGACGACCTTGTTGCAACAGGCATGAATGCAGTAAACATAGCCCGCGAAGCTGCCAAAGAAATACAAGGCGGTGGCGGCGGACAACCTTTCTTTGCCTCGGCAGGTGGTAAGAACCCACTTGGCATTGCCAAAGCTGTAGCCAAAGCGATGGAAGCAGTTTTAATTAAAAATTAAAACTCAATAAATTATATTGTGAACGAGGGATTTCTGTGAGCAGGAGTTCCTCGTTTAATATTTTCTTAACTCTAATGACTTGCATCTATATTAACTCAAATTTCGAATTATTCAATGTGCAGTCGTTATCTAATTAGTTTCCATCACTTTATTCAAATCATAGTACTAATTAAACTTTCTATAGTTTAATACCGTGGCAAAACAAAGTGATTTAGATTCATTGCCGCTATTCAGTACAGTTTCTACACATATCGAATTGCTTTCTATTTAAGTGAATTTGTTGCCTGAAAGCAGTGGCTTTTTGGTTTTGCCAAATGTTGGCAAAAGAATCATTGCTGAGATTGCCATAACTGTGTTGTTCAAACTTGTCAAAACAACACGGCAATACCTTACCCGATGCGCTTACCACAGATCCGCTCCACATTCTCCAACATCGGTTTTTAAGCTTTGATTTGATTACAACTTGACCGTTATTGAGAGTTTTATATCTTGTGTATTTCTTTAGAGTAGGTAGTAGCTTATGACCATTTTCAAAATCATACAGCTGAGCAGATTTAATTGTCAAAACATCAACTTTCATTTGTTTTGCAAGTTGTTTCATGTCGTTAATCTGGTGTTGGTTGTTTTTGAAAACAATAAATTGCATTTCAAGATATGGAGTTTTTTTAGATAACTTACTTTTCCAGAACCGAATATATTGGATAGCATCTAATGTCTGGTTTAGGTTTCCACCAACTCGGTATTGTTCATATACCTCCTGAGTAGTACCATCAACCGATATTATCAATCTATCGAGACCAGACTCTACTATTTTACGAGCCAATTCTTTATCAATAAACTGAGCATTTGTTGAAGTAGATGTGAATATGCCAGATTGATGAGCATAATTTATCATTTCACAAAATTGATTATGTATGGTAGGTTCACCCTGAAAATACAAAGTTACATACATCAGATGATCTTTTAGATTATTAATTACATCAGCAAACAGATTCATATCCATTGTCATCTTTTTTTTATAAGTACTTGAACTCCCATTACCTACTGGACACTCAGGACATTTAAGATTACAATAATTAGCTGGTTCTACAGAAATAAATAGAGGACTTATATTTAATTTTATCACAACACCCAATCTATTAAAACAAAAACTTAGGCATAGTAACAGTGCATTGAATAATTTGGTTAAGGTGAGATAAGATAGTGCTCTAAAAAATAAAAACATAATACTTATAAACGAATTACAAAAGATAAAACATGTAGATAAAAACCTATCAGCCATCTAAAATCAGCCAATTTGTTGATAAAAATAGGCGATATTCATAATTTTTTTTAAAAAAAATATCAATTCAATTACAAAGTAAGGCATTATTCAGTGAAAGATACTATATTTGTACCCAAAATAAAATCGTAAAAGTATTCAAACTAAATTTATAACAAAATCGCAATTTTATGAGAAAACATTTTATCTTTATGATTTCGATGGTAGTTTCATTGATTTTTTGTTCTTGTGACAAAGACTTAACTGCCTTAGATCCTGCATTATTTAAATGTAACCCGAATCCACTAGAAGTTAAATCGGGTAAAGTTGATGCCACCATTATTGGAAAATTCCCAGTAAAATACTTTAGTAAAAATGCGACTTTAACAGTTACTCCTGTATTGAAATTTGCTGGAAAAGAAGTTAAAGGAACTCCATCTGTTTTCCAAGGCGAAAAAGTAAAATCAAATAACAAGGTAATTATTTTCAAAGCGGGTGGTACTTACACCATGAAGGTATCGTTTGATTATGTACCTGAAATGTCTATCTCAGAATTGTATCTTACCTTTGAAGCAGCTACATCGAAAAAAACTTATCAGTTACCAAGTGTTAAAGTGGCTGATGGTGTAATAGCTACTTCACAACTAGTATCAACTTCTTCTTCAGAAATATCACCAGCGTTCATTGCAGATAAATTTGTACGTCAAATTCAAGAAATGCAAGATGCAGATATTTTGTTTATGATTTCAAAAGCTGATTTGAGAAAAAATGAAACAAATGCAGTTGATGTAGTAAACTTGGTAAAAAAGATCAAAGAATTGAAAGAAGCTAAAGAAGGACAAACAAAACAAATAGGTGGACTAGAAGTTTCTGGATATGCTTCACCAGATGGTGGCATTTCAACTAATGAAAAACTTGCTGACAAACGTGAAAAAGTTGTTGCTGATTTCTTAGGTAAAGAATTGAAAAAAATCAAACAATCAGTTAAGATAAGTGCTAAATTCACTGCTGAAGACTGGGATGGTTTCAAGACATTAATGGAGAAATCTTCAATCCAAGACAAAGATCTAATCCTTAGAGTTTTGAACATGTACACTGACCCTGAGCAACGTGAGCGTGAAATTAAAAATCTATCTGCAGCATATAAAAACATAGCTGAAGAGATACTTCCTCAACTACGTCGTTCTAAAATGAAATTGACAATTGATGTAGTTGGAAAATCTGACTCTGAACTTTTAAGCGCAGCAAAATCAGATGCTTCAAAATTGACAGCTGAAGAAATACTTTTTGCTGGAACTTTGACATCTGACTTAGCTGAAAAAGCAAGTATTTATCAAAAAGCTACTGAGCTTTATCCATCTGAGATGCGTGCATTCAATAGCTTAGGGTTTGTAAAACTTCAACAAGAGAACGTAGAAGATGCTTCTAGATATTTCACTAAAGCCTTAGGAATCGACTCTAAAAATCCTGATGTTAACTACAATGCTGGTATTGCAGCTCTTGCAAAAGGAGAATATGACAAAGCTGAAGATTATTTCGGAAAAGCTGCAGGTACTACAGGAAACTTGAATCAAGCTTTGGGTACACTATACATGTTGAAGGGTGATTATTCAAAATCAAAAACATATCTAGGAGCTGTTGCATCTAATAATGCTGCACTACTTCAAATTTTGAATGGAGATTATAGCGATGCTCGCAAAACATTATCAAATGTAGCAAAACCAGATGGTATGACAGCTTATCTTGGTGCTATTCTTGGCGCAAGAACTACTGACCGTGAAGCTGTATTTAGCAATTTGAGAGTGGCTGTAAAACGCAATCCTGCTCTTGCTCAAAAAGCTTTAAAAGACATTGAATTCTCTAAATTCTCTACAGAACCAGATTTCTCTGCAATTCTTAAATAAGAATAGAATACATATTTAAAAAATGTCCGATGCATTTATGTATCGGACATTTTTGTTAATAGAATGCATGATATAATACTATTTTTTTAGTTGTTTTAATGAAGTTTATAACTCTATCTGATGAATAATATTTTATTTTCTAGCTTTTAAAAGTATCTTTGTATTTAATTTAAAAATTATAACTGAGGTATAGCCAATGAGTGAAAACGAACAAATAGTAGACAAGATTGTTGAAGGAATACAAGAACGAAAAGGGAAAAATATTGCCATTGTCAATCTAAGCAAGTTAAAGGAATCACCTTGTAATTATTTTGTTATTTGTGAAGGAGATTCTGTAGTTCATGTAAATTCGGTAGCTCATTCAATCAAAGACTGGGTGAATAAGGAGATTAAAGTAAAACCTTACGCTACTGATGGATTTGAAAATTGTGAGTGGATTGCCATGGATTATGGTCAAATTATTGTTCATGTATTTCAAAGAGCTGCACGTGAATTCTATGACATTGAACATTTATGGGCCGATGCAGAGATTAAGATGATTGAAGATATCCTATAGTTCAACAACCGCATTTACTATTTTAGTCAATTAAAGTTTTTATAAACGTAATGGAAAAACAAAACACCAATCCACCAAAACCCATCAAACCCAAACAAAGCAACCCAAAATTTAATGTTTCATGGATTTATGGAATAATAATTTTAGCTCTTTTTTCACTATACTTCATTTCTGATGGAGTTCCATCCAAAGAAATTCCATTTTCAAGGTTTAAAGAATATGTAAAACAGGGGATGATAGACAAAGTAAATGTCTATACCACTTCAAATACATTGGAAGCTTTTGTGTTGGATTACAACAAATTAAGCAAAGACACTGCACTAATATACAAACATCTTGGTCATTCCGCAGAAGCATATATTGGCAATAAACAAGCTCTAAAAGACAGTCTTGCCAAAAAAGACCTTATGGTATTAAAAAAGATCTTTGGAGAGAAACATCAAACTTATGCAAAAGAAAGGATGATTGTTGTCAAAGTTCCAAGTGAAGAAAGTTCAAGGTTTCTACAAACAGCAGAAGATAAGTACAATTTCAATGGCAGTGTAGAATATAAAGAAGGACGTGATTATCTAAATATATTCTTGAATCTGTTTCCAATAATATTACTGATACTATTTATTGTTTTCATGAATAGAAGAGTAACAGGTCAAATGGGTGGAGGAAGTGGTGGTATCTTTAGTGTAGGTAAATCCAAAGCTCAACTATTTGACAAAGGCAGCAACGAATTAAAAATAACATTCAAAGATGTAGCAGGACTTGCTGAAGCAAAACAAGAAATAGTTGAGATTGTAGAATTTCTAAAAAACCCTGCAAAATTCACCGAACTTGGAGGTAAGATACCAAAAGGTGCGCTGTTAGTAGGACCTCCAGGGACAGGAAAAACACTTCTTGCAAAAGCAGTGGCTGGCGAAGCTAATGTTCCATTCTTTTCGATGTCTGGGTCTGACTTTGTTGAAATGTTTGTAGGGGTAGGTGCATCCCGTGTACGAGACCTTTTTCGTCAGGCAAAGGAGAAATCACCGTGTATTATTTTCATTGACGAAATTGATGCAGTTGGTCGGGCTAGAGGAAAAAACCCTAATATGGGGAGCAATGATGAACGCGAGAACACCCTCAATCAACTTTTAACAGAGATGGATGGTTTCGGGTCAAACAGTGGCGTAATCATACTTGCTGCAACCAACAGAGCTGATATTCTTGACAAGGCTTTGCTTAGAGCTGGAAGATTTGATAGACAAATTCATGTTGATTTGCCTGATATTAATGATCGTAAGCAAATTTTCAATGTTCATTTGAGAAACATCAAAATAAACGACTCGGTAGATGTCAATTTCCTTTCACGTCAGACACCTGGATTTTCGGGAGCTGATATTGCCAATGTATGCAATGAAGCTGCATTAATAGCTGCACGCAAAAACAAGTCTTTTGTTGAAAAACAAGATTTTCTGGATGCAGTGGATCGAATTGTGGGAGGATTGGAAAAGAAAAATAGAATTACTACTCTAGCTGAGAAAAAATCCATAGCCTATCATGAGGCAGGACATGCTACTATCAGTTGGATATTAGAACATGCCAATCCATTGGTAAAAGTAACTATAGTACCACGAGGTGAAGCTTTAGGGGCTGCATGGTATCTACCTGAAGAGCGACAATTAACTACAAAAGAGCACATGCTAGATGAAATGTGTTCTACTCTAGGCGGTAGGGCTGCCGAAGAAGTCTTTTTATCGCAGATGTCGACAGGAGCTATCAATGACTTAGAAAAAGTGACCAAACGAGCATACGCTATGGTGGCATATTTCGGAATGAGTGACAACTTATCCAATATGAGTTACTATGACTCTTCAGGAAATTCGGATTATGGATTTACAAAACCATATAGTGAAAAAACTGCTGAGTTAATAGATACTGAAGCAAAATTAATTGTAGCATCCGAATACCAAAGAGCTATTAAAATTCTAAATGAGAATGCCAAAGGTCATAATGCTCTGGCTGAATTATTAATGGAAAAAGAAGTGATATTTGCGGATGATTTGGAACAAATATTTGGCAAACGTCAATGGATTTCAAGAAGTGACGAATTGATGGCTCAGAATCCTAATACAGAGCTAAGTATTGATGAAAAATTGGAAGATACAGCTTTTGAAAACACTCTAATAGCAGATGACACAAAGCAAATTAAAGATGCTGCATCAGAGTAATCAATCCAAAGCAATGCTATTAGATAAAATAGCCCAGAAGCGAACTTTTCCGAAGGCAACTGACAGTTCTTCAAACACAGCAATTTCGTTCTTTAAAGCAATAGAAATAGATCCAGTTCTATGTTTTAAAAACGAATTAGAAGCCGTCAATGGCAAAGTGTTTATATGCTCAGACTCAGAAGATTTGTACCAACAGATATCTGATTTTCTTGAGCCGTATAGAGACCAAAATATATACTGTCAATACAAGGATGTTGCGTTTGAGCTAAAAAAGCGATCAGGCTTAATCACTTGCAATGATATAATTACAGATAGTGTTCAAATAGGCATAGTAAAATCTATATGTAATGTTGCTCGTACGGGAAGTGTTGTAGTATCGGCACATTCAGGAAGACAGGCAAACATTTTCCCACCTATTCAATTGATAATAGCACGCAAAGCCGATCTTGTCAATTTTATGGAGGATGCATTTGATTTTCTGTCTCAACAATATGCTCAACAAATACCTTCGACTATCACATTCATTACTGGACCAAGTCGTACAGCAGACATTGAGAAAACCTTGGTAATGGGAGCACATGGTCCGAAGGAATTATATGTCTTTATTACAAACAATGATATATAACCTTTTTACCTAACTATCAAATATGACAAATTTAGGATTACGAACTATAAGCGGTGCACTTTTTGTAGCTATCATTATAGGTTCAATATTACTAGGGAATTTAGTATTTGCAATCGTATTCTCAATCATATCTGCTTTTGCTATTTTTGAGTTTCACAAAATCACGAATAATAAGCAAAATGTTCATGTGAAATCCCTTTTATCTGTATTTGGGGGCATATTATTGTTTTTTTGCTTCTATCTTTCCGCGTCGAAATTAAGTGATTTTCCACTCATTTTTGTTTATGGTAGCTTTTTGATTTTTTGCTTTGTAATCGAATTATACCGTCAACAAGTGAATCCAGTACATAATTGGGCATATTTTGTTTTAGGACAAATCATGGTAGCCCTACCCTTTGCATTGCTTTCGAATATATATTTCATCAACGGCGAATCAAACCCATTACTTTTGTTATCTGTATTTATAACCATCTGGGTAAACGATTCATTTGCTTATCTTTTTGGTGTTTCATTTGGCAAACATCGCTTGTTTGAAAGAATTTCTCCAAAAAAGTCGTGGGAAGGATTTATCGGAGGAGCGATAGGAGCAATTCTATCAGGCTATCTATTTTCTCAATTCTCTTCTGCTTTAAATTTAGTGCAATGGATAATTCTTTCTGAATTAATTATTGTATTTGCAACACTTGGAGATTTAATTGAATCACTTTTAAAACGGACTCTTGATGTAAAGGATTCAGGCAATACCATACCCGGACATGGTGGACTATTAGATCGCTTTGACAGCATGCTGATGGTAGTTCCTGTTGTTTATCTATACTTTTCAATTGTCAATTTATACAAATAATAATCTGTTCAATGGTTAATTCACAAGAATTCGAGGAAATAAGATGCTTCAACGATCAAGAGACAAAAGAAGTATTGCAAAGATTAGTGGCAGAGGAAATGTTTTTGAAAATGCTTGAAACTCTTTTTTCAGGTATTCCAATTGACGAATTAAAAAAGAAGCTTCTTTCTTTCCAAACAATTTCAGATTTTCAGAAAGGAATTGTTAATCCTTTCTTGATAGGTTTAGAGCATAAACTAACTAAAGGCATATCAATCAATGGATTGAATAAAATCAATCAAAATAAAGCCCAACTTTATATATCTAACCATAGGGACATCATACTTGATTCGGCTTTTTTATGCTCCAAACTAATTGAGAACAATCTCAATACGGTTGAGATTGCAATTGGAGACAATCTCCTGATTTATCCTTGGATATCGGATTTAGTTCGAATAAACAAAAGCTTTATCGTAAGAAGAGGACTGAACTCACGCCAAATACTTCAAAGTTCTGAAATATTATCAAATTATATTGCAAGTACGATACAATCTAAAAACCAATCGATTTGGATAGCACAACGAGAAGGGAGAGCAAAAGATTCAAACGACACGACACAGGAGAGCTTGCTTAAGATGTTTAATATGTATGGAAAAAACAGTCTTATCTCCAACTTGGCTTTACTAAATATTTGTCCTTTATGCATTTCGTATGAGTATGATCCATGTGATTTTCTGAAAGCCAAAGAGTTTCAATTAAAAAGAGACAATCCTGAATATACTAAATCCATGTCCGATGATTTGATAAATATGCAAACCGGAGTATTGGGCTACAAAGGCAAGATAGTATATGAGGTGACTGGAAATATTGACGAAGAATTAAATTCCATATCAGCTAGAAAATTAAATAAAAATGAACAACTCAGAGAAATAGCTCAAATGATTGACAAAAAAATTCACTCAGCATATACAATTTTCCCAATTAATATGATTGCATATGATTTGTTGAAAAATGAGAATCGGTTTGTGAATGAGTATAGTGCAGAAGACTTAAAGGAGTTTGATAAATACATGTCACAACAGCTATCCCGAATTGAAATTGAGAATAAAGATGTGGAATTTTTACGAACCAAACTATTGGAAATGTATGCCAATCCACTAATAAATAAGATACTATCAATATCGTAAAATTTGATTTATCTCCGATTGAGTTGAAATAACAAGGGCAAAGTCAAGATTGACTTTGCCCTTGTTATTTCTAGAATAATATTGATACTGCTTAATCCCGAATTAATCATTAGAATTTTAGAAAAAACGCACGAATAATTCCATGAGGGTAAACCCCGCTCTATAAACTAGTCCAAGGGTCTTGAAAAAAGCCTTGGGAACTTATTATACCAACTGAACATATAAAATGACCCAAAGTCAATTTATGTCTAAGGTTGTTAATGCCGTTGCTTCAAACAAATAGTATCAATGAGAAGTATTCGAAATTGGACAATATTGTTTGTGCAAAGGGTATTAGATAGCAATTACGCACAATCTAATGCCTAATTTGGGTTAATAACCCAATATCTTAAGCATTGATTTATAGCTTTGTTCTTTGGCGAAAAGTTTGGTAAAATATTCACCATCTTCGTCTTTGTCTATAATTACGAGCTTTGGTGCCGGGATAAGACAATGTTGTATCCCACCAAAACCACTTAAAGACTCTTGGTATGCCCCAGTGTGAAAAAAGCCAATGTACTGATCTCTATCTTCTTGCATTTTTGGAAGGAATACGGCATTTGAGTGTACCTCTGCATTGTAAAAATCCTCACTGTCGCAAGTCAAACCACCTAGGTTTACTCGTTCGTATTCCGAAATCCAATTGTTAATGGCTAAGAATACATAGCGCTGATTGATGGCCCATGTATCAGGCAATGTGGTCATGAATGAGCTGTCTATCATATTCCAAAGCTCACGATCATTTTGCTTTTTCTGATTCACTATAGAATATAGCATAGCACCACTTTCTCCCACAGTATATGATCCAAATTCAGTGAAAATATGAGGTTCAGGCACTCCATTTTGTTCGCATATAGTTTTGATTTGTGCTACAATTTCCTCGGCAATGTATTCATAGTCGTACACCATATCTAGATGCGTTTGAATAGGGAAACCGCCACCAATATTTAAACTATCCAACTCGGGACAACGTCGTTTCAGTTCACAATATAAATTGACCGCTTTGTTTAACTCATTCCAATAATAAGCAGTATCCTTTACACCAGTGTTGATAAAAAAATGCAGCATTTTTAACTCTACTTGAGCATTGGTTGCTATATGATTATTATAATAAGGAATGATATCATTATACCTTACTCCTAACCTTGATGTATAAAAATCAAATTTAGGTTCTTCCTCAGCAGCAATTCTGATTCCTACTTTAAATTTAATATCGAAATCCTTTAACAACAAATCGAGTTCGAATTTATTATCCAGAATAGGTATTACATTGGTAAAGCCCATTTTCATCAAGTTTTGAATATTCTCCACATATTGTGGTCGCTTGAACCCATTACATATAACATAGTTATCAGACTTAAGTAATCCTTGATCATAAAGCGACTCCATAATGTTGATATCAAATGCTGAAGATGTTTCAAGGTGAACTCCGTTCTTTAGAACCTCTTCCATAACAAAAGAAAAATGAGAACTTTTTGTACAATAACAATAGTTATATTCTCCTTTATAATCAACCTTAGCCATAGCTACATTAAACATTCTACGAGCCTTTTGAATGTTTTGAGTAATTTTTGGCAAATACGAAATACGCAAAGGCGTCCCGTATTGTTTTATTATATCCATCAATGGAACGCCATGCCATTCCAATTCATTTTCTACAACATTAAACTCATCGTTTGGAAATTCAAAAGACTGTTGAATCAAATCAATATACTTATTCTTCATTTTTGAAAATTATTACTTTGTTAAGATTTAAACAACTTAAATTAAATACAAATACACATTCTATTCTATTTAGATCATTTCATTTATAAAAATCTGCACAAAATTAAATATAATAAGTTGATCTTAATACTACAACTTATTAATTTTTGATTACAAAATATTAGCTTGAATATTTCTAAATCATGAAATTTACATTAATATTTAGTAATTATCTAATATAATTTAAAACAATATATAAAACATCACTATTTTTACATCAATTATACTTTTAAATTCATTCATCTAAATAAAAACTAAAATTATGAAACATCAATTAAAAATTTTAACATCAATGATTTTTGTTGTTTTTGCAACAAACTTACATGCGTCGGGTTTGGATTTAATCATTCCTAAGCTTTACCTCCCAACCAGAAACACACCCTCTGGAAATACAAATTGGACAATTACAAATGCTGCAACTAATAACACGAGTAATGACTATTGGAAATTGCTAATCAACTCGGCAATGATTTCACCAGCGATAAATTTTGGGGCGTATACTGATATTGAAGTGTCAATGTCACTACAATCCTATGGGACTATCAGCAACCATTCGGACGACATTGCTTTATCTATTTTTAAAAATAACGAATACAGTCAAATAGCAACTAATCTTCATACATCAAGCACATCTGGTGTTCAAAAAATATTGATCCCAAACAATTCAAATCTAATTTCTAAACTTAAATTAACTGCACCAAACTCTAGTAGTACATCAGGCGCAAGAATCATGTCTGTAGAAATAAAAGGCAAGCCTATATCTACTCCTCTTATTTCAACAAATATAGAAGGTGCCCTTACTTTAGATTCTCAACTAGGCGATTCAACAACTTTTAATCTATTGATAGGTGGAGTAAACTTATCAAAAAAAATAGGCATCTCTCTTGAAGGGAATGAAGATAAATGCATACACCTATCAACGGACAGCATCAGCTCTTTATCTTGTAATTCAATAAATGAAGTAAAAATTACTTATAAACCCACAAGCACAAATAATAAGACTGTAAAATTAATAATCACCAGTGATAACGCACCTTCAATAGAGCAAACAATCTCTACTAAAACCTTAATTTCAGCCAGTCAACATGTCGTTTTCGACCGAATAGAAATAAAAAACAGCAATGGTTCAATTTATTACAAAGCCAAAGAGAATGAAATAGCAACTTTGTATGACTTGAATGGACGGTTACTAAAAACCTACGAATCAAAAGAAGGATGGAACGAAATAAGCTGGTTTCAAAGTGGGATATACCTGATAAGAATAGGTAAGAAAGTTCAAAAAATTATGCTATAAAAAGTCACATGATAAATTAAAAGAGGTTTGAAGATTGTAAACTTCAAACCTCTTTTAATATTAAAGCGGGGGTAGTTTAAAAAATAGGAGTTCCTAGTGGAAGAATAATTTTACCATACATTTTATTCAACAAATTGGCTCCACAAGCATAAAAACCTATCATTGAGATGATTAATTCTGTTACTGCAGCTATCTCATGCCAAAATTCACCCAATCCAAAAACATCTGCAGCCAGTGCAACAAACAAGAGATCAATCAATATCATGATTGCTATTAATACCTTATTCGTTTTAAAAGATGCAATAGTCAAAAATACAGAGAATATTAAATAACCAACAAAAGCAAAACCTAGTTGATGTACATCAACGGCGGCTTTCAGAATTTCACCAAAGACACCCATTTTAATCATCCACGATGCTCCTACAGAAACCCAGAACAGACCGTATGCTCCAAAAGCAGTTGACCCAAACAAATTATTGTGTTTAAAATCATACACACATGCCATCAATTGCGCAATTCCACCAAGCATTATAGCCCAAGGTATCACCATTGATAGGCCTGTTGTCCATCCAAGCTTTTGCGATGCTGCAACCAATGTTACCATAGATAAACCCATTAATCCTAATGGTGTAGGATCAGCAACTTCAATTTTTACTGTTGTTTTTTCTTGCATAACTATTATTTTTTGTTTTTAAATTTGATGACAAAGATACAAATTTTTATCACACTAAAGAATTTGATATTACCAAAGGCAGGTATCGTTAGCACAATTATTCAACAGATGCTATCCTTTTCGTTTACGCACAAAATTGTAAAAGAAGCAGGTCATCCCCACTTTTGGCAATATCAATTTTTGTTTTTTTAACACTCTTTGAATTATTTAGGAGGAAAAACTGAACTTACTATTAGCAGTATCTTTTAGTGATCCTTCTGGTAATCCTTCGAATGAAATTGTAATACTTTTACTATCATTTGCAAAAATAAGCGTATTTTGAAGTTGATCACTCACAAAAATAAATAATCTATCAATACCTTTACACCATGGAGATCCTGGACCGTCTGGAGAGCTGCTTGCACTTTTCCATAATCCATTGTAAATAAAAAATTGATTAGTTACAGCAGGAACATTATAAGTTGTAGACTTTCCATCAATTATAGTAACAAAAGTCCCGCTTAATATTGTTCAACCTATAGCATTTGGATTATCTAATGTTACAATTGGATTTGTCAGTGGTCCTGTTTGTACATGTAATACATATGTGTTATTCGTAGTGGGAGATACAAATGTGTATTTTGCTTTTAAATTTGTCATGTTTCTTAATATTAATTCCCTACTCATAAGGCTTTTCGGTTGTTACCTCTCATTAAATTGACTGAAGGAGATCAGTCCGTTTATTTTGTGGTTACTACTCCACTTTAATAGATTTTAATTGATAACAATGGATGGACAGCCCTTTAATTTTACCGTTATATTTTTTTTAACTTACCAATAAGAATTCTATATATACAGAAACAATATAGTGTTAAAAATGTATGAAAATAAAAAAATTACATATCCTGGGTATATTTGTATATCCAATTCAAAATAGTTACTTTTGCTAAAAAAAGAACTATGGCAGCATTTAAACGTATCCTTTTGAAATTGAGCGGAGAATCATTGATGGGTGATAAACAATACGGAATCGACGAAACTAAGCTTGGTGAATATGCTACTCAAATTGCAGAAGTGGCAAATATGGGTATTGAGATAGGCATTGTAATTGGAGGAGGAAATATTTTTCGAGGTTTGAATGGGACAAACAAAGGATTTGATAGAGTACAAGGAGACCAAATGGGAATGTTAGCTACTGTTATTAATGGTTTGGCTTTAAATTCGGCACTTCAAGCCAAGGGGCTTAAATCAAGGGTGCTTACCGCCATCCGAATGGAACCTATAGGAGAGTTTTATAGCAAACAAAAAGCCATTGAAGGATTGGAACGAGGAGAAATAATAATTATGTCTGCAGGTACGGGAAATCCATTTTTCACAACAGATACAGGCTCATCTTTACGTGCCATTGAGATCGAAGCAGACGTTATGCTTAAAGGTACCCGAGTTGATGGCATTTATACAGCCGATCCTGAGAAAGATAAAACAGCCAAAAAATTTGATTCAATTACCTACGACGAGATATATAATAGGAATCTAAAAGTGATGGATTTGACAGCCACAGCCATGTGCAAAGAAAACAAGATGCCTATATATGTATTTGACATGGACACTGTGGGCAATTTAAAAAAGGTAATGAATGGAGAAAAAATTGGTACTCTTGTTACAAGTTAATTTTATTAATAAGTTCTAAATTTGGCATTATTTCTATACTCATCGAATAGATAGTAATCCAAAAAACATTGAAAAAACTTTATTTAAAAAACACAAATTATATGTTAGAAGTTAAACCACATTTGACCGCAGCAGAAGAGAGCATGGAAGCTTCAATTCTATTTCTGGATGAGTCGCTAGCACATATCCGTGCAGGAAAAGCAAATGCTAGAATACTTGATGGAGTTAGAGTTGACTATTATGGCTCATTAGTGCCTATCTCAACTGTATCCACAATAACTACACCTGATGCAAAAACCATCTCTATCCAACCTTGGGAAAAGGGTTTAATAGGAGCCATTGAAAAGGCAATTATGAATTCGGATGTGGGCATCACTCCTATGAATAATGGCGAAACTATCCGATTGAGTATTCCGCCTTTGACTGAGGAACGTCGTAAGCAGCTCGCAAAACAAGCCAAAGCAGAATGTGAAGATGCCAAAATAAGTGTAAGAAATGCTAGACGCGACGCCATTGAGCAGCTTAAGAAAATGATTAAAGAAGGCCTACCCGAAGATGTTGAAAAAGATGCTGAAGGAAATGTTCAAAAAATCCATGACAAATTCATAAAAAAAATTGACGACCTATTTATAGCCAAAGAAAAAGAAATTCTTACGGTATAACTTAATATTGAGGGATAACTTAATTTAACCTTATGCACATAAAGCTACCAAAGTTTATTTTACTAAGTATGCTGCTGATAAGTGTCGTAAGGATGTTGGCAAGCCCTATAGACACGGCTGTATCTACTACTGTAATAAAACCAAGTTATTTTGTTATACCCTATCTCAATTATCAACCAGAAACATCTTGGGCACCTGGACTTTCAGGTTCTTATTATTTTAGCAGTCATGATTTCTCTAAAATTAGTTCGTTAGCAGCTAATTACAATTTCAGCTTCACAGGGCTAAGAACAATGAGTATTACTCCAAAAATATTCTTTGGAGATAAGCACTGGTTATTGTATTCAAATTTTTCGTATAGAGTATTCCCCGACAAATTTTATGGTCTTGGAGCAGCAAAGCGAACTGATTATGCATTATATTTTTATAACAATATATCAGCCAATATTCAATTGCAATACATCTTGTCTCAAAATTATTTTCTAGGCGTGGCTGTAGATCATTTCTCTAATCTTTTTCCAAGTACTAATATCCGTTTTGAAGAGTCAGTGTTTTCAAATGTAGAAGGATTGTACGCTTACTCCAACACAGCATTTGGAGTGGTAAGTGCTTATGATAGTAGGGATAATCAATTTTATCCACAAAAAGGATCATTCATTAAAGTCTTGGCAATAAGCTCATTTAAAGGAAAGCTTAGTGATTATTCAGTAGGTAAAGTTCAAATTGATTTTAGACAGTATTGGCAACTTATACCACAACACATCCTTGGCATGCAGTTTATTTACAACGGACTTTACAGTGCTTCATCTATTCCGTTTCAATTAATGCCCACTTTAGGAGGTATGGATGTAATGCGAGGTCTTAGACAAGGGATGTACAGAGACCGTCAAATGATGGTATTTCAAGTAGAATACCGAATGCCAGTATATAAAAAGCTGAGGGCAGCAATTTTTACTTCGGCAGGCGATGTATTTACCAAAGGCCTGCTACCTCAATCGGTTAAAATTACTGGAGGAGTGGGGTTGAGATATCAATACAACAAAGCCCGTGTAAATTTCCGGCTTGATGCAGCTACAAGTACTGACGAGTATCTACCACAAATATATTTCACTGCCACAGAAGCGTTCTAATTTCATACAAATGAAAGGGATAGTAGTAAAAAACACAGGAAGTTGGTATCAAGTTAAAACTGATGAAGGTGAAGTTTTAGAGTGTAAGATTAAAGGCACATTTCGGTTAAAAGAGATACGAAGCACCAATCCTATAGCAGTAGGTGATGTAGTGGAGTTTGACATGAATCAAGATGGCACTGCTATGATACACACCATCTGTGATAGGAGAAACTATATTGTGCGCAGATCGTCCAATCTCTCCAAACAATCACATATACTTGCTGCTAATCTCGACTTGGTAGTACTGGTAGTTACAATCAACTATCCTGAGACCTCAACCATATTCATAGATCGATTTCTTGCCACTGCCGAAGCATATCGCATACCAGCCTGTGTGGTTTTTAATAAAATAGATCGGTTTTCGGCAGCTGAGTTGAGTTATTTAATCAGTCTTCAAGAACTTTATGCTTCACTTGGCTATCCTACTTACCAAATATCTGCTTTACAATCCATCAATGTAGGCCTCTTGCTTGAATTTCTGGAAGGGAAAACCACCTTATTTTCGGGGAACTCAGGCGTTGGCAAGTCCACTTTGATTAATGCCATCGCTCCCGAATCTATGGCACGAACAGCCGAAATCTCGAGCTATCATAATAAAGGGATGCATACCACCACTTTTTCTGAAATGTTTACTTTGAAAACCGGTGGTTATATTATTGACACGCCAGGTGTTAAAGGATTTGGAACGATTGACATGGAAGCTGCTGAAGTAGGGCATTACTTTAAAGAGATTTTTAAGTATTCTTCTGAATGTAAATTTGGTAATTGTACCCATATACACGAACCTGGCTGTGCTGTAGTGGAAGCTGTTAAACAAAATTTAATTAGCAGCTCACGCTATCAAAGTTATCTAAGTATTTTGAAAGACTGTGACGAAGGAAAATACAGATAGTCATACATCTGTATCAATAATTATAAATAAGATTGTTTTATATCATAGATTTTGATATATTTGCAATAGATGCATCCAAAACATTACTAAAACAAACACGATAACAATATGGCTCAACACCAAATAGATAAATTAGACAAAAAAATTCTTCAGCTCATTTCTCAAGATGCAAGAATCCCATTTTTAGAAGTCGCACGTGAATGCAATGTTTCGGGTGCTGCTATTCATCAACGCATCCAAAAACTTAGAAATATTGGCATTATTAGAGGTTCGGAATTTGTTGTAGACACATACAAAGTTGGGTTTCAGACTTGTGCATATATAGGCATTATACTGAAAGAAACTACATCCTTTGACCAAGTAGTAGAAGAATTAAAAAAAATACCTGAAGTAGTTGAGTGTCATTATGCTACTGGAAGATATTCTATGTTTGTCAAAATTTATGCAAAAGACAACCGACATTTATTACAAATCATTCTGGATCACCTCACAATTATACCTGGAGTAGCACATACCGAAACATTTCAAATTTCACTAGATGAAATTTTCAGAAGGCAGCTTTCAGTATTTGATGCAAATGAACCAGATACTGAAGATGAAGAATAAAGAATCATTACTATAAACTATTGATAGTTATTCTGTAGCACATCACCCTTGAACAAAAACTTGATTTTAAAACAAGTAGTTCTCCATATTGCTAATCGTCCTTACGATAAAAGAAATAAAAAAATACAGCTGACTCTTGAATTTTGACATTCAATGAGTCAGCTGTATTTTTATCTTAAACCAAATTATGCATTAGAAAATGCTTAATCTCTATCTAATACCGTTTGCACAAACAATATAGTCCAAATTCGAATACGTCTCATTGATACTTTTGTTTGAAGCAACGCCATTAACAACTGTAGACATAAAAATGACTTTGGGTCATTTTATATGTTCAGTTGGTATAATAAGTTCCCAAGGCTTTTTTCAAAATCCTTGGAATAATTAAACTTTATATAGTCCAAAGCCATAGTTGTTTGAGTCATTTTCGAAATTGTACTATAAAATTTGTACCAACTGTATTAGAGCGGGGTTTGCCCTCATGGAATCATTCGAGATAAATTTTAAATCCATTTTTTACTTTCATTTCAAAGCTTGAATGCTTTCTTTCAGCGAAGTAATTTTGCTTTCGGCATCGGCTTTCTTTTTGCGCTCTGCTTCTACCACTTCTGGTTTGGCATTTGCCACAAATCGCTCGTTGCCCAACTTTTTCATTACCGAATCAATAAACCCTTCGAAGTACTTAATCTCTGCTTCCATTTTAGCTATCTCCTCTTCGGCATTGATTAAATTACCCATTGGAATAGAAAACTCTGTAGTGCCAACAAGGAACGAGATGGAGCCGGCTGATTTATCTGTTACGGCTTGGATGGATTCCAGATTTCCAAGTTTTGTGATTACAGCATCGAAAGTAGAGTTATAAGTGCCTGCTATTTCTAGGTTCAAGGATTCTTTATTTGGAATATTTTTCTGTATACGCACAGCTCTGATGCCTGAAATAATTTCTTTTGCCGTTTCAAATTCAGCAATAAGTGCATCATTAGCTGGCTTCAATGCAGGCATCTGTGCTACCATGATGCTTTCCCCATCTGTTCTATCTTCCAATGCTTGCCACAATTCTTCTGTAATAAATGGCATGAATGGATGCAATACCTTCAACAGCGAATCAAAAAATCCAAGTGTAGCATTGTAAGTTGCACGGTCTATAGGCTTTTGATAGGCTGGCTTTGCCATTTCCAAGTACCAAGAAGAAAATTCATCCCAAAACAACTTGTAAACAGCCATCAAAGCCTCAGAAAGCCGATATTTGGTAAATAAATCATCAATTTCTATCAATGTCTGGCTAAGTTTAGCTTCAAACCATTGGACAGCAATTCGTGCTGATGCAGGCTGTTCTAAGTCAGCCACTTCCCATCCTTTTACCAATCGGAATGCATTCCAAATCTTATTATTAAAATTACGCCCTTGCTCACAAAGGCTGTCATCATAAGGCAAGTCATTACCAGCAGGTGATGTAAACAGCATACCAAGACGCACTGCATCGGCTCCATATTGAGCTATCAGATCCAGTGGGTCCGGCGAGTTACCTAAAGATTTAGACATTTTACGTCCCAGTTTATCGCGTACAATGCCTGTAAGGTACACGTTTTTAAATGGCATCTCGCCTTTATATTCATAGCCAGCAATAATCATACGAGCTACCCAGAAAAACAAAATTTCGGGTGCTGTTACCAAATCATTGGTTGGATAATAATAATTAATCTCTTCATTGTCGGGATTGTTGATACCATCAAAAACAGAGATGGGCCACAACCACGATGAGAACCATGTGTCCAGACAGTCTTCATCTTGACGAAGTTCATCTATAGCCAATGGATAACTGACCATAGTTAATGCTTTTTGGTAAGCCTCTTCCCTAGTTAGTGCTACTACCAATCCACCTTGTGGTAAAAAATAGGCTGGAATACGATGTCCCCACCAAAGTTGGCGTGAGATACACCAGTCCTTCACGTTTTCCATCCAATGACGGTAGGTGTTCTTAAATTTTGCAGGATAAAGCTGAATATCATCATTCATAACAGCATTGAGGGCTGGCTGTGCCAACTCTTCCATCTTTAAAAACCATTGCATAGAAAGTTTTGGTTCTATGACAGCATCAGTGCGTTCCGAACAGCCTACTTTATTGGTATAGGGCTCTACTTTTTCCAGTAAACCTGCCGCTTGTAAGTCTGATTCTATTTGCTTACGAACATCAAATCTGTCCATGCCTTCATATTGGGCGCCATTTTCATTGAGTGTGCCGTTGTCATTAAATATGTCAATCGATGAAAGGTTGTATTTCTCACCGAGCATATAGTCATTCACATCATGAGCGGGAGTTACTTTCAAACAGCCAGTTCCAAATTCTACGTCCACATAATCATCTTCTATCACAGGAATGACACGGTTGATTAAGGGAACAATAACATTTTTACCCTTTAAGTGTGCGTTCTTAGGATCGTTCGGATTGATACACATAGCAGTGTCTCCCATGATGGTTTCGGGACGGGTGGTTGCCACTACTGCGTATGTATCTTCACCCTCCACTTTGTAACGCAAGTAGAAGAGTTTTCCTTGTTGTTCTTTAAAAATCACTTCTTCGTCAGAAAGTGCAGTAAGCGCCTTCGGGTCCCAATTGACCATACGCACACCACGGTATATCAAGCCTTTATTGTATAAATCGCAGAATACTTTGAACACACTTTCGGAACGTGACTCGTCCATGGTGAAAGCAGTACGATTCCAGTCGCACGATGCACCCAGTTTTTTCAACTGTTCGAGAATGATGCCTCCATGTTTGTGGGTCCAGTCCCATGCATGACCTAAAAATTCCTCACGTGAGAGATCCGTTTTCTTGATGCCTTCAGCAGCTAACTTTCCTACCACCTTTGCTTCTGTAGCAATAGATGCATGGTCGGTACCAGGTACCCAGCAAGCATTTTTTCCCATCATGCGCGCCCGACGAACCAACACATCTTGAATGGTGTTGTTAAGCATGTGCCCCATGTGTAGTACACCAGTAACATTGGGAGGAGGAATAACTACTGTGTAAGGCTCACGACCATCGGGCTTAGAACTAAAAAATCCTTTATCTAACCAATATTGATACCATTTCGACTCTAAATCTGCGGGATTGTACTTACTTGCAAGTTCCATATTCTTATTAAATTGCTTCTTTGTTTAATCATTAAAAACGGAGTGCAAAGATAAGAAAAATAGATGGTTATTTAGGTTTTCAGACATTTCAAAATTCAAACATCTTGGGCTATCAGGCAAAAGATCTTCTTAAATAAATCACTATCTTTGTAATTTAAAAATTTCAATTTGTGAATTTATGAAACGAACACAACAAACTATCTTTGGCAAACAAGGAGATGTTTATGTACGAGTTCCATCTGTCAACTAAAAAACAATTTTAAACAAATGAAACGAATCATTTCAACTAAGAATGCACCTGCCGCCATAGGTCCATACAGCCAGGCAGTAGAGATTAATGGTACTTTGTATATTTCAGGTCAATTGCCTATCAATCCTGCCGTTGGCAAAATTGAAGCTGAAGACATTGCCGGTCAGACTCAACAAGTACTTACCAATATTGGAGCCATACTCAAAGAAGCTGGCTTTTCATATCAAGATGTAGTAAAATCAACTGTATTTATGGCGGACCTAGCGGATTTTGGCGGCATGAATGAGGAATACAAAAAAGTGTATGTGGACAACTGTCCCGCTCGATCTACTTTTGCTGTAAAATCTTTGCCAATGGGCGCTTTGGTAGAGATTGAGACTATTGCAGTAAAATAAGACCTCCAGTTAAAAACCGAACAGCCACTTATCCCCAAAATGATAAGTGGCTGTTCGGTTATATATAATTTCATCGAAATCTACAACAAGTAGACAGAATACTAAGCTTGATGTCTGTAGTATCTGAATCTACGAGTTTTAGAACTTACAAGTTTCCAATTATTTTCATTGTAAGATTTTGGAGTATTATCCTCGTCTACATTGAAAAATTTTGCTGTAAACACTGCCAAAATCAAAAACACAACAGTGATTACGACTCCAAGACTACTTACAGCCTCTACTACACCTACACCAACATTGACATAACTTATCATGTTAGCTAAAAATGGTGTCACTGCCGCTCCTAGAACATAGAATACTCTCATAGTTACTTTAGGTTTTTGCGATTGTTTTTTGTCAATTAATTTAATGATTTGTTTTGATTTCATTATCGAATTAGAGAATTTGGCCTACAAAGTAGGTATAAAATAAATAGGATTATGATCGGTTATTATAGTATGCCCTACCACATAATACTTCATTTATTGCGAATATTAAATCATTGAGCGAACTTGATTTAGGTACAAATCCATTAACGCCAATATCCATCATTTTATTGCAATACTCATCATTTACAAACATTGTAAATGCAATTATTTTTAGATCAGGATGCTTTTCAATTGCCATCTTTGCTGCTTCAAACCCATCTAAATGAGGCATATTAATATCGAGCAACACCAAATCGGGCTTATTATCTTCTAGTAAATCAATGAACTGCATCCCATCAGATGCTTCACCAACAACAGTCCCCAATCCTTCAAATCGAATTAAAGACACCATTCCTTTTCTAAAAATATCATGGTCGTCAACCAGTATTATTGAAGGTTTATCAATCAGTCTCAAATTCATCAATTTCAAAAAAGAGTTATTATTTTATTGACAACTCATATTCTTTAAATAAACCGCGTAAAAATATGACTTAAAACACACAGAGACAATGACTAAAACTACTAAAACTCTTCAAAATTAAGACTATTTTAAAACTAGTACTATATGCCTATATTATATACACTTATATCACGACATCTTATATTTTCTAACGAAATGGAACGATAAACTGATAATAAACACCTTTTCCAATTTCACTTCCCATTTTAACAATCCCATTTATACTACGTATCCTATTTTGAATATTATACAAACCCAATCCTTTATGTTCGTTCAACATCTTGTCAATATTAAAACCAATTCCATCATCTTTAAATTCCAATTGCAATTCATACAATGTTTCATTCAATCTAATATCTATTACTTTTGCTTGGGCATATTTTACAGAATTATTAATACTTTCAACCGCAGCACGATATATTGCAACCTCAATCTCCATTTCAAATCGGCTTTTACAATTCGTTTCAAAATTTATTTTTGTTTGTATACCTGACTGATTAGCTTTATTAATATAACTTTGAATTGCTGATGAGATTCCATGATTAGTAAGCATGTGGGGGCTTAATTTATTGGAAATTTCTTTAACAGCATTAATTGCTTCATCAATAATTTCCTTTTTCTTTTGGATTATTTCGTTTCTTACTTCATCAGATTTAGCACGAGTCAAGCTTTCTAAATACAATTTATTAATCGACAGCAATGGCCCAATACCGTCATGCAATTCTCTCGAAAAACTCTCACGTTCTTTTTCTTCAGTTGCTACAATTGCTTTCAACATCTTTCGTTCCTGAACTTGTCGCTTTTTAGTTATATTATGAACGACCCCGTAAACTAGCTGTTCGTTGAATACATAATGTAGCTTAATTTCAAGAGCCATACTGACTCCATTTTGAAGTACAAAATCTACTTCAATATTTGAGGTATGATCCTTGCGATAGTGAGTATTTAATTCTTTTTCAATTCTTTTTGCCTGATCAGTTTCAAATAATTGATGCATACTTATTCCGAGCAATTGATGCTCGCTTATACCAAACAATTCGGCCATTGAAGCATTCACAAAATCAAATTTTCCATTTTTTGTAATAAAAACACCATCTGAAATACCCTCAGATAATAATTGATATCTCATTTTGGATTTTCGAAGTGCAGCTTCCTTTATTGTCCTTTCTGAAATATCATAAAGGCAAATAAAAACACAGCGTTTTCTTTCATAATGTATTAATGCTGTACTTGCCAAAAAGGAGACTTTCCTCTTTTTCGATTTTTCTTTTATAAATAAATGATAATCTATATTATAGAGTGGCTGACCAGTTGCAAAAGTTTGTTCAATTCCAAGTTTTAGCTTACAGTGTTCACAATTTTCACTATTTCCACATCCTTTAGGGCTCATTGATCTATTTACACATCCAAAAGCATTGCCTGCAGTTTGACCTACACTAAAATCATCAACGATTTCGAAGAAAAACTTAAACGATTCATTTGCATATTGTACCTTTCTATCTTCATCAACAAGAACCATTATCAGTGGGGCAAAATTAAAAATTTCCCTTAATTCTTTTTCATTTTGCTGAAGTTGATGTTGTAGTCTAATAGACTCAGAGACATCAACAGCCATCACATGATAAGCTCTTTTTCCATCATACTCCATTCGATGCCAAGAAAGTTCGACATAAATGATTTCGCCACTTTTCTTTTTATGTCTATAAATTTTTGATTCTTGACCATCACTATTTTTTAAATCTTCGATTCCATTTGATTCAGCATCATGTTCGAAATAAATAACATCTTGTGCTTGCATTCGAAGAAATTCACTTCTTGAATATCCATAATGTAAAATTGCTGTTGCATTTATTTCTAAGAATTTCAAGGTGTCAGCATCAACAATACACATTGGCAAAGGATTGGCACTGAACATACCCTTGTATCTCTTTTCACTGGTTAGAAGTGCTAGTTCAGCTCTTTTACGGATGGATATGTCAATAATGGTACCGATTAGTCGAACAGGATTATTAGTGTGATCGCAAATAACTTCACCCATCCCATGCACCCAAAGTTTTTGTTTGGTTTGTTGATTTACGATTTGATACTCCATATCAAAGCGTTTCTTTTTTCCTATTACGTGATTTTGGACATAGTGTATCATTTTCTCCTGCCATTCTGGATGGATTATTCTAACCCAACCATCAAAAGTTCTGTTATAATTTTGGTCAATTCCAAAGATATCGTCCAAAATTTCGGAACTTGTCCATGTCCCTTTATGCATATCCCAATTGTATGTACCTAATTTTGCCACCTGTTGTGAAGTCCGTAACATCTTCTCACTTTCAGCGATTTTAATTTCTGAAATTTTATGATCAGTAATATCGATTACAGTTCCGATTAATCTATATGGCTCTCCTTCAATACTGAAAAATAGCTCTCCTACTGCAAGCATCCATTGCTCATCTTTAGTCTGTATGTTATTGACTTTAAACTCAATATTAAATTTTGAACGTGTATTAACAACTTGATTAAAATGGTGTCTCAAAATATTTAGGCATTCATCATCTAATATTTTTCGCCAGTTTTCAGTTGAGAAAACAAAATCATCTTTGAGCCCGAAAATATCGAACATCATGTCGGAACATGTCCAGACATCAGCCTCAATATCCCAGTCATAGGTTCCAATCTTTGCTATTTCATTAACCAATTTGAGCGACCTGTTAATTGAAGTTGATGAAATAGAATCTACGGTATTCGAAGTATTTGAAAGCTGATCTTTGAGTTTTGAAATTTGTAAGTTTTGCTCAAAATTCAAATTCAATAGTCCCTTAATAACACTACTTACATCCTCCGATAGCTTGTTTTCCATCAACAGTTGATTGGCACTTTCAAGTAGTTCAACTATTGAATTTGACTCTCTAAATTGGTTCATTTTCGAAATAATTAGCTATTATACAATTAAGAACAGTTAAACATAAAAAATAAGGATTCAAGACATCATTGAATCCTTAAAGTAATGTAAACTTGATAGCAGAAAAATTACAAACTATTATAATTTAATAATTTTGTTACGGATGGCAAAAAGAATCATCTCTGGAGTATTCTTACTTTTGGTTTTATCCAGTAAATTTGAGCGATGAATTTTTACTGTTTTGGGACTAATAAACAGTTTTTCACCAATTTCTTCAGTAGTAAGTCCCAAGCAAATATTTTGAAGCACTTCAATCTCACGTTCAGTCAACAAGGATTTTTCGGTTGTCTTATCATCATTCGTTTTTCCAAAATTGCTTATTATCTTTCTAAGCAATTCATTAGAGAAATAAGTTTCACCTAACATCACATCTCGCACAGCTTTTTCTAACTCATTGATTCCACTGGACTTAAGGATAAATCCTTTAATCCCTATATCAACTGTTTTATGGTAAAAATCCTCCTCGGCATTCATCGTAAAAATTATAATTTTCAAATCTGGATGAATTTTAAGAGCTTCCTCAGAAGCAACCATTCCATCCATACCTGGCATATTTATATCCATCAAAACGACATCAGGAGAGGTACTTTTAATCAATTCCAAAAACTCAAAACCATTCGAAGCTTCACCTACAACTTCTCCTAAATTTTCGATATTGATAAGTGAATTTATTCCTTGCCTAAAAATCAAATGATCATCAACCAAAATAATTTTTGGTTTTATTTGGACAATCGGCTTCATAAAATGAAATTTATAATTTTAACAAAAAATATTTTTTGGAATTCAACTAAACGCTTATTTAAAACCATTTCAGGCTTTTAATAAGTCACAAATATAGATAATAATTTTAATAATGCAAATTTTATTCTAAAGAAGTCTCAGCTTAAATTGTTAACTTATATGTCAGAGAGGATCAACATCAAAATTAACCCACAGAGATTTGAATTTTGGCATATTTTGGATGTTGTCAGAAACTTGTTTTATCAAGCTTTTGGCTTTCAATGCAGAAGCATCATTTTCAATTTTCAACAATATTTGCTGAATAAACATATTCTGAATTCTACTTATCGAAGGTGATATTGGACCTAGTACTCTTTCCCCAAAAACCTGTTTGAGTTGCAACATCATAGCTCTAGCAGCATCACTAACAACACTTTGATCCTTATGTCGCAAAGAGATTTGAATAAGTCTATAATAGGGTGGATATTTGAACAACAGTCTTTCTTCTGTCTGTACCTTATACATGGCTTGATAGTCATTGTTAATCACTTGAGCAATTAGCTGGTGTCGAGGAGATGCAGTTTGTAAGACTACAGTACCGCGTTTGTTTTTTCTTCCTGCTCTTCCGCTTACTTGAGCCATGAGTTGAAAAGCCCGTTCGTGGGCCCTGAAGTCAGGGAAATGCAACATATTGTCTGCATTCAGTACTCCGACTAGACTTACTTTTTCAAAATCAAGACCTTTAGTAACCATTTGGGTTCCAATGAGTACATCCAATTTGTACTGTTCAAAATCAACTATTAACTTTTCATACGATTTTTTTGAACGGGTTGTATCCAAATCCATCCTAGCGATACGCGCATCAGGGAAAATGAGTTTCATCTCATCTTCTATTTTTTCTGTTCCAAAACCCACCGTATTAAGAGTTCCAGCACTTCCGCAAGCTGGACACTTGGTTGGGATAGGCTGAGTATACCCACAATAGTGGCATGAAAGGGTTTGAAAATTTTTATGAACTGTTAGACTTACATCACAGTTTTTGCAATGTGGAACATTTGCACACGACTTACATTCGATATATGGAGCATAACCACGTCTGTTCTGGAACAATATTATCTGCTCCTTATTTGCTAAAGCGATTCTTATTTTCTCAAGAAGTAGGGGCGAGAAATGACTTTCCATCTGTTTCTTCCGATATGCTTCCTTGGTATCAACAACAAAGATTTCGGGCATTAGCATATCTTGAAATCGTTTATTGAGTTCAACAAGTGCATACTTTCCATTTAATGCATTGAAATACGATTCGATTGCTGGAGTCGCTGTACCAAGTAGTGTCTTAGCACCATGCATAGATGCTAAGACTATAGCAGCGTTGCGAGCATGGTAGCGTGGCGCAGGATCGTATTGTTTATAACTAGCCTCATGTTCCTCATCCACAATAATAAGTCCTAGCTGTCGAAAAGGCAAAAACACTGACGAACGTACGCCAATAATAATCTCATAGGAAGTGTTATTCAAGACATTATTCCAAATCTCGACACGCTCGGCATCTGAGAATTTGGAGTGATACACCCCAAGTTTTTTACCAAAGATTCGTTTTAGACGAGATGTTAATTGAGTGGTAAGAGCAATTTCGGGGACTAGAAAAAGCACTTGTTTCCCTTCGGCCAAGATATTATTGATAAGATGAATATATATCTCGGTTTTTCCACTAGAGGTTACACCATGTAATAGTACAATTGATTTATGAACAAATGCTTCATTGATTTGCTTGAATGCAACTAATTGTGCCTCATTTAGTGGATGAATTGTCTGTGTGTATACATCAGATAAATCCAGTCTTCCGATCTCTTTTTCATAGATTTCTAATGCTCCTTTTTTAACGAGCGCATTCAGTATGGCTGGAGATGATCCTGAATTTTGCAAAAGTTCTTTTTTTGAAATTTCTTTTGCTTTTAAAGGTGTTAGACACTTAGAGAGATCAATAAATCTCATTAATAAGTCTAATTGACTTTTTGCATTTGAGAGGCTATCAAAAAGTGATTTAAGATCTTGCTCTACCAGCATGGAAGGAGATAATCTCACATAAACTTCTGTTTTCGTTCTAAATTTTTCGGTTAATTCCTCACTAATTTCCACTGCACCTCGATCAAATAATATTTTGAGCAAGGGCATCAAGTCGGTAAATTTAGTACGTTTGCTTAATTCGTTTACACTGATAGGTTTTTGATCAGCAAGGACTTGAAGTATTGTTTCTTCAGGCATTGTAAGCCCTTGATGAATTTCAAAATGAGGATTAAGACGAACCTGTGTTTCACTTTCGAGTTTCATACCTGCTGGTACAGCAGCTTGGTAAACATCACCTAGATGTGCTTGGTAATATGAACTGATCCATTCCCAGAATTTCATCTGAGGGCGACGAAGAATGGGTTTTTCGTCTAATAAAAAAATAATTTCTTTTGCTTGGTAAAGAGTAGGGACATTGGAATGTATATCATAAATGATCGCTGTATACATCTTTTTTTTACCAAATGGAACAATCACCCTCATCCCGATACGAACAAAATCTGACCACTCTGCAGGCACAGCATAGGTGAACGTATTGGCTAACGGAAGAGGAACAATAACATCTACATATTTGGAATAGGATGACTGCATTTGTTTTTAGAATTACTCAACACAAAGACACAGAGACACGATATTTCTATTACTAAAGTTTTGTGACTTTGTATCTTTGTCTTTAAAAAAATCAACACAGAGGCACGGAGTCATTTAAAGAAATTAATTATTTTGTGTCTTTGTGTTTAAAGATATTATTCAAACCACGAAGCAATTCGCCAATTTCCATTCGCCTTTTCCCAGCCAACTGAACTGTTTTAAGCCCAATAAATCCATCAGCAACAGCAATTTTGGCAAACTTTTTTCCATCGCTAACAACAGCACCAACTGGCATGTCATGCTGGGCTGGTTCTTTTTCAACTTCGTATATTTTCAATACCGTGGGATGTAACTGACCTGGCAACTGCACCATAGCCCAAGCAGTAGGATAGGGCGACATACCACGCACAAAGTTATATACTTCTTCTATTGACTTAGAAAAATCTATTTCACAGGTTTCTTTGAAGATTTTGGGAGCTAGCTTTAAAGTCTCATTAGGGCGGATGAAATGTTCCTGGTCAATGGCATCAATTTTTCCATCTATGAGCAAATCCACAGTTTCTCGGACAAGTTTTGCTCCTATATCCATGAGTCTGTCGTGCACAGTTCCTGCATTGTCGGATTCAGAAATAATAGTCTTCTCCTGACGAATCACTTTGCCAGTGTCTATCTCATGGGTGAGAAAAAATGTAGTAACTCCAGTTTCATTTTCGCCATTGATGATGGCCCAATTAATAGGTGCTGCACCTCTATATTGTGGCAATATTGAACCGTGTAAATTAAATGTGCCATAATTAGGCATATTCCACACTACCTCAGGTAGCATCCTAAAAGCCACCACTATCTGTAAGTCTGCACCCAATTCCTTCAATTCGGATAAAAACGTCTCATCCTTCAACTTTTCGGGCTGTAATATTCTCAGCCCTTTCTCCAAGGCATATTGTTTCACTGCCGAGAATTGCACATTGTGTCCACGACCAGCGGGTTTATCAGGCATAGTTACAACACCTACTACTTGATAATTATTCTCTACCAACACCTTGAGACTTGCTACAGCAAAATCAGGCGTTCCCATAAATACAATTCGCATGTTCATTTATTTCTTTAATTCACACTAACTCCTCTTATCTACTCCCCACATCAGCTTGTTTTTGAGTGTATCAAAGAAAGTATGATCCAATTGCTTAACAACTTTTATGGTGTAATCTGCTTTAGTTATCCTCAGACGTGTGCTCAGATTAAGCATCTGCGAGCGTCCATCCAAGGCCACCAAGAAACATTCGTTTCTACTATTCACCTCCAAATCTATGATCCACGAATCAGGTATAACCAGTGGACGAACATTAAGGCTATGGGTGGCAATGGGTGCAATGATAATATTTTCAGCCTGTGGCATCACTATAGGACCGCCCACGCTTAATGAATATGCTGTAGATCCAGTCGGTGTAGAAACAACGAGACCATCAGCACGATAGGTATGAACAAATTGCCCATTGACTGTAGCGCTAACACTAATCATTGACGACACTTCCTGTTTGAGAATAGCTATTTCGTTTAGAACATATGGACATTCAAATACAGTACCGTCAGAAGTTTCAATATAAAGTAAAGTTCGATCCTCTAACCAATAATGGTTTGCCACAATAGCTTCCAGAGCTGAACGAATATCCTCCTTGGGTATGTCAGCCAAAAAGCCCAGACTCCCTGAGTTGATGCCCAGAATAGGTATTTGTTTACGCCCTACTCGCGAAGCTGAATTCAGAAAGGTTCCATCTCCACCAATACTTATCACAATATCTGCCTCAAACTGTGACCCTTCTATGATTTCAAATCTATTCGCCAGCAATTTTCCATTATCTTCCAAAAACTGACACAATTCGCTATCAAGCAAGAGAATAGCATCTAATTTTTCAAAAAAATTAAATATAAAGTCCAAACTAGCAACTATCTCCGCGCGATACGTATTAGCAAAAATGGCTATTTTCATACATTAAAGATTATGTCAAGATAAAGCATACAACAATTTTTTCTACACAAAATATCAATCAGAATTTTTAACCCAATTTCCGTATATAAAATTATTCTAAAGACACACGATTTAGTACAATCTTCAGTTTTTTTGGTTATTTTTGTGAAATATATAAGCTTATGGAGCTAAAGTTAAATTCACTTACAAAGGAACTAAATGAAACTGAAACTTGCAAGTTCGAATCATTAAACTTCCAAAATCTACCCTTTAACTTTCTACTAATAGATGACTAAGCTAAGTGTAAACATAAATAAAATTGCTACCATTCGGAATGCAAGAGGTGGTAATGTACCTAATATTTGTCAGATGGCACTGGATTGCGAGCGATTTGGAGCTGAAGGTATCACTGTACACCCTCGTCCTGATGAAAGACACATTCGATATTCGGATGTTTTGGAATTAAAACCAATTTTAAATACAGAGTTTAATATCGAAGGCTATCCTTCAGACGAATTTATAAAACTAGTAAAATCGGTAAAGCCACATCAAGTTACTTTGGTCCCCGATCCTCCTGAAGCAATAACATCAAATGCTGGCTGGGACACAATCAAACATCTGGACTTCCTGAAAAAAGTAGTTGCAGACTTTCAAAGTAATGGTATCCGTGTATCGATATTTATTGACACCTTTTTACCCAACATTGAATACGCTTCACTCACGGGAACAGATAGAGTAGAGCTATATACAGAACCTTATGCTACTCACTATCCTACTGACAGAGAACAAGCAATTGCACCATTCGTAGAAGCTGCCCGTCTAGCCCAGAAACTTGGACTAGGCATCAATGCAGGTCACGACTTGAATTTGGAAAATTTGGCTTTTCTAAAACAGAACATTCCATGGCTGGATGAAGTGTCCATTGGACATGCACTGATAGCTGATGCACTGTATTTTGGGATGGAAAGCACAATAAAAAAATACAAAGAACAGTTAATAGGTTAATAATAAATGGATCTATAACGAAATAGGTTGGCAAACCACAAAAGTATAATGTTAAACCACTTGGGATACATCATGCTTTTCAATTTAGAAAAACAAAGGTCACTAAGTTTTACCATTCGGTAAATTATATGATTCACAAGAAAATAATATGCAGTTTTATTTCTATGTGCTCGAAAAAAATCATCATACAAATCAAATTTAAAATTGGCGTATAATAATATGTCCTATTGTGGATAAATAAAAAGAATAACCACCTCAAAGCTTTTGGATCTTAATAAATTCACTCATTTAACAATATAATAGACTGCAAGTGAAAAAATCAGAAATATACGGCCTCATTGGCTCAATCATAGCTTCGGGAATCATATTATTACTACTATGGTTGGCAGTCATTCCCGGACAGCCCGATCCACCCATTGACTCAACGGACGGTATAGAAATCAGTGTGGAAGGTTATGGTGACAGCGATACTGGTGGTGGTCAAGGAGGAGATGCCAACAAAGCACCTTCAGCCACAGTCATGGATCCTACCCCTTCCAAAAACGAAGAAGTGGTTGACAAAACTCCTACTGTAAAACAAGCTGTTTACACTACTGATGAAAACACGGCTTCGCTTGCCGTCAAACAGGCAAATAAAGAGAAACTTGAAAAAGAAAAAGCCCAAAAAGAAGCCGAACAAAAAGAGCAACAACGAATAGCAGATGAAGCCAAGCGAATAGCCGAACAAAAGCAAAAAGCTATTGACAAAGCTAATGCGATGAATGGACTTTTTGGGAAAAACAGTTCGTCTGGCAAGAATGGCTCTGGAGGCGGAAATGGCGAAGGAAAAGGTACTGGTAATGGCACAGGTCAGGGAAACGGAAGTGGTGATGGTACAGGCGATAATCATAAGGGCAACCCAGCAGGACATGGTGTGTCAAGTGGTCATTCGTGGTCGCTCAAAAACAGAGATCTTAAGGGATCAATACCCAAACCGAGTTTTAAGAAGGAAAACATTGAGGGTCTTGTAACGGTAAATATAAGAGTAGACGAACGAGGCTCAATCATTGGCGTTTCAGTAGGAAAACCAACCACTATATCGGATGCAGAAATTTTAAATTCGGTAATGGAAGCTGCTAAAAACAGCCATTTCACGTCAGGAAATGGAGAAGTGTCAGGGACAATAACTTACAATATAAAATTAAAATAAACCATTTACACATTCAACTATGAGCACTTTAAAAGCATATGTGTTTCTGGCTGACGGGTTTGAGGAGATTGAGGCCGTAACTCCCATTGATATTTTACGAAGAGCCAATATTGACACATCAATAATATCGATATCCGACAACAAACTAGTTGTAGGTGCCCACGGTATTTCGATAGAAGCTGATTGTATTTTTTCAGAAGCTCGATTTGAAGATGCCGATGCATTAATACTACCTGGAGGATTACCTGGCACAACAAATCTTTCAAATCATAAAGAGTTGGAGCAAGTTATACTGGCACATCACACTTCAAAAAAACTTATTGCAGCAATATGTGCTGCACCTTCTATCTTAGGCAATTTAGGCATGCTGGACGGAAAAGAAGCAATCTGTTATCCTAGCTTTGAGCACCAACTTAAAGGAGCAGAGGTATCAAGAAATAAAAACGTAGTAAAATCAGGAAATATCATCACAGCCAAAGCAGCCGGTTCCTCTATTGCGTTTGCATTAGAGATCGTTAGATCGTTACAAAACGATGAACTTAGTTCGAAAATTGGCGAAGCTATTTTCATCTAACTAATTGATTTTAGTAGTCAAATAGTTGATTCATATTTGGTGTAGGTCAACTCACAGACCTGAGTTTATTTAAATCTCAATATGGCTAAAAAAGAGAAGAAATTTTGTTATGAATGCTACTTCTCTATTGAAATATGTAATATGTACTATGTAAAATAAAATGAGGACTGCCTATCGGCAGTCCTCATTTTGTAATACTTTTCAATGTCGATTCTTAGTTGATTGCAGAAGTTAATTCAGCACCAGCTTTAAATTTAGCAACTTTCTTAGCTTCAATAGTGATTGCTTGCTTAGTTGCAGGATTGATACCAGAACGTTCAGCTCTCTCAGATACTGAGAAAGTACCGAAACCAATTAAACTAACTTTGTCTCCTGAAACAAGAGCGTCAGATACACATTTTACAACAGCTTCAAGAGCTTTTTTTGCATCAACTTTGCTTAATTCTGCTTCTGCAGCAATCGCATTGATTAAATCAGCTTTGTTCATAAATTAATTTTTTATTAAAAACGATAAACAATTAGGTTTTTGACTTTGCAAATATAGTTGTTTGATAATAATATACAAGCAATTATCAAAAAAAAAGCCAATAAACATTGAAGTTTTTAAAAAATGAGGATTCTACATTCAAGTTGATTGTAATTATACTACTTTTGTATTAATGATTTTAGCACATTCAAAACTTATATATTTTTCAATAAAGTGCTACTATACAATATAGTTTCGAATGTTATTTAAACATTGAAGATTGGATTATTGTTTTAAAACAATCGCTTACCCTATACTTCATAGCTTTCAAATGCAAAAATAGAAATCCGTAAAATTCTTTCAAAATGTCCCAATATCGTCCATCACATTTTAATTCAATAGCCCCAGTTGTAAAAAATTTAATAGCTATCAATATAATATTGTGGCTTGCATCCATCCTATTCCCAGACATATTGAATCGATTTGGCTTCAACATGGATATAAAGCAGATTCTTGGCATGCATTACTGGGAGTCGAATGCATTTAAATACTATCAGCTTATCACGTATATGTTTTTACATGCTGATATACAACATATATTCTTCAATATGTTTTCCTTATATATGTTTGGTACAATGCTTGAAAATGTATGGGGGTCCAAACGTTTTTTACTTTATTACATGGTTACAGGTATTGGTGCAGGTTTGATTCAACAACTTTTTTGGACAATAGAATTTGGGTCTACCATGGATGCTTTTAATAATGCTATTGCAACCAATAACGGACGATTACTTGAAGATTGTTTAACAACCATAGACAATTATTTGAGAATTGATGATTTTTCGATGCTCACTCGACCTGATTTAATAGAACTAAAAAAGTTATTGATCGGCTTGCCTATAACCATTGGTGCTTCGGGTGCTGTATTTGGTCTATTACTGGCATATGGATGGAGTTTCCCAGAGACAAGTATGTATATCATGTTTATACCAATACCTATTAAAGCAAAAGTTTTAGTATTTGTTTATGGTGCATTAGAGTTGTTTTTTGGTGTGGCACAGTTTTCTGGTGATAATATAGCCCATTTTGCACATCTGGGAGGTATGTTATTTGGAGCGATACTATTATTCTATTGGAAGAAAAAACATATTTTTTAGTCATTTTCAAGACATTATGAGCACATTTAAAAACTTTATTAACAGCTATAAACGCAGCAACAAACTAACTCAGTTGATCTATATCAATTCAATAGTATTTGTACTGATCAACACACTTGAAATCATTTCAAAGCTATTCAATCTCTCGACTATTAGTTTATTGTTGAATCTAGCTTTACCTTCTTCCATTAGTTTGCTGCTCGAAATGCCATGGACTTTGATAAGCTATATGTTTTTGCACGAAGAATTATTTCATTATTTCTTCAATATGCTTAGTTTATATTGGTTTGGCAGATTATTTTCTATGTATTTCACTGAGAAACAACTTATAGGATTGTACATTACTGGAGGACTATCTGGAGCTTTATTCTATATCATTTCTTTTTTATACATACCTTATTTTCAAAACCTTACAGAACACAACATCCTACTCGGTGCTTCTGCTGCAGTAATGTCAATAATTGTAGCAATAGCCACAGCAGCACCCAATATGAATCTTCAAATGATGTTTATTGGAGGAATGAAACTTAAATATATAGCGCTTATTGCTGTAGCAACAAGTTTCTTCAGCATTACTTCGTCCAATGGTGGTGGACAAATAGCACACTTAGGAGGAGCTTTGGCAGGATATATTTTTGTCGTATCTTTACAAAACAAAATTGACATTACACATTGGATCAATTGGATATTTGATTTAATTGTAGGAAGGTTCAAATCACCCAAGTTAAAAGTAAAGCCTGTCAATCATCCAAAAGGGAAAAAAATGACTGATGAAGAATTCAACATGCATAAAGCAGAACGAATCAAGTCAATAGACAATATATTGGATAAAATCAAAACCTCGGGATATGACAGTCTGACAACAGAAGAGAAAAAACGTCTTTTCGAACAAGGGAACAGAACAACATAATATAAGTAACAGCAAAGATGTCTAGCCAAAACGTACTAAAATGGATATTGATTGTCTCCAATATTGGAGCTTGTTTGGCTATGATTATAACCTTACTTGGAGGACTTATAAATCCAAACTTCATACTGTTTCCGGCTTATTTAAGTTTACTTTTTCCTGTTACGATATTTATTAATTGCTGTTTTGTTATTATCTGGATATTGTCTCGTAAATGGATGTTTTTAATTTCACTGAGTGTACTTTTACTTTCAGCCACACAGATAAATAACACATTCACTATACACTTTGGCAAGTCAAAGGAAGTTGCTATTATAAAGCCAATTAAAATTCTTACATACAACACATGGAGGTGTTCTCGCATTAGCAAACCAACTAAACAATCGCCAAACGAAGTATTAAAGTACGCTTTAGAAGCAAATGCAGATATCATCTGTTTACAAGAGTTTACTGTTAGTGAAAACCGAGAATTTTTAACACTCAAAGATATAGATAAGCTTTTTGAAAAATATCCTTACAAACATATTGTGTTTAACGAAAGTAAAAGTTCGCGTAAGGAGGGAATCGCAACCTTTTCAAAGTATCCCATTATCTACAAACGACGGATAGATTATCCATCAAAAAATAATCTTTCTATAGTTTCGGACATTAATTTTAACGGCAGTATCATCCGATTGATTAACAACCATCTAGAATCTAACCGACTAACTGACAACGACAAAAGTAGACCATTAAGTTTGAAAGATAACTTCATCGCAGATAGCATTTCAGATATAACTCTTTATTTTTCAAAAAAACTTGCTTCTGCCTACAAAATCCGTGCAGTTCAGGCTGATAGCGTTGCACAAGTTGTAAAAGCATCACCCTACAAAGTGTTATTATGTGGAGATTTCAATGATGTGCCATGTTCATATACCTATACCACCATAAAATGCCATCTTACTGATGCATTTCCAGAAAGTGGTTTTGGAATGGGATGGACGTTCAATGAAAAATATTTTCACTTCAGGATAGACTATGTAATGTTCGATGCTTCACAATTTGAACTTATCAAATACCAATCTGACAAGGTCAAATATTCAGACCATTATCCAATACTATGCACATTTAACATAAAACAAAAAACTTAAATATTTAATTATCATGAATGTACCATCAAACTTAAAGTATACATCCGAACACGAATGGGTACTTGTAGAAGGCGAAATTGCCACAATAGGGATAACTGATTATGCTCAAGGCGAATTGGGTGAAATCGTTTTTGTTGAAGTAGAGACTGTAGGTGAAACTTTGGAAGCAGGAGAAGTATTCGGAACGGTAGAAGCCGTAAAAACCGTTTCAGATCTTTATTTACCACTTGATGGCGAAATATTGGAATTCAACGAGGCTCTAGTTGACACACCCGAACTAGTAAATGACAGTCCCTACGGTGAGGGTTGGATGATTAAATTAAAACTTAGCAATCCAGATCAGATTTCAACCCTCCTAAGCGATTCAGCATATACCGAATTGATAGGCTAATTAAAAAGCATTATGTTTCTTTAGAATACCATAAAGAGATTGTTGCATAATAAGAAACTTATTTACTATAATAAAACAAGAAATGCAACCAAGAGTAAGTATAATAATGGGTAGTACTTCAGATCTACCTGTAATGGAAAAAGCAGCTGCTTTGCTAAACGAATTCGAAATTCCATTTGAAATTAATGCCTTATCGGCTCATAGAACACCAACTGAAGTAGAAGCATTTGCATCAAATGCTTCAAAAAATGGGATAGAGGTAATAATTGCAGCTGCAGGAATGGCTGCCCATCTGCCTGGTGTAATTGCATCAATGACTACCTTGCCTGTGATAGGGGTGCCAATCAATGCATCACTAGATGGCATGGATGCTTTACTTGCAATTGTTCAAATGCCTCCCGGTATCCCAGTGTCAACAGTCGGTATTAATGGAGCTCTAAATGCTGCTATACTGGCCGTTCAAATAATGGCTAATGGTGACAAAAATCTTCAAATAAAACTAGCAAATTACAAAGAAGATCTAAAAAAGAAAATTGTTGAAGCAAACGAACAACTATCAAAGGTAAGCTATCAATATAAAACGAACTAATTCAAAGAGGGCGTTTTGCATCTAAGATGCACAACGCCCTTTGTCAAATCAGACACCTTAACTCACCCCATATTTTATATTTCAATGACTCATCCAATTAAGGATATTGCTTTATCCATAGGTTTTGATGCATGTGGTTTAGCCAAAGCAGAGCCACTGGATGAAGATGCTCTATACTTAAATGAATGGATTAGTAAAGGATATCATGGCAGTATGAGTTATTTGGAACGCAACTTTGCAAAAAGATGTGACCCAACACTACTCGTCCCAGGATGTAAAACAGTGATAGTACTGTTACTAAATTATTACCCCACAGAAACCCAAAATCCGGTTGCACCTCAGATAGCCAGATACGCATATTCCCAAACGGATTATCACACCGTTATAAAACGAAAACTTAGCATATTAGAGGAACAACTAAAACAGATGTATGGCAATGATGTGATTAATAAAGATTACCAGCATAGTTTTGTAGATTCAGCTCCTGTTTTAGAGAGGAGATGGGCACAAAAGGCAGGACTTGGCTGGATAGGTAAGAACAAACAATTGATTCATCCCTCATTGGGATCTTATGTGTTTATTGCCTCTTTGATGATTAATTTAGAATTGGAAGAATACGACCAGCCAATACCAGCACGATGTGGAAAATGTACCAAATGTATAGATGCCTGTCCAACTAAAGCACTACTCCATAATGGCATGGATGCCCGTAAATGTATATCCTATTTGACTATCGAAAACAAGAATGATATCCCTGAAGAATATCGTCCACTTCTAAATAATAAAATTATAGGATGCGACATTTGTGGAGATGTATGTCCCTGGAATAAAAAATGGGCAAAAGCACATCACCATCCTGAGCTAGAAGCAAACGAAGAAGTAATACAATGGGGAAAAGCCAAATGGCAAAATTTATCCCCCTCAGATTACAAAACCTACTTTAACCATTCAAGTATAGGAAGAGCCGGATACGACAAATTGAAACGAAATATTATACAATCAGAAAACTGATTACATGCGCTTAATTTTTGCACCCATGGCATTTAAACGACCATCAATATTTTCATAACCACGATCAATTTGATCAATATTATGAATCGTGCTAGTTCCTTCGGCACACATAGCTGCAATGAGTAAAGCAATTCCAGCACGTATATCTGGCGAACTCATGGTTGAAGCACGAAGATGAAGACTTTCACCTTGACCAATAACTGTTGCACGATGAGGATCACATAGAATAATCTGTGCTCCCATATCGATTAACTTATCAACAAAAAATAATCGGCTCTCAAACATTTTTTGATGAATCAAAACACTACCATTTGCCTTGGCCGCAACAACCAAAAAGACACTTAACAAATCAGGTGTTAGTCCAGGCCAAGGTGCATCAGCAATTGTCATTATTGACCCATCGATAAAGGATTCAATCCGATAATTCGATTGCTTAGGGATATAAATATCGTCTCCTATAAGTTCAAGTTTTATACCCAATCTTCGAAAACTATCCGGTATTATTCCCAGTTCATTATACGACACATCCTTAATAGTTATTTCTGACCCAGTCATAGCTGCCATCCCAATAAAACTTCCCACTTCAATCATATCAGGCAAGATGCGATGTGCACAACCATTAAGTGACTCTACACCTTCGATATGCAATAAATTTGAGCCGACACCTGTAATCTTAGCACCCATAGCATTGAGCATACGGCACAATTGCTGTAAGTATGGCTCACATGCTGCATTATATATTGTTGTTTTGCCTTTAGCTAATACAGCAGCCATCAGAATATTGGCAGTACCCGTTACAGAGGCTTCGTCTAGTAGCAAGTAACATCCTGTAAGTTTTTGAGCATTAACCACATAGCGCTTTTCGACTGGATCATACGAAAATTCAGCACCCAACTTCTGAATTCCTATAAAATGAGTATCCAATCTACGACGTCCAATTTTATCACCTCCCGGTTTGGGAATCATTGCTTGTCCAAAACGAGCAACAAGTGGACCCACAATCATAACCGAACCCCTAAGAGAAGAGCTCTTTTTATAAAAATCAGCCGTTTGAAAATATTCTAAATTGATTTTATCAGCCTGAAATGTGTATGTATTAGTATCCAATTTTTCAACCCTAACACCCATATCAGCTAACAAACTGATTAAATTGTTCACATCAAGAATATTGGGTACATTGCTAATAGTTATTTTTTCTGAAGTAAGCAATACTGCGCAAAGCACTTGCAAAGCTTCGTTTTTTGCCCCTTGCGGTGTTATAGAACCCGAAAGTTTAAATCCTCCTTCGATTTGAAATGATGCCATGGTGTGGTTGGTTATTTTTTCCTTTGATTGTTTGATCTATTTTTTCGACTATAGAGTACATCTCTACTTTCGACAAGCTTTAAGAAATCTGCGTGTACATCCAGTTTACCCTTAGATAATTCCCGTAAATCATCAAATATTTTTTTATCATCCACTACCTCTTTATTCCATGTAAGAAAACATTTTTTCATTTGATTGGCAATAAGGCGTATCAACTCACTTTTCTCATCTCCATCTGGGAAATTACTAACCTTCTCAATCATTTCTTCAAGTGTCCTTCCGTAGTGTTGGTAACGTATACGAGAGTTTTTATAAGGTATCGATTCGGGGCGAGTATGAAGATTCTCTGGCTTTACAATTTCATAAGGATAGTCAATGTCTAATTTAAAATCAGACATAATAGCCACATGATCCCACAGTTTGTGCTTAAAATCATTCACGTCTCGCAAGTATGGAAATAGGTTCCCCATGATATTGATGATGGATTTGACACAACGGGTTCTCTCTTCTCTATCCTCTATGGTCAAGGCATGAGCCACCATTTGTTGGATGTTTCGGCCATATTCTGGCATTATTAGTTTCCCTTCAAGGGTTGGATATTCCATATTTATAAATTTATTAGTATTGATTTTATTCTCTATTGAATAACACGAATATCAAGTAAAACCATCTACCAAAGCATTGAACCTAAGATTGAAATAATTGACTTATAACGTTATTGCAAAAATAGATAATTAATCGCAAATAAATCGACTCCTACAAAGTCTTAATGTTAATTTGAGATTCCTTATACAAAAATGAATTCAGTTAAACTTTTTAGAATTATTTATTTTGCAAAACACATTCAGATTAATTGGGGTTTAATTTTCACTTGACTCGGTCGTTTCAACAGTAGGCATCCCATCAATTTCTTCTACGGGCAATGCAGAGACTGTATCGGTTGCTGATGAATCAGGCGGGAAATAAGAATGACAACTATACGAACGTGTAATCTCTTCTTTCGGATTGACAAGAAATTTTGCTCTATATCTTGCAAAAGTTTTGTCCGCAAGAACTTTTTCCATAAACAAACCAAATATAGGCAAAGCATTTTTGCTCCCTTCACCCAAATGACCTGTTCTAAAATGAACGCTTCGGTGTTCTCCTCCTACCCAAGCACCACCAATTAATTTGGGAGAAACACCTACAAACCAGGCATCTGAATGATTGGACGAAGTACCTGTTTTACCTCCAAAGTCGGTGCCGTATTTAAAAATATCATATGCCCACAAAGCCTGAGTAGTGGCTCCGGGCTCGGTCATGCCACCTTTTAACAATTCGGTCATTAACCAAGAAGCTTCGTATGGGATTACTTGTTTACGCTCAGTATTTGGCTGATAAACTACTTTACCATCTTTATCAACAATACGAGTAATTAACACAGGTTCCTTGTATATACCTTCGTTTATTACAGTGCCAAATGAATTTACAAGTTCTAATAACGACACATCTGATGAACCCAAACACAAGGAGGGCTTTTCTTCCAAAGGCGTACGGATTCCTAATAAGTGAGCATATTTTACTATTTCTTTTATGCCTACTTTCTGTGCTAGCTGGACAGCAATTGTATTGATAGATCTTCCAAAACCTAGTTTTAATGTAATAGGAATTCTCATAAAAGTACCATTAGCATTATGAGGACTCCAAGATTTTGGTTTTCCTTTCTCTATATAATCCCAGGTGACAGGTTGATCTGTTAATTTGTCACAAGGTGACATCCCATTCATGATAGCTGCTGTATAAACAAAAAGCTTGAACGTTGAACCTGGCTGACGTTTGGCTTGAGCTACTTTGTCGTATTGAAAAAATTTGAAATCTATATCCCCAACCCATGCTTTGACATATCCTGTATTGGGTTCCATTGCCACAAAACTACTGTGCATAAAACGATTCATATAACGAATCGAATCCAATACACTAAGCATCATCGTTTTCTCTCCAGTTTCATAATCAAACACTTTGGTTTTATGAACTTTATTCAGATAATAATTTATTGAATCAGTATTACCGTCATACTTAGATTTAAGCATGGCATAGGTTTTAGTTTTTTTTGCAATGTCCTCAATGAAATTTGGAATCTCATGATGATTTTCATCCTGCCATGGGTTTTGTCCTCGCCAATGATCATCAAATTTTCTCTGCACATTACGCATTTGTTTGTTTACGGCTTGTTCTGCATATTTTTGCATTTTTGAATCCAGCGTTACAAATATTTTTAACCCATCAGCATAGATATCATATCCTGTTTCTTTTTCCCAATCAGCAAGATATTTTGCTAAATAGGCTCTAAAATGAAGGGCTTCACCGTCAAAGTTTTCTTCAACACTGTAATTGAGGCGAATTGGAATTTCTTTTAAAGAGTCACAAAGTTGTCTGGAAATTATCTTATGTGACACTAGATTTTCAAGTACCACATTTCGTCGTTCTTTTGATTTTTTTGGGTGAGTTATTGGACTATATGTACTTGTTGCTTTAAGTAGACCTACAAGTGTGGCCGATTGTTCGTAGTTTAGTTTGGCAGGAGTTGTTTTAAAAAATGTTTTAGCAGCAGTATGAATTCCATATGAATTACTACCAAAATCTACAGTATTCAAATACATAGTAAGAATATCCTTTTTAGAATAGAACAACTCAATTTTAAAAGCTGTTACCCATTCCTTTGTCTTCATTATTACAAGCTTAATGCCTGGTATGTATCCAAATAATCCAGTTGAGTATTGGTTACGAGTTTTATACATATTTTTGACCAATTGCTGGGTGATGGTACTTGCTCCACGAGTTTTACCACGTGTCATGTCCTTTGCCGCAGCAAACAGGCCTCTAAAATCAACTCCAAAATGCTTATAAAACCGTACATCTTCGGTTGCAATTAATGTTTTGATTAAGATGGGCGAAATTTCTTCATAAGTTACTGGAGTACGGTTTTCGCTAAAATATTTCCCAATCACTTTACCATCCGAACTAATGATTACAGATGCTGTGTTTTGGTTAGGATTACTGATACTTCTTAGGTTGGGAGATTTACCGAACAACCAAAACAAGTTACAATCAACTACGAATAAATAGATTAGAAATAACACAAATGACGTAATGCACACATTAGCTATTTTACGATACCATATTAACTGAGTGTAACGTTTTTTTCGTTGCTGTCTCCACTTAATGAATGATGTAACATTCCTATTCAACCACTCCAATACTAGAATAATAAAATTTCTTAATCTATTCCACATAAATTTTTATGACAATTTTTAGTCTGCAAAGTTAATTCAAATTGATGATAATTTTGAATTTCGGTTCATTTTTAAAGTGCTAAAGATATGCAATATCTATGAAAGTAAAAAAACGGTCACACTGAAAATCTGTGTGACCGAATCAAAAATATGTTAATAGAGCTTATAGTTATAAGCTAATAAGAAACCAACTTTAGTTTACAAAATAACATCTCAATTATAAGCCAAATTCAGCTTTAATCTCGGCAACCTTATCTGTTTTCTCCCAAGTAAACAATTCCACTTGGCACGAAACATTTTTTCCATTGCCATCTTTGAAGTTTTTTGTCACTGTCAGTGGTGTACGACCAACGTGACCGTATGAGGCAGACTCTTCATAAATTGGATTGCGTAGTTTCAATCTCTCTTCAATAGCCTTTGGACGCATATCAAATAGTAATTCTATTTTCTTTGCTATTTCCCCATCAGTTAATCCCACCTGAGCAGTACCATAGGTATTGATATACAGGTTCATAGGCTTTGCTACTCCAATTGCATAAGCTACCTGTACCAATACTTCATTAGCCAAACCTGCAGCTACAATATTTTTAGCAATATGACGTGCTGCATAAGCAGCAGAGCGATCAACTTTAGAAGGATCTTTGCCCGAGAAAGCACCTCCACCATGAGCTCCTTTACCTCCATATGTGTCTACGATTATCTTTCGACCAGTCAATCCAGTATCACCATGCGGTCCACCGATAACAAACTTACCAGTTGGATTCACATGCAATACATAATCCCCTTTAAACAATTGTGCAAATTGAGTATCCAATGCCTGTACACGAGGTAACAAAATATCTTTTACATCTTGTTTGATTTTAGCCAGCATTTCATCATCTGCTTCACTTTGAGTTTTAGCATCGGAGGCTTGAATAAAATCATCATGTTGAGTTGAAACAACTACTGTATGCACTTTAACAGGCTGATTATCATCATCGTACTCAATTGTAACTTGAGACTTTGCATCTGGACGAAGATAGGTCATCACCTTACCTTCACGACGAATGGCCGCTAGTTCTTCTACCAAAGCATGTGATAAATCCAATGCGATTGGCATCAAATTTTTGGTTTCATTACATGCATATCCGAACATCATACCTTGGTCACCAGCACCTTGATCCATTGGATTTTCCCGTTCTACTCCTTGATTGATATCGCTTGACTGTTCATGTAATGCCGAGAAAATACCACAAGAATTGCCATCAAACATATATTCACTTTTGGTATATCCTATACGATTGATAACTCTACGAGCCACAGATTGAACATCAATGTAAGCCGATGATTTTACTTCACCTGCTAATACTACTTGACCTGTGGTAACAAGAGTCTCACATGCTACTTTAGAACTTGGATCTAATGCCAAAAAATTATCTAGTATAGCATCAGAAATTTGATCGGCGACTTTATCTGGATGCCCTTCAGATACCGATTCGGATGAAAATAAATATCCCATAATCATTCTTTTAATAAGTGATTCAACAAAATAAATAGATGAATGTGTACGGTGAGGACTGATTGCGAGTGCAGAAGGGCGGTAAAATACAGTTTAGCATTTTTTTCTGTGGTTGCAAGCAGTCCAAATCTCTCCACATTCTTGATGCAAAGTTATACAAATTATTCATACAACAATTATAGATGCTTCTTGTTTTTGCGAAACACAGCATAATAATTGCCATTAGTATAACAAAATAATCTTATAAATTGATATAAATATATAAGTTAGAGGTCAAAATACTATCAAAAATACACTTATTAAATTATCAGCACTAATTATAATTCTAACTAACATGCTTATTTTCATTAATTTAACATATTTTCAGATGGAAAATATATCCTTCTGCAATGTTAAAATGTCAAAATAAACTGCAATAAATATTGATTTATATATTTCTCGAATATATTTGTAAATGCAGTATTAGTTCGATCTCCTTTCTCGGGAGATTTTTTTTCCAATAAAATTGATTATTCTGATAAAATTGTTCCAATGAAATTAATAAGTCAAATAGCAAAAAAATCAAAATAAATATTTAATAAACCTCAGTACTAATTTAAATCTATGCGTTATGATTAAACAAAGACTCATGTTCATGATTATTACAATCTTGATAGTTATGACGGGAACACTCCAGGCTGCCTCCTTAAAGGTAGACTCTACGGGTGTAGTATACGGATGTATGGACCCAAAGGCAAAGAACTATGTTCCTGGAGCTACTTCTCCTACTACTTGCTTCTACGACTCAACCTCAACGGGAGGTATCTATGGATGTATGGATTCAAAAGCTATCAACTTCAATCCTTCTGCAACCAAACCTGATGGAAGTTGTCAATACTCTACTGGAACTATCAAAGGATGTATGGACCCTATTGCTAAAAACTACGATCCTAAAGCAACTATTCAAGGCATTTGCTACTACGACTCTACTTTAATAAAAGGATGTATGGACCCTAAGGCTACCAATTACAATCCTAGCGCAAAAATAAATGACGGAAGTTGCCAATACCCTACTGGAACTATCAAAGGATGTATGGATCCTATTGCTAAAAACTACGATCCTAAAGCTACTATTCAAGGCATTTGCTACTACGACTCTACTATGATAAAAGGATGTATGGACCCTAAGGCTACCAATTACAATCCTAGCGCAAAAATAAATGACGGAAGTTGCCAATACCCTACTGGAACTATCAAAGGATGTATGGATATTAAAGCATCAAACTTTAATCCTACAGCAACTATACATGATGTTACTATGTGTACTTACACTTACCTAAAAGGATGTATGGATCCGAAAGCAAGTAACTACAATCCATCTGCTACATTGAATGATCCTGCATTATGTAGTTACAACGGCATCAAAGGCTGTATGGATCCGAAAGCTAAGAATTATTTGGCTACTGCTACTATTGGTGATATCTGCTACTATGATACTACTAAATTGATTTATGGTTGCATGGATCCAAAAGCAACAAATTACAATCCTGGTGCCAATGTAAACAATGGAACTTGTCAATTTGGAACTGCTACTGGTCCAGTTTATGGTTGCAACGACCCTAAAGCTTCTAACTTTAATTCAATGGCAACTGTCAACAATGGAACTTGTGTTTATACAGGAACAGGTTCTGGTCCTATCTATGGCTGTATGGATCCGAAAGCAAGCAACTATGATGCTAAAGCTACAGTTAACAATGGTTCTTGTCAATTCACTGGAATCATCATGGGATGTATGCACCCAATGGCAATGAACTACAACAGCAATGCCAACAAGGAAGATGGAAGTTGTACTTTTGCCACTGGTACCAAAATCTACGGTTGTACAGATCCTACTGCTTCTAACTATATGAAATATGCAAACACCGAAAACGGTTCTTGTGTAGTTGCTACTGGTGGAATTATAATTGGCTGTATGAATCCTGCTGCATCTAATTACAATAAGCTTGCTGTAAAAGATGATGGTACTTGTAAATTTGATAATACTGCAGTAATTTATGGTTGTATGAACCCTACGGCTAAAAATTACAATCCATATGCCAACAAAGAAAACGGTACTTGTATCTTTACTGATGCTGCTGGTAATATAATTGTTTATGGTTGTATGAATCCAAATGCTACCAATTACAATCCTCAAGCAAATAAAGACAACGGAACTTGTGCTTTCTCGTCAACAGCTCTTGTTTATGGATGTATGAATCCTACAGCATCAAACTACAACAAACTTGCTAACAAAGAAGACGGAACATGTATCTTTAACACAGCCACAGCACCTATCTATGGATGTATGAATAAATTGGCTAAGAACTTCAACCAATTTGCTACAAAAGAAGATGGATCATGTCAATTCGAAACAAGTACAATAGTTAGTGGATGTACTAATCCTTCTGCATTGAACTTCAATAAATATGCTAAAGTAGATGATGGCTCATGTAAAATGCCAGCTATTCCAGTGCTTGGATGTATTAATCCTACTGCTAAGAACTTTAATCCTACTGCAAACACCGAAGATGGATCTTGTATTTTTGACAATACCGGACTTATCAAAGGTTGTATGAATCCTACAGCTAAGAACTTCAATGCATCTGCAAAAATCGAAGATGGATCTTGTATATTTGATGCCAGTTCTACAACACTTATCAGTGGATGTATGCACATGAAAGCAACCAACTTTAATCCTGCTGCTAAAATTGAGAACGGAACTTGTACATTCCCTATAGGTGTAATCATCTATGGATGTATGGATTTCAGAGCCAAGAACTTTAGCAAATATGCAATTAAAGACGACGGATCATGCGTATTGCCTGATACTGCAGGAATGGTATTCGGATGTAAAAACCCTATGGCTAGCAACTACAATTCAAAAGCTACTATTGATAATGGAACATGTACCTTTACTACTACCAATATCGTATATGGCTGTATGAATCCAAAAGCTAAGAACTTCAATCCTTTTGCTGTAAAAGAAAACGGAACTTGTATTTTCCCTGACACAATGGCGGTAGTGCTTGGATGTATGAATGCTAAAGCTAAAAACTTTAACCCATTGGCAACAAGAGAAAATGGTACTTGCGTTTTCGACAGTATCAATACAGCAACTGCTATCGCTGGTTGTACTAATCCAATGGCTAAGAACTTTAATCCATATGCTAAAATTGATAACGGAACCTGTCTTTTCGTTGACCCAACCACTCAAATGAAGGGTTGTACCAATCCAAAGGCTAAGAACTACAATCAATTTGCAACAATTGACAACGGTAGCTGTATCTTGAGTGATTCTATGATTTTAATCTATGGATGTACCAAACCAACAGCTAAGAATTTCAACCCAATGGCCAAAATTGACAATGGAACATGTTACATGGGAGACTCTGTATATGTAATCTATGGATGTACCAATCCTACTGCTCGTAACTTCAATAAGTTTGCTAGCAGAGATAACAACACATGTATCTTCAGTGACTCTACCAATGTAATCTATGGCTGTAGAGATCCTAAAGCTAGCAATTACAATCCTCAAGCAACAAAAGAAAATGGAACTTGTATTGCTGTAGGAGCTAGCACAATACAAATGGCTGGATGTACTGATCCTAAAGCTAAAAACTTCAACCCATTGGCACAAAAGAACGACGGAAGTTGCTTCTATCCAACCAATCAAAATATGATAGTTTATGGCTGTATGAATCCAAATGCAATTAATTACATGCCATTTGCAAAAATTGAAAATGGAAGTTGTATCTTTACAACTTCGGCTACCACTATCATCTATGGATGTACCAATCCTAAAGCCAAAAACTTTGATAAAATGGCAATGAAAGACAACGGAAGCTGTATATTTGACTCTGTAGCCGTAATATACGGATGTATGGATCCAAATGCTACCAACTTCAATCCATTTGCTAAAAAAGATAATGGTAACTGTATTATGAAGACTTACGTAAAAGGATGTACAGACCCAAGTGCGTTGAACTTCTTGGCTACTGCCAATATGAACGATGGCTCTTGTAAGTATGAAACTAAAATCTGGGGATGTACAGACAAGTCTGCTACCAATTACAACCCTCAAGCCAATCGCAATGATGGATATTGCCAATATCCAATGGTTATAAAAGGATGTACTGATAAACTAGCTAAAAACTACAATCCTGATGCTGTAATTGACAATAAGACTTGTGTATATACCATTGATGTGAAATTAGGATGTACAAATAAGTTTGCACTTAACTACAACGTGTATGCCAACACTGACAATGGAAGCTGTATCTTTAAAGTGGTAACTGATACCATCAAAGGATGTATTGACAAAGCTGCTAAAAACTACAACCCTCTTGCTTCTGCAAGTGATGGAAGTTGTATATTTGCAGGTGCTACTATTGCTGGTTGTACTTCAAAAATGGCGCTAAACTTCAATGTAAATGCTACTATTGATGACGAAAATTGTATTTTTGCACGTCCTGTAAACTTAGTAGTACCAAAAATTGACACTATAGCTGTTCAAGTGAAAGACACTATTGCGAAGATTGTTGAAAGCTCATGTAGTTTTGACTTCACAACTCCAATTGATACTGTTTACATCCTCAGCAAAAATGTAATTTCTGGAAATCAAATTGCTGTAGAATGGGCAATCATGCAAGGTGTGAAAATGACTAAGATTACTCAAACCTACACAATGGATAAAACAGGATCGAACCTATTATACTTGTCGTTAGTTTGTAACAGTGCTGGAGCACCTTCTGGAGCACCATCATATAAATCAATGGCAAATGTAAACGGTACTGAATCAGTAAAAGGTGTTACTGTTTCGGCAGTAGTTGAAAACAATAGTAATGCAACTGGAGGTATTAGCACATCTGCAGGTACTGCAACTGGAGTGCTAAAAGTATTCCCAATTCCTACTAAAGATCAATTAAACGTAATCATCAACAGTGAAAACGATGGAGTAATCCAAATGAATGTTTACACTATAGATGGCATCAAATCAATTGCTACTTTTGAAGGAGTGAAGGAAGGCAACAACCATGTTGTACTGAACACTAGCGGATTGAACAACGGTATTTATGTACTTACAATCATCAAAGATGGTGAAGTACTAAAAACTGTACGCTTCGCAAAACAATAATTTTCTTTGAAATGATTTAATCTTTAATATACCTAATCCCGACTGCATTGCAGTCGGGATTTGTATATTAAAACAACCCATTCTAATTTTACAACCCATGACAAATCCATTACTGAAATTTGGTTTATGCATCTTGCTTTATTTCACTTGTAGCTCCTTAATAGCTCAACAGGACACTTTATTGCTCTATACTAGACCAGGATGTTCTAATTGTAAAGCAGCCAAATTGGACCTAAGTCGTAATAATATTCCTTTCTTTGAAAAAAGCATTGACATCCCAGAAAATGGTGCCGAGGCAATCAAAAAAATTCAAGTTTTGGGCTATAAAAAAGAAATTCACTTACCAGTAATTTTTCTCAATAATCAATTAAGACACCCAGGTTTTCAAGTGAAAGATAGTATCAAACAAGTAGAAATTGATGTGGCTATTGACTCAATCAAAAGCATGTATAGACGTGGAGCCTTAAAACTAGCCTCGCCTCCTCATGTTAACGATTCAATCATTAGTAAACCTGTAATGGACTCTGATTGCGATGTAAAACCTGCAACCACATTCTACTTGATATGTGCAAGTTTTATGAATGAATCCGATGCTCAAGATGCAGTAAATAGGCTATCTAAAGCTGGATATACATACGCGGGGATTATTCTATCTGGAGGGATTTATAAAGTATACAACAAGTTATTCTATGAAAAAAATGCAGCAGATATTGCTTTAACTGATGCTAAATCAATTTTCAAAGAAGCTTATATTTTAGAGATTAATCAGAAATAAAATACCAATACACAAACAAGCGAGGATGGGATTAATGTTCCATCCTCGCTTGTTTGTTATTCTTATCAGTCCAATTGCCTATTTGTAAAACTCAAATATATCTTCAGCTCTTTTTCTTACTTTTTTAGCTTTAGCAAGACTATCATTTACTTCATCTCTGTAACCTAGAGCCAAAAGTGTAACTGCTCCCAAATTTCGATCTCTCAATCCCAAAATACGATCAACTTCTGCCGGCTTATATCCTTCTATAGGCGTGGCATCAACACCTTCTGAAGCTGCTGCTACCATTGCTATTCCTAAAGCAATATATGTTTGACGTGAAGCCCATTGAAAATTACTTTCGGATGTCCCATTCACAAATACATCCATTTTCGAACGATAATCTGAATAAGATTCCACAGTGCGCCCTCTTTCCGATGCCATATATTCGATATGTCTGTCAGCTTGCTCTTTGGAGACCTTTACATTAGCAGCCAAAACCAATAGATGTGAACATTCCAAAATCTGTGGCTGTGGACACGACTCATTGTAAATTCTTTGTTTTAATTCTTGGTCCTCAATTACCATAACTTTCATTGCTTGCATTCCATACGAAGTTGGGGTGAGACGTATCGACTCAAGTATGATATCTATTTTATCCTGTGAAACCTGTTCCCCATTCATGCGCTTGGCGGCATACCGCCAGTTTAAAGTTTCTATTATATTCATAACTTTGATTTATATTTCATTATAGAGTAAAACAACAACTCAATCTAAGGATTGTTTTTTCAAAGATAGCAAGAATAGCCTAAATAGAGATATAATCTATCAGCAAATTGTAACTTACTACATTTTTATATTTAACCCAAATTACGCATTAGAAAATGCATAATCGTTATCTAATAGCGTTTGCACAAACAATATAGTCCAATTTCGAATACATCTCATTGATACTGTTTGTTTGCAGCAACGGCATTAACAACTGTAGACATAAAAATGACTTTGGGTCATTTTATATGTTCAGTTGGTATAATAAGTTCCCAAGGCTTTTTTCAAAACCTTTCGACTAATTTAGAGCGGAGTTTACCCTGATGGAATCATTCGTGCGTTTTTTCAAAACTTCTATTGATTAATTCGGTTTGTAAGATTACTATTTTTTTTTGCAATCTAACAAATCTCGTACTAAAAACTAGATACTCTTTCTTCGAATTGATTTGTATATCCCATTTATTCTTTTGCCAATTGAGCCATTTTTCCTAACTTTGCAAGTTCAAAAGAATCATGCATTGTCTCACTATTAGAATGCTTTATTTTGATAGTTAGAAGTATATACCAATTAAAAAAAACATATGTTTGAATCATTAAGTGAGCGGCTGGAGCGGTCGTTTAAAATACTGAAAGGTGAAGGCAGAATCACCGAAATCAATGTGGCCGAAACGCTCAAAGATGTGCGTAAAGCTCTATTGGATGCCGACGTAAATTATAAAACTGCAAAATCATTTACCGAAACTGTAAAAGAAAAGGCGATGGGTCAGAATGTGCTTACAGCACTGAAACCTAGCCAACTATTGGTAAAAATCGTTCACGATGAGCTAGCCGAACTCATGGGTGGTGCCAGCGTGGACATCAACCTCAAAGGCAATCCTACGGTTATTCTTATGTCCGGTCTGCAAGGATCGGGTAAAACTACTTTCTCCGGAAAGCTTGCCAACCTTCTGAAAACCAAACGTGGTAAAAACCCTCTTTTGGTGGCATGTGACGTGTATCGTCCTGCTGCTATTGAGCAGTTGAAAGTACTTGGAGAACAAATAGGTGTACCCGTATATTCAGATATCGACAGCAAAAATCCTGTATCTATTGCCGAAGCAGCTATCAAACAAGCCAAACTTCGTGGCAATGATGTAGTAATCGTGGATACCGCTGGTCGATTGGCAGTGGACGAAATGATGATGGCCGAGATAGCTGCAATCAAGAAAGCTATTCAACCTCAAGAGATTTTGTTCGTGGTAGATTCTATGACAGGTCAAGATGCTGTAAATACTGCCAAGGAATTTAACGATCGCCTCAATTTTGACGGTGTCATACTTACCAAACTAGACGGTGATACACGTGGTGGTGCTGCCCTATCTATCCGTTCGGTGGTAGACAAGCCTATCAAGTTTGTAGGTACGGGTGAGAAAATGGATGCACTGGATGTGTTCCACCCAGAGCGTATGGCCGACCGTATTTTGGGGATGGGTGATATCGTGTCGTTGGTGGAAAAAGCCCAAGAACAGTACGACGAAGAAGAGGCACGCCGCATACAGAAGAAAATTGCCAAAAATCAGTTTGACTTTGACGACTTCATGTCGCAAATCCAACAGATAAAAAAGATGGGTAATATCAAAGACCTAGCTGCGATGATACCTGGCATGGGCAAGGCATTGAAAGATGTGGAAGTGGATAATGATGCATTTAAAGGCATAGAAGCAATTATCCAATCCATGACACCTAAAGAAAGAGCCAATCCTAGCCTACTGAACGGTAGCCGTAAAAATCGTATCGCAAAAGGAAGTGGAACTACTATTGTGGAGGTAAACCGACTGCTGAAACAGTTTGAACAAACCAGCAAGATGATGAAAATGGCTACATCTCAAAAAGGAAAATTAAATTTCGGAAGAAGATAAAAACTACAAATTATGCAACTAATTGACGGAAAGGCTATTGCTGATCAAGTAAAGTCTGAAATTGCTGAGGAAGTAAAAAACATGGTGGCTGCAGGCAAACGTGCTCCCCACTTGGCAGTTATCATAGTAGGTCACGATGGAGGAAGCGAAACCTATGTAGCTCACAAAGTAAAATCGTGCGAGCAAGTGGGATTCACCTCTACCAAAATCACGTTTGAAGATGATGTTACCGAAGCACAACTTCTGGCCAAAATCGATGAGCTGAATAAAGACAACAGCTTGGATGGATTCATCGTGCAGCTTCCATTGCCTAAGCACATCTCCGAGCAAAAGGTTATCGAGGCTATTGACTACCGCAAGGATGTGGATGGCTTTCACCCGGTCAACGTAGGACGCATGTCCATCGGCTTGCCATGCTATGTTTCGGCTACTCCATCAGGCATCATCGAATTACTGAAACGATACGAGATACCTACAGCTGGTAAAAACTGCGTGGTGATAGGTCGTTCAAATATTGTTGGGAAACCAGTAGCTTCACTCATGATGCAAAAAGGCTACCCAGGCGATGCTACAGTAACAGTATGCCACAGCCGTACCAAAAACTTGAAGGAAATATGTCTGCAAGCTGATATCATCATAGCCGCACTTGGCATGCCCGAATTCCTAACTGCCGATATGGTAAAAGAAGGTGCTGCCATTATCGACGTAGGTACTACACGCGTGCCTTCTGACAAGACCAAAAGTGGATTCCGCTTGAGTGGTGATGTGAAGTTTGACGAAGTGGCACCCAAATGCTCCTTCATCACACCTGTGCCAGGTGGAGTAGGCCCTATGACCATCGTGTCCTTGCTCAAAAACACGCTCTTGGCTGCAAAAGGCGAAATATACTAAGCCCTACATTATGGCAATCTTTTATGCCCCCGATATAAACCGTGAAGCGATTCTCCCTGAAGATGAATCGCTTCATGCCGTTAAAGTGCTACGCTTGACGGCTGGTAGCGAGATTACCATCTACGACGGCATAGGAAATTCCTTTCAGGCACGAATCACCCATCCTCATCCCAAGCGCTGTGGAGTAGAGTTGCTTTCCAAAAATGAAAAGCAGTCTCTTAATGCTCGTATCCACATAGCCATAGCGCCTACCAAAAACATCGAACGCATAGAATGGTTTATCGAAAAAGCCACCGAAATAGGCATTCACACCATTACACCAATAGTGTGCCGACACTCCGAGCGCAAACAAATCAAAACCGACCGCCTGCATAAGATCATTGTCTCGGCCTGCAAGCAGTCCAAAAATCCGCTTTTCCCAGTGCTGAATGAGCTGTGTACTTTTGAGCAACTGATAGCAACAGCACTAGAACCTCAAAAATTCATAGCCCACTGCTACGAGCAAGATAAAAAGCAACTTTACTTAGAGTTAAAGCCAGCTATCGATGTGCTTATCCTTATTGGTCCTGAAGGTGATTTCAACGAAGAAGAAATAAGTGCTGCAATACAAGCTGATTTCATCCCCGTATCGCTAGGCAACTCCCGCCTACGCACCGAAACAGCTGGTCTCGTGGCCTGCCATACGGCCAATTTGGTGAATGAGTAAGATGAGATTTAAGTGAGTAGCGTTGTAGGTCATTCTTTATTTTGTTGTTATCCAATTTCTGTATTATTTGCAGGAAGGAAGGATTGTAGCTAGCGTACGTACAGTGGCGTGAGAGGATTAGTGGCAGTTCGACTGTCAGGGCGGACTACTCGATTGACAGCAGTTTATTTATTGTTTTGTTTTATTAAATTCACTTACTTTCCCATTAAATCAAGTTTCCTTTTTTCTTCAATCAACAATCTTTCTTCAATGTGCTCTAAAGTACCTCCAAAACAGCTACTTTCACCAGTCAATATACCTCAATTAAAAAGCGAATGCGCATACATTAACATGGTTTTGTGATCTTTTATAGCCAAACTCCATTTTCCCTTTTTTACAACTTCTGCAAGCGAATCAATGTTATGACTTTTTTCAAATTCAGCTAAGTCATCTATTGAATAGGCGCTTAAGCCCAGATTATTTAAGGCTTTCGTATCCTTAAATTCAAAGTATCGTTTTTTATTTTGTCGTTGAATATTTCCTAGTTTTTTGAGACCAGAACTATCATAATCAATTTTGGATTCTATATGCAGAGCCCCTTCTAGAAAATCTCCCGTTGTACAAATCTCTCTTGTTTTTCCAGTGTTCAAATTCTTAATTTTAGCGACAAGAAAAAATTGAAATGTACTTTCGTTATCAACAGCCTCAAGATAATTGTTGTAAATAATAGTATCTAAAGTAATTTTAGAACTATCAACCCTACTTGTCAATCCAGTTGAACTTGTATGTCTGCAAGAAAATAATCCAAACGAAAGCGATATTGTTAAAAAAATAATCTGTCGTATCATCGTGTTGTCGTCATAAAATTGCATCTAACGTTCTAGGGCTTTGCGTTCGGGCGGGTTTCGGAGCACAAATGTTCATTCGGAGTACAAAACATTCGGCTACCACAAAACTGTCTGTGGAGCATGAAACCCCGCCTATTGCAAATGTGCTGTTATAAGCCATTTTGTTCATTTGTCCGTCTTAGAGAAATTTCCTGTTTTGTCAATAATAAGTCTCCATCCTTCTCCAACGTCTGTAATTGGAATGGTCAAACTATAACCAAAATCAAATGCGCTTTTTTCATTGTCGTAACTGAAATTTGGAAACATTAATACTGCATATTTTTTTAGCTCAGGGTATAAGTTGTCAGCAAAGTCAGCCTTTGTTATAGTCTTATTAAAGATTGTATCTTTGTCAATTACTATTACTATGTCTTGAGAATAATTATGTGTTGTGAAAGTTTTTGTGGTGTCTTCCCAAACATATTGTTTTGGAACAACTATAGCGTTGTCGAATAGACAATAATATCTTGTCTGAACGTGAATTTGATTACCCCAGTTGTCTGTAAAAGAGGTGTCAAGTTTTTCAACTTTACTGTAATTAGAAATATACTCTTTTCGCAATTCTCTAGTGTCGGGATCTTCGTTCTCTTTTTTTAGGTCTTGATTGATTTTCGAACTGTCGGCAAGAGTATTTGATGATACGTATTTGTCAACTCTTTGTCCGCAAGACGTAGAAAAAACGATAATTATTAAATTCAGATTTATTAGTTTCATTGTCGTCCTAAAATGGCTTACAACGGTTGGCGGTATGCGACGTGCGGGATTGCGTGGCTGCGAGCCTATCACCCGTTACGAACCTTACAAGCGAGCCGGAACGCATAATACGCTACAAACCTCGCCATTGCTTGTGAGCCGTTGTTATGGACTGTTTATTTTTTTCTAATCCATCTATCATCAAATTTATCTCGAAACTCTTCCAAATATTGGCGTTTATCGCTGTTGCGGTTTGCACGGTAAATACTGCGTACAAGCTGAATGCTGTCGCGTTTCATATCTTGCCCCAGCGTGTATTTATACTCCCGTGCAAACTCTTTTGTATATTCAAATACCTTCAATACAAGTTTATATACGTCCTTAAAAACCGGCAAATCGTAATACAATGCCATAATTTACCCCGTTAGATAATTTGTTAATCTGTTTTTAATATATCTTTTTCCCCAAGATGTTTTAAGATATTTTTCTCTTTTTGTGGCATCTTGTTGATTGATACAAGCCTCAAAATAGATTAATTCTAATGGACGGCGATTTATTATTGATTTAACTAAACCTTGTTCATGCTCTTTTAGACGCTTTCGAAGGTCTTTTGTAAAACCAACATAATTATTGCCATCTTTTTTGCTTTTCAAAACATATACATAAAAATAGCTCATATCTAACGGGGTGAAAAAATCGACCGCTTCGCGGTTAAATTGTTAAATAGATAAATAGTTAAAAAGCCCGAACGGCACGAACACTATAACTACTGGTCTTATAGTTGAAGTTGTACGCGTAGCCGCCGCCGAAGTCGAAGTAGTATGCAGTGGTCGGCTTGTACTCCGTACTTGACCAATAGTAGGCCGTACTTGACAATAAAATAGAGCCAACTGCTCTTGCTGTTTTATTTACATTGTATCGGTTATGCCATAGTAAACTAAGTTCGTCAATAGAAGGCAAATACCAACCTGCTCCGAGTGCTTCTACCCAAGTGCGTGCTGTGCCTGCGCCTGTAGGCATTAAATTCATATTATACGCACCGTCTTCTGTTCTGTTAGCTCCAACTAATGTAGAGCCGCTCCATGTTGCAGTGCTTTCGGTTTTTGATACTACTAAACCTTTTTGTGTTCCGGTAGCGTCGGTATATAAATAAAAAATAATACCGCCAAGGTATTCTTCGCCAAGGTAGTGAGTTTGAGTGCTTGAAATTGTTTCAGCAGTTTTTGCATGCAAAGCATATGGTACACTTAATAACTGACTTACACCTGTAATTGTATAACTTGTTCCACCTGCAGGATCGGTTTCGGTTTTAATAAAATATGGTCCGTTTGCCCAATTTATAGTTGCAAAACTGCCACTTACAACAGTTCCGCCACCAATTTCGATACTTACCAAACCATTTGCATTGGTAGTTGGCGTTTGTGTTTCCACATACACTGCAGTACCAGAAGAAGAACCTTGTAGAATACTAATTTGCATTCCGATAGCTGTACTAGCTACCAAATTGTTACTTGCGTTACGAATTACTGCCTGATAGCTCATTTTTTGTGGTGATTGAGCGAATATTGATGAGCTGATGAGCAGATTTGTTAATGTGATAATTAACGCTGCTCTTAATTTGTACATTTTTCTTTTCATGCTTATTAATTTTAAAATTTTACTTCTGTTTGTTTTTTATTGT